>ENA-UOWJ01000001-UOWJ01000001.1-bioreactor-metagenome-genome-assembly--contig:-NODE-1-length-571711-cov-336.705578_pt1 | contig 571711 bp, 512 predicted proteins | sample MGYA00238156_ERZ761611 | MGnify/ENA primary metagenome ERZ761611 (study PRJEB28900, sample SAMN06268034) | bioreactor metagenome | isolation source: Joint BioEnergy Institute, California, USA...
CGGCCTGCACACTGATGTTCAACCCGCCTTGAACACGGAATTTCTGACATCCCCGATGGCGCGGATCAGGCCTGCCGAGTCCACCGGATACGAGGCCAGGAAAACCAGGTCGGGCTTGGACGCCTGGATGGCCCGCACCAAGGGCAGGAAGTCCACCGTCGAGGGCGGATACGTGCGGTCGTACACGACCTTGATGCCCGTGCCTTTCAGGTTTTGCTTGATCCCGTCGGCAGCCGCCTTGGAAAACTCCGCGTCCAGTGCCACGACGGCAATGCGCTTGGGCTCAGGCTGGATCGTCTTGGCCACCTCCACGAAGCCCTTGGACAACTGCAAGGCCCCGCCATCACCGAGCGGGATCATCGAAAAATAGCGGTCGTAGTTGAAGTGCGCATTGACGCTGGTCCCCATCAGGCCCAGGAACACCATCTTGCGCTGGATGACGATGGGCATGGCCGGAACGATGGCTGCCGTGCTGTAGCCCGACACCACGAAGTCGACCTTGTCGACGTCGAGCAGCTTGGTGTAGATGCCGGGGATGGAGGCGCCGTTGCTCTGGTCGTCGTAATACACCAGCTTGACCGGACGGCCGAGCAGCCCGCCCTTGGCATTGACGTCCGACTCCCATATCTGCATGGCGATCAGCGCAGCCTTGCCGTTGGCCGCCAGCCCTCCTGTCAGCGCCATGGAAAAGCCGATCTTCAGCGGCTCGCCCTGCGGGGATTGCGCGCCTGCGCCGCCTGCGGTGCCCAGCATCGCCAGGCCCAGCGCAAACAGCGCCGCCCGTCGCGTCACAGCCTTCATGTCCGTCTCCTCTGTAAAAGTGATCCTGCCCCCACGCCAGCCGATGCTTTCGTCCTGCGGCCAGCGCCCTTGCCACACTGCGCGATGCGCGCGGTCAGCCGTCGATTTCCGTGTTCAGCACGAAGTCCGGCGGCACGGCCGGCCCCCATAGGTGCAGCGCGTCCTCGGCCGGATAGTCGCCCGTCGGCCATTGCGTGCCGGGCGCGATGTAGTCGATATCGAAGGAATACTCGGCGAAGCTGCCCCAGGGATCCTTGACGTAGCGGAAGTAGTTGGACCCGATGACGTGCCTGCCCACGCCCCACCCTTCGCCATAGCCGGCGGCAGCCATCTGCTCCATGCCCACGCCGACCTCGTCGATGGACGCCACGCACCAGCTCGAATGATGAAAGCCCGGCCCGGCCGATTTCGCCAGCGCGACCAGGTGATGGTCACTGCCGTGCGGTGTGTACGTGAACGCGATCACGTCGCCGGAACGGTCCGCGAGCGCCAGGCCCAAGCCGCCACCGAAGAAAGCAAGCGCGCGATCGACGTCGGCGGTAAACAACAGGATGTGGGACAGGTATAGCGGCCGGACCTTGCCGGCCTGGCTGCGCGCCGGGGCGCGTCCCACGGCCGGATGGCCGGGGCCGGTGGGCGGCGCGAACTCGCGTGGCCCGGGCGACGACGGCGAGCATTTATCGGCCACGCGCACCTGGACGGGCGTGCCGTCGGGCGATAGCACCCACAGCCCGTCGCCGTCGGCGCCCGGCGGCGCGGCCGTCGGCCGGGCGCCGGCGGCCTGCAGTTGCTGGGCCAATACAGGCATATCCGGCGCATAGGCGCCAAACGACAGCCACAGCAGCTTCTTGCGCGGATAACCGCCCAGCACTCTGCCCCAGCGATGCGGGTGCCCGAAGGTGTACAGCCCGAGCGCCCTCCCCTCGCGGCGCACATCCAGGCCGAAGGCCGAGAAAAAATGCTCGGCCTGGGCGAGGTCCGGGACGCCCAGCGCGAACTCGTCGACGGAATGGATTGCTGCTCTTGAAACGGCCATGGCTCCACCCATTTGTTATCGGTTGTCGGCGACCGGTCTTTGCCGGCTTGCTGCCCCGGCGGCGCGCCAGCGTCACGCGCCGCGTTGCGCCGGGCATTCGCGCAGGTCAAACCACCCGCTGGCGCTGCGAACCCAGCACGCCCCCGTCCAAGGTCATGACGTCGCCGCGCTTCAAGTACACGGGCGGTTTCATGCCCAGGCCCACGCCTTCGGGCGTGCCGGTAATCAGCAAGTCCCCGGGCAACAGCGTCATGAACTGGCTGACGTACGACACGATTTCGGCGACGGAAAAAATCATGTCCGACGTATTGCTGCGTTGCCGGACTTCGCCGTTGACTTTCAACTCCAGCGGCACGTTCTGCGGGTCGGCCAGTTCGTCGGCCGTCACCAGCCACGGCCCCACGGGCCCGAAACCGTCGAAACTCTTGCCCTTACCCCACTGGCCGTTGCGCTTGATCTGCCAGTCGCGCTCGGAAATGTCGTTGGCCAGCACATAGCCGGCGACGTGCCGCAGCGCGTTTTCCTTCGACACCTTGTGCGCCTTGGTGCCGATCACCAGGCCGAGTTCGATTTCCCAGTCGGTGGCTTCGGAGCCATCAGGCAGCCGGACGTCGTCGTTGGGGCCGGCGATGCTCGTAAGCGCCTTGGTAAACACCACGGGCTCCGTGGGGATGGGCAGGCCCGATTCTTCGGCATGCCGGCGATAGTTCAGCCCGATGGCCACGAACTGGCGGATGCCGGCCACCGGCACGCCCAGCCGCGCCTCGGGCGGCACCAGTGGCAGGCGCTCGACCTGTATGGCCTTGAGTGCCTGCAGCTTTTCCGGGGCCAGCCATTCGGGCGTCCAGTCATCGACCAGCAGCGACAGGTCGCGTATGCCGCCTTCCGCATCCAAGATCCCGGGACGCTCGATGCCGGGCGGTCCGAAGCGAAGCAATTTCATGGCTTTCCTTTTTGGCGAATGATGAAACGAATGGCGCCGTGGCACCAGCATCCGGCCCAAGCCCCGGCAGGACGGGCAAGGCGGCTGCGCGTCCTTTCGCCTTGCCGTTTGCCCTATGCCTGGCTCCCGGTTGTTCCTGCACGGTGCAAATGATATATTTTTTGAACGACAATATATATAGGGTTTGTACTTATACTTTGCAGTCTCCGGCATAACCACTTCGCAAAGGAAGCGCCTTGCTGTCTCCAGCCTCCTCCAACCCCACCATGGCGTCGGCCCTGGTCGACCGGCTGCGGTCGGACATCGTCGAAGGGGTCTATCCCCCGGGGTACCGGCTCGTCATCCGGGACTTGTGCGACCGCTATGGCGTGAGCCTGATACCGATGCGCGAAGCCTTGTCCAGGCTGACCGGCAGCGGCTTCGTGATCGCGGAAAGCCAGCGGGGCTTCCGCGTGGCTGCGGTATCGCTCGATGACATGATGGATATCGCGCGCACGCGCGCGCTCATCGAATGCGAAGCCCTGAAACTATCCCTGACCCATGGCGACGTCGCGTGGGAATCGCGGCTGGTCGCCGCGCACCACCACCTCAGCCGTTTGTCGCTACGCGACGACGCGGGGACGGGCCAGCTGTCGGCGCAATGGGATGACGCGCACATGGCCTACCACGACGCCCTGATCTCGTCGTGCCGGTCTCCCGTCCTGCTAGAGCTGGCAAACAATTTGCGGCAGCGCGCGGCGCGCTACCGCTACCTGTCGGTCAAGGCCGAAGCGCAGCCGCAAGCGGCCAAGGCCGCCAAGCAGCAGATGGCCCACCCGCCGCGCGATGTCGCCGCCGAACACAAGGCCTTGACCGACGCCGCACTGGCGCGCGACGTTGACCTGGCCTGCGAGCTGCTGCGACGCCACCTGGAGACGACGGCCGAGCTGGCACGCCAGGAAATGCTCGCCCGAAGCGCCGCCGCGGAGTGAGCGGATTTTTGGATCACCCTGGCCGTCAGGCCGGCGCCTGATCCGCCCCGGGCGTGGCCGGCTTGCGCACCCAGTCACGGGCGCGCTCGGCCAGCTGGCGGAAGCGGTCGGAGATTTCGTCCAGGCGGGCGTGCCACTGTGGATCGGGCGCCTGTCCGTCGGTGACGACGAAGAACGACTGCATCATCATCGCCAGGGCCAGCGGCTCGAGCAGCGCAGCCTTGAATGCCCAGGCAAACAACAGGGCGAATACGACGCTGCCGGCACTCCAGGCGCCCGGCATCCAATACACCAGCGCCGCAGCCGGCGCCAGCGCAAGCAGGAAGATAATGAAGGACAGGGCGTAGACCATGAGTGACAGCCAGGCGGCGTTCCTGAGCATGGCCTTGTGGTTCTGGCCGTACAGCACCAGGGCCTCCTCGACCGCCGCCCAGGGGTTGTCCGCGCCCGTGCGGATTGCCCGCGCAAGGATCACCTCGTCGACGAAACCCACTGCGATGCGTAAGACGGCCCGGACCACGCGCATGAGCGCATCCAGGCCGGGAAGGGGCAGCATGCCGGCAATGCCGGACAACAGCCCGGTCATCGTGCGGATGACACCTTTTACCAGTTGATCCACGGCGAACAGCACGCTGACCTCGCCGAACCGGCTACGCACGATCTCCGTGCCGTAGGCGATCTGCCCTTTGCCGGCAGGCAACGCCTGTCCGTCCATGAGCGCCACCAGCACCGCGATGTGGCCGGCCTTGACCAGGTACAGCAGGTATTCGCGCGCCAGGTAAAGCAATCCGGCCGACAGCCCGAAACCGATCGCCCCACCCCAGAAAGCGCCACCAGCCGGCGCATGCAAGAGCGATCCGATGCCGTAGCCGATGCCAGCACCCGCGCCCGTCACGATCACGAAGCCGACGGCGGCGCCGAAATAGACCAGGATGCGCAATCCGATATAAGGCGCCGTGCGCGCCATGAGCACCAGGGCCTTGCCGACGTTGAAATCCCACATCCCGCTTCCCCCCCAAAAACGCGACGATCAACCGTCCGGTCGATTGGCGGCAAGCATACAGCAGGCCATGGCAGCCATCCATGCATGGCCAAGTATTCGCAATATTGTGCGTATTTGGATCGACTGCCGGCGAAGCCCTATCGGACGGGGGCTGGCCCCATGCGCATCGATGCGTTTGCCGGCTGGCTTGCGTCACGCCAGGATCACCTTGCCGCCTGCGTGTTCGCTGCACACGATGGCCGCCTTGAAATCGGCAAGCGCAAACGTCCGGTCGTAAGACAGCGCGAGCCGCCCTGCGACGATCGATTCCGCCAGCGCCTGCCATATCGCGTCCAGCTCCCGGGCGGACTTGGATGCCATCCAGTGGTCGATCCCGAACCCTTCGATCGCCAGATTCTTGTAGATGACGTCGCCATACGCCAGCTCGGTGCCATCCGGGCTCAACCGCCCGTACAGGATGAGCTTGCCGGCCGGGGCAGCAGCCTTGATCAGCGTCGACCCCAGCTTGCCGCCGACCGCATCCAGGATGGCGTGGGCTCCGCCGCCTGTCGCGTCGATGATCGCCTGCTCCAATTGCGGCGAGTCATCGAGAAGCACGGTATCCGCCCCCAGGCGCAACATGGCCGGCTGGTTGCCAGGCTTGCGCACCAACGCCAGCACGCGGATCCCGCGCAGCTTGGCCAGTTGCACGATGAGCTTGCCTAGCGACGAGTTGGCAGCGGACAGCGCCAGCCATTGGCCACGCGCCAGGCCCGCGCGCTCGAGCAAGGCGTAGGCGCTCATCCCGTTCAGGCTGAGCTGGCAGCCGACCTCCATCGGAATGGCGTCCGGAATGACGCGTAGCGCCTGCACCGGGACGTTGACGCGCTCGGCCCACGTGCCTTTGGCCCGGAATGCGACGTGCTTGCCGACGAGTCCCGCGTCCATCCCTTGCCCCACCTTCTCGACGATGCCGGCACCTTCCAGCCCCGCAATCTGCGGCAGTTGCGGGCGCTGCCGGTAAACGCCCTGGATGAACATCTTGTCCGACGGATTGATCGGACGCGCCAGCACGCGGACCTGCGCTTCGTGCGGCGCGGGGTCGCCGATGTCCCGATCGGCCAACGCAAGGGTATCCAGCCACGAACCCGTCTGCGCGAACACCACTGCCTTCATTTCGACCTCCATGCAGTCACTGATGCCCATTCGCCTGCTGCCAATTCCTGCGCGGCCTCAACGGACCGAAGGCAACGCCTGCCCCCTCTTGCGGATCACCCGATGCGCGCCTTCCGCCGCAAAGAGCCCCAGGAAAATCAATGCAGCCCCGACCCATCCCAGCCGGTCGGGCGCGACCTCGGGCAACAGTGCAGCGCCGAGCGCCCCCGCTGCGGCGACGGCGATGTAGATCGTCGACGCGTTCAGGGCGAGCAGGATGGGTGCCAGCGCCGGCGCGATGCCGATGAGCCGGTGCTGCTGCGGCACGAGCACGCCCCAGCCGCACAGCCCCCAGACGACGAGAACCGGGATGGCGGTCGCCACGGCTGTGCTGGCCGCCGGCAAGGCGAGGAAATCCAGCCCCACGACCACGATGGCAAGGTTGATGACCCGGCGGCTGCCGTAGCGGTCGGTCAACGCCCCGGCGACGAGATTGCCGATGGTTGCGGCCGCGCCCCAGGTGGCGATCAGCGCGGCCAGGACCTGCCCGCTTCCGCCCGTGGCACGTTCGAAGACCACGCTCACGTAGCTGTAGACCGTATACAGTCCGGCCAGCACGAGCAGTGTCGTCGCCAAGGTAAGCACCACGCGCGCATCGCGCAGCGGCGCCAGGCGCTCGGCCAGTGAAAGCCGTGCTGCCGCCGGTAGCTGCGGCAGCGCAGCAGCAATGCCCAAGCCCGCCAACGCGCCGATTGACGCGACCAGCCACATCGTGGCGCGCCAACTCGCCACGCTGCCGACCAGCGTGCCGATCGGTGCGCCCAACGCCGTCGCGCCGCTCAATCCGGCCATCACGATGGCCAGCGCACGACCGCGTGCTTCGGGCGCAACCAAGGCTGCAGCCGCGGCACTGGCCGCCGGCGTGTACATCGCCCCGCCCAGCCCGGCCGCGACCCGGCCGGCCAGCGCCCACCCGAAGTCGCCGGCCAATGCGGTCAGCGCGTTGCCCAGCACAAATATGGCAAGGCCGATGCCCAACACCCGGCGGCGCGGCCAATGCGCCGTCAGCGCCGCCATGATCGGTGTCATGACCGCGTAAGCCAGGGCATAGGCCGTGATCAGCTGCCCGGCCGTGTCGATGCCGACCTCGAAGCTGCGCGCCACCGCCGGCAGCACGCCTGCCACGACGAAGCTGTCGGTGCCGATCGCAAAGGTGCCGGCAGCCAGTGTGATGAGCCGAAGATTCATCGCCATAACCGCACCATCGTAATAACATTAGTTACACCACGGGCCGCGAAAAAACGGCCATGTCCATGGCCGTTCCGCGGTCATCGGGACCCGCGCAAAATCCGATTGAGCAAATCCTCGATGGTCACCCCGGCCAGGCGGCGCCGGAGCAACCCTGCCAGGTCATCGTAGACGTCAGTCAACACGGGTTGTATGCCCCTGCCGATCGGGCATGCCTGGTTGGGCCGCGACGCGTGCAGCGCAAAAATCGGGCCCTCATCCACGGCACGGTAGACATCCAGCAGGGAAATCGCGTCGGGGCGCTTGGCCAAGGTCCATCCGGCGTGGGCGCCGCGGCGGCTCTGGACGAGCCCCTGCTTGGACAAGGCGCCCAGCGCCCGCCGGATGATGACCGGATTGGTGTTGACGCTGCGCGCGATCCTGTCGGACGTCACCGGGCCGGGATCCTTGCGTGCGACCAAGGCCATCCAAGCCAAGATATGCGTCGCGACCGTCAATCGGCTGTTGGAACTCATGGCGTCCCCTACCTCAAATGAAACTATAGTTGTTACGACAGTACATCGTCAAGCTGCGCCAAGGCCGCCGCGCCGCGCCTTCCAGGCAGCCACGGGCCGCCCCGTCATCGCTCGCGCCGGCTGCGCGGCCCGGCCGTTACACCACGAACCGCCCACGATGCCGCGTGAACTCTTGTTCGGTCACGACACTGCCCCACTGCGCGCCCTCGGCTTCGTGCACAAGCTGAAACCCGAAGGAGGTGTAGAGGCGGTTGGCCGCCTCCAAGCCCTTGAAGGTCCATAGGCGGATCGCCGGGACGGCACGGGCATCACAAAAGGCGACGGCTTCGGCCAGCAGCTTTCTGCCGATGCCGCTGCCGCGATAGCCATCATCCAGGATGAACCAGCGCAAGTGCGCCTCGCCGGTGCCGAGGTCTTCGCCGTCTATGGACACCGACCCGACGATGCGGTCGCCGTCCAGGGCACACCAGATCCGGTTGGCGGGTCGATCCAGGCGGCCGGCAAACTCGGCAAGTCCGGCGGCCACTTGGCTTTCGAAGAACTGGCCGAATCCCGCGTGCCTGGCGTAGTAAGTCGCGTGCATCTCGGTGACGCGCCCGACCAAGCCAGGCCGGTATCCGGAGTCGATGCGGATATCGCCGCGCAGGGCCTGTGCCGTTCCCAGGCGGCGCGCCCGCAAGGCGCGCGCATACAGCATCAATCCCTGCCGGATCGCCTGCTGCTGGCCTTGCGGCAGCTGCTGTAGCGCCGTGCTGACCTGGTTGCGGCCAAAGGCGTGGATCTTCTTGACCAGGCGCTTGCCCCGATCGGTCAGGGTCAGCAGCTTGGCCCGCCCGTCGTCCTCGCTGGCCGTCTCCTTCAACTCACCGGCCTCGATCAACTTGCCGATCATGCGGCTAACCGACGATTTATCCAGGCCAAGCACTTTGACGAGCTGGGCCGCCGTCATGGCGCCCTGGATGTCGATTTCCAGCAGCGCGTGCACCGCCGAGGGCGAATAGCGGGTGGCCGCCAGCGTGGCGGCCATGAACCCCAGCTCGCGAACCATGGTGCGCGACGCCGTGCGGATGTCCTCGACGGTATGAAGATCCACGTCCATGATGTATCCTATTTGGTTGCATAATGCAACTTTCTAGTTGCACAATACAACCATTCGGAACCACGCGTCAACACCTTGCCCCCGCATCATTAGGGCGCCGCGTGAAGCAGTACGCGTAAGCCGAACCCCAGCAGCGCCAACCCCGTCATGGCATCGAGCGAGCGTGTCAGCGCGGGTGTGCGCAGCCAGCGCGCCAATGGGCGCGTGGCCAACACCAGCGTAGCGAACCACAGCAGGCCGAGCGCCGCGTGAATACCGGCCAGCAACGCACCGAACGCGATGGCGGGCACGTGCTCGGGGATGAATTGCGGCAACAGGCTGACATAGAACACGCCGATCTTGGGATTGAGCAGGTTCGTCAGCAGGCCGCGCACGAACCACCGGGGATCCCGGTCATCAGGCAGCTGCGCCGGCACGAATCCGCCCGATGGCTTGAGCGCCTTGGACAACAACTTGGCCCCCAGCCAGAGCAGATAGCCCGCCCCGGTCAGCTGGATCACGGCGTACGCCAGCGGGGAAACCGACAGCACTGCGCCCAGCCCTGCCGCCGTGGCCAGCCCCCAGATCATCACGCCGGCAACGATGCCGCTTCCGGCAAGCATGGCCTTGTATCCGCCTTCGATCACGGCCGTCCGGAGCACGAGCGCCGTATCCATGCCCGGGGTCAGGGTCATGAGCAAAGCCGTCAGGCCAAACCCCAGCAACGCGGCCGTAATCGTCGTGTCACTTCTCCCTGTGACGCTGCGCGGGCTGGCCGCGGCCCTGCCACGGCCAACAGCGCGGCTGCCACCAGCAGCACGGCGCCGCACCACAGCACGGCGTCCAACCCATACCGGTCGGCGAAGGCGCCGGCCAGCAACGGACCAATGGCCTGGCCGACGGCAAACGCCGTCGTGAACAACGCCATGGCCCGCGCGATCTGTTCACCAGGCAGGCATTGGCGCAACAGCACGCCGACCGAGGCCGGCACGATAAACACACTCGCCCCGAACAGCGCGCCTGACACCGGCATGGCGGCGTCGAAGCCGGACAGCGGGATCAGCGCGCCGGCCAGCGTCGCCATGCAGCTCAAAGAAAAGGTGTACTGCGCGGGCCATGCCCCCAGCGCCCGGCGCCAGACCAGCGGGGCCGCCGCCGCGGCCAGGCCAAGCAGCACCCACACCCAGGTGTCGAACTGCCACGACAGGCCGCGATGCTGCACCAGGGCAAAGATGAAGGTCATATAGGCGATGTAGCCGATCCCGAAGCAAAAGTAAGCGGCTAGGCACGTGCCAAGCGGATGCAGCGACCATTGGAGCCGGCTGCGCTGCTGCGCCGTTGCCGCCTGCCCGTCCTGCGCGCCGCGCAGGCGCCATGCGTCCACGACGGGGTAGATCGCCATGAGCACGCCGGCCGCACCCAGTGCCAGCTAAGCCATGGGCCACGCCTGGGCACCGGACCCGGCAAGCATGGGGTTGACCAGCAGCCCGGAAGCGACGATGCCCACGCCGGCGCTGGTGAAGTACAGCCCCGTGGCCGCCCCGCGCCGGCCCAGGTCGTGCTGGTAGCGCAGCTGGACCAGCGCGCCGCCGCAGGCATACGACCATGCCGCCCCCACGCCGGAAAGCAGGCGCAGGGTGCTCAACCAGGCCAGGCTGGCATGCCAGCCCGTGGCGCATAGCGCCGCCACGCAGACGATGAGCCCGCAAATGAACAAACCCGGCGTGCGATGAAGTCACAGTCGATCAGGTTTTCGTCGCCGGACTTGCGCGACGTGTAAAGGTTGACGTTGACGTTGACGCCGCCCTGGACCCATTTCAGCTTGGCCGGGTCGACGCCTTTGCCCGTGATGCGCACGGTGCCCGGGCGCGGCGCGATCTCGAGGACTTCCTTGCCGACGTCGACCATGCCGAGCTCGTCGACGTGCGCCTGGCCTTGCCGGTTGGGAGCACCGGAGTACGACGCCAAGACCGTGACGGTTTCGCGCCGGGCGGCCAGGCTGGCCTGGGCCTTGTCCGAAAGCGCCAGCTCGAAGTGAAAGCCCTGGCCGGCCTCGCCCGCCCAGGCCGAGGTACCCGCCAACAGGGCTGGCGAGAGCACCGCCGGCCAGAGGGCGCTACGTGCCCGCTTCAACCACCGGGCAGGCCATTTCATGCAGGTCATCTTGCGCTCCTTTCGCTGGGCGGCGACGGCCGCCCCACCAGGGACAGCCGCCTTGCGCCGCCGGTCTCCATCGGCCGCGCCGCCACATGCGCACCGCCGCAACCAGCGCCCATGCGCCGGCTGCGCCGCACCCCGGTCACGCCGCCCGACGCTGCGTCTTGTCCAACGCCGCCATCAGGGCGAACGCGCCGCACGCCACGCCGGCAAAGGCCGGCAGCCCGTGCGGCGTCAGCTCCATCGCCAGCCCGCCGATCAACGGGCCGGCCAACGCCCCTATCCCCCAGGCGATGGACAGCAGGGCATAGACGCTCACCAACTGCCCGCCCTGGTAGCGATCGCCCAGCACGGTCAGCATGGTCGTGTAAATGCCGACGAACGCCCCGCCCCATGCGAACAGCAGCAGGTAGGCCAGCCACTCGTGCGCCAGGGCGGCCGGCCAGGCCAAAGCGCCCGCGGCCGACACCGCGGCCAGGATGATGACCAGGACATGCCGGTTCATCCTGTCGCTCAGCCACCCGATCGGAAGCTGCAGCACGATGGAGCCGATCAAAAGGATGGTCAGCAGCAGGGTCGCCGATTGCTCGGACCAGCCGAGCTGCATCGCGTAAATCGGCAGCAGCGTCAGCCCGGCCGATTCCAACCCGGCGTTCATCGCCGCGGCGGCAACCGCCACCGGCACCAGGCGCAGGTACTTGAACGGGCTTTCCTTGGGCGGCTGCTCCGGAGGCGGCTCCAGGGGACGCCCGGCCTGCAGGACCAGGCATGCGGCCAGCGTCAGCGCCGCACCGATGATGAAGGCCAGGTCCTGCTCGCGCCCGACCAGCGTCAGGATCGCCGGCCCGAGCGCGATGCCCGCGGACATGGCCGTCACGTAGATGGCGATCGTCCTGCCGCGCTTGGCCTCGTCGCTTGCCTGGCTCACCCAGGCTTCCGAGACGACGAACATCGTCTCGGAAGCGGCCCCCAGGGCGGTGCGCAGCGCAAACCATAGCCAAAAAAACGGCATCGCCGGAAAGGCCGCGAACAACGCGGCAGCCAGGATGAGCGCGCCCTTGGCGAGCTTGGCGAAACCATGGCGAGACAGCAGCGACGGCAGCGCGGGGGCGACCAACAGCACGCCGATCGCATACATGGCACTGTTGGCACCGATCAAGGCTTCGGTATAGCCGGCCTCGGATAGCTCCAACGCAATCAGCGGCGAACTCAGGCCATACGTCAGGCCGAAAGTCGCCGCCGTCAGGATGATGATCGCGATCGTCCTTGCTTGCCCGGTCAAGCCGCAGCCCTCTTGCTTTGGGCGCGCTCGCGCCGGTAAACGAGCCGCCTGCGCGCACGCAGGGCCTCGCTGATGCGCCGCCGCCAGCGGCGCTCGCCGTACTCGACCACCTGGTGGAGCAGCCGGGCATAATCGAGCACCAGCCCGGGCGTCCAAGTCATCGCCTCGGCGCGGCCGCGCACGATGCGCATCAGCCAGAAATTCGGATCGCTGACGATGCGCAGGCAATCGCGCCACGGCCGGCCGGTGTCGCACGCGCCTTCCATGGCCGCGTCCAGGGCCTGGATGACCGTCGTGGAGCAATTGCGCGCGGTCAGGTTATAGGTGTTGTCGCGGGAATACGCATCCCAGAACGTGCGCAGCGCCCGCGGGTTGAACCGGCGGAAAGTGACCTTCTGGTCGGGCATGCACCAGGCGGCGGCCTCGGCTTGCAGCGATTCGTTGAAGCGCCCCGGCACGTCGTTTTCCCGGGTGGCCAGCAGCAGCGGCCGGAAATCCTCCGGGCTGTGGTCGATGTCGTCGGCTGGATAATGGCTGATGTACAGGTCCGGCGGCATCTCCAGGGCCGCATGGCCGGTGGAAATGACGCCCTTCCTGTCGACGGCGGCCACGTAGCGGTCGATCAGCAGGCGGCGCTCCGGATCTTCGGCCGAGCCGACCGCAGTCCAGACATGGACATTGAGGACATGGTCGCCGTCGGCCGCGGGCTGCCCCTCGCCGACCACCGGGTGCACCTTGCCGCCCTGCCACCAATTGCGCGCGGCATAGAACGGCAGCGACGTGATCGACGCCCCATCGGGCAGTCGCCGCAGCGGCAGCGACATGCGCACCAGCGCATAGCCCGAGGTCAGCAGCAGCAAGGCAAAGCAGAAAGGCACCGTCAGCAGGTGCGGAATCGGCCAGGCGAACAGGATCATCAGCGCCAGGCCGACTTCGATCAGCCCCGCGACGATGCCCACGCGCCAGCGGGGGCTGCGCACCACATAGGCCGACGCGATGCGGAAAATTCCATCGACCAAAAAGGCCGATCCGAAGACGAGCGCCGCGCCGATGTTGTCATCCCAGGGGACATTGAAGATCAGGAACGCGGCAAGCAGGAACACCAGCCCACGCAGGGCGTCGACCCAGTGCTTGCGCACTCCCCGGGATAGCGCGGCGATCAGTTCAACGGCGCCTTCGATGACCAAGAAGAACGCGAAGGTGTCCTGCACCACGGTCAGCACGCCGTCGCTGAGGTCGAAGAGGATCAACGCCCCGAGCGCCATCCACACAATCCCGGCGACCATCAGGTAGCGCCACATGGGCTTTAGCGCACGGGCGCCGAGAAGGAGGAAAAGCAGCCTGATCATGAACGCAAAGACAATGCCGCAACAGCCGAAACCCTCGTGCGCTGGCGCCGGGGCGGCCAAGGGCGAGCGACGTCTGCGCAACGCTGGCTACTATGCCACAGGAGGTTGGGGGTTGGCGATGCATCGAGCCGCTACACGTTGCCAAGTGCCAACAACGGCCAATGCTCGACCCCCCCAGGGCGATGCGGCCACGCGATTGCGCGCGCCAGGCGCGGCGTCGATAATCTCGTGCGGCCGACGCAAGCGATCCGACCCGCGGCCTGCAGCCACGCGCTGCGTCCAAGGTACCGGCGCGGGCCACGCCGTCACCGCAGCTTTAGGACCGGCGTAGCTGGCATGACATGGATGGAGACGAATGGCAATGGAAAACGGCAACGGCGAACGCCCCAAGATCGTCGTCCTGGACGACTGGGAAAACGCGCTGGACGACCTGGTCGATTGGCAAACCTTGAAGCGCCACGCCGACGTCGACATCCACCGCCAGGCGCTGCGCGGTGTGCAGCTTGAACAGGCGGTGGCCGATGCCAGCGTGCTGGTGCTGCTGCGCGAGCGCACGCCCGTGGACGCGCAGCTGATCGCGGCCATGCCAAGGCTAAAGCGCATCGTCTGCACGGGCGCCCGCAACCGCACCCTGGATGCGCAAGCCGCCCAGGCCGCCGGCATCACCATCGTGCACACGCGCGGCGGACCGTCCAAGGCCAGCACCTGCGAACTGACCTGGGCACTGATCCTGGCAGCCAAGCAGCGGCTGATGGATGTCGCCCTGCGCACCGATCGCCGGCAGTGGCGCCCCGCGCAGACCTGGCTTGCGCCCACGTTGGCGGGCAAGTGCCTGGGGGTGATCGGCCTAGGCGACATCGGCCAACGCGTCGCCGCGGTCGGCCAGGCCTTCGGCATGGACGTCGTCGCCTGGAGCCCCCACATGACAGCCGAACGCGCCGCAGCGCACGGCGCCACGTCCGTGCCGCTGCCCGAGCTGCTGCAAACCTGCGACGTCGTCAGCCTGCACCTGGTGCCGTCGCCGCCGACGCGCGGGCTGCTCGACGCGCAAAAGCTCGCCCTCATGCCGCCGCACAGCATCCTGGTCAACACCTCGCGGGCCGAGCTCATTGACACGCCCGCGCTCGTGCACGCCCTGCAAGCTGGCCGCCCGGGCTTTTGCGCGCTGGACGTCTACGACGACGAACCGCTTCCGCAGGACCATCCCCTGCTATCACTGCCCAATGTGCTGCTGACACCGCACCTGGGCTTTGTGTGTCGGGAGGTGATGACGGCATTTGCCGAGGACGTGCAGCGGCATTTGGTGGAGTACCTCGGCCTGCCGGCCGATTGAAGGCTGCAATGGCGCGGTGCCGGGCTGGCCAGGGCGGCTGCACCTAAGCCAGCGGCTCGCGAGGGATGGGCTGGGGAACGCCGCACTTTTGCAGTAGGAAGTCGATCAAGGTGCGCACGGCGCGTGATTGATATCGACTGTGTGCATAGACCAGATACATCTGGCTGCGGTCCAACGACAGCGCGTAATCCTCGAGACTCGTCACCACGTCGCCAGCGGCGATGTCGCTTGCCACGACGTAGTCGGGCACGATGCCCACGCCCAGGCCTGCCCGGATGCCATCGCGCAGGAAGGGAAAACTGCGCGACAGCAGCGTCGGGTGCAAGTGCAGCTCGCTTTCGCGCCCGCCGCGCCGCGCGGTCAGGTGCGCCCGCCCGGTAATGCCGCCGGTGGTGATGATGGGCACATTGGCGAGCTCCTGCAGGGTGCGCGGCATGCCATTTGCCCGGGCCCACGCCTGTGACGCGCAGGCTACGTAGCGCAACGGCCCAAGGTTGCGCACGACAAGCGAGTGCGGCGGCTCGACCATGACGACCACGGCCACGTCGACCCCGTCGCGCGCCAAGTTCTCGACGAAATTGCCGAAGCGCAGCTCGAGCACGATGCCGGGATACAGCCGCTTGAACTCAATGAACCACGGCGCCATCACCAGGTGGCCGTAGCCCGTGGGCACGCTCAATCCCACGCGGCCGGTCAGCCCTTCGGTCCCCTGCCGGGCCGCTTCGCGCAGGATGGCCGTCTCGTTCAGGATGCTGACGGCGTGCCGGTAGACGCTTTCACCGACCTCAGTCAGCTCGTTGCCTTGAGGGGTACGGCGCAGCAGTTCCGCACCCAAGGACTTTTCCAACTGGGAAAGGTGGTAGCTGACGTTGGCCCGTGACATGCCCAACGACCGGGCGGCCTGCGCCAGGTTTCCAGCGTCGACGATCTCGACAAAGATGGACAAGGAAGACAGCTCCATGCCTCATGATCGAATTTATTTGACTTCATGTCAATGATCCTTGTAATTGTCAACAGCTGGATGCCGTAGATAATGCCCGTTATGAACAAAAAACTTGACTGAGAGGAGAGGCGTGGCAGCTTCCCAGCCCCTGGCCGGCATCCGTGTGCTGGATCTGTCCCGCGTGTTGGCGGGACCCTTGTGCGCCCAAGCCCTGGGTGATCTGGGCGCCGACGTCATCAAGATCGAGCATCCTGCGCGCGGTGACGACACGCGCGACTGGGGCATGCGGGTCGGCACCCGCAATACGTCCTACTTCAACAGCGCCAACCGCAACAAGCGCTCGGTCTGCATCGACCTGCAGACCGAGGACGGTCGTGCACTCGTGCAGCGCCTGGCCGCATCGGCGGACATCCTCATCCAGAACTTCAAGCCCGGCGGTGCAGAGAAGCTGGGCTTGGGTTACGACGCGTTACGCGAACGCAATCCCGGGCTCATTTACTGCTCGATCTCGGGTTACAGCGCACTTAGCCCGGAACGTCACCGCCCCGGCTACGACTTGGTCATCCAAGGCGAGACGGGCATCATGGCCATGAACGGCGAACCCGGCCAAGGGCCGCTGAAGTTCGGCGTCGCGGCCGTGGACATCTTCACGGGCATGAATGCGGCGCAGGCCATCCTCGCGGTGCTCTACGAGCGCACCCGCACCGGGTGCGGCCGCCACGTCCGAATGGCGTTGTACGACAACGGGCTGGCGATCACGTCCTACTACGGCCTGGCCGCCCTGCTCGCCCGCCGCGATCCGCCCAAGTTCGGCAACTCCCATCCCGCCATCGTCCCCTATGGGGTGTTCGAGGCCAAGGACGGCCCGCTCGTGGTCGCGGTAGGCAACAACGGACAGTTTCGCCGGTTTTGCGAACAGGTCATCGAATGCCCGGAGCTTGCCGACGATCCGCGCTTTGAGAAGAACATCGACCGATCCCAGCACCGCGACATCCTGCTACCCATCATCGAAGCACAGCTGCGCCACTTTGCGCGCGACACCCTGATCGAACGCCTGCAACAGGCCGATATCCCGTGCGGCATGGTTTACGGCCTGTACGAAGCGCTGTTGGCCGATCGCACGACCGAAGCTGGCATGCTGCATCGCTTCGACGACCCCGAAGCCGGCAACCAGGCCATCCATGCCCCGCCCTACGTCATCGACGACCGGCGCATGGATGTACGGCTGCGTCCCCCGCACCTGGGCGAACATACCGCCCAGGTGTTGCAAGAGACGCTCGGCCTAGACGAGGAGACGCTGCAACGGCTCAGGCACGGCAACGTCATTCAATAACAGCCACTACATGGAGGAAAAATGAAACAACCGGCCCGCTGCACCCGTCGCCAGTTCCTGCAGGCGTCCGCCATGACGCTGGGCGCCTCGCTGATGCCCCTGCCCGGCCTGGCCACCCAATGGCCCGAACGCCCCGTGCGCATGGTCGTGGCCTTTCCGGCCGGCGGCCCCACCGACACGATCGCGCGCTTCATCGCCCAGGTCCTGGGCGAACGCCTTGGTCAGACCATCATCGTCGAAAACCGTCCCGGTGGATCGGGGTCGGTCGGCACGTCGCAATTTATCCGCGCCACGCCCGACGGCTATACGATTTCGATGTTCGGCATGCCGGCGCTCATTGCCCCCATCGTCCACCGCAACAACCTGTACGACGTGCGCAAGGACTTCACCTGCGTGGCCACAGTCTACGACCTGCCCTACGTGATCGTGATCAATCCGAAGCTGCTACCCGACGTGCACGACTTGCAGCAACTGATCGCCGCCAGCGCCAAGCGGGAATTGAACTACTCCAGCCCCGGCGCAGGCAGCATCGCGCACCTGGCGATGGAACAGTTCAAGCAACTGAGCAAGGCACGCATGCTGCACATCGCCTACAGCGGCAGCGCCCCTGCCATGACCGACCTGCTGGGCGGGCAAATCTCGGTCATGATGGCCGACATGATCGCGGCCATCCAGCACATCCAATCCGGAGCACTGCGGGCCATCGCCGTCGGCTCCGAATCAGGCAAGAAGTTCCTGCCGGACGTCAAGACCATCGCCGAGCAAGGCTTTCCCGGCTTCGAGGCAAGCAGCTGGAGCGGCCTGATCATGCCCAACGGTACCCCCCAGGCCGTCTCGGACCGCCTGAACCAGGAGCTGTCCGTGCTGCTGGCCGACCCACAGATACAGGCACGCATGCTCAAGCTGGGCGCCATCGCCACCTACCAACCCTCCGCCGACATGACCCGGCGCATGGCATCGGAATACGAGCGATGGAACCGGGTCGCGCACGAAGTCGACATCTGGAACACCTGATGTCCAGCGTCATCGCTAGCGCATGCCCACCTTGATTCCCAATGCCCGCGGCAACCAAGCACCGAAGCGGGCCAACGCATTGGGTGTCTTGCCCGCCGCCTCCGCTTCCTCACAGGCCAAGATGGCTGCCCGGACGAGCTTTCCTCCCTGCGTCAGGAACGGTTCCGGCGGGAAGCGGGCGACCGTGCGCCGGCAAAAAATGGACTGGGACCATTGATTTCGCTCCCCGAGCACAAGCGACGAAAGGCATTCGCCGCCAATACGCGTGGCGTTGACCCCGTGCCCGGAGTAGCCGGCGCCGATGAAGACATTGCCTTTTCCCACGGCCTTGAAAAAGGGCAGCCGGTCGGCCGACATGTCGATGCCGCCGCCCCATGCCTTGTCCACGCCAACACCTTTCAGGGCCGGCAACAGCTGGTGCAAGCCCGTGGCCGCGCGCAGGGCGCTCGCCCTGTCCCGGTTGAGCTTGGCAGGATCGAGGTTGTAGGCCGGAACGATCGGGCCGGAACCCGATCCCATCAGCACGCGGTCTTCGCCCGCCTTGCGAAAGTAGTGCAAGAACATCCGGGCGTCGGCCAGCCCTTCGTACGCGTGCCAGCCGGTCCGCGCGGCCAGGTCGGGAACGGCTTGGCTCATGACGGCATATGAGGAAAACACCGCCAAGCGGCCCACCACGTCCCGGTGGTTGGCCAGCGCCACATTGGTGGCCAGCACGACCTTCGCGCAACGGATCTCCCCGCCCGCCGCCTTGACGACGCAATGCGATCCCTCCTCGAGCGCCGTCATCTTCGTGTTCTCGAATACCTGCACCCCCGCCAGCAGGCACGATCGCAACAAGGCGCGCGCCAGGCGCGCCGGCTGGACGTTGGCGCCTTCCGGGAAGAACAGGCCGCGGCGAAACACCGGGGACCACACGCGACGCATCACCTCGTCGTGGCTCAGCGGCACGACGCTGTCGGGCACGCCCAGCCGTCTCGCCACGTCGACCATCTGGTCCAGCTTGGCATCCTGGGCGGGAATGAGCGAAACCCGCATGTTGCCGGATTCCCGCCACCAGATGTCTATGGGCGCGGTGCGGCTGTATTCGCGTATCGCATCCTGGGCGGCCGTGCCAAGGCGAGCGGCTTCCAGCGCGGCCGCTTCGCCCACGGTGTTGCTTAGCGTCAGCAGCGAGGCGTAGTAGCCGTGCACCTTTCCACCGTTCATGCCACTGGCGCCCGACCCGCAGCGGTTCGCCTCGATCAAGGCTACCTGCAGGTCCGGCTTCTTCTGCTTGAGCAGCAAGGCGGTCCACAATCCGGTGAAGCCGCCGCCCACGATGGCGACATCGGCGTTGACGATGCCGCGCAGGGGTGCGAGCGGCGGTTGGTCATCATGCTGCAGGGCTTCCTGGAACCACCAGGATACGTGGTCCGGTTGGGGGCAAGAGACGTGGGACATTGTCAGGCCACAGAGTTGGACAGGTTTAGGCGAAATGGCAAGCCACTGCATGCTGCACGGCGCCCCGCGCGGCAAGCGCCGGTTCTTGCTCGGCGCAGACCGCGGCAGCCAGCCGGCACCGCGTCCTGAAGCGGCACCCGGAAGGCGGCTGGGTGGGAGTCGGAATCTCCCCCTTGAGGGCAATCGTGCGGCGGCTTTTCTCGATGCGCGGATCCGGGATGTTGGCGCTATCGACGAGCGCCTGGGTATAGGGATGGGCGGGCTTGCCCAGCACGGTGGATGCGGGGCCGTATTCCATGACCTTGCCCAAGTACATGACCGCGATGTCATCCGCCATGTTGGCGACCACCGACAAGTCATGCGAGATGAACACGTACGACAGCCCCAGCGATCGTTGCATTTCGTGCAGCAGGTTCAGGTCGCGGGGATTGCGGGTTGCGGCGCTTCAATGATGCCTCGGCATTTCACCGAGGAAATCCTTTCTATTTTCGGGCCTTTCGCCCACTCCATGATTTCGTGCTTCAATGATGCCTCGGCATTTCACCGAGGAAATCACTTGCTCGGACCCCACCAGTTGCGGGATGGAAGGCCCGCTTCAATGATGCCTCGGCATTTCACCGAGGAAATCCCCACCCCGCCCACTTTGGCGGCAACCGTTTCGGTCTGCTTCAATGATGCCTCGGCATTTCACCGAGGAAATCACCCACTCTACGCCAGCGCCCACGGCGGCGGCTGCAGGCTTCAATGATGCCTCGGCATTTCACCGAGGAAATCCATCGGTGGCGGCGGGATGTTGGCGGCGGTTTCGAGGCTTCAATGATGCCTCGGCATTTCACCGAGGAAATCTTGCCCGCACGGATTCGGTGTTCCAGGACGTGCCCTAGCTTCAATGATGCCTCGGCATTTCACCGAGGAAATCCCGGAGGCAAGATCGAAGTCGGAACTTCGGAAATATGCTTCAATGATGCCTCGGCATTTCACCGAGGAAATCGCAGATCACCAAGAACCGCGTCAACGAGCTTGCCGTGCTTCAATGATGCCTCGGCATTTCACCGAGGAAATCGCGGGCCCACGCTGCAATCCTAAAACGGCAGTTTGTCGCTTCAATGATGCCTCGGCATTTCACCGAGGAAATCGGCAATGACTGACCGATCCAAAGCCACCACCCATGCCGCTTCAATGATGCCTCGGCATTTCACCGAGGAAATCTTCCAAGGGCAGCAGCCACGCAGACGACCAGGATCAGCTTCAATGATGCCTCGGCATTTCACCGAGGAAATCCTCTCCAAGCTGCAAGCCGTAGGTGGGATTCTCTGGCAGCTTCAATGATGCCTCGGCATTTCACCGAGGAAATCTCCGCACGCCAGCCCTGCGCAAGCCATCCTGCGCCGCTTCAATGATGCCTCGGCATTTCACCGAGGAAATCTCGCATCGCCCGCGACCGACTCGGTGACTACTTCTAGCTTCAATGATGCCTCGGCATTTCACCGAGGAAATCCCGTCTCGGCAATGACTTCTTTGCCGCCTATGCCCTGCTTCAATGATGCCTCGGCATTTCACCGAGGAAATCCAGGCAAGCCTGGCTTCAAGATCGAACCCCTCCCCAACTGCTTCAATGATGCCTCGGCATTTCACCGAGGAAATCCGGAGAAGTTTATTGACTTCCTGACGACGAACGACGACCTGCTTCAATGATGCCTCGGCATTTCACCGAGGAAATCCCATTTTCCCGCCAGATCTTCGGCTTCCGTTTCGTCGCTTCAATGATGCCTCGGCATTTCACCGAGGAAATCCCTTCGGAAGGCTCCATACGCCAACAACGCTTCCACGGCTTCAATGATGCCTCGGCATTTCACCGAGGAAATCGCATTCATGCGGAACCGCATCAAGATTTCCCGCTTCCCGCTTCAATGATGCCTCGGCATTTCACCGAGGAAATCCAGCGCAGCACAGGCGACGCCAGGACGCGCTCCTTGCCGCTTCAATGATGCCTCGGCATTTCACCGAGGAAATCCGCCACTTCTGCCTCGCCCACGTAACACGGCTCCGGAGGGTCAAGTGCGAGAGGTACCCTACCGGATCGCCTGTTCGACGAGTATAGCAGGGCCAGCCCACTTTCATTTCATACTAATGTCATGTTTTTAAAGAACATTTACCATGCGAGGGGTTCTCTACGCAACGGGCGCCGCCATAGCGCTCGCGGAATTGCGGCGGATCAAACTATCACGGGCTCCTTAGTGACCGGCTCGAAGCCTTTCTTGCCAAGGCTGATCACCCGGGGCACCAACCGTTCTGCACTACCCAGGTCGATGACCAAGACGTGATCTTCCGCATGGTGAATGATCGTGTCCAGTGCTGCCACCATTTCAGCATGGTGACGGTCGGTCAACCGACACTGGAATACGGACAGTTGGACCCACTCGCCGTAAGCTTGCATAAGCCGGAAAACGGCACGCCATCGCTTGGGATCGGCAATATCGTACGCTACGATATATAAGCGGTCACTCATGGTCAGCGGGTGATAAAGTTAGGATAATCGTCTATCTCACCCAACAAAAATCGGCCAAGCAAGCGCGCCTGGATTTCAAGCAGGCGACGATAGCTGACTGGGTAGCCGAAAACCGGATGAGTGACTTCCTGGCTCATGCGCCGCTCGAAGGCCCCGATCAAGCGTTTTCGGCCGTCTGAATCGAGGTTCACGCTAGTTCCCACGTGAACGAAATCGGTTGGCTTTACTTCACCGTTGTTGATTGCCATCAGCACGGCGGAATCGGCAAGCAGCGGACGAAACGGTTCCATCATGTCTAAAGCCAGCGCAGGTCGCCCGTAGCGCGGTTGGTGATAGAAGCCGCAATATGGATCCAACCCGACTCCGCTCAATGTTACTGCCCAACTCCGCACGAGCAAGGCATACGCGAAAGAGAGCATGGCATTGACCGGATCCTCCGGCGGTCGACGATTTCGGCGGGTGAAGTCAAAACGAAATGACGCGTCGTCACCTTCACGCTTGATAAGGTTGGCAAACTGCCCAAAGTAGCGGGCTGCTGCAACACCCTCTATCCCCAACAGCTCTTCCAGGCTGTCGGCGCGCGCCGCTTGATCAGCGAATCGCTTGAGCTCGCCGATGACCAAATCCAGGTTCTGTTTGCCGCGCCAGTTCCTGCGCAACAGTGTTCGCGAGTTTAAGATCTTGGCCCGCACCCAACCTTTTGCTAGGCGCAAACACACCTTTGGATCAAAGCTGCTGCGAAACTGCGCTATACGAAGCTCGATGTTCTTGTGACCGATACCATGGGTATGTCCAAGAAACCAACCGCCGAACGTGTGCCAGGTAACAGGGATTTCCCGCCTCATCAGTTCGTGCAAACAGGGGGTGGTCAGGTGCGCACCACCCATTAACACCACCTGTGATATGTCTATGAGGCGAGCGCGCGCCACCGTGCTGTCTTCAACGCTGACTTCTAGCGTCTCGCCGTTCTTACTCAGTCGCGCGCGGTTTTCCTGTACGTACAGCGGCATGGCTTCTTCCGCGCTAACTAACAGTCTGCGCGGAGGTCGATCATCCAGCCGACGAAGGAAATTCACTTCATCGGGCAAGCAGATAGTAACAAGAGAGCAACGTGGGCATTTCGGACTGTCTTCCAAGGGTGGAGGGATCCGCCCTCCCGCAGCGATAAGGCGCAGCCCATTGATGGCCGAAAGTGTGGCGGACCTGAGTGCCTCGTCAAACGGAACGCGCACGCGTTCGCGCGACCCTTGGAAGTACAAGACTCCTTCAGTGCACCGATACCCATGGTCTTCCAGGATCATCCCTTGCGCGCACAGTTGTACGCGTTCGGGCTCATAAGCGCCACTTGGTACATGGGGGCGTTTCCCTTTCTTGTAATCAACTGGAATGAGTCCATCACCGTCCCCCTCGATGAGATCGAGCCGGGCTATCAACCCGAGTCGATTGGATGACAGGGTGATAGATCGCGCATGGATCCGCTCACCGTCTTCTGGCTGCCCGGCCGCCGGTAAGTCGCCTCCTGGCTGATCCACGCGCCGATGTACATGCCGCCCAGCCACGGTATCTGCCGAGTCCGCCCATTCTCCCTGCACCCATTCCATGTACGCGAGCCGCGGGCAGTACTGGTACTCATTGACCATCCGCACGGGGATAAGGGGCTGGTCGCGGATGAACTCCGGAAAAGGTAGTGGCAGTTCCGGCTGCACCCACGGGCGCCCCTCGCCTTTCCCGTTGTCGCGGGCTTTTTCTACCTCATCGCCATCCTGGGACAGTTGACCGGAAGCTTCCATGTCATCGTTCGGAATCCTGCGGCAACCTACCTACAAGAACACCGAGGCTGGGGCGAATGAGCCATATCCGCGTTGCTCTGCCCGCAAAATCGCAGACTCCAAGACGGTCTCGATGCCCATCGCGCGGTTGGCACCTGGGTCGGCGACGAAGCGCCCCATGCGCAGCAGGCTTGTAACGGCATCGGCCGTCAGGGCGTCACGCCAGAGTGGCCAACGGAATTTTGCATCCTTCCATCCGCCCGTCACGCATGGCGTTGCCACCTGGCCCCCGAGGGGCGCAAGGGGAAAAAACTGCAGTCCGACGAACGCCAGCCAATTTGCGCCTGGCACGCTGCCGCGCTTTTCGCCCGACGGATTGGCGGCGCGCAAGGCGTAAATGCGGGCAGCCGCGGCATCCCAGGAAAGACTGGGCAAGGTGGAAGCGTTCTTCCATGGACCGATCAACGCTTCCTCGATATGCGCGCGCCCAATACCGCCGCGCAAGTCTCGCACCATGGCGAGGAACATTTGTTGGCCCGCCGTAAAGTGAAAAGCCGTCGGCTTGACATTGCCGTTCTTGTCGACGGCCGTTTCGGTGCCAAACGCGGCGGCCATGGCCAGCGATCTCACCCGTCGCTCGTGACCGGACTCGACCAACCCCAGGAAGAACGCCCGCAGGGCGCTGGTCGTCGGTTTGAGATCGCGCTTCATGCGGTCTGCATTTTTCGCAGCCCGTCTCCCCTCTGGCTGACCCCGCGAGGGGGGTTCCGGTCCGTCCTCGCCGTCACCGTCTTGCAAATCGGTCGCCGCCTGATGGCCGATGGGCGATGGTTCCACGAGGTTTCCACTTTCGTCATACGCCAGTTCGAGCGCCGGTTCCGATTGCCACGTCTGGCGGTCTTTGAGTACCGCGTCGACGACGGTTTCGATATCCGGTACACCCCAAAGCCGTGGACGCCAACGACCGTCGTTTTCCCATGCCAGACGAGGAAGGGGTGCGTTTTCCGCGATGGACTGCTCGTGCAGAATTTTGAGCGTGCCCAATGCGGCAAAGAAGCCAAGCGGATTCGTACCGTCGAGGCCAGTCAGCAGTGCGTTGCGTTCAATCATGCAAAGCCTCTCCTTCGCCAAACTCACTGGCACGATGGTCGGCTAGTCGAAGTATTGCCTCCAGGTAGGCGAGCCCCCACCACCCATACCGGCGTGTCAAGCGCCAGAAACGATCCGCGACGCCGGAATCCAGTCGTTCCAGCCGGTGCCGGGTCGTCGCGGAAAACTCGACCACTGGTGCCTGGTCCGATGGCGACAATCCGATGCACACCGGCATGTCGTCGGGATCCTCGATGGCCGGCGCAAACGGGCGGCAATAACCATGGTGACTGCCAACCAGATGTAGCACCAGGTCTAGGTCGTGGGCGTTTTCCCGAACCCAGTCGCTTGCCTGCGCCATCGCTACCGAAAGGAGCTCGTGGCGATATCCGTCCGGATAGCCTGCACGCCGCCTCGCCAAACTGCGCGCAGCATGGTCTCGGTCAATACGGCTGGACTTGGCCAGGGGTTCGGCCTGCAGGGCCAGCCGGACATCGCTGCCGCCGACCAGCCATCGCTGGAAACGCGGATCAACCTTGCCGAGGTCATGCAGCCATCCCGCTAGTTCCAGATCGGCAGCGATGTCAGACGGCAGGTTGACGCTGTTTGCAAACTTTCTGGCCCAGGCACGCACGTGTCCCAAGTGCGCCGGCAGCGTGACCTCCTTTGCCATGAACGACGCCCCGTCGTCCTCCGAGCTGAAGTCGGAAACCCTTCCCATGTCCGACCGACGGTTGCGCGCGACCAGGGTTACCGTACCGTCGACATGCCGGATGACCTGATATCCATGGCATAACGCCCGTACAGCATCAGCAAGGTCCGGATGCCTTGGCTGCCCCAAGCTGGCGATCCACTCATCGAAGGCACGCCGCCATTCGCCCATGGTCGCCTCTTCCAAGAGCACGGGAAGTTCCGGCGCGTCATGCCAGCCGGATGCCAACACTTGCTTGTGCAAGCGCAGCGTGGCACGCCCCCGGTGGCGCCACTGGGCGATATCACCCAGGTCGGCCACCGGCTCCGTGTCCGCAGGGTTCCAGCTTCCCCATGCCAAGCCGCCATAATCCGCCGGCACGACCACCGTACCACCAGGCGGAATCTCATTGGCTGTCACCACCCGGCTGCGGTCTCCTTCCCACAACAAGGCCAGGCGCCCGCGGCCAGACTGCCGTGCGTCGTCTTGCCCTTCGGTCGGTACATCGGCCAGGTCCGGGTTTTCCGGCTCGGACTGCAACCAACGCCGCACGGCCGAACGCGGCAGCGAAAGCGCCTCCAACGCCGAAGGCGGACACGCAGCGAGACGCTCCACGAGCGCCTCATAGCCACCAGTTGTCGCGCTTTCCAGTGCCGATTCGCTCAGGTCGGCCCGCCAGACGAGTGATACCTCTGGTTCTCCGCGCCGCGGACCATGCAGCCAGAGGGTAATGTCTGGATCTGGTTTCGGCCGCGGATGCGTGTGCGACCAAGTATCGATGTAGGCGGGAAGCAGTACCGGCGCATGCGTAACAGGCGCAACCAACTTGGCCAGGGTCTGCGGGTCAGGCTTGGGCAATCGTTCGATGCCGAAATCGACCTGTTCGAGCGTGTGCAGCCACTCCCAGGTGGCCCGCAGAGCCGTTCCGTAAATGGGATCGTCGGCCCGTTGTCCCAGGTCGTCGGACCGAGCCAGAATCACGGCACGGGTGGCCCCGAGTTCACCCAGCCGGTCCAAACGGCCGAACCGTTGCCGCAAGGCATCCAGGCTGGCGCATTCCGTCACCAAGGCGTCGAAATCAAAATCGGCGCCCGCCTCGATCGCCTGCGTCGACACGACCAGCAAGGGCTTTTCTACGCTAGCCCGTTCACGCCCGGCGCGCACTCTTTCCCAAATCATGCCAACCGCCTGTTCCCGGTCGAGCGGACGCATGCGACCCGTCAACAGACATACGTCGATGTCGGCCCGCCCTTCGAGCAGGGCCGCAATCCGCCGCACTGTATCGACACGGTTGACAACAACCCCGACGGCTTTCGCGCCGCCCTTCACCATCTCGCTCGCCGCCTCGACGGCAGCCTGCGCAAAGCCGTGGCGGCGTTCGTCTTCGTCGCCGCTGACTTTCACCGGCCGCAGCTCTGCCCGTTTAGAGGCATTCAGGCGCTTGCGCAATACCGGGTGCACGCGATCCGCTGCATCCAAGGTAAAGGGGTGCGCATCCACGGAGACAACCGGTGTCGCCGACAGGTTCACCACGCCCCAGCGATCGGGCCACGGCGCTCCATGAAACCGGCGCCAGTGCTGCTGCAGCGCAGCAAGGGTCTGCGCAAAGGGCACGGAAAGATGCACTTCGTCGAGCAGGAACAGGGTATCGTGCCCCAGCAACCCCGCGTGGACAGAGCTCATCCGTTCGGACACGCCATAGCCACGAAACAGCAAGCGCGAACCAACCTGGTCGACGGTCGATACCGCGATGATCGGCCGATCAGGCCGGCTTGCCCAGGCGTCCTCCTTGGGCATGCCGCCCCGCAATACCGCGATCTCGAACGGCGCGGCATCATCAGCACCATTCCATAAGGCACGCAGCCGTTTGGCCACTTCCGCCGCGACCGGATCCCGTGCCCCCCGCAGCGCGCCCTGGATACGTCCGGCATGGACGGCTGCCTGGTCCACCACCACCCGCCGGTCAATGACCAGGACGATGCGTCGCGGAAACCGCGACGCGTCACATGCCAGCGCGAACAACGCCACATCCAGTGCGCTGGTCTTGCCCGTGCCCGTCGGCAAGTCCAAAAGTACGGGCCATGCACCATTGGCCAGCACGTGCTCGACGAGCCGCTGCTGCCAGGGAAAGGGATCGCGGCCGTGACAAGCACGAAAATACGCAGAAAAGCAGGATGCATCCAGATTCATCAGGCGCCCCCATCGTCCGTGACCGGCCGGAACAGGCCCAACCCATGGAAACGGCCCGCGCCGAGCAGGACCGGCCCCGCGATTGGCTCCGCAAAGGTGACATGGGCATGGACGAGGACCCGGCGCAGCTTGCCCGGCTCGCCCGGGAAAGGAGCAAACTGGCGGGCGCCGATGCTGCCCATCACTGTGGGGCCTGGCAGGATCACTACGCTTTGCGGTTCCGGCAAACCGACGTGGCTGCAGCTGCGAGCCAGTATTTCGGCGGCAGCGGCATAAGCCGCGTCACGCTTGGCCTTGTTGGCGGAAAACAGGTCACCCGGATTGCGGTCCAGCGCAACCGGCGTTACCGAGGCCCACTGGCGCACGGGCCCGCACCAGGTGCGCGGCCGCAAATTGTGCAGGGGTGGTCTTCCCCATGCCACGCGTTGCATTTCGATTTCGATGCCATTGCCTAAGCCCAGTGTCAGCACGGGCGCGTCGTCCTCTTCGTGACCGGATTGCCGACGGGACTGTTCCTCCCACCTTCCGACGGCTGCCAGCACGGCACGACGCTGTTCCGGCGAAAGCTGCCGCGGCATGACCAGGGCGGCGCCCAGGATGGAGCCATCACCATGACGATGGCCCACGTTGGGGAGCGGAACGATGGCCAGATGGGGACCACGGGCCGGGCTACCATCAGACTCATGTCCCGACAGCACCGTGGCCGGCGGCTGCTGCGCGTAGCGCATGAGGGCGCCTCGCAGGGCCCGCACCAAGTCGACGGTACGCGCCAGCGGCAAACGCATGCCTCCAACCCGGCGAAGAATGAGCCAATCTTCGCTGCCGAAGAGGGACTGCGGTATCGGCCCTGCCGTCGCCGCCGACAGCTGCCGGTAGCGCTGTACCGCAAATGACATCACCCGGGGCTCCACACCTTGGTGCTGAGCGTAGTCAAATTCGAGCCGCTGCAGCTGGCCTACGCTGACCCAGCGCATGACAAGATCCCCCTGTTCATCCGGGATCCATGCCGGCTGAGGCGCGGTATCTACGACCCGGGCGTGGACCAGGCTCGACGAGTGGCCGAGGTTGACGAGGCGTGCAACCAACCGTTCGAGTGCATGCCGATGCACGCCGGGTTGCGCATCTGGCCAGATGAAATGCACAACCGGGTCGTCCGGTACGCCTGACGGGAAGGTACGCCCCTGCCGCAATCTCCCTTCCGGTAATAGGCCCCGCGCTGCCTTGTAATCGGCGTCAGGGGCTTCACCGGTCCAGGCGCTAAGGCGTGCAATGGCGGACAAGTATTCGGATTGCGCCTTATCGACCGCTGCGCAGGTCTTGCCAAGGACCTTCTCCAGGCGCTTGCGCTTTGCCGGATCGACCTCTGCCGCGCTTTCCAGGTCGGCCGTGGCTGCCGCCAAGTTCTCTCTGGCGCTCTCCAACTTGTCACGCCACCGTTCCAGCCCACCCAGCAGCGTCGTGTCATTCACCGGAACGTAATGCGTCAGCACGCTACGCCGTGCAATGTCACTGCACGCCACCGCGGGCGCCGGCTGTCCCTCCAGCCATTGCAGGGCATCCCGCTCTGCCGGGTCTCTGTCGTTGGCCCAGATCGAGACAAGCGCCGAAAACAGCCGGGCTGGATGCGGGGGCCACTCGACAGCATTGCGGTCGTTATAGGCCGTGGCAACGACGCGCCCGGTCAAGTACTCCAGCCGGAGCGCAAACATTACGCGGCCTCTTCGTCGGAATCGCCACGCGATCCAAGGGCGCGGCTGCGACGTATCAGCTCGACCAGTTTCGGCATCGGCTTCAGCACCAGAGGCTGGCGCTCCCAACCAAAGCCCAGGCTGGCCGCCTGATCATGGGCTTCCCGGACAAGCCGGCATGCCAGATCGCCGTCGAAGGCGTAACGCACAGGCTCACCGCCGTTGCTCGGTATGAATTCCAGGGACAACGGGTTCGCCGATTCGGGAACCAGTAACGCGCGAGAACGCAGGTCATAGCCACGTTCTTGCTGCAACGCAATAGCGGCTAGCGATAACGCAGCTAAGACCGTCCGAGCGGCCAGTTCGGCTTCGCTTCGCTGGCCTCCGTCCAGCGCCCGGTCGTCAACCGTCCGCGGAAAACGCAAGCGGCGCAACGCGGGCAGCGACAGCACGGCGGTATGCAGCGCGTATTCGATGGTGACGCCACCGGCCCGTGCATCAATGCTCGGCGCCACATTGCTGTGGTTAACCGCCGACGGCTTGCCCTTGCCCTCGGCGCCGCTCCGGCTAAACAGCACGGGATCACCCTTCTTGTCTTTCTTGGCCTGCGCAACGTCCGCAGTCCAATCATTTTCATCGTCCGCCCGGTGATAAATGTTGACGTTGGCCTGAATGCCAACCGGGTCTATGCGACTGGCCGTCTTGACCCCGTGGCTGTAGCCGACGCCCACGATTTCGGATACCAATGCCCGCTGGAACTTCGAACCCAGGCCGCCACGCGGGCCGGTAGAATCCCACACGCCGAAGATCAGTGCCGTCGGGCAAAGTTTGTATAGGGCGGTCGCGTTACGAACCGAAGCGAACGTGAACTGCTGGCCGGCCGGGCTGTCGCGGAACGGCACCGGTGGGTCGCCCGGAACCAGGGAATCGCGCAACAGCGCGTCGGCGATGCGATGCGGCGCATGCAGCGCGGTCAGGAATCCCAGATCAGACAGATCGGGATATTCTGAAAAATCGACGCCGATCACCGGAAAATCGAGGCGATTGCTTTCCCAAGCGTCGAACAAGGCTTCTTCCTGGCGATTCGCCGCGGACGGCACGGAATCGAGCAGGACGCAGTCCTTTTCCGCGCCATCTATCCGCCTGCGCTCAACCGCATACTTGAGTGTCGCGCGGTCGTCCACGGCATAGGTAGGTGGAAACACCTTGTCCCCCGCTCCCCCGGCTGGCTGCAACCGCTGGACCAGGCGAATCGCAGCGCAATCCCCTTGAACGGCGTTGCGCAGGTCATTTAGCTCAAGTGCTTTCATTGGCGTCCTCCGGCCTGTGTGAAGATGGATGCCCCATATCTAATATGCTGGCGGTCTCAAAACCTGACCCTGTCCTCTTTTCGTAAAGCGCCAGCGCGTCAGCCAGCCTCTCCCGCACGCGTTCGCGCAACGCCGGCGGACCGACCACTTCTGCGTCCGGTCCGTAGCGCAACACGTCCATGACCAGCTCCGTCGGGTCGCTGTAGGGCAGGCGCAGCTCGTAGCTACCGTCGTCAAGCCAACGGCCTGCCTGGTTCGGATGCCAGGTTTCCTCCGCCACCCAGCGGGCAGCAAAAGGGGTGAACCTAAGTACCGCCTCGGCTACCGTCTGGCCGGCGAACAGCCCATAGCCGGACGCGTAATACGCGTCAAGCTGCTCTTCCGGAACATCTCGGGCCCGGTCGGCAAGTACGCTGACGGACGCCAGCCTTTCCAACGCGAAAATGCGCAAGCCCCCGCGCGTGTGACACCAAGCGTCCAAGTACCAATTGTTGCGGTAATGAACAATGCGCTGGGGGGAGATATCGCGCTCCGTCACCTGCCCGTGGCCGCGCGCCCAATAAGTCACACGCAGGCGTTGACGTTGCAACGTGGCGTTGGCAACGACGCTGAAAACTTTCGGAGGAGGAAAACGGCGGGCCAGCGTAAGAAGCCTGAGGCGGCGCGGCAGTTCGGCAATGCCGAGCTCCTGGATTTGAATGAGATGTTCCAGGCGGCGGCGGAACGGTTTGAGATTTTGGTCGAGCAGGCCCGGGGCAAGGCCATTTAGAAGCTCTAACAACGCTGCAAGGGCGACGAGTTCGTCACTGCTGAACCAGAGGCCGGGCAGTTCAAGAAACCCGTCCCGCCGGTCATAGTAGTAGCCGTTACGCTCCCGGTCGTAGGAAACGGGCGCCCCTGCATAGTCGCGTAGTTCACGAATGATGCGCTTGACACTTGCAGCGGAACATTCCAGGGCCTCCTCGAGCCTAGCGCGTGGCACTGGCACCCGCGCAGCAGACAAGATCCGGTGGGTCAGCAGTAAGCGAGTGAACCTGTCCATGGCAATTCGCAGATCAGACCGCCTACGGGGCGAGGACCGCAGCGCCCGCGTTTATCCATCGCTTTCGCCAAAGGATGCTCGTCCTGCGAATTGCACCGGAAGCGCACCACCCCTGCAGTCCCGCTTGCCGGCCACCAGGGGGTGGTCGCCCACGCCTTTTCACCCGCGAACAGGCAAGGTTGACGACGCCGCCAGAAATTGGCCGGGCATTATTAACATTATGTCACTTTATCGTGTCCAGGATAAACAAATTACTGCGCCGTGGAAATGCGCCCCGGTGCGGGGTGGCCGACGCAACCGGCGGACACGGCAGCAGCGCGGCCAGGTCCCGCCAAGCAGACGCTGTCTCGATGTCCGCGCAAGCAGCCTGTATCCGGATAAGACAAGGCCGGCACAAGGCCGGCCTGTGGGTCTTGGCTGTTTCCGGCGTGTGCCGGCGCGGCGTGCCTACTTGCCCGTCAGGGCGCCCTTTTGCTTCAGTTCCTTGGCCAGGCGGGTCAGCGGCTCTTTGGCGGCGTCGATATCGGCCTGCCATTCGGCGCCCGGCTTGTAGGCCAGGATGGCGGCGAAAGGCTTGGCGGCCTCAAGAAAACCCGGGTCCTTCAGCGCCGCCTCCAACGCCTGCTGCAAGCGGTCGCGGATGGCTGCGGGCACGTCCTTGTCGACTGCCAGCCCGCGGTCCGAAGGTACGACGACGTCGAACCCCTGCTCTTTGGCCGTGGGCACGTTGGGCAGCATGGGCGCGCGCTCGTCGACGAACTGGGCGAGGATGCGCAGCGGCGTCTTTTCTGCCAAGGGATCAGGCACGGCAGTGTGGCTGGCAAATATCATGTCCACGTGCCCGCCCATTAGCGCGATCTTGGATTGACCCGTGCCGCCAAAAGGAATGTCGGTGAACGGGGCACCGCTTTCCAGCATCAGCACATTCAACGCCACGCCGCCGTTGCTGCCCAAGCCGTTCTGGCCAATGGATATGGTGCCCGGCTTGGCCTTGGCCGCATCGACCAGTTCCTTCAGCGATTGGTAGGGGCTGTCGTTGCGCGCGATCAGCAGCGTGGGGTCGCTGACGACCCGGCCGATCAGCGCAAACTGGTCGGGGTCATAGGGGGTGGATTGCACCAGCGGCAGGAAGTTCATCGGCGGCGTGTTGACCATGGCGACCGTATAGCCGTCTTTCGCCGCGCGCTGCACGTGGGAATTGGCGATCGCGCCCGAGGCGCCGGGCTTGTTCACCACCACGATGCTGGCGTTGGGCGACAGGTGCTTTTGGATATACGGCGCGAGCGTGCGCGCAAGCACGTCCGTTTCGCCGCCGGCGGCAAAGCCCACGATCAACTCGATGGGCTTGTCATCGGGCCATGCAGCCAGGGCGGGCGCGCAGGCGCCGACGCCGACGATGGCCGCCATGGCAGCCAGGACGCGAAGCTTGGGGGTCATGAGGTGCTCTCCTGATGTCGTTGTATTTGTTTTCGCCGGCCCCTGCCGAGCCGGCTGCGGGCCGGCGACCCGCGCGGGTTACAGCAAGCAGTCAGGCTGCTCGCGGACGATGGCGTCGTAAATGGGTTGGAAATGCAGCCAGGCCATGAACGGCGTGGCCAGGTGCTTCTTGGAATGCAGCGCCGCTTCGCGGCTGACCAGTTTCAGCGGCCGGCCAGTGGCTTCGGCCTTGAGTTGGATCTCGCACGCACGCTCGGCGGCGATGAACCACCAGGCGGCCTCTTCCACGGTTTCACGGCCCACCGAGAACAGCCCATGATTCTGGTGAATGGCGATCTTGGCGTTGCCGAAGGCGCGTGCCACGGCGTGGCCCTTGTCGTTTTCGACGACCACGGCGCCGGCTTCCTCGGTGATCACGGCCTGGTCTTCATAGAACCCGCAGGCGGTCTGCGTGATCGGATCCAGCGGCCGGCCAAGCGCGGCCCATGCCATGCCGTGCGTCGTATGGGCATGGCACGACGCTACGATGTCCGGGTTGGCCTGGTGGATGGCCGAATGCAGCACAAAACCTGCCCGGTTGACCGCCCAGCGGCCTTCCAGCACGGTGCCTGCGTGGTCCACCAGCAGCATGTCGCTGGCACGCACCCGGCCGAAATCCATGGCGAAGGGATTCGTCCAGAACAGCTCGGGATGCTCCGGGTCGCGCACCGTGACGTGGCCGGCGAATCCATATTCGTAGCCGTACTTGGCAAACACGCGGCAGACGGCGGCCAGACGCTGGCGCCGGTGCCAGCGCTCGGCCTCGACCGACTCAAACTTGGGGTATTGGGGAAAGTACAGGTTTTCCTGCTTGGGGCGATAAACCGTGTCCTGTGCCTGGGCCATGCGTGCTCCTTGGTCAACTTCCAGGTGTTGCGGCGCACTAATCGGCGCGTCGCGGCGCAACTCGCGCAAGGAGCCGGCATTCTAGGGAGTGCACTAAGATTGCGGCCAATTAGATAATCGATGCCGGCCATAAGACCGGCTTATGGAGAGAGCGGACCTATGCATGCCCGCATCCAGTTGCGCCACCTGGAGGCGTTCCACGCCGTCATGGTTTCCGGCTCGATTACCGCTGCCGCCAACCTGCTGCACGTCACGCAGCCGGCGATCAGTGCCACGATCAAGCACTTCGAGCAACGGCTGGGATTCCCCTTGTTCCGGCGCGAGGGCGGCCGGCTGACCCCCACCCCGGAAGCCCGGGCGCTGCTGCCGGAAGTGCAAGACATTTTCGGGCGGGTGGCGGGCCTGGAGCGCTTTAGCCAGGACCTGGCCGAAGGCCTGCAAGGCACGCTGGCCATTGGCGCCAGCTCGCCCATTGCCAACGCCTGGCTGGCGCAGGCCGTGGCCGAATTCGCCAGGACGCGGCCGCAGGCGCGGATTTCGCTGCAATCCATGGATTCGAACCTGATCCCCGAGCGGCTCATCAACGAGCAGATCGACATCGGGGTATCGTTTTCGCCGGGCGAACACGCAGCGATCCAGTCGCTGCCCTTGCGCTACGCCGAGCTAAGCTGCATCTTGCCGCAAGACCACCCGCTCGCCAGGCTGGACGCGGTCAGCATCGACGACCTGGTGCCTTATCCCATCATCACCTATCTGCCGCAGGCCCTGCTGCGCCAGCACCTGAACGCCTTCCTGAAGCGGCCGCTCAATATCCGGTTTGAAGTCGCGACCTCGATGACCGGCATCGTGCTGGCCTTCCACGGCGCTGGCGTGGCACTGGTGGAATCGGGCCTGCTCGCCGCCCTGCCCGTGCACAACCTGACGAGCCGCCCGCTGATTCCCGAGATCCAGGTGCGCAGCCACGTACTATGGAGCAGCCTGCGGCCGCAGACCGCACTGTCGCGCAGCTTCGTACAGCACCTGACGGCGAGCTAGGCGCGGCCCTGCGCCTCTTGCACGGCTTGCGCGCCGGTCCGGCGCCGGATCGTCCCCAGTCTTCCAGCCCCGACGGCGCAACCCGTCTTCACATGGTGGCGCCGGAGCGGCACCAGACCGAACCGCGATACCCCACCTGGCCGACGCGCCTTCAGGCACACCCTCAAGCCATCGCGCCCCGTTCGCCCATCGCGTTGATGACGAACGACTGCCAAGAAACATTGTCGTGATCGCGCCTGGCCATCGGCGGCATGGGACGCATGCCCAGCTTGGTGGCCACCCTGATCGATCGCGCGTTCCTCGGATCGACGTCGGCGACCACGCGGCCAAGCCCCACCGTTTGGAAGGCGTGCGCAAGCAGCTGCCTTGCCGCTTCGGTCGCATAGCCCTTGCCCCAGGCGTGGCGCACCAAACGCCATCCGATCTCGACGTCAGGGCCGACGGCGTCGTGCGGGATCAACAGCACCCAGCCGAGAAACCGGTCCGGTTGCTCGCGCGCAAAGATCGACCAATAGCCAAGGCCTGGCCCGTAGTCGGCTTGCATGCGGCTGCGAACAAACGCCTCGTGGCGCTCGGGGTCGGTCCACGGGCCCGGGATGTGCCGGGTTACCTCAGGGTCGCGGTCCATCGCCAGGCAATCCTGCAAGTCCGCGAGCGTGCGCGGCCGGATCAATAGGCGCGCCGTTTCGAATGTGGGTAGTGCTGCCATCCTGCTTTCCAAACTGTTTCCCGTGCGTGTGCGGTAAAGGTGGCAAGCATAGGTTTCGCCTGCCCAAGACCATACCGCACGTAAGCCGCAACTAGGCCGCCGGCGAAACCCGCTGTTTGGCGCCATCCGGGGCGGCCGCGGGTACATATTCCCATTCGAACCCGCCCGCCCCCTTGCGCACGCGCCCGGCGCTGGTCTCCGGGAAATGCGCAGGAAAAAGCGTCGCGCCCTTTTGCGCGGCGCGCTCCAGCAGCCATTGGCGCGACTGCCGCGCCCGGGCGCCGTCCAGGCAGAACATGGAGTTCCATTGCGGCCGATAGACCTGCACCGGGCTGTGCATGACGTCACCCGAGAACAGGGCCGTCTCGCCCTGCGATTCGATTTCGATTGCCATATGGTCGATGCTGTGCCCTGGCGTGGGAAGGAAGCGGATGCCTTCGATCACCTCCCCGCCTTGCGCGCCTATCATGCGCGCCTGGCCCGCATCGACCAGGGGCTGCACGCTGTCGTCGCACACCATGCGGCGCGGTGCGCCGGCGTCGGTGGCAAAGAAATCGTATTCCTTCCGGCTGAAGATGTAGGTAGCGTTCGGAAAGACGGGCACCCACTGGCCGTCCTGCAAATGCGTGTTCCAGCCGACGTGGTCGACGTGCAGGTGGGTCAGCAGCACATAATCCACGTCCTCAGGGGAAAACCCAGCGGCTTCTAGGCGTTCCAGGACGGGGTTGTCCAGCTCGTGGAACAGCGCGCTGAACGGCCTGGACTTGCCGTTGCCAATCCCAGTGTCCACCACCAGCGTCAGCCCGTGGACCTGCACCACCCACAGGTGCGTTTGCACGAAGGTCTTGCGCTGTGACAGGTCGAGGCTGTGCAGGGACAGGTGTGCGGTAAGGCCAGCGCCCACCGCCTCGTCCCAATCAGGAAACAGGCGCTCGGGCGGTAGGAAAAAACCGGTTTCAAAAATGCGGGTGATCGTTGCGTCGCCAACGCGATAGACCAATGCGGGACTGTCCATCATCCATGCCTCGTCAAGATCGCAGCGGCCGCCCTGCGCTGGCCCAGCCCGTCGACGGGATGCGTCGTGCCGCGATTGCCTTGACTATCGCCGATCGGATGGAGGGCTGTCCAATACCGATTAGGTGACCGGCTGATGTCTTGCAGGCATAGGCCGAAACGGGCGCGCCGGGCTGCCCTGGCGCCGGAACTAGCCCGTAGTCAGAATTACAGTATAATTTCTGACATGAAATCCGTCCATGCCCCGAACTCGCTGCCTAAAGTCATCCTTCGCCACGCCCAAGCGCTGCCCGAAGGAGGCGTGCTCACACCAAAGGAATTTCTACACCTGGGCAATCGCGCGGCAGTGGACCAGGCGTTCTCGCGGCTAGCGCGCACCGGCAAGCTCCTGCGTATTGGGCGCGGCCTATACACCCCGCCGGTACACACCAAGTTCGGTGAACGGGCCCCGGCCGCCGACCGCATCGTGCGGATACTCGCACAAACGACTGGCGAGCGGATCGCCTCGCATGGCGCCAGCGCCGCTAACACCTTGGGGTTGACCAAACAAGTTCCGGTACGGGAGGTCTACCTCACGTCCGGTCGCACCCAGCAGCTCAGGCTGGGGAAAGCCAAAGTACTGCTAAAAAAGGCACCGTCTTGGATGCTGGCATTGGAAGAGCGTCCGGCCGGGGCCGCGGTCCGCGCCTTGGCCTGGCTGGGGCCTTCGCAAGCAGCTGCAGCCTTAAGGCGGCTGCACCATACCCTACCCCCCGAGGAGTGGCAGGTGTTGGCCGCGGCCCGCGGTGTCCTTCCCGGCTGGCTGGCCAAGGCCATAGGTGCCGAAGCCGCCCATGGCTGAGCTATTCGTTCGGCTCGGCGCGGCAGACCGTCGCGAAGCCCTGGAGTTCGCCAGCCAGCAAACGGGCCGCCCGGTCCACCTGCTTGAAAAGGATGTGTGGGTGGTCTGGACGCTGCAGACCCTGTTCGATTCGCCATTAGGCCAGAATCTCACTTTCAAGGGCGGCACCTCGCTGTCAAAAGCCTACAAGGTCATCGACAGGTTCTCGGAGGACATCGACCTGACGCTGGACATCCGCTGCCTGATCCCCGAAGCAGACGACGAGCTGCCCGATACGAGAAGCCGCGCAGGCAAATGGACCACAATGGTCCGCCAGCAGCTGCCCGCATGGATCGAAGCCAATGTGCGACCCGTCATCCAGGAATCACTGGCACGAGATGGGATCCAGGCGAAATTGACGGTCGCGGACGACGGCTGTTCGCTCGGACTGGAATATCCCGCCGTGGTCCACCGCAGTCGTTACGTAGCGCCGGTGGTAAAGCTGGAATTCGGAGCCCGGTCAACCGGCGAACCACATCAGGTCATGTCGGTGGCTTGCGACATGGATTCCGATGTACTGCCCCAGTTATCGTTTCCGGCGGCATCACCACAGGTCATGGCCATCGCCCGTACTTTCTGGGAAAAGGCTAAACGACCCGCAGCCGTTCGATGAGCTAATGGAAACCTGCGCCGGAATCGAGAAACGGGTCAACCACGCGTTTACCTAGACCTCTCGCAATTTCCGATCAGCCTCGGCCACAGAACCCCACGCCCCGCCCGTGATGGCACCGTCCCGAATCATGAATCGTTGATTGCCGCACCGGCCACAGCCCCCTGCCCCGCGGGCGGCGGGCGGGCCGACAGCGCCTATCGATCACGCCGGTAATGCAGGATGACCGAACCGGTATCGAGTCTTCGCGTGTCCATCAGGCTAAGCGGCAACGCTGGGTGGCCTGGCTCGAAAAGGCGCTTGCCGTCACCAAAGAGATCCGGCGCAATCATCAACCGGTATTCATCGACGAGATCCAGGTTGACGAGGCTGTTGGCAATGCCCGCACCGCCGAAGACCAAGATATCGCCTACGACGCTCTGCTTGAGCTTGGCGACCGCACCGGGCAGGTCATCCTTGACCAGGGTTGCGTTCCATCCGGGATCGCCCTGTAGGGTCGTGGACACCACGGTTTTGGGCAGGCGGTTCATGGTGGCGGCATAGGGCACGCGGGCTGCCGGGCTGTTTGGATCCGTCTCGGCCTGGGTCCAAAAACCCTTGTTGAAGAGGAAATTCGTCCGCCCATACAAAAGATGGCCGGCGCGCGACAGGGCATAACCCGACCAATGCTCGGCCAGGTCATCCGACCAGGCCGGCGCAGCGAACTCCCCGCCCGGTTTTTCGATATAGCCGTCCAGGCTCATGAACATCGAAAGAACCAGCTCTGCCATCCGTGCCTCCCGCGTCCAGCGGTCCCATCAAACCGTCGCGTTTTAGCCGAACCGGTCTTAAGTTACAAGCAGTTTTACCGCGGTGTGTGGATAGGCGGGGCGGCGGGCACGCGCCGACACTAAAGCTGCCCACCAGCCACGTCAGATCGCGGCCTACCACAGATAGGCAGGCACGGACAGGCCGGCGCGGCGCGCCTGGTGCCCACCGGCTTCTGCCCCGGTTCGGCTGGACTCAGCGGCCGCCTGCTTCTTCCATCCGTTCCAGGTCGGCGGCAAAACGCGTCATCAGACGGACCAACTCATCGACGTCACGTTCCGGCCAGTCACGGAATACTTCGCGCGCCAAGCGCGCACGCGCCTGGTCAAGCCGTGCGGCCACGGCCTTGCCTTTCGGGGCGATCAACACCTCGCGCACGCGCCGGTCCTGCGGGTTGCCCCGGCGCGTGACCAGCGCCATCGCCTCGAGCTTGACGAGCTGACGACTGACGGTGGTGTAGTCCCGGCCCAGGCGGTCGGCCAGCTCCACCACGCCAATCGGCCCGAACCGGTCGATCATCACCAGCAGGCGGAATAAGGCCGGATCCAGACGAACCCCGGCTGCAGCAATCAGACGCTCGTCATTGCGAGGCCGGTTCATGACGCTGACGATCGTGGCCAAGGCCAGATGCAGCGTCTTCGTCGTCGCCTCAATATGTGTATCTTGCACTTTTTTGGATGGCGCCATAGACTCCTCCAGATAAGTGCATTCTACACATATATGGAGCCTCTTTCGTGGACACATCGACCGATGTCCTGATCTGTGGTGCCGGCCCGGCAGGCCTGGTCCTAGCCATCGAACTGGCCCGGCGCGGCGTGACCTTCGAATTGGTGGAAAAGCGCACTCAACCGTTCGAAGGCTCGCGCGGCAAAGGCATCCAGCCCCGCACACAAGAGATTTTTGCCGCCCTTGGCGTGCTCGACCACCTTCACGCCGCCGGCGGCTACTACCCTGTCCTGCGCCGCTGGCACCCGGACGGCACCAGCCAAATCGTCCCGATGATCGAAGAGACGGGGCCGGACACCCCAGGTGAACCCTATCACCTGCCGCTGATGGTCCCTCAAGCGACAACCGAAGCCATCCTGCGTGAACGCCTGCTGGAACTGGGGCACACCGTACGCTTTGGCGAGGAACTGGTCGGCTTCGAACAGGACCGCGACGGCGTGGTCGCCCGGATCAGCGGCCAACGGGGGGTTCGGCACATACGGGCGCGCTACCTGGTCGGCTGCGATGGCGGCCGCAGCTTCGTGCGGCAGGCGCTGGGCGTGACATTCGAAGGCCGGTCACTGGGGGTGCGGGCCATCGTCGCAGACATCCGCCTGGCCGGGCTTGACCGGCAAGCCTGGCACCAGTTCGGCGAAAAGGCCAATCTGCTCATGCTTTGCCCGCTGATGGGCACGGACCTGTTCCAACTGCAGGCACCCGTGCCTGCGGAAGGTGACATTGACGTCTCGCCCGCCGGGCTACAGGCCTTGGTACGCACACGCAGCGGCCGCCCAGACCTGTGCGTGCACGACGTGACCTGGGCATCGGTCTACCGCATGAGCGCGCGGCTAGCCAGGCACTACCGGGTCGGCCGCGTGTTTCTGGCCGGCGATGCCGCCCATGTCCACCCGCCGACCGGCGGCCAAGGGCTGAACACCAGCATCCAAGATGCCTGGAACCTTGGCTGGAAGCTTGCCGCGGTGTTGGACGGTGCACCGCAGGCGCTGCTCGACAGCTACGAGGCCGAACGCCGCCCCATCGCTGCCGACATGCTGGAACTGTCCATTCGCCTACTGGACAACGCCCGCCGCGATGACCACCGACGCGGCCGTGAAACGCGGCAACTGCACCTTGCCTACCGCAACGGCCCACTGGTGCCAGAAACGAAGCGCACTGCCGGCATACAGCCTGGTAGCCGGGCGCCCGATGCACGCCTAATGGGCGCGGCCGGACTGCCCCACCGGCTGTTCGATCTGTTCACCGGAACGCACTGGACCCTGCTTGGTCTTGACCTACCGCACCCAAGCCTGCCCGCCTTGCCCGACCTACGCGTGCACTGCATCGGCCCAGATGCGGAACTGCGCGATGCCTGGGGCGATTTCGCCGCCGGCTACGGGCTGGCGGCCGGCGAATGGGTGCTGGTGCGGCCGGATGGTCATGTCGGGCTTGTCGGTGGGATGGCCGATGTGGCCATGCTGCGGGACTATCTGGCACAGGTACTTCCTTGCCAGTAAAACCGCCACGCTGGTTGCGGGTGCAACGGGGCAGGCGAGCTGGATGAAACGTCACATGGCGTCAGCAAGACCCATTCTGCATACCGGTCCCATGTGACACCGGTCCAACGACCACCTTCTACCTGGCTAGGAACACGATGAACACAGCGCGATGCACTGCTATGGCACGAGATACAAGTACTTGGCCACGCTGCAGTCCGGCAGTCTGCGCCAGACTGAAGGCGCAAAAAAGCCCGCATCGATGCGGGCTTACGGGAGCTTGGTGTCTGATCGTGCTGGCTGGTAGATCCCACTCAATTATCGAATGCAACAAAAACACATTTGTATTCAGTTACTTAAGCATAACCGAGTATCACAACGCCACGAAAAATACCATGCCAAGCGCGTTCATAAGACTCCTGCCAACAACAACGTCAGTCCATGACGCCGGTCACCCCCGCCACTTCCCTCCAAACGCCTGGAGAGCCACCCATCCCGAGCTTCGGCAAGGCAGCAGACCGAGGCGGATTGCCGACTTGCATCGCATTGCCGAAGCCGAGTCGATACTGTAGAATGCAGTACATTTGCAGTGGCTTCCGGAGAGGCTATGGCCGCAAGCAAGACCGCTACGCTGACCTTTCGGATCGATCCCGCTCTCAAGGAAGCGCTGCGCCTCGCGGCGAATCTCGAACATCGGTCCATCGCCAACATGGTCGAGGTCCTGATTCGCGACTATTGCGAACAGCGAGGGATCGAGATTCCGCCCTCCGACGAAGCCGAGAACAACAGCGGAGTGCGCTCATGATCAAGACGGTCAAGCAGGCCTGCCGGTTCAATCCGATCATCCGGGACTACCGGATGAGCCAGGGGATCGAGAATCTGGCAGAGCTCATCAATGACGAGGGGGATGGGCGGGAGTTCTTCTCGCGCAACTTCGTCACGCACGGCATGGAGCAGCTGTTCCGTGAGGGGCTGCTGCGCTTGTCGGGCAAGTCAGATCAGGCGGTCTTCGAGCTCACCCAAGCCATGGGTGGCGGTAAGACGCACATGATGATCGCGCTCGGCCTGCTGGCGCGTCACCCGCACCTGCGTTCCGATGTCCTCCCTCCCGATCTCGCTGCCCGTGTGGACTTTGGCACGGCACGTATCGCCGCCTTCAACGGTCGCAACAATCCGGACAACTACATCTGGGGTGAGATCGCAAGCCAGCTTGGCGCCGAAGATGCCATCAAGCCCTACTGGGCCAACGGTCCCAAGGCCGTCGATCAACGCAAGTGGAAGGAAATCATCGGCGACAAGCCGACCTTGATCCTGCTGGACGAGCTGCCACCCTATCTCGACAACGCCAGCACCCAGGTGTTCGGTCAGGGCACGCTGGCCAACATGGTGGTCTACAGCCTCTCCAGCTTGATGAGCGCGGCGCTGGAGTTGCCCAACTGCGCCATTGTCGTTGCGAATCTCTCGGGTAGTTACAAGGCGCAGACGAAGGCCCTTGCCGACGCAATCTCCAATCTGCAGCAGGAGACGCGCCGTCAAGCGATGACCATCACACCGGTGCAACTGGCCGGCAACGAGATCTACGAGATCCTCAAGAAGCGGCTCATCGACGAGCTGCCCGACGAGCGCGTCATCGCGGATGTGGCCGAAGAGTACGCCCAGCAGATCAAGAAGGCCGAAGACGGCGGCTACATCGTGGCCAGCAGCATCGAGCAGATTGCCGAGCAGGTGCGCGAGACCTACCCCTTCCACCCCTCGTTCAAGCACCTTGTCGCGCTGTTCAAGGAGAACGAAGGGTTCCGCCAAACCCGTGGCCTGATGCAGTTTACCGCCCGACTCCTCAAGAGCGTCGAGGAGCGCGAGACGGATGACGTCTTCCTGATCGGCACGCAGCATCTCAACCTCAACGACGATCAGGTCAAGGACGAGATCGAACGCATCGCACCGAAGCTGATGCCGGCCGTCACGCGGGACATCGCCGACAACGGCAACGCAATTGCCGAACACATCGACGACGAGCTGGGCTCTGATGCCGCGCGACAGGTGATGACCCTGCTGCTGGCCTCGAGCCTGTCCCGCGCGGTTGGGGGGCGGATCGGCCTTTCCGAGAGCGAGCTCATCGAGTTCCTGGCTGCCCCGCAGCGCAAGCCTGACGAATTCCTTCAGGCTATGCAGCGGCTGCGGGAGGCCGCCTGGTACCTGCACCGTGAAGAGCAACGCTTCTTTATCAAGGAAACGGAGAACCTCTCGCGCCAGATCGAGCGCAACGCTAAGGAGGTCCCTCAGCCCAAGATCGATCAGGCGCTGATCAATCGTCTCACCGGCATCCTTGAGCCGGTTCGCAAGATTGCATACCAGGATGTGCAGGTCCTGCCCAAGCTCGATGAATTGAAGCTCTCCGGCCCGCGGACGCTCATCGTCATCAAGCCCGATGGCAAGGTTCCTCCGAGCGAACTTCAGAACTTCTTTGACTATCAGCAGGAGAAAAACAACCTGCTGGTGCTCACGGGTCAGGATAGCCTGTTGGCGGATGCTGTCGAGGAGCGTCTGCGTGAGCTCTACGCCATCGAGCAGATCCACAAGCGGCTTCGCCCTGGTGACACGCTGTTCGAAGAAGCGCGCGACCGCCTGGAAGAAGCGGAAGACCGCTTCGGCAAGGCCCTATCGGCCGCCTACAACCGCCTCTACTTCCCGGTGAACGACCCGGTCGATGGCCGCGACGTTTTAGCCGGCGTCACCATCGATCAGGGGCTGAAGATCGGCCAGGGCGATCAGTCCGCCGAAGCTCAGATCGAGAGTCTGCTCGCAAGCCCCAGAGCGGATTACAAGCTCGTGCGAGAGCTGACGAAGGACAACCTGGACGAGTACTTCGCGCAGGCCGAGGAGTACCTCTGGCCCTCCGGCAAGGACAACCGCCGCACGCCGTGGAAGGACGTCGTCACGCGCGCCAAGTGCTCGCCCATCTGGCCCTGGATGCCGGGCGCGAGCGGCCTCGACGCCCTCAAGACGGAGGCGTTGAAGCAAGGTCGCTGGCGTCTCGGTGAAGACGGCTACATCGAGAAAGGCCCCTTCCCCAAGGACAAGGCCACGGTCAATGTGTCCGTCGTCAACGTCAAAGCCGACTCGGGAGAGACGGTGTTGAGTCTGACGCCTCGCCATGCGGGCGACAGCCCGGTGGTCTATTGGTCGACCAAGCCCGAGGTCACGGACAAGGACCAGAAGGTCGATGACCTCGACAACTTCACGACGACGGAGGGGACCCTCTACTTCTGGGTGAAGGACACCACTGGGCAACATGAAAGCGCTCCAGCCGTGCGCTGGTTGGCCGACCTGAAGATCCGTCACCAGGTCGAACCGGCTGCCGACAAGCGCCGTGTGCGCCTCGAGGCCACCCCGCGGGCAAATCTCTACTACACACTGGACGGGTCCAACCCTAAGGACGGCACTCGGTACGACGGCCCCTTCGAGATCGGCCCCGGTGCTTATCGCCTGCTGGTGTTTGCACGGGCGGGAGAAGCCAACAAGACGGCCGACTTCCAGATCCCGGCCAGCGGCGACAAGACGGTCCAGATCGTCGATGCCAAGCCGGCCCGCCTGCAGAGCAAGCGTGTGTCTCTGGACACCACCGACCGTGTATTCGGGGTCATCAATCGCTTCCGCGATCAGCCGGGCACGCGTTTCAAGGGCGTTCGCATCGAGATCGGCGAAGGCGAAAACACCGTGACCGTGCGTTTCCAGGAGCGCGAAATCACGGCCGCCATGATCGAGGGCGTCGTCAACAGCCTTCGCGACGTTCTGGGTGAGCCCGAAGCCTTGGTCAACATCGCCATTGCGGAAGGCATTCAGTTCGACACGGGCTTTGCGCTCAAGGAGTTCGCAAAGATCGCCGGTGTTGAGCTCAAGCCGGGCGACGTGAGCCAGGAGGAATGACCATGACGCGCGCCAAGGCCGCAGCACACCGGACGCCAGCAGGGCGTGTGCAAGTCCAGCATACGCTGGGCTTCGGGGTGCCCGCGACCTCGGACCCGCATCACTTCAAGGTGCTCATCCCCAAGAGCAGCACGGGCAAGGTTCAGATCAGCGAGTACCTCGGGCTGCAATCGGCCTCGGCGGACACCGCGGTGATCGACCGCGTCTTGCTCGACCGGCCGCGCTGGACGGCCATCCGTGCCGAGGTGCAGCGGGCCTTCAACGCACGCCTCACCGCGCACGGATTGAAGCCCAGTGCATGGAAGATCGGCGAGAACCCTGTGGATCGCCTGCTCGGCAAGGAACTCTGTGTCCTGGCCTGGGCCGTCGAGCAGATGGAGGCAGCCAAGATCCCCGTCGCCGTGAGGAACTGGCTGGCGCTTCGGCCCGAGGAGCGCTGGTGGCTGTTTGGCATGACCGCCATGGCCACTGGCGGCGTCATGGACGCCGGCAAGGGGTGGCGCATCGCGCTTCAGCATGCCCTGGGTGATGTCGCGCAGAGCGATTTGCTCGGCACCCGCGCCCGCCGCGGCCGCAACGACCGCGACGACAACCGGCCATCGCTGGACCTGTTTGGGGACGACACGGCATGACCAACGGCCTCGTACCCCCGCAGCCCAAGATCTACCACATCGCCCATGTGGATCGTTTGCCCTCCATCGTGGCCGACGGCTTCCTCTGGTGCGACGCGGCGGTCATTCGTCGTGCGCCCGCGGGTACGACCATCGGCATGAGCGGCATCAAGCAGCGGCGCTTGACCCTGTCATTGAACAGCCACCCCGGCCTGCACGTGGGCGACTGCGTGCCGTTCTACTTCTGCCCGCGCTCGGTGATGTTGTACCTGATCCACCAGGGCAATCATCCGGAGCTTGGCTATCGCGGTGGACAGGCCCCGATCCTGCATTTCGAAGCCGATCTGCATGCCACCGTTGCTTGGGCACAAGCCCAACAGAGGCGGTGGGCCTTCACCCTCTCGAACGCTGGTTCGTACTTCTTCGAGGACCGTTGCGATTTGGCACGCCTCGACGAAATCGACTGGGTGGCTGTTCAAGCGCGGGATTGGCGGCAGTGCAAGGAAGGCAAGCAAGCCGAGTTTCTGCTGGAGCACAGCTTTCCCTGGCACCTGATCGAGCGCGTTGGCGTGCTCAATCGCACGATCTACCAGCAAGTTGTGAACGCCCTTCCGGTAAACGGACACCGACCTACGGTCGAAATCCGCCCGGATTGGTATTACTGAGAAATGAGAGGGGCACAGCCATGATCGAGTTCACCTCGGGCGACATCCTCAAGTGCGAGGCGGACGCGCTGGTCAACACCGTCAACTGTGTCGGTGTGATGGGGCGTGGGATCGCCTTGCAGTTCAAGAACGCCTTCCCCGAGAACTTCAAGGCTTACGAGGCTGCCTGCAAGCGCCAGGATGTGCAGCCGGGCCACATGTTCGTCTTCGAGACGGGACAGCTCACGCCGCCGCGCTTCATCATCAACTTCCCCACCAAGCGCCACTGGCGCGGCAAGAGCCGCATCGAGGATATTGAAGCAGGCTTGGTCGATCTGGTTCGGGTCATTCGCGACAAGGGCATCCGCTCCATCGCCATCCCACCGCTGGGTAGCGGCCTGGGGGGCTTGGACTGGAGCGAGGTGCGCCCACGCATCGAGCGAGCGCTGGGGCAACTGGAGGACGTGCACGTGCTCGTGTTCGAGCCCTTTGGTGCGCCCACCACGGACAAGATGGCCCATGTGCGTGAAGTGCCGACCATGACTGCCGGTCGCGCGGCCCTGGTTGAGTTGATCCACCGTTATCTCGGCGGCTTGCTCGACCCCTTCGTCACTTTGCTAGAGGTGCACAAGCTGATGTACTTCATGCAGGAAGCCGGGGAGCCGTTGCGCTTGAAGTACGTCAAGGCGCCTTATGGCCCCTACGCCGAGAACCTGCGCCACGTGCTGCGCACGGTCGAGGGACACCTGATCTCCGGTTACGCCGACGGCGGTGATGCGCCGGACAAGCCCCTGACGCTGGTTCCCGGCGCTATCCAGGAGGCATCCGCCTTCCTCGACCAACATGCCGACAGCCGCCAACGCTTCGAGCGCGTCACCCGCCTCGTCGAAGGCTTCGAGTCGCCATACGGTCTTGAGTTGCTCTCGACCGTGCATTGGGTCATGACGCACGAGGGGGTCAGCCAGCTCGACGACGTGGCCGCCCGCATCCACGCCTGGAACCCGCGCAAGCGCCAGTTTACGCTCCGACAGATCGCCATCGCCGCCGACAGACTGGCCTCCCAAGGCTGGGTGCAGGCAGCGACCGCTTGAAGATCACCTAGCCATGCATGCACAAACAAGAACCTCCCTCACCCCCCTGGCGCTGCAAGACGCCCCAGCACTGATTGAAACCGTCTTTCCGGCACAGAAGGTTTCGTTCGAGGCGCAGAGGGAACGCAAGGCAAACCTTGGCCAGACCCTGACGGGGCTCGGCTCCTACTGGAAGGGCAGGAAACCCTTGATCCTGGTGCGCGCCATCGTGCTGGGCAGCCTCTTGCCGCCTACCGATGACCCCGAGGCTGATCTGGCGGTGTTCGAAGCGCTGATGGCCTTCGACGAGGAGGGGCTGGCGCGTCGTGCGCTCGCGGCCAACGCGTTTTCGGCGACCCGGCTGCAGGAACTGGTCCCGATCAGCGATCCGGAGCGGTACTTCGGCAGGCGCGGCTGGCGCCGCGATGTCACAGACAATGACAAGCTCGAACTCTATCGTCGGGCGCTCGCCACCTTCGCCAGCTACGAGGAGAAAGCGAGCCTGTGCAGGCGACCGGAGGAAGTCGATCAGGGCTGGCTCTACGCACCGGTATGGCCCAAGGTCAACCGCCACTACGCCCACTTGGGGCTGGATGCGCATTCGTTCCCGCAGCTCATCGAACAGTTGGGCATCCTGCGCTATGGCCATCGCCCGCGCGTGGGCGACACCTTCAGCGGCGGCGGCTCCATCCCCTTCGAGGCGGCGCGGTTGGGTTGCGACGTCTATGCCTCGGACCTCAACCCCGTGGCCTGCATGCTCACCTGGGGGGCGCTCAATATCATCGGCGCCAGCCCCGAGCGGCGCGCCGAGATCGAACGCGCCCAGCGCGAGGTGGCCGCGGCGGTGGATGCCGAGATTACCCGGCTCGGCATCGAGCACGACGAGCAGGGCAACCGCGCCAAGGCCTATCTCTACTGCCTGGAGGCGCGCTGCCCCGAGACAGGCTGGAGGGTGCCGCTTGCCCCAAGTTGGGTCATTTCCAAGACGCGCAACGTCATCGCCCGCCTCAGGCCCGACCCTGCCCGAAAGCGCTTCGACATCGAGATCGCAAGCGGCGTGTCGGACGCCGAACTCAAGGCCGCCGAGCACGGCACGGTGCAGGACGGCGACATGGTCTATCAGCTCGACGGCAAGACCTACCGCACCCCCATCAAGACCCTGCGCGGCGACTATCGGCTGCCCGACGGCACGACGGGCAACCGGCTGCGCCGCTGGGAGAAGAGCGACTTCAAGCCGCGCCCGGATGACATCTTCCAGGAGCGGCTGTACTGCATCCAGTGGATCAAGAAGGAAACGATCCATGCCACCCGCCAGGAGACCTGGTTTGCCGCCCCCACGGAAGCGGACCTCGAGCGCGAGCGCCAGGTGGAGGCCATCGTTGTCGCGAACCTCGCCCGCTGGCAGGACGAAGGCCTGGTGCCCGACATGGCCATCGAGCCGGGGGACGAGACGACGCGCCTCTTCCGCGAGCGCGGCTGGACGCATTGGCATCATTTGTTCAATGCGCGGCAGTTGCTGCTGATCTCGCGTTACTTCCAGCATCGCACGCCGGAAGACTACGTGTTCAACGCGAAGTCGCTGGACTGGAACTCCAGAATCGCCAACTGGATGAACCATTGGGAGAAGACCAACAACGTCTTCTACAACCAAGCATTGAACACGTTCTACAACTACGGCATCCGTTGCTTCGCCAGCCACGAGGCCGGTCGCTCATTCGGCTTCGCGAACAGTCCCCTCCCGAATATTCGCAGCCAAATCAGGTGCCTCGATGCGACCACGTTGCAAGATGACGCGGACGTCTGGATCACCGATCCGCCGTATGCCGATGCGGTGAACTACCACGAGATCACCGAGTTCTTCATCGCGTGGCTGCGCAAGAACCCGCCCAAACCGTTCGACGAATGGGTATGGGATTCCCGGCGCGCATTGGCGATCAAAGGCTCGGATGACGATTTTCGCCGTGGCATGGTTGGGGCCTACAAGGCGATGGCCGAGCACATGCCAAACAACGGGATGCAGTGCGTGATGTTTACGCATCAGGATACCGGCGTCTGGGGCGACCTGATCGGCATCTTCTGGGCCGCAGGTCTGCAAGTGGTGGCCGCGTGGTACATCGCCACGGAAACCAATGCCGCCATCAAGAAGGGGAGCTTCGTTCAAGGCACGGTGATCCTGATGCTCAAGAAGCGTGTCGCTGGCGAGCGCACCGGCTTCAAGCAGCGCCTACTGCCTGCCGTGCGGCAGGAGGTGGCCAGCCAGATCGAAACCATGATGCACCTGAACGACACGGTGAAGGCGCATCATGGCGAGCCGGTGTTCAACGATTCCGACTTGCAGATGGCGGGCTACGCGGCGGCGCTGAAGGTGCTGACCGCCTACACCCACATCGGCGGCGAGGACGTGACGACGTTTGCTCTGCGCCCGCGCTCGCGCGGAGAAGTGACGGTCGTGGACGAGATCGTCCAACAGGCGGCAGAGACGGCGTCGAGCCTGCTGGTGCCCGAAGGCCTTGCCCCGGACACATGGGCCAAGCTCACCGGCATCGAGCGCTTCGTGTTACGCATGCTGGACATGGAGACGACCGGCGCGCAGAAGCTCGACAACTACCAGAACTTCGCCAAAGCCTTCCGTGTGGAGGACTACAGCCGCGTGATGGGCGACATGCGCCCCAATCACGCGCGGCTCAAGCGCGTGACTGAGTTCGCCTCCCGCGATTTGACCGAGTCCACGGAGATCGGCGCCACCAAGCTGGGCCGGATCATCATTGCTCTGCAGCAGATGCTGAAGGACACCGAACCTCAGGTCATCGTCGAACAGATCAAGAACGAGATGGCCGACTTCCTGGAGGTGCGGCCTCTACTGGTGGACATGCTGGCCTTCATCGAGCGCAAATCGCCCGAGGCCAATGTGCGCGCCGCCGCCGAGGTGCTGGGGGCGAGGCTGAAAAATCTGCGGTTCGGGGCATAAGCGACGTCACAGGAGGACTGCCACGATGAATATCAACGCATCGATCATCGATCAGCGCTTGAATGGCGTAAGCGAGGAGATAAAAAACCGTGCCCACGCTGAGCTGGGCGTGAAGGACCCGCAGAAGCTCAAATCGTTGGCCTTCGTCTATCTGTGCGTCAAAATCATGCTGGATTTGGACGACGACGAAACCTTCGACTGTCTGACTGAAGGGGGTGGCGATTTCGGCGTCGATGCCCTGCACATCTCGGAGGAAAACGACGGTGAGTTCGGAGTCACGCTCTTCCAGGCGAAATACAAGCAAAGCTTGGATGCCGATGCGCAATTTCCCGCTACAGGGATTGAAGCGCTGATCAATGCCATCGGTCATGTTTTCGATCCATCCTCCGATTTGGGAGCGATCAATGACCGCCTTCGGGTTAAGGTGGAGGAGGTCCGCTCGCTCATTCGCGATGGTTACATTCCGCGTGTGCGCGCCATCGCCTGCAACAACGGTCTCCGATGGAACGAAGACGCAGACGTAGCGATTGTGCGTGCGGGTTTCGGCGACCAGGTGACATGGGAACATGTCAATCACGACGTACTCGTGGGTATTCTGCAGAGGCCGCAACAAGTAAACGACACATTGCGACTGACGGGCGAGGCACTCGTCGAGGACCTCGACTACAGCCGCGTGTGCATCGGCCGCATACCCGTCACCGAAGTCGCCGCGCTCATGCAACGGCATGGCGAGCGATTGTTGGAACGCAACATCCGCCGCTATCTGGGCTTGCACGGCAATCGCGTCAACGAAGGCATCAAAGCGACGCTGCGTTCAAATAAGCCCGCGAATTTCTACTACTTCAACAATGGCCTGACCTTGGTCTGCGACGACTTCGCTTACAACGCCCTGCAAGGGAGCGATTTTCAGATCAGGGTGGAAAACCTGCAAATCGTCAATGGCGGCCAGACCTGCATGACCATCCTCAAGACCAGCGAGGAGATGGCGAAGGAGGGTAAAAACCTGCCTTCGGAAGCGAGCGTGCTCGTGCGGCTTTATAAGCTGCCGAAGTCGAACGAGGATCTCGTCTTGCAGATCACGCATGCCACCAATAGCCAGAACCCGGTGGACCTCAGGGACTTGCGCGCCAACGACGAGAAACAACGGCGCCTTGAACAAAGCATCGGGGATTTGGGCTTCACTTACAGAAGGAAACGGATAGATACCGCGGCCAAGCCCAGCGAAATCACCTCGGGCGCCGCGGCCGAGGCCCTGCTTGCCGTGTGGCGCAACAAGCCGCACCAGGCCAAATTCTTCACTCGCGAGCATTTCGGCAAGCTCTACGACACAATCTTCACCGATCAGACAAACGGCGCTCAGGTCATCTGCGCCGTTCTGTTGTACCGCATCGCGGAGAATCACCGCCGTCGCCCAGCCGAGGATGATCCGCTCTTCGTCCGTTACGCCTCCTGTTTCATCGCCATGCAGATGGGACGCAGGCTACTCAGGGATCTCGGCTGCGCTCTCGATGGACTCGATCACCGCAATTTCGCCCAGGCCAAGCAAGCCATAGAAACCAGCGGCGAGAATTATTTCAAGAGCAGTGTCGCGGATGTGGAGAAAGCACTCAGGGGGCTCTACGGGGATGACTGGGAAAAAAAGATATCGATCCAGCAGCAATCGGCGACATTCCGGCGCGGCGATTTGATTCAGCGGCTCCTCGATCTTGCCGTATAGTCTTGAAACAATGCTTGCAAGTGGGATGACATGAGCATCCGGCGCTTCTCTTCCCGCACCCATCGTCTCGATGCCAGCTTTCTGCTGCAGCATCTCAAGGGGGCGAGGAGCTACAAGCGTATCGCCGGCTACTTCACGAGCTCCCTGTTCGAGGTCGCCGGAGAGGTTCTGGAGGACATCCCCGAGATCAAGATCGTCTGCAACGTCGATATCCACCCGGATGACCTGAAAGTCGCCCAGCTGCGCGAGAGCAAGATGCTGGGCCGGTGGAACGAGCGCGCCCTGGAAGCCGAAGCGTTGCTCAACCGGGATCGGTATCGCCGACTCGATGCCTTCTTGCAAAAGCATGGCCAGGTGGTGCGGGTGGCGCCGGACGACATTTGCGGCTTCGTGCATGGCAAGGCAGGAGTGATCACGCTGGCGGACGGACGGCGACTCGGCTTCATCGGGTCTATGAACGAAACCCGCAGTGGCTGGCAGCGGCACTACGAGATCTTGTGGGAAGACGAGTCCCCCGAGGGGGTGGCCTGGATCGAGGAAGAGTTCGACTTCCTTTGGAACGCGGCAAAGCCGCTGCCCCAGGCGGTCATCCGAGAAGTGCATCGCCGTGGCTATCGCCGCGAAGTGGTCTTCGACGAGATTGATGAGGACGAGCACCTTGCGCCGGCTGCGCTGATCGAGTCCCCGCTGTACCGCGAGGGGCAGCAGTTGCAGCCTTGGCAGCAAGGATTCTTGACCGAGTGTTTGCGCCACCACCGGCTCTACGGCGCGGTGCGGCTGCTTCTGGCCGATGAGGTGGGGTTGGGCAAGACGCTGTCGCTGGCGACGGCCGCGCTGACGCTGTGTCTTCTCTCGGACAAAGAAAACGGCCCGCGACGCCCGGTCGTGATCTTTGCGCCGGCCACCCTCACCGAGCAATGGCAGACCGAGATGCTGGATAAGCTCGGCATCCCGACCGCACGCTGGGATACGGTACGCAAGGTGTGGCTGGATGCGGACGAGCGCGCCATCTCTGCAGCGGGCCGCGAGCAGATCGCACGCTGTCCGCTTCGTATCGGCATCGTGTCCACTGGACTGATGATGCGGGACTCGTTGGAGAAGCAGCATCTGCTGGGCTTGAGGTTCGGTGTCGTCATCCTGGACGAAGCCCACAAGGCGCGCACGCGCCAAGGCTTTGGCAGGGACGCAGGAACGCCGAACGAACTGCTGGCGTTCATGCGCGAAGTCGCCGCCCGTGCGGACCATGTGTTGCTTGGCACGGCGACGCCCATCCAAACTGATCCGAGAGACCTCTGGGACCTGTTGGGTATCCTGCACCAAGGTCGAGGCCACTTCGTCTTAGGGCATGACCTGGCGGCATGGCATCGGCCCGATGAAGTGCTGGAGATCTTGGCCGGTCGGCAAGAGGTACTGAACCCCGGCCATGCCTGGGAGTTGCTGCGCTCTCCGCTGCCGCGCGTCGAGTCCACCAGCGAGCCACGTGCCCGTAAACTGTTCTCGGCCATCCGGCAAGACCTGGGTCTCACCAACGGAGAATGGCAAACCAATCGCCCCTTGACCGACCTCGCCGAGGAGACGCGAGAGATCCTGGAAGAGGAACTAGAGCGGCGCATCGCCGGAGCAACGTTGTTCCAACGTGAGAACCCGTTGGTCAGGCACGTCGTGCTTCGCAAACGACAGCAGCTGGAAGATGCGAACCTGCTCACGCGGGTCGGGGTCGACATTCATCCGGATCGCTCAAAGGTGGCCGAACCGCGGATGTTCGACGTCCTGTTCGAGGGCAAGGCGCTGCGGACATCGGAAGACTTCCGCGAGGCCTATGGCCAAGCACGGGCCTTCGGCAAGGCACTCGCCAAACGCGGCAAGGGGAGCGGGTTCATGAAGAACATGCTGGAGCAGCGCATTTGCTCCAGCATCCAAGCCGGACTCGCGACAGCTCAACGACTGTTGCAAGGGGAGGCCGTGCATGAAGAGGGAGACGAGTTCGAAGCCGACCTGGCCGTTGAAACGCAGGAGGAACGTGAAGTTCTCGAACGCCTCATCGACAGGCTTCAACGGCTCGACGCGGACCCCAAGATGGAGGCCGTGATCCACTTCCTGGATAAGGAGAGGTGGCTCGAACTCGGCGTGATCATCTTCAGTCAGTACTACGACACCGCGAAATGGCTCGCGGATGAACTGGCGGCCCGTTATCCCGATGAGGCCATCGGCCTTTACGCCGGAGCGGGGCGTAGCCGCCTCTATCAGCGCGGTGACAGCGTCGCGGTGGAGCGCGAGACCCTGAAGCGCATGGTGGCCGAGCACCAAATCCGGATCATGGTAGCCACCGATGCCGCGTGCGAAGGTCTCAACCTGCAAACCCTCGGCACGCTGATCAACGTGGACCTGCCCTGGAACCCGACGCGCCTGGAACAGCGCATCGGACGAATCAAGCGCTTCGGCCAGAGGCGCGAGACTGTCGACATGCTCAACCTGGTGTTCGAGCAGACCGTGGACGAGAAGATCTACGAGCGGCTGTCCGAGCGTATGCGAAATCGCTACGACCTGTTCGGGTCCCTGCCCGACACCATCAAAGACGAATGGATTGAGGACATCGAATCCATCGGTGAGAAGCTGGACGAGTACATCAACGCGCAGAAGAAAGCGACAGGTTTTGATCTGCGTTACACCGGCACGATGATGCCGCCGGAGAAGGACTGGCGCGAGTTTACAGAAGTGCTCTCGCGGCGAGATCTCGCCACGCTGATGTGCGCGGCTTGGGGTTGACGGGCAGCCAAATGGGGAAAAACACGATGGGAAAGCTGATCGATGGGGACGACAGTCTGCTTGACAACGACGAATTCGACAAGTTAGACGATCAGCATTCCTTCGGTGGGCCTTGGACTCGCATCAAGTTGGAGGCGCTTGAGAAGTACCTCGTGGCATTCAATACCGCGCTCAGCAAGCAGAGCTTCACGCGGCTCTATATCGACGCGTTCGCCGGTACAGGCCGTTGCGACATCAAGGTTGATGGCGAGAAGAAAACCGTCGACGGCTCCGCCGAAGGGCATTGACCACCAACCCAGCGTTCCACAAGGGCACTTCTCGAAACCTCCCTAACCGTTGTCGCCAGTGAGCCGGTGAACCGCTCCCGATTTCCTGGACACGCCTGAGGGCGTAATTCACGCCGCCATGCGCTGCATCGTGGCGTGGTGATCCCGGCGCACCTGTGCCGGGCTGCGGTGGCCGTGCCGGCCCACCATCCAGTGCTCGTTGTACACCTTCTGCCACGCCAGCAGCGCCTGGCGCAGCTCCTCCACGGTCTCGAACGTCCGCACCCACAGCAACTGCTCCTTCAGCGTGCGGATCATCCGCTCGGCGCACCCGTTGCCCTCCGGGGCGCGGACAAACGACGGGCTCGACGCAATCCCCAGGAACGCGAGCTCCTGCTGGAAATCGTCGGCCATGTACTGCGTCCCGTGGTCATGGCGCAACCGCAGCCCGCTGGCGACCTTCGCGCCGATCCGCCCGAAGCGCTCCCGCACCCCCTGCCGGATCGGCTCCAGTGCCTCCCAGCGCGTCGCACGGGCCGCCGCATGCACGCCCACCAGCTCGGCCGTGCAATGGTCGACCGCGATGAACACCGCCGCCGTACCCTCCCGCAGCGTGACCGTCGTCGAGAAGTCCGTCCCCCACATCAGGTCCGGCGCCTCGGTGAGAATCGTCCCCTCGTGCGCCCGCGGTCCCCGCGGGCCGCCGCCGCGTTGCGGCGCCAGCAGGCCGTGCGCGCCCATCAGCCGCAGCACCCGCGACTTGCCGCTACGGATGCCCTCGACCCGCAGCTTCGCCCACACCTTGCGGTAGCCCTCGCCGGTGAACGGGCTCACCGCCAGCACGGCCCGGATCGCCGCCACCAGCGCCTCGGCACTGAGCGCCGTCTTCGGGCCGCGCTTGGCCGGCGGGGCACGGTCCGGCCGCGTGGCCGCAGCCTGGGCATACCACGTCGAGCGGGCAAGCTCCCACGCCGAGCACACGCGCCTGACCCCGTACACCCGGCCCGTCCCCTCCGACGTCGCCGCGCTCATTTCGGCAACCTCGTCTCGTCCAAAGGGAGGCCGGCTTTCAACCTCCGGATCGCGTCGCGCTGCAGTTCGCAGCGCATCGTCATCTCGCCCAGCACCGCCTTGAGCCGTTCGATTTCCTCGTCCCGCCCGTCGGTCTCGCGTGCCTTCAGGCCCGCCATGCCCGATGCGAGAAACGCCTCGCGCCACTCGGTCGGCTTCGCCGCCGTGACCTTCGACTCCCGCGACACCGTGTCCAAGTCCTCGCCGCGCAGCAGCCTCAGCACCGCATCACGCTTGGACTTCGCCGACCAGCGGCCGCGCTCCTTCACCAACTCGACCTTCTTGTGCTTCATCTCGGACTCTCCTCTTGGGGTTAGGATCCCGCAAGAGCGTGTCCAAGGAAATCGAGGGGCGGAGGAGAACCAAGCTGCCGCAACGACGCCGCCTGGTTACATCCAGCGTGAATCACATTCGTTCCCTTGGCAGGACCTAGCCTGATATCCAGCGTCGCAGGCATTTCGGCTTACGATCCGTCCCACGGATTGATGACCGCCACCCCAGCCGCCTCGAAGGGCGCGGTATCGCGTGACGCCACGATGAAGCCCCGCGATGCGGCGATGGCGGCGATGTAGCCATCCGGTGTCGGGAAGCCACGCCCCCCATTCCTGGCCGCCACGGCCAGCTCTGCGTAGCACCGCGCGGCCTCCGTGTCGAAGGGCAGCACACGATCCCTGAACAGCTCCAGCAGCGCGTTGAGCGCGCCGTCCAGCAGGTCCCTGCGCCTGCCCTGCGGCAGTGCCTGGATGCCGAACAGCAGCTCAGCCAGCGTGACGCTGGTGATGTATAGAGTCTCCGCCGCCTGGTCATTCAGCCACGCCACGACCACTGCATTGGGCGCCGGCTTCATCGCCTCGGATACGACGTTGGTATCGAGGACGATCATTCGAACCTCGGCGGCTCGGCGGGCGTCCTGTCACGGACTTTTTCCAGGATGGCGAAGTCTTCGTCCGTAAGGCGTACTCTCCGACCGATAGCCGCCAAGGCATCACCCACGCGCACGCGGCTTTCCGGCTTGGCCGCCGCCGTCAGGATCTCGCGCACCTCGGCCTCCGTACTGCGGCCATGCTGCGCGGCCCGCACCCGCAAGGCCCGGTGCACGTCTTCAGGGACGTTTCTGATCGTCAGGACAGCCATGACGCGATACCTCGCACTATGCCTTCAATGACAGCAAATTTATCATAACGACAGCATTGCTTCAAACCATCTCTGCCCCGGCTATCTGCCGGTCGGCTCGACGCCTCCCCGTCAAGCGCCCCGAACTGCGCGCCACATGATCTGACGCATCTCGGTCTGGAGCGCCCATGGGTCCTTCATCAACGCCTCCACGTCCACCGGGCGTGCACCCTGCCCTCGCCTCTCGGCGAGCCAAAGCTTCAGTGTCCGGCAACCCGCCCCCGGTCGCCGTTGACCCTTACCAGGTCAGCCACCGCCTTCAGGTCAAGGACGGAGCGGACCGGGTGGTTCAGCCCTGCCGCCCGCATGTAGGCCGAAACCGAAAGCCCTGTCTGCGCCGCGCGGACTTCGATCTCGGCCCGTTCCTCGAGTGTGACCCAGACCTTGATCGGCGGCAGGCTGCGCGGGGGCAGTTCAAGCAGGTCGTTCGCACTATCGCCTGGCATCACATGTTCCTCCCGTCGGTGCGAGTGAGGGCAATTGTCGCGGCAGCGACGGTGCGCCTCGCAGAGCAGGATGCCGTCGAGCCAATGGCGAGTAAGGGGGAGTGTTGGAGGACGCGTCCCACTTGGGTTCAAGGAACAGCCGGAGCTGCCGGCCCGCCTCCGTTTGCGGCTCGGGTGAAAGCACCTACCCAGCCGGCCCGCCATGGCCACCAGTCCTTGCAAAACGCGCAGGTCGTCCGCTTCCAGCGGTTCGGGACCGCTGAACTCCACCCGCCTGCCGTCGCCGAAGTCATAGACGACATCCAGCTTGGCACGCCTGCGCTCGCCCTTCTGGAGACTCCGGAAGAGGCCTGGAACCAGGCAATGGACGGACGCCACGACCGCTCAATCCGGTGACGACGCAGACCGTTCAGGCGACGCAGAAAGCGGGCAAGCTGCTAGAGGGGCCCAGTCCGTGCCAGGTTGGAAGCACAAAAAAGCCCGCATTGACGCGGGCTTAGGTGTGTCTGGTGCCTGATCCTGCCGGCCGCTGCCGGACGCGGAATCATTCCCACTCAATCGTCGCCGGCGGCTTACTAGACACGTCATAAACCACCCGGTTAATCCCTCTCACCTCGTTAATAATCCGCGACGATACCCGCGCCAGCAGCGCGTGCGGCAGGGGCGCCCAGTCGGCGGTCATGAAGTCGAAGGTTTGCACGGCGCGCAGCGCAACCACGTATTCGTAGGTGCGGCCGTCGCCCATGACGCCGACGGACTTGACGGGCAGGAAGACGGCAAAGGCCTGGGAGGTCAGGTCGTACCAGCTTTTGCCGCTGGTTTCGTCTATGGTGCTGCGCAGCTCGTCGATGAAGATGGCGTCGGCCCGGCGCAGCAGGTCGGCGTATTCGCGCTTGACTTCGCCCAGGATGCGCACGCCCAGGCCCGGGCCTGGGAAGGGGTGGCGGTAGACCATTTGCGCCGGCAGGCCCAAGGCCACGCCCAGTTCGCGGACTTCGTCCTTGAATAGCTCCCGCAGGGGTTCCAGCAGCTTGAGGTTAAGGGTTTCGGGCAGGCCGCCGACGTTGTGGTGAGATTTGATCGAGGTGGCCTTGCCGGTTTTGCCGCCAGCCGATTCGATGACGTCGGGGTAGATGGTGCCCTGGGCCAGCCATTTGGCGCTTTTGATTTTGGCGGCTTCGGCCTGGAAGACTTCGACGAATTCGCGGCCGATGATTTTGCGCTTGGCTTCGGGGTCGGACACGCCGGCCAGTTTGCTCATGAATTGTTCGGACGCGTCGACGTGGACGATGCGCACGCCCATGTTTTCGGCAAAGGTCTGCATGACCTGCTTGCCTTCGTCCAGGCGCAGCAGCCCGTGGTCGACGAAGACGCAGGTCAGCTGATCCCCGATGGCCTTGTGGATGAGGGCTGCAGCCACGGACGAGTCGACGCCGCCGGACAGGCCCAGGATGACGTGGTCGCTGCCGACTTGTTGGCGGATGCGTTGGACCGCTTCGCTAATGTAGTCGGGCATGTTCCAGTCGCCGCTGCAGCCGCAGATGTCGCGCACGAAGCGCGCCAGCATGGCCTTGCCCTGGACGGTGTGGGTGACTTCGGGGTGGAATTGCACGCCGTAGAAGCGCCGTTCTTCGTCGGCCATGCCGGCGATGGGGCAGGACGGCGTGGAGGCCATCAGCTTGAAGCCGGGCGGCAGTTCGGTGACTTTGTCGCCATGGCTCATCCAGACCTTGAGCATGCCGTGGCCTTCGGGGGTGCGGAAGTCTTCTATGCCTTGCAGCAGCCGCGTGTGGCCGTGGGCGCGCACTTCGGCGTAGCCAAACTCGCGGTGGTCCGAATGGCTGACCTTGCCGCCCAGCTGGAAGGCCATGGCCTGCATGCCGTAGCAGATACCGAGCACCGGCACGCCCAGCTCGAAGACGGCGTGCGGCACGCGCAGGGAGTCTTTCGCGTAGGCCGAGGCATGGCTGCCCGACAGGATGATGCCCTTGAGCCCTTGCGCGGCCTGCTCTCGCACGAACGCATCGTCGACGTCGCCGGGGTGGATTTCGGAATAGACGCCGGCTTCGCGCACGCGGCGGGCGATCAGCTGGGTGACCTGGGAGCCGTAGTCCAGGATGAGGATGCGCTCGTGATGCATGAAAAGTCTGCCGTCAGATATCAATGCGCACCGGTCGGGCTGGCGCCCGCCGGTGCGCGCGTTGCTGGTGGCCGTCGACACCGCCCATGAAGGGCGGTCAGTCGGCGCGGTAGTTGGGCGCTTCCTTGGTGATCTGCACGTCGTGCACGTGCGATTCCCGGAAGCCCGCCGAGGTGATTTCCACGAACTGGGTCTTGGTGCGCATCTCGTCGATGGTGCGGCAGCCGCAGTAGCCCATGGAGGCGCGTATGCCGCCGACCACCTGGTAGATGATGGCGATGACGCTGCCCTTGTACGGCACGCGGCCTTCGATGCCTTCGGGCACCAGCTTGTCGGCGTTGTTGGCCGGGTCCTGGAAGTAGCGGTCGGCCGACCCTTCGGTCATGGCGCCCAGGCTGCCCATGCCGCGGTAGGCCTTGTACGACCGCCCCTGGTACAGGACGACTTCGCCCGGGGCTTCCTCGGTGCCGGCGAACATGCCGCCCATCATGCACGCGAAGGCGCCGGCGGCGATGGCCTTGGCCACGTCGCCGGAATAGCGGATGCCGCCGTCGGCGATCAGCGGCACGCCGGTGCCTTCCAGCGCCTTGGCCACGTTGGAGATGGCGGTGATCTGCGGCACGCCGACGCCTGCCACCACGCGGGTGGTGCAGATCGAGCCCGGCCCGATGCCGACCTTGACGCCGTCGGCGCCGGCCTCGACCAGCGCGCGGGCGGCCTCGCCGGTGGCGACGTTGCCGCCGATGACCTCGACCTTGGGAAAGTTCTGCTTGACCCAGCGCACGCGCTCGAGCACGCCGGCCGAGTGGCCGTGCGCGGTGTCGACGACGATGACGTCCACGCCCGCGGCCACGAGCTTGGCCACGCGGTCTTCGGTGCCCTCGCCCACGCCGACGGCCGCGCCCACGCGCAACTGGCCCAGCGCATCCTTGCACGCGTTGGGGTGCTCGGTGTTCTTGACGATGTCCTTGACGGTGGCCAGGCCGCGCAGCTCGAAGTTGTCGTTGACGATGAGCACGCGCTCCAGGCGGTGCTTGTGCATCAGGCGCTGGGCTTCATCCAGCGTCGAGCCTTCGGGCATGGTGACCAGGCGCTCGCGCGGGGTCATGACGTTGGCCAGCGGCTGCGACAGGTTTTCTTCGAAGCGCAGGTCGCGGTTGGTGACGATGCCGACCAGCTTGCCGTCCTTGACCACGGGCAGGCCCGAGATGCCGTGCTTGCGCTGCAGGGCGATGGCGTCGCCGACCTTCATGTCCGGGGTGACGGTGACCGGGTCGATGACGATGCCGAACTCGTGGCGCTTGACGCGGGCCACTTCGGCCGCCTGCATGTCGGCAGGCATGTTCTTGTGGATGATCCCGATGCCGCCTTCCTGGGCCATGGCAATGGCCAGGCGGGCTTCGGTGACGGTGTCCATGGCGGCGGACACCAGCGGGATGTTCAGGGTGATGTTGCGGGTAAGGCGAGTTTGAAGCGAGGTGTCGCGCGGCAGCACGTCCGAATACGCAGGCACGAGCAGTACGTCGTCGAACGTGAGCGCTTTTTGCAAGAGACGCATGGGAGACTCCGGGCGCAAAGCAGAATTATACGCGTTGCGCCTGGGCCTCCGCGGTGCGCGCCATGTCGGCGATGACCTGCGCCACGGCTGCGGTCAGCCGCTTGCCGTAGGGCACGTGCAGGAACTCGTTGGGCCCGTGGGCGTTGGATTTGGGCCCGAGCACCCCGCAGACCATGAACTGCGCCTTGGGAAAGCCCTGCTGCAGCATGTTCATGAGCGGAATCGTGCCGCCCTGCCCGATGTAGCCGCACGGCGCCTCGAAGAAACGCTGCGACGCGTTGTCCAGCGCCTGCGTCAGCCAGCCGACCGTCTGCGGCGCGTTCCAGCCGCTGGCCACGCCCGCGGGCTTGAACAGCACCCGCGCGTTGTACGGGGCATCGGCTTCCAGCAGCGCCTTCAGCTCCTGGGCAGCGGCGGCCGCGTCGATCAGCGGCGGCAGGCGCAGCGACAGGTAAAAGGCCGTGCGCGGGCGCAGGACGTTGCCGGCGCTTTCCAGCGGCGGCAGGCCCTCGGCGCCAGTCACCGACAGGGTCGGCCGCCAGGTGCGGTTGATCAGCGCCTGCTCGGGGCTGGTGGTCATGGGCAGGACGAAGCCGCCGTCGGCGCCGCAGCTCCAGGGCAGTCGCCGCCAGACCTCCTCGCCCAGGATCTTGGCGGTGGCGCGCGCCTGGTCGATGCGCTCGGCCGGGATCTCGCAGTGGAAGCTTTCGGGCAACAGCCGGCCGGTGGCGCTGTCTTCCAGCCGGTCGAGCAGGTGGCGCAGGATGCGAAAGCTCGACGGCACCACGCCGCTGGCATCGCCCGAGTGCACGCCCTCGTCGAGCACCTGCACTTCCAGCGTGCCGGTGATGATGCCGCGCAGGGACGTCGTCACCCACAGCTGGTCGTAGTTGCCCGCGCCCGAATCCAGGCACACCACCAGGGCGACGTTGCCCAGCCGGTCACGCAGCGCGTCCACGTAGGGCAGCAGGTCGTAGCTGCCCGATTCCTCGCAGGTTTCGATGAGGCCCACGCAGCGCGGCCGCGGCACGCCCTGCTTGTCCAGCGCCTTGACCGCGGTGATGGCCGAATAGACCGCGTAGCCGTCGTCGGCGCCGCCGCGGCCGTACAGCTTGCCGTCCTCGTACTTGGGCGTCCACGGGCCCAGGCCGCTGCGCCAGCCGGAAAACTCCGGCTGCTTGTCCAGGTGCCCGTACAGCAGCACCGTGTCGCCATTGTCTGGCCCGGTGGCCGGGATCTCGAAGAAGATGACCGGGGTGCGGCCGGGCAGCCGCACGATCTCGAGCGCCAGGCCGTGTACCTTCTGCGCCTCGACCCAGGCGGCGGCGTCGCGCACGACCTTTTCCAGATAGCCGTGCTTTTCCCAGTCGGCATCGAAGGCCGGGCTCTTGGCCGGCACGGCGATGTAGTCGGTCAGCGCCGGGAGGATTTCGCCGTCCCATTTCTCGTCGACGTAGGCCTGCAGGGCTTCGGCGTCCGGAGCGGGAAAGGCTTGGTCGGGAAGGCGGGCGTTCATGGGCGAAATCTCCAAGCGGGAAACCAAACCCCGATTCTATGCCCGCCCGGGGCGCCGCGGGTAGCGCCTGGCGCGGGCGGCCGTGACAACGGTGCGCCGGGCCTGCGCCCGCATTACCACGCCAGCTACTACGCCGCCTTTGTCTACGACCCGGACGGCTCCAACATCGAAGCGGTTTTCCATGGCGGGCAGGCCGCAGGCGCTACGGCAGCAGCCCGGGGTTGAAGGCCACCTCCCAAAGGTGGCCGTCGGGGTCCTGGAAGTAACCGGCGTAGCCGCCCCAGAAGGTGTCCTGCGCCGGCACGCCCAGGGTGATCAGGGTGACGCGCGGCTGCATGGCCTAGATGCCAGTGGCGGGATAGTTGGGGCCGGGGTCATGGAAGCCCCCGTTGCTGTAGGGGTTGGCCGCGCCGGGGTGCGGCGGGCCTGGGCGGGAAAAGTCCGCGCCGGCACAGCCGGCAAGCAGCGCGGCCAAGACCAGGCACAGGATGCGCAAAATCATGACGGATACCTCGGGGGGTAGGCGGGCGGCCCGCTGCGGCAGCCCCGCAGCCGGCCCTTCGCCGGACGTTCCCCACAGGATACACCTCGCCCCGCGCTGCCCGCCGCCAACCAGGATGGGCCGCGCGCTTTAACTAGCCTAGCCGCGCGCGCAACGCAAGCGCCCTAGGCCGGGCGCCGCCCTGCCCTTATCCGGCCACGCACCGGGCCAGCAGGCACAGGCATTCGTACATCAGCGTCGCGCCGAGCAAGGCCGTGCTGCCGCTGGGGTCGTAGGGCGGCGCCACTTCCACCACGTCCGCGCCCAGGAAGTCCAGCCCGTCCAGACCGCGCAGCAGCGCCAGCGCTTCACGGCTGGACAGGCCGCCCGCTTCGGGCGTGCCGGTGCCAGGCGCATAAGCCGGATCCAGGCCGTCGATGTCCACCGACAGATAGGCCGGGCCGTCGCCGATGATCCGGCGCGCTTCGCGCACGACTTCGGCCACGCCCAGCGCGTCGAACTCTTCGATGAAGACCACGCGCATGCCCGACTCCAACGAATAGCGCCAGCCTTCGTCGGTGTTCTGCGCGCCGCGTATGCCGATCTGTATGGTGCGCTTGGGGTCGAGCAGGCCCGCCTCGACCGCGCGGCGAAAGGGCGAGCCATGGTTGAACTTGGAGCCTAGGAACGCGTCCCAGGTGTCGGTGTGCGCGTCGATGTGCACCATGCCGATGGGCTCGCGCAGCCCCATCGCCTGGAAGATCGGAAAGGTAATGGAATGGTCCCCGCCTGCGGCAAGCACCCGCTTGCCCGCGGCAAACAGCGGCTCGAAAAAGCGCCGGATATCGGCGTGCGACGCCTCCAGGTGGTAGACGTCGGTAAACGGGACGTCGCCCACGTCGCCGACGCGGCACGCGGCAAAGGGATCGAAGCGGGTGACGTGGTGGATCGCCCGCATCATCGACGACATGTTGCGCATCTCGCGCGGGCCGTAGCGTGCGCCGGGGCGCGCGGTGACGCCGCCGTCGAAGGGCACGCCGGCGATGGCGATGTCGATCTCGTCCAGGTCGCGCACGCAGGGCACGCGCATGAAGGTGGGGATGCCGCTGTAGCGCGGCAGCTTTTGCTGGCTGGTATCGGTGGGCATGGCGTCGATGCGTTCGGCTGGCGTGGCGCGCCTCAAAAGGTGGCCGGCGTGTTCACCCACAGCACGCGGGCCACGGTGCGGCCCGGATTGCGGTAGCTGTGCGGCACGTCGCTGGAAAAGTAAAAGGCGTCGCCCGCGGCCAGGCGGTGCACGTCGTCGCCCAGCCGCAGTTCGAATTCGCCTTCGATGACGTAGCCCATTTCCTCCCCCGCGTGGGCGATCTGCTCCGGGCTTTCGGCGCGCGGGGCCAGCACGTGGATGTCGGCCTGCAGCAGTTGCCCGCGCATGGGCACGATCAGGCGTTCGAGCGACACGCCGGTGCGGATGCCCCGCGGACCGGTAAATGCGATGACCGACCGCTCGTGCGCGCGCATGATGGGCGATCGTAGCGGCGCTTGCCCGGCAGTCAGTTCGGCCACGTTGGTGTCCAGCGCGCGTGCCAGCCGGTGCAGCGTGGCCAGCGACGGCATGGCCTGGCCGCGCTCGATGCGCGACAGCAGGCTTTCCGAGCAGCCGGCCGCGCGGGCCAGCGACTTCAGGGTCATGCCGTGGACCATGCGCGCGTGCCGCACGCGCGGGCCCAGCGCGGCCAGCGGCTGGCCGCCGCCGGCGTCGAATTCGACCTGCGTCTTAGCCATGGAAGCTCCGCGGTGAAGGAAACGGGCGCGGCCGCGCTCAAGCGCCGGCCAGCACGGTGAAGTGCACCTCGACCGGGCGGTTGTCGTTGATGGGAATGATGTCCTGCGGGCAGGCCGACATCACGACCACGCAGTCCATTTCGGCGCGCAGGTCGACGTAGTCGCCAGCCTTGGACACCGGCGGCAGCCATTGCACGCCGCCGTCGCTGCCCACGGGGATGTTCATCCACAGGTTCAGCGGCTGCGGTACTTCGCGCGCGCGCAGGCCGATGGCCTTGAGCGCCAGCCGCATGTTGTCGGCGCAGTTGTCGTGGTAGTGCGTCACGCCCAGGTTGCGGTACCGGTAGGCGTCGCAGGCGGCCATCAGCGTGTCATGCACGCCCGGAGAAGTGTCGGCGACCAGCGTCAGGATGGGTCGGCGGCGGTTGGTCGCCAGCGGGTCGCCCACCTTGGGGATGATGCGGTCGATGGCCGCGCGCGCATGCTCCATGGACATGAACTCGCTCAGGTCGTCGGCCTTGAAGGCCCAGGTGTCGCACACCTGGCTGCCATGCGTGTTGATGATGCGGATGACCTGGCCCTTGGCCAGGCGCACGGCGCGACCGTGACGCGCGGGCACTTCGTAGCGCTTGCCGATCTCGGGCGTGCCGTCGGGCGAAATGGGCTCGTTGCCGGTGGCGTTCACGCCGACGGGCTCGCCATTGTCGGGGGTGGCGGCAGACAGCGGTTGGTGCATGGTGGTTCCTTCCGTCAGGGTTGCAAAGGGGTTGGGATAAGGCCCGGCGCGGCTACGCCGGCCCGGCCAGTTCGGCCACGCACCAGGCCAGCGCCCGGGTGCAGGCCGCAAGATCGTCGATGCGCGTGTCTTCGTCGGGATGGTGGCTGATCCCGCCTATGCTGGGCGCAAACAGCATGGCCGTGGGGCAGAACCCCGCCATCGGCATGGCGTCATGAAACGCGCCCGAAATCACGTCACGGCCCTGCAGGCCCAGCTGCGCGCAGGCCTGCCGGGCAAGCTGCACCAGTTGCGCGTCAAACCGCACGGTGGGCTTGTCCTGTAGCCGCTCGATGCGCGCCCCGGCCGGCAGCGCCTTGTCCAGCAGCGCCTGGACGGCGTCCAGCGCAGCGGGCTCGGGATGGCGCATGTCCACCGTAAAGACGACGCGGTCGGCCACGGTATTGATCGAACCGGGCGAGCAGTCCCAGCACCCGATGGTCAGGCGAAGCCGCTCATCGCCGCATTGCTCGGCATAAGCCAGCAGCGCGTGCGCCAGGCGCACGGCCTTGGCCTGGGCGTCGTCGCGCGCGGCCAGCGGCGTGGTGCCGGCGTGCGCGCAGCGTCCCTCGACCGTGACGCGAAACCAGCGCACGCCTTGGATGGCGGTCACGCAGCCCACCTGCGCGCCGCAGGCCTCCAGCACCGGGCCCTGCTCGATGTGCGCTTCGATATAGGCATGCGCCGCACCGCCCAGCGGCACGTCGCGCCAGGCCCAACCACCCTGCCCGGCCGCCTCGCGCAGGTCCGCGACCGCGGCGTCGCGCGCGGCGCCGAAGGTGATGCCTTGCGCGTCGGCCACCGGCAGGAACTGCGCCAGCTGCTGCGGCTGCGCGTACGCGGCCGACCCCATCATCCCAGGCGCAAAGCGCGAGCCTTCTTCGTTGGTCCACATGACGACGTCAATGGGCCGGCGCGTGCGCGCGCCGCAGGCATCGAGCGCCTCGAACACTTCCAGGCCGGCGACGATGCCGAAGGCGCCGTCCAGCCACCCGCCCAGCGGCTGGGTGTCGGCGTGGCTGCCGGTCAGCACCGGCGCCAGGTCCGGCGCGCTGCCTTCGCGGCGCAGGTGCACGTTGGCCGCGGCGTCGATGCCCACGCGGTAGCCGGGCCGGGCGGCAAAATCGGCGACCAGCCACCGGCGCGCGGCCAGCTCTTCGGCGGTCAGCGCCTGGCGCGCCACGCCGCCGGTGGCCACGCCGCCGAAAGCCGCCAACCCCAGCTGGCGCGCGTGCAGCCGGGCCGCATCGACGGCCAGCGCCACGCGCCGCGCAAATGCGGCGTGTTCGCCCTCGCCGGTCATGCCGCGGCCTCCGCGGGCGCCGCCCCCTGCAGGCTGCGGCGAAACCACGGCCGCAAGAAGGCCTGCAGGCGCGGATGCTCGGGCCGCCGGATGATCTGGTCCGGCGTGCCGGCCGCGACGATGCGGCCCTGCTCCATGAACACCACGCGGTCGGACACCTCCGCCGCAAAGCTCATCTCGTGCGTGACCATGACCATGGTCATGCCGTCGCGCGACAGCGACAGGATGACTTCCAGCACTTCGTCGACCAGTTCCGGGTCCAAGGCCGAAGTGGGCTCATCCAGCAGCATGACTTCAGGGTGGACGGCCAGCGCCCGCGCAATGCCCACGCGTTGTTGCTGGCCGCCGCTGAGCGCCGCCGGCATGGCGTCGGCCTTGGCGGCCATGCCCACGCGGTCCAGGGCCTGCAGCGCGACGCTGCGCGCCTGGTCGGCGGGCATGCCCTTGGCCAGCGTCAGCGGCGCGGTGACGTTGGCCAGCACCGTCATGTGCGGCCACAGGTTGAATTGCTGGAACACCATGGCCACGGGCACCCGCACTTCGGCGATGCTGCGCTCGGTCTCGCGCACCAGCTGGCCGGCCGGCGTCTTGCGGTAGCCGAGCAGCGCGCCGCGTATCCTGACCTCGCCTTCGTCGTAGGCTTCCAGGAAGTTCATGCAGCGCAGCAGCGTCGTCTTGCCCGAGCCCGACGGGCCGATGAGCGAGACGACCTCGCCGGCCCGCACGTCCAGGTTGATGTCCGCGAGCACGCGGTGTGCACCGAACGACTTGCCCACGCCGCGCAGCGAAATCATGGGCACCTCGCCCGATGGGCCGGCGCGGGTGCTGTCTTTGATATCCATCGTCAGGGTTCCGTTCAAAGGGCGGCGTAGCGGCGCAGCCACCCGCCCAGGCGGTTGATCAGCACGGCCAGCGCCCAGTAGCTGAGCGCCAGCAGCACATAAGGCTCGACGTAGACGAACTGTTCGGACACGACCTTGCCGGCGGTCATGGTCAGTTCGGGATAGGTGATGACCGAGGCGAGCGCCGATTCCTTCATCACCAAGATGGTTTGGTTGGCCACCAGCGGCAGGCTGGCGCGCAGGGCCTGCGGGCAGGCGATGTGCCAGAACACCTGGCGGCGCGTCAGCCCCATGCAGCGGGCGGCTTCGATTTGGCCACGCGGGATACGCTGCCAGCAGGCACGGAAGATTTCGGCAAAGTAGGCGCCGCTATAGACGGCCAGCGTCAGCGCCGCGGCGTCGAAGGGATCGAGCCGCACGCCGGCGCTGGGCAGGCCGAAGTACACGATGAACAGGTGCACCAGGAAAGGCACGCCGCGCCATACCGTGGTGTAGGCCCAGTACAGGCCAACCAGTGCGCGCAGGCCGGTTTCGCGCGCGGCGTTCATGGCAAAGCCCAGCGCCAGCCCGCCCGCCATGGCCGCGGCCACCAGCGCGATAGTGCGCAGCGCCGCTTCGCCAAACAGGGGCAGCAGTTCGCCCAACAAAGCAAAATCGATCATGTGCGTATCGCCGTGCGGTTGACCACGCGCGCGCTGATCGCGCGCCCCTTGCCCATGCGCCGGGCGATCCAGGTGCCTGCGGCGAACACCGCCGCGGTCATCAGCAGGTAGGACAGGCCCACCGTGACGTAGACCTCCAACGGCCTGAAGTTGGCTGCGACGATTTGCCGGCCGCTGCGCGCAAGATCAGCCACGGCAATCACCGACACGATGGCCGAGTTCTTGATCACGTCGATGGCTTCGGACACGACTGCCGGCCACACCGCGCGCGCCACCTGCGGCAGCTGCACGTAGCGGAACACCTGCCGCGGCGCGATGCCGAACGCCAGCGCCGCCTCGATCTGCCCGGCGGGCACCGCGGACAGGCCGGCGCGCAGGATCTCGCACTGGAACGCCGCGGAATTGGCGGCCATGGCCGCCATGGCCACGGCCAGCGGCGGCAGCTCCACGCCCGCCGCGCTGGGCAGGTAGAACATCATGAGCAGCTGCGCCAGCAGCGGCGTGCCGCGAAAGAAGCTGACGTATGCCCGCACCAGGGCCGGCAGCAGGCCGCGCCCGCCGCGCGCCTGCGACAGGCCCAGCAGCACGGCGCCCAGGACAAAGCCGGCGACGATAGCGACCGCCGAGACCAACAGGGTGTGGGCGGCGCCAGCCAGCAGCACCGGCAGGTAGGCGCACAGTCGTTCGGCAAGCGTGGCGGCGTTCATGCGGGGTGGTCCGTTGGCAGTCGGGATGCGATCACAGCTCGGGTTCCGGCACCGCGTCGGTGGGCACGTCCATCGTGAAGCCGAACCACTTCATCTGCAGTTCCTTCATCTTGCCAGTGCGCTGGGCGCGGGCGATGCCGTCGCTGAAGAACTTGACCAGCGAGGCGCTGTCCTCGCCCTGGCGCCCGACCCAGCCGAAATAGGTCTTGGGCCCGATGGGGGTGTCGATCACGGCATAGACGTCGCTACGCGTCTTGACCAGCGTGGCCAGGTTGGCGAGCGACTGCGCGACCGCGTCCAACCGTCCCGCACTCAGGTCGGCATAGGCTTCGTCGAAGCTGACGTATTCGCGGATGGTCACGTCCGCCTTGCCGGCGGCCTTGAGCTTGGCGGCATAGTCCTTCAGTGCCTTCAGTTGCGCCGAGCCGGCCTGCGAGCCCACCGTCTTGCCGGCGATGTCGTCCGGGCCGGCGATGGACGCGTCGTCCTTGCGCTTGACCAGCGCGGTCGTAGCGTCGGCGATCGGCACCGTGAAGGCGAACTTGGCCAGGCGCTCGCGCGTCATCGTCACGGACGTGACCACGAAGTCAAAGCGCTTGGCCGCCAGGCCAGGCAGGATGCCTTGGAAAGGCAGGTCCAGCTGCTTGACGCGCACCTCGGGCAGCTCTTGCAGGATGAAGTGCATCAAGTCGGGCCCGTAGCCGACGATCTTGCCGTCCTGCAGGAACTCGAACGGCGCGAACTGCGCCTCGGTCCCGATGACGATTTCTTTCTTGGCCTTGATGGTTTCGAGCTGGTCGGCGCGGGCGGCGGCGACCGCCAGCAACGCGAAAACCCCTGCAGCAGCGACACGATGGAGCAACATGGCGACTTCCCTCTTGGAATGTCCGTGGATGGGCGACCGTCGGCCGGCAGGCCGTCGGCACAAGGTGCCTGCATGTCATGCAAGCCACTTGCATAAAGCAATATGCGTGCCAGGTGTGTCGGGAGGGAAGGAAGGAGATGGGCCGCATTGGCGCACCCTGATGGTGCCGAATGCGGTGCATGCCGCCCCGGCGTGCGCCATCGCGTTCCGCCGGGGGTGAATATCTGCCGGTTGGGGTCCGTCGACCCGCCGTGGATGCCTGGACAGCCTAATTGGATCTCTACTGCGAACGGACGGCCCCCGGCCTGTGGAACGGGCCGCGCAACGCGACCGCCAATCTGGCGTCCTGGGTCGCCGCCGGTGGCGCCGTCCTGTGCCGCCGCCACGGCCAGCGCTTCGCGCCCGAACTGAAGCTGCTGGTGCTACGGCTCGTGCTGCTCGGCGCAGGCCGCATGGCGCTGCGGCAACTGGACCTGCCGCTGTGCGGCGACTGGCCCGCGGGCACCCGCTTCGCCTGGCGCCCGCTCAATGCCTGCACGCTGGGCCTGGCGACGTGGGCGCCGGCGCGGCCCGTGCGAGGCCGGACCTGAAACGGGGCATGCCGGCGCCGATCAGTTGATCACGACGTGGTTCTGGTCTTTTTCGCTGCCCTCGATCGCGCCGTGGGGGCCGATTTGGACATAGGCGCTGCTCGAGCCTATGTGCATGGCCCAGGACTGCATGTGGCCGGCAAAGTCCTTGAATTTGTTCCAGGCGCCCTGTACGCCATTGCCCACGCCGTGCGACTCCAGCTGGAAGAAGGTCTGCCCGGTATCGGTCCGGCCGATGAGCAGGTGCCCGATTTCCCCCGGCAAATCCATGCCGTACTGCTGGTGGGGCGAAGATTTGTAGTGGCTCGAGCCACGAGGCTGCATGTCGTTGCCGCCCGTTTGCCGCAGCCGGTCGTAAAGCTGCCCATTGTCGTTGACCACGAAATGGCAGCCGTGCATCAGCGCGCTGTGGAACTGCTCCCGGCTAAGCGCCAGGCCCTGCCCGCCGCGCTGCAGGTTGTCCAGGTTGACGCCGTTGAGCAGGGCCAGCACGCCGCGCGCCTGCTGGCTGAAATCCTGCCTATTCATTGCGCCCACGAACTGGTCGGACAAGGCCTGCTTGTTGTGCTCGATGGCACTGTCGAAGCCCGGCGGGTTGGGCAGGGTGCCCACGACCGTCGTGCGAGAAATTTCGTCGATGTCGGGTTCGGGCTCGTCCGTCCTGGCCGAGATCTCCAACTGGGTGTAGAGATCGATGCCGCGCATGACGTTCGACAAGGTATGGATGGTGCCGCCCAGTACGTTCTCGACCAGCTTGTTCAGCGTCGTCATGCTGAACAAGCCGGGCGCCTGCTGGATGTTGCCATTGCCCTGCTGCGGGGGCTGCGGGGCGCCGACGCCCCCCACGCCGCCACCGCCGACGATATGTCCCGGTCCCACGTGCATGTTTTTCTCCCCGTATCGATCAGGCCAAATCGCCCATCGGCACGGCGCCTGCCGTGCCGGACGCCGGTTCGGTCAGCAGCCGTCCATCGGCATAGGCCCTCTTCCAGGTGCGCTGCACGAGCCGGAAGTCCTGCACCGCCTGCACCAGCCGGTCGGCGTCGAGATCGTCGACCGACAGCGTCTTGAAGAGGATGATCTTGCCGGCGTCGGGATCCGTGGCAAACATGCAGCCATCGGTCATCAGGCCGTACGTGTGGGCGTGCAGCAGCGTCTCGAACAGGGACGCCTGCTGTGCCTGCGGGGGATAAAAGCCGATCAGGCCAGCCAGGCTGAGCTGCCGGCGGCTTTCGAGATGCTCGATGCGGACGGGGTCGCCCTCCTGGAATTGCACTTCCAGGGCCTGGGTATCGGGACCGACGCCGCCGTCGAGTCCAAGGCGACCGGCCGCCGCATTGACAAGCTCATGGAACGACATGCGCACACCTCCGTTTTCAGCGCGGGATACCCGGTTGGTGACAAATGCCGCAGGGCAGTTCCATGCGGCCGTGCACGCAATCAGGATTTCCTGGCCGTGCGCAGGCGCGCCCCTCGGCCGGCGGCTACTTCAGCCAGACCCGCGCATTGCGGAACATGCGCATCCAGGGGCTAAACACCCCGCCGGAATCCGCGGGCCCCCATTTGTCCGGCGCCCAGGACATCATGACGTTGCGGGTGACGCGCTCGGCGTGCGGCATCAGCACGGTAAAGCGTCCGTCTGCCGTGGTCACGCCGGTCAGCCCGCCCGGGCTGCCATTGGGGTTGAAGGGATAGCGCTCGGTGGGCTGGCCGCGGTTGTCGACGTAGCGCATCGCGCCGATGACCTTGTCGCGGTCGCCCTGCTGGGAAAAGTCCGCATAGCCTTCGCCGTGCGCCACCGCCACGGGGATGTGCGAGCCGGCCATGCCCGCGAAGAAGATCGACGGCGAATCCATCACTTCGACCATGGCCAGCCGCGCCTCGTACTTGGCCGACTGGTTGTAGGTAAAGCGCGGCCAGTGCTCGGCACCCGGGATCATGGGCGCAAGCGCCGCCATCATCTGGCAGCCATTGCACACGCCCAGCGCAAACGTGTCGGGTCGCGCGAAGTAGGCGGCGAATTCGTCGGCCAGCCGCGGGTTGAAGCGGATGGTACGTGCCCAGCCCTCGCCCGCGCCCAGCACGTCGCCGTAGCTGAAGCCGCCGACGGCGACCAGCCCGTGCATGCCGGACAGGCTGACCCGGCCGGCCAGGAGATCCGTCATGTGCACGTCGATGGCGTCGAAGCCTGCGGTGTCGAAGGCCCAGGCGGTCTCGACCTGGCTGTTGCAGCCCTGTTCGCGCAAGATGGCCACGCGCGGCCGGCGGCCGGTGGCAATGTAGGGCGCGGCGATGTCTTCCTGCGGGTCGTAGGCCACGCGCGGCGTGAAGCCCGGGTCGTCTGCGTCCTGCCAGGTCTCGAACTCGGCCTTCGCGCATTCGGGGTTGTCGCGCAGGGCCATGATGCGGTAGCTGACTTCGCTCCAGGCGCTGCCCAGTTCGGCGCGGGGCTGGCTCCAGATCTTCTTGCCGTCGCGGAAGAATTCGATGCAGTCCGAATCGTTGAGCCCGCCGATGACGTGCGAATGCGCCGACAGGCCGGCGCCGCGCAGCACCTGCATGACCGCGTCGCGCTGGGCCGCCGGCACCTGGATGACGGCGCCGGCCTCTTCGGAAAACAGCGCCTTCAAGGTCAGCTCGTCCCGCTGCACCGCCACCTGCTCGGGGCGGATCTTGTAGTCGCCCCAGTCGGCCGCGTTGGCGTCGAAGGTCAGCATGTCCAGGTTGACCGAGATGCCGGTGTGGCCGGCAAAGGCCATCTCGGCCAGCGTCACGAACAGCCCGCCGTCGGAGCGGTCGTGGTAGGCCAGGATGACGCCCGCCTCGGCCAGGGTACGGATGGTGACGAAGAAGGCGCGCAAATCCTGGGCACTATCGATGTCGGGGGTTTCCTCGCCCAACTGGTTGTACACCTGCGTCAGGATGGACCCGCCCATGCGGTGGCGGCCGCGGCCCAGGTCAACCAGGATGAGCACGGTATCGCCCGCGTCGGTGCGCAACTGCGGCGTGAGCGTGCCGCGCACGTCGGCCACCGGCGCGAACGCGCTGACGATGAGCGAAACCGGCGCGATGACTTGCCGCGCCTCGCCGTCCTGCTCCCAGGACGTCTTCATGGACAGGGAATCCTTGCCCACCGGGATGGACAGCCCGGTTTCGCGGCACAGGCGGCTGACCGCCTCGACCGTGTCGTACAACGCCGCATCCTGGCCGGGCGCGCCGCAGGCGGCCATCCAGTTGGCCGACAGCTTGATGTCTTCGACGCGCGCGACGTTGGCCGCGGCCAGGTTGGTCAGGGCCTCAGCCACCGCCATGCGGCCCGATGCGGGCGCATCTAGCACCGCCAGCGGCGTGCGCTCGCCCATGGCCATGGCCTCGCCGCGAAAGCCCTCGTAGTCGGCCAGCGTTACCGCGCAGTCGGCTACCGGCACCTGCCAAGGTCCGACCATCTGGTCGCGGCTGGACAGCCCGCCCACGGTGCGGTCGCCGATGGTGATGAGAAAGGTCTTGTTGGCCACCGTGGGATGGCGCAGCACGCGGTAGGCTGCCTCGGTCAGGTCAATGCCGGCCAGGTCCAGCGGCTGCCTGGCCCCGGGCAGGCGCTGCACGTCGCGCGTCATGCGCGGGGGCTTGCCCAGGATGACGTCGATGGGCACGTCCACCGGGCGGGCCTGGGGCGCATCATCTGCCGCACCGCCCGCGGCATGGTCGTCGACGCCCGGCAGGCCCTCGCCGTAGACGACGCGAAGCTGGCGCTCTTCGGTGGCCACGCCCACGACCGCGTAGGGGCAGCGCTCACGCCGCGCGATTTCGTCAAAGCGCGCCAGGTCCTGCGGCAGGATGGCCAGCACGTAGCGCTCCTGCGATTCGTTGCTCCAGATCTCCGCCGGCGACAGGCCGGACTCCTCGACCGGCACGCGCGCCAGGTCAAAGATCGCGCCGCGCCCGGCGTCGTTGACGAGCTCCGGAAACGCGTTGGACAGGCCGCCCGCACCGACGTCGTGGATGGCCAGGATGGGGTTGGCCTCGCCCTGCTGCCAGCAGCGATCGATGACTTCCTGGGCGCGGCGCTCGATCTCGGGGTTGCCGCGCTGGACCGAATCGAAGTCCAGGTCGGCCGAATTGCTGCCCACGCCCATGCTGGAGGCCGCGCCGCCGCCCATGCCGATGCGAAAGCCCGGGCCGCCCAGCTGGATGAGCAGCGCGCCCGGCGGAATGGGCTTCTTGCGCGCCACGGCGGCATCGATGCTGCCCAGACCGCCGGCGATCATGATGGGCTTGTGGTAGCCCCAGCGCACGCCGCCCGCGGTCTGCTCGTAGGTGCGGAAGTACCCGAGCAGGTTAGGCCGGCCGTATTCGTTGTTGAACGCCGCCCCGCCCAGCGGGCCATCGATCATGATTTCCAGCGGCGAGGCGATGCGCGACGGCAGGCCGTGGTGGTCGGCCTCCCAAGGCTGGATCGCGTCGGCAAAGCGCAGGTGCGAGACGGTAAAACCGGTCAGCCCGGCCTTGGGCTTGGAGCCGCGGCCGGTGGCGCCTTCATCGCGGATTTCGCCGCCAGCGCCGGTGGAGGCACCCGGAAACGGGGCGATCGCCGTCGGGTGGTTGTGCGTTTCCACCTTCATCAGCGTGTGCACCAAGGTCTCGCGTCGCACATAGCGCGCGCCGTCCGCATCGGGCAGCCGCGCCTCGAAGCGCTGCGCGACGCCGCCTTCCATCACGGCGGCATTGTCCGAATATGCCACCACCGTGCCCTGGGGCTGGGCCGCATGGGTGGCGCGGATCATGCCGAACAGGGTCTGTTCTTGCGGCTGGCCGTCTATCACCCATTGGGCGTTGAAGATCTTGTGGCGGCAGTGCTCGCTGTTGGCCTGGGCGAACATCATCAGCTCGACGTCGGTCGGGTCGCGGCCCAGATCGCCGAAGGCCTTGGCCAGGTAGTCGATCTCGTCGTCGGACAGCGCCAGGCCCAGGCTGGCGTTGGCCGCTTCCAGCGCCGCCCTACCCTGGGCCTGGACGGGAACGGTCTGCATGGGCTTGCCCGCCAGCGGCGTGAACAGCGCCTGCCCGTCGAAGGACGCATCGACCACGGTTTCGGTCATGCGGTCGTGCAGGCAGGCAGCCGCAGCGGCGAGCTTGTCGCCGTCCAGCGACTTGGCACCCAGCAAGCCGCGCTGCGGCGTCAGCACATAGCGCACGCCGCGCTCGATGCGGCGCACCGCGGTCAGCCCGCAGTTATGCGCGATGTCGGTGGCCTTGCTGGCCCAGGGCGAAACCGTGCCCAGGCGCGGGATCACCCGCAGCACCAGGCCCTCGCCGTCTTCGGGGTCGGCGGGCGTGCCGTAGTCGAGCAATTCGGCCAGGCGGGTGCGGGCCGCCTCGTCGAGGTCGGCATCGCAATGCACGAAATGTTCGTAGCGGGCGCGGACGTCGGCCACCGGCAGGCCGGCGTCCTTCAGTCGTTGCAAGAGCCGTTCGCGGCGAAAGGGGGACAGGGCGCAGGCGCCGGGAAAAAGCAAAATGGCGTGGGACACGGCAGCGGCAGCAGGCTGGGGATTGGGCAAACCGCGATTTTAGCCTTTCGCGCACCCCCGCCCCGGCCGCGTCGGCCGATGCTGCAGCGCGCAAGGCCGGACCGGCCCCGCCTGCGGCCGGCCACCCACGGGAAAACACGGGTGGCGCTGACGCGCCGGCGCGCTAGGATGCTGCCTTTGCCGTATCCGCAAAGAACAAGAGCCGCAAAGGCCGAGCGCTTTCCCGACATGTCGCAACCAGATCCCGCCACGCCCGATCCCCATCCCGAATTGCCCGAGACGCCCGAGCCGCGCACCCGCGTGCCGCTGGCCATCGAAGACTGGCTGGCTGCCGGGCTGATGGCGGTCCTGGCGCTGATTACCTTTGCCAACGTGGTGGTGCGCTACTTCACGGACCAGTCGTTTGCCTGGACCGAGGAAATCTCCATCTTCCTGATGATCGTGGTGACGCTGGTGGGCGCAAGCTCGGCCGTTGCACGCAACCGCCACATCCGCATCGAGTTCTTCGCCGACGGCGGCAGCCCGGCACGGCGCCAGCGCCTGGCCGTCTTTGGCCATGCCGTGACATTGGTCTTCTTCGTCGCGCTGGCGGTGCTGTCGGCGCGCCTGGTCTGGGACGAATACGTCTTCGAGGAAACCAGCCCCGCCATCGGCGTGCCCACCTGGTGGTATTCGGTCTGGCTGCCGGTGCTGTCGGTGGCGATTGCGCTGCGCGCGCTGGGCGGGCTGCTGCGGCTGCGGGGCCGGGCATGATCGCCGCCTTGCTGTTTGCCGTCTTCGCGGCGCTGATGATCGTCGGCGTGCCCGTGGGCGTGGCGCTCGGCGTGGCCGGCACGCTGGCCATTGGCATCGCCAACGCCGACGTGCAATGGTTCGGGCTGCTGGCCGTGGCGCAGAACTTCTATGCGGGCCTGGCCAAGTATCCGTTGCTGGCCATCCCGATGTTCGTGCTGGTCGGGTGCATCTTCGACCGTTCAGGCGTGGCCCGCCGGCTGGTCGATTTCGCCACCGCGATCGTCGGCCGCGGCCCCGGCATGCTGCCGCTGATCGCCATCATGGTGGCCATGTTCATGGGCGGCATCTCGGGTTCTGGCCCAGCGTGCGCGGCTGCCGTGGGTGCGGTCATGATCGCGGCCATGAGGCGGTCGGGCTACCCGGCGCCGTTCGCCGCCAGCGTCGTGGCCGCGGGCGCGGCCACCGACATCCTGATCCCGCCGTCGGTGGCCTTCATCATCTATTCCGTGCTGGTACCGGGCGCATCGGTGCCGGCGCTGTTTGCCGCGGGCATGGTGCCCGGCTTGCTGGTCGGCCTGGCGCTCATCGTGCCGGCCGTCTGGCTGTCGCGCCGCCACGGCATGGGCGCGCAAGAAGGCGCCCTGCCCCGCCCGCCCTTTTGGCGCAGCCTGCGCGAGGCGTCCTGGGGCCTGGCCGCGCCCGTGCTCATCCTGGGCGGCATGCGCATGGGCTGGTTCACGCCCACCGAAGCCGCCGTGGTCGCGGTGTTCTATGGGCTGTTCGTCGGCATGGCGGTCTACCGCACGATAGGCTTGCGCGACCTCTTCGTGATCCTGCGTGAAGCGGCCGAGCTGTCGGCCGTCATCCTCATCGTGGTGGCGCTGGCCGGGATTTTCGCGTGGTCGCTGTCGACGCTGAGCATCATCGACCCGATCACGCGCGCCATCACCGGATCGGGCCTGGGCCAATGGGGCGTGCTCGCGCTCATCATCGCGCTACTGGTCGTGGCAGGCATGTTCCTGGACGGCATTTCCATCTTCCTGATTTTCGTGCCGCTGCTGCTGCCGATCGCCAACGCCTACGGCTGGGACACGGTATGGTTTGGCGTGCTGCTGACGTTGATGGTGGCGGTGGGCCAGTTCACCCCGCCGCTGGCGGTCAATCTGATGGTGTCCTGCCGCATCGCCCGCGTTTCCATGGAAAGCACGGTGCGCTGGGTGCTGTGGCTGCTGGCTGCGATGATATTGGTGCTGGCCGCGGTCATCGCCTGGCCGCAGCTGGCCTTGTGGCTGCCGGCCAAGCTGGGCTATTGACGACCGGGCATCCGCCCGGCCGCGCCGCGGGACATCAACCTTTTTCACCCGGAGGAGAAACCCATGAAAGTCCGATCCCTGTTGGGCGCTGCGCTGTGTGCCGTGCTGGGCATGACCATGCAGGCGCCGGCCGCCCAGGCGCAGCAGTACAAGCCCGAATACAAGCTGTCCATCGTCGTCGGCACCCAGTTCCCCTGGGGCCAGGGCGCGCAGATCTGGGCCGACCTGGTGCGCGAGCGCACCGACGGCCGTATCAACATCAAGATCTACCCCGGCACGTCGCTGGTCCAAGGCGACCAGACCCGCGAATTCACGGCGATCCGCCAGGGCGTCATCGACATGGCGGTGGGCTCGACCATCAACTGGTCGCCGCAGGTGCGCCAGCTCAACCTGTTCTCCCTGCCCTTCCTGCTGCCCGATTACGCCGCCATCGACGCGCTGATCGACGGCGAGGTCGGCCAGGATCTGTTCGCCATCATCGAAAAGGCCGGCGTCGTGCCGCTGGCCTGGGGCGAAAACGGCTATCGCCAGCTGAGCAACTCCAAGCGCGAAGTCCGTAAGCCCGAAGACCTGAAAGGCCTGAAGCTGCGCGTGGTCGGCTCGCCGCTGTACATCGACACCTTCACCGCGCTGGGCGCCAACCCCACGCAAATGAGCTGGGCCGACGCGCAACCCGCCCTGGCCAGCGGCGCCGTCGACGGCCAGGAAAACCCGCTGTCGATCTACACCGGCTCCAAGCTGCACACCGTGGGCCAAAAGTACCTGACCCTGTGGAACTACGTGGCCGACCCGCTCATCTTCGTGGTCAACAAGGAAGTCTGGAACAGCTGGTCCGAAAAGGACCGAGAGATCGTGCGCGCAGCCGCCCAGGAAGCCGCCAAGCGCGAGATCGCCATCGCGCGCAAGGGCGTGACCAAGGACGACACCTCGCTGCTGGACCAGATCCGCGGCCACGGCGTGTCGCTGGTCGAACTGACCCCGGCCGAGCACCAAGCCTTCGTCGACGCCACCCGCCCGGTGTTCGACAAGTGGAAGAAGCAGATCGGCGAAGACCTGGTCGCCAAGGCCGAGAAGGCCATCGCCGAACGCAAGCAGTAATGCCGTAATGCGGCAGCAGCGCGGCCGGCAGTTGCCGGCCGCATCGCATGCAGGGGCGCGCCGCACCCTTGGCCGGCGGCGACGACCTTTCCCCGACCCGCCGCGCCCCGCTGGCGCGGACGGTTCCGCTTCGGGGGCGTCCTCCCCTGCCGCGTTGTCAGCGGTCGTTGGCGATGATGACCAACGCGCGCGCGGGCTTGCGGCCAACGCCACTCAGGCTATGCGGCAGGTAGCCGGGAAACCGCACGCTGTCGTCGCGCTCGAGCACGACTTCGTGCTCGCCGAACACCACCTTTACCTTGCCTTCCAGGACGAAGATCAATTCGTCCCCGCCATGGTGCGCGACCACGCGCTCGCCATGGCTGCCGACCTGCACCACCATCACGGACAGGCCGCTTGCGCCGCCGCCCGGCGTGATGGCTTCGTATAAGTGCGCGCCGGGCGCGTCGGCCACCGGCAGGCGGCGCCGCTCGGCGGCGCGCACGATGTGGATTTCCTCCTTGGGGTCTGCAGCACCCAGCAGGCGCGCCAGCGGCACGTGCAGCGCCGAGGCCACGGTGTGCAGCGTGCCCACCGACGGCGATTTCTCGCCGCGCTCCAGCCTCGACAAGAGTGGGCGAACCGCTCGTGGTGGCGCACATGGATGCCACGCCCTTTCACGATGACTGCGCCTATCTGCCGCAGTGGCCGGGGCTGCCCATCGGTGACGAGGAAGGCGAGATCATCGCCGGCGCGCTGGGCGACAAGCGCAGCATCCTGCTGGCCAATCATGGCCTGCTGACCACGGGTCGGTCGATCGACGAGGCGGCCGTGCTGGCCATCTGGCTGGAGCAGGCCGCCCAGTTGCAACTGCGCGCCCGCGCCATCGGCCCGGTGCAGCCGGTGCCGCCCGAGCGCGCCAAGGAAGCCCATGACTTCTTGGTCAAGCCGCGCATCCTCGAGCTGACCTTCGCCTACTTTGCGCGGCGCATGCTGCGCGAGGATCCAGGCTGCCTCGACTAACGACGCAGGCGCTTTGTAAGTAGGCGCCCTCGGCCAGGCGGCGCGACCGCGGGGATGCCGGCAGGCGTGTCCATCGGCAAGCAGTCTAGAATCGACCCTGCGCCGCAATTGGCCGATTCTTTGCCTTTCCTCCCGCATGGCTAGCCTGGACGATTCTTCCCTTGGCCGTACCGTCACGTATCCGACGCAGTACGACCCTTCGCTTCTGTTTCCGATCGGGCGCGCGGCCGCCCGCGCCGAGCTGGGACTGGACCCCGCATCCCCGCCCTTCCAGGGCGAAGACATCTGGAATGCCTACGAGCTGTCCTGGCTGAATGCGCGCGGCAAGCCCCAGGTGGCGCTCGCCCGCTTCATCATCCCGGCGGCAAGCCCCTGCATCGTCGAGTCCAAGTCGTTCAAGCTATACCTGAATTCCTTCAACCAAACACGCCTGTCCGGCCCGCAGGAGCTGCGCGAGCGCTTGCTGGCCGACGTCGGCAAGGCGGCCGGCTGTCCCATCGAGGCCGAGCTCATCCTGCCCGGGCAATTCAGCGCCCAGTGCCTGCGCGAACTGGATGGCGAAAGCCTGGATGGATTGGACGTCGACGTGACCGATTACTTGCCCGCGCCGCAATGGCTGTCGGCAGACGCCGCGGCAGCGCCCGTGCACGAGGTGCTGGCCTCGCGCCTGTTGAAATCGAATTGCCCGGTCACGGGCCAGCCGGACTGGGCCTGCGTGCGCATCGAGTACCGCGGCGCGCCCATCGACCGCGCCGGGCTGCTGCGCTACATCGTGTCCTTCCGCAACCACAGCGGTTTCCATGAGCAGTGCGTAGAGCGGATGTTCACCGACATCCTGGCGCGCTGCCGTCCGCAAGCCTTGTCCGTCTACGCGCGCTATACGCGCCGCGGCGGGCTGGACATCAACCCCTGGCGCGCCACGCCGGGCATGCCTGCGCCGGACCGCACGCTACGGACCGCGAGGCAATAGGCGCGGGTGGCGGCGGCGGCCGCCTGCGCGCCCTCACCTTTTGCCCGCGACGGAGCGGCCGATCAGCGAGGCCAGCACCGCGGCCAGGACGAAGGCCGCGGCTGCGCCCAGCCACGGCCCATGCCCAAACCCCGCATCGAGCATCAGGCCAAAGATCAGAGGCCCCATGGCCGCGCCGACGTCCATGCCCGAATACACCAGGCCGTAGACCGAGCCGGTGGCGCCGCGCGGCGCCACGCGGCGGATCAGCATGTCGCGCGATGGGCCGGCCAGGCCGGCGCACAAGCCGGCCAGCCCGACCACGGGCACGGCCAGCGCCGCGGGCACCGCGCCCATGGCCAACAGCGCGAGCGTCAGCCCGGCCGTGACCAAGGATCCCGCCACCACGCGTTCCGTGCGCGGCGTGGACGACACCAAGAAGCCCCCCAGCATCATCCCGAAGGCCGATGCGATCATGTAGCCCGACAGCGCGGAACTGGCCGCCACGTGCGACAGGCCGTAGCGTTCGCCCAGCAGGGGGATGGTGTAGTTCTGCACCGCCGACAGCCCAAGCGAGGAAAAGGCGAAGAACATGAACGCCCCCCACAGCGCCGGCCGCCGCAGCAGCATCAGCACGGTATCCAGGATGCCGGACGGCACCGCATCGGCGGCCGGGGCCGGATGGGCAGCGCTGGCGTCGCCCCGGCCGTCGGTCTGCGCGCCGGCTGCGGCCGCGCGCTGCGCGGCCGCGGCGTCGCCATGCGCGTCACGGTCTGGCTCGACCAACAGGCGCCGGCCCAATAGGGTCAGGACCAACGCCACCCCCGCGACCATGGCCGCGCCCAAGGCCGCGACGCGCCAGTTGAACAGCAGGGTCAGCGTGGTGATGAACACCGGCGTCAGCGCCCAGCCCAGGTTGCCGGTCAGCCCGTGGGTGCTGAAGGCATGCCCCAGCCTGCGCTGGCTGACGCGGTGATTGAAGATGGCGAAATCGACCGGGTGGAAGACCGAGTTGCCTGCACCGGCGATGAAGGCGGCCAGCAGCAGCATGGCATAGCCGTTGGCCGCGGCCATGAGCACGCCGGAGACGACGAAGCTGCCCAGGCCGAACCACAGCACCGGCCGCGCGCCCAGCCGGTCCACGACGAAGCCCGACGAAGCCTGGCCCAAGCCCGAGGTGACGTAGAACACCGACACCAGCAGGCCCAGCCTGGCGAAGTCCAGGTCGAAGGCCGCGCCCAGCGACACGTATAACGACGGGATGACCAGCTGGAAGAAGTGCGAGACCGCATGGGCGGTGGCCACCAGCGCGATGGTCAGCCAGTCGCGCCGGCGCACGGCAGGGTGATCGGCTAGGGACGCGGCCGCCGCTGGCGGCAGGGTACGGCTGCTCACTACTTTCGTCTCCTGGGCGGCAGGCGCGGCCCGGCCACCGGCCGGAAGACTTCAGGCAGGCCGCGGCGCCCGCCCGCTCGCCACCGTCAATCGTTGGTCTTTTCCCTGATCGCAGGCCAAGCCTTGCGCAGGTAGTACAGCATGGACCACACCGTCAGCACCGCGGCGACGACGATGAGCACATGCCCCAGCCAGGCCATGTCCAGGCCCAGCAAGGGTTGGTTGTAAAGCAGGCAAGGAATGGCGACCATCTGCGCGGCAGTCTTGAACTTGCCTAGCCGGTGCACGGCGACGCTGGCGCTCGCGCCGATCTTGGCCATCCATTCGCGCAGCGCGGAAATCGTGATTTCGCGGCCAATGATCACCAGTGCGATGAGCGCGTCGACCCGACCCAGGTAAAGCAGCACCAGCAGCGCGGCGCTGACCATGAGCTTGTCGGCCACCGGGTCGAGGAAGGCGCCGAAGGACGAGGTCTGCTCCCAGCGGCGCGCCAGCCAACCGTCGAACCAATCGGTCAGCGCGGCGATGATGAAGGCAGCCGCCGCCAGGGTATCGCGCACCGGTAGGCTCAGCCACGACGAGGGCACGTAAAACAAGCCCACCACCAGGGGAATCATGGCGATGCGCAGCCAGGTCAGAATGATGGGCAAATTCACGGGCATAGTGCACGTATGCTAACCGATCGGGGCGACCATCCGCCGTCCCGCGCTACCTGAGCGCATGGTAGATGCGCTCGGCCAGTTCGTAGGAAATCCCCTCCACCGAGGCGAGGTCTTCGATGCTGGCGCGCGCCACGCCGGCAAAGCCGCCGAAACGCGCCAGCAGGCGCTGGCGCCGGCGCGCGCCGATGCCTTCGATTTCCTCGAGCCGGGACACGGTGCGCGCCTTGGCGCGGCGCGCGCGCATGCCGGTGATCGCAAAGCGGTGGGCTTCGTCGCGAATTTGCGCGATCAGCATCAGCGCGGGCGAATCCGGGCCCAACACGAGCGGCGCCCGACCGTCGGCGAAAACCAGCGTCTCTAGCCCCACCTTGCGCCCTTCCCCCTTGGCCACGCCCACCAGCGCATGGATGTCCAGCCCGAGCTCGGCGAAGACCTGGCGGGCGACCTCGACCTGGCCCTTGCCACCGTCGATCAGCACCAGCCCCGGCATGGGCGCCTCGCCATCGGCCACCTTGCCAAAGCGGCGCGTCAGCACCTGGCGCATGGCCGCGTAATCGTCGCCAGGCGTGATGCCGACAATGTTGTAGCGCCGGTACAGCGACGGCTGCATGTCGTGATGCTCGTAGACCACGCAGGACGCCTGCGTCGCTTCGCCAGCCGTATGGCTGATGTCGAAGCACTCGATGCGCAGCGCATCGAGCGCGGCCTCGTCGGTTTCCAGGTCCAACGCCTCGGCCAGCGCCGCGGTGCGGGCCGCGCGTGCGCCTGACTCGCTCAGCGACCGCGCCAGCGCCAGCTCTGCGTTCTTGGCCGCCTGCTCCAGCCACGACCGGCGCAGGCCCTGCGGACGGGTGAGTACCCGCGCGCGCACGCCCGTGTGCTCGGCCAGCACGCCGACCAGGTCCGCGTCCGGCAAGGGGTGCGAAACCACCAGCACCGGCGGCATGGGGTTTTCCAGATAGTGCTGGGCGATGAAGGCCGCCAGCACGTCGCCCGCGGAATCGCCGTCGGCATGCGAAGGCAGGAAGGGCTTGTCGCCCAGGTGCCTGCCGCCACGCACCATGGCCAGGTTCACGCACACGCGGCCGCCGGCTGCGGCCACGGCGATGATGTCGGTGTCCTCGCTGCCTGCGCCTTCCATCGTCTGCTGGTGCAGCACGCGCGACAGCGCCCCCATGCGGTCACGCAGCGCGGCGGCTTCCTCGAAGCGCAGCGCTTCGGCCGCCTGCAGCATGCGCTGCTCGATCTCGCCCAGGACTTCGTCAGCCTGCCCGCCCAGGAACTTCACCGCCCGGTCGACGTCGCCGGCGTACGCCGCCGCATCGATCTCGCCCACGCAGGGGGCCGAACAGCGGCCGATCTGGAACAGCAGGCAGGGCCGCGTCCGGTTGCTGAATACCGTGTCTTCGCAGGTGCGCAGCCGGAAGACTTTTTGCAGTGTCTGTATGGTGTCGCGCACCGCCCAGGCGCTGGGATACGGGCCGAAATACTTGCCCGGTCGGTTGGTCGAGCCGCGGTAGTAGGCGATGCGCGGCCACGGGTGGGCCGTGATCTGCAGGTAGGGGTAGGACTTGTCGTCGCGAAAAAGGATGTTGTAGCGCGGGCGCAGGCTCTTGATGAGGTTGTTTTCCAGGATCAGCGCCTCGGCCTCCGAGCGCGTGACCGTGACCTCGAGCCGCGCCACGCGCGCGACCATGTGCGCGATGCGCGGGCTCGACGGCGTTTTCTGGAAATACGACGAGACGCGCTTTTTCAGGTTGCGCGCCTTGCCGACGTACAGCACCTGACCGTCGGCGTCGATGTGCCGGTATACGCCCGGCAGCGACGGCAGCTGCGCCAGGAAGGCCTTGATGTCGAAGTCGGATTCGGACGCTGGCATGCTGTGCTTGGCGGCCCGGCCACGGGCGGAAAAACTACTTGCTACGGCGGCCTTGCAGCGCCAGGACGGACGCGCGCGCGCGCCGGTAGCGCCCGTCGGCCTGCAAGGCGTCCCAGTCCGGCGCGTGCGTGTGCGGCATCAGGCGGCGCAGGCGTGCGACGCTTTCGGGCGCATGTGACATGCGCAGCCCACGCAGCAGCTCGTCGGCCAGGTCCGGCCGGTTGCACACCAGCACCATGTCGCAGCCGGCTTGCAGCGCCGCGTGCGCGCGCGCCGTGATGTCGCCTGTCACCGTGGCCGCCTGCATCGTGAGGTCGTCGGAAAACACCACCCCATCGTAGCCCAGCTTGCCGCGCAGGATGTCGCCGATCCAGCGGCGCGAAAACCCGGCCGGGCGGCTGTCGACCTTGGGATAAATGACGTGCGCGGGCATGACCGCCGGTAGCACCGCGTCGCCCAGCCAGGCGTAAGGCGCGGCGTCCTCGCGCAGGATGGCCGAGAGGGAACGGTCGTCGCGGGGGATCTCGTGGTGCGAGTCGGCTTCGACGTAGCCATGGCCCGGAAAATGCTTGCCGCAGGCGGCCATGCCTGCCAGCGCCATGCCCTGCACCAGTGCCCGGGCAAGCATGGCCACCACGCGGGGGTCGCGGTGAAAAGCGCGGTCGCCGATGACGCGGCTGACCCCGTAGTCCAGGTCGAGCACCGGCGCGAAGCTGAAATCAACGCCGCAGCCGCGCAATTCCGCCGCCAGCACGTAGCCTGCGTCGGTGGCCGCGCGCATGGCCTGCATGGGATCGCGCATCCACAGCTGGCCCAATTTGCGCATGGGCGGCAAGACGGTAAAGCCGTCGGTGCGGAAGCGCTGCACGCGCCCGCCTTCGTGATCGACGGCGATGAGGATGTCCTTGCGCGCCTTGCGGATCTGGCGCGTCAGCGCAACCAGCTGGGCGCGGTTGTCGAAATTGCGCGCAAACAGGATGACGCCGCCGACGCGCGGGTCGCGCAGCCGGCGCTTTTCTGCGGCGGTCAGGACGGCGCCGGCCACGTCGACCATGACGGGTCCGGGAGGCAGGAGATGGGCGGCTTGATCAGGCATGGGAATCGACGGTCGCGGAATCAGGATTTGGTTTCGACGACGACGTAGGCCGCGACCATATCGCCTTCGTCGGAAACGGAAACATGGGCAGCACCAAAGCGCGCCTCGTACCAGGACTTGAGCGGCTCGGCCAGCACCACCACCGGGCGGCCGCCGGGCGCGTTCAGGGTTTGCATGCGCGTCCAGGTCATGGGCAGGCGCATGCCCAGGCCGACCGCCTTGGAAAACGCCTCCTTCGCGGCAAAGCGCGTAGCCAGGAACCGCACGCCCCTGCCGGCGTCACGGGCCCGGCGCTCACGAAACTTGCGCAGCTCGTCGGGGCCGAGGATTTTTTGGGCGAACCGCTCGCCGTGGCGATCGAGCGCGCGGGCGATGCGATCGACACGCAGCAAGTCCGTGCCGATGCCGGCGATGGCCGGGGCGCCGCCGGCGCGCGGCGGCTCGGGCGTGGTCATGCGCGCACCCTATGCCGCCAGCTTGGCCAGCGCGGCATTGCGGTCGTCGGTGACGGTCAGGATGGCCAGGAACCCGCTGATGTCGAAGACTTCGCGCACGTGCGGCTGCATCCCGCAAACGACCAGCGCGCCGGCGCGTTCCTTGATCCGCTTGGCCAACATCAGCACGACCCGCAACCCGGCGCTGGAGATGTAGTCCAGGCGAGCCAGGTCCAGGACCAGCCGGCTCTCGCCCTGCTCGAGCTTGGCAAGCAGCTCCGACTCCACCGCTGCGGCGTTGCCGCTGTTGATCTGTCCGGCCGGGGCCAGGACCAGGACGTCGCCGACTTTTTCACTAGACAGACTCATCGTCCACGCACTCCAGTTCGCTCGGATAGCGGAATCATACGCGAGGCCGGGGCCGCCTCGCGTACGGCGCACCGCGACGCGCTGGAACCTCGCACGCCGCGCGGTTACTCAAACCATGCAGCGCCTTGCGGCGCACAAAGGAAAACGCAGCATGTCCCGTCCCATCCACGCCGTCGTCGACCCCGGCGCGATCGCAGCCAACCTGCGGCGCCTGCGCGGCTGGCTGCGCGAGCACGGTTGCAGCCCGCGCATCTGGGCCACGGTCAAGGCCGATGCCTACGGCCACGGGATTGCCCGCGTGGCACCGGCGCTGGCCGGCGCAGACGGCCTGGCCGTGCTGGACCCCGCGGACGCGCAGGCGTGCCGGGACGCCGGCTGGACGGGGCCCATCCTGCTCCTGGGCGGGCCGTATGGCCCGGGCGACTTCGACCTGGATGTGGGCGGCCCGCTTCACCTGTCCATCATCGACCTGCGCCAACTCGACTGGCTCGGCCGGGCGCGGCTGCGCAAGCCGCCCTTCGTTTGGCTACGCAGCACCGGCGACCTGCACCATTGCGGCCTGGACGACGACGAATACCGGCGCGCCTGGCATCACGCCAATGAGCTGGTCGGCGCCGGCCGCGTAACCGGCGTGGGCCACATGAACCACTACGCGGCGGCCGACCAGCCCGGCGGCATCGCGCCTGCCCGCGCTGCGTTCGAAGCGTTGACCGCGGGCTTGCCGGGCCCGCGCAGCACGTGCAACTCCGCGGCATTGCTGGGCTGCCCGTCGCTTGCCGCGGCCGACCAATGGGTGCGCCCGGGCCTGGCGCTTTTCGGCGCAAGCCCGCTGCCCGGGCGCAGCGCCGCGCAGTTCGGCCTGCAGCCGGCGATGTCGCTGCACAGCACCGTGGTCGCCGTGCAGCGCGTGCGCGCCGGCGAACCCGTCGGCTATGGCGGCGCCTACGCGGCGCCAGCCGACATGCGCATCGGCATCGTCGCCTGCGGCTATGCCGACGGGTATCCGCGCAGCGCGCCCACCGGCACCCCGGTGCAGGTCGACGGCGCACCGACCCGCACGCTGGGACGCGTGGCCATGGATACGCTGGCCGTCGACTTGACGCACTTGCCGCAGGCCGGCGTCGGCAGCCGCGTCCTGCTATGGGGCCAGCCCGAGCTGCCTGCCGAGCGCGTGGCCGAGGCCGCCGGCACCATTGCCGCGCAACTGTTTACGTCGCTGATCGCGCGCGTGCCTTTGCGCATCGCCCACTGCGCACAGCGCGACGCGGCCAAGGTGTGACGGGGACATCGTGCAGCTGCTTGCCGCGGCGCGGTCAGGCGCGCATGCCCTGCCCGGCCGGCTGCGCCCGGCCCGGCGCGAAAGCCAGGAATGCCAACGTGGCTATCAGGTAGACCGCGCCGGTCATCGCCAGGCCCGCCGGCATGCCGATCAATGTGAACATCCCACCCACGAACAACGGTCCGGCCATCTGGCCCAGCTTATCGGCCGCGCGCATGAGGCTGGTGGCACCCGCCGCGCCATAACGCTGCACGTCATCGAGCGCCAGCATATAGGCCGACTGCGACGCGCCGGCAAAGCAACTGGCCACGGCCAGCATCAGCACGGCCAGCGCCGCCCCGACCACGCCGCCGCCGGCATACAGCCCCAGCATGCCCACGCTGCCGATCAGGCCACCGGCGACGATCCACGGTTTCTTGGACGGGGAGCCGTCGGCCAGCCGACCCATGACGGGGCCCAGGTAAATGACACACAAGCCGTAGAGCATCAGCACCCGCCCCACGCTGGACGCAGCAGCCCCTTCCGCTTCCAGGTACAACGGCAGCGCATACGACAACAGGCCGACCTGGGCCACCGAAAACGGCACCACGCTGCCGGCCAGCAGCAGCCCGAAGTCGCGCGTGGCGAGCAGCCTGGCCGTTTCGCCTGCGCGCGCCAGCCATCCCGGCAAGCCGCGGCGCGGCGCATCGGGGCGCCCCGCGGCATCGACCCGCCCCATGTACGGCCGCATCAGCGTCAGCACCGCCGCCAGGGGCAACAGCAGCATGACCGCCCCCACCACGAAGACGGCGCGGAAACCTGCCTGCTCCATCAGCATCGCGCCTACCGCCGCGCCGGACAAGTGTCCGGCGAACAGCCCGGCGATCACGCTGGCCATGTTGCGCCCCCGGAAGCCGGCCGGGCTGCGCGTCACCACGAATCCCTGCAGGCCCATCCAGGTCAGGCCATAACCCAGGCCCACCAGCCCGCGCGCGGTGGCAAAGCCGGCCAAACCGTCGGCCGCCGCGCACAGCAGCGTGCCGGCGACCGCTACCGCCAGCCCAGCCAGCACGGGCATCTGCCAACCGCGCCTGTCCGTCAGCGCCCCGGCGGCAAGCGCCGCGAGCAGCCCGCAGCCCATTTCGACCGAGATGGGCAAGGCCATGAGCAGGTTGCCGGCCGTGCCCCCGGACGCCTCGATGAGCGTGCGCGCATACAGCGGCATGAATCCCAGCGGCAACGCCCACGCAAACAGGAATCCGAACATCACGGGCCGGGCGATGCGGCCGACTTCCGGCTGGTCGTCCGGACCGATGCGGCGCCCATCGGGCAAGGTCGCGCGCGCCGAGAACGCGCGGTTCATGACCAGGGACAGGAGCAACAGCATTTCGATGGCCGCCACCAGCGCGACGCCAGCGACGGTCGCTGCATCGAGCACGCGGCTGCGCACGCCGGCGGCGATCACCGAAGGGTCCAGGCGCAGCACCAGTTGGGCCAGCACATGGCCTTGCCCATTGGCGCGCAAGGGCAGCGCCATCACCAGGCCATCGCCGGGCCGGGCAAGCGCGTGCGCGCCGGGCGGCACCGGCAAGGCGCCCGTGGCATCGGCGCGGTTGAGCACGGCGCCGTCTGACCGCGCCAAGTCGATCTGCGCGATGGCCGGAAAACTCGCCGCCAGCCGGGCGAACGGCGCTTCGACGCCCTTCATGCGATCAGGCGGCACGCCGTAGCCCAGCACGCGCTCGAGGTTGCGCTGCAGGCCATGGGCCAGCATGCCGACGTTCTGCCGGGTGACATCGAGCCAGACGCTGCGAAACGTCGCGATCGTATCGGCGGCGTACACGCCTTGCGCAAGCAGCAGTGCCGCCAAGGGCACGGCAAACCGGGCCCGGCCGCCGGCGGCCAGCGTGGGCAACGGGATGAAGTAGCGGAACGCCACGGTCAACAACAGCCCCGCACCCAGCGTGGCCGCCGCCAGCACCGTCAGGTTGCGTCGCAACAACGCACCACGTGCCTCGGCGCCGCGCTCGACCGCCATGAATAAGATCCCTTCAGGCTTGGCGCCAACCCGCAGCGGCACGGCCAGCGTGATGCGGGCGCCGTCGGTGCGCACCGCCGTGCCAGACTCGCGCAGCGCGACGCCGTTGGCCGCGCCTGCCCGGCCGGTGAGCGCAGCCGCAAGCGCTGCGGCATCGTCGGGCAAAGATCCTGCGACCGGCGAGCCGTCGGGCAGCCCCACGCCGATGCCGCGTATGTCCGACGCCTGGCCGGCGGCGTCGCGCAGTACGGCATCCAGCCCGAAATATTGGGCAAGCGGCTTGCCCAAGCGCAGGCCGTTTTCGATCTGGCCGGCAGCCTGGCGCGCCATCAGCTCGACCCGGTCGGCCGTGGTGTCGGCGACCAGGCGATCGAGTGCGGACAGGCTAAGCGCCCCGATGAGCGCCTGCGCCAACAGCAGCACGCCCAGGCAGGCGAGTACGACTTCCAGTAGCGGCCGGCGCCGCGAACGAGGTGCGATGGACATGGGTGGCGGCTGGCCCCGCGAAGGCCGGCGCCGCCTGGCGCCGGCCGGCAACGCGCCGTTGGCGGCGCACACAAACCGACAATGGTATTTACAATCGCGCAGATTTGCATCCGTTTTTTAAGGGCCCGGAGCATGGCCTTTCACTCGCTTCGCAGCAAGATCTTTGCGCTCGTCGTGGCGATGCTGGTCATCGTGGCGGCGTTCGTCATGCTGGTAACGCGACACGACGTCACCCGCACCGTGGTGCGCGGCGAGCAGCAGGCCGTGGACAACGTGCTCGACCTGGTGCTGCGCGATACCGAAGCCCGCTGGGGCGCGCTGCTGGCCGACAAGATCGACACCGTGCGCGGCGCACGCCGCCAGCTGATGCAGCTGGGACGCATGGTCGACAGCGTCCTGGCGGGCTATGCCGAAATGGCTGCGCGCGGGGTAGTCAGCGAAGGCGCAGCGCGCGGCATGGCGCGCAACTGGGTCAATGGGCTGCAGCTGGACGACCGGCGCTATGCCATGCTCTATGACGCCGAGCTGCGCGTGCTGGCCAGCGGCGACCGGCGCCTGCTCGACATGGACATCGGCGCGGTGCGCGACTTCAAGAACCGCCCGATGGCCCGCGCCATGTACGAAGAGACGCGCGCAAGCGGCTATGGCTTTGCCATTTACCGCCTGGCCCAGCCGGATGCCGGGGCCGAGACGCGCTATGCCTACTTCGGGCATTTCCCCGCCTGGGACTGGGTCATCGTCATCAGCGACAGCGCGCAAGACGTGCTGGAGCAATTCGCGCACCGCCGCGCCGACATGGAGGAATCGCTGCGCAACGCCCTGGGCAAGCTCAAGCTGGCGCAGACGGGATTCGTGTTCATCGTGGGCCGGGATGGCGAGCTCGTCATCGCGCCGCCCGACGACCAGGCAGCCCTGCTCGACCGGACGGACGCCGCCGGCGTGCCGTTGCGCCAAGCGCTGCAGTCGCTGCCCGCCTCGGGTACGCCGCGCCAGTTCGTCGTCGGCGCAAGTGAGGACGCGCTCTGGCAGGTGGATGCCGCCCGCTTCAAGCCGCTGGGCTGGGTGATCGGCGCCGCCGTGCCGCGCAGGGACTTGACCGCCCCGGCCACGCGCTTGGTCAACCGGCAAGCGCTGGCCTTCGGGCTGACGCTGTTGGCGGCGCTGGCCGTGGCCTGGGTAATGGCTGCGCGCATGGCCCGGCCCCTGAACCAGTTGACGCGCTACGCGCGCCAGCTTCCCGAGCAGGACCTGACCGCCGCGCCGCAAGTGCCGCCGCAAGTGGCCGCCCTGCCCAGCCGCCATCGCGACGAAACGGGGCGACTGGCCGAGTCCTTCCTATTCATGGATGCGAAGCTGCGCGAGAACGTCGCGCGCCTGATGAGCGAAACCACCGCGCGCCAACGCTACGAAAGCGAGCTGAACATCGCCCGAGACATCCAGCTCGGCCTGCTGCCCGTGCCACTGCCCGACGACGTGCGCGGGCGGGTCAGCCTGCACGCCGCGATGCTGCCGGCCAAGGAAGTCGGCGGCGACCTGTACGACTACTTCATGCTGCCAGACGGACGGCTGTGCATTGCCATCGGCGACGTGTCCGACAAGGGCGTGCCAGCGGCGCTGTTCATGGCGGTGACCCGCACGCTGTTGCGCGCCTCGGCCGAGGACGAAACCGACCCCGCCCTGCTGATGGAGCGGGTCAACAACCGGCTGGCGGAGAACAACCCGAACGTCATGTTCGTGACGCTATTCGTGGCCGTGCTCGACCTGCATAGCGGCCGGCTGGATTGGGCCAACGCCGGGCACCCGGCGCCTTGCGTGGTCGGCGTCGACGGCCGCGTCCGCCGGCTCGAGGGCCGCAGCGGCCCCGCCTGCGGCGTGCAGGAAGGCTTGCCCTACCGCGGCATGAGCGCCACCCTGGCGCCGGGCGAGGTCCTGGTCGGCTATACCGACGGCGTGACCGAAGCGGCCGACGGCGCAGGCCAGCAGTACGGCGAGGCCCGGCTGGATGCGGTGCTCGCGCAGGCGCCGCGCGAGGTCGATGCGCTGGCCGACGCGCTGCTGCAAGACGTACGCCGCTTCGCCGCGGGCGCCGAGCAATCCGACGACATCACCCTGATAGTGGTACGCCGCCCATGAAACGCCTGATCTGCCTGCTGCTTTCGACCTGCCTGCCATGGCTTTGCGGCGCCCAGCCGGCGGCTGCGGACGATGCGCCTGCAGCCGCCGTGCCGGCGCGACAGGTGTTTCCCACCACGCCGGTGACCAAGCCCGACGGATCGAAGTGGCGCATCGGCTATTTCGAAAGCGGCGACTACGGCGAATATCCGCGCACGCTGCGCGTCATCGTTCGCGGGCTGCAGAAGCTGGGCTGGCTGGACGTGCCGGACATGCCCGCCGAAGACGACGGACGCGCGCTGTGGACCTTCCTGGCCCGCCACGCGCGCAGCGATTACCTGCAATTCGTCGAAGACGCCTGGTGGCGACCCGGCAATTTCGATGCGGCGCTGCGTCCCAAGGTGCGCGAAGACCTGGCCCGCAGGCTGGCCGGGCGACGCGACATCGATTTGCTGTTGGCCATGGGGACCTGGGCCGGCCAGGACGTCCGCGCGATCGGCGCACCCGTGCCGGCCATGGTGGCCTCGGTCAGCGATGCGTTGGGCGCCGGCATCGCCGACAGCGTGCAGGACAGCGGGCTGGACAACCTGCACACGCGCATCGAACCCGAGCGCTACCAGCGCCAGGTGCGGCTGTTCCATGACATCGTGCCCTTCGAGCGCCTGGGCATCGTTTTCGAAGACAGCAAGGAAGGCCGCACGTATGCAGCGGTCGATGCGGTCGAACAGGTGGCCAAGGAACGCGGCTTCGCCGTCGAACCCTGCCATGCGCAGTCCAACAGCATCGCCATCGAACAGGCCGTGGACAACGCGGTGCGGTGCTATGCCGACCTGGCCCAGCGCGTGGACGCCGTCTACGTCACCGTGCACCGGGGGGTGACCGATACATCGGTGGCGGACATCGCGCGCATCCTGCGCGAGGCCAAGGTGCCCAGCTTTGCCATGAGCGGCTCGCAGGAAGTGCGTGCCGGGCTGCTGATGAGCCTGGCGCAGGCCGATTATTCCTACGTCGGGCTTTTCCACGCCGAAAGCATCGCACGCGTGCTCAACGGGGCCAAGCCGCGCCAGCTCAGCCAAGTTTGGATCGACCCGGCCAAGATCGCGCTCAATCTCGAGACCGCCCGCATCATCGGCTTCGACCCGCCGGTGGACATCCTGCTGGCGGCCGACGAGGTCTACGAAGGCGGGCAATAAACGGCGCGCGGCACGGGGGCCAGCGTCACCCTCCGCCAAGTTCGGCCGGGGCGACCATGGCCCTGGCCGCGCAGACCGCGCGCAGGCGTGCGTCCGGGTCGCCCCCTGCCACACCCTGCCATAGTTCCAGCAGACGGTCCGCGCCGGTGCGGCGCGTGGCGAGCACGTATTCCGCATACGCCAGCCATTGGCGGTCGTCCGCATCCAGCCCTGCCCTGGCGACGGCCAACACGTCGCGCGCCAGCGCATGCACCTGGTCGTCGGCCAGCGCATCGCGCACCGCCGCCTCGCGCAAGCCAGCCAGCCGGCCCCAGCCCCAGTCGCGCACCAACGTACCCGCTTCGTCCAGGTTGGCGAGCAAACCGGCCTGGACGGCACTGGCCGATAGCGCGGCGGTGCGCGCCACCGACGCCCCGGCCTCGTCCAGCAGCTGGCGATCAGCAAAGCACGCGCCCGGCGCCCTGCCCTCGATGTAGCCTTGGGCGCCGCAGCGCTCGAACAATTCTTCCAGCCCGCCGTCGCGCTGCCAGGCCTGCATCAGGTCGCCCAGCGGGGGCAGCTCGTCGAGCCGGTAGCGCCAACGCGCATCCAAGAATTGCGCGATCTGCGCATATTCGAAATGCGCGCTGCCCGGCGCAAGCGTCACCCGCTCGCCGTTGTCGATGCGCACGCCTGCCCACGCGCGGGCCTGGAGAAACTGCGCCAGGCAAGGATCGCCGTCGAGCAGCACCGTCGGCGCACGCTTGTAATCGTGCCGGCGCGACAACGGCAGGCTGCGGCTGGCGGTGCCGGGGCCGAACATCCAGCGGAAGTAATCACCCAGGTCGGCGAAGGGCCGCGCCGGCAGCCGCGACAAGGCCAGGTCACCGGCAAAGCGCGCCGGCGCGAACATGCGCGGCCAGATGCTGAGCCGGTTTTCCTTCAGGCCGGTGGGCCGGCCGCCTTCGAGTGGGCTGTTGGCAAAGAGCGCGATCAGCGCGGGCGCCAGCGCCAGCGCCGCGTTGAGCGCCTGCGCGGCACGCGCCGTGGGCACTTCGGTATTGGCGCCGTGCTGGGCCTTGGCGTCCAGCCCGACCCAATGGTGCCAGCCGCGATGCCCGGCGAGCTCCCGGTAGATGGGGCGCGGCACACAGGCCTGCGCATACCACCGGCTATCGATCGGGCAATCCGGATGCTCGGAAACGTTGAGCACGACGGCATCTTCGGCCGCCAGCGCGCGGGCGACGTCGTCGAGCTCGGCGTGCGCCAGCGCCGCCAGCCGCGTCACGCGCGCCGGGCCTCCCGCTACGGGCGCAAGCGCCGCCTCGAGCAGGTTATAGCCGTTGTCCAGGCCGCTTTCACCGTGTGCGCCGGCCACCGCCAACGGCCTGCCATCGTCGGCGCGTGCAAGCGCCGCCGCCTGGCCGCGGGCGGCCTTGATCTCCAGCAGGCGCTCGAAATAGCGTTCGCCCACGCAATGGCTGGCGCCGTCGGCGCGGGCTGCCACGGGCATTTCGAGTTCGACCCCCAGCCGCATGCCGCTGGCAGGCAAACGTTGCAGCCCGGGCTGCGGCGCGCTCATGCGCGCAGCGGTCCGTCCCCGCCGGAAACGTCCCGGTCGCCCAGCCGGGCCCGGACCATCAGGGCCTTCATGTCGCGCACCGCCTTTTCCCAGCCGTCGAAGACCGCCTGGGCGACGATGGCGTGGCCGATGTTCAACTCGGCGATGCCGGGCATGGCAGCGATGGGCTGCACGTTGCCGTAGTGCAGGCCGTGACCGGCATTGACGCGCAGGCCTTCGGCCAACCCCAGCGCGACGGCGCGCCGCAGGCGCGCCAGCTCCTGCTCGCGCGCATCGGGACCGGCTTCGGCGTAGGCACCGGTGTGCAGCTCGATCACGCGCGCGCCGGCCTTGACCGCGGCCTCGATCTGCCGCTCGTCCGGATCGATGAAAAGCGACACGCGTATGCCGGCATCATGCAGGCGCGCCACCGCCGCGGTCACGGCCGGCAGCGCGCCAGCCACGTCCAGGCCACCTTCGGTGGTCAGCTCGGTGCGCTTTTCGGGCACCAGGCAGACGTCGTGCGGCCGCACCGCGCAGGCGATGCCAAGCATTTCGTCGGTAATGGCGCATTCGAGGTTCATGCGCGTGCGCAGCTGCGGGCGCAGCGCATGCACGTCGGCATCCTGGATGTGGCGGCGATCCTCGCGCAGGTGCAGCGTGATCAGGTCGGCGCCAGCGTCCTCGGCGCGCAGCGCCGCGGCGATGGGATCGGGATAGGTCGTGTGACGCTGCTGGCGCAGCGTGGCCACGTGGTCGATGTTCACGCCCAGTTCTATCACGACCGTCGTCACTCCTTGCTATTGCCCGGGTTCCGATGACGCAGGCGCGCCCGGGGCGGCCTGCCCGGCGGCGCCCGCCGCGTCCACATCCTGCGCCGCGACGGTGGCCTCGTTCCAGCCGCCGCCCAGCGCCTTGTACAGCTCCACGCGGTTGATGAGCGCCTGCAACCCAGCCCCGACCAGCGCCTGCTGCGCGTTGAACAAATCGACCTGCGCGGTCTGCACCTGCAAGTAGCTGTCGATACCGCCCTCATAGCGCAGGTTGGACAGCTCCAAGCGGCGCGCCGACGATTGTGCCAGCTCGCGCAGCGCCTCGATCTGCGCCGCATAGGTGGCTTCGCCGGCCAGGGCGTCGGCCACTTCCCGGAAGGCCTGTTGGATGGCCTGCTCGTATTGGGCCACTGCGATGTTGCTGCGCGCACGCGCCAAGTCCAGCCCCGCCTGCAGGCTGCCGCCGGCGAAGATGGGCGTGGTGATCGACGGCGAATAGCTCCAGAACGTGCCGTTGCCCGAGAACAGATTCGACAGCGAGGGACTGGCCACGCCCAGCAGGCCGGTCAGCGAAATGGTCGGGAAGAACGCCGCCCGCGCCGCGCCGATATTGGCGTTGGCCGCGCGCAGCTGGTTCTCGGCCGCCAGGATGTCCGGCCGGCGCGTCAACAGGTCCGAAGGCAGGCCTGCCGGGATGGCCGCGAGCTGGCCGGCGTCGAACGGCGCCGGCTCGGGCAGGTCCGGTGGCAGCGGGCCGCCCAACAGCAGCACCAGGGCATTGACGGCCTGCTCCCTCGCGCGGGCGAACTGGGCGAGGTCGGCCGAAGCCGAATCCAGCAAGGTCTTGGCTTGCGCCAGTTCCAGCTCGGACGCCACGCCGCCATCGAATCGGCGCTTGACCAGGTCATAGGACGCCTGCCTGGCCTGCAGCGTGCGCTGGGTGAGCGCAAGCTGCTCCTCGGCCGCGCGCAAGTTGAAATACGCCTGCGCAACCTGCCCAACCAGGTTGATCTGCACGGCCCGCCGCGCCTGCTCGGTCGCCAGGTACTGCTGCAGCGCCGCCTCGGACAGGCTGCGCAGCCGCCCGAACAGGTCGATCTCGAACGTCGTCAGGCCGACACCGGCCTGGTACTGGCTGCTGATCGAACTGGAGTCCGGGCCGCCCGGGCGCAGGTCGCGCGGCAGCCGCTGGCGCGTGCCCTGCACGCCCGCGCCGATCGCAGGAAAGAGCTGGCCGCGCTGGATGCCGTACTGGGCGCGCGCCTCTTCGATGCGCTGCACGGCGATGCGCAGGTCGCGGTTGCCTTCCAGCGCCAGCCGCACCAATTCGCGCAGGCGCGGATCGCGGAAGAAGTCGCGCCAGCCGAGATCGGCCGCGGGCACCCCTTGGCCCGGCGCGACGGCCGGTGCCGGCTGGCGGCCGAGCGTGGCCTGCGTCTGCCCCTGCCCATACTGCAACTGGGGCTGGTCCGGCCAGGATTCGGGTACTGGCGCGGCCGGCCGCTGATATTCGGGAGCCAGGGAGCAGCCGGCCAGCAGCGCCAGCAATGCAGCACCGCCCAGCTTTAGCCTTGCGTTTCGCATGGTTCGCTTCTCGGTCATGCCTTGCCTTCCTGGCCATCGGATTGGCCGTCCGTTCGTGATGCGCCCGCGCGCTTGGCGGCCTGTTCTTGCTCGAAGGCCTTGGCTTCCGCGCCGAGCAGGCGCGGCTTGGTCTTGAACAGGCTGAGTACCACGACGAAGAAGGTCGGGACGAAAATCACGGCAAAGGGCGTCGCGGCCAGCATGCCGCCCAGCACGCCGAAACCGACCGCCTTTTGGCTGGCCGCGCCGGCGCCCGTGGCCATGGCCAGCGGCACCACGCCTAGGATGAAGGCGAGCGAGGTCATCAGGATGGGCCTGAAGCGCAGCTTGGCGGCCTCGACCGTGGCCTCGTACAACCCCGCGCCGCGCGCATAGGCGTCCTTGGCAAACTCCACGATCAGGATGGCGTTCTTGGCCGCCAGGCCGATCACGGTGACCATGCCGACCTGGAAGTACACGTCGTTGCTCATGCCCAGCACCGTCACCAGCGCAACCGCGCCCAGCATGCCCAGCGGTACGACCAGCATGACCGACAGCGGGATCGCCCAGCTTTCATACAGGGCGGCCAGCACCAGGAACACCACCAGCAGCGACAGGCCCAGCAGGATGGGCGCCTGGGCGCCGGCCTGGCGCTCCTGGTAGGACAGCCCGGTCCATTCGTAGCCGAAGCCGGGCGGCAGCTGCTGCATCAGCCGCTCCATCTCGGCCATGGCTTCGCCCGTGGAATAGCCCGGCGCGGCATCGCCGTTGATGCGGATCGACGGGTAGCTGTTGTAACGCACCACCTGCACCGGCCCATAGCCCCACTCGGCCTTGACGAAGGACGACAAGGGCACCATGTTGCCTTGCGCGTTGCGCGCGTTCAGCCGCAAGATGTCGTCGACCTGCATGCGGAACTGCGCGTCGGCCTGCACCCACACGTTCTGCATCCAGCCCATGTTGGGAAACTTGCCGATATAGGCCGAACCCAGGGCGGTCGACAACAGCGTGGCCGCTTCGGAAAAATCCACGCCAAGCGCCGCCGCCTTCTCGCGGTCGATGCTCAGCTTGAGCTGCGCCCCCGGCCCCAGGCCGCTGACGCGCACCTGCGCCAACACCGGGCTTTCCATGGCCAGCCCCATCAGCTGCGAGGCGGCCTGCATCAGGGCCGCGTTGCCCGCGCCGCTGCGGTCCTGCAGGCGGAAGTCGAAGCCGGTGGCGTTGCCCAGCGCCGAGATCGCCGGCGGCACCACGGTGAACACCATGGCGTCCTTGATGCCGGGCAGCAGCGCGCCGATCGCCCGCCCGGCGATGGCTTGGGCCGATTGTGACGGGTCCTTGCGTTCGGAAAAGTCCTTCAGCGGCACGAAGGCGATGGCCGCGTTCAGGCCGTTGCCGTTGAAGCTGAAGCCCTGCACCGTGACGATGTTCTCGGTCGTGGGCTGCTCCATGAAATACTTCTCGACCGCCTGGATGACTTCCATCGTGCGGTTGGCCGTGGACCCCGTGGGCAGCTCGATGTTGGCGACCACGTAGCCCTGGTCCTCCACCGGCAGGAAGCTGCTGGGCAGGCGCAGGTACAGCCATCCCAGCGCAATCGCCAGCGCCAGGTAGATCACCATCATGCGCCCGGCCTTATGCAGTGTACGCGCCACCCAGCGCTGGTAGCGGTGCGTGGTCGTGTCGAAAGTGCGGTTAAACCAGCCGAAGAAGCCGCGCTTTTCGACGTGGTGCCCCTTGGGGATGGGCTTGAGGATGGTCGCGCAAAGCGCCGGCGTGAAGCTAAGTGCCAGGAACCCCGAAAACAGGATGGCCACGGCCATGGCTACCGAGAACTGGCGATAGATCACGCCGACCGAGCCGCTCATGAAGGCCAGCGGCAGGAAGACCGTGGTCAGCACCAGCGTGATGCCGACGATGGCGCCGCTGATCTGCGGCATGGCCTTGCGGGTCGCCTCCCGGGGCGACAGGCCTTCCTCGGCCATGATGCGCTCGACGTTCTCGACCACCACGATGGCGTCGTCGACCAGGATGCCGATGGCCAGCACCATGGCGAACATGGTCAGCACATTGATCGAGAAGCCCAGCGCCGACATCACCGCGAACGCGCCCAGGATGGCCACGGGCACCACCAGCGCCGGGATCACCGTATAGCGCACGTTCTGCAGGAACAGGAACATGACCAGGAAGACCAGCACCATGGCCTCGGCCAGCGTGTGCAGCACCTGCTCGATCGAGACCTCGACGTACGGCGAGGTGTCGTACGGGATCGCGTACTCGACGTTGGGCGGAAAGTAGCGCTTGAGCTCTTCCATCTGCGCGCGTACGCCCTTGGCGGTGGACAGCGCGTTGGCGTCCGGCGCCAGCACGATGGCGAACGCCGCGGTGGGCTGGCCGTTCAGGCGCGCGCCGAACTGGTAGTTGTCCGCGCCGACCTCGATGCGGGCCACGTCACGCAAGCGCACCGTGGCACCGCCCGGAGTGCTGCGCAGGATGATCGCGCCGAAGGCCTCGACCGTGCTCAGCTGGCCGTCGACCAGGACGGTGGCGGTCGTGCGTTGGTCCTCGGGGTTGGGCGGCGCGCCGATGCTGCCGGCCGAGATGAGCACGTTTTGCTGCGCGATGGCCCGGTTGACCTCGCTCATGCTCAGGTTGTAGCCGACCAGCTTGTCCGGATCGACCCAGATGCGCATGGCGCGGGGAGCGGCAAACAACTGGAAGCGGCCGACGCCCGGCACCCGGGAGATCGGGTTCTGGATGTTGCGCTTGATGTAGTCGGCCAGCGCCGTCTGCCCCATCGATCCGTCGGTCGAGGACAGGGTGACCACCATCAGGAAGCCCGTGCTGCTCTGCTCAAAGCGCAGGCCCTGCTGGATCACGGCCTGCGGCAACTGCGCCGAGACGTTCGAGACGCGGTTTTGCACGTCCACCTGCGCCAGGTCGGGGTCGGTGCCGGGCGCGAAGGTGGCGGTGATCTGCGCCTGCCCGTAGGAATCGCTGACCGACTCGTAATACAGCAGGCCCTTGGCGCCGTTCAGTTCGTTCTCGATGATGCTGGTCACCTGCTCGGACACGTCCTGTGCCGACGCGCCCGGATAGGTGGCGGTGATCTGGATGGCCGGCGGTGCCACGTCCGGGTACTGGGCGACCGGCATGTTGGGGATGGCCAGCACGCCCGCCAGCGCGATGAACAGGGCGACCACCCAAGCGAAGATCGGTCTGTCTATGAAAAATTGCGGCATGAATGCGGACTCTGGTGGCGGGTCTCACGAATCCGGCCGCTGCCTTTTGGGCGGCGGCCGGACGGTTGCGTCACTGCTTGGCCGGTTCGGACGGGCCGGCGGGCTGGCCCGCCTGGCCTTGCGCCTGCTGCCCCTGTCCGGGCCCTTGCGGCGCCTGCCCCTGCTGGGCCGCCCCATTGCCGGCCTGCCAAGCGACGGCCTGCACGGGCGCGCCGGGCCGGATCTTCTGGAATCCCTCGACGATGACGACGTCGCCGGCGGACAAGCCCTCGGTGATCACCACGCGGTTGCCGACCACCGAACCGGTGGTCACCGGCACCTGGACCACGGTCCCGTCGCGCACCAGCATCAGGTTTTCACGCCCGTCGGCCGTGCGCTGCAGGGCCTGCTGCGGCACCATGAGCGCCTGCTCGTTGACGCCCTCTTCCAGGCGCACGCGCACGTACATGCCCGGCAGCAGCACCTCGTCGGGGTTGGGGAATTCCGCGCGCAGGGTGACCTGGCCGGTGCCCGGATCGACCGAGATGCCGGTAAAGAGCAGCTTGCCCTCGTGTTCGTAGATCGAGCCATCCTCCAGCACGAGCTGCGCGCGGGCGGCATCGGCGCCGACCTTCTGCAGCGCACCGCTGGCAAACGCCTTGCGCAACCGCGCCAGTTCCGCGGTCGACTGCGTGAAGTCGACGTAGACGGGGTCAAGCTGCTGGACCACCGCCATCTGCGTGGCCGAAGTCGCCTCGACCAGCGCGCCCTCGGTCACCAGCGGCTGGCCGATGCGGCCGTCGATGGGGGAGACTACGTCGGTATAGCCCAGGTTGATCTTGGCGTTGGTCAGCGCCGCCTTGGCGGCTGCGACCGCGGCCTCGGCCTGGCGGGCCGCCGCCACGGCATTGTCATATTCCTGCTTGCTGACGGCATTGGCCTTGACCAGCGGCCCATAGCGCTGGGCCAGCTGCCGGGCGCTGTACAAGTCGGCCTCGGCCTGCTTCAGCTGCGCGGCGGCCTGGTCGTAGGCCGCCTGCAACGGGGCCGGGTCGATCTTGAAGAGCAGGTCGCCCGCCTTGACGTCGCCCCCCTGACGGAAGACGATCTTCTGCACGATGCCGGTCACACGCGCGCGGATCTGCGCTTCGCGCACGGCGTCGACGCGCCCGGGCAACACCGACACGATGGGCGCGCGCTCGGGTTGCACGGTGACCGTGCTGACCTGCATCGGGCCTTGCTGCGGGGGCGCACCCTTGTCCCCGCAGGCGGCCAACGTCAAAGTGATGGCCGCAAGCCCTGCCATCGCGGCAGCTCGCGGCAAACGTGCGAATTGAAAAGGCATAGGGTATCTCTGTCCGGTTCCCGCTCGGCCGGCGGCCAACGCGGCGACGGCGTGCAGCGCCGACGCGACATTTTTGCGAAAAATGGCGCAAGTATAGAGGATGCGTCCCCTCCATATCGCCATACCCTGTTCGCCGCGCGGGACTTGTCCCGGCCCCCGACACGGAGGGCATTGCGCCCTGGCCGCCCGGTACGCGGGGACGGCGCGTCCAGCATAGCGCATGCCCTCGCCTGAAGGCGCGCCGCACGCGCCGGCGGCGGCAGCGCCCGCCTAGCCCAGCAGCAGTGCGTCGTCGGCCAGCTGCTCGCCGCGCACCCGCTCGAACATGGCCAGCAGGTCCGAGACGTCCATCCCGCGTCGCTGGTCGCCGGACACGTCCAGCACCACCCTGCCCTGGTGCAGCATGACCGTGCGGTCACCCACGTCCAGGGCCTGGCGCATGCTGTGCGTGACCATCATGGTGGTGAGCTGGTATTCGGCGACGACGCGCGCGGTCAGCTGCAGGACGAAGTCCGCGGTGCGCGGGTCCAGCGCCGCGGTATGTTCGTCCAGCAACAGGATGCGCGACGGCCGCAGCGCCGCCATCAGCAGGCTGACCGCCTGGCGCTGACCGCCCGACAGCAAGCCGATGCGGTCGGACAGGCGGTTTTCCAGCCCCAGCCCCAGCGTGGCCAGGCGCGCGCGCATGTCTTCGCGCATGGCCGGCTTGACCGCCCGCGCCAGTCCCCGGCGCGCACCGCGCATATAGGCCAACGCCATGTTCTCCTCTATGGTCAGGTCCTCGCAGGTCCCAGCCATCGGATCCTGGAACACCCTGGCCACCTTGCCTGCCCGTTCCCAAACCGGCTGGCGGGTCACGTCCTCGCCGTCGATCTCGATGCGGCCCGCATCGACCGGCAGGTCGCCCGAGACGGCGTTCAGGAAGGTCGACTTGCCGGCGCCGTTGGAACCGATGACCGTGACGAACTGCCCGGTCGGGATCTCCAGCGACAGGCCGCGCAGGGCACGGGTCTCGATCGGGGTGCCGGCGTTGAAGGTGATGTGCAATTCGTGCGCACGCAGCATGTCAGCTCCTTGCGCGCGGCTGCCGCCGGCGCAGCATAGGCAGCACCAGCGCCACCGTCACCAGCACCGCCGTCACCAGGTTCAGGTCCTGCGCCTGCAGGCCGATGAATTCGCTGTTCAACGCCAGCGCCACGAAAAAGCGGTAGACGACGGCGCCCAGGATCACCGCCAGCGTTGCCCATACCAACTTGCGCGAAGGCAGTAGGCTTTCGCCGACGATGACCGCGGCCAGGCCGATGACGATGGTGCCCACCCCCATGGAAATGTCCGCGCCGCCCTGGGTCTGCGCGAACAATGCGCCTGCCAGGCCGACCAGCGCGTTCGACAGCGCCATGCCCGCCAGCACCGTGCGCCCGGTGTGCACGCCTTGCGAGCGGGCCATGCGAGGGTTGGACCCCGTGGCGCGCATGGCCAGCCCCGTTTCGGTGGAAAAGAACCAATCCAGCGCGAACTTCGCCGCCGCCACGACGACCACCAGCACCAGCGGTCGCAGAACGTAGTCGGCCACCGCCTCGACCTGCAGGATCGTAAAGACGGTCGGCTCCATGATGAGCGGCACGTTGGGCCGGCCCATGATTCGCAGGTTGACCGAATACAGCGCGATCATCATCAGGATGCTGGCCAGCAGGTCCATGATGCGCAGCCTGACGTTGAGCCAGCCGGTGGCCAGGCCGGCCAACGCGCCCGCGCCCGCTGCCGCGGCGCTCGCCAGGAACGGGTCGCTGCCGGCCGAGATCATGGTCGCGGCCACCGCTCCACCCAAGGGGAAGCTGCCGTCGACGGTCAGGTCCGGGAAACGCAGGATGCGAAAGGAAATCAGCACGCCCAGTGCGACCAGGGCGAAGATGAGCCCGATCTCGAAGGCGCCCAGCAGGGTATACAAAGACATGGCGGCTGCGGCCGGGCGCCCCCGCCGCGCCCGCGGCGCGGCCTGCCCGGCCTAGGGAGAATTTTTACTGGATGATTTCGGCCGCCGACTTCAGCAGCTCTTCGGACAGCGTCACGCCCTGGCGCTTGGCGGCGCCGGGGTTGACGAACAGGCGCAGGTTGGAGCTGGTTTCCGAGGCGATGCTGCCCGGCTTTTCGCCCTTGAGGATGCGCACGACCATGCGTCCGGTCTGCTGGCCGAGGTCGCCGTAGTCGATGCCCAGGGCGGCGATGGCGCCGCGCTTGACGCTGTCGGTGTCCGAAGCCACCAACGGGATCTTGGCGTCATTGCCGACCTTGACCAGCGACTCGTAGGCCGAGACGACGTTGTTGTCGGTATTGGTGTAGATGACGTCGACCTTGCCGATCAGGCTGCGCGCAGCCGAACCGACGTCCACGGTACGCGGCGCCGCGGCCTCGACCAGCGTCATGCCGGCCTTGGGCAGGAGCTCCTGCAGCTGCTTGACCACCACGACCGAGTTGGCCTCGCCGGGGTTGTACACCATGCCCACCCGCTTGGCGTTGGGCACGACCTTCTTGATCAGCTCGACCTGCTTGTCCAGCGCGAGCATGTCGGAGACACCGGTCACGTTGGTGCCTGACGGCTCCCAGCCAGGCACGAGCTGCGCGGCCACCGGGTCGGTGACCGCCGAATACACCACGGGGATGTCGCGCGTGGCCGCGACCACGGCCTGCGCCGACGGCGTGGCGATGGCCACGATCACGTCGGGCCGATCGCCCACGAATTTACGGGCAATCTGCGCGGCCGTGCCGGTGTTGCCCTGCGCGCTCTGGTACTGCCAGGCGAGCTTGTCGCCGGTGTAGCCGGCTGCTTCCAGCGCCTTGCGCACGCCGTCGCGCACGGCATCCAGCGCCGGATGCTCGACAATGGCCGTGACGGCCACGGATTTCTTGTCCTGGGCGGCCGCCGGCGCGGCCAGCATGGCGGCCAGGGCGCATGCCCCCAGCATTGCTGCAGTCTTTTTGGCAAGCAGCATGATGAGCTCCTTTGTCTGTTCAACCCAGAGCGCGGCCCGCACGGATGGTGCCCCGGCGCCGCCCCACGCAAGCGCACGCCCGGCCGCAAAAAGGCTCATAGTCTACCCGAGGGGCCTGCCGCGATGCACCCAGGCTTACCCCGTGCGCCGCGTGCCGGCACGCTGCCCGGCAGCATCGGCGCCGGCCGGCGCAGGGGACGACGTCCCTGAAGCCGCCGCGGCGGCCGGCCCCGCCGTCGCGCTAGAACGACACCTGCCCGCCGACGGCGCGTCCCAGCAGCGCGCGAGCCCAGCGCCGCGCCGGCAGGCCATAGGCCGATTCCACGTCCTCGGCCCGGGCCAGCAACTGGTCGGCTTGCAGCGACAGCGGCGGCCCGGAAAAGGCCAGCACGATGCGGTTGCCCTCGTCGATCTCGGGCAGCAGCACCAGCCGGCCGTCGAAGGCCTCTTGCAGGTTGGCCAGATTGCGCGGAAAGCTCGCATGTGCGCCGAACAAGTTGACCGTCATCACGCCGGCGTCGCCGAGCAGGCGGCGGCAGCCGGCATAGAAAGCCGCCGAATCGCGCACCGGCCCGCGCGCCTGCGCGTCGTACAGGTCGACCATCAGCACCGGGCACTGCCCGCTGCGCCGCGGATCGGCCACCCAATCGCCCGCGTCGGCATGCTCGATGGTCAAGCGCGGCGAACGCGGCAACCGGAAAAAGCTGCGGCACACCGCGGTCACCAAGGGATTCCACTCCACCGCCACCACGGCGCTGCGCGTGCGCTTCAAGCAAAAACGCGCCAGCGACCCGGCCCCGAGCCCCAGCATGCCGATGGCCCCTTCCCGCGGCGGATCCAGGAACAGCAGCCATGCCATCATCTGGCGCGTGTACTCCAGCACCAGCTCGTCGGGCCGCGCCATGTCCATGGCGCCCTGTATCCATTGCGTGCCGAAATGCAGGTAGCGGATGCCGTCGGCCTCCGACAATGTCGGCTCATCGGCGGCGCGGGCGGGTTTGGGCATGGGCAAAAAAACGCTGGCGAAAAGGAAAGTCATTGTAGCCAGCGGTCCGCACGACGGCCCTTGCGTCAACCCGTCATGCCGCCAGCGCCCAAAGCCGCTCGAGCATCCACGCGCGCGTACGCCCGGCTTGCATGCGCGCGATCTGATGCAGCACACGCTTTAAGTACAGGTGCGCATCGCATTCCCAGGTAATTCCCATGGCCCCGTGCACCTGCACGGCGAACTGCGCCGCTGCCTGCGCTGCCTCGGCCGCCAGCAGTTCCGCGTAGAGCAGCGCGCGTTCTGCCTGCGACGCGCCGTGCACGTCCATTTCGCGCGCAGCCGCCTCGCCGGCGAGCCAGGCGTCGTCCAACGCCATCCAATGATCGGCCAGCCGGTGCTTGATGGCTTGGTTGGCCCCTATGGGACGTCCAAACTGCTCGCGCTGGCGCGCGTGCGCGGCAGCCGCATCGAGCGCAGCGGCCGCCGCGCCCAGCGCGTCGGCTGCCCGCAGCAAGCGCATTCGAGCCTGCGCAAGCATCCATTGGCCCGGTGCGCGCCCCATCTCGATGACGGCCGTCGGCTCAAGTTCGCCGCGGTAGACACGCAGCGTGGGATCAAGCCCCGGCACGCACCCCTGGGCGGGCGGCTCGTAGCGGACCAGCCGCAGCGCCGCTCCCTGCTCGACTGCCGCCAGGACCGCCTGCCCCGACCAGGCGCAAGTGGCAAATACCACGCCCCCTGCCCGGACAGCCGCCTCGCCAAAACACGCCTGGCCGGCGATCAATGCTTCGAGCCAGGCTTGTGCCTGCCCGCGCAGCGAATCCGCCAGCGTGGGCAACAGCACCACATTCCAGGCCAGGGGCAGCGTGACGAGCTGGCGCCCCGCTTCCCAGGCAAGCACCCAGGCGTCTGACGCCCCTAGCCCCATGCCGCCACGGTCGGCGGACAACAGCAAGCTCGTCCACCCCATGTCGGCTGCCTCTTTCCAACGCTGGCGCAGTCCGCCAGCATCGTCGGCGGCGCGCCGCGCGTAGGCCGTCCCATAGCGGTCGGCAAAGTAGCGCCGCGCGGATTCGCGCAGCATTTGCTGCATCTCGTTCAAGCTCATGCCGCTCATCCCTTGGGCAGGCCAAGGACCTGCTCGCCGATGATGTTGCGCTGGATTTCCGAGGTTCCGGCCAGGATGGTTTCGGCGCGCGAGCGCAAATAGGCCTGCACCCAATCGCCGGCCGGGCCCTGCGCAGCCGGGCCGCCCAGGCAGGCATCCTCGCCTAGCACCTGCAACGCCAGCTCTAGCAGCCGTTGGTGGGCCTCGCTCCAATGCACTTTGGTCGACGACCCTTCCGGGCCAGGCGGGTCGCCGCGCATCGCCGCCCGCAGGGCGCGCTGCGATTTCAGCGCCAACACGTGGGCATCAGCGGCCAGCCGTGCCCACTGGTGCCGGAAGTCAGCATCATCTGCCGCGATCCGGCCGGTGGCATCCGGTGTGCTGGCCAAGGCGCGCAACCGCTTCAGCTCCTGCTCGAAGGCCACCAGGCGCGGAATGAAATACGTGCCACGTTCGAAACTGGCCGCGGCCATGGCGATGCGCCAGCCTTCGTTCTGGCTTCCGACCAGGCAATCGGCAGGAACATGGACGTCTTCGAAAAAAACCTCGCAAAACTCCGCCTCGCCGGTGATCTGTCGTATCGGCTCGACCCGTACGCCGGGGCTGCGCATGTCCACTAACAGAAAGCTCAACCCCTTGTGACGCGGCGCCGTCGGGTCTGTGCGCGCGAGCACGAAGCACCAGTGCGCGCGATCCGCGAACGACGTCCATATTTTGTGGCCGTTCAGGCGCCAGCCTGTGCCTGTCGGTTCGGCGCGCGTGCGCACCGATGCCAGGTCCGATCCGGCCCCTGGCTCGGAATAGCCCTGGCACCAGATCTCGCGATTGGACAGGATGCCCGGCAAGAAGCGCTGCTTCTGCGCCTCGGTGCCGAAACACAGCAGCGTCGGCGCCAGTATTCCATGGCCGATCAGGTTGACCCCCAGGGGCGCACCGCTGCGGGCATGCTCCTCATGGAAGATGGCCTGGCGCTGCAGCGGCAATTCCTTGCCGCCGTAGCGCCTGGGCCAACCCAGGCCGGACCAGCCGTGTGCGCACAACTCGTCTTCCCAGGCCTGCCGGTAGTCGAGCGAATGCGGGGCGGGTCCTCCCGGCCAGGCTTGGGCAAACGCCGAGTAATGTGCCTGCAGCCATTGACGCAATTGCGTCCGAAACGCTTCGTCGCTGGCTGCAGCCAGCGCGTCCATTTCCATGTGGCGTTACTCCAAGCGGATCTTGGCCTCGCGCGCGACCTTGGCCCAGGTCTCGATGTCCTGGCGGATGAATGCAGCGAAGGCCTTGGCGTCGCTGCCGATGATGTCCAAGCCGAGCTCGGCGAACCTGCGCCGCACGTCGGGCTCTTGCAGGATGCGCGCAACGGCTTGCTGCATTTTCTCGGCGGCATGGTCCGGCGTGCCGGCCGGCGCGACCAAGCCCAGCCACGGCATGGCCGAATAGCCTGGCAGCCCTGACTCGGCCACGGTCTTCAGATCGGGGACCGCGGCCGAAGGCTGTGCGGTGGTGACCGCCAACGCGCGGATCTTGCCCTCCTTGACGAATGGCCCGGACGATGCCCAAGCGTCGAACATGACCTGCAGCCGGCCGGCAACGAGATCGGTCAAGGCCGGGGCGCTGCCCTTGTAGGGGATGTGCGTCATCTGCACGCCGGCCATGCTCTTGAACAGTTCCGCCTCCAGGTGAGTAGAACTGCCCGTGCCCACGGATCCGTAGCTGGCGCTGCCGGGGTTGGCCTTGAGATAGGCGATCAGTTCACCGACATCCTTGGCCGGCACCGATGGATGGACCGCCAGGATGTGCACCACCGAAGCGACCTGCGTGACGGGCACGAAATCCTTGATGGGGTCATAGTTGACCTTGGCGTAGATGCTGGGCGCGATGCCCAGCGACGAGGCCGCCATCAGGTAGGTGTAACCATCCGGCTCGGCGCGGGCGACATAATCGGATGCGATCAGGGTGCCTCCGCCCGGCTTGTTTTCCACGATGACGGGCTGGCCCAGCTCCTTGCCCAGGCGCTCGGCAAGCAGGCGCGTCATGATGTCTGTCGCGCCCCCCGGCGAGAACGGCACGATGATGCGCACGGGCTTGTTCGGATACGGTTCGGCCTGGGCCGCGCCGCCCAGGCAGGCGGCGCCCAATGCTGCGGCGATGAAAAGTTTCCTTATCATGGCGTCTCCTCCTGAAGTAACGGGTCAACCGGCGGCGCTGGGCAGGATGAGCGCATCGAGCGCCACCACACCCTGGCCCGCCTCTTTGACCAGCAGCGGGTTGACTTCGATTTCCGCAATGCTGGCCGGTGCTGCCAGGAAAGCGTCTGCGACGGCGGCGATGAAACGGCAAGCGGCCGCGACGTCGCCCTTGGGCTTGCCGCGATAGCCATCGAGCAAGGCAAAGGCTTTGAGCTCGCGCAACATGTCCAGCACGTCGGACTCGTCGACAGGCAGCAGCCGGTGGCTGGTATCGCGATAGATCTCTGTCAGGACGCCGCCCAATCCCACGGTCAGCACCGGACCGAACACCGGATCCCGCGTGACGCCAACCAGCAGCTCTGCCACGCCCCGCTCCATCTTTTGCACCAGTACGCCATCCAGGCGCGCACCGGGGGCATGCCGGGCCGCAGACGCGATGACCCGGTCGAATGCGTCCGCCACCGCTCCATCGTCGCGCAGGTCCAGCGCGACGCCGCCAACCTCTGTCTTATGCGGGATGTCTGCGCTCAATACCTTTACGGCCACCGGGTAACCCAGCCGCTTCGCATGCGCACATGCGGCGCGGGCGGAATCCGCCACCCACGCTTGGCCGCCATCCGCCCCCTGCTGTGCCAGCCACTGCCTGGCCTGTGCCTCGTTGCAGGGCAATGGCAGGAACGGGCTCGCCTTGCGCGGCCCGGGCACCGGCGCGCGGGCCTGCTCCTTGCGATCGCACCACCGCAGATAGGGGCCCAATGCGGACACGGCCCTGCCGATATCGTCGAACACGGCGACCCCCGCCTCACGCAGCGCCTGCCGGCACTGCGCCGCGCCCGTGTCGATGGCCACGAACAGCCGCCGGTGCTCGCGCGAAACTTCGGCCAGCGCATCGGCCATGCGGTCCAGCATATAGCCCGGCGCGTACACGACCACGGTATCGATGGCGTCGGACGTTGCCAAGGCGCGCAGCACCGTGCGCACAAAGCCAGGGTCGTTGACGACATTACCGGTCACATCGACCGGGTTGCCCACCATGCCATAGTCGGGAATGCCTTTCCTGAGCAGTGCTTGCAGGTCGGCGGGAAGATCCGGCAGTGCCAGGCCGGCCCCGATGAATCGATCGGCGAGGATTGCGCCAAGCGCGCCGGACATCGTGACGACGGCTACCCGGGAGCCGGCCGAACGATCGCGCTGCGTCGCCAGCAGCGCGACATTGGCCATCTGGTCGAAGTCGTCCGCTTCGATGACGCCCAATTGGCGGAAAGCTGCCGCATACACGCGGCGGTCTCCTGCCAATGCGGACGTGTGCGAACGCACGGCGGCCGCCCCTTTGTCGGTCGCGCCCGCCTTGAGCGCGATGAGCAGCTTGCCACGGCGATCCAGTTCGCGGCAGGCACGGACAAAGCGCGGGCCATCGCGCAGCTGCTCGACGTAGCCCAGCACGATCTCTGTGTCCGGATCCTGGGCGAAGTACTCCAGGTATTCGGCAAACTCCACGCAGGCTTCGTTGCCCGTGTTCACGAAATGGGAAAACGGCAAACCGATGCGGCGGCCTATGGCGTAGACGGCTGCACATACGTTGCCGCTTTGCGTCAGCAGGCTGACGCTGCCCTTGCCCTGTTGCATCGGCACCGTCTTGAAGACCGACGCGAAGGCCGTGTATGCCTGCGAATTGAGATTGGCGAATCCCATGCAATTGGGTCCGGCCACCACCATGCCGGACTCTCTGGCGAAGCTTTCCAGTTCGCGCTGCAAGGCTTCACCCTGCCCGCCGGCTTCGGCAAACCCAGCCGCATAGACGATCGCCGCGCGCACACCGCGCGCATGGCAGCGGCGCAGCATTGGCACGACTTCGGGCGCGGCAATGGCCAGCACCGCAAGATCGATCCCGCGCGGCACGGACTCAATATCCGGATAGCAGCGCAGGCCAAACACCTCTTGATACTTGGGATTGACCGGATACACATCGCCCTGGAACCCGAACCGCGTCAGCAGGTCCAGCGGCATGCCGCCAATGCGGCCGGCGTCGGCGCTAGCGCCGATCAGGGCGATGGAGCGAGGATCCAGTAACGGCGCCAGGCGCGCAGCGTCGGATACCGAATCAGCCCGCGTACGGGCCGGTTCATCGGTCAGCGTGCTCATGCCGTCTGCCCCGACTTGTTGCGCTGGATCGCCTGCGCCAACCCCCGCTGGCTCACCTGGCGGAATGCTTCGCTAAGGTGCGACAGCTGGTGGGTGTCGAAATGCGCCGCCAGTGCAGTACGGAAGCCTTGCGCGTCCGCGGTGCGGTTGAGCGACCGCTTGATCAGGTGCAGGCCAAAGGGCGCCGCCTGTGCAATGCGCTGGGCCAATGCCATGCTGGCTTGCTCGAGTTCGGCGCGCGGCACCACCCGGTTGACCATGCCGATGCGCAACGCCTCCTGCGCCTCGATTCGCTCCCCGGTATAGAGCAGCTCCTTGGCCTTGCGCAGGCCCATCACCCACGGATGGATCAAGACTTCGGTGGCCGCCGCGGCCAACGTATGGCCGACAGGATCGGAAAAGTAGGCGTCGTCGGCGCACACCACCAGGTCGCACATATTGGCAATCATGAAGCCGCCGGCCACACAGGCGCCTTGGACCTGGGCAATCGTCGGTTTGGGAAAATCCCAAATGCGCAGGCAGTAGCCGTAATAGCGCTTGGACTCGTAGGCCCAGCGCTCCTCCACCGTGAAGTCTGCCCGCTTGGCCTGTGCCTCCTTGAGGTCATGCCCGGCGGAAAAATGCGCGCCTTTCGCAGCCAGGACGACCACGCGCACGGCGTCGTCACGCGCGGCTGCCTCCAAGGCATCGTCCAGTTCGTCCAGCATGTGCTGGTTTTGCGCGTTGCGCGCGGCCTCGCGCGCCAGGACGATGCGTCGCACCGCCCCTTGCTCCTCAACCAGGATCGTCTCGTAGTTCATGCGGTGTCTCCTGCGGCCATGCCGGCATCCGGCATCCGGCATCCGGCATCCAACGTCCGGCACGGCGCGGATTGAATTAAGACACCACAGTTCCTAGAATACAAAATGAATCGACAATAATTCCCATATTGTGGACACACCCAAGACCACCAGCGGCACGCAGAGCATGCGCCGCGCCCTCGGCCTGCTGCGCTTGCTGGCCCAACACCAGGAAGACGGCATCGATCTGCAAGGCGTCATCGGGAAGTCCGGGCTGGAGCGCTCCACGGCCCACCGCCTGTTGAGCTGCTTGCTGGAAGAGCGCTTTGCCGAACGCGATCCGCGCACACGCAGGTACCGCCTGGGGGTGGACGCCATGCAGCTGGGGTTCGCGTCATTGCGCCGCACGCCACTGCTCGACGCGCTGCGGCCGTTCGCGCAAAAGTTGGCCAGGCTGTCGGGCGACACGGTGTTCCTGGTCGTCCGGCAGGGGGACTATGCCCTGTGCCTGCTGCGCGAAGCCGGGTCGTTTCCCGTCAAGGTGTTCACGATCGACGAAGGAGAGCGTCGACTGCTGGGCATGGGCGCCGGCGGGTTGGCACTGATGGCAAGCTTGCCCGATGAAGCAATCTCGCAGCTGTACGAGCGCCACGCGCAGGCCTACGCCCGCGCAGGCTTGACCGCGCAATCGCTGGCAAAGGCCGTCAAGCGCACGCGGCAAACCGGCTATTCCGAAATCGTCGACACCATCACCCCTGGCGTATCCGGCGTGGGCGTGGCGTTTCCCGTCTCGGAGCTGACCTGGGTCGCCTTCAGTTTCGGGGCGATCAGCAGCCGGCTCGACGCGGCACGCCGGGCCGAGATGGGCGCGTTGCTGCGGCGCGAATGCGACGCCTGGGTGCAAGCGCAGCTGCAACAATGACTCGCGACCCACCCCGGGGCTTGCGCCCCGGGGCCTGCCGTGGCCCGGTCGGGCCGGCAGGCGGGATCAAGCCCGCTCGAAGATCGCGGCGATGCCCTGGCCGCCGCCGATGCACATGGTCACGAGCGCATAACGCCCGCCGATGCGCCGCAGCTCGTACAGTGCCTTGATGGTGATGATCGCCCCGGTTGCGCCGATCGGGTGTCCCAGCGAAATGCCACTGCCGTTGGGGTTGACGCGCGCCGGATCCAGCCCCAGCTCGCGGGTGACCGCGCAGGCTTGCGCGGCGAACGCCTCGTTGGCCTCGATGACGTCGAGCTGGTCGGCTTTCAGCCCGGCGCGCTGCAGCGCCGTGCGCGTGGCGGGCACTGGGCCGATGCCCATGTAGCGGGGATCGACGCCGGCATGCCCGTAGGCGACCAGCCGGGCCAGCGGCTGCAGTCCGCGGCGCTCGGCCTCGCGCGCCGACATCAGCACTACCGCGCCCGCCCCATCATTGATGCCCGAGGCGTTGCCCGCGGTGACGGTACCGTTCTCCTTGACGAAGACCGGCTTGAGCTTGGCCAGGCTTTCGACCGTCGTCTCCCGGCGCACGTGCTCGTCGGTGTCGAACACGACATCGCCCTTGCGCCCCTTGATGGTCACCGGCACGATCTGCTCGCGAAAACGCCCTTCGTCGATGGCCACGGCCGCGCGACGGTGCGATTCAGCCGCCAGCGCGTCCTGGTCCTCGCGGCTGATGCCGTATTTGCCGGCGACGTTCTCGGCAGTCACGCCCATGTGGATGCGCTCGAAAGGATCGGACAGCGCGCCGACCATCATGTCGACCATGGCGGCGTCGCCCATGCGCGCACCCCAGCGCTGCGCCGCCGCGACGTAGGGCCCACGGCTCATGCTCTCGGCGCCGCCGGCAACCGCGATGTCCGCATCGCCCAGCATGATGGTCTGGGCCGCCGACACGATGGCCTGCAGGCCAGATCCGCACAGCCGGTTGACGTTGAAGGCCGGCGTATCGTGGCTCACGCCCGCGTTGACTGCGGCCACGCGCGACAGGTACATGTCGCGCGGCTCGGTATTGATGACGTGGCCCATCACGACATGGCCCACCTCACCCCCCTGCACGCCGCAGCGCTGCAAGGCTTCGCGGATGACAGTGGCGCCCAGTTCGCAAGGCGGGACGTCCTTGAGCCCGCCGCCGAAATCGCCGATCGCGGTGCGCGCGCCCGCGACGATGACTACCTCGTTCATGTGAGTCTCCATTTGCTCGACGCTGGATCCATGATAACGCCCGGCGCGGCCGGCGCCGCGCCCGCCGCACCGGCAGCAACCGGCATCGCTACAATGCCCGCACCACCCAACGAGCGCCTGCCATGATTCCTTTTTCCGTCCTGGATCTGTCGCCCATCGTCGAGGGCGCGACCGCGGCCGACGCGCTGCGCAACACGCGCGACCTCGCCCAGCACTGCGAGCGCTGGGGCTACCACCGTTACTGGCTGGCCGAGCACCACAACATGACCGGCATCGCCAGTGCGGCCACATCCGTGGTCATCGGGCATGTGGCGGCCGCCACCTCGACCATACGCGTGGGCGCCGGCGGCATCATGCTGCCCAACCACACGCCGCTGGTCATCGCCGAACAGTTCGGCACGCTGGCGTCGCTCTTTCCCGGGCGCATCGACCTGGGCCTGGGACGCGCGCCGGGCACCGACCCGCAGACCGCGCGCGCCCTGCGCCGCGACCGCATCGAAACCGCCGACGAATTCCCGCAGGACGTGGTCGAGCTGCAGCGCTACTTCCGCGAACCCGAGCCCGGCCAGGCCGTGATCGCCGTGCCGGGCGCCGGGCTGGACGTGCCCATCTGGATACTGGGCTCGAGCCTGTTCGGCGCGCAGCTGGCCGCGCACCTGGGCCTGCCCTACGCCTTTGCCTCGCACTTCGCCCCCGACTACCTGCACACGGCGCTGCAGATGTACCGCGCGCAATTCCGTCCGTCCGCGCAACTGCAGCGCCCATACGCCATGGTGGGCGTCAATGTCTTCGCCGCGGACACCGACGCCGAGGCGGCGCGGCTGTTCACCTCGCTGCAGCAGCACTTCGTACGCATACGCCGCAACCAGCGCGGGCGCCTGCCGCCGCCCGTCGACAGCATGGATGGCATCTGGGCGCCGCACGAGCGCGCTGGCGTCGAACAGTCCTTGGCCTGCTCCATCGTCGGTTCGCTGGACACGGTCACGCAGGGGTTGAAAGACTTCATCGCCCGCACCGGCGCCGACGAGCTGATGATCACGGCGCAAATCTACGACCATGCGGCACGGCTGCACTCGTTCGAGCTGACGGCACAGGCCCGGCAGCGCCTGGCGGACGGGGGTTGAAAGGCACTGTCCAACATGCCGGCCAGCGCCGCCATCGGCATATCGCTGGCGTGGAACCACGCGGCTGAAAGCGCCGCGGCCCGCCATTTCCGCGAAGTGGCGGTGCAGGCCTTCGCAGGCAGTGCCTAGCCTTGCCCGTCGGCCTGCGGCGCGGCCGCACCCTCGTCAGTCGGCGCGCACGTGACCAGTTCGGCCACCTTCTTGCGCGACAGCATGCCCAGGAACTCGTCGTCCTCGCCGGTCACGGCGACCGGCCCGTCGCTTTCGATCAGCCGCGCGAGCACCTCGTCCAGGCCGGCGGTGGCCGGCACCGAGGTCAGGTCTTCCACCACGGTGGAAATGTCGCGCAGGCCTTCTTCGGCCGCGCGCCGGGCGGCGCGCCGCGTCAGCACGCCGGCCAGGCGCTTGCCGTCGAGCACCGGCGCGTACTGGAAGTCCAGCGCCTGCATGCGCTCGAGCGCGTGCGCCGGGCGCGAGCGCATGGTCAGCGTCAGCCGGGGCGGATTGACGGCGTGCGCCGCGTTGAGCACCTTGCTGCGATTGACGTCCTGCAGGAAGGCCTGGACGTAGTCGTTGGCCGGGTTGAGCAGGATGTCCTCCGGCGTGCCCTCCTGGACCAGTTCGCCGTCCTTGAGGATGGCGATGCGGTTGCCCAGCCGCAGCGCCTCGTCCAGGTCATGCGTGATGAAGACGATGGTCTTGTTCAGCTTGGCCTGCAGTTGCAGCAGGTGGTCCTGCATCTCGCGGCGGATCAGTGGATCAAGCGCGGAAAAGGCCTCGTCCATGAGCAGGATTTCTGCGTCGGTGGCCAGCGCGCGGGCAAGCCCCACGCGCTGCTGCATGCCGCCGGACAGCTGGTGCGGATACTGGGCTTCGAAGCCGGCCAGGCCGACCTGCTCCAGCCAGTGGCGCGCGCGCTGCTCGCGCTCGGCGCGCGGCACGCCCTGCACGGTCAGGCCGTACGCGGCGTTTTCCAGCACCGTGCGGTGCGGAAACAGCCCGAACCGCTGGAACACCATGCTCATCTTGCTGCGGCGGAACTGCTCGAGCTCGCGCACGCCCAGGCTCATCACGTCCACGCCGTCGACCAGGATGCTGCCGGCGGTCGGTTCGATCAGGCGGTTGAAGTGCCGGATCAGCGTCGACTTGCCGGATCCCGACAGGCCCATGATGACGTAGATGCTGCCGGCGTCGATCGACAGCGAGATGTCGCGCAGTCCCAAAGTGTGACCGGATTCCGCGAGCAGCGCCTCCTTGCTGAGCAGCTCCTGTCCGGCCGTGCCGTCACCGCGCACGCGCGGCAGCCACTTCTCGGGCTGCGGGCCGAAGATCTTGTAGATATTGCGGACTTCGATCTTGCTCATCGCTGCGCCCCCTTTCGTACGCGGTGTCCGTAGGACTGCGTGATGCGGTCGAACAGGATGGCCAGCGCCACGATGGCCAGCCCGGCCATCAGGCCGCGCCCGACCTCGAGGCGGTTGATGCCCAGCAGCACTTCATGCCCCAGGCCGCGCGCGCCGATCATCGAGGCGATCACGACCATGGACAGCGCCATCATGGTGGTTTGGTTGATGCCGGCCATGATGTTGGGCAGGGCCAGCGGCAGCTGCACGCCGAACAATTGCTGGCGCGGCGTGGCGCCGAAGGCGCGCGACGCTTCCAGGACCTCGCGGTCGACCAGCCGTATGCCCAGGTCGGTCAGGCGGATGAGCGGCGGCACCGCATAAATGACCGTGGCGATGATGGCCGGAATCTTGCCCAGGCCGAACAGCATCACCACCGGGATCAGGTAGACGAAGCTCGGCATGGTCTGCATCACGTCCAGCACCGGCAGCATAACCGTGCGCAGCCAGCTGGCACGGGCCATGGCGATGCCCAACGGGATGCCGACCAGTACCGACAGCGCGGTGGCCATGATCATCAGCGACAGCGTCTGCATGCCAGCGTCCCACAAGCCAAGCGCGCCGATGGCAAACAGCAGCAGCCCCATGCCGGCGCTGAGCAGCACCCGCCGGCTGACCAGCCAGGCGATGCCCATGACCGCCAGGATAAGCAGCCACCAGGGGGTAGCGCGCAGGAGATTCTCCAGCCACACCAACAGCTGCAGGATGGGACGCGAGAAGGCATCCAACGCGTCGGCGTAGTTGGTGACCAGGCGATCGACGAAGCCGTCGATCGCCCCGCGCAGGGCGCGCGGGTCGATGATTTCGGGAAACATCGGCGCGGCCTACAGTGCGGCCTGCACGCGCGCGGCCACGTCGGCCGGCACCCACTTGGTCCACACGTCCTGCTTGTTCTTCAGGAACCACTCGGCCACGGCCGCCGCGTCATCGCCCGTCTCTTCCATGTGAGCCAGCGTCTCATCCATCACCGGCAGGGGCACGGACATGCTGGAGAAGAACTTGGCCAGGTTCGGGGCGTCCTTCTCGAACCCGGTGTTCAGCGCCGTGAAAACGGGGTTGTCCGGATACGCGCTGGGCTTGGGATCCTTGCAGTCGGGCGAGGTCAGGCATTCGTGCGCGGCCTTGTCATAGGGCGGCAGTTCGAGCTTGACCAGATCCATGGACCCGACCAGCGGCGTGGGATACCAGTAGTAGAAGACGATGTTCTGCTTGCGCTTGTAGGCCGCGGTCAGCGCCGCCTTCTGGGCTGCGCCCGTGCCGGGCGAATACAGCGTGAACGTGTCCTGCAAGCCCAGGGCGCGGTAGAGGTTGCTGCTGACGACCTCGCAGCCCCAGCCCGCCGGGCAGCCATAGAAGCGGCCCTTGGAGGGCTCCTCGGGATCCTGGAACTCGTCCTTGAAGCGCGGCAGGTCGGCGGCGGACTTCAGCTCGGGCAGGCGCTCGGCCGTGTAACGCGGGATGAACCAGGCCTCGCCGCCCATGTACAGGTCGGCCACGCGCCGCACCTTGCCGGTGGCCTCGGCCTTGTTCCAGGGATCGGCCACGCTGTTGAGCCAGACCTCGGTATTGACGTCCAGGTCGCCGCGCTCGAGCGCGGCCAGCGCCGGCAGGGTCTCGGTGGGCAACACCTCGGTCTGGCAACCGTAGCCATGCTCGATGATGGCGCGTTGCACGTCCACCAGCACCAGGTTGGACTCCCAGTTCATGCCGCCAAACCGCACCGGGCGGTCGATTTCGCAGGCCGGGGCATCGGCCGCCCAGGCGCCGGCCGCGGCGCCCGACAGCGCGAGCGCGACGGCCAGCCGGCCGCAACGGCGGGAAAGCGACGCGCCGGCCTTGCGGGCGCGAAACTGCAATGGGGAATTCATGGCATTTGCCTCCTTAAGGTTCCATGGTTGATCGAGCCGACCAGGGGTGGACTCGACGCCAGTTAGCTAAGGGGGTATGCGGAAGACGGGCGGAACCGCCAATACAGACCGAACTAGCAGACGGACGCCCGTGGCGGGCATCCGAGGGACGGCGATCGGGTGGGCGCGAGGGGTGCGCCGGTCAAATCGCCAAATTGACGTCAGCTGCACGAAGAAGGCAGCATGTTAGCAGAAATTACTAGCAAAGACAAATAAGGGGCACTACTGAGGCGAGCCGGCGCGGGCGTACGCGACCGGCCGCACGGGCCGAGCGGGCCGCGGCAGACGGCGACAGTTGGCTGGCAGGCCGGCGTACCGGAAAACGCCCGGCCGCGGGAATGGATCGATGGGGCCGCCTTCTTTGCGGCCCGCCCTAGCGGTACATGTAATCGCGCCGCCAGGGATAGGCTTGGCCTTCCGGGTAATCGAGCTCGCGCGCGTCGCCGGCATGCACGGGATGGGCCAGCACCTGGTGCAGCGCGATCCAGCCGTGCTCGAACGCCATCGCGCAACCGGCCAGATACAGCCGGTAGGCGCGCAGCGACCGTTCTCCCTGGTCGCCAGACAGCACGGCGCGCGCCTCGTCTAGCCGGGCCTCCAGTGCATCGCTCCAGCACCAGAGCGTGCGCGCGTAATGCGGCCGCAGGTTCTCGACGTCGACCATTTCCAGGCCGCCGTTGGCCATGTTTTCCAGGACGCTGCTGATGTGGGTCAGCTCACCGCCCGGGAAGATGTATTTCTCGATGAACTCGCCCATGCCGCTGCCCAACTGCGCGTTGTAGACCCCGGCCGCGGTGATGCCGTGGTTCATCACCAGGCCGCCGGGCCGCACCAGTCGGCGCAGCTTGGCGAAGTAGTCGCGCAGACGCGCGCGGCCGACGTGCTCGAACATGCCCACCGAGGCAATCTTGTCGAACGGGCGCGATTCATCCAACTTGCGGTAGTCGAGCAGTTCCATGCGCACCCGCCCAGACAGGCCTTTTTCCTCGATCAGCCGGTTGACGTGCGCATGTTGGTTGCGCGATAGCGTGATGCCCGTGGCGTCCACGCCGTAGTGCTCGGCCGCCCACAGCAGCAGCCCGCCCCAGCCTGCGCCCACGTCCAGGAAACGCTCGCCTTCGCGCAGCGCCAGCTTGCGGCAGATATGGTCGAGCTTGGCTTCCTGGGCCTGCGACAGCGTGTAGTCGGGTTCGCGGAAATACGCGCAGGAATAGACCCGGCGCGGATCCAGCCAAAGCGCGTAGAAATCGTCGGACAGGTCATAGTGGAATTCGATCTGGCGCGCATCCCGCTCGATCGAGTGGCGCCACACCGAACGCACCCGGCGGATCAGCTCGGTCAGGCCGCCGCCGCGCGCGGCGTCGATGGGCGAGCCGGGCAGCAGCGCCGCGGCCGCAGCCATGACATCGCGCATCTCCCCTTCGATTTCGACACGGCCTTCGACGTAGTCCTCGCCGAGCACGCCCACCTCGCCGGCTGCCAGGTGGGCCAGCGCCCGCTTGTCCTTGATGGTGAACGCGACCTGGGGGTCCGATGAACCGACGCGGGTCCCGTCCGGCAGGACCAACTGCACGCGAACCGGTAGCGACTGCAACTTTTGCTCGACAGCCGACAGCAAAGGATTCACGGACTCGCTCTCCCCGAAGTCTACGAACACCCCGGCAATGTATCGGAATTTTGGGCTAGGGGAAACCACGGAGGTCCGTGCTACATTGAAGGCCCTTCCGGCCATGTGCCATCTACGCGCCTGGCCTCCTCTGCTGCAGCCACGCATGTCCTCCCGAACCTTGCCGCGCGCCATGCCAGGATGGCTCATCCTGATGGGTGCGCTCACCGCGATCGGCCCGTTTTCGATCGATATGTACCTGCCGGCCTTCCCGGCCATTGCTCGCACGCTGCAGGCCACGCATGGCGAAGTGGAGCGCACGCTCGCGCTCTACCTCATCGGACTGTCGCTGTCGCAGATCGTCTACGGACCGCTGGCCGACCGCTACGGCCGCAAGCCACCCCTGTGCGCGGCGCTGGCGCTGTATGTGGTCGCCTCGATCGGCGCGGCGCTCGCCGACGACGTGCACGAGCTGACCATCTGGCGCGTGCTGCAGGCAGTGGGCAGCGCGGCCGGCGTGGTCATTCCCCGCGCGGTCATCCGCGACCACCTGGACGTGCAGGATTCGGCGCGCGCGCTGTCGTCGCTGATGCTGATCATGGGCGTGGCGCCCATCCTGGCGCCGCTGGTCGGCGGCCAGGTGCTGGGCCTGGCTGGCTGGCGCGCGATCTTCTGGGTCATGGCGCTGATCGGCGCCGTGCTGCTGTTTTTCATCGTCAGGACGATGCGCGAATCCCTGGCGCCCGACCGGGTCGTACTGCTGTCGTGGACCAACATCGGCCGCAACTACGGCGAGCTGCTGCGCGACCGGCGCTTCATGGCCTTCGCCCTGGCCGGCGGCCTGGGCACGGCGGGGATGTTTTCCTATATCACCGCCTCGCCGCGGGTGTTCATCGAGTTCTTCGGCGTGCCGTCCCAGCTGTATGGGCTGCTTTTCGGGCTGAATGCCGCGGCGCTCATTACGGGCTCGCAGGTCAGCGCCCGCGTGCTGCGCAAGCGGCCCTCGGCGACCGTCCTGCGCGCCGCCCTGCCCGCCCTGGCCGGCTTCGCCGTGGCGGGCCTGGCCTTGACGCTGGCCGGCGCGGCCAGCCTGCCGCTGCTGATGATTTGCCTGGTCGGCTATATGTTCAGCCAGGGCTTCGTCAACCCGAACGCCGCCGCGCTCGCCCTGGCCGACCAGGCGGGGCGGCTGGGCGCGGCCTCCGCGCTGATGGGCACGTTGCAGCTGGGCTGCGGGGCCGTGGCCGGGTTGCTGGTCAGCGCCTGGGACGTCCCCTCGCCCCTGCCGCTGGCGGTCATGCTGGCCCTGTGTGGCAGCGCGGCGTGGTTGTCCGGCCGCATCGCGCTCAAGGCGACTTGATTTAATTGGACAATCCAGGCTAGAATCTTTTGCTTCACGCTATTTTGGTGATTTTCCTTGCCCGGGACTATGCTTTGTCGCCGGGCGCCCATCCGAGAACCCGAGCGTTGCCGGATAGGGGGCTCGTCCTATCGAGCGGGGTATAAGCACTAGCGGCGGCAGGCATGACGGCTTGCCGGTTTTTTTGCCCGGGCGCCCATCGGGGCGCAGCGCGAAAATCCGGCCAATCGGCCCGCTGCCCCATCCACGAAGCTGGGTGGCCGGCGCAATGCCGGCAGCGCTTGCAGCCCTGCCGTGGATATTCCTCCTGACCACAATGCCGGGCACATACGAAAGGTGCAGACATGGCACGTGTATGCCAAGTGACCGGTAAAGGCCCGATGGTGGGCAACAACGTTTCCCACGCCAACAACAAGACCAAGCGCCGCTTCCTGCCCAACCTGCAATCGCGCCGGTTCTGGGTCGAAAGCGAAAACCGCTGGGTGCGCCTGCGCGTTTCCGCCAGCGCGCTTCGCACGATCGACAAACTCGGCATCGACGCCGTGCTGGCCGAACTGCGCGCCCGCGGCGAAGCCGTCTAAGCCCACAGGAGCCCAACATGGCCAAAGGCATCCGCGAAAAGATCAAGCTCGAGTCGACCGCCGGCACGGGCCACTTCTACACCACCACCAAGAACAAGCGCAACATGCCGGAAAAGATGATCATCAAGAAGTACGATCCGGTCGCGCGCAAGCACGTCGAATACAAGGAAACCAAGCTGAAGTGAACAGCCGGTTTTCGGTATAGTGATACGGCTCTGCCCTTTGGGCAGGGCCGTTTTCTTTTGCGGTCCGCCGCACGGTTTTCCTGCCTTGGACATGATGCGCATCCGCCCGACCCTGCTGCGAACGCTTGCCCAAGCGCTCGCGTTTGCCGCCACGCTCACGGTCGCCGGGCCCGCGGCGGCCGACGACGACCCCATACGCATCGGCGAAATCAACAGCTACAAGGCGATCCCGGCCTTTTTGGAGCCATACCGGCGCGGCTGGCAGCTGGCGCTGGAGGAAGTCAATGCCGGCGGCGGCGTACTCGGTCGCCCGCTGCAGGTGATCTGGCGCGATGACAACGGCAACCCCGGCGACACGGTGCGCGCCGCCCAGGAATTGCTCTCGCGCGAGCGCGTCGACCTGCTGTTCGGCGGATTCCTGTCCAATACGGGGCTTGCGCTGGCGGACTTCGCCCGCCAGCGCAAAGTGTTCTTCTTGGCGGCCGAGCCGCTGACCGACAAGATCACCTGGCAGCAAGGCAACCGCTACACCTTCCGGCTGCGGCCGTCGACGTGGATGCACGTGGCCGCGCTCGTGCCGCGTGCGGCGCAACTGGGCAAGAAACGCTGGGCCATCGTCTACCCCAATTACGAATATGGCCAGTCCGCCGTGGCCACGTTCAAGGCCATGATGCGCGAGTGCCAGCCGGACATCGAATTCGTCGCCGAGCAGGCCGTGCCGCTGGGCCGGGTCGACGCCGGCGCGGTCGTGCAGGCGTTGGCCGATGCCAAGCCCGATGCGATCTTCAACGTCCTGTTTGCCGCCGACCTGACGCGCTTCGTGCGCGAAGGCAACACCCGGGGGCTTTTCGAAGGCCGCGCCGTGGTGTCGGTGCTCTCGGGCGAGCCGGAATACCTGGATCCCCTGGGCGCCGAGGCCCCGCAAGGCTGGATCGTCACCGGCTATCCGTGGTATGCCATTGACACGCCCGAGAACCGCGCGTTCGTCCAAGCCTACCGGCAACGCTACGACGACTATCCGCGCGTGGGTTCGGTCGTCGGCTACGCCTCGCTCAAGTCGCTGGCCGCGGGCATCGCCAAGGCCGGTTCGACCGACACCGAAAAGCTGATCGCCGCCTTTCGCGGCCTGCAGGTCGACACGCCGTACGGCCCCATCGTGTACCGGCCGCTGGATCACCAGTCCACGATGGGCGTATACGTGGGTACGACCCGGGTCGAAAACGGCCGCGGCGTCATGACGGATTTCACCTACATCGACGGCGCCCGCCTGCAGCCGCCGGACGACGAGGTGCGCAAGCTGCGTCCAGCCCAACCATGAGCCGGGACGGCGCATGAACTTAAGCGGCCTCGCGCTGCAGCTGCTCAACGGCCTGGCCGACGCCAGCGCGCTTTTCCTGGTGGCTGCCGGCCTTTCGCTGATCTTCGGCGTCACGCGCATCGTCAACTTCGCGCACGGCTCCTTCTACATGCTGGGCGTGTACCTGGCGTGGACGCTGACCCGCGCGTGGGGCGGCACACCCTGGGGGTACTGGGCGGCGCTGCCCGCGGCGGCGCTCTTGGTGGGCCTTTTGGGCGCACTGGTCGAGTGGCTGGTCCTGCGCCGCCTGTATCGCGCCCCGGCACTCTACCCGCTGCTGGCAACTTTCGCGCTGGTGCTCATCATCGGCGATGCCGTCCTGGCCGCATGGGGGCCGGAAGACCTGTTTGCCGCCCGCGCGCCCGGGTTGGACGGCGCGGTGCATTGGCTGGGCCGGCGCTTTCCGGAATACGACCTGCTGCTGATCGCGCTCGGTCCGGCCGTGCTGGCGCTGCTATGGCTGCTGCTGCGCCGTACCCGCTGGGGGATGCTGCTGCGTGCGGCCGCCGAGAACCGCCGCATGCTGGCGGCGTTGGGCGTGAACCAGGCGCTGCTGTTCACCTCCGCCTTCGCCCTGGGCGCCTTCCTGGCCGGCCTGGGCGGCGCGCTCGCGGCCCCGCGCCAGCCCGCGACGCTGGGGCTGGCCCTGGAAGTCATCGCCAGCGCCTTCGTCGTGGTGGTCGTGGGCGGACTGGGCTCGATTCCCGGCGCCTTCCTGGCGGCGCTGCTGATCAGCGAAGCCAAGGCGCTGTGCATCTTCCTGGGCGAGGTCAGCGTGGCCGGCCATGCCATCGACCTGCCGCGGCTGACGCTGGTGGCCGAATTCGCCGTGATGGCCGTGGTCCTGGTCGTGCGCCCATGGGGCCTGATGGGCCGCCCGCCCGAGCCCGGCACCTGCGCGGCCGAGCGCGGCGCCCCCGTGGCACCGGCCGGCCGCGCCACCCGGCGGGCCTACCTGCTGCTGTTGGCCGCCTTGGCAATCTTCCCGCTGGCGACGCAGGCCTGGCCCTATGCCACGGTGCTACTGACCGAAATCCTGGTCGCCGCGCTCTTTGCCGCCAGCCTGCACTTTTTGATCGGCCCCGGCGGCATGCACAGCTTCGGCCACGCCGCGTGGTTCGGGCTGGGCGCGTACGGCGCGGCACTGATGCTGCAGGCGCTGGCGCTGCCCATGGAAGCTGCCCTACTGCTCGGGCCGCTGCTGGCGCTGGCCGCCGCGCTGGTCTTCGGCTGGTTCTGCGTGCGCCTGTCGGGCGTATACATGGCGATGCTGACGCTGGCCTGTGCGCAGATCACCTGGGCGCTCGTGTACCAGTGGGACGACGTCACCGGCGGCAGCAACGGGCTGATCGGGCTTTGGCCGTCGGACTGGCTGGCCGACCCGATCGCCTATTACTACCTGAGCCTGGCGGCATGCGTCCTGGGCGTGGTGGCGCTGCGCCGCATCGTGTTCGCGCCGCTGGGCTTGGCACTGCGCGCCGCGCGTGATTCGGGCCTGCGGGCCGCCGCAATCGGCATGGACGTGCAGCGGCTGCAATGGGCGGGTTTCGCGGCCGCCGCGCTGGCCGCCGGCATGGCGGGTTCGGTCTACGCGTTTTCCAAGGGCAGCATCGCCCCGGACGTCCTGTCCGTTGGCCGCTCGGTCGACGGCCTGGTCATGGTCCTGCTGGGCGGCATCCAATCGCTGGCCGGACCGCTCGTGGGCGCGGCCGCCTATACCTGGCTGCACGACAGCCTGGCGCGCGCCACGCCGTACTGGCACGCCCTCATGGGCACGGTAATGCTCGTCCTGGTCACCATCGCCCCGGGTGGCCTCGCATCGCTGGCACGCCGGCCCGCCGCGCGTACGCCTGCCGGAGGCCGGCCATGACGCGGCCGCTGCTGCAGGTGCGCGGGCTGCGCGTGGCATTCGGCGGCATTATTGCCGTGGACGACGTCTCCTTCGACCTTCACGCCGGGCGGATGCTTGCGCTCATCGGCCCGAACGGCGCAGGCAAGTCCACCTGCTTTAACGTCATCTCGGGCCAGCTGCGCCCGGATGCCGGGTCGGTGCGGCTCGACGGCGCCGAACTGGTGGGGCTGCCGCCGCAGCGGATCTGGCGGCGCGGCGTGGGCCGGACCTTCCAGACGGCGGCGACGTTCGCGTCGCTGACCGTGCGCGAAAACGTGCAGGCCGCCCTACTGTCGCGCGACGGCCTGCTCTACCGCCCCTGGCGGCGCGCCGCGAGCCATGCCGTGGACGAAGCCGATGCCTTGCTCGAGCAGGTGGGCATGCTGGCACATGCGCAGCGCCCTTGCGGTGTGCTGGCCTATGGTGACGTCAAGCGCGTCGAATTGGCGGTGGCGCTGGCACATCGCCCGAGGTTGCTACTCATGGACGAGCCGACCGCCGGCATGGCGGTGCGCGAGCGGCACGACCTGATGCAGCTGACGCGCGAGCTCGCCGACCGCCGCAACGTCGCGGTGCTGTTTACCGAGCACAGCCTGGACGTGGTGTTTCGCCACGCCGACCGCGTCATGGTGCTGGTGCGCGGCCGCGTGCTGGTCGATGATGCGCCAGCCGTGGTCGCCGCCGATGCGCGCGTACGCGCGGCCTACCTGGGCGACGACGCGCCCAGCCTGCCAGCCTAACGCTGCGCGACGCCCGTGGATAGGCCGGCTACCGCCTGCGCCAACATCGGGCCGACCTGCGTGCGCAGCGCGTCCTCGGGTAGGACGGCCTGCGGGCCGCCGCAGCTCATGACGAAAAGCCCCTCGCCGGTGGGCGGCCGGAAGGGCACGGCCACCGCGTTGATGCCTGCCTGCCAATCGCCGATGGCGTAGCAGGCGCCCCCCTGCCGCAGTTCGCGGCAGGCGCGCGCGACCATGGCCGCTGGCGGCGCGGCCGGCCCCAGCCTGGCCAGCAACCGGCCGCGCTCGTCGTCGGGCAGCGCGGCCAGGTAAGTGCGCCCCATGGCGCTGTCCAGGGACATCCGGTAGCCGACGGGCAGGCGCAGGTACAGCGCAGACGAGCCGTGCACCGCCTCCACGTAGATCATCGCGTCGCCGTCGAACGCGCCCAATGCGACCGCCGCGCCGGTGCGGCGCGCCAGCTCGTCCATGCAGGGCCGGGCAAGCTGGCGCGCCTCGAGGTTGGCCAGCAGGCCGAAGCCCAGGGCGAGCACCCCGTAGCCGGGCGAGTACTTGCCCGTGCCCTCGTCGTAGCGCAGATACCCCAGGGCGGTCAGCGTGAACGTGATGCGGCTGATGGTGGGCTTGGGCAGGCCGGTCAGCCTGGCCAGGTCCTGGTTGCCGAGCGCCGCCACCCCGGGCTGGAAGCAGCGCAGCACCTGCAGGCCGCGCGCCAGCGCGGTGATGAAATCCGGCGAGGCGTGGACATCGCCCGGCCGCGCATCGGGCCCAGCCGCCCGCTTGCGGCGGGCGGGCTTGGCCAGCGCCCCGGCGCCGGCGCGCAAGGCGTCCGGTGGGGATTGCAATCGCGCCGGGTCCTTCTTATATTTTTTCTCGTACAACAAAATTAAATTCCGTTATTCGGAATTTTTATTTAACCATACGCCGTCCGGCCGGCCAAGCAGGCGCCCGCGCCCAGCCGCCGGCCGCCCGCGGCGATTTTCAAGGGGTAGTTATGATCCGTTGCGCGCTCACCGTCCTGGCCGCCACCGGCCTGGCGCTCGCCGCCGCACCCGCTGCGGCCGCCGATGCTTATCCGTCCCGTCCGGTCACCATCGTGTCGCCCTTTCCCGCCGGCGGCGCCACCGACACGCTGACCCGGCTGCTGGCCGAGCGCATGAGCCAGGAACTGGGGCAAAGCCTGGTGGTGGAAAACAAGGCTGGTGCCGGCACGAGCATCGGCGCTTCCTTCGTCGAGCGCGCCGCCCCCGATGGGTACACCATCCTGATGGCCACCAATTCCACGCTGGTGACCAACCGCTTCCTGTACAAGGACCTGCCCTACGACCCGGACGGCTACACCCCCATCGGCATGGTAGGCATCGGCCCGCTGGTACTGTTGTCCAGCCCCAAGCACGACTTCGCCAGCGTCGCCGACATCGTGCGCCACGCCAAGGCCAACCCCGGCAAGCTCAGCTTCGCCTCGTTCGGCCAAGGTACATCCTCGCACCTGGCCGCCGAGTACTTCAAGGACATGGCTGGGCTGGACATGCTGCACGTGCCGTTTCGCGGCGCGACCCAGGCCCTGCCGGTGCTAGCCGCCGGCGATGTGGACCTGTTCTTCGACATGATCGCCACCGGCATGCCGCAGGTCGAAGCCGGGCGCGCCAAGGTTTTTGCGGTGACGAGCAAGCACCGCATGCCCAACCTGCCGCAGCTGCCGACCCTGGCCGAATCGGGCTTTCCCGGCTATGAGATGACCGCGTGGTTCAGCTTCGTCGCCCCCAAGGGCACACCCCACGAAGCGGTGGCCAAGCTGCAGGCAGCCCTGGGGGCTGCGCTCAAGGACGACACGGTGCGCAAGAAGATGCTGGACATGGGCATCGACCCTCGCAACGGCACCGCCCAGGAGCTGACCGACCAGATCGAAAGCGAAAAGCCCGTGATCGAAAAGCTGGTCAAGCAGGCCAACATCAAACTGCAGTAGCCGTCGGGGCCCGGCGGCGCACCGCCGGGCCTAGCCCGGACGATCGACCTGCGCGGCGTCGTCGAAGTCGCCGCTGCCCAGTTCGATCACCCCGTCATTGGGAGCGTTGAAGCACTTGCGCGCCACCGCCTCGATCTGGCTGCTGCCTCGTTCGAAGGCCTCGAGCAGATCGCTGCCGGTTCCGTCGGGGACAGCGCCGAAATGCCGGCGCAAGGCGTCTCCGGAAATTTCGAAGTTCGCCTTCACCCCCTTTCGCTCCAGCACGAAAACGACGTCGTCGCCCTGCACCTTGGCCTTGACGGCCTTCGCAAACGCTCCCATTGGTTTCCTCCTCAGTGCCGGCCGTGCCAGGCAAGCGGCGGCCTGCCGGCGCGCCAGCCCCATGGCACAGCGATTGCGGCTGCACCGGCCGCCGCCTGGCGGCCGCGGTGTCAGCCTTGCGGCGCGGGGACGCCCGCGCGGATGCGTCGATCCATTATGCAGCCGCGCGGCGGCGGCCCGTGCAAGAGGGTGTTACCAGCGCATGGGCCCGTGCGGTCAGGGCCCGGAAGGCGGCACGTTGTTGTCGCGGGCGCCGTCCGGATCGGTAACCGGCCCTGCCGTGCCGGCCGCTGCGGGCGGAGCCGTGAAGGCCGGCGCAGCCTGACCCTGCGTCGGGGGGTGGGCCGCCGTCGGCGCCGCGGCTTCGGCGCCATTGCCCGCACGGCCGGTCTCGCTGCGCGCCATCCAGGCGATCAGCGACGAGCGCATGGCCTCCTCGACCGACATCTGGACCGGATGCACCCATTCGGCCGGCACGAATACCGTGTAGCCGCCCACCATGTAGCCCATGGGCAGGTAGACCGCCACCCGCCGCCCCGGCAGGAACCCTTGCGGCAGGCCCTCGACGTCGCGGCGCGTGACCAGCCCGACCAGCTCAAGCGGCTGGCCCGGCACGCGCAGCACGACCACCTGCTGGGCATCGGCCTTGCTGCCTGGCGAAAAATAGTCGGCAAAGCTCTTGAGCGACGAGTAGATGCTCTTGACGACGGGGATGTTGTTGAACGGCAGCTCCAGGATGGAGAGCAGCCGCGCGATACGGTCGTTCGACAGGAGGTAGCCGACCGCGACGATGCTCAGCACGCCCAGCAACAGCCCCATCCCCGGCACGTAGAAGCTGCCGATGAAGGGCCGCAGGATGCTCAGGGCGAGCTGCTCGGTCCAGGCCAGGAAAAGGACCAGCAGGTAAATCGTCAACGCGATGGGCAATATCGCGATGAGGCCTCGGAAAAAGTACTTGGACAGTTGCTTCATTGACTTCAGTCTCCCGGCCGGAGGCGGCCGCCGAGAAAACAGCAAACGCGGCCAGGGATGCGAGCATAGCAGGCCGCCATGTAACGTATCCTACGAAAGTCTGCCGGCCGCAACCCGGCGCGCGAGGCGCGGCATCCGGCACGATCGCCGCGCCGTCCGGGCCGATGCCAGCCATGCGGACACTTATAATCGTTGGTTTTGACCGCTGGGCGTGCGTCGTGCGCCCGCGCACCCTTGCCACCGGATTTCCCGACCCATGCAGGAACGCTACATCCCTTCGGCCGTCGAGGCGGCCGCCCAGGCCGACTGGCAGGCCCGCGATGCCTATCGCGTCACCGAACACGCGCGCAACCCCGACGGCACCGAAAAGCCCAAATTCTACGCGTGCTCGATGCTGCCCTACCCCAGCGGCAAGCTGCACATGGGCCACGTGCGCAACTACACGATCAACGACATGATGGCGCGGCAGCTACGCATGCGCGGCTACAACGTGCTGATGCCCATGGGCTGGGACGCCTTCGGCATGCCGGCCGAAAATGCCGCCATCAAGTCCAAGGTGCCGCCGGCGAAGTGGACCTACGACAACATCGCCTACATGAAGAAGCAGATGAAGGCGATGGGGCTGGCCATAGATTGGTCGCGAGAGATGTGCGCCTGCGACCCGAAGTACTACAAGTGGAACCAGTGGCTGTTCCTGAAGATGCTGGAAAAAGGCATCGCCTACCGCAAGACGCAGGTAGTCAACTGGGACCCGGTCGACCAGACCGTGCTGGCCAACGAACAGGTCATCGACGGGCGCGGCTGGCGCTCGGGCGCGCTGGTGGAAAAGCGCGAGATCCCCGGCTATTACCTGCGCATCACCGCCTACGCCGATGAACTGCTGGACAAGGTCAAGAACGACCTGGAAGGCTGGCCTGAGCGCGTGCGGATCATGCAGGAAAACTGGATCGGCAAGAGCGAGGGCGTGCGCTTTGCCTTCCCGCACGACATCCGTGACGGGCAAGGCAACCTGATCCAGGACGGCAAGCTCTACGTCTTCACCACCCGCGCCGACACCATCATGGGCGTGACCTTCTGCGCCGTCGCGCCCGAACATCCCCTGGCCGCGCACGCCGCGCAGGGCAACCCGGAATTGGCCGCCTTCATCGAGCGCTGCAAGTTGGGCGGCACCACGGAAGCTGAATTGGCCACCCGCGAAAAGGAAGGCATGCCCACGGGGCTGCGCGTGACCCATCCGCTGACCGGCGAGCCGGTGGACGTGTGGGTGGGCAACTATGTGCTCATGAGCTACGGCGACGGCGCCGTCATGGGCGTGCCCGGCCACGACGAGCGTGACTTCGCCTTCGCGCGCAAGTACGGCCTGCCCATCAAACAGGTGATCGCCGTGCCCGGCAAGGAATATTCCGACCAGGCCTGGCAGGAGTGGTACGGCGACAAGCAGAACGGCCGCACCGTGAACTCCGGCAAGTACGATGGACTGGGCTACCAGGAGGCGGTCGACGCCGTGGCGGCGGACCTGGTCGCCATGGGCCTGGGCGAGAAGCAGACCACCTGGCGCCTGCGCGACTGGGGCATTTCGCGCCAGCGCTACTGGGGCACGCCCATCCCCATCATCCACTGCCAGGACTGCGGCCCGGTGCCGGTGCCGGAAAAAGACCTGCCCGTGTTGCTGCCCGAGCATTTGATTCCGGACGGCACCGGCAACCCGCTGGCCAAGGACGAAGCCTTCCTGTCCTGCACCTGCCCCAAGTGCGGCAAGCCGGCCCGGCGCGAAACCGACACCATGGACACCTTCGTGGATTCGGCCTGGTATTTCATGCGCTATACCTCGCCGGACAACGACCAGGCCATGGTCGACGAGCGCAACGATTACTGGATGCCGATGGACCAGTACATCGGCGGCATCGAGCACGCCGTGCTGCACCTGCTGTATGCGCGCTTCTGGAGCCGCGTCATGCGCGACCTGGGCCTGGTCAAGTTCGACGAGCCGTTCACCCGGCTGCTGTGCCAGGGCATGGTGCTCAACCACATCTACTCGCGCCGTACGCCGCAGGGCGGCATCGAATACTTCTGGCCCGACGAAGTCGAGAACATCTACGACGCCAAGGGCGCCATCGTGGGCGCCAAGCTCAAGTCCGATGGCTCGCCCGTGGACTATGGCGGCGTCGGCACGATGTCCAAGTCCAAGAATAACGGCGTGGACCCGCAGTCGCTGATCGACACGCTGGGCGCCGATACCGCTCGCCTGTTCGTGATGTTCGCCAGCCCCCCTGAGCAAACCCTGGAATGGTCCGACTCGGGCGTGGACGGCGCACACCGCTTCTTGCGCCGCCTGTGGTCGCACTGCTATGCCCAGCGCGACGCGGTCGCTCGCGGCCTGAAGGCGCCACCCTGCGGCGCCGGCGCCCCGGGTGCCGTCAAGAACCTGCGCCGCGACATCCACTCGCTGCTCAAGCAGGCCGATTACGACTACCAGCGCATCCAGTACAACACGGTGGTGTCGGCGTGCATGAAGATGCTCAACGCGCTGGAATCCGCCGACCTGCCCGAAGGCGCCGACGCCGACGCGGCGCGCGCCGAAGGGTTGGGCATCCTGCTGCGCGTGCTTTACCCGGCGGTGCCGCACATTACCTGGACGCTGTGGCGCGAGCTCGGCTATGCCGATGTTTACGGGGACCTGCTCGACGCGCCCTGGCCGCAAACGGACGAGGCGGCGCTGGTGGCCGACGAGGTCGAGCTCGTCCTGCAAGTCAATGGCAAGCTGCGCGGCTCCATCGTCGTGCCCGCCTCGGCGGACCGCCAGGCCATCGAGGCGCAGGCCGTGCAGCACGAGGCGGTGGGTCGCTTCCTGGAAGGCCGTCCGCCTAAGCGGGTCATCGTCGTGCCGGGCAAGCTGGTCAACGTCGTCGGGTAACCATACGGAACAGAAAGAGGGGCCGCCATGCGTCTACCCATGCCTTCCTGCAACAGCCGCCGGTCGCGGAGCGCGCCGGCTGCGGCATGGCTGCGCGCGGCTTGCGCGGCCCTGCTGCTCGGCACGCTGGCCGCCTGCGGTTTCCAGCTGCGCGGCACCACGCCCCTGCCGTTCGACACGCTGTACGTCGACATCCCGGACAACCGGAAATTCGGCGCCGACGTGCGGCGCGCGATCCAGGCGGTATCACCCGACACGCGCCTGGTTACCTCGCCCGAGCAAGCCCAGGCGCAGCTGCAACAGCTGTCGCTGCACCGCGAGCGTCGCGAGGTCTCGCTCAACGCCCAGGGCCGGGTCGAGGAATACGAACTCAGCGTCCTCTTCCGGTTCCGTTTGGTCGACAGCCTCGGCCAGGTGCTGATACCGGATACGCTGTTGGTGGCCACCCGCGACATGCAATACGACGCGCAGGTCGTGCAGGCCAAGGAAGGCGAAATGGAAACGCTCTACCAGGACATGGAGCGCAGCCTGGTGGCCCGCATCGTGCGCCGGCTCACCGCGCCGGACGTGCGCGAGGCGGCCGCGCTGGCCGCGGCCGCGCGCGCCGGCGGGCCGCAGGAGCTGCCCGTGGTGGCGCCCTCCACGTCGCGCACGCGTGCCATGCCCGACGACTGGGACGACGTCAACCTGGACGGCGCCTATCCCGGTTCGAGCCCCGGCGGCCTGGGCTTGTAGTAAATGGGCAAGGCGCTCGACCCCGCACGGCTGGCCGAGCAGCTTGCGCGCCATGCGCCGCTTGCGCCGCTGTACACGGTGCTGGGCGACGAGCCCCTGCTGGTGACCGAAACGCTCGACGCCCTGCGCGCCGCGGCCCGCGCGGCCGGCTATGCCGAACGTACGGCGATGGTCATGGACGCGCGCAGCGATTGGAGCCAGGTGCTTGCCGCGACGCGCTCGGTCTCGCTGTTCGGCGACCGGCGGCTGCTGGAGCTGAAACTGCCCAGCGGCAAGCCGGGCAAGGCCGGGGCCGACACCTTGGTGCAATTGGCCGAGCAGTGCGGGCCGCAGTCCGACCCCGACACCGTCGTCGTGCTTGCCCTGCCCAAGCCGGACCGCGCCACGCGCGATGCGCGCTGGCTGCAGGCGCTGGCCCAGCATGGCGTGACCGTGGAAGTCCCCACCATCGAGCGCGAGCGCCTGCCGGCCTGGATCGGCCAGCGGCTGGCCCGGCAAAACCAGCAAGTCGACGCCGCGACGCTGCAGTGGATCGCCGACAAGGTCGAGGGCAACCTGCTCGCCGCCCACCAGGAAATCCAGAAGCTCGGGCTGCTGTATCCCGAAGGCCCGATTGCCGCCGAGGACGTCGAGCGCGCGGTCCTGAACGTGGCGCGCTACGACGTGTTCGGCCTGCGCGATGCCATGCTGGCCGGCGATGCCGCGCGCGTCGTGCGGATGATGGCTGGCCTGCGCGCAGAGGGCGAGGCGCTGCCGCTGGTGCTGTGGGCGGTGGGCGAGGAGATCCGCCTGCTGGCGCGGCTGTCGGCCATCCGGCAGGCCGGCCAGGACCTTGCCGGCGCCATGCGCCGGCTGCGCGTCTTCGGCGCGCGCGAGCGCCTGCTGCGGCAGGCGCTGGACCGCGTTCCTGCCCAGGCCTGGCCGGCCGCCGTGCAGCACGCGCACGAAGTGGACCGCTTGATCAAGGGGCTGTCCGCACCGGGACGGCTGGCCGACCCTTGGGAAGAAATGACCCGCCTGGCGCTGCGCGTGGCCGCGGGACGCGCCCGCGCCTGACTGCGCCTGACCGCGCCTGACCGCCATGCCGACGAATTGCCGCCGGCGTACTACACTTGCGGCTTGCCGGGCCCCGGCGCCGGGCCGCCCGGCGTGGCCTGCCCATCCATACCGCCGTTTCTTTTCATGACAGCCTCGCAGATCCAACAGTCCATGCTCGAGCTGGGCCGGCACGCCCGCGCCGCCGCCCGCGAAATGATGCGCGCCAGCGGCGCAGCCAAGGCCAAGGCGCTGCGTGCCATGGCCGCCAGCCTCAAGGCTCGCCGCGATGAGCTTCGCGAAGCCAACGAAAAAGACCTGGCCGCGGCGCGCGCCAACGGCCTGGCCGCGCCGCTGCTCGATCGCCTTGCCCTGTCGGACAAGGCGCTCTCCCTGATGGCCGACGGCCTGGAGCAAATCGCCGCCATGCCCGATCCGGTCGGCAGCATCACCGCCAGCACGGTGCGGCCAAACGGCATGCGGGTGGCACAGATGCGTGTGCCGCTGGGCGTGATAGGCATCATCTACGAGTCGCGGCCGAACGTGACGATAGACGCGGCCGCGCTGTGCCTGAAGGCAGGCAACGCCGCCATCCTGCGCGGTGGCAGCGAAGCCCTGCATTCCAACGTCGCGCTCGGGCGCGTCATCCAGGACGGGCTGGCCGAAGCGGGGCTGCCCGCACGCGCCGTGCAGGTCGTCGATACGCCGGACCGCACCGCCGTGGGCTGCCTGGTCACCATGACCGAGTACGTGGACGTGATCGTGCCGCGCGGCGGCAAGGGCCTGATCTCGCGCCTGGCCGACGAGGCGCGCGTGCCGATGATCAAGCACCTGGACGGCAACTGCCACGTCTACATCGACGCAGCCGCCGACCCGGAAAAAGCGCTTCGCATCGCCTTCAACGCCAAGACCTACCGCTACAGCGTCTGCGGTGCGATGGAAACCCTGCTGGTGCATAAAGACGTGGCGGCGGCCATGCTGCCGCCGATCGCTCGCGCGCTGGTCGACCACGGCGTGACCCTGCACGGCTGCGAGCGCACGCGCGCGCTGGTGCCCGAGGCAGTGCCCGCCACCGACGAAGACTGGGCCACCGAATACGGCGGCCCCGACCTGGCCGTGCGCGTCGTCGATTCGATCGACGAGGCCATGGACCACATCGCCAAGTGGGGTTCGGGCCATACCGACGCCATCGTCACCGAAAACCTCTCCGCGGCCCAGCGCTTCCAACGCGAGGTCGACTCCAGCTCGGTCTACGTGAACCTGCCGACCTGCTTTGCCGACGGCTACGAATATGGCCTGGGCGCGGAAATCGGCATCTCGACCAACCGCCTGCACGCGCGCGGGCCGGTGGGGTTGGAAGGCCTGACCGTGCTCAAGTGGGTGCTCAACGGCGACGGCCAAACGCGCGGATAAGGCGCATGCGGCCAGGGGCGGCCCGCCCCCTGGCCTACAATGGATTTTTTTCGCAGCACGAGAGCCGTCATGCTCTGGGTCAAGACCCTGCACATCGTATTCGTCACCGCCTGGTTCGCCGGGCTGTTCTATCTGCCCCGCATCTACGTCAACCTCGCCCAGCACGCCGAGCCGGCGGCGCAAGCCTGCCTGCTCGGCATGGCACGCCGCCTGTACCGCTTCATGACCCTGCTGGCCGTGCCCGCGGTGGCCTTCGGCCTATGGCTGTACCTGGGCTACGGCATCGGCCGCGGGGCCGGGCAAGGCTGGATGCACGCCAAGCTCGCGCTGGTGCTAGTCCTGGTCGGCTACCACCACGGCTGCGGTGTGCTGCTGCGCAAGTTCGAGCAAGGCCGCAACGCGCGCAGCCACGTCTTCTACCGCTGGTTCAACGAACTGCCGGTGCTGCTGCTGCTGGCCATCGTCGCGCTGGTCGTGGTCAAGCCCTTCTAGGCGAGCGCCATGCCCGACGACAAGCCCCCTGGTCCCAAGACGCTGAAGCTGGCACGCCGGCCGCAGGCGCCGTCGGATGCGGCGCCTGCGCGCAAACGCGCGGGCGCCCGGGCCCGGCGCGTTGCGCAGGCGGAAATCGATCGCCGCAAGCATCCGGCCCCGGAAGTCGGCCGCGCCGCCGCGCCGTCGCCGGCTGCCGCCCCGGCGCTGCGCCGCGCGCGCAGCCCCGGCCCTTCGGAGACGTTCGCCGCCTTCGCCCCCTGTCCGCAAGGGTTGGAAGCCGCGTTGGCCGCCGAGCTGCAGGCGTTGGGCTATGACGACGCCGAGCCGGCCCGTGCAGGCGCGCGCTTTACCGCGGACTGGGACGGCATCCAGCGCGCCAACCTGTACAGCCGCCTGGCCACCCGGGTGTTGGTGCAGGTCGCCCACGGCCCGGTCGCACGCGAGGATGACATCCTGGAACTGGCACGCGCGACCGAATGGGAGCGCTGGTTCGGCCCGGAACACCGCCTGCGGGTCGACACCTCGGCGGTCAAGAGCCCGATGAAGAGCCTGCAGTACTGCAACCTGCGGGCCAAGGACGGTATTTGCGACCGGCTGCGCGAACGTGAGGGCGCGCGCCCGGACATCGACACGGTGCGCCCGGACGCCCGCGTGCACCTGTTCTTGTCGGCCGACGCCGCGACGCTATACCTGGACACCTCTGGCGAGTCGCTGTTCAAGCGCGGCTGGCGCCTGGACAAGGGCCAGGCGCCCCTGCGCGAAAACCTGGCTGCCGGCTTGCTGGCGCTGGCCGGCTGGGACCCGGGTGCCCCGCTGGTGGACCCGTTCTGCGGCAGCGGAACCTTGCTCATCGAGGCCGCCTGGATCGCGCTGGGCGTGCCACCCGGCATCGCCCGGCCATTCGGGTTCGAGCGCTTGCGCGGGCACGATGGGCGGCGCTGGCGCGAGATCAAGGACGAGGCGCGCGCGCGCATACGGCCCGGCCTGGATGCCCCCCTGGTGGGCCTGGACACCGACCCGGCTGCCATCGACGCGGCCCGGCACAACGCCGAGCGCGCCATGCTGGCGCCGGGGGCGATCCGCCTGGAAGTGGGCGATGCCCGCCAGGCGACGGCGCCGGCGGCCAGCGGCTGGATCGTCACCAACCCGCCTTACGGGGAACGGCTCGCCGCCGAGGATCCGGCACTGTGGCGCGACTGGGCGGCCTGCCTGAAGCGCAACTTCGCCGGCTGGCAGGTCGCCGTGATATCCAGCGACCCGTCGCTGCCGCAGGCGATGCGGCTGAAGGCGCGCCGGCGCACGCCCGTGTACAACGGCGCGCTGGATTGCAGATTGTTTCAATTCGAAGTCGTGGCGGCCAGCTATCGGCGCTGAAACGCTGCATACTTAAGGGGCCGTTGTCGCAGCGCAACATACGGTGGACGGCATAGCCGGCAGGTTGCCTGAATCTAGGGTTTTCCCTATAATAGGGTTAACCCTGATGCACAGACCTCACTTGGAGCGCGCCATGAACATGAATGCCGATTTCCGTATGACCGACGAACTTGAACGCCGTCTGATGCGCCAGGCTATCGAGGAACAATTCCGTCCGCATCCGCTGATGGCGCTGCGCAACGTCCTGGCCAGCTTTGCCTCGGCCGTGCGCGCCACCGCGCGGGCGATGTCCGAAGCCCGGCGCGCCAATTCGGGCACGCAGCTTCTGTAATAATGCTGCCCAGCAACCGTCAAGCATTCCCCTTGGGGGCTGCTTAACAGCCCCTTTTACCCCCGCCCCTGTGGGCGGGGCTTTTTTTTGCCCGGCCGCCTTGGCCTCCCCCGCACACTCTCCCCAGGGGCGGAATCCGGGATAATACGGCCCCCATGGACCTCACCCCCGCCACATCCACCCTGCCCGCGCCCAGCCGCCTGCGCCGCTTCGCCTGCATGATGTACGAAGGCGTGCTGCTGTTCGGCGTCGTCTTCCTGGCGGGCTATCTGTTCGACACCTTGACGCAAAGCCGCCACGCGCTCGCGCTGCGCCATGGCCGCCAGGCCTTCCTATTCCTGGCCATCGGCCTGTATTTCGTGCTGTGCTGGCGCAAGAGCGGCCAAACCCTGCCGATGAAGACCTGGCACATCCGCCTGGTCGACGCAGCGACCGGCCGCGTGCCCGGCACCAGCCGGCTCATCGCCCGCTACCTGCTGGCCTGGCCCCTGCCGCTGGCAGGCGCCGCCGTGGTCTGGGCGCTGTCGTCGGCCACCGGCTGGCAGAGCGTGGACATGCTCATCGTGTTCGCGCCCTTCGCCCACTTCGCCTGGTCGTGGTTCGACCGCGAAGGCGCCTTCCTGCATGACCGACTGGCGCGGACCCGGCTGGTGTCGGTGCAGCCTGCTCCCAGAGGCCGGCGCTAGCGCCGGCGCAGACCGTTTTGGACGCGCGAAACGGATATCCGTGAAAACCCTGATAAACCCTCGTATCGGTACGGAGAATGTTGCAGTAAGCGTCAGGCTCCGTCATGCTTGCGTCTTGCCAAAGCCGTCGGCGTAGGGACGATAGGTTGCGCTCGTAGGACTTGCTAGGACTTGCGCCGCCCGCCCCCGGAAAGCTGTCATCCAGCGTTCAAAGACCAAGGGCCATGAACGACCAATACCAGGGGCTATACCACTCGTATCACTGGCTGGTACCGACACAATTCAACATCGCCGAGGCATGCTGCCACCGGTGGGCCGCCAGCTCCACCGACGCGCGGCGCATCGCAATCTACGCCGAAGACGAAGCCGGCAACCGCGAGGTCTGGACTTACGGCCGCCTGGCCGAGGCCGCCAACCAGTTCGCCAACGGGCTGGTCCGCATGGGGGTGGGCCGCGGCGACCGCGTGGCCATCGTGCTGGGCCAGCGGCCGGAAACCGTGGTCGCCCACATGGCCATCTACAGCATCGGCGCCATCGTCCTGCCGCTTTCCACCCTGTTCGGTCCCGACGCGCTCGAGCAGCGCCTGCGTGACGCCGAGGCGCGCGTGGCCGTGGTCGACGAAGGCTCCAGCGGCAATGTCCTGGCCGCGCTGGATCGCTGCCCGTCGCTGCGGCAAATCGTCGGGATAGGCTTCACCGACGAGCGGGTGCTGCCGTGGCGCACCCTGCTGGCCCGCCAGCCCACCACCTTCAAGCCGGTCCAGACGCGCGCCGAGGACCCGGCCATCCTGCTCTATACGTCGGGCACCACCGGCTCGCCCAAGGGCGCCTTGCTGCCGCACCGCGTGCTGATCGGCAACCTGCCCGGCTTCGTGGCCTCGCAGGATTGGTTTCCACGCCGCGGCGACGTCTTCTGGTCGCCGGCCGACTGGGCCTGGACGGGCGGGCTGATGGACGCCCTGCTGCCTACGCTGTACTTCGGCCATCCCATCGTCGGGGCGCGCGGCAGGTTTTCGCCCGAGCGCGCCTTCGAGCTGATGGAGCGCTACCAGGTCACCAACACCTTCCTTTTCCCGACGGCGCTGAAGCTGATGATGAAGTCGGTGCCCGAGCCGCGCCAGCGGTACCGGCTGGCCCTGCGCTGCATCATGAGCGCGGGCGAAAGCGTCGGGGAAACGGTCTTCCAATGGTGCCGCCAGGCCCTGGGTATCACGCCGAACGAAATGTTCGGCCAGACCGAGATGAACTACCTGGTCGGCAACAGCCAGGCGCGCTGGCCGGCCCGGCCCGGCAGCATGGGCCGCCCCTACCCTGGCCACCGGGTGGCGGTCATCGACGAGTCGGGCGAGCCCGTGCCTGTGGGCGAAATCGGCGAAATCGCGCTCAACCGCTACGACATCCACGGCCACCCCGATCCCATCCTTTTCCTGGGCTATTGGCGCAACGAACAGGCCACGCAGGACAAGTTCACCGGCGACTGGTGCCGCACCGGCGACCTGGCGCGCGTGGACGAGGACGGCTACCTTTGGTATGCCGGCCGGGCCGACGACGTATTCAAGTCGTCGGGCTACCGCATCGGCCCGGGCGAGATCGAGAACTGCCTGCTCGAGCACCCGGCCGTGGCCAACGTCGCCGTGGTGCCCAAGCCCGACCCCGAGCGCGGCAACGTGGTCAAGGCCTACGTGGTGCTGACCCCCGAGCACGCCGACGGCGACCGGCAGGCGCTGACCGAGGCCCTGCAGGCCCACGTACGCACGCGGCTGGCCCCCTACCAGTATCCCAAGGAAATCGAATACATCGACAGCCTGCCCATGACCACCACGGGCAAGATCCAGCGCCGCGTGCTGCGCCAGCTGGAACTGGGCCGGGCGGGCGCCGCGGTGCCTGCGGGCCCATCCGCCCCTGCCAAGGCCAAGGGCTGACTGCCGTGGCGGTTTCCAGACGCATCCTCATCGACGTTCATTCATCCTCGACATGCCCATCTACCGGTTGGACGACCTCGTTCCCAGCATAGACCCGCAAGCCTACGTTTTCGAATCCGCCGACATCATCGGCGACGTGCGCATCGGACCCGGCGCGAGCATCTGGCCGCACGTCAGCATACGCGGCGACAACGCGACCATCACGATAGGTGCCGACACCAATATCCAGGAAGGCAGCGTGCTGCACGTGGATGAGGGCATTCCACTGACCATCGCCGACTTCGTCACCGTCGGGCACCAGGCCATGCTGCACGGCTGCACCATCGCCACCGGCTCGCTGATCGGCATGCAGGCCATCGTGCTCAACCGCGCCCGCATCGGCCGCAACTGCCTGATCGGCGCCGGCGCCATCGTGCCCGAAGGCCGGGAGATCCCCGACAACAGCCTGGTCATCGGCGTGGGCAAGATCGTGCGCGAGCTGACGCCCGAAGAGATCGAAGGCATGCACCAGGGCATACGCGACTATGCCCGGCGCGGGCGCCAGTACCGCGAAAAGCTCGTCCGGATAGGCTGAAAGCGCCCGGCGCGGGCGGGCGGATCGGCTAAGATGCAGCAATGACCGATACGCTTCAAAAATACCTTTTCGAGGACCGCAGCGTCCGCGCCCAAACCGTCAGCTTGCGCCAGACTTGGCGCGACGCCCAGGCCAACCATCAATACCCGCCGGCGGTCTCGCGCCTGCTGGGCGAGCTGGTGGCCGCCTCGACGCTGCTGGCGGCCAACCTCAAGTTCGACGGCGCGCTCGTGCTACAGATGCAGGGCGACGGCCCAATCGCCCTGTTGGTGGTCGAATGCCGCGCCGGGCTGCAGGTGCGCGCCACGGTCAAGCTGCGCCCGGGCCAGCCCGTGCCCGAGGACGGCGACCTGCAAAGCCTGCTCAATCCTGGCGGCGGCGGCCGCTTCATCGTCGTGCTCGACCCCAAGTCCCGCGGCGCCGGGCAACCGGCATACCAGGGCGTGGTGCCGCTCGAAGGCGGCAGCGTGGCCGAGGTGCTGGAGCACTACATGCGCGCCTCCGAGCAGCTGGACACGCGCCTGTGGCTGCAAGCCGACGCCGAACATGCCGCTGGCCTGCTGCTGCAGCGCCTGCCCAGCGACGGCGGGGCGAGCGGCACCGCCGAAACGGCCGCCGAAACCTGGAACCGCGCCTGCCGCCTGGCCGAAACCCTCAAGCCTGGGGAACTGCTCGGCATCGACGGCGCCACGCTGGTGCACCGCCTGTACTGGCAGGAAACGCTGCATGCCTTCGAACCACTACAGGTGCGCTGGCACTGCCCCTGCACGCGCGACAAGGTCGCGGGCATGCTGCGCATGCTGGGCCAGACCGAAGTCAACGCCATCCTGCAAGAGCGCGGCGAAGTCGACGTGACTTGCGAATTCTGCGGCAAGCCGTATCGTTTCGACTCGGTCGATTGCGCACAGTTGTTTGCCGGTGCGGGCACTTCGGCGCCGCCGGACAAGCCGACGCTGCACTAGCCTGACTCGCAGCACCACCAGCGCGCCGGTTGGCCGGCGCTGCCGGCCGCCGCCGCATGCGCACGTGCGCCCGATGTGGGCGGCGGCGCGGGCGCTGCCGCCCGAGGGCCGGCAACAGTCAAGGGCGTGCGTGCAACCGCCATCCGGCGCAGCTTCCGCCATAGCCGGATGCCGTCCGCCGCGGGCAGACTGGGCGGACGCTCCGATCCCCCCCATCGTCCCATGCCCTGCTTCCGCCTCCCGGCGCGCCAGCGCGGCGCCGCCATGCTGGAATTCACCGCAGCGGCCCTGCCCGTGTTGCTGGCCGGCGCCGCTGCGCTGGAGGCGGCGCGCTGGTACGCCGTGCGGCAGGCGCTGTCGCTGGCCCTGCACGAAGCCGCACGCGCCGCGGCGGTCGCCCATGCCGAGCCACGCACGCTGCACCAGGCCTTCGAGCGCGCGCTGCGACCGCTGTTCGTGCCGCCCGGGCCGCACGCCGGCGCTCCGGCGCGCATGCAGGCCGAAGCAGCCCGGCTGTTGGCCCGCACGGGCCTGCAGCCTTGGCAGATCGAGGTATTGGGCCCGCCCGCGTCGGCCTATGTGGACTTCGGGCGCGCGTGGCCGGGTGCGGCCGGCGCGCCCGCCATCAGCAACGACTACCTGGCCGAGCAACACGGGCAGGCGCTTGCCCGCGGCTGGCCGCAAGGCCGCGGTCCGGCGTCGGGCCTGACCATACACGAAGCCAATGTGCTGCACCTGCGCCTGACCTACGCGCACGCGCCGCTGTTGCCCGTCACGGCGGCGCTGCTGCGCGCGCTGGCGCCAGAAACCGGGCGCGCGTATGCGGACCGGATATGGCGCGCAGGCCTGCTGCCCATCGTGGCCGAAGCCCGCATGACGATGCAATCGCACCCGGTGCGCTGGAAGCATGGCACGCAACGGGTCGGCACGGCAGCAGCGGACGCGGGCGCGCCTGCCGCTGCCGGTGGCGACGTGCCCCCGGCAGGCTGGGCCTCGGACGCGATCTCCGTGCTGCAACCGCGGCCGCCCGGCGGCGCATCGCCCCGGCCGGGCGCAGGCCAGCCGCCGCCCGCCACGCAGCCGGCGCCGGGTCCGGATGCGGGCGACGCAGGCGGCCAGCCGCCTGGCAGCGCAATGGATGGTGATGAACTGTGCGGGATCGCGCTGTGCTGCGGATGACCGCGCTCAGCGCGCCGGCGCCTTGCCCGTTGCGGACGGCGGCCGCGGCTGCGGCGGCGTGGCAGTGGGCGGCAGGATGTGCACGAAGATTTCTCCTTCGCGCATCATGCCCAATTCGCCGCGGGCGCGCTCTTCTATCGCCTCGGTGCCGCTTTGCAGGTCGCGTACTTCGGCATCGAGCGCGGCGTTGCGCATGCGCAAGCCGTCGTTGACCTCGCGCTGCTGGGCGACTTCCCGCCTGAGCTCCCAGACCTTGAACCACCCCCCCTTGCCCAGCCACAAGGGGTACTGGATCAGGCCCAGCAGCAGCAACAGCACGACGAACAGCAAGCGCATGCCAGCCCCCTAGCAGCCGGCCCCGGCCTTGGACGAGGCCGCGGGCCGGCGCGCGCGTTGTTAGCGCAGGTTGTAGAAGGCCTCGCGGCCGGGATAGTGGGCGACCTCGGCCAGCTCTTCTTCGATGCGCAGCAGCTGGTTGTACTTGGCCATACGGTCCGAGCGCGACAGCGAGCCGGTCTTGATCTGCATGGCGTTGGTGGCCACCGCGATGTCGGCGATGGTGGCGTCCTCGGTCTCGCCCGAACGGTGCGACACCACGGCGGTGTACCCGGCGCGCTTGGCCATTTCGATGGCCGCGAAGGTTTCGGTCAGCGTGCCGATCTGGTTGATCTTGATCAGGATGGAGTTGGCGATGCCCTTGGCAATGCCTTCCTTCAGGATCTTGGTGTTGGTCACGAACAGGTCGTCACCCACCAACTGTACCTTGCCGCCGAGTTGTTCGGTCAGAAGTTTCCAGCCGTCCCAGTCGTTTTCGGCCATCCCGTCTTCAATCGAGATGATCGGATACTTGTCGCACCAGGTCGCCAACAGGTTGGCGAACTCCTGCGAAGACAACGACACACCGCCTTCGCCGGCGAGCACGTACTTGCCGTCGCGGTAGAACTCGCTGCTGGCGCAATCCAGGCCCAGCGCGATCTGGGTGCCCGGCTCGTAGCCGGCAGCCTCGATGGCGCGCAGGATGAGCTCGATGGCCGCCTCATGGTTGGGCAGGTTGGGCGCAAAGCCCCCCTCGTCGCCCACGGCGGTGGACATGCCCTGGTCGTGGATCAGCTTTTTCAGGGCGTGGAAGGTTTCCGCACCCATGCGCAGCGCCTCGCGGAAGCTGGATGCGCCCACCGGCAGGATCATCAGCTCCTGCAGGTCCAGCGTGTTGTTCGCGTGCGCCCCGCCGTTGATGACGTTCATCATGGGCACGGGCATGCTCATGGGGCCGCTGCCGCCGAAGTAGCGGTATAGCGACAGGCCCGATTCGTCGGCCGCGGCACGCGCCACCGCCATGCTCGCGGCCAGGATGGCGTTGGCGCCCAGCCTTTCCTTGTTCTCGGTCCCGTCCAGGTCGATCAGCGTGCGGTCGACGAAGGTCTGTTCCTGGGCGTCCAGGCCCATCAGCGCTTCCGAGATCTCGGTATTGAGATTCTCGACGGCGCGCAGCACGCCCTTGCCGAGGTAGCGGGACTTGTCGCCGTCGCGCAGCTCGATGGCCTCGCGGGTGCCGGTCGACGCGCCGGAAGGCACGGCCGCGCGCCCCATGGCGCCGGATTCGAGCAGCACGTCGCACTCGACCGTGGGGTTGCCGCGCGAATCCAGGATCTCGCGGCCGATGATGTCTACGATTGCGCTCATGATGGTCAGATTCCCTCAACGATGAACATATTCATGACGGCGGCACCTTCGCGGGCGTTGCGCGCGCGGCGGTATTGCCAGGAGTCGTAGAACGCCTGCGCCGCCGCCACGCTGGGGAACTCCAGCATCACGATGCGGCCCGGCTCGCGGCCTTCCAGGCGGCGCGTGGCGCCGCCGCGCACAAGCACCTTGGCATCGTAGGCACGCATGGCCAAGGTGGACAGGCGCTTGTAGTCCTCGTATTGGCGCGGGTTCGTGACGTGGACGTCTGCGACGATATAGGCTGGCATGCAGTTCCTCAGAAATGGTTTTCGAGAAAGCCGTGGCGCTTGGCCACCGCGTCGAGCTCGACCAGGGATTCCAGCAGCGCGGCCATGTGCTGCAGCGGCACGGCGTTGGGCCCGTCCGACAGGGCGCGGTCGGGGTCAGGATGCGTTTCCATGAACAGACCCGATACGCCCGCGGCGACCGCCGCGCGCGCCAGCACGGGCACGAATTCGCGCTGCCCGCCCGAGCGCGTGCCCTGCCCGCCGGGCAATTGCACCGAATGGGTGGCATCGAACACCACCGGGCAGCCCGTCTCGCGCATGATGGCCAGCGACCGCATGTCCGAGACCAGGTTGTTATAGCCGAAGGACACCCCGCGCTCGCACACCAATATGCAGTCGTCCGGCACGCCGGCCTCGCGCGCCGCGCTGCGGGCCTTTTCGACCACCTGCTTCATGTCCTGCGGCGCCAGGAACTGGCCCTTCTTGATATTGACGGGCCTGCCGCTGGCGGCGCAGGCGCGGATGAAGTCGGTCTGGCGGCACAGGAATGCCGGCGTCTGCAGCACGTCGACCACGGCGGCCACGGCGGCGACCTGGTCGGTCTCGTGCACGTCGGTCAGCACCGGCACCTGGATCTGGGTGCGCACGTCGGCCAGGATCTGCAGCCCTTCGTCCATGCCGGGGCCGCGGTACGAGGCCCCGGAGCTGCGGTTGGCCTTGTCGAACGAGCTCTTGTAAATGAACGGCACGCCGAGCGAGGCGGCGATTTCCTTGAGCCGGCCGGCCGTGTCGAAGGCCATCTGCCGCGACTCGATCACGCACGGCCCGGCGATCAGGAAAAACCGATGTTCAAGCCCGACGTCGAAACCGCACAGCTTCATGCGACCTCCCTGGCGCGGCGCGCCCGATTCATGCCGTCACCTTGTTGCGGTTTTTCTGGAATTGCAGCGCGGCACGGATGTAGCTGGAAAACAGCGGATGGCCGTCGCGGGGCGTGGACGTGAATTCCGGGTGGAATTGCACGCCGACGAACCACGGGTGGTCGGGCAGCTCCATCATTTCGGGCAGGTTTTCCGTCGGCGTGCGCGCGCTGATGACCATGCCGGCCGCTTCGAGCCGCGGCACATAGACGTTGTTGACCTCGTAGCGATGGCGGTGGCGCTCGTTGACCTCGTCACCGTAGATCTTGTGAGCCAGCGTGCCGGCCTTGACGGGGCAGCGCTGCGCGCCCTTGCGCATGGTACCGCCCAGGTCGGAGTTCTCGTCGCGGCGCTCGATGCGGCCTTCGCGGTCGGTCCACTCGGTAATCAGGGCGACCACCGGGTGCGGCGCGGCCGGGTCGAATTCGGTGCTGTTGGCCCCGCCCAGGCCGGCCACGTGGCGCGCGAACTCGATCACCGCCAGCTGCATGCCCAGGCAGATGCCGAGGTAAGGCACGCCGTTTTCGCGCGCATAGCGGATGGCGGCGATCTTGCCCTCCGTGCCGCGCTTGCCGAAGCCGCCCGGCACCAGGATCGCGTCCAGGTGGGCGAGCTGGTCGGTGCCGCGCTGCTCGATGTCCTCGGAGTCGATGTACTCGATGAGCACCCGCGCGCGGGCGTGGATGCCGGCGTGGTTCAACGCCTCGGTCAGCGATTTGTAGGACTCGGTCAGGTCGACGTATTTGCCGACCATGCCGATGCGCACCTCGTGCTCGGGGTGCTCGAGCGCATCGACCAGGCTGTCCCACATGGACAGGTCTGCGGGTGGGGGGCTCAGCCCCAGGGCGTCGCAGACCAGGGTATCCAGGCCCTGCTTCTGCAGCATGGACGGGATCTTGTAGATCGAATCCACGTCCCACACCGAGATCACCGCATCGAGCGGCACATTGGAAAACAGCGAAATCTTGGCCCGCTCGTCATCCGGGATGGGACGGTCGGCGCGGCACAGCAGCGCATTGGGGTAGATGCCGATCTCGCGCAGCTTCTGCACCGAATGCTGCGTGGGCTTGGTCTTGAGCTCGCCGGCCGACGCGATGTAGGGCACCAGCGTCAGGTGCACGAAGGCAGCGTTGTTGCGCCCCAGGCGCAGGCTCATCTGGCGTGCCGCTTCCAGGAAGGGCAACGACTCGATGTCGCCGACCGTGCCACCGATCTCGACGATGGCCACGTCGGTGCGGCCATCCCAGGCCGCCTCGGCGCCGCGGGCGATGAAGTCCTGGATCTCGTTGGTGATGTGCGGAATGACCTGCACCGTCTTGCCCAGATAGTCGCCGCGGCGCTCCTTGCGCAACACGGATTCGTAGATCTGGCCGGTCGTGAAGTTGTTGACCTTGCGCATGCGGGCGGAGATGAACCGCTCGTAGTGGCCAAGGTCCAGGTCGGTTTCCGCGCCGTCCTCGGTGACGAACACCTCCCCGTGCTGGAAGGGGCTCATGGTGCCGGGGTCGACGTTGATGTAGGGATCCAGCTTGAGAAGAGTGACTTGCAGGCCGCGCGATTCGAGAATCGCGGCAAGCGAGGCGGCAGCAATGCCCTTGCCCAGGGAAGAGACCACGCCGCCGGTGACAAATACGTATTTGGTCATCGTTGAAACGCCCGGCTCGTGCGGGCGCGTGCGGGAAATTTGGATTATAGCCGCCGGCCGGGGCGGTTTCGTGCCGTCCCGGCCTGTTCCGAGTTGTTTACAAATCTTCCGGACCGCTGGCGCAAGCCCCGGCGGCCGGGATGGGCATCAGCCGCGCAGGGGCGCGGTGCGCGCCAGCAGCCAGTCGCGCGCAGCCCCCTCGACCAGGGGGCCGACCCGCTCGCGCACCATGGCATGGTAGTCGTCCAGCCAAGCGATCTCGTCTTCGCGAAGCAACGACGCGTCGATGCAGCGCGTGTCGATCGGGCACAGCGTCAGCGTCTCGAAGCAGAGGAACTCGCCCAGCTCCCCGGACAGGTACGGCCGGGCGGCCACGAGGTTTTCGATGCGCACCCCCCAGCGGCCGGGCCGGTAGATGCCCGGTTCGTTGGAGGTGATCATGCCCGGCTCCATGGCGGTGTGCGGACCGGGCGCGGCGCGGTAGGAAATGACCTGGGGACCTTCGTGCACGTTCAGGAAGTACCCCACCCCGTGGCCGGTACCATGGCCGTACTCGGCCCCGCCCGCCCAGATCGGGGCGCGGGCGATGGCATCGAGCATGGGCGAAGGCGTGCCCCGCGGAAACACCGCGCGCGACAGCGCGATCATGCCCTTGAGCACCAGCGTGAAATCGACCTTTTGGTCGGCGCTGGGCGTGCCCACCGCCACCACGCGGGTGATGTCGGTGGTGCCGCCCAGGTACTGGCCGCCGGAATCGATCAGCAGCAGCCCGTCGCCTTCGATGACGGCGTGCGACTGCGGCGTGGCGCTGTAGTGCGGCATGGCGCCATTGGCGTTGAATCCCGCGATGGTCGAGAAGCTGGGGCAAACATAGCCCGGCCGGCGCGCACGCGCGGCGGTGATGCGCTCGTCGACGGTCAGCTCGGTGATGCGCTCGCGTCCCAGGGCGCCTTCGAACCAAGCGAAGAACTCGCACAGCGCCGCGCCATCCTGTGCCATGGCTTCGCGCACGTTGGCCAGTTCGGCGTCGCTCTTGCGGGACTTGAGCAGCGTCGACGGGTTGATCGTCTCGATTCGGGGAACTTCCGGATCCATTTGCCGGAAAACGCCGCAGGTCACGCGCGCCGGATCGATCAGCAGTACTTGGTCACGCTGCAGCGAGCCCAGCGCCTCGGCCGCCTGCTCATAGGGCGCCACATCCACGCCGTCGGCAGCCAGCGCCGCGCGCAGTTCGGCAGACACCTTGCCCTGCCCCACGAACAGCGTGGCGTGGTCCAGTCCGATCAGCGCATGCCCCAGGAACACCGGGTTGTATTCGACGTCGGCGCCCCGCAGGTTGAAGATCCACGCCAGGTCGTCCAGCGTGGACACCAGGTGCAGGTCCGCGCCGTGCCCACGCATGGCCTCGCGCACACGCGCCAGGCGCGCCGCGCGCGGCTCGGTCGCGTAAGGGGGCAGGTGTTCGTAGATGGGCGCATCCGGCAGCCCGGGGCGGTCGGTCCAGACTTCGTCGAGCAAGTCGGCCAGGATGTCGAGCGAGATGTCCTTGCCGGCAAATGCCGAGGACAAGCTGCGAAACGCCGCCAGGCCCAACACATTGCCGTCGACGCCGACGCGCGCGCCGGCCTTCAGGCGCGCGGCCAGCCAATCGGCGTGGCCGGGCTGGCCAGGCGCCCCCGCCTTGACGAGCTCGATGCCGGTGCCGGCCAGCTGGCTTTCTGCCTGGACCCAATAACGGCTGTCCGTCCACAGCCCGGCAAAGTCCCGGGTCACCACCAGCGTGCCCGCCGAGCCGGTGAACCCCGACAGCCAGCGCCGGCCCTGCCAGCGCGGCGGCAGGTATTCCGACAGGTGCGGGTCGGCCGACGGCACGATATAGGCGTCCAACTTGCGGCGCCGCATGGCGCGGCGCAAGGCGGCGATTCGATCGGGAATGGACGGCGGCATGAAGCTTCCTTGTACAGCGTGAAAACGGGCGCGCCGCCCTCGGCGACGGCGGCTAGCGCAGCATGAAAGACATGGCCGACAGGCTGTTGAGCATGCGCACGGCGTCCTGCACGCTGCCGGCGGTAAAGCGCAGCGTCACGCCGTCCTCGCGCTCCAGCGCGGGCCACAGGCAGAACAGGTCGGCCAGCGCCGGCCCCTGCGTCTGCAGACGGCATTCTATCGGGCCGGGGATGCGCAGCGGAACGGGTCGCTCGGCTGCCGCGGCCCGCACGGCGGCTTCGGCCGCCTCGGCAATGGCGCGCCGCGCGGCCGATGGTGACAGCGACGCGCCGCTGCCGTGTCCGCCGGCGGTCTTGACCTGGACCCAGCGCGCGCCAGGGAAAAGCGGCGCGGTTTCCTCGATGAAGGCGTCGTCGCCGCTGCCCAGGATGACGGGCACGCCCAACTCGCCTGCCAGCGCGCCGTACAGTCCCGCCTCGCCCAGCTCCATGCCGTTGATCGCCACGCGCGCGAACGCGCGACTGTTGATGGTGTGCGCCAGCACCCCGCGCCCCTGCGCGCGGCTGTGGTAGCCGATCAGCATCACTGCATCGCAGCCGGCTTCCAGGCCGGCCATCATGCCCAGCGTGCGCGGCTTGCCCAGTACCAGGCGCACGCGTTCGTCGATCTGGTCGGGCAGCAGGTTGCGAAAGCCCCCGTGCGAATCGTTGACCAGCACTTCGGTGGCCCCGCCGGCGAAGGCGCCCTGCGCCGCGGCGTTGGCCTCGCCGGTCATCCAGGCGCGGGCGCGCTCGTACTCGCCGTTGCCGGGCCGGGTCTGCTCGGCATGGAAAACGCCGGCCACCCCTTCGATGTCGGTGGAAACCAGGATGCGCATGAGGACTCCTCGAAAATCAGTCCAACCATTCGCGCCAATCGGGCGCGACTTCGGTGATCGCGCGCCGCACGTGGCCATCGCGGCCGGCCACGGTCGTGGCGCGCCACAGCGCGGCGACGATGGCCTGCTCGGCCGCCTCGGCGGCCGCCTCGAACAGGGGATCGATGCGCGTTTCGTGCAACATGGCCACGGCGGGCATGCCGCGCTCGGCCAGGTGCGGGACGGTGTAGGCGGTGGAAAAGGCCAGCGCGATGTCCCCGCTGCCATGGCCGAAGACCGAGCCGGTGCGCGCCAGGCCGGCGCCAGCGCGCAGCGACAGGCGGCGCAGCTGCCGCGCATCCAGCGGGGCGTCGGTGGCCAGCAGCAAAATGATGGAACCCTTCTCCGGCTCGCCAGGCGCGCGGCCCTGCCCGGCGCCGCCTGCCCGGTCCAGGCGGTCAGCCAGCCGCCGGCCGAAGGGACGGCCGGCCACGATCAAATTGGGCAGCCTGCCAAAGTTGGCCAACACCAGCGCGCCCACCGTATAGCGCACGCCAGGCTGCACTTGCGCCAGGCGCGAAGCCGAGCCGATGCCCCCTTTCAGGGAAAAGCACGACATGCCGCGTCCGGCGCCCACCGACCCCTGCGCAAAGCGCGTGGCGGCAGCCTGATAGGCGGCGTCGTAATGCGCCGGGGCCACCGCCAGCGCCTGGATGTCGTTCAGGTACCCGTCGTTGCACTCGAACACCAGGGGATTGACCGTGGGCAGTTCGCGGCCGACCTGCGGATTGGCCGCGACCGCCTGGCGGATCTGCGCTTCGGCCACCGCGCCCACCGAGAAGGTATTGGTCAGGGCGATGGGCGTCTCCAGCACACCCAGCTCCTGCACCTGGACCAGCCCCACGCTCTTGCCGAAGCCATTGAGCACGGTCGCGGCCGCAGGCACCTTGTCCCGATAGGGATCACCCGGGTGTGGGCGCACGACCGTCACCCCGGTCTGCAGCGGGCCCTCATCCAGTGTGCAGTGGCCGACGGCCACGCCGGCGACGTCGCAAATGGAATCCAGCGATCCGGACGGCAGCGCGCCGATGCGCGGCTGGTCGAAGACGGCGTCTTGCATGTGTGCTCTATGGTGCGATGATGCGAATGCCAAACGGCACGCGCCATCGGCGCGCCGTTTGGCGCAATGGGCCTACCTGCGGTCTATCTTGGGATCCAGCGCGTCGCGCAGCCCGTCGCCGAGCAGGTTGAACGCCAGCACGGTCAGGAAAATCGCCAGTGCCGGGAAGACGGCCACGTGCGGGGCGACGGCCATGTCGGCGCGCGCCTCGTTGAGCATGGCGCCCCATTCGGGCGTGGGCGGCTGTGCCCCCATGCCCAGGAAGGACAGGCTGGCCGCGGTGATGATGGACGTGCCGATGCGCATCGTGCCGTAGACGACGATGGGCGAGATGGTGCCCGGCAGGATGTGGCGCATGATGATGGTCCAGTCCGACGCGCCGACGCTGCGCACCGCCTCGACATAAGTCATCTGCTTGATCGCCAGCGTATTGCCGCGCACCAGGCGGGCGAAGGCCGGCACGCTGAAGACGGCCACCGCCACGATGACGTTGGCCATGCTCGAGCCCAGGATGGCGACCACGCCGATGGCCAGCAGCATGCCCGGGAACGCCAGCAGCACGTCCGAGACACGCATGGTGATGCGCTCCCACCACCCCTGGTAGTAGCCGGCCATCAAGCCCATGAAGGTGCCGACGATGGCGCCGATGAACACCGACAGGAAGCCCGCGGCCAGGGAGATGCGCGCGCCCATGACGATGCGGCTGAAGATGTCGCGGCCCAGCGAATCCACGCCCAGCCAGTGCGCAGCGCTCGGACCGGAATTGAGCGCGTCGTAGTCGAAGTAGTTTTCGGGGTCGTAGGGCACCAGCCAGGGCGCCAGCACGGCCACCACGACCAGCAGCAGGACGAAGACGCCGGCCGCCAGCGCCAGCTTCTGCTTCTTGAACTTGCGCCAGAACTCGGTCGCGGGCGTCCTGACGGCGTTCTGCGCCGCGGCGGCCGGGGCGGTATCGGTATGGCTCATGTCCGCCCTCACTTGTAGCGAATGCTCGGGTTGATGACGCCGTACAGGACGTCAACGATCAGGTTGATCAGGATGAACTCCAGCGAAAACAGCAGCACCAGGCCCTGTATCACCGGATAGTCACGCTGGGTCACCGCATCGACCAGCAGCCGGCCGAGCCCCGGCCAGCTGAACACCGTCTCGACGACGATGGAGCCGCCCAGCAGGAAGCCGAACTGCAGGCCCATCATGGTCACCACCGGGATGAGCGCATTGCGCAGCGCGTGCTTGACCACCACGACGCGCTCGGACAGGCCCTTGGCGCGCGCGGTGCGCACGAAGTCCTCCTGGATGACTTCAACGAAGGAGGCACGCGTAAAGCGCGCCATCACCGCGGCCACCGCCGCGCCCAGCGTGATCGACGGCAGGAGGTAGTGCTTCCAGCTGGCTGCGCCGACGGTGGGCAGCCAGCCGAGGTTGACCGAAAAAATCTGCATCAGCAGCATGCCCAGCGCGAACGCCGGGAAGGAAATGCCCGAGACCGCCAGCGTCATGCCCAGGCGGTCCGGCCATTTGTTGCGCCATACGGCCGAGACCACGCCAATGACCATGCCGAAGACGACCGACCAGGCCATGCTGGCGATGGTCAGCCACAGCGTGGGCATGAAGCGGTCGGCGATTTCGGTGGATACCGGCCGCTTGCTGCGCAGCGAGATGCCCAGGTCGCCCTGCAGCATGTGCGTGAAGTAGCGCACGAACTGCTGCGGCAGCGGCAGATCCAGGCCCAATTCCTTGCGCACCAGCTCGACGGTGGCCTGGTCGGCGTCCGGCCCGGCGGCCAGCCGCGCGGGATCGCCGGGCAGCATGTGCACGAACAGGAACACGACCACCGCCACCAGCAGCAGGGTCGGGATCATGCCCAATAGGCGTTTGACGATATAGCTCAGCATGCGGTTCGGTAATGCTCGTTGGCGGGCGCGGCGGCCCCGCCCTGGACCGGGCGCGGGCGGGCCACGCCGCGGCGCGGACGGTGCGCCGGCGGCGGGCATGGGCCCTGGCCACCGGCACACGGGGCTGGTTACTTCAGGTCGACCTCGCGGAACCAGAACGACGTGTCGGGCATGACATAGGCGCCGGTCAGGTTCTTGGCCTTGACGTACAGGTTGCTCTGGGTGACCAGGAAGGCCCACGGGGCTTCATTCCAGATGATCTCCTGTGCTTCCTTGTACAGCCGGGTCTTTTCCTCGCGGTCGGTGGTCGACAAGGCCTTTTGCAGGTTTTCGTCGACCTTCGTATTGGAGTAGTACGAAACGTTGTTCATCACCGGCGGGAAGGCGGCCGTGGCCAGCAGCGGGCGCAGGCCCCAATCGGCTTCGCCGGTCGACGACGACCAGCCCGCGTAGTACAGGCGCACCTTGGCATCCTCGGGCTTTTGCACTTGCTGCACGCGCTGCACGCGCTGGCCGGATTCGAGCACCTCGACCGACACCTTGATGCCGACCTGGGCCAGCTGCTGCTGCAGGAACTGCACGACCTTGACCGAGGTACCGTCGTTGTAGGCCGACCACAGCGTGCTTTCGAAGCCGTTGGGATAGCCGGCCTCCTTGAGCAGCTCGCGGGCCTTGGCCGGATCATACGGCCACGGGCCGGTCTTGTGGGCGAAGTCCACGCCCTGCGGCACCACGCCATCGACCACGCTGGCATAGCCGGCGAAGGCGACCTTGGCCAGCGCTTCCTTGTTGATCGCGTAGTTGATCGCCTGGCGCACCTTGACATTGTCGAAGGGCTTTTGCATGACGTTCATCGACATGTAGCGCGCCATGATGGAGTTGCGGTGGTCGACCAACTCGATCTTGTCGTTCTTGGCCAGCACCGCGGCCTGCTCGTACGGCACGGGGAAGGCGAACTGCGCCTCGCCGGTCTGGACGACGGCCGCGCGCGTGTTGTTGTCGGTCACGGTACGGAAGGTCAGCGTATCGACGTGGGGCAGGCCCTTTTGCCAGTAACCGTCGAACTTGGCGACCTTCAGGTACTCGGCGGGCTTCCACTCGACGAACTTGAACGGGCCGGTGCCCACGGGGTTGAAGGCGATGTCCTTGCCGTACTTTTGCAGGGCGGCCGGCGAAATCATCATGGCCGACGGGTGCGCCAGCGCATTGATGAAGGCCGAGAACGGCTCCTTGAGCGTAATGCGCACGGTGTAGGGATCGACCACCTCGGTCTTGTCCACGCTCTTGAACTGCGTGTAGCGGGCCAGGCGATTCTCGGGGTTGGAGACGCGGTCCAGGTTGACCTTGACCGCCTCGGCCGTGAAGTCCGTGCCGTCATGGAACTTGACGCCCTGGCGCAGCTTGATCGTGTAGACCAGGCCGTCGGGGCTGACTTCGTAGCCGGTGGCCAGCAGCGGCTGGATCTTCAGGTCCTTGTCGAACTCGAACAGGCCTTCGTAGTAGGCCTTGCCGGCCGCCTGGTTCAGCGTGCTGTTGGTGTTGTACGGGTCCAGCGTCTCGAGCGCGATCGCCACGGCAAAGGTCACGTCCTTTGCGGCAAGTGCCGCGGGCGATGCCAGGACCCCGAGGGCCAGCGCGGCGGCGGCCATCGTCTTGGTCGGGCGCAGTTTGTATTTCATGGAAGAGCTCCTGATACGGTGCGCGAAGCGGTTGGTGGAAGGTACTGCAAGGTCAATATGCCCCGCCGACGCGGTGGCGGGCCACGTAATGGCCGGGACCCACCTCTACCAGCGGCTCGACGACGGGCTCGTCGCCCAGCTTGCGGATGGGGCTGGGGATCTCATCGGAAAGCAGCGCGCGCTTGATGTGACGCCGTGCCGGATCGGCGATCGGCACGGCCGCCATCAGCTTTTTCGTGTAGGGATGCTGTGGGTTCTCGAAGATCGCGCGGCGCGGGCCGATCTCGACGATCTGACCCAGGTACATCACGGCGACACGGTGGCTGATGCGCTCGACCACCGCCATGTCGTGCGAAATGAACAAGTAGGCCACACCCAGGTCGCGCTGCAGGTCGATCAGCAAGTTGACGATCTGGGCCTGGATCGACACGTCCAGCGCCGAAACCGACTCGTCGGCGATCACCACCTTGGGGTTGAGCGCCAGCGCCCGCGCGATGCAGATGCGCTGGCGCTGCCCACCAGAGAATTCATGCGGATAGCGGTCGGCCATCTCCGGCGGCAGGCCCACGCGCTCGAGCAGCTCGGCCACGCGCCGCTCGGCCTGCTTGCCGCTGGCCACGCCGTGCACCAGCAGCGGCTCCATGATGGAAAAACCCACGGTTACGCGCGGATCGAGCGAGGCGAACGGATCCTGGAAGACGAACTGGATGTCGCGGCGCACGGCGCGCAGCTCGGACGCACTCAACTTGGCGATGTCGCGCCCGCCGAACAGGATCTGCCCGCCCTGGGTGTCGACCAGGCGCAGCAGCGACCGTCCGGTCGTGGACTTGCCGCAACCCGACTCGCCCACCAGCGACAGCGTCTCGCCGGGATACAGGTCGAAGCTGACCTTCTCCACCGCGTGCACCCGTCGTTGCACCCGGCCCAAGATGCCGCCGCGCAGGTCGAAGCGGGTGACCAAGTCGCGCACGCTGAGCACCGGCTCGGCGCCGGCTGGCGCGGCCGGCGCGTGCGCTTCCGGCTCCTGCCGGCCGTCGACATGCACCAGGGGAAAGCGCGCCGGCAGGTCGGTGCCACGCATCGCCCCCAGCCGCGGCACCGCTGACAACAGCGCGCGGGTATAGGCGTGGCGCGGATGGGCAAAGACGTCCTCGGACGCGCCCTCCTCGACCTTGTCGCCGCGGTACATGACGAGCACCCGATCGGCCACCTCGGCGACCACGCCCATGTCGTGCGTGATGAAGATCACGCCCATGTGCATCTCTTCCTGCAGCTGGCGGATCAGCTGCAGGATCTGCGCCTGGATGGTCACATCCAGCGCCGTGGTCGGCTCGTCGGCGATCAGCAGCTGCGGCCGGCAGGCCAGGGCCATGGCGATCATGACGCGCTGGCGCATGCCGCCCGAAAGCTGATGCGGATAGCGGCCCATCACCGAGCGGGCTTCGGGAATGCGCACGAGTTCCAGCATGCGCAGCGCCTCGGCGCGCGCCGCGGCGGCATCCATGCCCTGGTGCAAGCGGATCGATTCGGCAATCTGGTCCCCGGCGGTAAAGACAGGGTTCAGTGACGTCATCGGCTCCTGGAAAATCATGGCCATGTCGGCACCGCGCACCGCGCGCATCTCGCGCTGGCTGGCGCGCGCCAGGTCGATGACGCTGCCGTCGCGCCGGCGCAGCGCCAGGTTGCCGCTGACGATGCGCCCGCCACCGTGTTCGACCAGCCGCATCAGCGCCAGCGACGTCACCGACTTGCCCGAGCCCGACTCGCCGACGATGGCCAGGGTCTCGCCCCGGTCGACATGAAAGGACAGGTCGCGCACCGCCTCGACCGTGCGCTCGGACGTGACGAATCGAACCGTCAGGTCATCGACCTGGACCACGCGCTGCTGCGGCAGGCCGGCGTCACAGGCAAGAACGGCGGTGCTGTCGGGTTTCTCCATGGCTGCTCGGGAAATACGGATTGCGTCGGCGTTCATCGGTAGATGGCCGGCACGGGCGCCTCGCCCACGCGGGCATAGCCCCGGTACATGCCTTCGGTGTTGAACGGTAGCGCCACGTTGCCCCGCGCATCGACGGCGATCAGCCCGCCCTTGCCGCCGATGCGCGGCAGCTTGTCGTGGACCACGCCGTCAGCGGCCTGCGCCAGCGTGGCGCCGGCATACGCCATCTGCGCGGCCACGTCATAGGCGGCTACCGTGCGGATGAACATCTCTCCGGTGCCGGTGGTCGATACCGCACAGGTGCGGTTGCTGGCATAGCAGCCGGCACCGACCAGCGGGGAATCCCCCACCCGGCCCACCTGCTTGTTGGTGATGCCGCCGGTGGACGTGGCCGCGGCCACATTGCCCTGCGCATCGACCGCGACCGCCCCCACCGTGCCGAATTTGCTGTCGGCATCCAGCGGATCGGCCGGCGCCGGCTGCGCGCCGGCGACCATCGCCCGACCGTCATGGTCGAGCACGGCGGCGCCAGGCATCTCGCTTTGCACGCGCCTGAGCTGCGCCAGGCGCGCCTCGGTCGAGAAATACGACGGATCGACCAGCTCCAGCCCCTGTTCGCGGGCAAAGGCTTCCGCGCCCTGCCCGACGAAAAACACGTGCTGGCTGTTTTCCATCACCTTGCGCGCGGCCAGGACGGGATTGCGCACCCGGGTGACGTTGGCGATGGCGCCGCAGCGCAAGGTCGCGCCGTCCATGATGCAGGCATCGAGCTCGTGCGTGCCGGCGCTGGTGAACACCGCCCCATGACCGGCGTTGAACAGCGGACAGTCTTCGAGCATGCGCACCGCTTCGGTAACCGCGTCCAGCGCGCTGCCGCCGCCGGCCAGCACGGCCTGGCCGCGCTCGAGCACCGCGCGCAGCGCATCGAGGTATTCCCGCTCCTTTGCGGCGGACATCTCGGCCCGGGAGATGGCGCCGGCCCCGCCATGGATGGCTATCACGGGTTGGATCATTTTCTTCGTACACCATGGATGAGCCACGGCATCACGGACTCGGTCACACCGGCCGCGGCCGCGACGGAATTCTTGGCCCGGTAGGCCACCGCGGCCGACAAGGCTTCGATCAAGCCCAGCGCCGCCGTCTCGGAATTGGGCATCAGCTGCCGCCCGCTGTAGGCATACAGCACGATGGACGCAAATGGCACGAGCGGCGAAGTCGGCTTGTCGGTCAGCGCCAGCACCGGCACGCCGGCCTGGTACGCCGCCTCGGCAAGCGTGACCGTGTCGGCCAGGTAGCGTGGAAAGCCGATGGCGATCACCAGGTCCGACTGCGTCATGCGCGACATGCGCCGCGCCGCGTGCGACACGCCGCCCGGGCCGGCCAGCGATTCGACCACGTGCAGGTGCATGCACAGCGCCCGTTGCAACATCCCGGCCAAAAACCCGCTTGCGCCAAAGCCGATGATGAACACGCGCTCGGCCTGCAGGACGGCCTGTACCGCACGCTCGCACGCGGCGGCGTCCAGCGACTGCAGGGCGCGCTGCGCGTTGCTGATGTCCTCGCGCAGCGAAGCCGCGAAGATGTCGGCCGCGCTGGCCGGATGCGCTAGCTCGGTGCGCAGCTTTTCCACCGGTTCGAGCACGGCCTCGAAACCGCGCGCCAACTCCGCGCGGAACTGCGGATAACCCGGCAGCCCCAGCGCCCGGGCGAAGCGATTGACGCTGGCCACCGACACGCCCACGGCGTCGGCGAACTCGTCGATGGTCATGGTCGCCACCCGGAACTGGTGCGCCAGCACGTATTCGGCCAGCTTGAGCTGGGCAGGGCTGAGCGTGGCTTGCGCCCGCGCGATGCGATCGGCGATCGTCGAGGCGGCGCCGGCGCGGCGGGAGGCAGTCACGGAACGGCGGACGGGCAAGGCGGCGATCCGGGCATGAAAACTGATTTACACAGAATTGTAGATAAGAAAATAAATTTTCATGACAGGGTATACCCCAACCCCCAGCAAGGCCGGCGCCGAAAACGACGACGCCCCGCACGATGGCGGGGCGTCAAGATGCACACGCTGCACACGCGCGCGCCGGCGCGTGCAGGAGCGCGAACGAGCGAACGAGCGAACGATCAGGCTGCCTGCACGGCAGATACGTCCAACTTGGCCCGGGTCTTGGCCTGCACCTCCTCGACCGTCACGCCCGGGGCGAGCTCGGTCAGCTTCAGGCCGTCGTCGGTGACTTCCATCACGCCCAGGTCGGTGATGATGAGGTCGACCACGCCAACGCCAGTCAGCGGCAGCGTGCACTCGGGCAGCAGCTTGATCTCTTCGGTGCCGTCCTTCTTCTTGGCCACGTGCTCCATCAGCACCACGACCCGGCCGACGCCCGCGACCAGGTCCATGGCGCCGCCCATGCCCTTGACCATCTTGCCGGGGATCATCCAGTTGGCCAGGTCACCCTTTTCGGAAACCTGCATGGCGCCCAGGATGGCCAGGTTGATCTTGCCGCCGCGGATCATCGCGAACGAATCGGCCGACGAGAAAAACGACGAGCCGGGCAGCGTGGTCACCGTCTGCTTGCCGGCGTTGATCAGGTCGGGGTCGACTTCGTCCTCGGTGGGAAATGGGCCGATGCCCAGCAGCCCGTTTTCGGACTGCAGCCAGACTTCCATGCCCGCGGGCACGTGGTTGGCCACCAGCGTGGGCAGGCCGATGCCCAGGTTGACGTAGTAGCCGTCTTTGAGTTCGCGCGCGGCGCGCGCGGCCATTTCGTCACGATTCCATGCCATGGTGTCGGTCTCCTTCAGGCGCGGGTGGTGCGCTTCTCGATGCGCTTTTCCGGATTGGCATTGACCACGATCCGATGCACATAAATGCCGGGCAGGTGGATCTGGTCGGGATCGAGCTCGCCCGTCTCGACCAGTTGCTCGACTTCGACCACGGTCACCTTCCCGGCCATGGCCACGTTCGGATTGAAGTTGCGCGCGGTCTTGCGAAAGATCAGGTTGCCACTGCGGTCGGCGATGTGCGCCTTGACCAGCGACACGTCCGGTACCAGCGCGCGCTCGAGCACGTACTTCTTGCCGTCGAATTCGCGGATTTCCTTGCCTTCGGCGACGATGGTGCCCACGCCCGTGGCGGTGTAGAAGGCCGGGATGCCAGCCCCGCCGGCGCGCAGCTTCTCGGCCAGCGTGCCCTGGGGCGTGAACTCCAGCTCCAGCTCGCCGGCCAGGTACTGCCGCTCGAACTCTTTGTTTTCACCCACGTAGGAGGCGATCATCTTCTTGATCTGGCGCGTGGCCAACAGCAGCCCCAGCCCGAAATCGTCGACGCCGGCGTTGTTGCTGATGCAGGTCAAGTCCTTGACCCCGGAATCGCGCAGCGCGGCGATCAGTGCCTCCGGGATGCCGCACAGGCCGAAGCCGCCCACGGCAATGGTTTGCCCGTCCTTGACCAGGCCTGCCAGCGCCTCCCGGGCACTCGCATAGACTTTCTCCATCTTTCCTGCTCCCTTGTCCAAACAGAATAGCGTTCAACCGCGCCGCGGCCTTGGGCAGGCTGTGCCCGGCGCGGCGGCAACGTCGCTTGCGCCCGGACCCTTCGGCCTGCCCTTGTCGCCGGATTGTAATCAGTGCCGGGGGATCAGCCCGCACCGGCGCGCGATGCCTCCTCGGCGGCCTTGCGCGCTGTCATGAAGCGCTGCCGCGTCATCATCAAGTGCAACTGCATGACTTCCCTGGCCAGGTCGCCATTGCGCTCCTGCACGGCCAGCGTCAGGTCCAGATGATGGTTCAGGCTGCGCCGCATGTCGGCCGGCGAGTAAAGATGGAACGACCGCACGATGATGGGCATGTCGATCATGGTCTCCAGCATGGACTGCAGGCGGTGCGAGCGGCTCGCGCGCAGCAAGGTCTGGTGGAACAGCCGGTTGGCCGCCTGGGCGCGTTCGGCCGCCTGGCTGCCGCCCCTCTCGATGGCCTGCCGCATTTGCTCGTTGCTACTCGCCAACACGGCCAGGTCCGCGTCGTCGCGCCGCTCGGCCGCAAGCTGCGCGGAAAACGGTTCGAGCAGCAGGCGCAACTGAAAGACCTCCTCGATATCCCATTCCGTCCACGCCGCCACGTACACGCCCCTGCCCGGCTCGGCCATGGCCAGGGCGTCGCCGACCAGGCGCTTGAGCGCACCCCGGATGGGCGTGCGGCTCATGGAGAATTCTTCGGCCAGCGGCTCTTCCTTGAGCTGGGTCCCCGGCTTGTAGTAGCCGGTAAGGACACGCTGCTTGAGCGTTTCGTAGGCCTTTTGGGTATCGCTGCTCATGCGGATCGGTCCCAACCAGGATGCACTCGTCGACAATCGCGCGGCCCGCGCATGCTGCGGCAGGCCGCCGTGAGCCTACCATGCGCGGAGTCGCTGCGGCAGCCGGCCCGCCCCCCGCAGCAGGCACTGGCCGGCAGTCCGTTTGTATTCAAATTGCATTTCTTATTAGAGCAGCCCCGACCGCATCCAGTCCATCCAAATCCCTTGCACGCCGCAATGGCCTGGGGAAATTTAGGAAATCCACCGTCGGTACTAGGGTTTTCACTTACTAGCCAATTTCTGCACACCCGCTGACAATCCACGGATTGTATTTTTTTTGTACATCATGTAGATCGCTCTCATCGGCGGCGGCGAAGTCGGCCGCTGCTATGCCCGCGCGCTTTCCCAAGCGGGCCACCGGATCGTCGCGCTGTGCGACGTCAAGATTTCCGATGCGCTGGACACCCTGTCACGGGAGTTGGGTGCGACGCTGCAGGCACAGCCGGGCCCGTGGCTACACGAGGCCGATGTCGTCATCAGCGCAGTGTTCGGCTCGGCGGCGCAGCAAACGGCCGAACAGGCGCTGCCCCACATGGCGCGCACCGCGCTGTATGCCGATTTCACCACCGCCAGCGCGCAAGACATGGCCGCCGCGGCCGAACGGGCCGCAGCCTTGGGCATCGATTTCGCCGACGTGGCCATCATGGGTGCCATTAGCCTCGGCCAGGGGAAAACGCCCCTGCTGTGCGCCGGCACCGGCGCTGCCCGCATCCACGCGCTGATGCACGAAGCCGGCGCGCCAATCCGGCAGGTGAGCGGCCGTGCCGGCGACGCCGTCACCCTCAAGCTGCTGCGCAGCATCTTTACCAAGGGGTGCGAAGCCCTGGCCGTGGAATGCCTGATCGCGGCGCACGCCAAAGGGCTGCGGCAGGAACTGTACGAGGTGCTGCAGGACATTGATCAGCAACCCCTGCAGGTCTTCCTGGAGATGCTGGTGCGCACGCACGTCCAGCACGCGCCCCGCCGGCTCGTCGAAGTCGAAGAAGCCAGCCGCCAGCTCGAAAGCGACGGGCTCGAGCCGCGCGTGCTGCCGGGCGTGCGCTCGCTATTCGCGCGCACGGCCGCCGCCCTCGACAAACCTCCCCAAGTCGCCTCGGTGGACGACGCGCTGGCGTGGCTGCACAGCCTGGCGCGGCGCTGATGCCCGCTTCCCTCGACACCCTACCCACAATACCCTTCACACGGAGACGCTCAATGAAACACGCCGTCAAGTTCGCTGCGGCCGCCCTGGCCTGCTGCACCTCGGCCGTTTTCGGCCAAGCCCTGGGCAAATCGCCCATCACGTTCGTTTCGCCATTTCCTCCGGGCGGCGGCACCGATACGCTCACCCGCATGGTGGCCAACGCCGTAGCGGCCGACAAGCAATGGAACATCGTGGTGGAAAACAAGCCCGGCGCAGGTGGCAACCTGGCGCTGGACTCGGTGGCGCGCAGTGCACCGGACGGCCGGACCCTGGTCATGGCCCAGACGGACAACATCGTGCTCAACCCCTGGCTGTACAAGAAGCTCAACTACGACACCTTCAAGGATTTCAAGCCCGTGGCGCTGATCGCCTCGTCGCCGAGCGTTTACGTGGTGCTGCCCGATTCGCCGTTCCGCAGCATCGAGGACGTGGTCCGCGCGGCCAAGGAAAAACCCGGCCGCATCAGCGTGGGCGTGCCCGGCGTCGGATCCAGCGGCGACCTGATCGGCCACCTGTGGCAGAAGGCCGCGGGCATCGAGTTCACCACCGTGCCGTACCGCGGCTGGGCCCAGGCCTACCCGGACCTGGCCAGCCGCCGCATCGACATCTACAACGGCTCGGTCGCCACACTGCTGTCGCAAATCAAGGCCGGCACGGTTCGCGCGCTGGCCGTGGTGGGCGAAGCCCGTTCGCCCTCGCTGCCGGATGTGCCGACCTTTGTCGAGCTCGGCTACAAGGACATCAACCCGACGATCTGGTGGGGCCTGATGGCCCAAGGCAACACGCCCGATGACATCGTCCAGACGCTGAACGAAGCCGTCAATGCGGCGATCGGCAAGCCCGAATTCCGCAGCAAGCTCAACGAGTCCGGCTACGCCGTGCTCTGCGGCACGCCGGCGGAATTCGCCGAGCGCTACAAGCGCGACCACGATGCCTTCGGCGCCATCATCAAGGCGGCCGGCATCGAACCACAATGACGCGACGCCATGGTGCGCGCCTCCCAGCAACCTTCCGGAGCCAAGCATGATCGGTTTTGAAATCCATCCGCGCCAGCGCTGCGTCGACCGGGCCGCAGTCGAGAAATTCCGCGGCCTCCCGGTGGCCAACGTCAGTGACGTGATGTCGCGCATGTACGCCGGCGGCGCCGCGCTGCGCCCCATGCACGACGGCACGGCGCTGGCCGGCGCGGCGCTGACGGTCCGGTGCCGCCCCGGTGACAACCTGCTAGTGCACAAGGCGCTGGACATGGCCGTGCCCGGGGATGTGATCGTGGTCGATGCCGGCGGCGACCTGACCAACGCCATCATCGGCGAAATCATGGTGTCCTATGCCCAAACGCGTGGTGTGGCCGGCATCGTGATCCACGGCGCGATCCGGGATGTGGGCACGATTTCCCGCGGCAGCTTCCCCGTGTATGCGTGCGGCGTCACGCATCGCGGCCCGTACAAGGACGGGCCGGGCGAAATCAACGTGCCCGTGTCGCTCGGTGGCATGGTCGTCGAGCCTGGCGATCTCATCCTGGGGGACGAGGACGGCTTGCTGTGCGTGCCGTTCCACCAGGTCGACGAGGTGCACCAGGCGGCCAGCGAAAAACACGCCACCGAAGAAAAAATGCTTGCCGATATCGCTGCCGGCAAGCTGGACACCCGCTGGATCGACGCCCGGCTGAAGTCCCTGGGTTGCCGCGGCGTCTGAGCCCGGCATGACCGGTCCGGCGCCGCGCATCGGCCTGCGCCGGGCCGTTTTTTATCCGCGCATGATGCGTGCCAGCCTGTCGAGCACGTCGGCCGGCCAGGGCTCGGACTTGCCCGTGGCCGTGTTGCTCCAGACCAGCACGTTGCGCCCCTTGGCGTAGACCTCTTCGGCGTCGCCCAGGCGGACGATGGTCATTTCGAAGTCCATGCTGGACCGGCCGACCCGGGTCAGCGCATGCCTGACCCGGACGGTGGAGGGATAGGTCAGCGACCGGATGAAGTCGCACGACGCATGGGCGAGGATGGCCACGCGCTCGGCCGGGATTTCCAGCCCGCACTGGCGCAGCATGCGGATGCGCGCCTCTTCCATGAGCCGGAAGTAGATCGTGTTGTTCAGGTGGTTCAGCGCGTCCAGGTCGCCCCAGCGCAGTTCCAGGTCGCAGTCGTGGGTCATGCCCGGGCGCAGCCCGGCGCTGGTATCGCTGGCGGCCAGCGTCATGTTGGGATCCTCGCGCTGAAAACGATGACGGAAGCGGCGTGCGCCGCGGTTCATGCGCAGGCAAGTATACCGGCAGCGCCGGCGCATCTTCGGCGACAAAAAACCGTGCGCGCCCTGCAATACAATTGCCGGGTGCCGGGGGGACACGCGTGATCCGGCCATCATTCGAGATAAAGGAGGATTCGGGCAAATGGCCGAACGCGAATCGATGGAATACGACGTGGTAGTGGTCGGCGGCGGGCCGGCGGGGCTGGCCGCAGCCATCCGCCTGAAGCAGCTGGCCGCCGAGCGTGGCCGCGAAACCAGCGTCTGCGTGCTCGAAAAAGGCGCCGAAATCGGCGCGCATACGCTGTCGGGCGCCGTACTGGACCCGCGCGCGCTCGACGAGCTCATCCCCGACTGGAAGAACAAGGGTGCCCCGCTCGATACGCCGGTCACCCGCGACGAATTCATGTTCCTGTCGCGCACGGGTGCGCGCAGCACGCCGTCCTGGCTGCTGCCGCCCTGTTTCCAGAATCACGGCAACTACATCGTCCGCCTGGGCGAAGTCGTGCGCTGGCTGGGCGAGCAGGCCGAGGCGCTGGGCGTGGACGTCTTCCCGGGCTTTGCCGCGGCCGAGATCCTCTACGACGAGCAAGGCCGGGTGCGCGGCGTGGCCACCGGCGACATGGGCCGCAACCGCCAGGGCGAACCGACCGAGGCCTTCCAGCCCGGCATGGAGCTGCTGGCCAGCTACACGCTGTTTGCCGAAGGCTCGCGCGGCCACTTGGGCCGCCAGCTAATCGAGCGCTACAAGCTCGACGAGGGCCGCGACCCGCAAAGCTATGCCATCGGCATCAAGGAACTCTGGGAAATCGACCCGGCACGCTCCCAACCCGGGCTGGTGGTGCACACCGCCGGATGGCCGCTGGATTCGGACACCTACGGCGGCGCCTTCCTGTACCACCTCAAGGACAACCTGGTCGCCGTGGGCATGGTGGTCGGCCTGGACTACGCCAATCCCTGGCTGTCACCCTTCGAGGAATTCCAGCGCTTCAAGACGCACCCGTCCATCCGCAGCACCTTCGAGGGCGGCAAGCGGCTGGCCTACGGCGCGCGATCCATTACCGCCGGCGGGTTGCTGTCGCTGCCCCGGCTGGTCTTTCCGGGCGGCGCGCTGCTTGGCTGCGACGCGGGCTTCTTGAACGCCTCGCGCATCAAGGGCAGCCACGCCGCGATCAAATCCGGCATGCTGGCGGCCGAGGCGGCCTTCGATGCCCTGGCCGCGGGCCGCAGCCGCGACGAACTGGCTGCCTATCCTGCGGCGTTCGAATCGTCCTGGCTCTATGCCGAACTGAACAAGGCCCGCAACTTCAAGCAGTGGTTCAAGAAGGGCCGCACGGTGGGCACGCTGATGACTGGCATCGAGCAATGGCTGCTGCGCGGCAACGTGCCATGGACGATCCACCGCACCAAGCCTGACCACGCCTGCCTGCAGCCGGCCGCCGAGTGCGCGCGCATCGACTATCCCAAGCCCGACGGCAAGCTGACCTTCGACCGGCTCAGCTCGGTGTTCATCTCCAACACCAACCACGAGGAAAACCAGCCCGTGCACCTGACACTGAAGGATCCATCGGTGCCGGTGGCGGTCAACCTGGCCAAGTACGGCGGGCCCGAGGCGCGCTATTGCCCTGCGGGCGTGTACGAGTTCGTCAAGGACGACCATGGCGCGGATCGCCTGCAGATCAACGCGCAGAACTGCGTGCACTGCAAGACCTGCGACATCAAGGATCCCACGCAAAACATCGTGTGGGTAACGCCCCAAGGCGGCGAGGGGCCGGTCTATACCGGCATGTGACCCGCCCGCCGGCCGCCTTCCGCGGGTGACGGCCACGGCAACGAACGAGGGCGCCGGCCTACACTCGGCGCCCTTTTCGTCCATGGAGGCAGCGTTGAAGAAGGAAGTCGTCCTCTTCGCCGGCTGCGGCGACCTGGGGCTGCGCGCGGCGCAACGCGCCTTGGCGCGGGGCCATGACGTCTGGGCGCTGCGCCGCAACCCCCCGGATGCCGGCGGCGGGACCGCGCGCGACGGCCAGCCACAGGCGCCGGGGGATGCGCCAGCCCATGTAGGCATCCGCTGGCTGCGCGGCGACCTGGCCGATGCACGCAGCCTGCCCGCCCTGCCCGCCGGCGTCACCCGCCTGGTTTATTGCCCCGCGCCCGATGCCCGCCACGAAGAGGCGTACCGCAGCGTCTTCGTCGACGGCCTGCGCCACGTGCTGCAGCGGTTGGACGCGGGTCGGCTGCGCAGGCTGGTGTTCGTTTCGTCTTCGGCCGTGTACGGCGACCACGGCCAGGACTGGATAGACGAGGACACGCCGGAGAACCCGCTATCGTTCAACGGCCGCATCCTCTTGGAGGCGGAGCGCTGGCTGCGCAACCAAGGCTTGCCCGCCACGCGCCTGCGGCTGGCGGGCCTGTACGGCCCCGGGCGACTGCAGCTCGTCGGGCGGCTGCGCGCCGGCATGGCACGCGCCCCGCGCCGGCCGCCGCACTGGGCCAACCGCATCCACGTCGAGGACGCGGCAGCCGCCATCGACCACCTGCTGCATTTACCCGATGCGGGCCCGCTCTACCTGGGTTGCGACGACACGCCGCTGCCGCTGCACGAGCTGTATGCCCACGTGGCGAGGCTGGCCGGCGCCGCCCCGCCCGCAGAGGGCCCTGCGCCTGCGCACGTGGGCAGCAAGCGCATGCGCAACGCACGGCTGCGCGCGTCGGGCTTGGCGCTTGCCTGGCCCGATGCGCGCGTCGGGTATGCCGCGCTGCTGGGCGGGCGTTGACCGGATGCGCGCGTTGCTACGCCGGCTGGCGCGCGTAGTAGCGCCCGATGGCGGCCACCACTTTGTCCACGTCCTGGGCCGACACGTCCCGGTGCGTCACCATGCGCGTCGGGCCGCCATACACCGCACGCACCAGGATGCCCTGCTCGCGCAGCGCCGCCGACAAGGACTGGCAAGCGTCATCGGGAAAGCGCACGAAGACCATGTTGGTGTCCTGCGACAGCACCTGCACGCCGTCGATGCGGCGCAGGCCCTCGGCCAGGCGCGCGGCGTTGTCGTGGTCCCTGGCCAGGTCCGCGACATGGTGCTCCAGCGCATGCAGGCAGGCCGCTGCCAGCACGCCCGACTGCCGCATGCCGCCGCCCAGCATCTTGCGCCAGCGCAGGGCGGCATCGATGAATGCGCGGCTGCCCACCAGCACCGAGCCGACCGGCGCACCCAGTCCCTTGGAAAAGCAGATCGACACGCTGTCGAACGGCCGGCACAACACGTCGGGCGCCAGGCCGCTGGCCACGCTGGCGTTGAATAGCCGCGCGCCGTCCAGGTGCATGGACAGGCCATGCCCGCGGGCAAACGCCTCGGCCTGCTCGATATAGGACTGGGGCAGCACCTTGCCCTGGAAAGTGTTTTCCAGGGCAAGCAGCCGCGTGCGGGCGAAGTGGGGGTCCACCGGCTTGACCGCCGCGGCCAGCTTGTCCAGCGGCAGCGTGCCGTCGGGTGCGTGCTCGATGGGCTGCGGCTGGATGCTGCCCAGCACCGCCGCACCCCCGCCTTCGTACTTGTAGGTATGGGCCTGCTGGCCCACCAGGTACTCGTCGCCGCGGCCGCAATGCGCCATCAGGGCCGCCAGGTTGCTTTGCGTGCCGGACGGGAAGAACAGCCCCGCCTCCTTGCCGGCGCGCTCGGCCACGGCGCGCTGCAGGCGTTGGACGGTCGGGTCATCACCCAGGACGTCATCGCCGACCGGCGCCGCCGCCATGGCGGCAAGCATGGCCGCGCTCGGCCGGGTGACGGTGTCGCTGCGCAGATCGATCATGCCGGTCATCGTCACACCGACTGCGACAGCTGTTCGAGGATGGCCGGGTTTTCCAGCGTGGAAACGTCCTGGGTGATGGGCTCGCCCTTGGCCACGGCGCGCAGCAGGCGGCGCATGATCTTGCCCGACCGGGTCTTGGGCAGGTTCTCGCCGAAGCGGATGTCCTTGGGCTTGGCGATCGGGCCGATTTCCTTGGCGACCCAGTCGCGCAGCGCCTTGGCGATGGCCTGCGCCTCCTCGCCCTCCGGACGCGGACGCTTGAGCACCACGAAAGCCACCACGGCCTCGCCGGTGGTATCGTCCGGCCGGCCCACGACGGCGGCCTCGGCCACCAGTTCATGCGACACCAATGCGGACTCCACCTCCATCGTGCCCAGGCGGTGGCCAGACACGTTGAGCACGTCGTCGATGCGGCCCATGATCCAGAAGTAGCCGTCGGCGTCGCGCTGCGCGCCGTCGCCAGCCAGGTAGTAGCCGCGCATCTCGGGCGGGAAGTAGCTCTTCTTGAAGCGCTCCGGGTCGCCCCAGATGGTACGGATCATCGCCGGCCAAGGTCGCTTGATGACGAGGAACCCGCCCTTGCCCGGTTCGACGTCAGCGCCCGTCTCGTCGACCACGCCGGCGACGATGCCCGGCAGCGGCAGCGTGCACGAGCCAGGCTTGAGCGGCGTGGCCCCGGGCAGCGGCGTGATCATGTGCCCGCCGGTTTCGGTCTGCCACCACGTATCCACCACGGGGCAGCGGCCGCCACCGACGTTGTTGTAGTACCAGACCCAGGCTTCGGGGTTGATGGGCTCGCCCACGGTGCCGATGATGCGCAGGCTGCCCAGGTCGTACTTGCGCGGATGGTGATCCGGCGAGGATTCGGCCGCCTTGATCAGCGAGCGGATGGCGGTGGGCGCCGTATAGAAGACCGTCACCTTGTGACGCGCAATCATGTCCCAGAAGCGGCCCGCGTTCGGATAGGTGGGCACGCCCTCGAACACGATCTGGGTCAAGCCCGCGGCCAACGGCCCGTACGTGATGTAGCTGTGGCCGGTCACCCAACCCACGTCGGCGGTGCACCAATACACGTCGTCGTCGCGCGCATCGAACACCCAGCGCACGGTCAACAGCGCCCACAGCAGGTAGCCCGCCGAGGAGTGCTGCACGCCCTTGGGCTTGCCAGTCGAACCCGAGGTATACAGCACGAACAGCGGATGCTCGGCATTGACCGGTACCGGCGCGCATTCGGAGGACTGTCCCGCCTCGACGTCATGCAGCCAGACGTCGCGCGCATCGTTCCACGCGATGTCCGCGCCGGTGCGGCGATAGACCACGACCTTGGTCACCGCCTCGCAGCCGCCCATGGACAGCGCTTCGTCGACGGCGGCCTTCAACGGGATGTTACGGCCGCCGCGCTTTTGCTCGTCGGCCGTGATCACCAGCGAAGCGCCCACGTCGACGATGCGCTCGTGCAGGCTCTTGGCGGAAAAGCCGCCGAACACCACGGAATGGGTGATGCCCAGCCGGGCGCAGGCCTGCATGGCCGCGACCGCCTCGATGGACATGGGCAGGTAAATGATGGCGCGATCGCCCTTCTTGTAGCCCAGCGCCTTCAGGCCGTTGGCCAGCCGGCAGACGCGGGCCAGCAGGTCCTTATAGGTGATCGTGGTGACCTTGCCGTCGTCGGCCTCGAAGATGATCGCGGTCTTGTCGCCCTTGCCGTTTTCGACGTGCACGTCCAGGCAATTGGCCGACACGTTCAGTTCGCCGTCGCCGAACCAGCGGTAGAAAGGGGCATTGGATTCGTCCAGCACCTGCGTGAACGGCTTGGTCCAGCGCAGGTTTTCGGTCGCCTGGCGACGCCAGAACCCTTCCGGATCCTCTTCGGCCTGCCGATAGAGATCCTGGTAGGCCTGCATGCCGGGCACGTTGGCTTGCCGCGCCAGGTCCGCAGGCGGCTGGAACACCCGGGTTTCGACCAGCACGGATTCGATGGTATTGGACATGGGTTGTCTCCCTGGATGACTTGTATGGATGGCTGCGAAGGCCTGCGGCGAAACCGTAGCGCCGGCTACTTACGGCTGGCTTACGGCGGGCTGGCGGCCGGGCCGCGCGACCGCGCAGCCGGCGGCGGTCGCCGCGGCGGCTGGGCATAAGGATAGCAGCGCGCGCCGGCCCTAGTGCGGCGCGGCCTGGCCCGCGACGCCAGACAGCGCTGCCTGGCGCGCGGCCACGCCGCGCGCGACGTCGACCCGCGCAAGCAGCGCGAGCCCGCCCAGGAAAAACAGCCCCGTGACCAGGATGGCCAGGCGATGATTGCCACCCGTGGCCCAGGTCACCAGGCCGTAGGTCAATGGACCGACGGCGGCGGCCAGCTGCTGGGCGAAGGTCCACAACCCAAAAAACTCGCCCAGCCGCGCCGGCGGCGCAAACGCGCCGGTCATGGCGCGGCCCGCGCTTTGGCTGGTGCCCATGCACAGCCCAGCCAGCATGGCCGCGGCCCAAAAAATTTCCACCCGCACCGCGGCATAGGCGAGCGCCACCATCACCAGCCAACCCCACAAGGTCACGGCCAACGCGCGACGATGGCCGATGCGGTCCTGCACGCGGCCGAAAGACAAGGCGCCCACGGCCGCCGCGATGTTGACCACGAAAACCAGCACGATGACCTGTCGCATGCCGAAGCCCATCACCTCGGCGGCGTAGACCGCGGCCAGCGTCACCACCACCGCGATGCCGGCCTGGTAGCAGGCGATGCACACGAGCAGCCGGCGGAAATCGACGAACCGCAGCCCTGTTTCGCGCCAGGACGCTGCCAGGCGCCGGAAAACGCCGGTACCGCCCGCAAGCGGGTGCGGCTGCGCGCGCTCGCGCAACAGCAAGAACGCCGGCAATGCCGCCAGCGCGAACACGGCGGCCGTGGCCGCCATCACCCAGGGGACGGTGCGGCTTGCGTCCAACCCGCGCGCTTCGCCGGCCGCCACGATCGCCAGCGACAGCGCCAGCGTGAGCATGCCGCCGAAGTAGCCGCAGCCCCAGCCCAGCCCGGATATGCGGCCAAGCGCATGCGGCGCGGCCAGCTCCGGCAGGAAGGAAGCGATGGCCGATTCGCCGATGCTATAGCAGGTGTTGGAAATGACGATCAGCGCCATGCCGGCAGCCACCGCGCCCGGCCCCACCTGCGTCAACCCCAGCGTGGCCAGCACGCAGCCGGCGGTGCTCGTAAACAGCAGCCGGCGCTTGGCGGCGCGGGCGTCGGCGCGCGCGCCCAGCGCCGGCAGCACGGCCATGACCAGCAAGTAAGACGCCGACAGTGCCGCGGTCCAGGCCAGGGTCGCCCACGGGGCGCCGCCGGCCACCACGCTGACGAAGTAGGCGCTGAACACGGTCGTGAGCACGACCGTCGTGTAGCCCGAGTTGGCCACGTCGTACATGGCCCAGGCCCAGACCTCGCGCCGGCGAACCCCCGGGTTGAGCGCGGACCCGGCCTGCGGACCGGCCGCCCGCGCCCCGCTCACAGGCCGAGCGCAGCGATGCCGGCCTGGGCGATGCGCGCGTCGTCGCTGGACTTCACGCCCGAGACGCCGACCGCGCCCGCGACCTGTCCCTGCACGACGATGGGCACGCCACCTTCGAGCATGCCCTGCAGTACCGGCGCGGACAGGAAGGCCGTGCGACCGTTGTTGATGATGTCTTCATACGACTTGGATTCGCGCTGGCCCAGGGCCGCGGTACTCGCCTTGGCCGGGGCGATGTGCGCGGTGATCGGCGCGGCGCCGTCCAAGCGCAGCAGCCCCAGCAGATGGCCGCCGTCGTCGGCCACGGCGATGCTCACGGCCCAGCCGTTTTCCTTGGCGAAGGCTTCGGCCGCAGCCAGGATCTTCTTGACGTCGGCGTCGGACAGAGCGGGCTTGGTGTTCATAGGGTTTCCTTGATTTGTTCGAGTGCAGCGGGGTCTTCGATGGTGGTCAGGTCGCCCGGGTCCCTGCCCTCGCAAACTGCCGCGATGGCCCGGCGCAGGACCTTGCCCGACCGGGTCTTGGGCAGCGCGGCGACGAACCGGATGCGCGCCGGCCTGGCCACGGGCCCGAGCCTTTCCTGGACCACGCGCATGATATCGCCTTCCAGCGCCAGCGCCTGCACCGGGTCTTCGGCGCGCTCGGGCTGCTTGAGCACGGCAAAGGCCATCGCCGACTGGCCCTTGAGCTCGTCGGCCACGCCCACCACGGCGCATTCGGCCACCGCCTCGTGGGCGCTGATCGCCTCCTCGATCTCGCGCGTGCCCAGCCGGTGGCCCGCCACGTTGATGACGTCGTCGGTACGGCCCAGCACGTACCAATAACCGTCTACGTCGCGCAGGCCCCAATCGAAGGTGGAATAGACCATGCGGCCGGGTATGGACCGGAAGTACGTCTGCACGAAGCGCTCGTCGTCGCCCCAGATGGTGCTCATGGCGCCGGGCGGCAGCGGCGGCACGATGGCCAGCACGCCCTTTTTGCCCGGGCCGAGGTCCTCGCCGGTGGCCTCGTCGACCACCCGCACGTCAAAGCCGTAGACCGGGAACGACGGGCTGCCCCATCGCACCGGCGCCTTGGCCACGCCCGGCTGCGACGACAGGATGGGCCAGCCGCTTTCGGTCTGCCAGTAGTTGTCCATGACCGGCTTGCCGATGCCTTCGGCCAGCCAGCGCGCGGTGGGTTCGTCCAGGGGTTCGCCGGCCAGGTAGATTGCGCGCAGCGACGACAGGTCGTGGCGGCGCAGCAGCGCCGGATCCTGCTTCTTGAGCACGCGCATGGCGGTGGGCGCGGAAAACATCGTGTTGACCCGGAAACGCTCCACGAGCTGCCAGAGGATGGCGCCGTCGGGCCGCACCGGCGTGCCCTCGTACATCACCGTGGCCTGGCCGGCGATCAGCGGCCCGTAGATGATGTACGAATGCCCCACCACCCAGCCGATGTCGCTGGTACAAAAAAACGTCTCGCCCGGATTGCCGTCGAAGATGTAGCGCATGGAGGCGGCCAGCGCCACCGCATAACCGCCGGTGTCGCGCTGCACCCCCTTGGGCTTGCCCGTCGTGCCCGAGGTATACAGCACGTAGCTGGGTTCGGACGATTCCAGCCAGACCGGCTCGACCACGGCGCCTTCGTGGCGCCGGCGCAGTTCGGCATAAGCCAGGTCCCGGCCGGGTTCGGTTGCGAAAGGCGCCAGGCCACGGTCGACGATGACCACCCGCTGCGGCGGGCGCGCGCACATCGCCAACGCCTTGTCCAGCAGCGGCTTGTACGGCATGACCTTGCCCGCGCGCGAGCCGGCGTCGGCCGACACCACGACCCGCGGCGCGGCATCGTCGATGCGCTGCGCCAGGTTGGCCGAGGCAAATCCCCCGAACACCACCGAATGCACGGCGCCTATGCGCGCGCACGCCAGCATGACGCAGGCCGCCTCGGGAATCATGGGCATGTAAAGCAGCACGCGGTCACCCCTGCCCACGCCCATTTCCTGCAGCATGGCCGCGGCCGCATTGACCTCGGCCAGCAGTTGTGCGCGCGTCAGGATGCGCTCCTGGCCGACCTCGGTGGACACCCAAATCAGCGCAGGCGCATCCGGATCCGCCTGCGCCCAACGGTCGACGGCGTTAAAGCACAAATTGGTGCGCCCGCCCACGAACCATTTGGCAAACGGCAAGCGTGAATCGTCCAACACCTGCTGCCAAGGGGCCTGCCAATGGACGCGCCGCGCCTGCTCGGCCCAGAATGCCTCGCGCTCCTGCAGCGAACGGCGGTGAAAAGCTTCGATTTCCTGCATTTTTGTCTCCTCCATGCTGCGTGGGCGCTTGCCGGTGCGCGTTTTGTAGTATTTTTGGGGAGCTAGCTTGCACCAGCCTTGCAGCCGGACGCAAGCGGCCGGCGCCACGTGCGGGCGGCCCTGGCGGCCGTTGCGCAAACCGCGCGCCGGGCTTGCTAGAATCCGCGACGTCTGTCCGTCCCATCGACGCGCCGCCCACAGGCGGCGCACGGATCCTGCCAAACGCATGCCTATCGCCAGCCACGCCGAGGACCGCATCGTACCTACCGCCCGCCTGACATGGCGCGGCGTGTGCGCGGCCACGGTGGTGGCGGCTTGCGCCGTGCTGGCCGGTTGCGCCGGCGCCGACCGCAGCCGGCAGGCCGAGGACGAGTCCCGGCGCATCGCCCAGTATTACGCCGACGATCCCATCGGTGCGCTGCTGCAGCGCCAGCAAATCCGCCCTGCCCGGCGCGCAGGCGGGGGACAGGCGAGCCATTCCCCCGAGCCCGATCCGCCGGCATCGCCCGCGGCGCTGGCCGATACGGCGATGCAGATGTTGGGCATACGCTACCGCTGGGGCGGCGATGATCCTTCCGTGGGTTTTGACTGCAGCGGCTTGGTCGCCTACGCAGCCGAGCAATCGCTGGGGCTGAGGCTGCCGCGGCGCGCCGACGAAATCGCCCGCCTGGGCCAGCCAGTCGACCGCTCCGAGCTCCAGGCCGGCGACCTCGTCTTCTTCAACACCCTGGGGCGGCGCTATTCCCACGTCGGCATTTACCTGGGCGAGGGGCGCTTCGTGCATGCGCCGAGCGCTGGCGGCGTGGTACGCGTCGAGCGCATGGACATGCACTACTGGGCCAAGCGCTACAACGGCGCGCGCCGGCTGATGGCGATGCGCTGACGGTCAGGCCGGCTGCAGGCCGCACTGGCGCAGCGCCTGCTGCATGCTGCAGACCGACCGGCGGCAGGCCACCACCCGCACGCCCGCGCGCTGTGCGGCCTGGCGAAACGTCTTCATCACGTTGTGGCCCAGGAAATCCGTCAGCAAGATCACCAGCTGCGTACCCGTTGGCAGCTGCAGGGTTTTTTTCTGGTGCGAAGGATCCCTGCCGCTGATGTGGTGGGTGATCGCGATGTTGTGGTCCCTGAGCAGATCCGGGATATTGCCCAGGCGGTCGGCGCCGACGACCACTGCGCTGACCGCCCGGGTTGCGGCCTCGCGCGCAGTGCCCTGCAGGGGCGTGCCGGGTTGGGAACGGGGATGGGACGATTTGGCCATGTTGCCCTCGGTGGGGTCGTTGGGAACATGGTGAATGATAACGATTCCCATTAACCAATCAACAGTTAATGGGAATTTTTCTCATTTGAATTTTTCAATCAAGCATGCGGCGGGCATAGCGGCCGGTGAAGGCAGCTGGCCACCCTGCCGCCCCGCTCCGCCCTACTCCCTATGGCCATTCTGCAACGCGTTGGCCACCACCTCGCGCGTCAGCGTCGGCGCAAGCATTTCCAGGAAGGTGTAGACGTAGTCGCGCAGGAAAACGCCGGACTTGATGCCCACCCGCGTGGTGTGGGTGCCGAACAGCCGCCCGGCGGGCAATCCCACCAGGTTGCCATCGCGGCGCGGGTCGTAGGCCACCCCGGCGATGATGCCCACGCCCAGCCCGACGTCCACGTACGTCTTGATCACGTCCGCGTCGATGGCCTCGAGCACGATGTCCGGGTGGATGTCGTGCCGGGCGAAGGCCTCGTCGATCGCGGTACGGCCCGAGAACGCGCGGTCATAGGTAACGATGGGGTACTGCGCCAGCTGCTGCAGCGACAGCTTGCGCGCGGCGCTCGAGGTCAGCTCGGCCAACGGGTGGTCCGGCCTGACCACGATGGTGTGCTCCCAGGTGTAGCACGGCAGCGTGGTCAGCCCAGGCGTGAGCGCAAGCGATTCGGTCGCCACCGCCAGGTCGGCCTGCTCGTGCAGCACCATTTCGGCCAGCTGGGGCGGGCTGCCCTCGGCCAGCGACAGCCGTACCTTGGGGAACTGCTGCCGGAAGGCGGGAATGACCTTGGGCAGCAGGTAGCGCGCCTGCGTGTGCGTGCAGGCGATCACCAGCCCGCCCTCGTCACGCCGCGCGTACTCGTCGCTGACCTTCTTGAGGTTGTCGATCTCGCGCATGATGCGGTCGATGACCTGCGAGACGGCCTGGCCGGGCTTGGTCAGGCCCTTGATGCGCTTGCCGTGGCGCTCGAAGATTTTCACCCCGAGCTCATCCTCGAACTCGATGATGGCCTTGGACACGCCGGGCTGCGACGTGTAGAGCATGCGCGCCGCCTCGGTCAGGTTGAAGTCGCGGCGGATGGTCTCTCGGACAAAGCGGAACTGTTGCAGGTTCATAGGCGCCCCTTGGGACAAGGCGCCGATTATAAGTAATAAAAGAATGTTTTTATATTACTTATAGATATTAACTAGTAAGCGGCGGCGTCAGTCGCGCCCCGCGTGCTGCGTGCGATGTCGAAATCGGCAGGCGCCATTCGTCGTACGGATGCCAACGCTTTTTTTCTAGGAGACCACCCCATGGCAACCGGAACCGTCCGCCTGCACCGTGTCCTGAAGGCCTCGCCCGAGCGCGTCTACCGCGCCTTTCTCGAACCCGCCGCGCTCGCCAAGTGGATCGCGCCATACGGCTTCGTCTGCGAAATCCACGAACTGGATGCGCGCGTCGGCGGGCGCCACCGGGCGTCGTTCCGCAACTTCGGCACCGGGGCCTGCCACACATTCGGCGGAGAATACCTGGCGCTCGTCCCGTTCGAGAAACTGCACTACACGGATCGCTTCGATGACGCCAGCCTACCGGGCGAGCTCGACGTCACGGTGACGCTGCGCGAAGTCAGCTGCGGCACCGAACTGACCATCGTGCAGGCTGGCATCCCCGAAGCCATCCCGGTCGAAATGTGCTATCTGGGCTGGCAGGAGTCGCTTGCGCAACTGGCCCTCCTGGTCGAGCCCCAGATCCCCGACTGACCGCCAGCCTGGGGCCCGCCGCTGCTACTTCATGGCAATGGTGGTGTTGACCCCGCGCCCATGCGACGACCAGCGCGCGGTGACCGTCTTGGTCTGGGTCCAGAACTGCACCGCCTGCTTGCCGTTGGGCCCCAGGTCGCCCAGCTTGGATCCGCGCGATCCGGTGAAGCTGAACCAGGCCACCGGCACCGGAATGGGGATGTTGATCCCCACCTGGCCCACGTCGATGTTGTTCTGGAAGTAGCGCGCCGCGCCACCGTCCTGGGTGAACAGCGCCACGCCGTTGCCGTTGGGGTTGGCGTTGACGAAGGCCACGGCCTGCTCCAGCGTATCGACGGCGGCCACGCACAGCACCGGGCCGAAGATCTCCTCGCGATAGATCGTCATGTCCTGGCGCACGCCCGCAAAGATCGTAGGTCCGACGAAGTTGCCGTCCGGATAGCCCGGCACAGCGATGTTGCGCCCGTCGAGCAGCAGCTCGGCGCCCTCTTCGACGCCTTTCTGGATGAGCGATTCCACCCGCTGGCGCGCCTGCTTGGACACGAGTGGCCCCAAGTCGGCCTGGCGGTCGGTGCCGGCGTTGACCTTGAGCTGGCGCGCGCGCTCGACCAGGTCGGGCAGCCAATCGCGGGCCTGGCCGACGAACACCGCCACCGATGCCGCCATGCAGCGCTGGCCGGCCGCCCCGAAGGCCGCGCCCACCAGGTGATCCAAGGCCGCGTCGCGGTCCGCGTCGGGCAGGATGACGCAATGGTTCTTGGCACCCATCATCGCCTGGCAGCGCTTGCCGGCGTTGTTCGCCCGACGATAAATCTCGGTGCCGACGCGGGTCGAGCCGATGAAGGACACGGCCTTGACATCGGGGTGTTCACACAAGGCGTTGGCCGCGTCGGGCCCGCCGTGCACGACGTTGAGCACGCCCGGCGGCAGACCCGCCTCCAGGGCGAGCTGCGCCAGCAGCATCGTCGAACTCGGATCCTGCTCGGACGGCTTGAGCACGAAGGTGTTGCCGCACGACACGGCGATCGGAAACATGAAGCACGGCAGCATCACGGGGAAGTTGAACGCCGTAATGCCCGCGCACACGCCCAGCGGCTGCACCAGGGTGTAAACGTCGATGCCGCCTGCGGCGTTTTCGGCATATTCACCCAGTTGCAGGGTGGTGATCGCGCAGGCGTGCTCGACCACTTCCAAGCCGCGGCCAACCTCGCCCTCGGCATCGGGCAGCGTCTTGCCATGTTCGCGGGTGATCAGCTCGGCCAGGCGCCCGGTGTGTTCACGCAGCAGCTGCTGCAGGCGCAGCATGATGCGCATGCGCGTGCCCTGGCCCGTATTGCGCCAGGTTTCGTAGGCGCGCTTGGCGCTGGCCACGGCGCGGCCGATTTCCTCCGGCGTGGCAAAGGGCACGCGGGCGACCACCTCCTGGGTCGCCGGGTTGACGACGTCGCGCCATTGCGTGGTGCGCGACTTGACCAGTTCGCCGTCGATGAGCAGCGGCACTTCGGCGGGGGAGGCACTCATGGAAAACTCCTTGCTATGGAAATGGGGCCGGGCCACGCCGCTAGCGCTGGGTCACGAGCGGGCAGGTCGATGCCGAAAGCGGCTGGAACGCTTCCTCGGCAGGAATGGTGGCGACCAGGCGCGAGTAATCCCAGCCGCCCGTGGATTCGCCGGGCTTCTTGACTTCGTACAAATACATGTCGTGGATCACCCTGCCGTCCGGGCGGATGGCCGCGTTGCGCATGATGGGATCGCGGATGGGCATGGCGCGCATTTGGTCGGCCACCACGCTGCCGGCGACCGAACCGCTGGCAGCGACCGCGCGCAAGTAGTGCAGCACGCTGGAATAGACGCCGGCCTGGGTCATGGTCGGCTTCAAGCCCCGGAAGGCTTTCTCGAAGCGCGCGGCCCACTGGCGCGTGGCGTCGTCGAAATCCCAATAAAAGCCGTCGACGTAGGTCAGGCCCTGGGCATTGTCCAAGCCCAGCGCGCGCAGGTCTGACAAGAAGATGAGCAGGGATACCAGGCGCTGGCCGCCTTCGACGATGCCGAATTCGCGCGCCTGCTTCACGGCGTTGACCGTGTCCTGCCCGCCGTTGGCCAGCGCAACGACGTCCGCGCCCGAGGACTGCGCCTGCAGCAGGTAGGAGGCGAAGTCGGGCACATTCAGCGGGTGCCGGACGCTGCCTGCGACCTTGCCGCCGAGCGAGGTGACCATCTTGGCCGTGTCGGCCTCCAGCGAGTGCCCGAACGCATAGTCCACCGTCAGGAAGAACCAGCTCTTGCCGCCGGCGCGCACGGTCGCCCGCGCCCCGCCGACCGACTGGGAATACGTGTCGAACATCCAATGAAAGCCCACTGGCGAGCAAGATGCGTTGGTCAGGTCCGTGGTGGCCGGCCCGGAAAACATCACGACCTTGTCCTTTTCGCGCGCGATGCCCTGCACCGCCAGCGCCACTGCCGAGTTGGTCAGGTCGGCGATCGCGGTCACGCCGTCGCGGTCGAACCATTCCCGGGCGCGCGCCGCGCCCACGTCGGCCTTGTTTTGGTGGTCGGCCGATACCAGGTCTATCTTCATGCCGCGACATTCGGCCTGCAGGCAGTCGTCGATGGCCATGCGGGCCGCGGCTACCGATCCCGCGCCGCCCATGGCGGCGTACGTGCCGGACATGTCGGTGAGCACGCCGATCTTGACCGGCGGCGGCTCGGCGGCCCAGGCCTGCGCCGCGAACGCGGCACCCACACACCATCCCGCGGCCAGGCCGCGCAGTTGCTTGTTCATGGGGATGTCTCCTGGTTGTCGTCGTTATCTGCCGTGCACCGGCCCGGCAGCGCTGGCCGGGCAACGGCAAGGCCAGTGTAGATGTGTGAAAATGCCGATCGCAACGGCAGATTCGCACATACGTTGTGTAAATTCGCACAAGGACCACGTCGATGGATGCACCGCTGGATTGGGACGGACTGCGCTATTTCCTGGCCGTGGCACGTACCCAGCGGGTCAGCGCGGCCGCCCGGTTGCTGGGCGTGGAGCACACGACGGTGGCGCGGCGCATCCGCGCGCTGGAAGCGTCGCTCGGCACGCTACTGTTCGAAAAATCGCGCGGCGCCGGCTTCGTGCTGACCGGCGAAGGACAACGGCTATTCACCCACGCCGAGCAGATCGAAAACAGCGTGGACGCGGCCCGCGAGCAGCTGTCGGGCACCGGCCAGGCCTTGTCCGGGCACATGCGCATCGGCGCCACCGAGGGCTTCGGCAGCTACGTGATCATGCCGCTGCTGGCCGAGTTCCAGCGCCACTACCCGCACATCACGCTGGATGTGCTGCCCGTGCCGCGCTTTGTCAGCCTGTCACGGCGCGAGGCGGACCTGGCCATCACCATCGAGCGCCCGCAGCGCGGCCCTTACGTCTGCACCAAGCTGTGCGACTACGCGCTGAAGCTGTACGGCACGCACGCCTACCTGGCGCGCCACAAGCCCATACGCTCGAGCCGTGACCTGGCCGGGCACAGCTTCATCGGCTACGTCGACGAGCTGCTGTTCAGCGAACGCCTGCGCTACCTGGAGGACGTGCTGCCCGGCGCCCAGGTGGTGTTGCGCAGCACCAGCGTCATCGCGCAGTACCACGCGGCGCTGCAAGGGCGGTCGCTGGCCATCCTGCCCTGCTTCATCGCCGCGCAGGATCCCCGGCTGGCGCCGGTGCTGGAAGACGAGGTGACCATCACCCGGACCTTCTGGATGTACTGCCACGAGGACGTGCGCCGCCTCAAGCGCGTGACGCTGCTGTGGGACTACCTGCGGCGCTCGATCGCGCACAACGCCGCGCTAATGGCTGGCGAACACGGCACCATGCGCTTCTTGCCCGGGCCGCCCGACGGCAGGCAAGCCCACGAGTCAGCGCGGGCGCGCCGCGCTAGCGGCGGGCCGCCTCGACCGGGCCAGGCGCCACGCCCGGATCGCGAGGCGCCTTGACGCGCAGCCGCCGGTACAGCAGGTAGGCGGTCAGCGCGGCGAACACCGCATGCACCGCCCAGACGCCGATGCCGAAGCTCAGCTTGCCGCCGCCGATCCAGCCGCGCGACAGGTTGATCAGGTTCATGTACAGCAGGGCCACCAAACCTGCCATCAGCAGGTCGCCGGAGCGCCCCAGCCTGGGGTTGACCGCGCCCAGCGGAATGGCCAGCAGCGCCAGGTTCAACGCGGCCAGCGGCAACGCAATGCGCCACATGATCTGCGACCAGGACCGGTCGTTGTTGTCGGCAAACAGCTGCATCGTCGGCCGCGCCTTCATCACCTGCTCGGCCGCGGCCCGCGCCGCAGCCATGGGGTCTTCTTCGCTGCTGCTTTCCAGCCGCACGCCGTAGCGCGCGAAGTCGGCCAGGCGCATCTCGGGCGAGCCCGGCTTGATGTCGAAGCGCTGGCCCTGGTCGAGCACCAGGAAGCGGTCGCCGTTTTCCATGACCTCGATGCGCGCGCTGCTGGCCGTCACCACGCTGTGCCATTCCGGGTCGACCACGCGCACGAAGACGTTGCCCAATTGGTCACCTTCGCGCACCGGATCCTCGGCAAAGAATACGCGCTGGCCGTCGGCGGCCTCGGCAAACTGGCCCGCGGCCACCTTGGACAAATCCGAGCGCTGCTCGTAGCGCTCGCGGTACTCGGCGATCTGCCGGTAGGCCCAAGGCGAAGCGGCCAGCGTCAGCACCGCGATCACGATGGCCACCGGCACCGCGCAGCGCAGCACGGGCCGGATCCAGTTGGCAAGCGACAGGCCACTTGCGAACCAGACGACCATTTCCGATTCGCGATAGGCGCGGGTGACCGTGGTCAGCACCGCGATGAACAGCGACACCGCCAGGATCACCGGCAGCGCCGTGATGGACGAGAACGCAGCCAGGCCGAGCACCACGTCCGCGCCGATGGAGCCACCCGCCGCTTCGCCCAGCAGCCGCACCAGCAGCACGCTGAGCCAAACGATGATCAGGGTGGAAAGGACAACGCCGGCGTGACTGGTGATTTCGGAAACGACCGCGCGTTTGAATAGGGACATGTGAAGAATTGCGGGATAATCAGCGGCATCCTTTCGACGCACACCGGGGCAGAACCCTTATGGAATTTAGCACACAGACCACCGCCTCCCTGCACCAGATCAAGACCGCGGCGCTGGCCGTCGGCGTGTATGCCGACGGCGTGCTCACGCCCGCGGCCGATAGCGTGGACCGCGCCGCCGGCGGCGCGCTGCGGGCCGTCGTCAAGGGCGAGTTCCGTGGCCGTCCCGGCAGCACGCTGGTGCTGCGCAACCTGGACGGCGTGGCCGCCCAGCGCGTGGTGTTGGTGGGCTTGGGCAAACAGGACGAATACAACGCCCGGGCGCATGCCGGCGCCGAGCAGGCCTTCGTTTCTCTGTGCGCGCAGGCCAGCCTGGCCGAAGCCGTTTCCACGCTGGCGGCCGAACCCTGCCCCGGCACGACCATCCGCTCACGCGCACGCGCCGCGGCCATCGCCGCCGGCGCGGCCACCTACCGCTACGATGCCACCTTCGGCAAGCGCGAGCGCGACGCCGCGCCGCGGCTGCGCAAGCTGACGCTGTCGGTCTCGCGCAGCGATGCGGCGCAGGCCCAAAGCGGCCTGCGCGAAGGCCGCGCCATCGCCAATGGCATGACGCTGGCCCGCGACCTCGGCAACCTGCCGGGCAACGTCTGCACCCCCGCCTATCTGGGCGACACGGCGCGCAAGCTGGCGCGCGAATTCAAGTCCATCAAGGTCGAGGTACTCGAGCGCAAGCAGATCGAGGCGCTGCGCATGGGCGCCTTCCTGTCGGTGGCGCGCGGTTCGGACGAACCGCCGCGCTTCATCGTCCTGCGCTACTCGGGCAAGGCGGCGGCCAAGTCCAAGGCGGCCAAGCCCGGCAAGGGCCCGGTCGTGCTGGTCGGCAAAGGCATCACCTTCGATTCCGGCGGCATCTCGATCAAGCCGGCGGCCACGATGGACGAGATGAAGTACGACATGTGCGGCGCGGCCAGCGTGCTGGGCGCGCTGCGTGCCGTCGCCGAGCTGGAGCTGCCGCAGGAAGTCGTCGGCCTGATCCCGGCCTGCGAAAACCTGCCCAGCGGCCGCGCCAACAAGCCGGGCGACGTGGTCACCAGCATGTCCGGCCAGACCATAGAAATCCTCAACACCGACGCCGAGGGCCGGCTCATCCTGTGCGACGCGCTGACCTACGCCGAGCGCTTCAAGCCGTCGGCGGTGATCGACATCGCCACGCTGACCGGCGCCTGCGTGGTCGCGCTCGGCCACGTCAATACCGGCCTGTTCAGCAAGGACGACGCCCTGGCCGAGGCCCTGCTGGCCGCCGGGCGCGAAACGCTCGACCCGGCCTGGCGCATGCCGCTGGACGATCCGTACCAGGAACAACTCAAGTCCAACTTCGCCGACATGGCCAACATCGGCGGCCCCCCGGCCGGGGCGGTGACCGCCGCCTGCTTCCTGTCGCGCTTTGCCCGCGCCTACCCGTGGGCCCACCTGGACATCGCCGGCACCGCCTGGCGCAGCGGCAAGGACAAGGGCGCCACGGGCCGGCCGGTGCCGCTGCTGGTGCAATACCTGCTCGGCCAAGGGTAGGCAATGGACGCTGCCGGGCACGACGGCCAAGTGGACTTCGCCTTCGGTGCGCGCGACCGGCTGCGCACCGCCTGCCAGATCGCGCGCAAGCGCTACATGGAAGGCAGCCGCCTGGTGGTCTATTGCAGCGACAGCGCCCGGCTGACGGCCTTCGACCGCCTGCTGTGGAGTTTCGACGACACGTCCTTCATCCCCCACGTGCTTGCCGACGACCCGCTCGTGGCCGACACGCCGGTGGTGCTGACCGCCGGGTCGCCGCAGGCGGCGCGCGAGGCGATGGGCCCGCAGGCCGAGCCCTGGCTGCTGAACCTGGATGACGCCTGCCCGCCCGATTGCGAGGCATTCGCGCGCATAATGGAAGTCGTCTCCGACGACCCGCTGGAGCGCCAGTTGGCGCGCCAGCGCTGGCGCGCCTACCAAGCGCAGGGTCGCCGGCTGCAGGCGCACGACCTGAGCCGTCGTTCCTAGGCGCAGGCGCGGCGCATCTCCGAACGAGGCCGCCATGTCCTACGATCCCGACGATCCCGGCATCCCGACGCTGACCACGCGGGTCACCCTGCCCGGCCCCAAGCAAGGCCACGACACTGGCAGCGCCAGCCCGCCGCGGGACGAATCGTCCCAGCCGCCACCCCATCGGCCTGCCGGCTTGGTGCCCGCCCCGCAGGCGCCCGCACCGGGGCCGGAGCGGCGCGTCGCGATCACCGGCGCCCTGCAGGCAATCCTGGAAGCCGAGGTCGAACGCGCCGTCGCGCGGGCCCTGGACGACGCCATAGACGAGGTCCGGGCGCGGCTGGAACGCGAAATCCCCGCCCTGGTGCAGCGCGCGCTTGCACGCGCCGGCAACGACGCATGAGCCATCAGCGCCCCGCGACATTCAGGGAACTGTCAGGTATTCTTATGGTCTTAACCGGGCGAAGCTTTCCAAGCCCGCAAGCCATTTCCGGACAACAAGGAGCTTTACATGCGCGACCTACGTCCCTCCCCCCTGGCCCGTACCGGCCCGTATGCCGCGCCGGGCGAAGTCGTACGCAACCGCGTGTTGCGCAACACCTACTGGCTGCTGGCGCTGTCGCTGGTGCCGACCGTGCTGGGCGCCGCGCTGGGGCTGACCACCGGCCTGAACCAGTTCATGGCGGCCAGTCCGGGACTGACTACCATCCTGTTCCTGGTCGGCGCCTTCGGCCTGATGTTCGCCATCGAGCGCAACAAGAACAGCTCGGTGGGCGTGGCGCTGCTGCTGGCCTTCACGTTCTTCATGGGCGTGATGCTGTCGCGCATGCTCGGCTTCGTGCTGGGCATGAACAACGGCGCGCAGCTCATCATGACCGCCTTCGGCGGTACGGCCATCGTGTTCGGCACCATGGCCACCCTGGCCACCACGCTCAAGCGCGACCTCTCCGGCCTGCAGAAATGGCTGTTCACCGGTGCGGTCGTGATCCTGGTGGCGGCGCTGGCCAACATCTTCCTGCAACTGCCCGCGCTGATGCTGACCATCTCCGTGCTGGCCATCGTCATCTTCTCGGCCTTCATGCTGGTCGACCTGCAGCGCGTGGTCAACGGCGGCGAAACCAACTATGTCAGCGCCACCCTGGCCATTTACCTGGACATCTACAACGTGTTCGTCAACCTGCTGATGCTGCTCGGCATCTTCGGCGGCAACCGCGAATAAGCCGATGCCGTGCCGGCAGGCCTGCCGGCAACACCCCTTCGATCCCAAGCCTGCCCCACCGGGGCAGGCTTTTTTGCGGCACCGTGGTCCACACTCGCCCCGGGGCGCCAGCGGCCGCTTCGGTCCGAGGCGACGGGTCAACCCCTTCGCGCGGGGCATGATGCAAGCCAGGATGCGACCAGCACCGTAGGCATGCCCCGTTTTAGGTATTAGGTTTCTGCGAACATCCATATCATTGGACCAAACAACATCCCCTTGTGCGGCCGACACAATAGCGCTGCCACGACCCAACCAATGGATAAAAGGGGATCGCCATGAAGATTCGAGCGCTGCTGGCCCTGGGGGCATTGCTGGCGTGCACCGCCGCCCAGGCCAATGACTACCCGAGCCGTGCCATTACGCTGATCGTACCGGCCGCCGCCGGCGGCAATGCCGACATTACCGCCCGGCTCGTCGGCCAGGAATTGAGCAAAATCCTCAAGCAGCCCGTCGTGGTGGAGAACCGCGTCGGCGCTGGCGGCCGCATCGGCACCCAGGCGGTGGTGCGCTCGGCCGCAGACGGTTACACCCTAGGCTACGCGCATGTCGGCACGCTGGTGCTCCATCGATTCTTGTTCAAGGAGCAGATGTATGACATTGACCGCGACCTGGTCCCGATCGGCCTGATTGCAGAAACGCCCAACGTCATCGTCGTGCGGCAAGACTCGCCACTGCGCAGTCTGCAGGACCTGATCGCGCGTAGCAAGGCCGAACCGGGCCGCCTGACCATGACCTCGGCTGACCCGGGCACGACGAGCGAAGTCGGCGTCAAATTGTTCATTGCCCAGACCGGCGCAGGCGTGCGTCAAATCCCCTATAAGACCACGGCCACGCAAATCTCGGACCTGTTGGGCGGACACGTCGATTCGATGATGGAGAACCTGCCGCCGCTGCTTGGCACAATCCGGGACGGACGCATGCGCGCGCTGGCGGTCACGACGCGCAAGCGCGTGGCTTCACTGCCTGACGTGCCCACGGTTGCCGAGCAAGGCTACCCCGACTATGAGCAAGGTGCTTGGAGCGCCCTGGTGGCGCCTGCCGGCACGCCGCCTGCGGTGATCGCGCGGTTGAATGAGGCGTTGAACCAGGCGCTGCAAATGCCGGCCGTGGCCAACGAATTGCGCGGCCGTTCGCAGGAACCGCTAGGCGGCACGGCTGACGATGTCCGCGCGCAGATCGCGCGCGAGCTTCCAAAATGGGAGCGCGTCATACGCACCGCCGAGGGTTCGTCGAACTGATACCATGCCCCCGCGCCCATCCCCGCAACTGCCATGACTGCCGTCGCCACCCGCGAGGATTTTTCCTGTCCCGATCCCGATAATCGGTCCGCCTACCGCACCGTTACCATCCCCATGCTGCGCATCTCTGCCGGGCCCGGCCCATCGGTCGGGTTGATGGCCGGCGTGCACGGTGACGAATGGGAAGGCCAGGCCGCCCTGCTCGCGCTGTGGCACGAACTGCCACGGCTGCTGCACAAGGGTACGGTCTACGTGGTGCCATCAGCCAACGTGCAGGCGTCGTTGGCCGGCACCCGCCTGTCGCCCTCCGATGCGGGAAACCTGAACCGTGCGTTCCTTGGCGCGCCTGCGCGCGGTTATACGGAAACGCTGGCTGCCGCGCTGGAGAGCCGCCTGCTTGCGCGGATCCAATACCTGATCGACGTGCATAGCGGAGGCACCTCGCTGCGGTACCTGCCATCCTGCGTGGTCACGCGCCATGGCGATGACGCCTTCGATGCGCGCACCGCGAAATTGGCCAGGGACTTCGGTATGCCGCATTGCCTGTTCTTTCGCAGCAACGAGCCGGGTTCGCTGCCGGCGGCAGCCAGCCGCCGCAAGGTCGCACGCATCAGCGCAGAAATCGGCGGCGCAGGAGAAACCAGCCGCGAACTGGTGCAGGCCTGCCGGCAGGCCATGCTGTCGTGCCTGGCCGGTTTGGGCATGATCGACGCCGGCTACGCGTCGAACGGTGACAGTCCAGCGCTTTACGACCTGTCGCCTGCAGCGGCGACCGTGCGGGCCGACCGCGACGGCGTGCTCGTGCCCGAAGTCGCCCTGGGCAGCCGCGTCGATGCCGGCCAACGGCTGGCCGCGCTGATCGAACCGGCGCGTCCGGACCGCCCCGCCGACCCGGTGCCCAGCCCGCAGGCCGGCACGGTGTTGTGCCTGCGTCCCATCGCCCGCAGCAGGCCCGGCGACTGCCTGTTCCAGGTTGCGCCGCCGCTGCCCTTTGACACATTACCCCGCCTGTACGACGTCTCATGCGCATGAATCCCCTGCTGTCCGGCCTACGCTGCATCCGCTGTGGCCGGATTTTTCCCGCAGCCGACTATCCGGAGGGCTGCCCTGACTGCCTGGTCGCCGGCCATCCGGCTTCGCTGGAATGCCTGTACGCGCCGGCAGCCCGCGACGCCGTCCTTCCCGTGCCGGTGCTGGATCCCATTACGCTTGGCGAAGGCAACACGCCTTGCCTGCCCATGGCGGACCTTGCCCGCGAGATGGGCACCGGCGCGCTTTGGCTCAAGTGCGAAAGCGGCAACCCCACGGGCAGCCATAAGGACCGCATGGCCGCACAGTTGGTTTCGCGCGCCCGGCTTGCTGGCGCCACCCGCGTGGCTGCCGCCTCCAGCGGCAACGCCGGCGTGGCGCTGGCTGCCTACTGCGCCGCGGCAGGGCTGACCGCCGACATCGCCATCACCCCGTCGTGCCCGCCCCGCCAGCGCGAGGCGATGCAATACTTCGGCGCCCGGCTGGCGTGCTTTGAGGACAGCCTTGCGCGCTGGCCTTACGTGGCGCGGCTTTGCCGCGAGGAAGGGGCGTTCGCCGGCACCAACTATCTCAATCCGCCGGTGGGCACACATCCGTACGGCGTAGAAGGCTACAAGGGCGTGGCGACCGAAATCCTGGACCAATGCGGCGCGCCGACCGACATGATCGTGCCGACCGCCCGGGGCGACTTGATCTGGGGCATCTGGCTGGGCTGGGAATACCTGCACCGCGAAGGCAAAGTCTGCCGCCCGCCGCGGATGCACGCAGTCGAACCGTACCCACGCCTGTCGCGCGCGCTGGCCGAAGGCGATGTGCGCGGCCTATGGGAAAGGCCGACGCAGCAATATTCGACTGCCGGCGGCACCTGCACGTTGCAATCGGTGCAGGCGCTCGCCCGCTCGGGTGGCCAGGCGATCGACGTCGACGACGCCCAGGCGCGCCAGGCCCGGCAGCAGTTGGCCCACGCCGGCATCGCTGCCGAGTTGGCCTCGGCGGCCGCGCTCGCGGCGGTGCCGCTACTGCGGCGCGCCGGGGTGTTGAACGAATCGTCGACGGTGGTCGTGATGCTGACGGCCGACGGCCGGCGCGACTGACAGGCCGGTGCCGGCAAGAATCAACGGCGCCGACCTGCCGCCCCTGCCGCCCCTGCCGGCACGCCGAAGCGCTCGGCGAGCGGCGCCAGGGCGGCGCGCACGCAAGTGGCCCAGTATTTGCCCGCGGCCGACAACGGCCGCTCGCCGTGCAGGATCATGTAACACTCGAAGTGCACGGGGGCCTGCAGCGGACGGTAGGCCAGTCCGGCCGCTTCGAGTCCGACGGCCGTGGCGGGATTGGCGATGCCCAGCCCATGCCCGGCCAGCGCAAGCTGGCACACCGTGCTCGAGTATGGGGTTTCGATCGCGGCGCGCACATCCACTTTCGCCGCTGCCAGCGCGGCATCGAGCCGGCGCCGCGAGCCGTCCTCGCTGTTGAGCAGGATCAGGGGCTGGCCGGCAAGCTGCGCCAACCCGACCGCGTCCAGCCGCGCAAGCGCGTGGGTAGCCGGAAACACCGCAACCGCGGCCAAGCGCGCCAGGCAATGTCCACGCAACCCCTGCAGTTCCGACTCGTCGGCCACCAGCGCGAGGTCCAGCTCACCTGACACCACCATGTCGCGCAAGGTGTTGGAATCGCGGACCTGCAGATAGATGGGCGTATCCGCGTACCGGCGTCGAAAGCGCGCCAGCGCCTGCATCATGACCTGGCCGGCATACGCATGGATGGTGCCGACCCGCAGGCGCGGCTGCCCCGCGCCCCTGATGGCCTGGATCTTGCGCCCCAGTGCCTCTAGCCCTACGTTCAGGCGCCGGATCTCCTCGTACAACAGATCGGCCTCCGGCGTGCGCACCAGTCGCTGGCGCACGCGTTCGAACAGGCGCAGGGCAATGGCCTGCTCGAGCGCGGCCAGGGTCGTGCTGACGGTCGCCGGCGAGACATCCAGGCGTCGGGCAGCTGCGGTGACGCTGCCGGTTTCGTAGATGGTGCGGAAGGTTTCGACCTGCCTGAGCGTAAAGGTGGACATGGCCGCGCCCGCCGATCAGAACCGTTGCAAATCCAGCAGGACCCGGCGCGTGGACAGCGGCTTGCCTTCGAGCTGCTCGTCCAGGCGGCGCCGCAGGTCGGCGCGCAGCGCTGGCTCGGCGGCCGGGTCGTCGAAATCCGGTTCGGCGCCGTCCACGCCATAGCCGGTCTCCTGCAGCAACACCCATTCGAAGCGGCGCAAGGCGCCGGCGGCACGGCTGCCCGAGGCCAGGCGCTGCAGGGCCTGGTCGTAGGCGTCGAACAGCGCCGGATGCGCATCTTCTCGAGGCAGCAGGCGTAGCAGCAGCTCGTTCATATACCAGGCCGACATCAGCGCCGGTCCGGCAAGCGGCCGGATGCCTGCGCTTTCGGCGCGGGTCAGCGTGCGCACTTCCCCCGCCCCGCTCCAGGACAGCAGCAGCGGCTGGAAGGCCGCCAGCACCGGCCGCAGCACGGAATACGGGCGCTTGGCCCCCTTGGCCACCAGCGCCACGCAGCCGTGCTCGCGCGAGAACGCCTGGACGACGAGGGAGGTTTCACGCCACGGGGTGGCGTGCAGCATATAGGCGAGGCTGTCCTGAACGCGCTGGGCGCGCTTACTCATAGCCAAGTTCGCGCAGCACGGCCTCGCGCTCGGACCAGCCCTTGCGCACCTTGACGTAGACTTCCAGGTGCACGGGCTTGTCCAGCAGCCGGGCGATGTCCTGGCGCGCTTCGGTGGCGATGCGCTTCATGTGGCTGCCGCCGGCGCCCAACAGGATGGGCCGGTGGCTTTCGCGCTCGACGATGACGCAGGCAGCCACGCGCGCGCCCTTGTCGTGCTCTTCCCATTGCTCGATGACCACGGTGCAGCCGTAGGGCAGCTCGTCGCCGACCAGCCTGAAGATTTTTTCGCGCACCAGTTCGGCGGCGATGAAGCGCATCGGCCGGTCGGTCAGCGTCTCGGCGTCGAACATCGGCTCGCCCTCAGGCAGCCTGCGGGCGATCTCTTCGAGCAGCACGTCGAGCTGCTTGCCGCGCGCCGCGCTGACCGGTACGACCGCATCGTAGGGAAACTGCGCCGTGATCTTGGCCACGAAGGGGAACAGGTCGTCGCGGCGCTTGACCAGGTCCAGCTTGTTGACGACCAGTATCGTGCGCGCAGGCGCGGGCAGCAGCGGCACCAGGCGCGCGTCACCGTCGGTCCACTTGCCCGCCTCGACCACATGCACCACCACGTCGACGTCAGCCAGCGCCTGGGTCACGACGCGGTTCATCATGCGGTTCATCGCCCCGCCATGACGCGTCTGGAAGCCGGGCGTATCCACGAAGACGAACTGCTCGGACTCGCGGGTGAGCACCCCATGGATGCGGTGGCGCGTGGTTTGCGCCTTGCGCGAGACGATGGACAGCTTGGTGCCGATGAGCGCGTTGGTCAGCGTCGATTTGCCGACGTTGGGCCGCCCCACCACGGCGACGAAGCCGCAGCGAAACGGCTTGCCGCCCTGTGCGGGCGCCACCGGCGGGTTGGCGTGCGGCTCGGTCATTTCACTTCCTGGGCGACGGCCACCGGCAGGCTCAGCTGCGCGGTCTTGCGCGCCTTGGCGGTGCGCCGCTTGGCCGGTGGCGGGCAGGCGGCCACCGCGGCCTCCAGCGCGAGCTTGGCGGCGGACTGCTCGGCGGCGCGTCGGCTCGACCCCGCCGCGGTCACGCGGATGTCCAGCGGCGCCACGACCGCACACTCGACCTCGAACTGCTGGCTGTGCGCGGCGCCGTGGGTGGCCACCACCGTGTACACCGGCAGCGCCATCTTGCGGCTTTGCAGGAATTCCTGCAGCAAGGTCTTGGCGTCCTTGCCCAGGGTCTTGGGATCGACTTCGGCCAGCACCGGCTGGTACAGCTTGGTGATGACGCGGCGGGCGGCCTCGAAGCCGGCGTCCAGGAACACGGCCCCGAACAGCGCCTCCAGCGTGTCGGCCAAGATGGACGGGCGGCGAAAGCCGCCGCTCTTGAGTTCGCCCTCGCCCAACCGCAGGTATTGGGACAGCTCCAGCTTCTGGGCAATCTCGGCCAGCGAGGCCTGCTTGACCAGGTTGGCGCGCAGCCGGGACAGGTCGCCTTCGTCGATCTTGGTGAAGCGCTCGAACAGCAGCGCCGCCACGACGAAGTTCAGCACCGCGTCACCCAGAAACTCCAACCGCTCGTTGTGGCGGGCGCCATGGCTGCGGTGCGTGAGCGCCTGCTCGAGCAGCGTGGAATCGCCGAAATGATGGCCGAGACGGGTTTCCAGGCTGGCTAGGGACATGTGGGGTCAATGGAAGCGGCCGATGCGGCCGAGGTCGCCGAAATTCATCCAGATGAAGAAGGCCTTGCCCACAATATTACCGTCTGGGACGAACCCCCAGTAGCGGCTGTCCAGGCTATTGTCCCGGTTATCGCCCATGACGAAATAGTGGCCTTCGGGCACCGTGCACCGCAGGCCGTTGCGCAGGTATTCGCAGTTTTCCATGCCCGGAAACCGCCAAATGGGGCCGATTTCCTGGTATTTTCGCTCATCGAGCAAGATTTTGTGCTCAACATCGCCCAATTTTTCTTCAAAACGGGCGGTGTAAGCTACCCGGTCGGGCTCGAAATAGTCGCCGTCGCGCCGGCGCGGCACTTCTTGGCCGTTGACGTAGAGCCGCTTGTCCACGTAGGCGACCGTGTCACCCGGCAGGCCGACGACGCGCTTGATGTAGTCGACCTGGGGGTCGACCGGATAACGGAACACCATCACGTCGCCGCGCTGCGGCGAGCCGGTGGGGATGATCTTGGTGTCCAGCACCGGCAGGCGAATGCCGTAGCTGAACTTGCTGACCACGATCAGGTCGCCCGCTTCCAAGGTGGGCAACATCGAGCCGGACGGAATGCGAAACGGCTCGATGACGAAAGAGCGCAGCACGAAGACGAACAAGATCACCGGAAAGAAGCTGACCGCGTATTCCACCCACCAAGGCGCGCGGTCGGCGCGATCCTGCCCGTCGGCAGCGGCGCCGGCACCTGCCGCCTGTGCGCGCCGCTGGCGGGCCGGGCGCAGCCAGAGCCGGTCGGCCAGGGTGATGCCCCCGGTCAGCACCAGCAGCACAAACAGGATCAGCGCGAAATTCCAGCTCATGTCTTGCCGCCCTCGTTACTTGTCGTCGACCTGAAGGATGGCCAGGAAGGCTTCCTGGGGGATTTCCACCGTGCCAACCTGCTTCATGCGCTTCTTGCCGGCCTTTTGCTTTTCCAGCAGCTTCTTCTTGCGGGTGATGTCCCCGCCGTAGCACTTGGCCAGCACGTTCTTGCGCAAGGCCTTGACGTTCTCGCGGGCGATCACTTCCGAGCCGATGGCCGCCTGGATGGCCACGTCGTACATTTGCCGCGGGATCAGGCCGCGCATGCGCGAAACCACGTCGCGGCCGCGTGCGCGCGCGTTGCTGCGGTGGCAAATCATCGACAGCGCATCGACGCGGTCACCGTTGATCAGGACGTCCACGCGCACCACGTCGGCCGAACGGTACTCCTTGAACTCGTAGTCCATGGACGCATAGCCGCGCGAGACCGATTTCAGCTTGTCGAAGAAATCCAGGACGATCTCTGCCAGCGGCATCTCGTACTGCAGGTGCACCTGGCGGCCGTGGTAGGTCATGTTGGTCTGGATGCCGCGCTTGTTGTTGCACAGGGTCATCACAGGCCCCACGTAGTCCTGCGGCATGAACAGCGTCACCGTGACGATAGGCTCGCGGATGTCGGCGATCTTGCCGACTTCGGGCATGCGCGAGGGGCTTTCGATCATCAACACGGTGCCGTCGCGCTGCTCGACTTCGTACACCACCGACGGCGCGGTGGTGATGATGTCCATGTCGAACTCGCGCTCGAGCCGCTCCTGCACGATCTCCATGTGCAGCAGGCCCAAGAAGCCGCAGCGAAAGCCAAAGCCCAGCGCCTGCGATACCTCCGGCTCGAACATCAGCGCCGCGTCGTTCAGGCGCAGCTTCTCCAGCGAATCGCGCAGCTGGTCGTATTCACTGCTTTCGACCGGGTACAGGCCGGCGAAGACCTGCGGCTTGACCTCCTTGAAGCCCGGCAACGGCTGTGCGGCAGGCGCGGCGGCCAGCGTGATGGTGTCACCCACCTTGGCGTGGGCCAGCTCCTTGATGCCGGCGATGACGAAGCCCACCTCGCCGGCCGAGAGCTGCTCGCGCGGCTGCGACTTGGGCGTGAACACGCCGATCTGCTCGCACAGATGTGTCGCCCCCGTGGCCATCAGCAGGATCTTGTCCTTGGGCTTGAGCACGCCGTTGACGATGCGCACCAGCATCACCACGCCGACGTAGTTATCGAACCAGGAATCGATGATCAGCGCCTGCAGTGGCGCGGCCGGGTCGCCCTTGGGCGGCGGCACCTGGCGCACGATGGCCTCCAGGATCTCGTCTATGCCCATGCCCGTCTTGGCGCTGGCCAGCACCGCCTGCGAGGCGTCGATGCCAATGACGTCCTCGATTTCCTGCCGGGCGCCGTCCGGATCGGCCTGGGGCAGGTCCATTTTGTTGAGCACGGGCAGCACTTCTACGCCCAGCTCGATGGCGGTGTAGCAGTTGGCGACGGTCTGCGCCTCCACCCCTTGCGAGGCGTCGACCACCAGCAGCGCGCCTTCGCAGGCTGACAGCGAGCGGCTGACCTCGTATGAGAAATCGACGTGGCCCGGGGTGTCGATCAAGTTGAGCGCGTACACCTTGCCGTCTTGCGCCTTGTATTGCAAGGCCGCCGTCTGCGCCTTGATGGTGATGCCACGCTCGCGCTCGATGTCCATCGAATCGAGCACCTGCGAGGACATCTCGCGATCGGCCAGCCCGCCGCAGCGCTGTATCAGCCGGTCGGCCAGCGTCGACTTGCCGTGGTCGATGTGGGCAATGATGGAAAAGTTGCGAATGTGCTGCATAAAGGGGACGGAAGAAAGCCGGCTGGCGCAAGCCGCCCGGTCGGGCAAAACGAAGGGGGCGCAAAGCGCCCCCTTCGGCCTTAGCCCGCTATTCTAGCCGGTCTTGGCCGCGCCGTGCGGCGCGGGCGGCGCCCGGCCGCCCACGCCCCGCCCGTGCGCGGCACGCTACTTGGCCGGCCGCACGGCCACCCATTGGACGGTATCCCCACGCTGCACCAGCAAGGCGGCTGCGCGCGACTTGTCCAGCTTGGAAACCAGGGTGGCGAACTGCTTCGGACCGGTCACGTCGTCGTCATTGACCGCCAGGATGATGTCGCCCTGGGCGATGCCCGCGGCCGCGGCAGGGCCCGACGACGCACTGACCATGACGCCGCCCTTGATGCGCAGCTTGCGCTGCACGTCCGCCGGCACCGGCTCGACGGCCAGGCCCAGCACGTTCTGCTCGGCCGGCGCCCGTTCGGCGGACGCGGCTGCCTGCGGCTGCGAGGTCTCCAGCTCGCCCACCTCGGTGGTCAGGCGCACGGTCTTGCCCTTGCGCCAGACCTCCATCGCCACCTTGGAGCCCGGGCGCGTTTCGCCGACGATGCGCGGCAGGTCGGACCAGCGTTCGATGCGCTGGCCGTTGAACCGGGTGATGACGTCGCCCGGCTGCACGCCCGCCTCGTCGGCGGGGCCGCCAGCCTCGACGCCGCTGACCAGCGCACCTTCGGCTCGCGACATGCCCAGGGCTTCGGCGATGTCCTTGCCGACCTCGCTGATCTGCACGCCGATGCGCCCGCGCGTGACCCGGCCGGTCGTCTTGAGCTGCTCGACCACGCGCATGGCTTCATCGATGGGGATGGCCAGCGAAATGCCCATGAAACCGCCGCTGCGCGAGACGATCTGCGAATTGATGCCGACGACCCGGCCTTGCAAGTCGATGAGCGGGCCGCCGGAATTGCCCGGGTTGACCGCCACGTCGGTCTGGATGAAAGGCAGGTACTCGCCCGTATCGCGCCCGACCGCGCTGACGATGCCCGCGGTGACGGTCGATTCCAGGCCGAAGGGCGAGCCGATGGCCAGCACCCACTGGCCCTTGCGCAACTGCTTGGGATCGCCCACGGGCAGCGTGGGCATGCCCTTGGCGTCGATCTTGAGCAGCGCCACGTCGGTGCGCTCGTCCGTGCCCACGATCTTGGCCTTGAATTCGCGGCCGTCGGTCAGCGTCACATAGATGTCGCTGGCTTCGCTGACCACGTGGTTGTTGGTCAGGATGTAGCCGTCTTCGGAGATGAAAAAGCCCGACCCGACCCCACGCGGCACGGTGCGTTCCTCGGGCTGTTGCGGCTGGCCGCGCCGCGGCATGCCCGGCATGCCCGGCGGGTTGAAATCCGGCCCGAAGAACCAGCGGAACAGCTCGTAGGGATCGGCCCCGCCCGGGCCCATGCTGCGCACGGGCACCGTGGCCATGGTGCGAATATTGACCACCGCCGGATCAGCCTTCTCGACGACCGCGGTAAAGTCAGGCAGCCCGGCGCCGGCCAGCTGGGCCTGCGCCGGCGGCACCACCGCCGCGACGGTCAGCGCCGCTGCGGCCAACACGGCCATCATGCGCCGCAAGGCGCGCGCAGATTCTATGAAAACATGCATGAATCGAAACTCCTCAGAAGTCGAACGCCCGGTCGAGGCCGCCGCGGCTACGGCTTCGTCGCCGACACAGGGACGTACTCGATAGACTCGGTCAGCTGCCTGAGCGTTCCCGCAGGCACTTCGCCCAACACGGTCAGCCAATAATCGGCGACGCGCGCGCCGTACAGGTTGATCGCGCCGCGACGGGCCGCACCCCGCGGATGGTAGTCGGCGCGCGAGTCGTCATAGGGCTCGATGAAAACAGAAATGGCGGCCAGCCCGTCGGACAGCACCAGCTGGCTGACCTTGTGCGCCTTGCCCATGCCGCGGGCGACCTGCAGTACCTGCACGAAGCCCGGCGGCGCCGGGATGCGCCACCCCTTGGCAGCCAGGTCGACCGGCTTCATGTCGGATTCGAGGACCCGCCATCCGCCCGTGGACCATTCGGACTGCAGCTGCGAGGCCTCGACCTCCGGGCCTAGCCGAAGCGAAGTGAAGGCCACCTGCTCGATCACGCCGCTATCCGGGGCGAGCGTCTGGGCCTTGAGTAGCAGGCCGGTTTCGGCATCGGCGCACAGCTTGTATCCATAGCGGCGGTCATCGAGCGGCTCGATGCGTATCAGCCGGCATTCACGCCCGGCCACCCGATGCATCTGCGGTTCGGTGCGGATGCGGTAATGCTCGCCGATGGCACGGGCCTCGCCCAGCAGCAGGCCTGGAAAGCGGTCGCCGCGACGCCGCTCGATGAGCACGGTTTTCTTTTCCGGGATCAGGCACTGCACCGTGTCGTTGTGGCGCAGGAATTCGCGCGGCTGGCCGTCGAGCACCTGCAGCCGCTCGCGCTCGCCCGTGCCGTCGATGACGTGCACCAGCCGCGACGACTGGATGAAGGCGCCCTGCTGGTAGGTGAACACCCCGCTGTAGTCCAGCTTGCGCGCGGCCTGCTGGATGCGCTCGAGCATCGCGATGCCGTCGTCGCCAGCCGGCGCCTCGCCAGCTTGCGCACGCAACGGCCCGGTCGCGGACGCGGCCAGCAGCGCCGCGACAATCAACTCGGTCACCCGGTGCGCACGCCGCGCGCCTGGGGCGGCGGGCCGGTGCAAACAGGCCATCGCGGTCATCAGCGTCCCATGCCCGTGTCGAACGAAACCTGGCGCACCGCGCTCGGACCGGCCACCTGGCGATGGGCCTCGAGGTAATCACCCAGCCCCGGCATCTCCGCAGCCAGCTGCACCGGCGCCTCGGCCTCGGCCAGCACGCCGGGCCCGGCCGAGGGCGCGACGCCTGCGCCGAAGTAAGGCCTGGCCATCCAAACCACCGACGCGACCGCGGCGGCCACCGCAAGCCCGGATAGGCCGACCTTGACCACGTGGCGCCGGCGCGGCGCCACGATGGGCAGCTCTTTGTCCAGCGCTTCGGCCAAGCGGCGCCGGAAGGCCGGCGAGGGTTCGGCGCCCAGGTCCCCTGCGCGCAGGACGTCGCCGATTAGGTGATAGGCGTCCCAAGTTTGCCGCCCCGCCGCCGTGTCGATGTTCTCCGGCCAATCGAGCGTCGATTCGCCGTCCAGCCAGGCGGAGAGATTCTCCTCCCACTGGGCGACGCCTTCGGGCTCTCGAGATGGGGTTGCGGTTTGCATAACAGACTCCTTACCAGCGCCGCTCGGGATCGATGTCCAGCAACGGGCGCAGCTTGGCCGCGATGGCCTCGCGCGCCCGGAATATGCGCGAGCGCACGGTGCCGATCGGGCAGTCCATCGCCTGGGCGATGTCCTCGTAGCTCATGCCTTCGATCTCCCGCAGCATGATCGCCGTGCGCAGCTCCTGCGGCAGCTCCTGGATGGTCGCGTTGACGGTCTCGGCGATCTCGCGGCTGGCGACCATCGATTCCGGCGTGCTGATGTCGGTTAGGTTATCCGTTTCGTTAAAAGTTTCACCGTCTTCCGTCTCGATGGCGTTGGGGGCGCTGGGGCGCCGTCCCGAGGAGGCGAGCCAGTTGCGGGCGGTGTTGATGGCGATCCGGTACAGCCAGGTATAGAAGGCGCTCTCGCCGCGGAACTGCGGCAGCGCCCGGTAGGCCTTGATGAAGGCTTCCTGGGCCACGTCCTCGATCTCGGACGGATCCCGGATCATGCGCGCCAGCAGGCGCATGACCTTGCGCTGGTACTTCAGCACCAGCAGGTCGAAGGCTTTTTTGTCGCCGCGCTGCACGCGGGCGACCAGTTCGGCGTCGACGTCGCGTTCGCTCATGGGGCGCCCGGGCGTCCAGTCCTGGCCGCCGTGGCGGCCAGCGCGCATAGCCTGCGCCAGGTCGCCCCGGCCGCGGCGCAGCGCCATACGGTTAGGTGAAACGGCCGGCCTGCCCAGCCAGGTTCGGCCAGGGCGAGCGTCAGCCAGGCCGGCCCTCGCCAGCAGCGCAGTAGGCTGACCGGCCGCCAGGCGCCGTCACGGCGCACCTGCCAGGGTTCCCCCGCTGCCGTGCGGATCGCGGCCGTGCCACGCGACAGCGGACGCTGCGCGTGGCACCCCAGGGCGCGCCGCAGCCGTGCCGCCAGCAGGACCCGCGGGGTCAGGCAGACGGCTTGCACGGGCCAGCGGCGGGTGCCCCGGCGGCCCGGATCAGAGCCTGCGCACGACCATGGACCCATTCGTGCCGCCGAATCCGAAGGAGTTGGACAGCGCGACGTCTATCTTCATCTGCCGGGCCTCGTTGGCGCAGTAGTCCAGGTCGCACTCCGGATCCTGGTTGAAGATATTGATGGTCGGCGGCGAGACCTGGTGATAGACGGCCAGCGTGGTGAAGACGGCCTCTACCCCTCCGGCGGCACCCAGCAGGTGGCCGGTCATGGACTTGGTGGAGTTCACGACCAGCTTGCGCGCGTGATCGCCGAAGGCGAGCTTGAGCGCCTCGGTTTCGTTCTTGTCGCCCAGCGGCGTGGACGTGCCGTGGGCGTTGACGTAGTCGACTTCGTCCGGGTTGATGCCGCCGTTGCGCAGGGCGTTGAGCATACCGCGGCGCGGGCCATCGCGGTCCGGGGCGGTGATGTGGTGGGCGTCCGAGCTCATCCCATAGCCGGCGAACTCGCCGTAGATGCGCGCGCCACGGCGCTTGGCGTGCTCGTATTCTTCGAGCACGAGCACGCCGGCGCCCTCACCCAGGACGAAGCCGTCACGATCGACGTCCCAGGGGCGCGACGCCGTCGTCGGGTCATCGTTGCGCGTGGACAGCGCCCGCATGGCCGCGAACCCGCCTATGCCCAGCGGCGAGACGGTGGATTCCGCGCCGCCGGCCAGCATGACGTCGGCGTCGCCGTACTCGATCAGCCGCGCGGCGTCGCCGATGGAGTGCAGGCCCGTGGTGCAAGCCGAAACCACGGCGTAGCTCGGGCCCTTCATGCCGTAGCGGATGGTCAGCTGCCCGGAAATCAGGTTGATCAGCGACGCCGGCACGAAGAACGGCGAAATCCGGCGCGGGCCGCGCTGGATCATTTCAGTCTGGGTTTCCTCGATACGGGGCAGGCCCCCGATGCCCGAGCCGATGATCACGCCCACCCGCTCGGCATTGGCTTCGGTGATTTCCAGGCCGCTGTCCTCCCAGGCCTGGACGCCGGCGGCCACGCCATAGTGGATGAAGGTATCCATCTGGCGGGCTTCCTTGGCCGGGATGTACCGGGTGACGTCGAAATCCTTGACCTCGCCGGCGATGTGCGAGTTCAGCGCCGACGGATCGAAACGGGTGATGCGGCCGATACCGGAACGTCCGTTGACGATATTGTCCCAGGCGGTGGCCACGTCGTTGCCCACGGGGCTGACGATGCCAAGGCCGGTGATGACGACACGTCGCTTCACGGATGACTCCCAAAACAGACAAAAGAAAGGCGGCCCGGAATTCTGGCTCACGGGCCGCCACGACCGGGGCGGCCTGCTGGCCGCCGATGCCGCGCGGGCCGAGCGGCGCTTTCGCTCAAGCCGCCCCGGCAGCCGCAGCCGGACAGGCTGCGGCGCGAATTGGACACCGCGCTGCTGAGGCTTATTGCTTGCTGTGCGAATTGATGTATTCGATGGCTTGCTGCACGGTAGTGATCTTTTCGGCCTCTTCGTCGGGGATTTCGGTCTCGAATTCGTCTTCGAGCGCCATCACCAGCTCGACCATGTCGAGCGAATCGGCACCGAGGTCGTCAAGAAAGGAAGACTCGTTCTTGATCTCGGCTTCGTTCACGCCAAGTTGCTCAGCGACGATCTTCTTGACGCGCTGTTCGATGCTTTCCATGCAAATCTCCAATCGGGAAAATCCCGCGAATTATAGCCAAGCGAGAAAATTAACAAACGCCGGCCGTGACAACAAATGGCATCGCAACAAAACCGCCGGACCGCGGCGTTTCATGCGACGCCCCCATTTCCCTCGCCACGGCGTCATGGGCCGCCAGCATAATGCCGCAGCCCCACCGCGCAAGGGGGGCAAATCCCTTATTGCATGTACATCCCGCCGTTGACGTGCAGCGTCGTCCCGGTAATGTAACCCGCGTGCGGGCTGGCAAGGAAGGCGACGGCATGCGCCACGTCGGCAGGCGACCCGAGGCGTCCCAGCGGAATCTGGCCCAGCAAGGCTGCCGTCTGGCTTTCGTCCAGCGCACGTGTCATGTCGGTTTCGATGAAGCCGGGCGCCACGCAGTTGACTGTGATCCCTCGGCTGCCCAGCTCGCGCGCCAGCGCGCGGGTCATGCCTGCCACGCCCGCCTTGGCGGCCGCATAGTTGGCCTGTCCGGGGTTGCCGGCCGAACCGACCACGGAAGTGATGTTGATGATGCGTCCCCAACGGGCCTTCATCATGCCGCGCAGCACCCCGCGCGAGAGCCGGAATACCGCCGCAAGGTTGGTTTCGATGACGGCGGACCAGTCCTCGTCCTTCATGCGCATGGCCAGCGTATCGCGCGTGATCCCGGCATTGTTGACCAGGATATGGGGCGCGCCCTCCTTGGCCAGCGACTCGAGCAGCGCCTCGCATGCGGCAGCGTCGGTGACGTCGAGCACCACGCCACGGCCGCCCTTGGCCGCCAGCGCCTCGCTGATGGCCTCGGCGCCCGCCTGGCTGGTGGCGGTGCCGATCACGACTGCGCCGCGCTCGGCCAGTTCGTGGGCGATGGCCTTGCCTATGCCCCGGGTCGCGCCGGTCACCAGCGCGGTCTTGCCTTGCAGATCCATGATGTCCATCCCCTTGCCAGGTTGGTTGTCAGGCCAGGGCCGCCAGCGCCGCATCCAGCGAAGCCGGATCGGTGATGGCCAAGCCGGTGAGCTCGCCGTCGATACGCTTGGTCAGGCCGTTGAGCACTTTGCCGGGACCGCATTCGACCACGTGCGTGACGCCCTGCGCCTTCATGACGCGGATGGTTTCCACCCAGCGCACCGGATGCCACGCCTGGCGCACCAGCGCGTCGCGGATGGCAGCCGGCTCAGCCGGCGAGGCGACGTCCACGTTATTGATGACGGGAATCTCCGGCGCGTTGACCGGTGCCTGGGCCAACGCGTCGGCCAGCACGCGGGCGGCGGGTTCAAGCAGGCTGGAGTGAAACGGCGCCGACACCGGCAGCAGCACGGCGCGCTTGGCGCCCGCGGCCTTGGCCGCCTCGCAGGCACGCTCGACCGCGGCCTTGTGCCCGGCGATCACGACCTGCGCGGGCGCATTGAAGTTGACGGCTTCGACCACCTCGCCCTGCGCGGCCTGGGCGCACGCCGCGCGCACGGCATCGTCGTCCAGGCCGAGTATGGCCGCCATCGCCCCGGCGCCGACCGGCACGGCGGCCTGCATCGCATCGGCGCGCACCCGCACCAGCCGCACCGCGTCCTCGAGCGCAAGCGCGCCGGCGGCGGTCAGGGCGGCGTACTCGCCCAGGCTATGGCCGGCGACCACGTCCGGGCGACGGCCGCCCGCGGCGATCCACGCGCGGTACACGGCCACCCCGGCCGCCAGCATGGCCGGCTGGGTGTTGGTGGTGAGGTTCAGTTGCTCGGCCGGGCCGGACGCAATCAGGCCGGCCAGGTCCTGGCCGAGCGCCTGGCCGGCACGGGCCAGCGTGTCGGCCACGGCGGGATTGTCCCCCCAGGCATCGAGCATGCCGACCGATTGCGAGCCCTGCCCCGGAAATACGAAAGCGATTTTTTTCATTTTCAGACGCAATCCATCACTACATTCTTGCCAGCACCGAGCCCCAGGTGAAGCCGCCGCCCACCCCTTGCATCAGCACCAGCTGGCCCGGACGCACCCTGCCATCGCGGCGGGCCGCGTCCAGCGCCAGCGGCACGCTGGCGGCCGACGTATTGGCGTGCCGGTCTACCGTGACGACGACCTTTTCCGTGGGAATCTCCAACTTGCGCGCCAGGAAATTGAGGATGCGCACGTTGGCCTGGTGCGGGATCAGCCAATCGATGGCCTGCACATCCACGCCGGCCTGCGCGCAGACATCGCGCGCGGAACGATCCAGCACGGTGACGGCCTGCTTGAAGACGGCCTGGCCATCCATGCGCAGGAAGGGGTCGCCCGTGACTTCGCCGTAGGCGACGTTGCCCGCGGCGCACAGTATCTTGGCCAGGCTGCCGTCGGCATGCAGCCCCGCAGCCAGGATGCCGGGTTCGTCCGCCGCCTTGAGCACGACCGCGCCGGCGCCGTCTCCGAACAACACGCAGGTGGAGCGGTCATTCCAGTCAAGGATGCTGGAAAACACTTCGGCGCCGATGACCAGCGCGCAGCGCGAGCGGCCGGCGCGCACGAAGCCGTCGGCCGTGGTCAGCGCGTAGACGAAGCCGCTGCACACGGCCTGCACATCAAACGCCGCGGCGCCCTTGGCACCGATCTCGGCCTGCACCAGGCAAGCAGTGCTGGGAAAGACGTAGTCCGGCGTGGACGTGGCCACGATGACGAGGTCCACCTCGGCGGCCGACACGCCGGCATCCTGCAGGGCGCGGCGCGCGGCCTCGGCGGCCAGCTGGCTGGTGCGCACGCCGCGCTCGGCCAAGTGGCGCTGGCGGATGCCGGTGCGCTCGACGATCCATTCGTCCGAGGTCGAAATGCCGCGCGTGGCCAATTCCGCGGCCAGTTCGTCGTTGGAGACGACACGCGGCGGCAGGCAGCTGCCCGACCCTGCGATCACAGCATATTTCATGGCTTGTTCCATCAAGCGGCGGCTCCGTGGCCCCCTTCGGGTTCGGCCGGCGGCTTCGTGCCGGTCATCTGCGCCACGCCCGCCGCCGTGCGTTCCAGCAGGCCGCTGACGACGGCCTCGCGCGCACGCGCCAGCGCATGGCCGAAGGCATAGGCGTCAGCCGACCCGTGGCTCTTGATCACCACGCCACGCAAGCCCAGCAGCGCAGCACCGTTGTAGCGCCGGTTGTCGACGCGGTGACGGAAATGGTTGAGCACCGGCTTGGCCAGCGCACCGGCCAGCAGTGTATAGGCATTGCGCTGGAATTCCTCGCGGATCATGCTGCCCAGCATGCGGGCAAGCCCCTCGATGGATTTCAGCACGACGTTGCCGACGAAGCCGTCGCACACGACGACGTCGACGGTGCCCTGGAAGATGTCGTTGCCTTCGACGTTGCCGTAGAAATTCAGGCTGCTGGCGCGCAACAGCTCGGCCGCCTGCTTGACGACGTCGTTGCCCTTGATGACTTCTTCGCCGATGTTGAGCAGGCCGACCTTGGGACGCTCGCGGTGGTCGACCGCCTGCGCGAGCGCCGCGCCCATGATGGCGAACTGCAACAGGTGCTCGGCAGTGCAATCGACATTGGCGCCCAGGTCCAGCACCGTGGTGGCGCGCCCGGCCTGGTTGGGAATGGACGTGGCGATGGCAGGACGGTCTATCCCCTCCAGTGTCTTGAGCACGTAGCGGGAGATGGCCATCCATGCGCCGGTGTTGCCGGCCGACACGCAGGCGTCGGCCTGGCCGTCCTTGACCGCCTGCGCGGCCAGCCGCATGGACGAGTCCTTCTTGCGCCGCAGCGCGACCTCGACCGGGTCGTCCATGGCGACGACCTCGGTGGCCGGAATGATTTCGATTCGGTCGGCGCTGACCTGCCGGCGGCGCTGGGCATCCAGCGCGGCGCGCAGCGGCTCAGGCTGGCCGACCAGCAGCAGCCCCACGTCGGGATGCCGGCCGGCAAATTCCAGCGCTGCGGGGATCGTCACGGGCAGGCCGAAGTCGCCCCCCATGCAATCGATGGCGATGCGTATCACGAGAGCCAGCTATGAGCGCGGCACGGCCGGAAACGAACGCACCACGCGGGGCGATCGCGCCTTATTCGTCGCTCTTGGTCTTCAGGACCTTGCGGCCGCGATAAAAGCCGCTGGGGCTGATATGGTGGCGCAGGTGCTGTTCGCCCGTCGTGGGCTCGACCGCCAGCGGCGGATTGGTCAGGAAATCGTGCGAGCGATGCATGCCGCGCTTGGACGGGCTCTTTTTGTTTTGCTGAACAGCCATGATGACTCCTAGAAACGGGCCGCATTGTACGTCATGCGCACCGGTGTTGATCCAAACTACTTCTTCGACTTCAGTTGCTCCAGCACCGCGAACGGCGACGTGCGCGCAGGCTGGGCATCCTCCGGTTGCTGCGTCGTGCCCGTCGACCCCGGACACACCTCGTGCTTCGGGATGTAGGGCACGCTCAAAATCAATTCATCCTCGATCTGGGCCTGCAGATCAAAGCGCTGCGAGCCCAGCACCTTCTCGGGCGCGTCCAGCGCGTCGTCATCCAGCATGCCCTCGTCGTCGTCGAGCTCGTCCTCGCTGCGCACCAGCTGCAGCTTCGCCTGCGCCTGGACGGGCCAGGCGAACGGCGCCAGGCAACGCTGGCAGGTCAGCACCGGCCGGGCCTGGATGTCGAGCACCAGCAGCGCTTCGCCGTGCCGGCCCTGTTCGCCGCGCACCGACCATTGGACCATGCCTTCCGGCCCTTGCGGCTGCTGCGGCAACCCGTCGCAAAACCGAGGCAGATCGGCAAGCGCGATCTGCCCGCTCGCCTGCTGCCGCAGCCGCACGAACTCGAAGGCATCCATGGCGCGAACGTCCAGGTTCATCTCTTGCCCTCCCTGCGGCCCGTGGCGGCCCACTCGGTCCGCTGCGCTCCGCCATCCCGCCAAACCAGGTGCACACGCATGACCTACCCCACCGGCCCCGGCTGGCAAAACCGCAAAAGCCATTAAACCCAGCTCTGGCTGCAAAGCCACTGCAAAACGGGCAATAATACTGCGTTTCAGATCCACTGGTCAAACAAACAGGGGCGCACAAGCGCGTGCCCGGGGCGCCCCGCGCTGCACATTTTTTATGCCTGACTCCCCCCGCCTTATCCTGGCCTCCACTTCTGTCTACCGGCGCGCCATGCTGCAGCGGCTGGGCCTGCCGTTTTCCGTCGAGCCGCCGCAGGTCGACGAAACCCCGCTGCCTGGCGAAACCCCGCAAGCGCTGGCGCTGCGCCTGGCGGTAGAAAAGGCGCAAGCCGTGGCACGGCGCCGCCCCGGCTGCGTGATCATCGGCTCGGACCAAGTCGCCACCGTAGATGGCGAACCGCTGGGCAAGCCCGGCAGCCACGAGCGGGCGCGCGAACAGCTGCGCCGGCTGTCCGGACGCGAAGTCCTGTTTCACAGCGCGCTGGCGGTCACCGACGGCAGCCGCGTCGAAAAACAGGACGTCGTCACGCGCTGCACGTTCCGCGCGCTCAGCGACGACGCCATCGAATCCTATCTGCTGCGCGAAAAACCCTACGATACGGCCGGCAGCGCCAAGGCGGAAGGCCTGGGCATCGCGCTGATGCGGGGCATGGACAGCAGCGACCCGACCGCGATCATCGGCCTGCCGCTGATCGCCCTGACCGCCATGCTGGCCAGCTTCGGCATGGATCCCCTGCTGGCGCCAGCGGAGACGGGGCAATGAACGGGCCGCGATTGCCGGCGCCCGGTGCCGTGCACCTTATCCCCGTGGGATTGGGCGATGCGCCGGCCGAGCGCTGGCTACCTGCGGAAGTGCGCGCGCTGGCCGGGCAGCTGGATACCTATATCGCGGAAAACGCCAAGACCGCGCGCGCTTTCCTCAAGCTGATCGGCACGCAGCGGCCGTTGCAGGAAATCACCATCCATACGCTGAATGCGCGCGTGGATGATGCGCAGATCCAGGGCTGGCTCGAGCCTTTGCTCGCAGGAGGCGACATTGGCCTGGTTTCCGAGGCTGGCTGCCCGGCGGTGGCCGATCCCGGCGCACGGGTCGTGGCCGTGGCGCACCGGCTGGGGCTGGCGGTCCGGCCATGGGTGGGGCCGTCCTCGCTGCTGCTGGCGCTGATGGCCAGCGGCCTGGAGGGCCAGCGCTTTGCCTTCCACGGCTATGCGCCGGTCGAACCGGCCGCGCGCACGCGCCAACTGCGCGCGTGGGAGCAACACTCGGCGCGGTTTGCGCAAACGCAGCTGCTGATCGAAACGCCCTACCGCAACACGGCCATGTATTCGGCGCTGGTCGACGCGCTGCGTCCCGATACCCGGCTTTGCATCGCCCGCGGGCTGACCACCGCCGACGAATGGATACGCACGCGCACCGTGGCGCAATGGCGCAACGGTCCGGCGCCGGACCTGGACCGCAAGCCGACGGTCTTCCTTTTCCTGGCAGGCAAGGCGTAAGCATCCGGAGCCAACCGATGAGGATCTTGCGAGGGCTGTTTGCCGGGTTGCGCGGACGCGCTCAGGGCGGTGCCCGCGCCGACCGGCTGGCTGCCCGCACCGCCTGCAACCCCATCGTGGCTTCCGGTTGCACGGGCCGGCGACCGGCCGCGGCACGCCTGGCCGCCCTGCTCGCCTGCGCGGCGCTGGCCGGCTGTGCGGCGCGCGGGCCGGGTGGATATGTGCTGGATACCTCCCTGTCCTCGCGCGGGCAAAGCAGCCGCGTCCAGTTCATCGTGCTGCACTACACGGCCGGATCGCTGGAGCGGTCGCTGCACGTGCTCTCGCACGGCCAGGTCGGCGCCCACTACGTCGTCACCGATGAGCAGCCGCCGCGGCTGCTGCGCATGGTCGACGAAAGCCGCAGCGCCTGGCATGCCGGGGAAAGCGCCTGGCGCGGCTACACCTGGCTCAATTCCAGTTCGATCGGGGTGGAGATCGTCAACCCGGGATGGACGCGCGGCCCCGACGGCGCGATGCGCTGGCATCCCTATCCGGACTGGCAAATCGACGCGGTGATCGCGCTGGTGCGCGACCTGGCCGAACGCCACGGCGTCAAGCCCGAGAACATCGTCGGCCACAGCGACATCGCGCCGCGGCGCAAGATGGACCCCGGCCCGCTGTTTCCTTGGAAGCGGCTGGCCGACGCCGGCCTGGGCCGCTGGTACGACGAAACCCTGGCCGCCCGCTATCTGGCCCAGTTCCAGGCCGAGGGACTGCCGGAGATCGGCTGGTTCCAGCAACACCTGGCGCGCATCGGCTACGACGTGCCACAGTCAGGGGTCGCCGACGATGCCACGCAGGCGGCGCTGGCAGCCTTCCAGCTGCATTACCGACCGCGTGATTTTTCCGGCCTGCCGGATGCGGAAACCGCCGCGCTGCTGGCGGCCATGCCGTGACCCCAGGACGGGCCGCTGGCGCGCCGCCTAGGCCCGCGGTGACCGGCGCAGCCGCAACGCCAACATCGTCAAGCCGCCCGCCACCAGGCCCCAGAACGCCGAGCCTATCCCCCAAAGCGTCGTTCCCGAGGCGGTGACCAGGAACGTGACCAACGCCGGCTCGCGGTCGGACTCCTCGCGCATCGCGCCGGCCAACCCGCCACCGATGGTGTTGATCAAGGCCAGGCCGGCCACGGCAATCACCAGCTCGCGCGGGAATGCTGCCAGGATCGCCCCAAGCATCGCGGCAGACGCGCCCATGACCAGGTAGAAAACGCCGGCGGCCACCGCGGCGACGTAGCGGCGGCTGGGGTCTTCGTGGGCTTGGGGACCAGCGCTGATCGCGGCGGTGATGGCAGCGAGGTTGAGCGCGTACGCCCCGAAAGGCGCCAGGATGACGGTGGCCGCGCCCGTCCACGACACCAGCGGTGAAACTGGCGCGTCGTAGCCACAGGCGCGCAGCGTCGCCACGCCCGGCACGTTCTGCGATGCCATGGTCACGACGAAGAGGGGCAAGGCCACGCCGATCATGGCGTCCCAGGAAAACGCGGGCGCGGTCCAAACCGGCGCGGCCGGCTGCAGCTGCACCGCCTCCAGGTGCAGCAGGCCCTGCAAGGCCGCGACCGCCACCCCGGCGACGAGCACGCCCAGCACCGCATAGCGCGGCCAAAGCCGCCGGCCGAGCAGGTAGGCGGCGAACATCGCACCCACCAGCCCGAAATTGGCGCCCATGGCAACGAACACGTCCATGCCGAAGCGCAGCAGCACGCCGGCCAGCATGCCGCTGGCCAAGGCCACGGGCAGGCGCGACATCGCGCGCTCGAACCATCCCGTCAGCCCGCACAGCAACATCAGCGCGCCGCTGGCGATGAAGGCCCCGGTGGCCTGCGACAGCGACAGGCCGCTGGTGGTGGCGAGCAAGGCCGCGCCGGGCGTGGACCACGCTGCCACGATGGGCTGGCGGTAGCGCAGTGACAGGATGATGCCCACCACCCCGCAACCGACGCCCAACGCCCAAATCCACGAGGCGATTTCGGCCGGCCCCGCGCCGCTGGCGCGCGCGGCCTCGAACACGATGACCGCGGTGCTCGCGCAGCCGACCAGGACCGTGATGAAGCCGGCCACGATCGCCGAAGGCGATGCGTCAGCCAACAGCGATGACAGGGAAAGGGTTCTGGTCCAAGCCTGCGCCATGGTCGCTCCACATCTGCGGCGGCGGCCCGGGCAGGTCCGCAGCACCGGCCGCAAGGTTACCCCATGGCGCAAGCGCATTGCGAGTGCAGCGCTTGCTTCCGCGTCGCGGCGACCGCCGCGCAAGCCTTTCACGGCACGCCGGTCCCGGCCCGACCCGCATTCGACCGCTTGGCTGCGCGCGCCCAGGCGACCAGGCGCCATCCCAACAGCGTGGCCAGCGCCGCGCCATAGGCCAGCACTTCGGCAAAATCCTGCTTGCCGGCCTTGTGCAGCCAGTAGTGCACAATGGCCAGCACCGCGGTGGCGTAGACCAGCCGGTGCAAGGCCTGCCAGCGCCGGCCGAGCCTGCGCATCCATCCCTGCGTCGAAGTCATGGCCAGCGGGACCATCAACAGCCAGGCCGCCAGGCCGAATGCCACGAAGGGACGCTGCATCACGTCGGCAGCCATGGCGGCAACATCCAGCGCCTGGTCCCACCAGGCCCAGGCCAGGCAATGCAGGCTGCCATAGAAAAAGGCGAACAGCCCGCACATGCGACGCAAGCGCACCAGCGCGGGCTGTGCGAGCAGGCGGCGCAGCGGCGTGATCGCCAGGGTGACGAGCAGGCAAACCAGCGTCCAGGTGCCGGCCGAGCGGGTCAGGAATTCCACGGGATTGGCCGTCAGACCGTCCGTGGCGCCCAGCCATATCCAGCGCGCCAGCGGCAGCAGGCCCAGCACGAAAAGCGCCGGCTTGAGCCGGTCGACGGCGCGCGCATCCCAGCGCGAATGCAGCGCGCGCCCGGCGGCATCGGCCGCGGGCACAGGCTGCGTCCCGTACCCGGGCGGGGGCAAGCGATCGCGTGCCGGCACGCGCGGCCTAGTAGTTGATGGCCAGGTCCATCCCTTGGTACAGGGACGCCACCTGTTCGGCATAGCCGTTGAACATCAGCGTCTTGCGCCTGGGGCTGAACAGGCCGTCCTCGCCGATGCGCCGCTCGGTGGCCTGGCTCCAGCGCGGATGCGGCACTTCAGGATTGACGTTGGCGTAAAAGCCGTATTCGTGCGGTGCCGATGCCATCCAGCTGGTCACCGGCTGCTGTTCGACCAGCCGTATCCTGACGATGGACTTGGCCGACTTGAACCCGTACTTCCACGGCACTGCCAGCCGCAATGGTGCGCCGTTCTGGTTGGGCAGCGGCTTGCCGTAGACGCCGAAGACCAGCAGCGTCAGCGGATGCATGGCCTCGTCCAGGCGCAAGCCTTCGACGTACGGCCAGTCCAGGATGGGATAGCGCACGCCGGGCATGTTCTCCGGCTGCAGGGCGGTCTCGAACGTCACGTATTTGGCATTGCCCGTGGGCTCGACGGCCTTGAGCAGGGCCGACAGCGGATACCCCGTCCAAGGGATCACCATGGACCAACCCTCGACGCACCGCAGGCGGTAGACACGCTCTTCCAGCGGCGCCAGGCGCAGCAGGTCGTCGATGTCGAAGGTGCGCGGCCGCCCGGCCTCGCCCTCGACTCCCACCGTCCAGGGGCGCACCTGCATGCGCTCGGCATGGCGGGCCGGATCGTCCTTGTCGGTACCGAATTCGTAGAAGTTGTTGTAATGCGTGACGTCGTGCTCGGACGTGGGCTTGTCCATGAGCGCGTAGTCGGCGTTGACCCGCGCAGGGAAAAGCGCCGGCGCAGCGTGCGCCGTCCGCCACGGCAGGCCTTGGGCCGCTGCCGCAGCGGCGGCGGCCGCCAGCAGGCGACGGCGCTGCCGCCAGACCGCCTCCGGCGTGATTTCGGAAGGCAAGACGTCGGAAGGTTTGCGGATCAGCATGGCGATCTCCCCGGGGCTGGCGACGGCCGGCTCGGCAGGGCGAACGCCATGCCGGCCTTGTCACTTTACGACAGGTGCGGCCGTCGCGGGTTCCGGGAAAACGCCGGGAGGGAAACGCCGTGAGCTAGGCAGGCACCCGCTCGAGCAGCCAGTCGCGCATGGCCGGCACGCTGTCGACCACCGCGAGCGGCGAACAACCCTGCAGCTCCTCCAGGGTATGGGCGCCGTAGGTCACGCCCAGGCCGTGCACGCCGGCGTTGCACGCCATTATCATGTCGTGCGAAGTGTCGCCCACCATCACTACGCGCTCGGGCTCGACCTGCAATTCGTCCATCAGCTCATAGAGCATGGCCGGGTGCGGCTTGCTGAACGTTTCGTCGGCGCAGCGGGTGGCGTCGAACACGTCCGCCAGGCCGGTGGCGGCCAGCGCCCGGTTCAGTCCGACACGGCTCTTGCCGGTGGCGACCGCCAGCTTGGCGCCCTGGGCCGCCAGGTCCTGCAGCAGGTCGCGCACGCCGTCGAACAGGCGCAGCTGCGGGTCGCGGGTGAGGTAGTGGATGCGGTAGCGCTCCAGGAACAGCGGCAGCTGCGAGGCGGTCAGCTGCGGCACCGCGCGCCGCAGGGCGCTTTCCAGCGACAGCCCGATCACCCAGCTGGCGTCCGACGCCGACGGCTCGGGCAGTTCCAGGTCGCGGCAGGCGGCCTGGATCGCCGCCACGATGCTGTGGGTGGAATCCATCAGCGTCCCGTCCCAATCGAACACCACCAACGAATACGGCATGCCTGGCTATTCCTTGCTCAATTGTTGCAACAGTCTTTCGCACTCGGGCGGCAGCGCAGCCTCCAGCGACAACGGCTGCCCGGACAGCGGGTGGGCGATGACCAAGCGGTGCGCGTGCAGGAACATGCGGCGAAATCCGCGCGCGGCGAACTCAGCCCGCACGGCATCGTCCCCGTACTTGTCGTCGCCAACGATGGGAAAACCGCTGGCGGCCAGGTGCACGCGGATTTGGTGCGTGCGCCCGGTGCGCAGCTCGGCTTCGACCAGGCTGTGGCGGCCGTAGCGCCGGCGCAGCGTCACGATGGTGTGCGCGTGCTGGCCGTCGGGGTCGACGCGCACGCGGCGCTCGCCGCTGCGGGTGGTCCACTTGGTCAGCGGCATGCGCAGGTGCTGGCGGTCGTTGACCCAATCGCCGCACACCAGCGCCAGGTACTGCTTGCGACCTTCGCCTTCGCGCATCATGCGGTGCAGGGCGAGCAGCGCCGAACGCTTCTTGGCCAGCATCAGCAAGCCCGAGGTCTCCCGGTCCAGCCGATGTGCAAGCTCCAGGAAACGCGCTTCGGGGCGCGCCGCACGCAGCCTTTCGATCACGCCGTGGGCGACGCCGCTGCCGCCATGCACGGCCACCCCCGCCGGCTTGTCCACCACCAGCAGGGCATCATCTTCGTAGACGACGGGAAACTCGGCCGCCGGCGCCGGCAATGGGCGCCCGGGCGACGGCAGGCGCAGCGGCGGCACACGCACTACGTCGCCGGCGGCCACGCGCCGGTCCACTGCGCTGCGTCCCTTGTTGACGCGGACCTCGCCGCTGCGGATGGCCTTGTAAATATGGGTCTTGGGCACCCCCTTGCACAGCCGCAGCAGGAAGTTGTCCAACCTCTGGCCGTCGTGCTCAGGGCCGACTTCGACCAGTCGGGCGACCGGGGGCGCGTCGTCGTCTTGTTTGCGCATTGCGGAAAGCGGCATATAATCCGTGTAGCCTGAAAGGGCTGGATGTCGCCGCCCGTCGTCGAGATGCATTCGTTTTGCGCCTCCGTCGGGAGCGCGGGCCGCCATTGTAACGCCCCCGCACATCCGGGCCCATGGGCCAGTCGGTCGTCGGCGCAGCCGAGGCCCTGCCGGCAGCGATGTAGCCTTTTTGCCCGCTGCCGCCGCAGCGCCCGCCGCGCGGTACGCGGCTACGAAACAACGCAAGAATCGTCGCATGAAACCCGCATCAGTCGCGATCTGCCCAACCGGTACCTGGCGCGCGACTGAGTTCACAGCACTATCGTCAACCACACGTCCGTGTCCCTGACCCCCCTGCTGACCGAACCCCGTGCCGACCGGCACGCCGTGCCCGATTGATCTGCGCGGCGGCGTGCCGGTCGGCACGCCGTTTGCTTCTTGCCTGTTTCCGCCCCGCTCCCGAGTGGCCCGAGGCTGCGCGCCGATGTTCGGCGCGCCATGACTACGGAGAACACCACTCATGAAGCGCATGCTGTTCAATGCAACGCACCAGGAAGAACTGCGCGTTGCAATCGTCGACGGGCAAAAGCTCATCGACCTAGACATCGAAACCGCCGGACGCGAACAGCGCAAAGGCAACATTTACAAAGGCGTCATCACTCGCATCGAGCCCGGCCTGGAGGCCTGCTTCGTCAACTATGGCGAGGACCGCCACGGCTTCCTGCCGTTCAAGGAAGTCGCCCGCAGCTATTTCAAGGAAGGCGTGGACGTGCGCACCGCGCGCATCCAAGACGCCCTGCGCGAAGGCCAGGAACTGATCGTCCAGGTCGAGAAGGAAGAGCGCGGCAACAAGGGCGCGGCCCTGACCACCTTCATCTCGCTGGCCGGCCGCTACCTGGTGCTCATGCCCAACAACCCCCGCGGCGGCGGCGTGTCGCGCCGCGTGGAGGGCGAAGACCGCCAGGAGCTGCGCGAGACGATGGAGCAGCTGCAGGTGCCGCCGGGCATGAGCATCATCGCCCGCACCGCCGGCATCGGCCGCAGTGTCGAAGAGCTGCAATGGGACTTGTCCTACCTGCTGCAGCTGTGGACGGCCATCGACAACGCCGCGCGCGAAAACGCCGCGCCCATCCTGATCTACCTGGAATCGAGCCTGGTCATCCGGGCCATCCGCGACTATTTCTCGCCGGAGATCGGCGAGATCCTCATCGATACCGACGAAATCGCCGACCAGGCCACGGCCTTCATGAGCGTGGTCATGCCGGACAACGTCCACCGCGTCAAGCGCTACCGCGACGACATCCCCCTGTTCTCGCGCTTCCAGATCGAGCACCAGATCGAAACCGCCTACTCGCGCACCGTGCAGCTGCCCTCGGGCGGATCGGTCGTGATCGACCACACCGAGGCGCTGGTGGCGGTGGACGTGAACTCGGCGCGCTCGACCCGCGGCGCGGACATCGAGGAAACGGCCCTGCGCACCAACCTCGAGGCGGCCGATGAAGTGGCCCGCCAGCTGCGCCTGCGCGACCTGGGGGGGCTGATCGTCATCGACTTCATCGACATGGAGGACAGCAAGAACCAGCGCGCCGTCGAGCAGCGCCTGCGCGAAGCCCTCCATTTCGACCGCGCGCGGGTGCAAATGGGCAAGATTTCGCGCTTCGGCCTGATGGAGCTGTCGCGCCAGCGGCTGCGCCCGGCCCTGAACGAAGGCTCGCACATCACCTGCCCGCGCTGCAACGGCACTGGCGTGATCCGCGACGCCGAGTCCAGCGCCCTGCACGTGCTGCGCCTGATCCAGGAAGAGGCCATGAAGGAAAACACCGCCGCGGTGCATGCCCAAGTGCCCGTGGAAGTGGCCACCTTCCTGCTCAACGAAAAGCGCGCCGACATCGCCAAGATGGAGGCCCGCCTGAAGGTCAACCTGGTGCTCATCCCCAACAAGCACCTGGAAACGCCCCATCACCGCATCGAACGGCTGCGCCACGACGATCCGCGCCTGGAAGAAGTCAAGGCGAGCTTCGAGTTGGTCGAGGCGCCCGCGCCCGACGTGCACTGGACGCCGCGCGAACAGGACGCCAAGCCCAGGCCCGAAGCCTTGGTCAAGGGCATCACCCCCGCGCAGCCCGCGCCGATGTCGTCCGCGCCCAAGCCCGCCGAATCCAAGCCGGCGCAGGCCGCTGCGGCGGCGTCCAAGCCGGCCGGATTGTTCAAGCGCCTGCTGGGCTGGCTGGGCCTTGATTCCGAACCGGCCGCCGCCGAACCGGCCGCGCCGGCCAAGCGCGCCCCCGAACGCGACAAGGGCCGGCGCAGCGAAGCCGACCGCGGACCGCGCGGTGACCGCCAACGCCGTCGCGGCGATCGCCGGGCCGAGGCCGCTAGCGAGGCCGACGAGGGCCGTCGTGCACCGCGTGGCGCGCGGCGCGGCGACACCGAGGGCGAAACCGCTACGCCGGCCGCTGCCCCTGGCGCTCGCCCGGAAACCGCTGCGCCCGCCCTGGCCGCGGAAGAAGCCTCGACCGGCCGCAGCCGCAACCGCCATCGTCGCCGGGGCCGGCGCGAAGACGCCGCCGCAGCCGCCGCGCAGGTACCGGCCAATGCGCAGGAAGAAGTGATCACGCCCGTGGCGCCGGCGCCCGAAGCTGCCGCACCCGTTGACGATACGCCGGCGCCCGCCGGCCAGGTGCCGGTGGCTGCCGACGGGGCGGCCGAGGAACAACAGGCCGATCCCGAGCGCCGCCGGCGCCGTCGCCGCAGCCGCCGTGGCCGCCGCCATGCTGACGAAGCGGCAGCAACCGTGGCCGGCGACGCCCTGCCCGAAAGCGCCGAGGCGGCTGACGAGACGCCCGAACCCGTGCCCGTGGTGAGCGAACCCGTCGTGTCCCCGCAAGTGGCGCTGTCCGGCGAGGCCGAGCCTGCCGCCGAGGCCGGGTCGCAGCTTGGCGTCCCGGCCAGCCAGGGTGCCGCGCCCGACACCGCGCCTGACGGCGGGCAGGCCGCCAGCACGCCAGTGCCGGCCGAAACGGTCGACGAACCTGTCGCGGCGGCATCGGCTGCGTCGGAACCGGCCGAACCTGCGTCGCAGGCGCTGGCCGTACCGGCCGTGACCGACCCCGCCCTTGCGCCCGCGGATATCCCCGAGGCTGTAGTGCCGTCGGATGCGGCGCTGGCCGCCGAAACGCCTGATGCCACGGCGCAGGCGCCCGAACCGGCCGGCGTTGAAGCGCGCGCCGCGCAGGCGGCGACCGAGCCCTTGGCGGCCACCGAAACCGCTGCCGCGGCCGAGCCGTCCGCGCCGGCGCAACCGGCTGCGCCCGCGGCGGTCGCCGAACCGGCGCGCGACATCGCGCCGCAGGACACGCCCGCGCAAATGGTCCAGCCCATCGTCGTGCCCGCCGACAGCCGCGAAGCGTTGGCTGCCATGGTCAGGGCTGCGGGCATGCAATGGGTCGAGACCGACCCGGCGCGGCTGGAACAGGCGCGCCAGCGCATGGCGCAGTCCGAACGACCCGTGCAGCTAGGCCGCGAACCGCGCATCCTGCCGCCGGTCTCCAACGTGCCCCTGCAACAGGTCGAGACGCGCCGATAAACGTAGCGGCCCGCAGCGACGGCCGGTCGTTTCCGCCAGGAAACGGCCGGTTTTTTTGCGCCGGCCGGCACGGCCATAGGCCAGCGCCTGGCTATCGCGCGGAAAAACTCAGCCGCGGCACCGCCTGCAGCAAGCGGCGTGTCGTCTCGTGCCGGGGGGCCTGCAACACCTGTGCGGCCTCTCCCAGCTCGACGATGCGGCCACCGTGCATGACTGCCACCCGGTCGGCCAGGTACTCGACGACGCCGAAGTTGTGCGTGATGAAAAGATAGGCAATGCCGAACTCGGCCTGCAGCTCGCGCAGCAGGTCCAGGATCTGTGCCTGCACCGACACGTCCAGCGCCGACGTGGGTTCGTCCAGCACCAGCACTTCTGGTTCGACGGCCAACGCGCGGGCGATCGCCACGCGCTGGCGCTGGCCGCCGGAAAATTCGTGCGGGTAGCGGCCGGCAGCGTCGGCGGGCAGGCCGACGCGCCCCAGCAGGCCATGGATGCGCGCCTGCCTCTGGCTCGCGGAAAGCTCCGGCCGCAAGGCGGCGATGCCCTCGTCCAAAATGTCGCCCACCCGCATGCGGGGATCGAGCGATGCGTACGGGTCTTGGAAGACGATCTGGATGCGCCGGCGCAGCGCCATCAACGCCTTGCCCCGCGCGTGCAGCAGGTCTTGGCCGCCGAGCGTCGCCCGGCCGGTGATGCGCGCGCTGCCATCGATCAGCCGCAATAGCGCCTTGCCCGTCGTGGTCTTGCCGCAGCCGGATTCGCCCAGCAAGGCCAATGTCTCGCCGGCGCGCAGGGTGAACCCGACGCCATCGACCGCCTTGACCCAGCCGGCAATGCGCCGCAGCAGGCCCTTGCGCACGGGGTAGTGCACGCGCAGGTCGGCGACTTCCAGGATGGGCGCCCCAGGCGCGGGCGCAGCGATGGCGCGGCCCGCCGGCGAGAGCGGCCGGCCGCGCTTTTCGAAGGTGGGGATGGCGTCGAAGAGCTCGCGCGCGTAGGGGTGGCGCGGCGAGCGGAAAAACTGCTCGGCCGGCGCGGCCTCGACGATGCGGCCGGCGCGCATCAGCGCCACGTATTGGGCCACGTTGCGCACGACGGCCAGGTCGTGGGAGATGAGCATCATGGCCATGCCCATCTCGCGCTGGATCTCGGCCAGCAGCGCCAACACCTGCGCCTGGACGGTCACATCCAGCGCGGTGGTGGGCTCGTCGGCGATCAGCAGCACCGGCTCGGCCGCCAGGGCGATGGCGATCATGATGCGCTGCTTCTGCCCGCCCGAAAATTGGAAAGGATAGTCGTCGATGCGCCTTTCCGGATCCGGGATGCCGACGCGCCGCAACCAGTGGATGGCGCGCTCGCGCGCAGCCGTGCCGCGCAGCGGCGTGTGCGCAATGATCGTCTCCATGATCTGGTCGCCCACGCGCATGACCGGATTCAGGCTGGTGGACGGTTCCTGGAAAATGATGCCGATGCGCGCGCCGCGCACCGCGCGCATGTCGCGTTCGGTCAGCGCGTTGAGGTCCGTGCCCTCGAGCAGGATGCGCCCGCCCTGGATGCGGCCGGCCTCGGGCAACAGGCGCAGCAAGGCGAGCGCCGTCATGCTCTTGCCGCAGCCCGATTCACCGACGAGCGCAAAGGTCTCGCCACGCTCGATGGCCAGGCTCAGGCCCGCGACGGCCTGGGTCAGCCCCGACGAGCCGCTGATCGCGACGTCCAACCCCTGGATCTCGAGCACGCTCGCCGCCTGGCGGCGGCCTTCGGCAGGCGCGTTCATGGGTGCCTCCCCGGGCCAGGACCAAGCATGGGGTCGTGCCGGCGCGCCCTCATCGCGCCGCCCCCGCCCCGGCGCCGCCGGCCGGCGCAGCATCGCCGATGACCGGTGCCACGGCGCCGATCGGCGCGAACCGCCGCGTGCGCGGATCGAATGCATCGCGCACCGCGTCGGCAAACAGGTTGGCCGCCAGCACCAGCGCCAGCATGAACACGAAGGCGGTGGCCAGGTTCCACCAGATCATGGGGTCGCGGGACATCTCGAGCCGGGCCATGTCTATCATCGATCCGAAGGAATTCATCGTCGGGTCCACGCCTATGCCCAGGTAGGACAGCACGGCCTCGTACAGCACCAGCCCAGAAAACTCCAGCACGGCGGTGATCAGGACGATGTGCATGACGTTGGGCAGGAGATGCCGCCGCATGATGCGCAGGTGCGAGATGCCGAAGGCGCGCGCGGCCTGCACGTACTCGAGTTCGCGCAGCTTCAGCGTCTCGGCGCGCAGCAGCCGGCACAGCCCGGCCCAGCCGGTCAACCCCAGGATCAGGCACAGCAGGAATAACCGCAGGTCGGCACGCTGGGCCGATGTCGGGAAATCGGCTGGATGCGCATCGATATAGACCTGCATCATCAGCACACAGGCGGCGATGAGCAGCACCCCTGGTATCGAGGTGAGCGTCGTGTAGAGATATTGGATGACGTCGTCGACGCGCCCCTTGAAGTAGCCCGCGGCGATACCGAAGACGATGGCCGGCGGCAACATGGCCAGCGTGGTCAGGCTGCCGATGACCAGCGCCGTGCGCACGCTCTTGAGCGCTTGCCACAGCACGTCGTTGCCGGTGCGGTCGGTGCCCAGCGGATGGTAGCCGCTGGCCAGTCCTGCCAGGCCACCTGCGATCACGCACAGGATGACCAACGTGATCCACATCGGCCGCCATGGCAGCTGCGTGCGTCCACGCGCGATCGCCCCCAAGGCGGCCCGCCAGCCGCCATGGCGCCGCGCCAGCGCCATGGCGAGCGCCGCGCCCGCCGCCAACGCCACGGCGATGCCGGCCGCAGCACCCGCGCCCAGACGCGCCAGCACATCCCCCAGGCGCGGGGCATCGGGATCGTCCAAATGGGCGCCGCCAAACGCCAGGCGGGGGAAGTCCCGCACTGGCTCGCCGCCCTCGAGCAGCGTTTCCTTGGTGAACTGGCGCGTGGCCAGCGGTGCAGAATACGTCTTTTCAGGATGGGCAAGGCCGCTGCCTGCCAGGAGCGCATCCAGCGCCGACCGCACTGACGGCGCATAGGCGCGCGGCGCGCCGGGCGCGGCATCCGGCGCCGGCGGCAGCAGCGGCCGGTAGTGGATGGAATCGAGCAGCCCGACCAGTGCGAAGGCGCACAGCACGACGGCCGCGCACATGGCCGGCGTATCCCGGGCCACGCGCGCCCAGGCCGCCCGCACCGAAGGCGACCGGCTCGCGCGCCAGCCATAAACCACCGCTCCGGCCAGGAGCAGGAACAAGGCAGCGTCGGTCCACAGCAGCACGAATCGGGGCATGGTCTACTCGAAGCGTACACGCGGGTCGGCCAGCGTGTAGGAAATGTCTGCCAGGATCAGTCCGGCGATGTACAGGCTGGAGCCAAGGAACACCATGGCGCGCACGATGGAGAAATCCTGCGCGTTGATGGCGTCGATGGTATAGCTGCCCAGTCCGGGAATACCGAAAAACGATTCGGCGATCAGGCTGCCCATGAACAACAGCGGGATGGCCGACACCGTGCCGGTCAAAATGGGCAGCATGGCGTTGCGCAGCACGTGCCGGAACAACACCACCCGCTCGGCCAGGCCCTTGGCGCGCGCCGTGCGCACGTAGTCCTTGCCGATCTCCTCCAAGAACAAAGTGCGGTAGAAGCGCGCCTCCGGCCCAAGCCGGGAAATCACCGCCACCAGCACGGGCAGCGCCAGGAACTTGACCATGTCCACCCCCGTGCCGAAGCCCGAATACGGCACCAGGCGCAGCACCTTGGCAAACAGCCATTGGCCCGCGATGATGTAGAACAGGCTGGATACCGACAGCAAAATCACGCACACGACCACGCCCCAGAAGTCCAAGCGGGTCGCGCGGAAATACACCAGCGTCAGCGAAAACACCACGCTGGCAAACAGCCCGAGCGCAAAAGACGGCAGCGCCAGCGCCAGGCTGGGCCCGATGCGCTGGCGGATTTCCCTGCCGATATCGCGCCCGCCGTCGGATTCGCCGAAGTCGAACACCAATAGCGGCGCCGACCGCTGGTAGAAGATGGTGTCGGTCAGGCGTGCACTGCCTTGTGCCTGCGCGTTATAGAAAAGCGGCTTGTCGTAGCCGCGCTCGGCCTTCCAGCGCTCGATGGCCTCGATGCTGACGCGCTGCCCCCCTATGGCCAGGCGCGCCATGTCGTCCGGCGTGTTGACCGCGAAAAACAGCACGAAAGTGAAGAGATTGACGCCGATGAGGATCAGCACGCCGTAGAGCAGCCGGCGAATGACGTATGCGGTCATGCCTCGCCCTCCGCGCGCCGCGGCGCACCGCCCGTTTCCGCCGCGTCATGCACGGTCTGCGCCTCGCGCCGGCGCAAGGCGCGCCACGCGGGCCAGACCGCCGCGGCCACGGCCAGCGGCAGCAAGGCCAGCGGCCACCAGATCGGCGTATTCCATTCGCGTATGCGCTGCGCACGCAGCGCCGGGTCGATCTTCATGTACTGCAGCGTGTTGCGCACCATCTGCGTGGGCTTGGCGTTGCCTACCCATTGGTGGTAGGCCCCGCCCGACTTGGGGAAGTAGCCGAACATCCAGGGCGCGTCGCGCTGCACGACGGCCACCATCTCGTGGATGAGCGCTTCCTTTTGCGGGCCGTCGTCCAGGTAACGCATTTTCTCGAACAGCGCATCGTACTCGGCGCTGGCGTAATTGGCCGCGTTCTCGCCGCCAGAGACCGCCTTCGCGTTGGGCCCGTACAGCAGGAACAGGAAGTTTTCGGCGTCGGGATAGTCGGCCAGCCACCCCCACATGAACAGCTGTGCGGCGCCGCGGCGCATCTTGTCCTGGAAGCGGTTGTAGTCGGTGGCACGGATGTCCAGCTGGATGCCCAGCTTGGCCAGCTGGCGCCGCATCCAGTCGAACTGCGGGCTGGCCCCGGTCATGCCCCCCATCGCGTCGTAGTGCAGCACCAGCGGCGCGCCGGTGCGCGCGTCGCGCCCGTCCGGGTAGCCGGCCTCGGCCAGCAGCTGCTTGGCAACTTCCAGCGGCTTACGCTGGGCCTTGCCGTCGCGCACGTCGTAGACGACGCGGTTGATGCCTTCGGGGCCATCCCGGTAGCCGAGCACGCCGGGCGGCACCGGGCCGTGGGCAGGCTGCGCCTGGCCGTTCTCGAAAATGGCGATGTACTGCTCCCAATCGAAGGCAATGCTGATCGCCTGGCGCAGCTTGCGGTTGCGCGCCTGCTGCTCGGGCGTGTCGCCCTTGCCCACGACCGGGTCCAACCAATTGAATCCCATGTACCAGTTCTGCGTCTCGACCGTGGTCGGCAACTGCAGGCCGCGCTCGCGATACAGCGCCGCCTTTTCGGGGGAGTCGCCCGCGGCCACCAGCATGGACACGCCGTATTCGCCGCGCTCGACCTGCGGGACGTCGTAATAGCCCTGCATGAACTTGCCCTGCAGCGGGATGGCCTCTTTTTCGATGCTGAACACGACCCGGTCGATGAAGGGCGTGGGCTTGCCGCAGTCTTGCAGCAGGCCGGCGGCGCGGTCGGCCGGCTCACCTTCGCAGGGATACGGCTCACCGCGGAAATTGGGGTTGCGCGCCAGCACGTGGCGCTGGTTCTGGCGTGACTCGACCAGCATGTAAGGCCCCGTGCCCACCGGCCAGGTATTGAGCGACAGGTCGCGCTCGGCCATGCCAGGCTGGTGGTAGAAACGGTCGGCCTCCCAGGGAATGGGGGCCATGAAGGTCATCGCCAGCCAGTACTTGAACTGGGGATACTTGCCGATCACCCGGATGCGCAGGGTGTGGTCATCCAGCGCCTGCACACCTGGGAAGCCTTCCTGCCGCAAATCCAGCCAAGGCAAATCGCGGGTGCCGGGCGCCAGCCCCTGGCGCAGCCTTTCATCGACCTGCTTCAGGCGCTTGCCATAGTCGGCCATGCCAACGATGTGCTCGGCCATCACGGAATAAATGGGCGATGCCACCCGGGGGCTGGCCAGCCGGCGGATGGCATAGACATAGTCGTGCGCTGTCAGCTCGCGCGTGCCCGTGTGCTCGAAGTCGCCGATGCCCTCCTTGCCATCGAGCGCTTCGGCCGTGATCGGAAAGTACACGTAGCTGCCATCGTCGCGGCGGGCGAAGGCCGGATGCGGCTGGAAGAGGATGCCGGGGCGGATGGGGATGTCGTAGACGCTTTCGGCGATGTCCTGTCCCGGCGCATCGTCGGGCAGGCGCCGGCCTTGCGCATCGTAGTAGGCCGGCTGCGCCAGCGCCGCGGCGGCCCGGGGCACCAGCTCGTACGGGCGCTTCAGGTAATGGTAGCCGTAGAGCGGCTCGTAGATGTTATAGGTGTAAGGCGTTTCGTCGGCCGAGTACGACCGGGCCGGGTCCAGGTATTTGGGCGAGCGCTGGGTAAATGCCGTGTACAGCGTATTTTGGCTTTCGGCGCCCGCCTCGTACGGGCTGTTGACGGGGGCCTGGCGCCCGCAGCCGGCCAAGGCAACGGCCAGCGCCACCGCCACGATCGCCCCGCTCGTCCTGCGCATGCATGCCCTCCAGCCTGGAATCGAGGGCAAGGATAGCAAATGCCCCCAGGCGGGGACAGACCGCTAGCACTGCTTTTGGTTCCAGCACCGCTGTCGCCAGACCCAAGGCTCCACGGCGCCCGCCTGCGACCACAGGCCGCGGCGCGATCGCCTGGCCTCTTCCTGCAACGCGAGCAGGCTTTGGTCGCGCAGGTACCGGCCATTGCCCTGCATGTTTACCCATGCCATGCCGGCCTCGACCTGGCGGCGACTGGCCGTCGTCCCGTCCGGCAGCAGCAGGTCGCAGACGTCGCGCCCGTAGTGGTCTTGCTCGTAGCAGCGGGCCTGTATGGCCGCATCGGCCAACAGGCTTGCCAGGTGCCGCCCCGATGCACTCCCGTAGGGCTGTCCGGGCCGGCCGTCGCCGCCCTTTTCCGGCGCGTCGATGCTGGCCAGTCGGATGCGGCGCCTGCCCGAGGCGGTGGCCAGCGTGACGGTGTCGCCGTCGGCGACCTCCACGACGCTGCCAGACAGGGCGTACCGCGTGCCGCCGTGCGGCGCGCCGTCGCCGGGCGCGAACCGCCATGCCGCCAGTGCGGCCACGACCAGCAGCACGGCAGCGAGCCATTTGGGCACGCCCAGCCTGCGCGACGAGGCAAACAAGGTGGAAAGGGATACCGGGGTGGGCGATCCGCTCCTGCGGCGCATCAGTCGACTCCATGCAAAACGGGCTGCAGTTTGCCACAAGCGGCACGAGCCGCCAGCCGCGCGCCTTGCCCTTTTGCCTAGATCTTCTTGCCGATTGGCGGCCCTGAACGATTGAACTTATTTTTGCGCCAGCGATGCGGGCCGCGGGCCCGCCCCTTCTGCGAGGCCTTTCATGATCGCTGCGGCGCTGATCGAACGCCACCCGCTGCTCAGGCTGGGCCTGTTTCGCGTGCTGCGCACAATCGAAGGCCTGGACGACGTCATCGCCATGGCGCCTTCGGAACTGGCCGACCACGTGCCGGCGCGCGAGGTCGAGCTCCTGCTGCTGGGGCTGACCGGCGAGCCGCAGGCCGACCGGCAACTGCTGGAGCACGCGTTGGCCAAGCTGCCCAGCCGCCACGTGCTGCTGCTGCAGGAGCCGGTGCGTGCGCCGGCGCTTTGTCATCCGGCCGTGGACGGTTGCATCGAAAAAACCGCCACGCCGGAGCTGATCGGCGCGGCAGTCAGGCTGATACTGGCCGGCGGCAAGTGTTTCCCGCCGGCTGCCGACTGCCCGTACGCGGCGGTCGCGCCTGCCGGAACCGATGATGCGGAAAACGGCAACGCACTGCGCAACGGATCCGCACGGGAACTGCCTCAGCGCCCCCGCGCCATGGCCATCGCCGCCGGCGCGCGCAAGCTGGGCATCACCCCCCGGCAGTTCGAAGTGCTGATGCTCCTGGCGCGCGGCTTGTCGCTGAAAAAGGTCGGCCGCGTCCTGAACATTTCGGTGGCGACGGTGAAATCCCACGCTTCGGCCACCTACAGGCGGCTGGACGCCCGTAACAAGCAGCAAGCCATCCACGAAGCGATCCGCCGCGGCGCCGACCTGCGCGGCGAGGAATCGTTCTGACCAGCCAAACGGTACAGCGCGGCGCGCCGGTTTCAGGATGGACGCCGGCGCCGCACCCGGTAGGCGATCGCGCTGTCGCCCCACCCTATGGCCAGCAGCAACACGGCCGCCCAGTTCAGCCAGTGCGCCTGCCCGGCCATGGCCAAAAGCAGCGGGTGGCCGAACCGGCCCGCCGCCCAGGGAACGCCCACGTGCGCCAGCGCCACCACGAGGGCGGCGATCACGGTGGCAAGTGCCCCGGCCTTCCACCACTTGCCCCGCATGCCCCTATCCATTCGGCTGCCCTTGCAACGTCGATCAGCCATCATGATACGAAACTGCGCGCCACCCGCGGGGCAGGTAGCGGTTTGGCCTATCCGCGCCGTCTGCCGCAGCGGCCTAATCCGTATGGCGCGTTGTCCGCCATGGCCGCCCTTCCTAACATGCCTTGCCTGACGCGGCTGAACCGGTCGCGTGTTTTCGAGACCCCCCTTTTCGGGCGCGACATGAAATCGACACGCAAAAGCTGGTTTTGGCGGTTGGCCGCGCTGCACGCGATGGCCACTTTGAGCGCAGCGGCGCCGGCGCAGCCGCCGGATGCGCAGGCCATACGCGAGCGCGCCTTCGCAGCCTCGGAAGCTGGCGCGGCGAACCTCGCCTTCGATCTGGCCTACTACCACCGCGACGCTTTTTCCGACCTGGAGTACTACCGCCTGCAACACGCGGCGATCGCCCAGCGCCTGCGCTGGGGCCGCACCGAGATGTGGTACCTGACCGGGCCGGAGCGCTTCGACATTCTCGATGGCGCGCTGCAGGAAGGCCGGCAGCTCCTGGCCCAGCTGCCCGACCAGCCGGAATATGCCGACCTGCGCGTGGCAGCCATGAACGACATGATCTACGGCCTGGCCACCCGCGGGCGCATGGAAGAAACCACCGCGCTGTTCGAGCAGCGCCAGTCGCTCGCCCAGCCGGTACCGCCCTACGTGCGCGTGGCGGCGGCCGACGCATATTCGTACCTGGAGCAATACGACAAGGCGATCGAAAACTACGAACGGGCGCTGGCCGAAGCCGCCCCCGGCGACCTGGACCGCGTTACCGTGCGGGAAAGCCTGTTCTACGCCTACCTCGATCGCGGTAGGGTCGAGGATGCCGCCACCGAGCTCGAGCTCATGGAAAAGGAATCGCCCATGTACGTGGAGCTCGCGCCCGAGCCGGAACGGCCCAATGAGGACTACCAGCGGGTGCAGAGCCTGCGGGCCCAGTACCTGCTGTACACGGGCCGCAGCGAAACAGGAGGCGCCACGCTCAATGCGTTGCGCCACGACGCGCCCTTCAGTTCGTCGCTGCGCAATCTCGCCGCCGAGTTCCGCCACCACGATGCCCGTCCGCGTGAAGCACGCCAGGCCTACGAGACGTCCTTGCTGGAGATCCCAGACGATACGCGCGCGCTGACGGGGCTGGGCAATGTGCTGCTCGACCTGCGCGAATACGAAAAGGCCGAAAGCATCGTCCAGTCGCTGGCCGATCGGTTTCCAGAAAGCGCGGCGGTTCGCAACCTGCAGCGCAATTACGACGCCTACGATTCGCCGCTGCTGACCGTGGATGCGGGTGCCGGCTTCGGCGAAAACGGCCCCTCGGTCATCGCCAGGCGCGAATGGTCGGTCGACACGCGCCTCTACAGCCAGCCCATCGACTATCGCTGGCGGGTGTTCGCGCAGCAGTTCACCGCACATGCCGACGCCAACGGCGGCAGCGAATGGCGCATACGCAATGGCATCGGCGTCGACTACCGGCGCATGGAAGTGACCGCCTCGCTGCAGGCGCACCGTTCCACCGGCACGCACGGCCGCTTCGGCCTGACAGGCACGGTCGACTATTACCCCTCCGACGGCTGGCGGCTGTCGGCATCCGTCGACACCGACAGCAACGACCTGCCCTGGCAGGCCTTCCAGCAAGGCGTGCACGGCTGGACGAGCTCGGTGTCGCTGCGCCGCCAGCCCAACGACCGCACCTACTACGACCTGGCCTACGGCCTGTCGCGCTATAGCGACTCCAACACCCGCCAGCAGATCGGCGCCAGCTGGTACCAACTGGTGCATTCAGCGCCGCGCCACAGCGTGGCCACGTGGACCAGCGTGGGCTATTCGCACAACAGCCGCAGCGACGTGGATTACTTCAGCCCGTCCAACGACCTGACCGGGCAGGTAACCGCGATGTACGAATGGCGCCCCTGGCGTGACGGCCAGTATGTATTCAGGCAGCGGGTCTACGGCACCGCCGGCATGTACCGCCAGCACGGCGAATCCGTCAGCGGCCTATGGGAGATCCGGCTGGAGCAGGCGTGGGACCTGCCCAAGCGCGCCACCCTGACCTACGGGGTGGGATTCGGACGGCGCAGCTACGACGGCGAGCCCGAGAACCGCACCATGGTCTACCTGGGCGTGAGCCTGCCCTTCTGAGAGCCTTCGCGATGACCCTGCCGATGAACCTCCTGCGCCGGCTGCTGGCGTGCCTGCTGTCGTGGTACTGCCTGGCGGCACTGCCTGCCGCCGAGGTCGAGGCCACGGAGTACCCGCTTAGCTTCCTGCCCGACCCCGACCCGGTCGACGGGCAAACCTTCCGCGTCCTGTGCCTGCACGACGTGCGCGACAACCTGCGCGCATCGTTTGCCAGCTTTCCGGACGGCTTCGCCATCGAGACGCGCACGCTGGTCGACCTCTTCGAATGGCTGCGGGCCAACGACTACCATCCCGTCAGCCTGGCGCAGATCGTCGCCGCGCGCAACGGCGGCGCGCCGCTGCCGCCACGGCCGGTGCTGCTGACCTTCGACGACGGCTTCGCCAGCATGTACACCAAGGTGTTTCCGCTGCTCAAGCAATTCGGCTACCCGGCCGTGGCGGCCATCGTGACGAAATGGGTCGATGCACCGCCGGATGCGCGCATTCGCCTGAGCGCCAAGCTGGAGGTGCCGCGCAACACCTTCCTGAACTGGGACCAGGTCAAGGAAATGGCGGACTCTGGCCTGGTCGAGATCGCCAGCCACACGCACGACCTGCACCGCGGCGTGATCGGCAATCCGCAGGGCAATGAGCTGCCAGCGGCGGCCGCGCGCGCCTACCTGGCGCGATACGGACGCTACGAGGACGATGCCGCCTACCGCGCGCGCATCGCCGATGACCTGCGCACCAGCCGCGACCTCATCGAGCAATACACCGGCAGGCGGCCGCGGGCACTCGCCTGGCCGTACGGCGCGCACAACCGCGACACCGATGAAGTGGCGCTGTCGCTGGGCTTCGACATCATGCTGACCCTGGAGCCGGGGCCGAATACGCCTTCGGTGCCGCTGACCTTGGTGCGGCGCAGCCTGGTCAGCTATGACGTCACCGTGGCGAGCATACGTGCGGCGTTGCGCCAGCCGATGACCTACCACGGCAAGCTGCATCCCGTGCAGCGCATCGTCCAGGTCGACCTGGACTACATCTACGACCCCGACCCCGCACAGCAGGAGCGCAACCTGTCGCTGCTCATCGACCGCATGAAGGACATGGCGCCCAGCGCAGTCTACCTGCAGGCCTTTGCCGACCCCAAGGGCGACGGCGACATCACGTCGGTGTACTTCCCCAACCGCCACCTGCCCGTGCGCGCCGACCTGTTCAACCGCGTCGCGTGGCAGCTCAAGACCCGTGCCAACACGGCGGTCTACGCTTGGCTGCCGGTGCTGTCGTTCTCCGTGCCGCGCAGCAATCCGGCCTACGGCCGCGAAGTGAAATCGGCCGTGCGCAAGCCTGGCGAGCGCGGGCTGGGCCATCCGCACCGGCTCAGCCCCTACGACCCCATCGCACGCCGCGTCATCGGCGAAATCTACGAAGACCTGGCCAAGCACGCCATGTTCGACGGCATCCTATTCCACGACGATGCCGTGCTGGACGATACCGAGGATGCGAGCGACCCCGCGCTACGCACCTACGCCCAATGGGGGCTGCCGGCCGACGTGGCCGCCATCCGTGCGTCGCCCGAGCTATCGGCGCAATGGAGCCGCCGCAAGACCCAGCATTTGATCGACTTCACCCTGGAATTAGCCGGGCTGGTACAAAGCTACCAGAACAACCGCGACATGCTGACGGTGCGCAACCTGTACGCCGAGCCCGTGTTCAATCCGCAGGCCGAGTCGTGGTACGCGCAGAACCTGCCGGATTTCCTCAAGCACTACGACTACGTCGCGCTGATGGCCATGCCGTACATGGAAGACGCCGGCGACCCGCAGGACTGGCTGCGCCAGTTGGTCGCCAAGGTCGACGCGCAAGGCGGGCTGGGCCGCACCATCTTCGAGCTGCAAGCCCGGGATTGGCGCCGCGACGCGCCGGTGCCCAGCGAAACCCTGCTCGCCCAGATGCAGTCGCTGCGCACGCTGGGCGCCATCCACTACGGCTACTACCCGGACGACTTCATCACCAACCATCCGGACAGCGAAATCATCCGCCCGGCGATGTCGCTGCAGGCCCATCTCCAGGCCCGGCGCTTGACCGAGCAGCAGGCGGCCACGCGCAGGCAGTTGCTGCAAGGCCTTTACCAGCCGGCGTCGAGGTAGCCATGGAAGCAGACATCAAGGCGGCCCTTTCGGCCTTCGTTTTCTACTACCCATTTTTCATGTCGTACTTCTGGATGATAGGAGGACTGCTGCATTACCTGGTGTTCGAGCACGGCCGCAGCTTCGCCCACGACACGCGCCTGCCCAGCCATCCCAAAGTGGCGATCATCGTGCCCTGCTACAACGAGGGCGAGAACGTGGCGGAGGTCATCGCCCACCTGGACCGGATGCGCTACACCGACTACCAGATCATCGCTGTCAACGACGGCAGCAGCGACGACACGGGCGAAAAACTGGATAAGCTGGCGCAACACCACGAACGGCTGCTGGTCGTGCACCAGCACCGCAACGAGGGCAAGGCCATCGGCTTGACGACCGCCGCGCAGCTGACCGACGCCGAATTCCTGCTGTGCATAGACGGTGATTCCTTGCCCGACCCGAACGCCATCGTCTACATGCTGTCGCACTTCCTGGCCTCGGCGCGGGTCGGGGCGGTCACGGGCAACCCGCGCATCCGCAACCGCTCGACCATGCTGGGCCGCATGCAAGTGGGCGAATTCTCCTCCATCATCGGCCTAATCAAGCGCACCCACCAGCTCTACGGCCGCATGATGACGGTCTCCGGCGTCATGGCAATGTTTCGCAAGCGGGCGCTCGAGGAGGTGGGCTACTGGAGCCCCGAGATGCTGACCGAGGACATCGACATCACCTGGAAGCTACAGCTCGCAGGCTGGCACGTGCGCTACGAACCGAGGGCGCTGTCCTGGATATTGATGCCCGAAACATTCAAGGGCCTGTACAAGCAGCGCCTGCGCTGGGCCAAGGGCGGGCTGCAGACGGTGCTCAAATATGCGCCGCGGCTGTTCGCCCTGCGCCACGCGCTGATGTGGCCCATCATGCTGGAATTCCTGGCCAGCGTCGTGTGGGCGTATTGCATGCTGGGCATCGTCGTGGTGGCCGTCGCAGGCTTGTTCGTCGATATCCCGGCACTTTGGCACTTCGATATCTTCCCCGGCTGGCATGGCACGCTGCTGTTCCTGACCTGCCTGACGCAGCTGCTGGTTGGCTGCCTGATCGACCACAAGTATGACTATCGCATCTTCCGCTATTTCACCGACACGGTCTGGTATCCCGTGGCCTTCTGGCTGCTGGGCATGATCACCACCGTCGTCGCCTTGCCCAGCGTGCTCGCGCGTACCACGCACCAGCGTGCGCGCTGGGTCAGCCCCGACCGAGGCCTCAAATATGAAAACACTGATCATTGACGTCAGCGCCGCGACGTTTCGCGACTACGTGCGCCTGTACGGGACGCTGGACGGCATCCTCTACGGGTTCTGGTACCGCGTCGTGCGGCCCGCCATGGTCACCGCGATGTGGGTGATGTTCGGCCTGTATGTCTACCACTCGCTGGTCATGGTCGGCGGCACGGCCGCACAGCTCGCCGAGCTGATCGTCTACGTCGCCGTGGTCGCCTACATGGCCGCTGCCCTGATAGGGTGGATGATCGTCTGCCGCTTCCGTGATTGGATCCGCATGCAGGATCGCTACGACGCCGACGCCGCTCCGATGGAGCGGGCGCGCGACCTGCGTTGGCGGGTTCCGCCAGGGTTGCGCCAGATGCAGGTCGTCCACGACGAGCACGGCCACATCGTCCAGATACGCCCGTGGCGACCGGCCGACCCCATGCCGGCCCTGCCCGATGGCGACACGTCGGCGGCCTGGGCGCAGCAGGCGCGCCGCGAACCGGCATTGGCGGCCTAAGGCCAGGCAATCACCGGCAAAAAAGCGCCCGCACACCGGGCGCTTTTCTTGCGTGCACGCAGCCGTCCGACTGCACCACCGGCAAGGCAGGCGGCGCGCCGGCCTTGCCCGCGCGCCGCCGTCAATGCCAATCCAGCTTGGCGCCGCGCGCCACGGCCGCGTATACCGCCTCGCTCTTGTTGCGCACGTTCAGCCGCTGGTAGAGCGTGCCGGCATGGGCCTTGGCCGTGGCCACCGAGATATTCAATTCACGGCTGACGCTCTTGATCGGATAGCCCTTGGCCAACAGCAGCAGCACTTCGTATTGCCGCGGCGTCAGCCGCAGCATTTCGGCCTCGGCCGCGCGACGGGCGCTTTCCGACAATGGCGTGTCATCGGTTTTCTGCAGGGCCTTGCCGGCCGGCTGTGCCACCGCTGCCAGGCCGGCCGCGCTGGAGGAGCTATCGGGCGAGGGAAAACACTTGCCGCCGGCCAACACCAGCCGGACCGAGGCCGCCAGGACATCGGCCGAAGCGCTCGTGGCGACGCAGCCGGACACCACCTGGGGCAAGCCTCGCAGCACGTCGGGCGGCAGCTCGGCTTCCGATAGCAGCAGTATCCATTTGGGCGCGAAGGCCTTGACGCAATCCATCACCGACGCATGGACGTCCTGCCCGGTCCGCAAGGAAAGCAGGACCAAATCCACTGGGCTGGGATCGGCGTCTTTGAGCTGATCGGGCGTCACGCCTTGCAGGCGCAAGGAAGGAATAGCCTGCGCCAGCAATTGCAGCATACCCAGCCTTAATAACGCATGCGGTTCCACTACGACTGTAGTAACCATGTAACCCTCTGCATTTTGACCAGCTTTGGGGAAAAAACCTGGCCGCACGGCGCTAGTCGTGGCGGCTAATGCTGCGAAACGCGCTGCTACACCAGCTTGTTAGAATTGCACACAGATTTAGCATTAACTTGCCGGCACGATGTTATGGCCTAGCACCGCGCTGCGCAAGACTTAGCGTTGACCTAATCCCTTTGGCGTAGCGGCTTTGCGAAATAATCTGCGTGGAAAGGCAATAAAATACACGCCATAGGCAAGAGAACCCGCGTCATTGCTGTGTTTGCGCGGGGGCAACGTATTTTTTCTACATTTCTGGACCCCGGATGCCTGGATCCCGGAGGTAAAAATAGGGACGGGCTTTGATGGGTCGGCGCGCCGCTTGCCCGCCCCAGGGCGCTTTTCCTGCCGGGCCCCCGGGCCTGGTCGATTTGGCAGTTCCCGGTGAGCGCGGCGTGCCGTCTGCCCTGCAGACGGCACGGACGGTGAGCTAGCAAGCCGGCGCACCGGCAAGTGCGTGGGGGCTGGCCCTCGGGCGCCCGCAATGGGCAGCCACACCTGCATCGGGACGGGCGGCATCCGTCCCTGTGGGCCTATCAGGCAGGCTCGGCAGCCATGCGGCGGCGGCGCCAGTGCGAGGCCAACGCCACGAGGACCAGGGCGCCCCCAACGGCGCTAAATACCGGATCCGGATAGACCAGGGCAAAGCCGGCGCCGATGAACAGCACGCGCTCGAGCGTGGTGGTGCGCACTGCGAACCACCCCTGGAAACCGATGGCCAGCGCGAAGATGCCGGCAGCCGCCAGCGCGGTCATTCCAGCGATGCTCCACCAGTCGGCCTTGGCCAGTGCCTCGATGGACCCCATCAGCAGCAGCCCCTGCCCGGCCGGAGCGAGCACGAAGAGAAAAGGCACCAGGAACGCCGGCAGGGTGTACTTCCAGCATTGCATGGTGGTCTTGTAGGGATCGCCGCCGGTAATGGCCGACGCGGCGAACGGCGACAGCGCGGTCGGCGGCGACACTTCGGACAGCACGGCGTAGTAGAAGATGAACATGTGCGCGGCAAAGTCCGGCACGCCCAGCTTGATCAGCGCCGGCGCGGCGATCACGGCGCAAATGATGTAGGAGGCGGTCACCGGCACGGCCAGGCCCACTATCCATACCACCAAAGCCGTATAAATGGCCGTCAGCAACAGGGACCCCGCCGCATAGTCGATGACAATGCCGCTGAACTTCAGCCCCAGGCCGGTCAGGGTCACCACCCCGACGATGATCCCCGCGCCCGCGCAGGTGGCGCCGACGTTGAGCATACCGATGGACCCGGCCTTGAGCGCCTGCACCAGCGGCGACTGGAACAGGTGCTGCCGGATCGATCCCTTGCCGCGGAACAGGTCCCAGGAAATCATCGCCGTGTCGGGCCGCAGGAAGCTCGTCAGGAAAGACACGACCGTCGCCCAGAACACCGCCAGCACGGGCGAAAAGCCCAGCAGCATGAAGGCGACGATGGAAATCAGCGACAGGAAGTGGAACCAATACCGCCGCGTCAGCCGCCAGACGGAGTCGACCTTTTGGATGGTGGTATCACGCATGCCGTACTTGCGTACATCGATCTCCACCATCAGGAAAAGTGCCAAGTAGAACAGCAGGGTCGGGATGACCGCCATCAACAGCACATCCAGGTAGGAGATGCGCAGGAACTCGGCGATGATGAAGGCGGCCGCCCCCATGACGGGCGGCGAGATGATGGCGCCCAGCCCGCCCGCCGAAAGCAGGCCGCCGGCGGCGTCGCGCGCGTATCCGACCTTGGCCAGCATCGGCCAGGCCACCGTCCCCAGCGTCACCGTGGTGGCCACGCCCGACCCGGACGGCCCACCCAGCAGGAAGGAGGCGAGCACCACCGTGCGCCCTGCCCCGACCGGCTTGCCCCCCATGGCCGAAAACGAAAAGTCGATGTAGAACCTCCCGGCTCCGGAAAACTGCAGGAATGCGCCAAAAATCGTAAACAGGATGATCAGCGAGGACGACACGTCCACGGCCACGCCGTAGATGCCTTCCAGGGTCATGTACATGAAGCCGACCAGGCGCCCCAGGCTGTAGCCGCGATGCGTCCACGGGTGCGGCAGGTAGTCGCCCAGGAAGGCGTAAAGCAGGAAGCAGATCGATATCGCCGGCAGGATCCAGCCGATGGTGCGGCGCATGGCTTCGAGCACCAGCACGATGAGCATGGCTCCGAAGAAGATGTCCCAGCCGTTCGGCATGGTATTGCGATCGGTGAAGTCATCGCCGCCGACGATCAAATAGGCGACGATGGCCACCGCCAGCGCCGCCAACAGCCAATCCCACCACATGATGCGATGCCGCCACCGCTTGCTTGCGGGAAAAAGCAGGAAGCACATCGCCAGCACCATGCTGACGTGCAGCGGCCTGAGCACTTGCGTGGGCACGATGGCATAGGCCGTGTATAGGTGAAACAGCGACATCGCCACCGCCAACGTGCCAAGCAGGACGCCCAGCCATCCACCCAGGCGGTTGACCGCGCCCTCTTCCTCTTCGATGTACTGCTCGGCCTTGCGTAGTGCCTCTTCGCTGACTGCGGCGTTCGGATCCGATGCGACGGGTTCGCTCATGCTGGAGTCTCTCGATGGCGGCCGGCGCGGCACGCGCCGCGCCGCCGGCGGGGCTAGGCAGGGAAACGGCGAAGGCGCCGGGCGGCCGGCAGGCGCGGCGGCCCGGCAAAGGCACAGCGGGTCAGTCGACCGAGATGCCGCGTTCCTTGAAGTACTTGACCGCGCCGGGATGGAACGGGATGGGCGTGGACGACTGCTTTTGGTTCTCGAGCTTGAATTCCGCCGTGATCTGGTGCACGGCGATCAAGTCATCGCGGCTTTCGAAGATGGTCTTGACGATGTTGTAGGCCACGTCGTCGGGCATCGAGGCATTGGCCACCAGGACGTTCATGACGCTGGCCTGCTGGTTGTCCTTGTCCATGCCGCGATAGGTTTCCTTCGGAATGACCGACTGGACGTAAAGGTTGCCGTACTTTTCGTTCATTTTGGGAACCAGGTCGGCATTGTCGATCATCTTGATCTTGACCCCCGGCGTATTGGCCAAGTCCGTCACCGCCGCCGTGGGCAGGCCGCCCACCCAGAAGAACGCATCGATCTTGTTGTCCTTGATGGCGTTGACGGATTCAGCCACGCTTAGGCGCTCGCGCTTGACGTCCTTGTCCTTGTCCAGGCCCGCGGCCTCGAGCTGGCGAAAGGCCATGACCTCGGTGGCGCTGCCCGGTGACCCCGTGGAAACGCGCTTGCCCTTGAGGTCGGCGAAGGTTTCTATCCCTTTGCCCTCGACCGTCACCACGTGCATGCTGTTGGGGTACATGATCATGAGCGTGCGCAGCCCCAGCTTGTTGCCCTGGAACTTGTTCTCGCCGCGGAAGGCATCCTGGGCCGCATCGGACATGGTCATGCCGATGTAGGAGTTGTCGTTGCCGACCAGCTTGAGGTTGTCGACCGAGCCACCGGTGACCTCGGCGGTGGCCTCCATGCCGGGCACCTTCTTGGACAGCAGCTGGGCGATGCCGCCGCCAATGGGGTAGTAAACGCCCCCCGTACCGCCCGTTGCAATGGAGATGTTGGCAGCCTGGGCCGGCAGCAGACCTGCCAGCGCAAGACCTACGACAAAGGCAAACCGCTTCGCTATTCGCTTCATGGTGTCTCCTCGTTACGCTTGGGCCGGCTGTGCGCGGCAGTGCGCATGCCTGATTCTTGCTTTTCTTGGGACTGACCGATGCGCAAGCATGGTCAGGGGCGACGTTTAACCCGCTGGGGCAGGCACGTCAATCGGAACTTACATGGGCCATGGGGCATCGCAGCGCGCGTGCCGGATACAATCGCGGCGCCGGATGTGCCCGTCGTGCGGTTGCCAGCCGCGCCTGGCGCGCCGGCGTCACGCCTGCCGGCCCATGCGCGGCCGGCTTGTCGTCATAGGAGATGCGCCGTGAAGCTCGCCGCCAATCTGTCCCTGCTCTACCCCGGCCTGGACCTGCCCGCGCGCATGCAAGCCGCCGCACGCGACGGCTTCGAAGGCGTCGAGATCCTCTTTCCGTACGACCTGGCGCCCCAAGCACTGGCCGAGGCGCTCCAGTGCAATGGGCTGGCCTTGGCGCTCATCAACACTCCACCCGGTCCAAACGGCGAAAAAGGCCTGGCCGGCCTGCCTGGCCGCCAGGCCGATTTCCGCGCCGGCCTGCAGCAGGCGCTTGACGTCTGCCGTGCAACTGGCTGCCGCGCCATCCACGTCATGGCCGGCGCCGTGCCGGAGGGGCAGTCGCGCCCGGCCTGCCTGCAGGCCCTGGCCGATAACCTGCGCCAGGCTGCACCGCTGGCAGCCGAGCGCGGCGTGACGCTGACGCTCGAAGCCCTGAACCGGCACGACATGCCGGGGTACCTATACTGGCTGCCGCAACAAGCGGCCGACGTCGTCCGGGCGATCGACCACCCGAACGTGGGCCTGCAATTCGACTTGTACCACTGCCAGAAAGAAGGCTTGCCCCTGCCGCAGACACTGGCCGAGGTACGGCCGCTGGTGCGGCACGTGCAATTCGCCGGCGCCGACGGGCGGCACGAGCCGGACCTGGATGCCCCGGGCGTGGCCGAAACGCTGCAGGCCCTTGCCCGCAGCGGCTACGACGGTTGGATAGGCTGCGAATATTTGCCCGCCGGCGATACCAGCCGGGGCCTGTCCTGGCGGGCGGGATACCGGGCGCTGCTAGGCGCCGCGTAGCCCTGCTTGCGGCGCCGCCTGCATCCGGACGCGCTCGACGTCGGGCAGCAGGACCGCGACCATGCCTAGTAGCGGCAGGTAGGCGCAGACGCGATAGACGTCGTCCACGCTGGTCAGGTCGGCCAGGTGGCCAAGCGCCGCCGCACCCAGGCCGCCCATGCCGAAGGCCAGGCCGAAGAACAGCCCGGAAATCATGCCGACCTTGCCCGGCACCAGCTCCTGCGCGTAGACCACGATGGCCGAGAACGCCGAGGCCAGCACCACGCCTATCACCACCACCAACACCCCTGTCCAAAACAGGTTGGCGTGCGGCAGCAGCAGCGTGAACGGCGCCACGCCCAAGATGGAGGCCCAGATAACGATCCTGCGGCCGACCCGGTCACCGATGGGCCCCCCCGCCACGGTGCCCACGGCCACCGCAGCCAGGAACAGGAAGAGGTAAAGCTGGGCCGCACGCACTGGCAGGCCGAATTTGTCCATTAGGTAGAAAGTGAAGTAGCTGTTGAGGCTGGCCAAGTAAAAGTATTTAGAGAAAATCAGCACGACCAGCACCGCCAGGGCGCCCAGCACCTTGCCGCGGCTCAACCCGCCGCCGGCGCCGGCCTGCCGGGGCTTGGGCCGGGCGAGCGCGCGGTTGGCCCCGTACCAGCGGCCGATGCCGATGAGCACGACGATGCCGGCCAGGGCAGCCAGCGAAAACCACGCCACGCTACCTTGTCCGTGCGGAATGATGAACAGCGCCGCCAGCAGCGGCCCCATCGCCGACCCCACGTTGCCGCCCACCTGGAACAGCGATTGCGCCAGTCCGTGGCGCCCGCCCGAAGCCATGCGCGCCACGCGCGAGGATTCGGGGTGAAACACCGACGAGCCAGTGCCGACCAGCGCCGCAGCCAGCAACAGATAAGGCAGCGACGGCGCGAAAGCCAGCAGCAGCAGGCCGGCCAGCGTAAAGCCCATGCCCACCGGCAGCGAGTACGTCGTCGGCCGCTTGTCCGTATAGAACCCGATGCAAGGCTGCAGCACCGAGGCGCACAGCTGGTAGACCAGCGTGATGAGCCCGATCTGCGCGAAGCTGAGGTCGAACGAATCCTTCAGCATCGGGTAGATGGCCAACAAGATCGACTGGATCATGTCGTTCATCATGTGGGCCAGGCTGATGGCGCCCAATACCTTGAAGGAAGTCGTCGAGACGCCGCGGATCGAAGTGTCTTGCGCTTGGGTCATGGCAAAAAAGGAAGGAAGCCGGCACGCGCGTGGCCATCGGCCGCGCCCGGGCCAGTGTATCTGCTCGAGATGGGTCGCGGTACCCCTTTTCGCCGCCCAACGGCGTTTCGCCTTCAGCGCAGCGGTCCGTCGGGCGTTGGGCGCCCAACTGCGCCATCTGCGCGGCCGCCGTCGGCCAAGATCGCCAGGCCGGCTCGCAGGTCGGACAAACGGTCGCCAACCAAGGCATCGACCTGCGCGTGGGTGGCGCGCCAAATGGGCAGCGCACGCGCCAGCGCATCATGGCCGCGGTCGGTCAGCGACAGCAGGCGGCTGCGCCGGTCCCGCGGATCGGCGTCGACGCGGACCAGGCCGCGCCGCTGCAGTCACGGCAGGGCAAGAAAAGTTTGCACAAGCCAAAAAAGCCGTGCTATAATTTTTGTCTTGCTTGATTTTGCTTTGCCACATCAATGGTGCGAGGCAAAGCGTAGCAAGTATGCGCCCGTAGCTCAGTTGGATAGAGTACTTGGCTACGAACCAAGGGGTCGTGGGTTCGAATCCTGCCGGGCGCGCCAGTTTGCCGGAAGCGGCCCAAGACAAGCGTCTTGGGCCGCTTTTTCTTTGCCCGGCGCTTCCTGCCGGGGTTGGTGCCCGCGCCTACCCCCAAAGCGCGCAGCATCTTCGCCGCGTGCTAATCCTCGCACGCATCACCATATCCATCGCCAAGAGCTTGCAAGGCGGCTGCCTTGCCCTTACGCTTGCCGCCATCGCGCCTAGGCCGCCCTGCACCCTCAGGCGCTCGCTGTCCCGAAAACGCCAATGACACATTCGGATGCGTGGTGCATTTTCTGCCTAGCCTGCGGCATGCGCGCTGCCAACCATGCACTCGGCCGTCGACGAAGTGCGGCAACCGGCGGCTGGAACCGCGCCTGCCATGCTTGTCCAGACTTTTTCGGCTTTGTCGGCTGGCAAGCCGGCGAAGCGGCATCACCTTGAAGCGAGGGGGGTTGTTTCGATGAAAGCGCTTGGAAAATCTCTGGTGGCCCTGGGCCTGGCCGTCGGGCTTCTCGGGCCCGGCGCAACGCACGCGCAACGGGAAACGTATGAAAAGGTGCTCGCCGAGGACCTCAAGGCGGCAAAGGACCATCCTTGGACGGGCCGCTACGGCGGATCGACACTGCTGTTGCAAAGCGTGGCCGCGTACGACGAACTGGTCCTGCCGTCGGGACCCGCCGAATGGAAAGACGGCGTCAAGCGCTTTGCCGACACCGTGCGGACCGAGGGGCGGGTCACGCGCACCGTCTACGTCACCCCGCCGGGCCGCTCTTCGTTGGAGGTATTCCGCAACTATCGCAACCACCTCGAAGAGCAAGGCTTCGTCAAGGTGTTTGAATGCGCCGGCAACGACGGCTGCGGAGACAAATTCAAGGAGCTGAAGTACCACTGGAGCGACCGTTCCACCCATGTGACCAACGGCGAGGTCAAGGGACTGCGCACACAGCTGGTGACTTCGGTCTTCGACGGCGGCAAGGACATCCGCTATGCCCTGCTGCGCAAGGGCGAAGCCCCCCAGGCCGCCTATGTCGGGGTGTTCGTCGCCCGCAGCGAGGGCGGGTCTTTCGGCAATGCATCGACCGCGCTCAACGGCTACGTCGTCTCGCTGCTGGAAGTGGTCGAGCCCGAGGCCATGGAAGCCAAGATCGAGATCATCAAGAGCGAGGCGATCGCCTCCGGCCTGCAATCGGCCGGCGCCGTGGCGCTCTACGGGCTGTTCTTCGACACCGACAAGGCCGTGCTCAAGCCGGAATCGGAACCGCAGTTGGCCGAAATGGTGCGCTACCTGAAGGACAACGACGTCAAGGTTTATGTGGTGGGCCATACCGACAGCCAGGGCAAGCTTGATTACAACCTCGACCTGTCCGAAAGGCGTGCCAAGGCAGTCGCCACGGCGCTGGTCGAACGCGGCATCCCGGCTTCGCGCATGATCGCCCGTGGCGTCGGGCCGCTGGCGCCCGCCGCGCCCAACGGCGACGAGGCGGGACGCGCCAAGAACCGGCGCGTCGAGCTGGTGCTGCAATAAAGAAAAAGGCGCCGCCTTCTCGGGTACCATAACGGGCACCTATCCACGCCGCGAACGCCCTTCCCTTACGCCCGGCCGGCGGCCGGGCCTGCGCAGCATGAGCGTCAAGACAGCGCTAAGAGTCGTAGACATCATCGAAACCTATGCGCGCGAACAGCGCCCGCTATCGCTGTCGGAACTCGCCCGCCTGCTGGATGTGCCGGTATCGAGCTGCCTGGGGCTGATCCGCACGCTCTCTGCGCGGGGCTATCTGTACGAAGCCGGCCGGCGCCAAGGCTACTACCCCACCGGGCGGCTGCTGGCCATGGCGCAGCGCATCGCGCATGCCGACCCGGTGCTCGACAGGGTCTACCCCAAACTGGCGGCGCTGCGCGAGGCCACGCAGGAAACCGTGGTCTTTGCCAAGCTCAACGGCGAAGGGCGCGTGGTTTATCTCGACGTCCTGGACTCGCCGCATACCGTGCGCTATGTGGCCACGGCCGGCGAGTTTCGCGAACCGCATGCCAATTCGCTGGGCAAGGCGCTGCTGTCGACGCTGCCGGCCGATGCGCGCGCGGCGCTGTTGTCGCGCGCGCCGCTGACCCGCTTCAACGAACGCACGCTGACCACGCTTGCGCAGATCGAACAAGAGCTGGCCCGGTCGCTGCAAAGGGGATGGTTTGCCAATATCGGCGAGTCCATGCCGGACGTCGGCGCCATCGCCTGGCCCATCTCGCTGTCGGGCGAACCCTACGCCATTTCCATCGGCGGCCCCATCCACCGCATCGAGCCCCGGCAGGCCGAATACGCGCAGCTGCTGCGCCAGGCCTGCGAATCCCTGCACTAAAGGGCGCCGACTGCCAGCACCCAAGCACCCAAGCACCCAAGCACCTAAGCACCTATGCGCCTGAGCGTCTAGTACGACTTGGGCAAGCCGAGGACTTTTTCGGCGATGTAGCACATGATGAGCTGCGGGCTGACTGGGGCGATGCGCGGGATGTAGCTTTCGCGCAGCAGGCGCTCGACATGGTATTCCTTGGCATAGCCCATGCCGCCCAGCGTCAGCACCGCCGTCTGGCAGGCGTGATGCCCGGCTTCGGCGGCCAGGTACTTGCCGGCATTGGCGCTGGCCGCGCATGGCAGCCCGGCATCGTATTGGCTGGCCGCACGAAACACCATCAGGTTGGCCGCCTCCAACTGCATCCAGGCTTGCGCCAGCGGATGCTGGATGCCCTGGTTCTGCCCGATCGGCCGGCCGAACACCACGCGCTCGCCGGCGTAACGCACCGCCCGCTCCAGCGCCGCCCGCCCAAGGCCCACGGCCTCTGCGCCGATGAGGATGCGCTCAGGGTTGAGTCCATGCAAGATGTATTCAAAGCCCCGCCCTTCTTCGCCGATGCGATCGGCCACGGGAATGCGCAGCCCGTCGATGAACAGCATGTTGGAGTCGACCGCCTTGCGTCCCATCTTGTCGATTTCGCGCACTTCGACGCGGCTGCGGTCCAGGTCGGTGTAGAACAGCGACAGGCCCTTGGTGGGTTTGTCGACTTCGGACAACGGCGTGGTGCGCGCCAACAGCAGCATCTTGTCGGCGACCTGCGCGGTGGAGATCCAGATCTTGCGGCCGTGCACGACGTAGTGGTCGCCTTCGCGCTGCGCGCGCGTGGCCAGCTTGGTCGTGTCCAGGCCCGCATCGGGTTCGGTCACGGCAAAGCATGCCTTTTCGCGTCCGGCGATCAGCGGCGGCAGCCAGCGACGGCGCTGCTCGTCGCTGCCGAACACCACCACGGGATTCAGGCCGAAGATGTTCATGTGCACCGCCGACGCGCCGGCGAATCCCGCGCCCGAGGCTGCGATGGTTTGCATCATCAGCGCCGCCTCGGTCATGCCCAGGCCCGCGCCGCCGTATTCCTGGGGCATGGCGATGCCCAGCCAGCCGTCACGCGCCAGGTCGGCGTGAAAGTCGTGGGGGAACCCCCCTTCGCGGTCGCGCTCCAGCCAATACTCGTCGGGATAGCGTTCGCAGATGCGCGCGACTGCATCGCGCAAGGCGATCTGCTCGGAAGAAAACTCGAAATCCATGATCGGCTCCGTCAAGTGCGTGGTACGCCAGCCTCACGCCGCACGGCGTGAGGCTGGCCGATGCTGCCGCTTTGCGCCATGCGCGGCCCATGGCCCGCGCCGCAGCCGGCGGCCGGCTTATTCCTGTCCGTCGACCGTGACGTGCTCGGCGACGAGCCGGTCTATGGCCTGGTCGTCGAAGCCGGCCTCGCGCAGGATCTGCCGGCCATGCTCACCCAAGCGCGGCGCCGGCCGGCGCAATGCGAGCGGCGTGGCCGCATAGCGGCCAAGCGGCGCAATCGTGCGCAATTTGCCCTCGCTGGGGTGGTCGACGGTGCGAATGAATCCTGTCGCCTGCAGGTGCTCGTCGGCGATCAGGTCTTCCACCGAGTAAAGCATCGAAGCGGGGATATCGGCACGCGCCAGGTCCTGCAGCCACTGCCGGCTGGGGCGGGTGCGCATGACCTCGGCCACGAAGGCATAGACTTCGTCGATGTGGGCCGAACGCGCCGTGTGCGTGCAAAACCGCGGATCCTGCAGCAGATCCTGGCGGCCGATCAGCTCGAAGAAGTTGCGCCAGTGCTTGTCGTTGTAGATCAGCAGGCAGATATAGCCGTCGGCGGTCGCATAGGGACGGCGGTGCGCGGCCAACAGCCGTGCATAGCCCGTGGGACCGAGCGGCGGATCGAAGGTCGCGCCGCCCAGGTGGTCGCCAAGGACCATGTGCGCCATCCCCTCGAACATCGACACTTCTACCGCCTGGCCGCGTCCATGCTCGCGCGCATGCAGCACGCCCGCCAACACCGCGATGGCCGCCTGCATGCCCACGCAGCGATCGGCCAGGGTCAGCGGGGCGTAGCGCGGCACATCCGCGCCCTGGCGCATGGCCAGCTCCGGGATGGCCGTCTGGCCCTGGATCAGGTCATCGTAGGCGGGCCGGCCCGCATACGGGCCAGCCTCGCTAAAGCCATAAGCGCCCACGTAGACGATGCGAGGGTTGCGCGCCGACACCTCGTCGTACGACAGCCCCAGCCGCGCCATCGCCTGCGGCCGGATGTTGTAGATCAGCGCGTCGCACGTCTCGGCCAGGCGCAGGCAGGCCTCGCGCCCGGCCGGCGTCTTCAGGTCGAGCACGATGGATCGCTTGTTGCGGTTCAGGTGCAGGTACAGGTGCCCCATGCCCGGATTGCGCATGGGTCCGACCGCGCGCAGGTTGTCGCCGCCCGGTGGCTCGACCTTGACCACGTCGGCACCCAGGTCACCCAGGATCTGCGTGGCGTAGGGCCCCATCACGACCGAACTGAGGTCCAGGATGCGCAGGCCGGCCAAGGGGCCGGCCTGCGCATCGCGTCCGGCCGGATCGCGCCCCGCGCCATCGGCGCCAGGCGCGGTGGCCCCGCCGCGGGCGGCATGCATATCGGTCATTGCGGCTGTATCCCTGCGTCGCGGATCAGTTGGCCCCAGAGTTCGAGCTGGTCCTTGACGAACTGCGCGAAGTCCTGGGGTGTGCCGCTGAAGGCGTCAAAGCCCAGGCCAGCCAGGCGCTCGCGCACGGCCGGGTTGGAGACAATCTGGTTGATCGCCTTGTTCAGCCGCTCGACGATTTCCGGCGGCATGCCGGCGGGACCGAAATAGCCGTTCCAGGAATTCAGGTCGAAATCCTTGACCCCCGCCTCGCTCATCGACGGCAGGTCCGGCACGATGTCGCTGCGCTTGGCCGTCGATACCGCGAGCGCGCGCAGCTGGCCAGACTGCACGAACGGCAGGCCTGAAGCCAGGTCGGTGAACATGAAGTCGACCTGGCCGCCGACCAGGTCGGTCAGCGCCTGCGGCGTGCCTTTGTACGGCACGTGCAGCATCTGCGTGCCGGTGCGGCTAGCCAGCGTGGCGCCGGCGACGATGCCGGTACTGTTGCCGGTCGCGTAGGTCACCCGCCCGGGATTCTCGCGCGCATAGGCGACCAGCTCCTGGACGGTCTTGTACGGGCGCTTGGGGTTGACCACCAGGATGAAAGGCAGGTTGCCGCCCCGGGCGATCGGCGTGAAATCGCGCACGGGGTCGTAGGGCACGCTCTTCATCAGCCACGGGGCGGCCGAATGCGAGGTATTGGTGGTGACGAACAAGGTGTAACCGTCGGGCTTGGCGCGCGCCACATAGTTGGCCGCGATCGTGGCGTTGGCGCCGGGGCGGTTTTCGACCACCACCTGCTGGCCGAGGATCTTACCCAGCTCGTCGGCGAAGATGCGGCCGACCGCATCAGTGCCGGAGCCGGCGGGAAACGGCACGACCAGGTTGATGGGGCGTGAAGGATAGTCGTCGGCCGCGACCGCGGCACCGCTCCAGGGTACCGCGGCGGTCAGCGCCGCTGCGGCCAGCAAGGTGCGAATGTTCATGGTGGTGTCTCCTATCGAATCGTTCTCGTCAATGACGCTGCGCGGCACCGCCGCAGCCGCGGCGGCCCACCCGCGCAGGTCAGGTGCTGCGTATCACCCTGTGGGGCGATTCCTCATAGGGAGGCGAATAAATCACCAGCAACCGCGCCGGCTCGTCGCTGGTGACGGTAAAGACGTGCGGCACGTCGGGCGGGAAATAACAGCAGTCGCCGGCCTGCATATCGGCGCTTTCATCGCCGACCTGCGCGCGCGCCGTGCCCGACAGCAGGTAGCAGACCTGCTCGATGCCGGGGTGCGCGTGCGGCAATGCGCCGCTGCCCTTTTCAATGACGCCGAGCAAGACCTCGACGTTGCGCGCACCGACGGTTTCCGCGCCGATCAGCCGGCGGTTGAGGGTGCCGGTGTGATTGGCGGGGTGATAGCCGGGAACGTCCGCCTCCCTGACCAGCCACCGTGGCGTGGATCTCACCGCTGCCTCCTTTGTTTTCGTATACATGAAAATATTTTCATCTATAGAAAAACAAAGCGCAAGTCGGGCCGGCGCCCCGCCGCGGTCCGGCTGTGCATGTCGCCCTGGATAATCTGGGCATGCAGGCGGGTGGACACCCAGTCCGCGCACATCAAGCCGGCGGCGTCGACCCAGTGCCGTGCGAACCCCATGCATCATGGGCTCGTAATCCCTTAGGGAACGGCCTTTACCCCCCTTAGGGAATGGCCTTTACCGTGTCTAGCCCGCCGCGCTAGAATCTGTATATCCAAATATTCCGATATTTAGTTATTTGGTTATTACCTTGAATCCCGACGACATCCTCAAGGCCCTGGCCCACCCGGTGCGCCGCGAGCTGCTGCAATGGCTCAAGGAGCCCGAAAAGCACTTCGCCGGCCAAGAGCATCCGCTGAGCCTGGGCGTCTGCGCCGGCCAGTTCGAGCGCTGCGGCCTGTCGCAGCCCGCCGTGTCGGCGCACCTGGCCTGCCTGCGCCGCGCCGGGCTGCTCAGCGCGCAACGCGTCGGGCAATGGATGTTCTACAAGCGCAATGAAGAAACCATAGCCGCCTTCCTGGCCTACTTGGGCCGCGAGCTTTGAAGTGGAATCGCACGCTGCCTGCACGCCGCCCGCCGGCACGCAAGGCAGTTTCGTTTTATCGCCCCTGACCTAAACCGATAGGAAGCACTCATGCCGACACTGTTCGATCCGCTCGCCGCCGGCGACCTGCAGCTGGCCAACCGCATCGTCATGGCGCCGCTGACGCGCAACCGCGCCCCGCGCGCCGTGCCCACCGCCGACATGGCCACCTACTATGCCCAGCGCGCCAGCGCCGGCCTGATCATCACCGAAGCGACCGCGATCTCGCACCAAGGCCAAGGCTACGCAGACGTGCCGGGCCTGTATGCGCCGGAACAGATCGAAGGCTGGAAGCGCGTAACCGAGGCGGTGCATGCCGCCGGCGGCAAGATCGTGGTCCAGCTCTGGCACGTGGGCCGGGTCTCGCATACCTCGCTGCAGCCGGGCGGTGCAGCGCCGGTCGCGCCGTCGGCGATCCGCGCCAAGACCAAGACCTATCTGATCAACCCCGACGGCACGGGTAGCTTCGCCGAAACGTCCATGCCGCGTGCGCTGGAAACCGAAGAAATCCCGGGCATCGTCGAGGACTACCGCCGCGCCGCACGCGCGGCGATCGACGCCGGCTTCGACGGGGTCGAGCTGCACGCGGCCAATGGCTACCTGATCGACCAATTCCTGCGCTCGGGCAGCAACCAGCGCACGGACGCCTACGGCGGGTCCATTCCCAACCGCGCGCGCTTCCTGGTCGAGGTGCTCGAGGCCATCGTGCGCGAAATCGGCGCGCGGCGCACCGGCGTGCGCATCTCGCCCGTCACCCCGGCCAACGACGCCAGCGACCCGGATCCCCAGCCGCTGTTCACGCACGTGGCGCAACAGCTCGCAGCCCACGACCTGGCCTATGTGCACATCATCGAAGGTGCTACGGGCGGGCCGCGCGATTACCAACAAGGCAACGAGCCGTTCGACTACACGGCCCTGAAAGCCGCGTATCGCGACGCGGGCGGTCGCGCCGCCTGGATGGTCAACAACGGCTATGACGGCGAGATGGCGCGCGCGGCAGTGGCCGAAGGCCGCGCCGACCTGGTCGCCTTCGGCAAGCTCTACATCGCCAACCCGGACTTGGTCAGGCGCCTGCGCGAGCGGGCGCCGCTGAACGAGCCGGATAAATCCACGTTCTACGGCGGCGGCGCCAAGGGCTATCTCGACTACCCGACGCTGGACTGACCCACCGGGCGCCGGCGGAAAAGCGGCGAAAGGCGCCGGGCCAGCGGGCGCGACACGAGCGGCGACAATTTTTTCGCCGCAAGGGACGCGAATGCGCGTACGGTTACGCCTGCAGCACCCGCCTTTCCCTTCCCTTCCATGGAGAGCCGCCATGAAGACCAGATCCTACGCCGGCGTCCTGGCGCTTGCCGCCGCCGGCATGTTTTCCTTTGCCGCCCATGCCCAGGCGCCGCTGAAGACGGTCGACGGCATCCTGGTGGACCCATCTGGCATGACCGTCTATACCTTCGACAAGGATGAGACCGGCAGCGGCAAGAGTGTGTGCAACGGCCCCTGCGCCCAGGCGTGGCCGCCCGTGCCTGCACCCGCCGACGGCAAGGTCGATGGCAAGTACGGCATCGTCACGCGCGACGATGGCAGCAAGCAACTCGCCTACGACGGCAAGCCGCTATATACCTTCGCCAAGGACGCCAAGCCGGGCGACAAGAACGGCGACAACTTCAAGGAAGTCTGGCACGTGGTCAAGCCCTAACGGAGCCGGGCGCGCCGCCAGGCGCGGCTGTGCCCCGGTCGTCAGTCCACGCCCAGCATGCCGCGCAGCGTCGATAGGTCTTCGGCCAAGACGTTGACCAGCCCGACCAGCATGCGCCGGTCGCGCTCGGTGACTCGCTCATAGCTCACGAACCCGTCGCCATCCCGGTACTTGGCCAGGATGGCCTCGACCGCATCGAAGTTCTCATCGACCTTGCGCGCGAACACCGCGTCCTGCCGGGCGATCAGCGGGCGCAACAGCTCGACGATCTTGCGCGCGCCCTCGACATTGCCTTTCAGGTCCCACAGGTCGGTGTGGCTGTAGCGATCCTCTTCGCCCGAGACCTTGGTAGCGGCCACCTCCTCCATCAACGCCGCGGCGCCGCCCACGACCTTGGCCGGCGGAAAGGTCAGGTCCTGCACGCGCGCCTGCAGCGCCAGCACGTCGGCCATCAGCTTGTCTGCCCACGGCGCCAAGCCCTCGGTAGTCTGCAAGGCGAACAACCCGTACTCCAGCCGATGAAACCCGCTGAAGGCGGGATCTTTTTCGCCCAGCTCGTAGTCGTCCGCGCGCGCGTCGATGGCAGCGTCCAGGTCGCTGAATAGCTCGGCGATGGGCTCAGCCGCCTCGTACGGCTGGCGGGCCGGCGCGTACAGGCGTTGCGCGCGCGCCAGGTCGCCAGCCTTGACGGCCTCGACGAACGCCCGCGTGCCATCGACCAGGTCCTGCAGGCGCTCGGACACGTAGAGCTTGTAGTCGGCAATGGGCTCGACCAGTTCCAGCGGCGAGACGGCGGCGTGCGCCGGCAAGATGGCCAGCGCGCCGACGACCAACAGGCCGGCGCGCAAGGTTCGATAACAACTCATGATCGTCCTTTCCTGTGTTTCCGATGGTTGGCAATCATTGGCCGGCATGCGCGGGCCGTCATGACGGCAGCGAGGCGGCGGCCTGCATCAGCGGCCGGCCCAAGTAATCGCCTTCGTCCACCACGCCAGGCAGCACGAAGAAGTAGCCGCCGCCCACGGGCTTGATGTATTCCTCCAGCGGTTCGCCGTCGAGCCGCCGTTGCACGGCGATGAAGCCCTTGTCCAAATCGGCTTGGTAGCAAATGAACAGCAGTCCCATGTCCAGCTGCCCGGATCGCGTCACCCCATTGGAGTAGTTGAACGACCGGCGCAGGATCAGGTTGGCACGGGACCCAGGCGTGCGCGGATTGGCCAGCCGTATATGGGCATCGAGCGGCGTGACCTTGCCTTGCGGGTCGGCCGCGTAATCGGGCACGTCGGCCTCCGTGCCACCATCGAGCGGCGCGCCGCTGGCCTTGCGCCGGCCGATGATGGCCTCCTGCTCGCGCAAGGGCGCGCGGTCCCAGCGCTCGACGAAATTGCGGATGATGCGCACGACCTGGTAGGTGCCACCGGCCGTCCATGCCGGCTCGTCGCCCGTGCCGCGGACCCAGACGACTTCGTCCATCAACGCGGTGTCGTTGGCGTCCGGGTTGGCCGAGCCATCGCGGAAACCCAGGTAGTTGCGCGCGCTTTCGGGCGGCTGCCCGGCGCGCGCCGGCAACACGGGCACCGAGCCCTCCTGCTTCCAGCGCAGCATCAGCAGGCCGGGCGTATGCTTGATCACGTCGCGCAACGCATGGACGTTGGTGTCCGGCGTGTGGGCGCAGAACTGCAGCAGCAGATCGCCGTGGCACAAGGACGCGTCCAGCGCATCGTTGGGAAAGCTCGCCATGCGCGACAGCCGTGCCGGCTTGAGCGGCGCCAACCCATAACGGTCGTCAAAGAGCGAGGCGCCGACCGCCACCGTCACTGTCAGTCCGTCGGGGCTGACGACCGGGCCGAGGATGCCCGAATCGGCCGGCGGATAGCCCGGATCCAGTTCCGGCACCGGCCCGCCTTGCATCAGGAAGGCAATGCGCTCGGTCAGGATGCGGAACAGCCTGTCCAGGCCGGCCCGGTCGCTTGCCAGCACGTCGAAGGCCGCCACCATCCCCGATTGCGGCCGGGGCGTCAGGATGCCTGGCTGGTGCCGGCCGTGGAAGGCGTGCCGGTCTTGCTGGCGCGCATCGCCCTCGGGCGCATCGGCCACCTGGTGATCCTGCGGCGCACGGCCGCGGGCCTGCGTCCCGTGGACAGCCACTAGCCCGCCCGCTGCGCCCGCGCCCGCGAGCAAGCGGCGCCGGGTCGGCGAAAAATCATCGGGCCCTCGCCCGTCATGGGTGTCCTGCATTGCCTTCATCGTCACTGCGAATGTCCTGACTGCGTGCCCGCCGGGTCCTGCCGCCGCGCGCTGGCATCGCGCCATGCTGCAGCGGCGCCGGGCAAGCGTTTCAATCAAGGGTGAGCGCCGCTTCCACTTCCTTCATGTCCCCGGCCAAGGCCTTGAGCCGTTCGGCCAGGAACGTGCGTCCGGGCCGCGCGACCCCGCCAGGCGATGCCATGCGCGCGTCCTCGCCAAGCGCGGCAAATGCCCGCTGCGCGCCGTCCAGGTCGCCGGCGATGCGCGCTGCCAGCGCGCCATCGGTGCGCGCCACCAGCGGCTGCAGCAGCAGCGAGACCTTGCGCACGCCCTCGAAGCGGCCCTCAAGCGCGGGTAGCATGGGCAACACATCGGGCACCCCGTCGGCATCGGCGGCCAGGCCGGCCATGTCCGCAGCCAGCCGTGCGGCGCCGCCGGCCATGCTGCCAGGGGTGACCGACACCCTGCGCAGGCGTTGCTGCAGCGCCTGCGCATGCTCGGCCAGCGAATGGACCACGGCGTCGAGCCCGGCCGCTCCGGGCGCCGCGGAAAGCGCTTGCTCCAGTCGGACGAAATCGCCGGCATTGGCATCGCCTTCGCCGCTTGCCGGGCCAGCCGTGCCGTCGATGCGCACGCGCAGGTCGGCATACAGGCCGGCGGCCGTTTCCATGCGCCGGTACGACCGCTGCGCCGATTCATATGAGGCACGCGCCTGGTCCCAGTGACCCGCCGCCAAGGCTTGGGCCAAATCGCGCGTGGCGCGCACCAGCGCCGCCGCCTGCATGGCGAGATAGACGCGGTATTCGGCCAACGGTCCGACGAAATCGGCCAACGTCGGCGCGCCGGCCCCGTCCACGCCGCCTGCGGCCGCGACATGCAGCGTGCCGTGCGGGTTGCCAAGCAGCCCGCAGGTCATGTCGTAATGGCCGGGCTGCAATCGTGCGCTCAGCGCCTGCGCGAATCCGGGCGCGATGTTCTCGCGCTCCTCCACGACCATGACGCCGTCGAGGATCTCCCACTCGACCACGCGATCCGAACGATTGACGATGCGAAACCGCACACGCCCGGCAGGCACGGTCAGCGCCTGCGGCTCGCAGCGGTCGGCCAGGATCGTCACCTGGACAGCGCCCTCGTCGCCTGCGGCCCGTTCATGCACATGGCGCGAGGCCGCATAGAAAGCCGCAAGGCCGGCGACGACGAGCAAGGCCGGCGCGGCCAAGGCGAGCTTCATGGCCCTGCCCGGCGCCGGCGGCTGCCCCGTGCATGGCCGCTGCAACGGGTCGGCCGCCGCACGGGCGCCCGGTGCGACGCTATGCGCGCCGCGCGCCGGCCGCAGGAAGTACGCCAAGGCCACGACCAGGTAGCCCAGGTAGGCGATGACCTCGCCCAGCGTCGGCCTGTCGTGGTAGCCGAAGATCCCGGCAAACACCGCACCCGGCGCGCCATCGGCCGGCAGCACGCGGCCCAGGTCGAAGACCACCTCCTGCAGGCCGTTCCAGACGCCCGCCTCGTGCAATGCGCGCACCGAGCCGGCCAATATGCCGGCGGCTACGACCAGGATGAACACGCCGGTCCAGCGGAAGAACCGGCGCAGGTCCAGCCGCACCCCGCCGGCGTACACCCCCCAGCCGGCCGAGACCGCGGCGGCCAAGCCCAGCAGGGCGCCCACCCCCGCCGCGTGGCCTTCGGACTGCTGGAAAACCGCCTGCAGGAAGAACACCGACTCCAGGCCTTCACGGGCCACCGCAAAGAACACCACGGCAACCAGCCCCCAGCCCCCTTTGCCGCGTCCGTCCAAGGCGGCCGCAACCGACTCGCGCAGCTCGGCAGCGATCGAGCGTGACGCCTTGCGCATCCAGAACACCATGGAGGTCAGCACGGCAACGGCCAGCAAGCCGACCAGCGCTTCGAACAGTTCCTGCGCCTTTTGCGGGAATTCAGCGCTGGCCCACTGCAGCGCCGCGCCGGCAAACAGCGACAGCGCCACGGCCGCTAGCACGCCCATCCAGACGGCAGGCATCCATGCGCCGCGACCCGTCTGGCGCAGATAACCAGCGATGATGCCGACGACGAGGGCAGCCTCCATGCCCTCGCGCAACATGATGAGAAAGGGAACCAACATGCGTGATGAGCTCCGGCGTCGTCCGGCTGCGGCACGCGGCGCGGCGGCTGCCGACGCGTGCGAGGCGACACCACAGAGATGCCAAATTGAGATTGGTTCTTATTATTGTTCCTATCCCCTTACATCCGCCTGTATGCCAGGCCCAACCACCACAGCAATCGCAGATGATTGTATGATTGTATTTATATACACTCATCCATACACCGCGATGCCGGCACGGCACGTCCCGCACGACCGCCTCGCGACAACGGAGCACGCCATGTCCATCCTGTCCCCTCGCCCCTTGCTGCGTTGCGCGGCCGCGCTGGCGCTGGCCGCCGCAGCCGGCGGCGCGCACGCCGCCTACCCTGAGCGCCCGGTGCGCGTGGTCGTCGCCTTCGCCGCCGGCGGCGGCGCCGACATCGTCGCGCGCCTGGTGTTCGAACGTGTCGGCGCCAAGCTCGGCCAGCCCTTCATCGTGGACAACCGCGGCGGCGCCGGTGGCATCATCGGCACCGACGCGGTGGCCAAGGCCGCGCCCGATGGCTACACCATCCTGCTCGGTCAAAGCGGCCCGAACGCCATCAACCCATCGGTCTACAAGAAGCTGCCCTACGACGCGCGCAAGGACTTCACGCCCATCACCCAGCTGACCAGCTACGGCTACGTGGTGGCCGCCAAGAACGCCCTGCCCGTCAACACACTGCAAGACGTGCTCGACCTGGCCAAGAAGGAGCCCGGCAAGCTCACCCTGTCGACCGCAGGAACCGGCAGCTCGGCGCACCTGGCGCTGGAGCTGTTCATGCGCCAGGCCGGCGTGAAGATCACCCACGTGCCGTACAAGGGGGCCGGTCCGGCACTCATGGACACGGTCACCGGCGTGGTCGACCTGACCTTCGGCGATGCGGCCTCGGCCTCGAGCCAGGCCAAGGCTGGCGCAGTCAAGGCGCTGGCGGTCACCGCCGCACGCCGCTCGCCGCTACTGCCGGACGTGCCCACCGTCAGCGAAGCCGGCGTGCCGGGATACGAGGCATCGGCCTGGCACGCCGTGCTGGCGCCTGCAGGCGTGCCCGACGAAGTCGTCGATACCTTGTACGAGGCCATCCGCGAAGTCCTTGCCGACCCCGAAGTCAGGGCACGCCTGGAGCGTGACGGCATCGAACCCATCGGCAGCACGCCGCGGGAGTTCGCCGCCTTCCTGGACCGCGAAATCACCAAGTGGCAAGAGGTCGTGCAAGCGGCGGGCATCACGCTGGACTGACAGGCGCAGGTCATCGAAGCGCGGCCCAGTGTCCACCCGCCCTGGCCTGGCAGCCCTACAATCCTGGGCATGCCTGCGCACCCTCCGCTGACGAGCATCATTAACGCATGGGGCACGCCTACGCCGTTTGGCGTATCGCGCTCCAGCGCAACCGTCGCCCAGATCGCCGCGCTCGCCCTGCAGCGCCACGCGGATATCGACGAACTGGCGGCCCAGGTCGCCGGGCGGGTGCTGCAAATCACCGGCACGCAAGCCGCCTGGTTCTGCCACTGCTCGGCCGCCGGCATCACGCTGGCCGCGGCCGGCGCGCTGGCCGGCGCCGACCCGGCAGCCGTGGCGGCCCTGCCGCGTCGTGACGAAGCCGGCGTCATCGCCATCCAACAAGAACACTGCGTCAACTACGGCCAGCCCATTGAGCAGGCGATACGGCTAAGCGGGGCCCACGTCAGGCAACTGGAGGGCCCGGCCGCGCGGCGCTGGGCGCAACTGGAAGCCTTGGCACGAGAAGGCACGCTGCGTGGCATCGTGTACGTGGAATCCTCGCTCACCAAGCGGCCGGCGGCGTTGATGCGCGGCGCACTATCTGAATTCGCGCGCCGGCACGGCGCCTGGCTGATCGTCGACGCGGCGGCACAGGACTGGCGGATGAACGACCGGCAGGCGCTTGCCGAGGCCGATGTCACGATCTTCAGCGCACAGAAGTACCTGGCCGCGCCCACCTGTGGCATCGCAGCCGGCACAGCGCCGGCCATCGGCGCAATGCGTGCACACCTTGCCGGCATCGGCCGCGCCATGAAGCCGACTAAGGAAGCGTTGGCCGGCCTGTGGCAAGCACTGGCCGAGCGCGACTGGTCGGCGCTGCCTGTCTTGCGCGAGCGCAACATCGCGCGGGCCAGGCGCTTTGCCGACGCCCTGCGTCAAGGCGCCGTCGCCTGGCCGCGCATATCCGTGGCCGAAGATGACGTCTACGGCCCTTACCCCCGGATCTTCCTGGACTATGGCCCAAACGCATCAGCCGCCGAGGTAGCCGACCGGCTGATGAACGGCGAGCCTCGCATCGCGGTGGGCCGCGGGCACCTGGACCGCAACGCGCTCACGCTGGAACTGACCTTCGTCAGCCCCGAAGAAGAATCACACCTGCTGCACAGGTTACGCGACGCGCATGCCGACGCCGGCGTCGGCGGCCGCTAGCAGTTGCCTTTCTTGGCCTGGCCGGGCGGGCAGAACTGCCCGGACCCATGGTGGTGAGGATCGACGATGACCGAACCCTGCGGCGTATGCACGGCGCAGGCGGCCAAAGCGAATAGCATCGCGAAAATCAGTTTTTTCATGCAGCGTGTGTGCGCAAGAACGGGTTGAAGGCGACACGCAGTTTATCGCTGCATCGGTGGGGCGTTGCCCGGCGTGGTCGCCCCCTGGCCGCCAGGGAGTCGAACGCGCTCCACGCCTGGCCGGCGAGCGTGCATGCATTGCGATGGTCATTTCCGGCTAGCCGTGGGCAATACACTGCTGATGACCTCGGCAGCCAGTGCTGGCGTCGGCCCGGGCACAGGGCTGTTCGTCGCCGACGGCGGCAGCCTGCGCGTGCAAGTCGGCAAGCGCCCCGGCGACGCCGACCTGTACTCCGACATGCTCATCGTCGACCGCACCCAGGTCGGCGCCGGCGGCCATGGCCGTGCCCGGGTTGGTCCACCGCCTAGGCCTACAAACGCTGGGGACCTATCACGACCGCAGCGCCGGCGCGCTTGCTAACGGCGCCGGCCCGCAACCCAGCCTTGCGGCCGGCTCTCGTGCCCTGGGGCCGGCTATTCGGCAGCACCGGCCACGCCGGCCGCACCGGCGCAGGCGCCTCCAGTCGCTACAGCGCCTTCAAAGAGGACGGCCCGCGCTACGAGTATGACCTGGCCGGCATGCAGCTGGGGCTGGACGCGCATCGCCAGCTGCGCCAAGATGGCTCGGGCAGCACAGCCGGCGCGTACCTCGGCGTCTCCAACGCCTCGGCACGGGTCGACGCCGTGCTGGGCGGGCGCGCCGGACGCGTCTCGGTCAACGGCTACTCGCTGGGCGGCTATTGGACGCACGTAGGTACCTCCGGCGCCTACATCGATGCCGTGGCGCAAGTCACGCGCTACCACGGCGTGCGTGCCCGTTCGGTCAACGGCGAGCGCATCTCGCCCGACGGCTGGGGCACCGCTGCATCGTTGGAGACCGGCCTGCCGATCGCCCTGGGCGGACAATGGACGCTCGAGCCCCAAGCGCAAATCGTCCACCAACACATCTCGTTCGACGGCGCGCAGCGCGACCGCTACGGCAAGATCGACATCGACAATGCCGATGCCTGGACCGGGCGGGTGGGCACGCGCCTGAGCACGCAATGGCACGACGCTAGCGGTCGCCGCTACGGCGCCTGGGCCCGCGCGAACCTCTGGCATGACTTCGGCGGCCGGGCCAAGACCACCTTTGCCGAGCTCGATGCCAACCATCCGGTGACGCTGCGCACGGGCTTGGGCGGAACCTGGATGCAGCTAGGCTTGGGATTCGACACGCAGGCTGCCAGCGGTTTGGGCGTGTCCGTCTCCGCCGGCTATGAGCAAAGCCTTGAGACGAGCAAGGGGCGTGGTGTTAGCGGCTATGTTGGGTTGCGGTATGCGTGGTGAGAATCTGGGTATTGTCCACGATCACGGGGCTCGCCTGCCACAGACAGAACCCGCGCATCAGCGCCCCCTCCCCGTAACGGTAGGTGATGTACCGGGCTGGTTGGTTAATTCGGCATGCATCGGCTTGCCGCCTGATCGGAAAGCATGCGGGCAGCAAGCCGGTTAGGATCTACCTAAGCCAGATATCGGACGCTTACAGGCGTGACTACCAAAAAGAAAAGCCCTTGGAAACCAAGGGCTTGTTCTTTGGCGGAGACGGAGGGATTCGAACCCTCGATGCAGTTTTTGGCCACATACTCCCTTAGCAGGGGAGCCCCTTCAGCCTCTCGGGCACGTCTCCAAAGAATTCATGATTCTAACATGGCTGGGCAACATTTTGTATGCCCCGGCGGCCGGCAACGGGTGCTGTCCAAGCCCTGCCCCGGACAACCCGGCCAGGCGCCGGCCGTCGCCGCAGCCGCCGGCGAACGTGGCGGCTGCAGCCCGTCGCCGCGATCAGGCAGTGGCGCCCTGCGGCTGGTCCAGGCCGAAGGCGCGGTGCAGCGCGCGCACGGCCAGTTCCATGTACTTGTCGGCGATCAGCACCGAGGTCTTGATTTCGCTGGTGCTGATCATCTGGATGTTGATGCCTTCCTCGGACAGCGTGCGGAACATCAGGCTGGCCACGCCGACGTGCGAGCGCATGCCGATGCCGACGATGGAGACCTTGCAGACCTTGTCGTCGGCGTGGACTTCGCGCGCGCCCACGGCCGGCACGACGACCGACTTGAGCACGTCCAGCGCGCGCTGGAATTCGTTGCGGTTGACCGTGAAGGAAAAGTCGGTGGTGCCGGCCACGGATTGGTTCTGCACGATCATGTCGACGTCGATGTTGGCGTCGGCGACCGGGCCCAGGATGGAGTAGGCAATGCCCGGCTTGTCGGGCACGCCCAGCAGGGTGATCTTGGCTTCGTCGCGGCTGAAGGCGATGCCAGAGACAACGGCGGCTTCCATTTTTTCGTCTTCCTCGAAGGTAATCAGCGTGCCCGAGCGCATTTCCTCGGCCAGCGGCATGTCAGGATCGGTGAGCGAGGACAGCACGCGCACCGGGATGCGGTATTTGCCGGCGAACTCCACCGAGCGGATCTGCAGCACCTTGGAGCCCAGCGAGGCCATCTCCAGCATTTCCTCGAAGGAGATGACCGACAGCCGGCGCGCCTCGGGGACGACGCGCGGATCGGTGGTGTAGACGCCGTCGACGTCGGTGTAGATCAGGCATTCGTCGGCCTTGAGCGCCGCCGCGACCGCCACGGCGGAGGTGTCCGAGCCACCCCGGCCCAGCGTGGTGATGTGGCCCTCATCGTCTATGCCTTGGAAACCCGTGATCACCACCACCTTGCCGGCGGCCAGCTCGGTGCGCACGCGGCTGTCGTCGATGGAGGTAATGCGGGCCTTGGTGTAGGCCGAATCCGTGCGCACCGGCACCTGCCAGCCGGCGAAGCTGATGGCCGGCACGCCCAGCGTCTGCAGGGCGATGGCCAGCAGCCCGCTGCTGGCCTGCTCGCCGGTGGCGGCGATCATGTCGAGCTCGCGACCACTGGGCTGCGGTGTAATCTCGCGCGCAAGGCCGAGCAGCCGGTTGGTTTCGCCGGCCATGGCCGACGGAACGACCACGACCTGGTGGCCGGCGGCGTGCCATTTGGCGACGCGCCGCGCGACGTTCTTGATGCGCTCGATGGAACCCATCGAGGTACCGCCGTACTTGTGAACGATCAGGGACATCTTGCTTGCTCTGGGGAATGGCCTTGCCGCACCCGCCCTGGGCGGGCAAAGCCTAGTAGTTTAACGCGAACCGGGAAAACACCGATTGCGATGGCTGCAACGAGCCAGCAGCAAGGTGGGGCCTAGCGCGCCGGTCCCCTAGGCGGTCCGGCCCTGCCACGCTTGGCCGGGCGGGGCTCGAGCAGCACCCGGCCGCGCACGCACCGCACGCGCACCGTGCCATGTTCGAACAACATCTGGCGGTCGTGCCCCAGGGCATGCAGCTGGCGCAGCTGGCGGACGAGTTCGGCAAGCCTCGCCTCGGTCGGCATGCGTGCGCCGTTGCGCGCCAGCCAATGGCGCAACACCAGCGTCTGGTGTGGCGGCGCGAGCTCGCGCCAGGGCGCGAGCGCAAAGCTTTTGCCGTCTTCGGACGGATCCAGCCGCTGGAAGTCCGCCTGTGCGACTTCTTCCAGGATGCCGGCAGCCTCGGCGGCCTGCCTGGCGTGACGCGCCAGGATGTCGCGCCAGCCCGGCCAGCGCATGTCCAGCACGGGCGCAAGCAGCGTGCGCACCGCAGCGCGGGTATAGCGCGGATCCTGGTTGGTGGGGTCAGCCACGGGCTGCCAGCCGGTGCGCTCGGTCCAGCGCTGCGCGGCAGCCAGGATGGCGCCGCGGCCGATGTCCAGCCACGGACGCAGGTAGCGCACGTCGTCGTGGCGGGTTTCCGCCGCCATCGCCCCCATGCCCGTGGGCCCGGCGCCGCGCAGCAGGCGCAGTAGCACGGTCTCGGCCTGGTCGTGGCGATGATGCGCCAGCAGCACGGCGGCCGCGCCAGTTTCGCGGGCATGCCGCGACAGCGCCGCATAGCGGGCCGTGCGGGCAGCGGCCTCCACGCCGCTGCCGTCCGCGGTGTCGACGGCCACGCGCAGGTCCGCCAACGGCGCATCCAGCAATCCCGCCAGCGCTGCAACGCGCCCGGCCCATTCATCGGCGGCCGCTTGCAGGCCGTGATGCACATGCACCAGCCGCACCGCCCTACCCTGTTCGCGACCGACGTGCACCGCGTAGACGGCCAACATGGACGAATCCGCCCCGCCGCTGACGGTCACGGCCACCGGCGCCTGCGCCGGCAGGCCGGCCAGGCAGGCGCGCACCGCGTCGCGCAGCACGGGGTCGAGGTCGGCGCCGGACAAGACCGGGACGGCGCTCGATGCCGACGCGGCGCGCGGGGAATCGCCAAAATTCATGAAAATCGCAGCAGGTCAGGCGCGCACTTCCTGGAACCGGCCATAGGCCAGCAGCCGCTGGATCCGGTGCTCGACCAGCTGTTCCGGGCTCATGCCGCTCAACTGGCGCAGCGCATCACCCAAGGCGCGACGCAGCAGCCGCGCCATCACGCGCGGGTCGCGATGCGCGCCACCGACGGGCTCGTTGACCACCCGGTCGATCAGGCCCAGTTCCTTCAGGCGCGGGGCGGTGATGGCCAGCGCCGCGGCGGCCTCGGGCGCCTTGTCGGCGCTGCGCCACAGGATGGACGCGCAGCCTTCTGGCGAGATGACCGAATAGGTGGCGTATTGCAGCATCAGCACGGTGTTGGCCACGGCGATCGCCAAGGCGCCGCCCGACCCGCCTTCGCCGATGATGGTCGAGACGATGGGCACTTTCAGCTCGGCCATGGCATACAGGTTGCGGCCGATGGCCTCGGATTGCCCGCGCTCTTCGGCGCCGATGCCGGGGTATGCCCCGGGGGTGTCGACGAAGGTGAACACCGGCATGCCGAATTTTTCGGCCAGGCGCATCAGGCGCAGTGCCTTGCGGTAGCCTTCCGGGCGCGGCATGCCGAAGTTGCGCATGGCGCGCTCCTTGGTGTCGCGCCCCTTCTGGTGGCCGATGACCATGCAGGGCGTGCCGTTAAAGCGCGCCATGCCGCCGACGATGGACTGGTCGTCGGCATACATACGGTCGCCGTGCAGCTCGTGGAAATCCGTGAAGATCTCGCGCACGTAGTCCAGCGTGTAGGGCCGCTGCGGGTGGCGGGCCACCAGCGCCGTCTGCCAGGGCGTGAGCTTGCTGTAGATGTCCTTGGCCAGCGCCTGGCTTTTTTGCTGCAGGCGGCTGATTTCCTCGGAAATGTCCACGGCCGAGTCGGCCTGCACGTAGCGCAGCTGCTCGATCTTGTTCTCAAGCTCGGCCAGCGGTTGTTCGAATTCGAGAAAGGTATTGCGCATCTCGGAGAGTCCGTGGTTGGAATTAGGCCGCGCTCAGTACTGCACCGGCACTGGATCCAGGCTGCGCCAGAGATACCAGGTTGCCACGGTGCGCCACGGCTGCCAGGCCTGTGAGACTTCGCGTGCTTCGAAGCGCGACACGGGCTCGCCGCTGAAATAGTGTAGCGATATCGCCTTGAGCAGGCCCAGGTCGTCCAGCGGCAGCACATCGGGCCGCTGCAAATTGAATATCAGGAACATCTCGGCCGTCCAGCGGCCGATGCCGCGTATGGCCGTCAGTTCGGTGATGATGGCCTCGTCGTCCATCTGCGCCCAGCGGTCGGGGTGGACGCGCTTTTCCTGGAAATGGGCGGCCAAGTCCAGCAGGTATTCGGCCTTGCGCTGCGACAGACCCGCCGCGCGCAACCCTTCGCAGCCGGCGCGCAGCGTGGCCGCCGGACCGGGGCGCCGCCCGCAGGCTTCGACGTAGCGCTGCCAGACGGCGTCGGCCGCCTTGGTGGAAATTTGTTGGCCGACGATGGCGCGCGCCAGCGTCACGAACGGCGTGCCGCGCGAGGTCAGCCAGACTTCGGGATGCTTGGGGATCACTTTCCGGAGGATGCGGTCCCGGCGCATCAGGTGGGCGACCGCCTCGTCCCAGTAAGCAGGCTTGGCGATGGGAATGTCTGCGCTCGACATGCACGGGCCCCTTAGGCGCGCCGCCAGGCGGTTTGGCCGCCAGGCCGGTCTTCGAGTTCGATGCCGGCCGCGCGCAGCTCGGCGCGGATGCGGTCGGCTTCGGCGTAGTTGCGCGCCTGCTTGGCCGCGGCACGGGCGGCGACCAGGGCTTCGATGGCGGCGTCGTCCAGGGCGGCCGGTGCCTGCTGTCCCGCCTGCCCTTCGGGCACTTGCCCGGTGCGATAGCGCGAGCCATGCTGGAAATACCGGTCAGGATCCTGCTGCAGCAGCCCGAGCACCGCGCCCAGCGCCTTGAGCTGGCCGGCGGTACGGGCGCAGCGTTCGCGGTTGGCCTGCGAAGCCAGCTCGAACAGGGCCGCCACCGCGCCGGACGAATTGAAATCGTCGTCCATGGCCGCCTTGAAGGCCTGCGCCTGGGGGTGGTCCCAGTCTATGGCAGCGTCCGCGGGCGGGACGTTGCGCAGCGTCTGGTACAGGCGGTCCAGTGCGTTCTGCGCGTCGAACAAGTTGGCTGCGGCGTAGTTCTGCGGGCTGCGGTAGTGGTTGCGCACGATGAAGAACCGCAGCATCTCCGCCTCGCGCGGGTTGCTTTCGTAGTCGGCGCCTTCCTGGCCGTCCTGCGTGCCGATGGTCTGGCGTATCGTGCGGAAGTTGCCGAGCGACTTGGACATCTTGTCGGCGTCGACCATCAGCGGCCCGCAGTGCATCCACACGTTGGCCAGCGTGCCGCCGAAGGCGCCTTCGCTTTGCGCGATCTCGTTTTCGTGGTGCGGGAACTTCAGGTCGGGCCCGCCGCCGTGGATATCCAGGGGCAGCCCCAGCAGCGCCTTGCTCATGGCCGAGCACTCGATGTGCCAGCCGGGGCGGCCAGGCCCGTAGGGCGAATCCCAGCGCGTGTCGGGCGGCTCGGTCGGCTTGGCCGCCTTCCAGAGCACGAAGTCCAACGGATCGCGCTTGGCCGCATCTACGGCCACGCGCTCGCCGGCACGCAAGTCGTCCAGCGACTTGCCCGAGAGCTTGCCGTAGCCGGCAAACCCGCGCACCGCGAAGTTGACGTCGCCGTCCTCGGCCCGGTAGGCCAGCCCGCGCGCCTCCAGCCGGCCGATGATGTCGAGCATGTCGGCCACGTGCTCGGTGGCGCGCGGCTCGTGGTCCGGGCGCTGCACGCCCAGCGCGCGCTCGTCGGCATGCATGGCGGCGATGAAGTATTCGGTCACCTCGCCGATGCGCTTGCCGGTCTCGACGGCGCGGCGGATGATCTTGTCGTCGATGTCGGTGATGTTGCGCACATAGGTGACGTCGTAGCCGCTGGCCCGCAGCCAGCGCTGCACGACGTCGAAGCCGACCAGCATCCGGGCGTGGCCCAGGTGGCAATAGTCGTAGACCGTCATGCCGCAAACGTACATGCGCACCTTTCCCGGCTCGACCGGACGCAGGGGCTCCTTGGTACGCGACAACGTATTGTAGATATGCAGCATGAAGTCGGAATCCAAACGACTAGCCCCGGCAAGGGCTCGCGCGCACGATCGGCGCGGCTTGGCGCGCGATTCGGGCCGGACACTGCAACCGGGGCTAAAATGGCGGTCGTCAAGTATAGCAAGCGGCTCGATCGCTCAACCCGCACGCACAGCCCTTCGTCATCCAGCCCACCGCTTCCATGCCGAGACTCCTTTGCCCACTACTTACGGTGCTGTGCCTGGCGACGCCGGCCGCCGCGCTGGCCCAATCCATGCCAGGGATACCCGACGTGCCGTCGACCAGCCGCTCCATCACGGCCGACCCCGATGCCCCGCCGCGTGAAGGCGGCTGGGATGCGCTGGCGCGCCTGCTCGAAGCGGCCAAGCCCAGCGTGGACACCTCGATTCCGCTGACGCCGTCGCAGATCACCGACGCCATCGAGGCGCTGCTCAACCAGGGCCGCAACCAGGAAGCGCTCGCCCGCATCCGCGAGCGCATGGCACAGGAAGAACACCGCCGCGCGCCGGGCACCGACGTGCAGCTGCAGTTCCAGTACGCGCGTGCGCTGGCCGCCACCGGCCAGGCCGGCGAGGCCGAAAAGGTCTATCTCGAAATGACCGAGCGCTACCCCGAGCTGCCCGAGCCCTGGAACAACCTGGCCGTGCTGTACGTGCAGCGCGGCGAGCTTGACCTGGCCAGCCAGGCCCTGCACAGCGCGCTGCTGGCCAACCCGCGCTACGGCGAAGCGCTGGCCAACCTGGCCGACGTCCGCCTGATGATGGCCGCGCGCGATTACCGCACGGCCGCGGCCCGCGGCGTACCGGGCGCGGCCGCCCGCGCCGACGCGATCGACGCCCTGCTCGGAAAATCCAAGCCATGATCCCATCCCACCTGCGCGGCGCGCTCAAGCGCGTGGTACTGGCCGGCCTGTTGACGATGGCCGCCGGCACCTCTGCCGCCCAACCCACTTCCTCTTCCACCGAAGGTAAAGCCCCCATGAATGCCTCGCCTCGCGTAAAGCTCTCCACCAACCACGGCGACATGATCATCGCGCTCGACGCCGAAAAAGCGCCCAAGACCGTGGAAAACTTCCTTGCCTACGTCCGGGAGGGCTTCTACGACGGCACCGTTTTCCACCGGGTCATCGACGGCTTCATGATCCAGGGCGGCGGCTTCGAGCCCGGCATGAAGCAAAAGCCCACCCGCGCGCCCATCGAAAACGAAGCCAACAACGGGCTGAAAAACGATCGCTACACGCTGGCCATGGCCCGCACCAGCGATCCGCATTCGGCCACGGCGCAGTTTTTCATCAACGTCACCGACAACGACTTCCTGAACTTCACCGCGCCCACGGCCACCGGCTGGGGCTACGCGGTGTTCGGCAAGGTGGTCGAGGGCACCGAGACAGTCGACAGCATCAAGGCCGTCAAGACCGGCAATCGGGGCTTTCACCAGAACGTGCCCCAGGAAGACGTAATCATCGAAAAGGCCGAAATCCTTGAATAAGCTGTCCCTGCCCGGCCCGCTCTGGTTCGCCTCCGACCTGCACCTGGGGCCGCAGACCCCGGGCACCTCGCGGGCATTCCTGGACTGGCTCGGCATGGCTGCCGGCGAAGCGGCGGCAGTGCTGCTGCCTGGCGACATCTTCGACGCCTGGATAGGCGACGACGTGGCGGCGGCCCCGCCGCCCTGGCTGGCAGAAGTGCTGCAAGGCCTGCAGGCCGCGGCGCAGCGCGTGCCGGTCTGGCTTGGCCGGGGCAACCGCGATTTCCTGATGGGCCAGGCGCTGGCCGATCGGGTCGGCGCCGGCCTGCTGCCGGACGGCGCCCTGCTGGAAACCGACTATGGCACGGTGCTGCTTAGCCACGGCGACGAATACTGCACCGACGACACCGCGTACCAGCAATTCCGCGCCATGGTCCGCGACCCGCAATGGCAGGCGCAGTTCCTGGCCCGTCCGATTCCCGAGCGCATCGCCCTGGCCGCGCAGGCGCGCGGCGAAAGCATGGCGGCCAACCAGGCCAAGTCGGCCGAAATCATGGACGTCAACGCGGCGGCCGTCGAGCAGGCGCTGCGCACGAGCGGTGTGCGCCTGATGATCCACGGCCATACCCACCGCCCGGGGCGCAACGTGCTGTCGGTGGACGGACGACGCTGCGAGCGCTGGGTGTTGCCGGATTGGGACTGCGACCACGGCAGCCCCCGCGGCGGCTGGCTGGTGCTGGACCGCGACGGGCCCGCGCTCTACGACCTCCAAGCCGCAGAGGGCCAGCCCTTGGCGTAAAGGCTGCGGATGTTGCGCCGCCCGGCGGCTGCCGCCGGGCTAGCGTAGCCACAGCCAGGCCGCCACCACCGCGCCTAGCGCAATCCGGTACCAGGCAAAGACGCGGTAGGTGTGCCGCGCCACGAAGGCCAACACGGCCTTGACCACCAACAAGGCGCTAACGAAGGCCGCGACAAAGCCCACGGTGATCGCAGCCAGGTCCTGGCTGGTCAGCACGTCGAAATTGCGATAGGTATCGTAGATGGCGGCCGCCAGCATGGTCGGCATGGCCAGGAAAAAAGAAAACTCCGTGGCCGTCTTGCGCTGTATGCCGGCCATCATGCCACCGATGATGGTCGCCCCGGACCGCGAGGTGCCGGGAATCATCGCCACGCATTGCGCCGCGCCGACGGCCAGTGCCTGCCGCCACGAGATTTCTTCCAAGCGGTGCGCAGTCGCGTTGCGCGTGGCGGCCGATACGCCGCCGGCTTGCGGCTTGCGCTCGACCCACAGCATGATCAGTCCGCCGATCACCAGCGTGGCCACCACCACGCCAGGGTGGAAGAACAGCGCCTTGATCTGCTTGATGAACAAGGCACCGATCACCGCAGCGGGCAGGAAGGCAACCAGCAAATTACGGGCAAACCCCAGCTCGGCGGGCTCACGCGCGATCGTGCCGCGGATCAGCTGCCACAGCCGCTGGCGGAACACCCACATCACGGCCAGGATGGAGCCGAGCTGGATGACCACCTCGAACACCTTGCCCTCGCTGGAGGTGAACCCGATCCAGCTGCCGGCCACGATCAGGTGGCCGGTGCTCGAAACCGGCAGGAACTCGGTCAATCCTTCCAGCAAGCCCAGGAAAAATGCCTGGACCAAGTGCAACGTGCTATCTGTCATCGGGGCAATCGCGCAAAAAATGAAGCTATTGTAGGCGCGCGGCCGGCGCAGCCCCGGAGATGGCGGCGCGCCTTACTGCGCCGCCGGGTCGTCGGCGCCTTCGCCGTCTTCGGGCGGCAGCTTCAGGATGCGCACCGACGCGATGCGGCGCCCTTCCAGCTTGAGCACTTCGAAGCGGTAGCGGGCATGCGGCGCGACGTGCTCGCAGGTGTCGCCCGGCTGCGGCAAGGTGCCGAACTTGGCCAGCAGATAGCCGGCCAGCGTCGTGTAGTCCTCGGCCTCGTCGGTCAGCCCTTCGGTTTCCAGCACCTGCTCCACGTGGTGCAGGTCCGCCGCGCCGTCCACCTTCCAGGCGTCTGGCCCGTCGGCGATGATGTCGGGCGTTTCGTCTTCGTCGGGAAACTCGCCCGCGATTGCCTCGAACACATCTATGGGCGTGACCAGGCCTTCGATCGCGCCGAACTCGTCAGCGACCAGCACGAGCTGGCCACGCGAGCGCTTGAGCGTGTCCATCAGGCGCAAAATGCCGATGGACTCGTGCACGATGATGGGCTGGCGCAGGCGGTCGTGGCGAATGCGCCCGCCCGTGAGCAAGTCCTCGATCATGTCCTTGGCCCGGCCGATGCCGATCACCTCGTCAAGCGAGCCCTTGCACACGGGAAAGAAGCTGTGGGGCGTGCGGCTGATTTGCGCGCGTATGGTGTCGGCGTCGTCCTCGATGTTGATCCAAGACACCTCGGTGCGCGGCGTGATGACGGAATGGATGGAACGCTGGGCCAGCGTCAGCACGCCGCTGACCATGTTGCGCTCTTCGACGCCGAAGGCTGGCGTGGCTGGTTCGTCGGGTTCGGACGCATCCTCTTCGACGTCGGGCGGGCGCTTGCCCAGCATGCGCAGCACGGCCTCGGCAGTGCGCTCGCGCATCGGTCGCGAGGCATCGAGCTTGAGCAGGTTGCGACGCGCCACCTGGTTGAGCGCCTCGATGACGATGGAAAAACCGATGGCAGCGTACAGGTAACCCTTGGGCACCTTGAAGCCGAAGCTTTCGGCGACCAGCGAAAAGCCGATCATCAGCAAAAAGCCCAGGCACAGCACCACCACGGTGGGATGCTTGTTGACGAAGCGCGTCAGCGGCTTGGACGCGACCAGCATCAAGGCGATGGCGATGGCCACCGCCGCCATCATGATGGCCAGGTGCTCGACCATGCCGACGGCGGTGATGACCGCGTCCAGCGAGAACACCGCGTCGAGCACGACAATCTGCAGCACGATGACCCAGAAGCTCGCGTACACGCGCGGCCGCGACGACAGCGCGCGCCGCCCCTCGATGCGCTCGTGCAGCTCCATCGTGCCCTTGAACAGCAGGAAAAAGCCGCCCAGCATCAGGATGAGGTCGCGGCCGGAAAAGGAAAACGGTCCGAGCGCGAACAGTGGCTGGGTCAGGGTGACCAGCCACGACATGACCGTCAGCAGGCCCAGGCGCATGACCAGCGCCAGCGACAGCCCGATGATGCGTGCGCGGTCGCGCTGGTTCGGCGGCAGCTTGTCCGCCAGGATGGCGATGAAGATGAGGTTGTCTATCCCCAGTACGATTTCCAGTACGACCAGGGTAAGCAGGCCGACCCAAGCAGACGGGTCAAGCAGCCACTCCATCAGCGACTCCGAGAGTTGTGCAAGCGCTATCGTACCCGGAATCCCCCGGCGGCCGCTGTCAAGGCGCGCTGCCTGCGGTCGCCGGGATGCACGCGATTACGCGGGATTCGCCGACTGCAGGTACGCGATCATCTGCGCGAAGATCTTTGGGCTTGCCGCCACGACATTGCCGGTCGACATCCACGTTTGTTCGCCATCGAAGCCGGCGATCAATCCGCCCGCCTCCAACACCATCAGGCTGGCGGCGGCCATGTCCCAGGGCTTGAGGCCCACGCCGCAAAAGCCGTCGAAGCGGCCCGCGGCCACGTAGGCCAGGTCCAGCACCGACGAGCCCGTGCGCCGCACGCCCGCGCAGCCCTCGGCCATGTCGCGAAAGCGCTTCATCGCCGACTGATCCGGTCCGAACGACCCCGGCCAACGCGCGCCGAGCAACGCGTCGTGGTAGCGCACGCGACCGGAGACGCGCACGCGCCGGTCGTTGAGGAAGGCGCCGCTGCCGCGGCTGGCGGTGAACATCTCGTTGCGCGCCGGATCGTAGATGACCGCCTGGGTGACCTGCCCGCGCTCGGCCAGCGCGATCGACACCGCGTAGGTGGGCACGCCGTGGATGAAGTTGGTCGTGCCGTCCAGCGGGTCGATGATCCATTGAAACGCTGGCGGCTCGCTGCCGGCGCGCGCCGGCTGCTGCTGCCCGGACTCCTCGCCCAAGAAGGCATGCTCCGGATAGGCCGTGCGCAGGATCTCGATGATGGCCTCTTCGGCTGCACGATCGACCTCGGTGACGTAGTCGCGCGGACCCTTGCGGGCGACCTGCAGCTTTTCCAGGTCGAGGCTGGCGCGGTTGATAATGGCGCCTGCACGCCTGGCCGCCTTGATGGCGGTGTTGAGCATGGGATGCATAGAATTCCGTATAGTGTGCGGTTCGCGGCGACACGGCGCCGGTATCGGCCAGGCGGCCGGGCCGTATGCGATAAAAGCGCCGGGCCGCGCCAAATGCGCCATTTTAAATGACCAACGATTACTCCCGCGTCTGCTTCGTCATGACGCAGCCCAGCCATCCCGGCAACGTCGGTGCTGCCGCCCGGGCGATCAAGACCATGGGGTTTGCCGACCTGGTGCTGGTCGAGCCGCGCATGCCCGACATCGCCGCGCGGCCGGAAGCCGTGGCCATGGCCAGCGGCGCGACCGATGTGCTTGCTCAGGCGCGCGTGTGCGCCACGCTCGAACAGGCCTTGGCCGACGTCACCCTGGCCTTTGCGCTGACGGCCAGGCCCCGCGACCTGGGTCCGCCCGCCTGTGACATCCGCCAGGCCGCCCGGATGGGCCGCGAGCACCTGGATGCGCACCCCGAGGCGCGCGTGGCCATGGTCGTGGGCACCGAGCGGGCCGGGCTGACCAATGCGCAGATCGACCTGTGCCACCGCGTCTGCCACATCCCCGCCAACCCTGCATACAGTTCGCTGAACGTGGCGCAGGCGCTGCAGCTGGCGGCCTGGGAGCTGCGCTACGCGCTGATGACGCCGGACGGCCGGGAACAATCCCTCTCGCCCGTTGGCCGCGCCCATTCAGGCGCGGCGCCGCGCCACGCCGGCGCCGAACCGGCCAGCGGACAGGCCGTGCAGGCCTTTCTCGCGCACTGGGAGCAGGCACTCGTGGAGGTGGGGTTCCTGGATCCGGCACATCCCAAGAAGCTGATGCCGCGCATGCGACATCTGTTTGCGCGCGCGGGCCTGACGCGCGACGAAGTGGACATGCTGCGCGGCGTATGCACCGCCATGCAGGCCGCGGCCCGCCGCACCGGCCGCGGTTAAGGCGCGCCGGCGCTCAGAACAGCAGCGGCAGCCCCGTCAACCGGCGCAGTTCTTCCGGGCCCAGCCCGAGCATGTCGTCGGCCACGCGAACGCCCTCGGGCACGATGTCGAAGACGGCCACGTCCGTGTAAACGCGCGAGACGCACCCGACGCCGGTCAGTGGGTAGGTGCAGCGCTCGACCAGCTTGCAGCGCCCGTCGCGGGTGTGCAGCTCCATCATCACGTAGACGGACTTGGCGCCGGTGGCCAGGTCCATGGCACCGCCCACCGCCGGGATGGCATCTGGCTCGCCGGTATGCCAGTTGGCCAGGTCGCCCTTGACGCTGACCTGGAAGGCGCCCAGCACGCAAATGTCCAAATGGCCGCCGCGCATCATCCCGAAAGAATCGGCGTGATGGAAGAAGCAGCCGCCAGGCAGTAGCGTAACCGGCTGCTTGCCGGCGTTGATGAGGTCGTAGTCTTCCTGCCCTGCCGGTGGCGCCGGCCCCATGCCCAGCACGCCGTTTTCGCTGTGCAAGATGATTTCCCGGTCCGACGGAAGGAAATTGGCCACCTTGGTCGGCAGCCCGATGCCGAGGTTGACGTAGCTGCCCTCGGGAATATCCCGGGCCACGCGCTCGGCCATCTGGTCACGGGTCAATCGCTTCACGGCTTGCCTCCGACGCACACCACGCGCTGCACGAAAATGCCCGGGGTAACGACCGCTTCCGGGTCCAGCGCGCCCAGCTCGACGATCTCGCGCACTTGCGCCACGGTCACGCGCGCGGCGGTCGCCATGATCGGGCCGAAATTGCGCGCGGTCTTGCGGTAGGTCAGGTTGCCCCAGCGGTCGGCGCGCTCGGCCTGGATCAGCGCGTAATCGGCATGCAGGGCATATTCCAGCACGTGGCCGCGCCCATTGATCTCGCGCGTTTCCTTGCCCTCGGCCAACGGCGTGCCATAGGACGTGGGCGTATAGAAGGCGCCGATGCCGGCGCCCGCCGCGCGGATGCGTTCGGCCAGGTTGCCCTGGGGAACCAGCTCCAGCTCGATGCGGCCACTGCGGTAGAGCCCGTCGAAGACGTAGGAATCGACCTGGCGGGGAAACGAGCAGATGATCTTGCGCACCCGGCCGGCCGCCAACAAGGCGGCCAGGCCGGTATCGCCGTTGCCGGCATTGTTGTTGACCACGGTGAGGTCACGCGCGCCTTGCTCGAGCAGCGCATCGATCAAGGCCAGGGGCTGTCCGGCAGGGCCGAAGCCGCCGATCATCACCGTGGCGCCGTCCGGTATGCCGGCCACGGCTTCAGCCGCCGAATCGACGATCTTGGAGATCATGGATCGCTTCCCGTCCTGCCCTCGTCAGTCGACCTTGGCGCCCGAGGCCTGGACCACGGTACGCCACTGGTCGACCTCGCTCTTGATGAAGGCGCCGAACTCGGCCGGCGTGGTGTGCTGCCAGACCGCGCCCAGGTCGGTGAAGCGCTTTTGCACTTCGGGCTTGTCCAGCGCCTTTTGCACCGCGGCGTTGAGCTTGTCGACCACGTCGGCCGGCGTGCCGGCCGGCGCGATCAGGCCGAACCAGGAAGACACGTCGAAGTCCTTGAAGCCGGATTCGGCCATGGTCGGCAGGTCGGGGGCGCTCTTGGAACGCTCGGAGGTGGTGACCGCCAGCGCGCGCAACTTGCCCGCCTGCACGTGCGGCCAGGCCGAAGGCATGTTGTCGAACATGAAGTGCACCTGCCCGCCGATGAGGTCTGTGATCGCGGGCGCCGACCCCTTGTAGGGAACGTGCATCGCGTCCACCCCGGCTTGGATCTTGAACAGCTCGCCGGCCATGTGGATGGACGTGCCGCTGCCCGACGATGCAAAGGCAAGCTTGCCCGGGTTGGCCTTGGCGTAGTCGACCAACTCCTTGACGGTCTTGACCGGCACGCTGGGATTGACCACCAGCACGTTGGGCACCTTCACCCCCAAGGCCACGGGCGCGAAGTCCTTGACCAGGCTGAAATCCAAGTTGCGGTACAGCGTCTCGTTGATCGCGCTGGTGACGGCCACCATCAGCAGCGTGTAGCCATCGGGCTTGGCACGCGCGACTTCGGAAGCGGCGATGTTGCTGCCGCCGCCCGGCTTGTTTTCCACGACGAAGCTCTGGCCCAGCTCTTCGGAAAGTTCCTTGGCCAGAATACGGGCGACCACGTCGGTACTGCCGCCGGCCGAAAAACCGACCACGATGCGTACGGGCCGCTCGGGATAGGCCGCCTGTGCGGCAGGCAATGCAAAGGCGGCGGCCAGGCCAGCTGCGGCCGCGGCGAGCTTGCGCGCGAACACGCGCCGGGGCAGGAAGGATGTCATGGTGGGTGTCTCCTTATACGTGTCCACTGGATGGACGTTCTCGTCAATACTGCGCCGATAATTCTGCGCACTAAAATGGCACCCAGCAACAAGACGTCCATGCAATGGACGCATCTTTCCTTGCCGCGCCGCCTGGGCCGGCATTTGTACCGGAGGCAGCATGTCGTCGATTCTCGAAGCGGATTCCGCCGCGGGGCCACGGACCTTGCGGCGCGGCCTGTGCGTGCTCGCCGCCCTGCGCGAACGGGCAGAGCATGGGATGAGCGTGACCGAGATCGCCCGGGCCACGGCGATCCAGCGTCCGACCGTTTACCGGCTGCTTGCCGCCCTGCTGGAATTCCGGCTCGTCGAGTACCTGCCCTCGACCAAGCGGTACCGCGCCACGCCTGCGGCCGGCCTGGACGCGCAGGATACCGACCCCCGCTTGCGGCTGACCCTGCCCATCATGCGCAGGCTTGCGCAGCACACCGGCGATGCCGTCTTCCTGGTCGTGCGTGAAGGTGACGATTCATTGTCCCTGCACCGCGAGGTCGGCAGCTATCCGGTGCAGATCCTGGCCACGTATGCCGGCAAGCGCCAGCCGCTGGGCGTGGGATCGGGCGGCCTGGCGCTGCTGGCGGCACTGCCCGACCCGGTCATGCGCGGCATCGTCCGGCGCAACGCCGGCCGGCTGGAGGAATACGGCGGCATGACCATGCAGGAAATGTACCGCCTGGTGGAAAACACCCGTACGCGCGGGTATTCGGTGGTGGGCAATCATGCCGTGCGCGGCGCCATCGGCGTAGGCTGCGCCCTGCTGGATGCGGCGGGCCAGCCCATCCTGGCCATCAGCGTCACGGCCATCGTCGATCGCATGCCGGCGACGCGCCAGCGCGAAATCGCCGCGCTGATCAAAAGCGAGCTGGCGCGGCTAAAGCCGCACGCGGTGACGTAAGCGGCCTGTCGCCGGCCCGCGCCGGGCGACGTGTGCGACAGGCGCGACGTCCACGGCATGGGCACGGCGCCGGCGGCCGCAGCGATCAGTGGCCGTTGGCCGCTTCCTGCGCAGGTTGCGGCGTTTGGATCTCGCGCACGGGCACCGGCGCGCGCAGCCCCGCGCCGTCCAGGATCAGGCGCGCCTGGTAGTACAGGTCGAAGCGCAGGTCCCAATAGTTCGCGTTGCTGGTCCACATGCGCAAATTGACCACCACGCCGTTGTCGCGGTATTCGGTCACCATGACCTGCGGGCCCGGCTCGGGCAGTACCAGCGGATGGTCGGCGAGCAGCTTGCGCAGCCGCTCCAGGGCCAGATCCAGGTTGTCGCCATAGCGCACCAGCACCTCCAGGTCCAGCCGGCGCGTGGGGTTGCGCGAATAGTTGATCAGCGTCGCGCTCCACAGCGCGCTATTGGGCACGGAGATGCACACCCCGTCGAACTGGGTCAGCCGCGTCAGGAACAGGCCGACCTCCTCGACCGTGCCTTGCGGGCCACCGGGCACGGCGATGTATTCGCCGGTGCGCAGCGGCCGCAACGCGATCAGCATGATGCCGGCAGCGATGTTCTGCAGCGTGCCCTGCAAGGCCAGGCCGATGGCCAGGCCGGCGGCGCCCAGCACGGCAATCAGGCTGGCCGTCTGCACGCCAAACCGCGCCAGCACGGCAATGAGCGTAAAGACGCGTATGGTCCAAATGGCCGTGGTGGCCAGCATCGGGACAATGGTCGGTTCGATGCGGTTCGATCGCGTGGCCGCTCGCCTGACCACGCGCCCGATGACCGTCGATAGCCACCAGCCCAAAATGAGGATGACGATGGCGACGACCAGGTTGACCGCCAGGTCAAACAGGCGTGGGATCAACGTCGATGCCTGGTCCAAAAACTCTTCCATGCTTGCCTCCATTAACCAAGAATGCGCCCCGCGGGCGGGCGCGGCAGGGCCGCTGCCCAGCCGGCGAAAGCCATGGACTTTAGCAGCCCTCTATACCTTGCGGAAATGGTTATCCCATGCCAGCTGGGTAGAGGCAGGCAACACCGGCTGCAGCGGCATGCCCGGCCCGGCGACGCCGAGCTCGCCGCGGCCGCTGTTGATGAGGAAACCGCCGCGCGGATGCGGGGCCACCCCGCAACCGTCGAACATGGCCGTCGTGCCCAGGCAGCGGCCCGACGCGGCATCCCAGTATGCGACCTGGCCGCCGACGGGGCTGGAGGTGGCGATCACGGCGCCGAACGCATCGGCCGCGACCGAGCCGACGTAGTTGCGCATGCCGCGCAGCACATCCTGCGGCCCGGCGAAGAGTTCAGGCTCGCGTCCGCGCCGATGCCTGCCGACCAGTGCCGGCATGTCCCCCGCCGGCCCAGTGTACTGGCAGCCGAACCAGACCGTGCCCGCTGCATCCAGCGTCATATGGCGGATCGACAGGCGGTGCAAGGCCGGCGGCAACTGCACGTGTTCGAGCAGTTCGCCCGTGCGCACATCGATGTAGGCAAGCGACGGCTGCATGGTGTCCAGGTTCAGCTCGAGCTTGCCGTAATCCGGATGGGTCAGGATGCCACCATTGGCCACGCACAGCGTGCGCCCGTCACGCAACAGCACCACTTCATGCGGGCCGATGCCGCCGCTGTCGTACTCCGCCACGCGCCGGTAGCCGCCGCCGGCGCTGGCATCGTAGACGCCCAGGACGCCGCGTCCGGCCTCGAAATCGTTCTCGGTGGCGATCAGCAGCGCGCCATCTGGGGTATAGACGCCGTGGCCGAAGAAATGCCGTCCGGGCGCGGCCGGCAAGGCCTGCGGCGACTGCGCGCCGTCCAGGGAAAAGGCCACCGCGAAAAACCCCGGCTGCCGGCCGAACACCACCGCCCGCTTGCGGGCCTTGTCGATGGCAAAGCTATGGCCGCGGCCGGGCATGGGGACGACCAGGCGGTCCGCGCCGCCGATGTCCACCAGCGCCGCCTCATAGCGCCCATCACGCAGGCGCGCGGCCAGGTATAGCGGCTCGTGCGCATCGGCTGGCACCACATCGGCGCCTCGCGCCGGCCAGTGGGCCAACAGCCCGGCGCCGACCAGGCCTAGAAAGGTGCGCCGGTCAATCTCCATCGAGCGCATTGAATCCTATGGTGACGCCCAGCGCGGGCGCCATGTGCTGGTCGACGAGATCCTTGGCGTTTTTCTGCAGCAAGACGGCCAGCTGCAGGCGGCGGTAGCCGTCGCCGTCGGACAAGACGGATTCGACGGGGCCGGACAGCGCGCCGAACACATCGCGCAGGCGGGCGAGCTCGCCGGCCACATTGGCAGCGATCCATGCATCCTCGCCGAAGTCATAGCCACCGGCGCGATAAAAGCCCAGCAGGCCATCGGCCCAGGCCTGCATGGCGGGCAGGGTCAGGCCGCTGCGCCAAAAGGGTGCGCGCTTGGGCTGCGAGGAGTCGGGCCCCTTGCCCATGACGGGCAGCAGCTTGACGTCGCGGCCAAACTGCAAGCCCGTGGACAGCGCCTTGACCGCCTCGGCGGCCACCTCTTGGGTGGTGCGATACAAAGGATCGTCGGCTGCCGGCCGCTCGAAGTGCCTGGCGTAATCGCCGCCAGGCGCCCACGCGCGGGCCAGCTCGCCGCCCACGCGAGCGACATTGCGCGTCACCGCGACCGCGTAGGCGCAAGCGGAGGCAAAGCCCTCGCCGCCGGGTCGCGCCAACAGGCCGTCGTCGCCATACAGCACATACTCGAGCGCGGGCAAGCCTTGCACGGCCACGCTGCGCCCGGCCAGCTCGCGCGCATCGGCCGCGGCCTGGCCGGCAAGCAGCCCTTGCACCTGACGCAGCACGATGCCGCGCGGATCGGGCCAGAAAAAAATGCGCTCGAAACGGTTGTCCTGCACCAGCGGGCCAAACCGCAAGAACTCCACCCCTGACCAGGCTTGCACAAGCTCGGCGAACTGGCCGCGCACCTGCTGGGCGCCGGCCGCATCAGGCTTGGCGCACCAGGTTTGCAAGGTCTGGCCCAGCCCGCGCGCCGACGCCTCCAGCCGCGCCGTGGCCGGCGCAATGTAGCCTTCGACGAGCCGCCTGCCCAGGTCGGCCGGCGGCTGCGCCGCGGCTACCGTGCCTGCCGCGGCCCAGGCAAAGGCCGCGACCAGGCTGCGCTTGAACGTCAGCTTGAGCATCGTCATTCCTTTATGGCTTGCACGGCGTCAGAGCGATTCCAGGAACCGGATCAAATCCGCACGCTCCTGCGGCGTCATCGCGACGACCCGGTCGCGCGCGGCCTGCGCTTCACCGCCATGCCACAAAATGGCCTCGAGCAGCGTGCGGGCGCGCCCATCGTGCAAATACGTCGCGTTGGGGTTGACCACCTTGGTCAGGCCGATGCCCCACAGCGGCGGCGTGCGCCACTCGCGCCCGCTTGCATCGCCCTCTTCCTGGCCATCGGCGAGCCCCGGACCCATGTCGTGCAGCAGCAGGTCGGTATACGGCCAGATCAACTGGAACCGGTGCTCCGGACGGGCCGCGTCGCGGCGGGTCACGTACTTGGGCACATGGCAGCCGATGCAGTTGGCCTCATAGAACAGTTTCTTGCCCGCCAGCACGCGCGCATCGTCCACGTCGCGCCGCTGCGGCACGCCCAGGTTCAGCGAATATGCCTCGACGAAATCCATCAGCCGCCCGGGTACTTCGTGTTCACCCAGCTCGGGTTGGGCGCCGTGCGGCATTTCGAAGCATTGTTTTTGCGCCGGCGTGCAATCGCCGTAATGGCTGTGAAACAGCGGCGAGGACAGCCCCATGTCGCCAGAGAATGCGGCAGCGGCCTGGTGCAGCACGTCGGGTTGCCCGGCCTTCCAATTGAAGCGGCCCAACACCTTGCGGCCCGTGCGCGCATCGCGCACCCAATTGACGCGGCCGGAAATGCCGTCGCCGTGCTCGCGCGCGGCGTTGGCGAGGATGTCGTTTTCATGGATGGCCTCGAGCAGGCCCAGGCCGATCATGGGCGGGGCCAGCCGCGGCGAAAACCGCACCTGCGGATGCATGGGGCCGTAGCCCAGGTTCTCCACCGTGTAGGTGGGCGCCATCAGCGTCACGCGCTCGCCGCCATTGAGTTCCACTGGCACTTCCCGGTAGGCGATGCGCACCTGCCCTTCGGCCGGCATGCCAGGCACGGCGAAAGGCTGTAGCTGATGACCGTAGACCGGGTCGGGCAAGGACGCGACCTCGCCCTGGTCCACGCGCTTGCCGTCCTGCGCCGAAGCCGGCACGGACAAGCGCAGCAGCAGCGCCACGGTATCGCTGCGCTGCATGGGGTCGAAGCTCGGGCCGGCGCCGCGTCCGTCCTTGACATGGCAGGCCTGGCAAGACCGTGCGTTAAACAACGGCCCCAGTCCGTCGGACGCCTGGGTCGACGACGGCGACGACACCCAATCCTTGCGAAACAACCCGTTGCCCACCAAGAACTCCTGGCGCGCCTCGAAGCTCAGGTTGGCCGCCGGCTGCGAGAAAATGTCGGGATTGATTAGGCTGGTGACCGTGCCGGCGCCGCCTTGCATGGCCTCGAAGCGCTCGGCCGACGAAAAATCCCGCGCCGGCCGCACCACCTCGGCGACGCGCGCCCGGTCCTGGTCGGACAAATCCGGCCGCGGCGCGGCCGCATCGCCGGCGCTGGCCGGGCCGCATGCCAAGGCCAGCACCCAGGCCGCCGACCGCGCGGCCGATGCATACGTGATTGGCATGCCTACTGGAAGACAGCTTGCGGGTTGTCCAGGCTGTCGGAGCCTTCCAGTTCGATGCTGCCCAGCTCCAGCAGCGCGATCACGCGCTCGAAGCTGCGCGTCTGGTCGACCAGACGATCGATGACGGCCTGCACCACCGCGTTGCCCTCTGCGTTGCCCTCGGCAATCATCATGTCGTAGGTTTCGACGGTCTCGGCGCGCTCGCGCATGGCCTGCATGGCAGCCAGGGTCGCATCGAGCTTGGCGCGCACTTCCTCGTCCAGCCGTTCATCGCGCTCGCGCACGAGGTCCGACAGGCTGGGCCCCTTGACCTGGCTGCCGTCCACGCGCTTGTACCGGCCAAGGTAGACGTTCATCATCCCCACCTGGTCGTAGTAGTGCGAGTTGTGCGTGTTGTCCGAGAAGCAGTCGTGCTCTTCCTCGGGATCGTGCAGCATGAGCCCCAGCTTCATGCGCTCGCCGGCGAGTTCACCGTAGGACAGGCTGCCCAGGCCCTTGAGCATGGCAGCCAGACCGGCTTGCGCGTCATGCTGCACCGCCTTGCGGGCCTGCCCGCCTTCCTTCCAATGACCCACCATCTCTTCCAGGTCGGAGACCAGCAGGTCGGTGGCCACCTTCAGGTATTGGGCCCGGCGCTCGCAGTTGCCGCCGGTGCAGGCCTTGGGATCGAAGTCGGTATGGGGGCGGTTGCCGGCGTGGCGCTGCTGCGGCGTGCCCTGGCGGTCCGCCGGCGCCGGGCCGGTGCCGTTCAGGTCCTGGCCCCACAGCAGGAACTCGATCGCATGGTAGCCGGTGGCCACGTTGGCTTCGTTGCCGTCGGCCTCATGCAGCGTCTCGGCAAGCAGCTCGGCAGTGATCACCGACGCATCGATGGGCTTGCCGCCCACGCTGATCTCGGGGTTGGCGATGACGTTGACGATGTAGTAGGCGTTGGCGTCGGACTCGGTGCCGTAGGACGCGTCCACGTAGTCGATCATGCCCTCGTCCAGCGGCCAGGCGTTGACCCGGCCTTCCCAGTCGTCGACGATGGGGTTGCCGAAGCGATATGCCTCGGTCTGCTGGTACGGCACACGCGCCTCCAACCACGCTTGGCGTGCTGCCTGCAGTGTTTCGGCGCTGGGGCGTTCGATCAACGCATACACGGCCTGTTGCAGGTGTCGGGCCGTGGCCAGCGAATCCTCGTAGGCAGCCAGGGCGATGTCGGCATACGTCTTGACGACGGCCTTTGGCTCGGCGGCATGGACCCATCCTGCCGCGGCGGACAGGACGGCCGCGAGCAACAGCTTGCGCATAAGGGAAGCTCCCGCAATTGGAACGGGGCCCGCAGCCCCGTGTCGTTGGTGAAAATCGTTTGATGAAAGTGTAAACGATTTTCGTTTGACCCTCGACGCCATGCGCAAGACTCGCCCTCGCAGGCAGGCGATTTCGCCCATGGCGGCGCAAGCCGCCGCCGGCATTGCCGACATCCCCTGCCTTGCGTGGATGCGCCTTGCTCTTACACTACTGGCACTTGGACAACTTCAAGGACGGATTGCGCATGAGCACTTACAAGATCGCCGTGATCGTCGGCAGCCTGCGTGCGGGCGCCTACAACCTGCGGCTGGCCCGCGCCCTGGAAAAGCTGATGCCCGAAGGCTTCAGTTTCGACTACGTCGAGATCGGCGACCTGCCCCTGTACAACCAGGATCTGGAAGCCGACATGCCGGCTCCCGTGGTGCGGCTCAAGCGCCAGGTCGAATCGGCCCAGGGCGTGCTGTTCGCCACGCCCGAGTACAACCGCTCGCTGCCCGGTGTGCTGAAGAACGCGATCGATTGGGCCTCGCGTCCCTACGGCAAGAGCTCGTGGAACGGCAAGCCTTCCGGCGTGGTCGGTGCCTCCCCCGGCGCGATCGGCACGGCGATGGCGCAGCAGCACCTGCGCAACATCCTGTCGGCCCAGGGTTCGCCCGCACTGCCCACCCCCGAGGTCTACCTCCAGGTCAATGAGCAGACCATAGACCTCGAAGGCAACATTAGCGTGCCGGCCACGCGTGACTTCCTCAAGTCTTGGGCAGACCGCTACGCGGATTGGGTGCGCAAGCTGGCGTAGGGCCGAGGGCCGCACGAGCGGTCCCGCCCCTGAGGGGCCGGGCCGGTGTTCCCGCGCGGGCGCCCGAAGTTGCAACACTTCTTTGCGCACCCGCCCTGCGCTGCGGCGCACAAAACCTGTCTTCCCCACCCGCGCCGGGCCATGCGCCCGGCGTCGTTTTGCACAGGCCGTGGGCCGTTATCCCGGGCCATGCCCACTTATCCCCGGATCATGTGGACAAGCTTTTGGACAGCTTTGGGATGATTCGGAAAAGCGCTTGAGCCTCAATGGCTTGGTTAGCCTGGGCAGCGAGCGATCAGCGCGGGGGCACAGTGCATAAGCGGGCATCGGCGCGGCGTTTTGCCGATGTTGCGATGCGATCTGCCCGGTGTTTTCCGCGGTTGTCCACGGCGATTGTGGACAAGGCTTTGGACAGCTTGAGGGTAGTGCAGAAAACCCGTTTTGCAACAAGCCCTTGAGATGTTCGCTCACCAATGACGCAAATCGGTGCAACAGGTCGCACGCGTTGCCGCATGGCGCCACCCGCTGGGGCGCACGCATCCCGTACCCCCCCTGCAGTCGTATGATGGCAACAGGGTCTGACGCGGGAGACCAGCATGCATGCCGCATTCTCCGCTTTGCCCACATGCCGCCGATGGCTCAGTGCCGCCTGCGCAGTCATTGCCCTGACGGCAGCGTCGCCGTGTTGGCCAGCATCGCCACACCCCGCCCTGCCGGGCTTGCCGCGATGGCCGCAGACGCCGCAGACGCCGCCACAAAGCCAACAGCAGGTACGCATCGGCGACTTTTCCGTCGTCGAGCTACGCAGCCGTGCCCTGCCCGACGCCCGCCTGTCGGAATTGGGCGCCACGCGCCAAGGCGGCGGCGTCGTCATCGACGACGAGGGCCTGATACTGACCATTGGCTACCTGGTCATCGAAACCGAACACATCGAGATCATCGGCGGCGAAGGCGAGAAAATCCCGGCTACCCTGCTGGCCTATGACAGCCGCACGGGGTTGGGACTGGTGCGTGCGGCGGCGCCGCTGCGGATCACGCCCATCGAATTCGCCGAATCGGCCAAGGCCAGCGTACCCGAGCCCGTGCTCATCGTCGGCTTCGACGGCGTCGCCCCGGCCTACGTCGTCTCGCGCCGGCAGTTTGCCGGCTCGTGGGAATACCTCATGGAAAATGCGCTGTTCACCGCGCCGGCCACCACCGGCTGGAGCGGCGCGGCGCTGATCAACAAAGACGGCAAGCTGCTAGGCATAGGCTCGCTGCTGGTGCCCGATGCGCTCGGCCAGGACAGTTCCCTGCCGGGCAATATGTTCGTGCCCATCGATGCGCTCAAGCCCATCCTGTCCGACCTGGTCGCCCGCGGCAAGACTGCCGATCCGCCGCGGCCGTGGCTAGGCGTGAACGTGCGCGACATCGAAGGCAAGCTGCTGGTCATGCGCACCGCTGCGGGTGGGCCTGCCGAAAAAAGCGGCATCGCCCCGGGCGACATCATCGTCGGGCTGGCGGGCCAGCCCTTGCGCGGATCGGCCGACTTTTACCAGCGCCTTTGGCAAAGCGGCCAGGCCGGCGTCGAAGTGCAGCTCAACGTGCTGCAAGGCATGGGCGTGCGCACCATCACCGTCGAGACCGCCGACCGCGAACAGTACCTGCGCCAGCCGCGCACGTACTGACGCATTACACTGATGATCCTTGCACGCCGTGCGACGGCACGTGCGTGCGCTTGACCCGCCAAGGAGACTGAATCAGATGGGACACATTGCATCGCTGCAGGCGTCCGACGGACATAAACTCGACGCCTATGTGGCCGAGCCCGCCGGCGAACCGCGCGGACTGCTCGTGGTCATCCAGGAAATTTTCGGCGTCAACAGCCACATCCGCTCGGTCGCCGACGGCTACGCGGCCGACGGCTACCTGGCCATCGCGCCAGCGATGTTCGACCGGGTGCAGAGAAATTATGAAGCCGGCTACGCGCCCGAGGACATCGAGGCCGGCCGGGCCATCATGGGCCAGCTCGACTGGAACAACGCCGTGCGTGATGTCCAGGCAGCGCTCGAGCATGGCAAGCATGCCGGCAAGGCCGGCGTGGTCGGCTACTGCTGGGGCGGCGTGGTCGCGTGGCTTGCCGCCACGCGCATCGACGGACTCGACGCGGCGATCAGTTACTACGGTGGCTCGCTACCCAACTTCGTCGACGAGCAGCCGCGCTGCCCGGTCATGCTGCACTTCGGGCTGGAAGACAAGTCACCCACCGCCGAACAGGCCAAGGCCTTCGCCGCGCGCCATCCGCAGGCCATCGCCCACTACTACCCGGCCGGCCACGGCTTTAATTGCGACCAGCGCGGCTCCTACCACGCCGAATCCGCGGCGCTTGCGCGCCAGCGCACGCTGGAATTCCTGGCCAAGCACGTGGGCTGACCCAACTGGCCCGGGCCGCACGGCGCGCCACGCTCCCACTGCAGTGGCGCGCCGACACAGGAAAACACATAGCGAAACTTGAGTCGGCGCCGCACCGCTTGCAATGATGGGGGTACCGATCACCGATCCAGGAGGTACCCTCATGCGCCCACAACATTCCATCGCCGCCCGCCTGGCCGCAGCCGCCCTCGCAACGGGGCTGGCCTGCGGCGTGGCCGTGGCGCAAGGCTCGGCGCCCGCCCAGTCCCCCGCCCCCATCACCGCACCCACTGAAGCGCAGCTAGACAAATACGCCGGCGCCGTGCAGAAAGTGTCGGCCATCGCCGACGAATACCGGCCCAAGCTGGACGCCGCGCGCGACGATGCCGCGCGCGAGGCGGTGCTCAACGAAGCCGACGCCAAGATGGTCCAGGCCGTGCAGGCCGACGGCATGTCGGTCGACGAATACAACGGCATCAGCATGGCCGTGCGCCAGGACCCGCAGCTGCGCCAGCGCGTCGTGGACAAGATCAATGCGAAATCGGGTGGTACGCGCTAAGCGCATCACACACGCAGAAGATCCCGCAGAAGATCCAAGCGCCAGCCGACGAGGCTCGCTTGGCTTGAACGGTATGGACTGGCCTTGAGCAAGCTATGCCAGCAGCTTGGCCTTCTGTGCGGCGAACTCTTCCTCGGTCAGGATGCCGTCATCGCGCAGCTTGGCCAATTCCCGCAGCTGCCCGGCGACGTCGGCAGGCCTTGGACGGCCGCGCGCTTGCGCTTGCGCTGCCGCACCCCGGCTGCCCTCGATGATGACCTCGAAAAGGCCAGCCCAAAAGCGCGCCTTGTCTGAGACCGACCGATGGACGAAGCCGCCCCGCTTGGCCTCGGCGTCGAGCAAGCGCACGTCGTGCATCGGCGACTGCAAGTCGTTGACCACCAGCCGCAGGTCGATGCGGGTGACGGTGTCCACGGTCTTCCTGGCCCCTGACAGGCCGCCGGCGACCACTCCGACACCGCCTAGCGCAAGCCCGCCAATGATGGCCCCCAGCGCCTGGCTTGACCGGACTGCCTTGCTTATCGACCGGCCATCCTCGAACAACTCGCAAGACAGCACGTCCTCGAAGCGATAAACGCGTGCGGTATCCGGCAACGCCGCCAAGCATACTTTGCGCCCGCCATCGTCGATGGCGATGCCTGTGCGCAGATCGGCGCCAACCAGCGCGTGGGTCACGCGGAAGGCCGCTTGCGCGCTGATGAGCCCCTCGAGCTTCGCCCGCTTCTTCTTGTTGCTGTCGGACTGGATCGCAAGGCCAATCGCGACCAGCGCGACGACGAGCGCGATGAACTCGAACAAACTCATGGCCGGCCCCTCGACTTTGTAACTGGACTATACCAACCCGCTGCCTCAAGTCGCCACGTTGTCGCCGAATCTCTCCCCAGATTGAATCCGCGGCCAGGGCCCGCGTGGCGCCTTGCCCAGGACAAGCCAGGCCACGCACGGCAGGCCGCATAATATTAGGCTTGTCTCAAACAAACCCTGGCCGAGTGACCGATTCCAAACATACCCCGATGATGCAGCAGTACCTGCGCCTGAAGCAGGAGGCAGGCCCACTGCTGCTGCTCTACCGCATGGGCGACTTCTACGAGATGTTCTACGAAGACGCCGAACGCGGGGCAAGATTGCTGAACCTGACACTGACCAAGCGCGGCGTGTCCAACGGGGCGCCCATTCCCATGGCGGGGGTGCCGGTGCATGCGCTGGAGCAATACCTGGCGCGGCTGGTGGCGCTGGGCGAATCGGTGGCGATCTGCGAGCAAATCGGCGATCCGGCCACGAGCAAGGGGCCGGTCGAGCGGCGCATCGTGCGCATCGTCACGCCGGGCACGCTGACCGACGAGGCGCTGCTGCCGGCCAAGGCCGACCGGGCGCTGGCCGCGGCCTGCCTGCCGCGGCGCGAGACGCGCGGCGCAATGGCCGGGCTGGCCTGGCTCAACCTGGCGAGCGGCGAGTTCCGTGTCACCGAATGCCCGCCCGAGCAGCTCGATTCGGAGCTGCACCGCATCGCGCCGGCCGAGCTCGTGCTGGCCGAAAGCGCCAGCCTGCCGGTCACCTTCGAAGGCGCGTGCTCGCGCGTGCCGGACTGGCATTTCGACGCCGACGGGGCGCGCAGCCACTTGCTGTCGCACTTCGGCACGGACAGCCTGGCCGGCTTCGACATCGAGGACATGCCCGAGGCGATACGGGCAGCCGGTGCGCTGCTTCGCTACGCGGCGCGCACGCAGTCACAGTCGTTGTCGCACGTGCAGGCGATCGCGCCCGACCGCGCCAGCCAATATGTGCTGCTCGACCCGGTCACGCGCCGCAACCTGGAGCTGACGCGCACGCTTTCCGGCGAAGAATCGCCGACACTGTTTTCCGTGCTGGACGATTGCAGCACGCCCATGGGCAGCCGGCTGCTGCGCCGATGGCTGCACCACCCGCTGCGCGACAATGACCCCGTGCTGGCGCGCCAACGCGCGATTGCCTGCCTGCTGCAAGCTCGCAGCGGCACCGTCGGCACGCAAGACGATGACCTGGGCGCCCCGGCGCTGCTCGGCCCTTTACGGCACGCGCTCAAGGGGTTGCCCGACCTGGAACGCATTGCTGCCCGGCTGGCGCTGCGCTCGGTGCGCCCGCGCGAGCTGGCCAGCTTGCGCGACGCGCTGGCCGCCTTGCCGTGCGTGCGCGCGCTGCTCGAACCGGCGCTGGGCAAGGCGGCCGGCACGCGGCTGGCGGCGCTGGCCGGCCAGCTCGACCTCGATCCCGAGATGGCGCAATTGCTCGGCCGGTCCATTGCGCCTGAGCCGGCGGCGAGCATACGCGACGGCGGCGTCATCGCCGCCGGGCTGGACGCCGAGCTAGACGAACTGCGCACGCTGGCCACCGACAGCGGCGACGTGCTCCTGCGCATCGAGGCGCGCGAGCGCGAACGTACCGGCATCGCCAACCTGCGGGTCGAATACAACCGCGTGCACGGCTTCTATATCGAAGTCACCAAGGGCCAGGCCAACAAGGTCCCCGACGATTACCGCCGGCGCCAGACGCTGAAGAATGTCGAACGCTACATCACGCCGGAGCTCAAGACCTGGGAGGACCGCGTCCTGTCGGCGCAGGACCGCGCGCTTGCGCGCGAGAAGTGGCTGTACGAGCAACTGCTCGACAACCTGGCGCCTTATGTGCGTGCGCTCTCGGACTGCGCTGCGGCACTGGCCGAACTCGACGTGCTGGCCACGCTGGCCGAGCACGCACGCCGCCACGACTGGTGCGCGCCGCAGCTTGCCGACGGCCCCGAGATCGACATCGAGGCCGGCCGCCACCCGGTGGTCGAGCGCAGCATCGAGCGCTTCACGCCCAACGGCTGCCGCCTGGATCCCACGCGGTCCATGCTGCTGATCACCGGCCCGAACATGGGCGGCAAATCCACCTACATGCGACAGGTGGCGCTGATCGTGCTGCTGGCGCGCACCGGCAGCTTCGTGCCCGCCGCGCGCGCGCGCATCGGCCGCATTGACCGCATCTTCACGCGCATCGGCGCGGCCGATGACCTGGCCGGCGGACGCTCGACCTTCATGATGGAGATGACCGAGGCAGCGGCCATCCTGACGGCCAGCACCGCCAACAGCCTGGTGCTGATGGACGAAATCGGCCGCGGCACGTCCACCTACGACGGCCTGGCGCTGGCCTGGGCGATCGCGCACCGGCTGCTGACGCACAACCGCGCGCTGACGCTGTTTGCCACGCACTATTTCGAATTGACTCGCATGCCGACCGAGCAGCCGACGGCGGCCAACGTGCACCTGGCCGCGGCCGAATCGCCCGGTGGTATCGTGTTTTTGCATGAGGTGCGCGAAGGGCCGGCCAGCCGCAGCTACGGCATCCAGGTCGCACAGCGCGCCGGCGTGCCCGCGCCCGTCATCCGGCTGGCCGCGCGCGAGCTGGAGCGCCTGGAGTCGCAGGGCGCGCCCTCACCGCAACTGGGGCTGTTCGCCGCGCCGTCTGCCGACGCTGCACCATCGGGCGACGACGCCGAGCACGCCGCGCTTCGCGCCTTGCGCGACGAACTGGCGCAAATCGACCCCGACAGCCTGACCCCGCGCGAAGCGCTGGAAGCGCTATACCGCCTCAAGAGCATGCTATGACGGTGGATCCCGACGCCCCCTTGGCGCTGCTGGGCGGCATCAGCCCGGCGCAGTTCATGCGGCGCTATTGGCAGCGCCGTCCCCTGCTCATCCGCCAAGCCATCCCCGGCATGCGTCCGCCCCTGTCGGCCGCGGCGCTGCGCCGGCTGGCCAAGCGTGACGACGTGCAATCGCGGCTGATCTGGCGCGAGCAAGGCCAATGGCACATGGAGCACGGCCCCTTCGCCCGGCTGCCCGCTGCGCGCGAACGGGATTGGACGCTGCTGGTGCAAAGCGTCGAGCAGTACGACGATGCCGCGGCTGCCCTGCTGCAGCGCTTTCGCTTCGTGCCCGACGCCCGCCTCGATGACCTGATGATCAGCATCGCGGGTGATGCCGGCGGCGTCGGTCCGCACTTCGATAGTTATGACGTTTTCCTGCTGCAGGCCCAGGGCCGGCGCCGCTGGCGCATCGGCCGCCAGCGCGACCTGGATTTGGCACCCGGGCTGCCACTGAAGATCCTGCGCCGGTTCGCGCCGGAACAGGAATTCGTCCTGGAGCCGGGCGACATGCTTTACTTGCCGCCCCAGGTTGCGCACGACGGCGTGGCCGTCGGCGCGGACTGCATGACGATTTCGGTGGGTTTCCGCGCGCCGGGGCAGGCGGCCCTGGCCCGCGGCATGCTGGAAGCAGCGGCCGAGCAGGTCGCCGCCCGTGCCGGCATGGGAGCCGGCCCCTACGCCGATCCTCCCCTGCCCGGGCCAGCCCTCCAAGGCCTTTACCGCGACCCCGGGCAACCCGCCGTGGCGCATCCAGCGCAACTACCCCAGCGCATGGTCGACGAAACGTTGCGCGCCGTGCAGCGTCTGGCCTTCGACGAGGCACTGGCAGTGCGCTTCCTGGGCTGCTGGCTGACCGAGCCGCACCGCGAGGCCGTCTTCGAGCCGCCGCCAGAGGACTTGCCGGACCTGCTCGTGGACTGGCCGGGTACCGGAACGCTGCAGCTGGATCGCCGTACCCGCATGCTCTACCGCGGCCGGCAACTCTTTATCAACGGGGAACTGGCGCCCGTGCCGGCCCATCCCTTGATGCGCCGGCTCGCCGACGAGCGGCAGCTGGATTGCGCCGATCCACGGGTCCGCCGCGCCGGCCCGGCGCTGCGGGACTGCCTCGTGCAGTGGTTGCACAACGGTTGGCTGCATTACAGAACGTAAGGCGGGTGATAGGCCGGATCCTGGTTTTCCCTTAGGGATGGGAGGACGGCCCAGGGTTTTCCCGGACACACCGCGCAATATGGGACACAGGACCGTAAACCTTGTTTCGTTTGGGGAACGCCCACTTCCATTTCCAAACGGAAAGGCTGGGGTGATTCCGGTAGCCTGGGTGGTGCTTGCCCGGGAAACCGGAATCAAACCACTAGGAGTCCTGCACATGAACAAGAGCCTGATTCTTGCCTCGATCTTTGCACTGACGCTGACCGCCTGCGGGCAAGAAGAGGAAAACAACACCAGCATGCCGCCGGCGGCCGAATCGCCGGCTCCGGCGGCGACCCCCAGCCCGGCGCCCGCCCCGGCGCCGGCCCCCGCGCCCGAATCGGCCCCGGGCGGGGCCGCCACGCCCGCGGCCCCCGGCGGCACGGCCCCGCAATAACTTTTTCAGCCAACCCGGCGCGAAAAGGCCCGGCCGCCTGGATAGGCGGCCGGGCCTTCGCATTTTGCGGGCGGCACCAGCGCACCGCCACACAACGGGCGTCAGAGCTTGTCGGCCAGCACGTTGAGCAGCCGCTGGGCGGTCGCGTTGGTCGTGCGATTGCCCTCGGCGTCGAGCACCGTGACGACGGTGCTGCCGCCCTGTTCGGCCAAATGGACGCGGAACTGCTCGGGCTGCGTCATGTTGCGGCCACCGAACATACGCGACAACAGGTTGGGCTGCTCGCGCTTCTCGCCGGTGTCCGTGTCCAGATAACGCACGTAGAAGTCGCCCGCGGCGCGGTCGCGGTCATCCACCGTAAAGCCGCCCGAATCCAAGGCCACGCCCACCCTGCGCCAGGCGCGGTCGAAGGGCTCGTTGACGTGCAGCTCGGCGCCCGTGGCCCGGTCCACCTGCTGAACGGCTGGACGCTGCCGGGATTCCTCGGCCTGCGCGACCAGGGTACGCGCGCGGTCGACGTCGGTGCCCAGGTAGACCAACATGCGCGCCAGCATTGCGGCGTTCAGGCCCGGGTCTTCCTTGCCTGGCGTCCAGGACACCAAGTCGGTCGAATCGCTGCGCTTCTCGATCATCTGTTCGTGCGAGACGAACACTTCGGTGCGGTTACCGTCGACGCGTTCGACCCGGGTGCGGAAGCGTTCCCGCTCGCCGCTGTCGAAGGCGAAATCGATGATCTTGCCCAGCGCCTGGCGGATCCAGCCTTCGGGGATCTTGGCCCGGTTCTCGGCCCAATCGGTCTGGATCAGGCCGGCCTGCGGGTTGTTGACCACCACGTTAAAGCCCTGCTCGTTCCAGAAGTCGACCAGCTTGGGAAAGACCTCTTCTGGCGGCCGGTCGATCGACAGCCAGCGCAGCTGCCCATCGCGCTCGACCCGCATGTCGTTGCGCTGGGGCAATACGCTCGGCTGGCCGACGCTGGCGGCCTGCTGGGCCGCCTGCCCCTGCTGCTGGTATTCCGAGAACGTCGTGGCGCCGGTTTCCGGCGCGCGGTAACGCGGGTCGCTGGCCGCCTGGGTCAGGTCGGGCGGAATGCTCAGCGGATCACCCCGGCGCGCGCTCTTGTAGTCGACCGAATCGTCGTTGCCGAGAAATTCGTTGATGTCGCTGCAGGCAGTCAGCGACAAAAGGGCCGTCAAGGCCAGCGCCCCGGCATGGCGTGATTTCATACGCATCCTCATGTGGATTCAGAGCAGCCCCGCGTCGCGCAGCGCCTGGCGCACCGTTTCATGGTGCTGCTGGCCAAGCTCGACCAACGGCAGCCGGTAGCCCAGGGCCGTACGGCCAAGCTCGGCAAGCGCCCACTTCACGGGGATCGGATTGGCTTCGACGAACAAAGCCTTGTTCAGACGGGCGAGGCGGCCGTTAAGTTCACGGACCCGAGGCACGTCGCCGGCGATTGCGGCTGCGCACAATTCGTGCATCAGGCGCGGGGCGACGTTGGCGGTCACGGAGATGTTGCCCTGCGCGCCCAGCAGCATGAGCGCTGCGGCCGTGGGATCGTCGCCACTGAAAACCTGGAACTCGGCAGGCTTTTCGCGCAGCAGCAAGGCGCCGCGGCCGATGTCGCCGGTGGCGTCCTTGATGCCGATGATGCCCGGCACTTGCGCCAGCCGCAGGATGGTGTCCAGCGACATGTCGGCCACCGTCCGCCCGGGCACGTTGTACAGGATGGTCGGCAGGTCCACCGCCTCCTGGATGGCCCGGAAGTGCCGGTACAGGCCTTCCTGCGACGGCTTGTTGTAGTAGGGGACCACCGACAGCCCCGCATCGGCGCCCACGGCGCGCGCGTGCTTGGCCAAATGGATGGCTTCTTCGGTCGAGTTCGCGCCCACGCCGGCAATGACCGGGATGCGTCCGGCGGCATGCTCGACGGCCACGCGGATCAGCTCGGCATGCTCCTCCATCGACACGGTGGGGGACTCGCCCGTGGTACCAACCACGACCAGGGCGTCGGTGCCCTCGGCGACATGCCAGTCGATCAGCGCGCGGTACGCGGCAAAGTCCAAGCTGCCGTCTGGCTGCATGGGCGTGGCCAGCGCCACCATACTGCCCTGGAACACCGGGCGGCCGGAACGATCTTGTGATGCCATTTATCGGGGCTCCTGGCCCGGGACGGGGCGATGCCGGGCAGATGTGAACAAACCGGGCATTTTACCGGATACGGGTGCGCCGCTTACAGGAATAACCCGACGATTCCGCGCCCCAGGGCCAGCACGGGCTCCAGGACGGTCCAGAGCAGGCCGCTGACCAGCAGCACCACCACGATGACCATGCCGTAGGGCTCGATGCGCGAATACTGCCAGGCCATGCGGTTGGGCAACAGGCTGAACACGATGCGCCCCCCGTCCAATGGCAGGATGGGCAGCAGGTTCAGCGCCATGAGCACCAGGTTGACCTGCACGCCGGCGATCGCCATCTCGAACCAGAAGTCTTCGGCCGCCCCGCTCTCGAACAACAGCCGCAGGGACAAGGCCCACAGTATCGCCATGGCCAGGTTGGCCACGGGCCCGGCCGCGGCCACCCAAAGCATGTCGCGCTTGGGCCGGCGCAGCCGGCCGAAGTCCACCGGCACCGGCTTGGCCCAGCCAAAGAGCACCCCGGCCCCGCCGGCGAGCTTGGTCAATAGCAACATGCCTAGCGGGACCAGCACGGTCCCGACGGGATCGATGTGGCGCATCGGGTTGAGCGTGATGCGTCCGGCCTGCGCCGCGGTCGGATCGCCGAACATGCGCGCGACGTAGCCGTGCGCGGCCTCGTGCAGCGTGATGGCAAACAGCACGGGGAGCGCGTAGACCGCGATGGTCTGGATGAGCTCGTTCATGGCGGCATTGTATGCGTGCCCGCACGCCGTGCGCGCCGCGCGGGTTACGGTTGCAGCCCCAGGCGGGCCGGATCGCCCTTGCCCACCCGCAGCACCTGCACCGGATCAGTGGTCAGGTCCAGCACCGTGGTCGGGTCCAGCGAGCACGCCCCGGCATCGATGACCGCGGCCAGTTCGTGCTGGTAACGGCGGCGGATTTCCTCGGGGTCGTTCAACGGCAGCGTCTCGCCTTCGGGGATGAGCGTGGTCGACATGACCGCCCCCGAGGCCAGCTCCAACAGCGCGAGCGCCACCGGATGGTCGGGCACGCGGATGCCTATGGTCTTGCGCGAGGGGTGCGAGACACGGCGCGGCACTTCGCGCGTCGCCTCCAGGATGAAGGTCCAGGGCCCCGGGGTCGCCGCCTTGAGCAGCCGGTATTGGGCGTTGTCCACGCGCGCAAACTGCGCGATTTCGGCCAAGTCACGGCACAAAACGGTCAGGTGGTGGCGCTCGTCCAGGCCGCGCAGGCGCCGCAGCGCATCGGCCGCGGCCTTGTCGTCCAGCGGCGCGACCACGGCATAGCTGGAGTCGGTGGGCAAGGCGACCAGGCCGCCTTCGCGCAGCAATTGGGCAGCCTGGCGCAACAGGCGAGGCTGCGGATTGGCGGGATGAACGGAAAAATATTGAGCCATGGCCATCATGCTATCACCGCCGGCAGCGCGCGGGCGGCCCGGCCCCAGTGCCGAGCCCAAGCATGGGCAAAAAGCCATGTCGTGCGGCGGGATGCAACCCGTTACCCGGCCGATGACAAACCCAGGAAGATGTAACGCCTGGGTTCGTCCGCCTTCCCAGACCCCGGCGGGCCGGATAGTATCCCCTTACGCCGACCCCGCGGCGGCGCGCGCCGCGGGGATCGCGACAGGAGGCCGTCATGGCAGGCATGCAGCCGCAGGCCGCGGCGCTGCGCATAGGCATATCCGGCTGGCGCTACCCACCCTGGCGTGGCGTGTTCTATCCCGACGGCCTGGCGCAAAAGGACGAGCTCGCGTACGCGTCGTGCCAGCTACCCACCATCGAGCTGAACGGCTCGTTCTATTCGCTGCAGACGCCCGGACGCTACGCGGCCTGGTATGCGGCCACGCCGGGCGGCTTCACCTTCAGCATCAAGGCGCCGCGCTATGTGACGCACGTGCTGCGGCTGCGCGATGTACGCCTGCCCCTGGCCAACTTCTTCGCTTCGGGGCTGCTGCGGCTGGACGACAAGCTCGGGCCGATCCTGTGGCAGCTGCCACCCAGCCTGCCTTTCTCGGCCGCGAGCATCGAGGCATTCCTTGCCCTGCTGCCGCACGACACGCAGGCCGCGCAGCGACTGGCCAGGCGCTGTGAGCCACGCATGCGCGGGCGCGCCAGCTTCGCGATCGACCGCTGCCGGCCCCTGCGCCACGCGCTGGAGGTGCGCCACCACAGCTTCGCCGACCCAGCCTTCGTGGCCCTGTTGCGCCGCCATGGCGTGGCCCTGGTGATCGCCGATACGGCAGGCAAATGGCCTAGCCTGGAAGACGTCACCGCCGACTTCATGTACCTGCGGCTGCACGGTGACAAGGCGATCTACCGCAGCGGCTACACGAAGCCCGCCCTGCAGCGCTGGGCCGCGCGCATCCGCGCCTGGGCAAGCGGCGCCGAGCCCGCCCACGCCAGGCGGGTATGCGACCACCCGGGCCCCGCCGCGCCATGGCGCGACGTGTACTGCTACTTCGACAACGACATGAAGGTGCGTGCGCCCACGGATGCGCGCACCCTGATGCGCCTGCTGCGGTTGCCGATGGCGCCCGTGGACGGTAGCTCGCACCTGGCAGGGTCCGCCCCTTGACGCATTACGCGTTTGGCGCCGCTACTCCAGCTTGACTTCGTCGGGCGCCACGAACAGGTCCCAGGCTGCGATGAACAACGCGGCGATCAGCGGCCCGATGACGAAGCCGTTCAGGCCGAACAGCGCCAGCCCCCCCAGCGTGGAGACCAGCACCAGGTAGTCCGGCATTTGGGTGTCCTTGCCGACCAGCAGGGGACGCAGGATGTTGTCCACGAGCCCGATCACGATCACGCCAAACGCCAGCACGCCCAAGCCCAGCGCCCACTGGCCAGACGCCAAGTAGTAAATGGCCACCGGTCCCCAGATAAGCGCTGCGCCCAAGGCCGGCAGCAGCGACAGGATGGACATGATGACGCCCCAGAGCAGCGCGCCCTGGATATCCAGCACCCAAAACATCAGGCCACCGAGCGCGCCCTGGACGATCGCCACGACGATGTTGCCCTTGACGGTGGCGCGCACGACGGCGGTGAACTTGCGAAACAGCGTGCGCTTATGCGTCTCGCTCAAGGGAATGGCCTGCTTGATGCCGCGCGACAGGCTGGATCCGTCGCGGATCAGGAAAAACAGCAGGTACAGCATGATGCCCAGGCTGACGAAGAACTGCGCGGTGTTCTGCCCGATGTTGAGCGCCTGGCTGGCAATGGCCTGGCCGCCTTCCATCAGGCCCGCAGTCAGCCTTTCCTGCAAGCTGGAAATGTCGGTCACGCCCAGGCGCATCAAGAGCTGGTGCATGAACGGCGGCATGGCGTCGAACACGCGCTGGAAGTATTCGCCGATGGCCAGCTCGCCGGATTTGATGCGGGCATAGAAGGCGACGCCTTCGCTGATCAGTGAAGCGGTGATCATCGCCGTCGGCAGGATGACGATGACCAGGCAGATCAGCACCGACACGAGCGCCGTCAGGTTGGGCCGGTTGCCCAGCAAGGGCAGCAGCCGGCGGTGTACCGGCTTGAACAGGATCGCCAGGATCGCGCCCCAGAACACCGCCCCATAGAACGGCCAGAGCAGCCATCCGAAAGCGATGGTGACCACCGCCAACAGGAACAGGAAGAACCGGTTGTGCAGATTCGAGTTGCTCATGGGCCCATCCCTCGACGCCTTGCGCGCCGCCTGGCGAAAAGCAGCGCCGGCGCGAGGCGATCCGGCGCACACGGGTCCGGTCCGGGTCGGACGCGCCGGCCGCGGGCGTCCACAACGCCCGGGGGCCGGCGCAGCGACATTGTAGAGGGGCAAGCCGCCTTGCGGCGCAGCCGCCGGCCCGGCGGGGGATGGCCGGTGTGCCCCGCCCGGGCGCGGCCAGCGCCCAGGCGCGCCCAGGCGAATGGTTGGGCGGATCGCGGCTTTAGGCGGCCACCGGCGCCGCCGGCTTGGGATAGGCCTTCTGGTAATGGACGGTGAACACACCCAGCGCGGCAAGCGCCTGGCGCGGATCGTGCCCGGGCTTGACCAGGAAGCTGTCGAAGCCGCAACGCGCCTGATAGTGGATGGTGTCTATCATCACGTCGCCCACCGCGCGCAGCTCGCCTTGCCAACCGTGGCGGTGGCGCAGTAATTGCGCATGCGAATACCCGCGGCCATCGGTGTAGACCGGGAAGTCCACTGCCAGAAAGGCGATGCCAGCCGGGTCGATCTTGCCGTCGGCGCCGGCCAGCGCGCGCACATCGTCGTCCGGTGCGATCAGCACCCCCACCGGGTGCGTGCGCCGGCGCAGCGCATCGGCATGCGCCCGCCAGATAGCCAGGCGTACCACCCACCCCGGCTCGTCGGGCGGTAACTGCGCCCCGTCGGCGGGTTCGTGCAGGCGGGAGTCATCGGCGTGCAGCGCGCCGTTGCGGATCAACCGCAGCGGCTCGCCCGCGGCGGCGGTCTGTGCGGAAAGTTCAGGCATGGACGGCCTCCTGGGCCTTGGGCTTGGACAGGGCCGGGTCGGCGTATACGTCGGCCTTGAAGGGTTCGATGCCAACGCGGTCGACCACGTCGATGAACCGCTCGGCTTCGCTGTCCCGCAGCCGCAGATAGGTTTGGATGAGCTTTTCGACGACGTCGGGCACTTGGTCGCGCGCAAACGACGGGCCGATGATGCGCCCGATGGATGCGCCCCCGCCGCGCCGCTCGGCCAGATCCAGGCCGTCGACCGCGCTTGCCTGGCGCCCGCCGAGGGTGACCTGGTACCACTCCTCGCCGGCCTTGTCCACGCCGAGGATGCCGATGTGGCCGACGTGGTGATGGCCGCAGGAATTGATGCAGCCGGAAATGTTCAGGTCCAGTTCGCCGATGTCGTGCACGTAATCGAGGTCGTCGAAGCGGCGCTGGATGGCCTCGGCCACGGGAATGGACACCGCGTTGGCCAGCGCGCAAAAATCGCCGCCCGGGCAGGCGATGATGTTGGTCAGCAATCCGACGTTGGCCGTGGCCAGACCCAGCGCGTCGAGCTCCCGCCACAACTCGGGCAGGCGGCTGCGCCGCACGTCGGCCAGCACCAGGTTCTGCTCGTGGGTGACGCGCAGCTCGCCGAACGAATACCGGTCGGCGAGCTCGGCAACGGCATCCATCTGGTCGGCCGTGATGTCGCCGGGCGGCGAACCCGTCGCCTTGAGCGAAACCGTCACCGCCGCATAGCCCGGCACGCGGTGCGCATGGGTGTTGACGCGCAGCCACCTGGCAAAGCGCCGGTCGGACTCGGCCAGCGCTGCGCTCGGATCGGGGTCGCCGGCGGCGGCCGGGTCGTAGTCCGGTTGTGTAAAGCGCGCGGCGATGCGTTGGACGTGCTCTTCGGTCAGCGTCTCGGGCCCGCCGCGCAGCAACTGCCACTGCTCCTCGACTTGCGCGGCAAAACTTTCCGCACCCAGGTCCTTGACCAGGATCTTGATGCGCGCCTTGTACTTGTTGTCGCGCCGCCCGTGCAGGTTATATACCCGCAGGACCGCCTGTAGATAGGTCAGCAGGTCGGGCCAGGCCACGAACGGCTTGATCAGCTTGCCGACGATGGGCGTGCGGCCCAGGCCGCCGCCGACCCAGACGCGAAAGCCGACCTGCCCGTTTTCCTCGACGGCCAGCAAGCCGATGTCATGCACGCCCACCGCGGCCCGGTCCGACTGCGCGCCGCTGACGGCGATCTTGAACTTGCGCGGCAGGAAGGCGAACTCAGGATGCAACGTCGACCACTGCCGGATGATCTCGCACCAGACCAGCGGATTGACGTGCTCGTCCGGCGCGATGCCGGCAAAGTGATCGGTGGTGGTATTGCGGATGCAATTGCCGCTGGTTTGGATCGCATGCATCTGCACCTTGGCCAGTTCGGCCAGGATGTCGGGTACGTCCTCCAGGCGCGGCCAGTTGAATTGGATGTTCTGGCGCGTGCTGAAATGCCCGTAACCCCTGTCCCATTTGCGGGCGATGTAGGCCAGCGTGCGCAACTGGCGCGAGCTCAGCATGCCGTAGGGGATGGCCACGCGCAGCATCGGTGCATGGCGCTGGATGTACAGGCCGTTCTGCAGCCGCAGCGTGCGAAATTCGTCTTCGCTCAGCTGGCCGGCCAGGAAGCGCCGGGTCTGGTCGGCGAATTGTGCCACGCGCTGCTCGACCAGCTGCTGGTCGACGGAATCGTATATATACATATGACGAAAAAGTATTGAGGGCGGCCCACCAGTGTGGCGAAAGCGCAGCGAAAAAAGGCCATTCAAGCCGGGATAAGGCCCGTTCGCCTGGGCAAATGCGCCCTGTCGCCCGGGAACTTTCCAACATATCAGGGGCGGTGCCCTTTGACCAGCGCACCCCTTGGAGGTGGGTCAGGGGGCCTGCAGGGCCTGGAGTTCGCTTTCGTCGAAGCCGGCGGCGCGGCGCGCCGGTAAATTGAAGGGGCCTTTAAGGCGCGGCGCGCGGTAGCGCCGCGCCAGGTCGGCATAGGCGGTAACAGGGTCCAGGCCGCGGGCGCGGCACAGCCACTTGTACCAGCGGTTGCCGATGGCCACGTGGCCGATCTCGTCGCGCAGGATGATGTCCAGGATGGCAGCCGCCTCGGCGTCGCCCGCCCGGGCAAGCTTGTCGCGGATCGCCGGCGAGGCATCCAAGCCGCGCGCCTCCAGGGTCCGGGGCACCAGCGCCATCCGCGCAAGCAGATCGCCGCTCGTGCGCTGCGCCATCTCCCACAATCCGTCGTGGGCCGGGAAATCCCCGTACGCATGGCCCAGGGCCTGCAGGCGCTGCCTCAGCAGGTCGAAGTGATGCGCCTCCTCGCGGGCGACACGCATCCAATCGCGGTAATACTCGACCGGCATGCCCGCAAAGCGCCACACCGCGTCGAGCGCGAGGTTGATGGCGTTGAACTCGATGTGGGCGAGCGCATGCAACAGCGCGGCCCTGCCCTGCACCGTGCCGACCGATCGCTGGCGAAGCTGCGACGGCGCCACCAGCTGCGGCCGCTCGGGCCGGCCCGGCAAGCCCGGTGGCGCAGCCAGGATGCGGTCCGGGTCCACGGGCCCATCGGCGGCGATGGCGGCGACGGCCGCCATCTTCTGCGCCCAGCCGGGTACGACAAGCGCCTGCAGCGCCAAGGCACGCAGTTCGCCGTCGGCGCCCGCTGGCACGGGCCCGGGCCGATGCGGATCGTCGCGCACGCTCGCCTGCTTGCCCGCCATCAGCCCGGCACCCCAATGTCAAAAAGCGCCATGATGCCCAGCACCAGGAAGATCAGCGCTGCCACAGCGTGTATCGCCTTGATCGGCACCTTGCGCGTGACGCGTTCGCCCAACAGCACCGCCGGCACATTGGCCAACATCATGCCCACGGTCGTACCAAGCACCACGGGATAGAAAGCCGAATACTGCGCCGCCAGCGCCACAGTGGCCACCTGCGTTTTGTCGCCCATCTCGGCAAGGAAAAAGGCCATCAGCGTCGTGCCGAACACGCCGAACCGGCAGGTGTCGGACTCGTCCTTGTCGAGCTTGTCGGGGATCAGCATCCAGACAGCCATGGCAATGAACGATGCGCCGAGCACCCAGCGCATGACGTCGCCGCCGACATACTGCGTCAGCCACGCGCCAACGGCGCCAGCCAATGCGTGATTGAATAGCGTGGCCGCCAATATGCCCAGGATGATGGGAACGGGTCGACGAAAGCGCGCCGCCAGCAGCAAGGACAGCAGCTGCGTCTTGTCGCCCATTTCGGCCAAGGCGACGATGCCGGTGGAGACGAGGAACGCTTCCAAAACGGAACTCCGGCCGGTGATACCGAAGACCGCGCGCCTGCCCGGCCATGCGAAGCCGCGCGGTCCATGGTCTGGCCAAGTCCGAAAACCACCTGCGCCATGCCGGAAGGCAAGCGTGTTGACGCAGGTTCCCTGCTTGAGAGGGACGGCTACTCCCCAAGACGCCGCGCATTGTACATGACGTAATCTGCGCCAAAGGCATCCGCCTTCCTGTTACGGCGCGGGCTCAAAGCCGGTCAAGCGTTGTTGAAATGTAACCCGCCCCAGGCCACGCGTGCGCCCGGGCCAGCCCGCCAAGCGGGTGGCAAGCCGCGGCCCGCGCAGCGCACGGCAAAAGTGTGGTGCCGGCCGCGCACGCCGTGTCATTACATTTGCCCACAAGCAGGGTTTGACACCGCTTTCGGCGCCGCCGTACGGTGGACTTAGTCGATCAATCAACGGATCGCAACCCAATGGCGCAAACCCTGGCTACCGCCACCGGATTCCGCCCGACAACAGGAGCACACCATGGTCAACCAGGACATCATCGCCGGCAAATGGAAGCAGCTGGCCGGCAAGGCCAAAACCGCGTGGGGCGATCTCACCGACGACGACTGGGCGCGCATAGATGGCAATGCCGAGCGGCTGGCGGGCGTGATCCAGGAACGCTACGGCAAGACGCGCGAAGAAGCGCAGCGCGAAGTCGATGCGTTCTTTCGCGACAACCCGTAATCCCACCAGGCAGGAAAGGAGCATGCCATGCTGCACTACGCCGTCGTTTTCTTCGTCATCGCCCTGATCGCCGCCGTGCTCGGCTTCGGCGGGATCGCATCCGGGGCGGCCTCGATTGCCAAGATACTGTTCTTCATCTTCATCGTGCTTGCGGTGATCTCGCTCTTGAGCGGCGCCTTCCGGCGCAAGTGATGACGTCGCTGTCGTGCGGCCCTGCCGGCCGCGCGGTCCGGATACGAAGGAGCAAAGGTATGAAGCTACGCACCCTGCTTGCCGCCTGCACCCTCGGTGCAGCGGCGATGGCCCAGATGTCGATCGCGGCGGGCCCTGCCGCCGAAGCGCAAGCGCCCGCGCAATCGGCCGGCGAATACGCTTCGGATGCGCTTGTCACGGGCAAAGTCAAGGCCGCCTTCGTCGCCGAGAAAAATCTCAGCGCGCTGGACATCGCGGTGCAAACGCGCGACGGCGTCGTCCACTTGGGCGGCGAGGTCGACGAGGCTGCGCAGCGCGAGGCGGCCGAACGCGTGGCCCGCGGCATCGAAGGCGTCAAAGGCGTCGAAAACGAAATCAAGGTCAAGGGCAACTAACCGCCAAGCCTTTACGTAACCTTGTCCCGGCGGAGCCATCCCCAGCTTGCGTTTTCCCCGCCGCAACCATGGGATCCGCGCGGGACCTGGGTACCCTGCAGCACGGCGTGTTGCAGGGTTCTTTTTTTACTTTTTATTCGAGCTGCGCGTCGTCACGCTTTGGCATGTCGTCACGCTCGCGCGGGCGGGTGCGCCGCTGCCGGTACATCGCCGCCTTGATCAGCAGCATCGCGGTCAAGGGCGAAGTAATGGCGATGAACAGCACGATCAAGAGCTGGTTCGGCACGAACCTGCCTTCCAGCGCCGAGAAGCACAACAAGCTTGCCAGCAACACGCAGCCGCAACCCAGCGTGTTCGACAGCGTCGGCGCGTGCATGCGCTGATAGAAATCCGGCAGCCGCAACAGGCCGATCCCGCCGATCAGTGCCAGCGCGCCGCCCAACACCAACAGCAACGTCGCCGGCACCGCCGCCCAAAGAGGAATGTCCAGGCCCATCATGGCTCGATCACCTCGCCGCGCAGCAGGAACTTGGCCATCGCGACGCTGCCGACGAAACCGAACAACGCAATCAGCAGCGCGATCTCGAAATACAAGGGCGAGGCAAAGCGCAGCCCCAGTATCAGTATCAGCAGCATGCCGTTGACGTAGAAAGCGTCCAGCGCAAGGATGCGATCCTGCGCCGACGGGCCGCGCATGATGCGCACCGCCGCGCAGCCCATCGCCAGGATGACGCACAGCGCCGCGAAGTTGACCGCCCAGGGCAAGATTTGGCTCATTCGAAAATCTCCTTCAAGGGGCGTTCGTAGCGGCCCTGGATGAACCTGACCCACTCCTGCGGGTCGCGCACGTCCAGCACATGCAGGATAAGCGTCCCCGTGTCATGGTTCAGCCCGGCCCACACCGTGCCCGGCGTGATCGTGACGATGCACGCAAGCGTGGCGATCGCATGCGGGTCGCGCAACGTCAGTGGAACTTCGACGAAATCCGAGACGAGCCGTTGGTGGCGCCGGCGCAGGATGATGCGCGCCACGGCGAAATTGGACCTTATCACGTCGAACACGACGCTGGCGGCCAGCTGCACGATCGCCAGGCACAGGCGCGGACTGGCCTGCAGGGGCCGCAAGGCAGCGCCGGCAACCGGGCCAATGACCGCCAGCGCGGCACCCAGCACCACGTTGCCTGGGCTGGCCGAACGGTTGAGCAATAGCCACAGCAAGAACAACGCGGCAGTCAACGGCGGCGACGGCAGCCACTTGCGCAGGCCGCGCTGCCCCGGCTTGTCGACGCGTTCCTTCATGGCGTGATCTCCTTGGGCAGGGCACGCAGCGCCGGCTGGGACATGACGGCGTCGACGTAGCCCTGCGGGGTGCGCAAAGCCTGCGCCGTGGCATCGACGTAGCGCATGACAGGTTGCGCCGCGGCCGTCATCGCCCCGCACAGGGCCAACAGGCCAAGCATGGGCAGGGCTTCGACCGGCCGCAGGCGCGTCAGGTTGCGCTCGACCGCCCAGAACGTGCGGATGCCGGAACGGGCCAACCCGATCACGCCGGCAAGGCCGGAACCGAGCACCGCAGCCATCATGACCCAGGCCGGCGCAGGTGGCGAAGGCTCGCTGCCTGTGCCGGCCAGCGTCGCGGCCAGCATGGCGAACTTGGCCACGAAGCCCGCAAGCGGCGGCAGCCCGGTGATCAGCAGCGCGCAGCTCACGAAGGCCACGCCCAGGATGGCAGTGGCCGCGGGGATGCTCACCCCGACGATCTCTTCGGGCTGGTCGGGCTCGACGGGTTCATCCTCCAACCCGAACGCTTCCAGCGTCAGCGCCAGCACGTTGGCGCCCGCCGGCCGATCCTGCTCGATGATCTCGATCAACAGGAAAAAGGCCGCCGCCGTCAGCGTCGATACGGGCAGGTAATACAGGGCCGGGCCCAGCACGTCGGCCTGGGCGTATCCGATCGCCGCCAGCAGCGTGCCCGATGACACCATGATGGCGTAGGCGGCCTGGCGGCGCAGGTCCTGGGCGGCCAACAGGCCGGCAGCGGCAAACGCCAGCGTTGCCACGCCCAGGCCGAATATCCACGACCCGCCGTACAAGGCGCCCCCGCCCGACGTGTCGCCGGCCAGCAATGACGCCACGCGCAGCACCGCATAGACCCCGACCTTGGTCATGATGGCAAACAGCGCCGCCACGGGTGCGGCAGCCGATGCATACGCGGCGGGCAACCAGAAGTTCAGCGGCCAGGCAGCCGCCTTGATCAGGAAGGCGCAGCCCAGCACCGACAGCCCCATGTCGAGCAGCACCCTGTCCTGCCCGGCCAGCTGGCCGATGCGCACGGCCAGGTCTGCCATGTTGAGCGTGCCGGCCGCGCCGTAGACCAAGCTGACGCCCACCAGGAAGACTGCGGACGCAGTGAGGTTGACCGCGATGTAGTGCAGCCCGGACTTGACCCGCGCGATGCCCGACCCGTGCAGCAACAAGCCGTACGACGCAGCAAGCAGGATCTCGAAGAAAACGAAAAGGTTGAACAAGTCGCCGGTCAGGAAGGCGCCATTGAGCCCCATCAGTTGGAACTGGAACAGCGCGTGGAAATGCACCCCGGCCTTGTCCCAGCGCGCCAGTGAAAACACCAGCGTGGCCAGGCCGATGCAGGCGACGACGGCCAGCATCATCGCCGCCAGCCGGTCAGCCACCAGCACGATGCCAAACGGCGCCGCCCAGTCAGCCAGCAGGTAAACCCCCATCGCGCCGGTGTCGGCCCGTGCCATGAGCATCGCCGCCACCGCCAGCTGGGCCAGCACCGAGGCCAGCCCCAGCCGGATGCGCCAGTTGCGGCGGCCATCGCCCATGAGCAGCATGGCCGCCCCGGCGATCATGGGCATGACCACCGGCAAGATGGTCAGGTGGGCAGTCCAGCCAGTCACGCGTCACCCTCCGTGCCGTCGACGTGGTCGGTGCCGGTCAGGCCGCGCGCGGCCAGCAGCACCACCAGGAACAGCGCGGTCATGGCAAAGCCGATGACGATCGCAGTCAACACCAGCGCCTGGGGCACCGGGTCGGCGTAATTGGCCAAGTCGGCTGCCACGCCCGGCTCGATTACGGGCGCGCGTCCGACGCGCAGCCGTCCCATGCTGAAGATGAACAGGTTCACCGCATAGGACAGCAGCGACAGCCCCATGATGACTTGAAAGGTACGCGGGCGCAGCAGCAGCCAGACGCCCGACCCGCCCAGCACGCCTATGGCCAGGGCCAGTATCAATTCCATCGGATTTCCTCCTGCAGGGCCGCATGCTCGGCCTGCGCCTGGGCGGCCGCGCGCGCACGATGCACGCGCGCGGACTGGTGGGCGAGTGCCACCAGCACCAGCACGGTGGCACCCACCACCAGCATGTAGACGCCCAGGTCGAATAGCAGCACCGAAGACAGATGCACGTCGCCGATGCCCGGTATGTCGAGGTGGACGTCCGAGGCATCCAGGAAGTACTGTCCGGCCAGCCACGGCGACGCCCCAGTCAGCACGGCAAACAACAAGCCCAGGCCCATCCATTGCTGCGGGTGCAAGCGCATGCGCGATTCCACCCACGCGGTGCCCCCCACCATGTATTGCACGATGATGGCCACGGCCATCACCAGCCCACCAACGAAACCGCCGCCAGGCAGGTTGTGCCCGCGCAGCAGGAAGAACAGGGACACCATCGCCGCCATCGGCAGCAGCAGCCGCACCCACACCGCCGGCACCATCAGGTAATCGCGCGGCAGGTCGGTCTCGATGCGCTCTGGCGCCGGGCGATAGGCCGCCGGGTCGCGCTGCTGCTCGGGCAAGTCCATGCTCTCGGGCGCGGGGCGGAAACGGCGCAACAGCGCGTAGACGGTCAGCGCCACCACGCCGAGCACGACGATCTCGCCCATGGTATCGAAGCCGCGGAAGTCCACCAGGATGACATTGACGACGTTGGCGCCGCCCCCGTCGGGCAACGCGTGCTCCAGGAAAAACGGCGCGATCGACTCCGGCAGTCCATGGACGAGCGCGGCGTACGAAGCCCATGCCAGCCCAGCCCCGGTCGCCGTGGCGATGGCGAAGTCGCGCAGGCGGCGCAAGCGCACGCGCGCAGGCGGACGCGTGTCGTAGATCTCGGGCAGGCGCTTGGGTAGCCAACGCAGGCCCAGCAGGATCAGGACCACCGTCACCACTTCGACCGCGAGCTGGGTCAGCGCGAGATCCGGCGCCGACAGCCAGACGAAAGTCAGGCAGGTGACCAGCCCGGCCCCGCCCATCAGGATGAGCGCGGCCAGCCGGTGATACTTGGCTTGGTAGGCCGCGGCGATCGCGCAGGCGCCGCCTATCGCCCACAGCAGTGCAAAAAGCGGGTCCGCCGGCGTCGGCGGCCAGGCCGCCCAGCCGCTGGCGCTGGCCAGCACGGGCACGGCGCCCGCGGCCAGGCTGGCGCAGGCGATCACCGCCATCTGCGGCTGCAGGCGCGCGGAACTGGCCAGCCGCACCACCCACTCGGCGCCCAGCGTCACCGCCTCCTGCAGGCTTTCATAGGTGCGCCGGCCGTCGAAGCGATAGATGAGCGGCGTGCCGTCGATCGAACCCTGGCGCAGGTAGCGCCGCATCAATACATAGATGACCACGCCGCCGCCCGTGGCCAGCATGCTCATGACCAAGGGGGTAGTGACGCCATGCCAGATCGCCAGGCTGTATTCGGGCAGCTTGTCGCCGAGCACGGACAGGGCCGCGGTGTGCAGGAAGGGGCCCACGGTGACCGCCGGCAGCGTACCGACCACCAGGCAAGCCAGCACCAGCAGTTCGACGGGAAACCGCATCCAGCGCGGCGCTTCGTGCGGCTCGCGCGGCAGGTCCTGGGCCACCGGGCCGAAGAAGACCTGGTGGATGAAGCGCAGCGAATAGATCACCCCGAAGGCGCCGGCCAGCGTGGCGGCGATAGGCAACCCGTAGCGCTGCAGCGCCGAGCCTCCGACCATGACCGTTTCGGCGAAGAACATTTCCTTGGACAGGAAGCCATTGAGCAGCGGCACCCCCGCCATCGCCGCGCTGGCGATAATGGCCAGCCCTGCGGTGATGGGCATGACCCGGGCCAGCCCGCTCAGGCGCCGGATGTCGCGCGTGCCGGTTTCATGGTCGATGATGCCGACGGCCATGAACAGCGACGCCTTGAAGGTAGCGTGGTTGACGATATGGAAGATGGCCGCAACCGTGGCCAGGTCGCTTTGCATGCCCAGCAGCAAAGTGATCAGCCCGAGATGGCTGATGGTCGAATAGGCCAGTACCCCCTTGAGGTCATGCTGGAACATGGCCGCATAGGCGCCCAGCACCAGGGTGATGCCCCCGGCACCGCCAATGATCCACAGCCACTGCTCGGTCCCGCCCAGCACCGGGTATAGCCGCACCAGCAGGAACACGCCTGCCTTGACCATGGTGGCCGAATGCAGGAAGGCCGACACCGGCGTGGGGGCGGCCATCGCGTGCGGCAGCCAGAAGTGAAACGGAAATTGCGCGCTCTTGGTCAAAGCCCCCAGCGCGACCAGCGCCAGCACGATGGGGTAGTCCGGATTGGCCCGCACGACATCGCCGGCAGCAAGCACCGCATCCAGTTCGTAACTGCCGGCGATGCGGCCCAGCAGCAGCAGGCCGCCCAGCAGGCACAACCCGCCCATGGCGGTCACGGTAAAGGCCATGCGCGCGCCTTGGCGCGCGTCGACCCGGTGGTGCCAATAGGCGATGAGCAGGAACGACGCCAGGCTGGTCAGCTCCCAGAACAGCGCAAGCTGGATCAAGTTGCCCGAGACGACCACCCCGAGCATCGCGCCCATGAACGCCAGCAAGAAGGAGAAAAAGCGCGGCACCGGATCCTGCGGCGACATGTAATAGCGCGCGTACAGCACCACCAGGGTGCCGATCACGGTGATCAGCATGGTAAACAGCCACGCCAGCCCGTCCATGCGCAGGCTGAACTCCAGCCCGATCGACGGCACCCACGGCAGTGCAAAGCGCACCACCCCGCCGTCAGCCACGGCAGGGTATTGCCCAGCCGCGAGCACGGCGCAGGTCAACGCGATCACTCCCGCGAGCCACGCTTCGACGTTGCGGGCATTGGGTGGCAGCAGCGCCGCGCACAGGCTGCCCGCGAACGGCAACAGGACGATGATCAGTAGCGACATGCAGCACGTATCCAGTACGACGGCACGCCCGGCCCGCCCCACACACCGCCACGCCACCCAGCCGAGGTACGCCGCGCTGGCGGCTATACGCACATGCCTGCCTGCGGAAGGTTGGCCGCGGCCACGCCAAGCATTTGACTAGCCATGGTTTTCCCCTTCCGTCGCTTCGCAAGCTCTGCGAAAAAATCGACCGAAAGTTTGGGGGACGGTATGCTGGACGACGCTCGCAATCGCGCGCCGGACGTCGGTTAGGCGGCCCATTTGGGCCCTTTTTTAGATTATCATCCTATCCCATTTCCCGTAACGCGCCCTTATCGGCCCGCGCCGCACGCCAAGCGCTGCGAGCGCGACCGCGGCGACCGCGTCGGCGGCCATGGCAAAGGGATCCTCGCCCAGCGACAATGCGGCAGCCAGCAGCCCCGCCGCCAGCGGGACGAGCAGCAGGCGCGCCGCGCGTGCCGGTTCGGCCGCCGCCACCGACAACACCGTCAGTGCCACCGCGCCGACCAAATGCTCGGCATTGGCCATGGCGCCGTCAGTCCCGAGCGTGATCCGCGTGAGCATGAGCCACGCGCCGACGGCCACGGCCGCCCACAGGTTCCACGGCAAAGACACGCCGCCGGCGGCCATGTCGCGCAACACCGCCGCCGGCGCCCGGTCGAACTCATCGTCCTGCCGCTGCCCCAGGCCGTCATCCGTATCCCCGAACAGGAACACGCGCAGCATGCTGCAGCCCGCCTCGCGCCGGCGCTTCAAGAACTGGAAAGACGCCAGGATTTCGTCGATCGAATACGGGATCTGCAGCAGCATCGCCACCGCGCCGATCAGCGCCAGGGTACTCCAGGTGCCGATGACGATGGGCTGGATAATGATGAAGACGATCGATACGATACCCAACGGCACGATCATGAAGCCGAAGGCGACGACCAGCCAGGGCATGGTCCGCCAGCGGGCGCGCGAACCGACCAGGCCGGTCAGGATTTCCAGCATATAGGTATAGCCACCCAGCGCCGCATCCGGCACGGGCCATGCCTGTGAAACGCTGGATGTAACGATCTCCTCGGTGCCATTGCGCGGGTCGGCAGGCGAGCCTGCAAAAAACGGCTCCCATACGCCGCCGACTTGGCCAAGCTGATACGCGGCGAGGTAGCGCGACACGTACAGGCCGACCAGCGCCAGCGCGATGATGGGCACCCGCTGCGTCCAGTCCGATGGGTTGTAGGTCCAACCGGGTGGCGTCTGCGGCCCGGTCATGCGGGCGACATCGCTCGGCCCAGGCACCGGCGGCAACGCCACCGCCAGGCCGAACGCCAGGGCGCCGACCAGGGTGTCGGACAGGAAGGCGGCCGCATTGTCCGTCCAGAACACGAAGGGCGCGGCCATGACCAGGGCGCCGATGCCAGCGCATACCCACCGGGCCGCACGCAGCTGCCAGCTCAGCGACAGGCACGCAAACACCATCAGTGCGACGCCGAGCACGATCTCGGCGCCGCGCAGCCACGGCTCGTCCAGTCCGATCAGCGGCGGCTGGGTGACCAACCAACTACCCAGGGCAATATTGACGAAGTGTGCCCACCGGCTTTGCCCGTGCTCGCGGCGATAGCACCGCTCGGCCTGGGCACGCAGCCCCTCGGCATCGCCTGAAACGCGCTTGGCCTGTCCCAGGCCGGGAGGCGGCGTCGCGCCATTGGCCTGGTACCACCCCACGGGGTCCCGCTTGAGCGCAGCGACGATGGCCGGCAGCGCGTCCTTCAAGCGATGCCGGGGCTGCCATCCCAGCAGGCGCTGCGCGCGTCCAATGTCCAGCGCGTAATGCGCATCCGCCATCGCCACCATGTAGGGCCGGATAAACGGCTGCTCGCCCTGGTCCAGGGCATCGGGTACGACCGGTTCGAGCTTGGCCTGCGCCCAAGCGCCGGCGGCAGCGATCGCCTTGGGCAAGCGCAATGTGGGCCAGTCTTCCTGGCCGTGGATGAGATAGCCGATTTCGTCCTGCAGCGCGTCATAGCCCAACGGCTCAGGCTCGCCAATCAGCATTTCGGCGGCATCGGGCAGCTCGCCGCGGCGATCGACCGTGCGCACGAAGGCATCGACCATATCGTCGCGATGGAGCATCGACTGCCCGACCAAGGGCGAGGCCGGATAGAAGTGGCTTTGCAGGTCGCGCTCGTAAATGCGCGCGATCTGGTTGGCCAGGGTGGGCACCACCACGCGCTCGTCGTAGACGCCTGCCAGCCGCAAAATGGCATAAGGCATGGGGCCGCGCTCGCTGCGGATGATTTCCTCGGCCTGTAGCTTGGATTTGGGATAGATGTACTGCGGCCCGAACGGTTGCGTCTCATCGATGGCTTGCCCAGGCTTGCCAGGCTTATGCACCAGCATCGTGCCTGCATAGATGAAGCGCTGCACGTCGAAGCCACGCAAGGCGCGCAGCAGGCGGCGCGTGCCGTCGACGTTGACCGCCTGGTACAAGGGATGGTCCTCGCCGCTGGAATCGAAATAGGCAACCAAATGAATGACCGCCGCCAACCGCTTGCCGTAACGCTCACCAACCTGCCGCAGCGCTGCCGCGACCGAGTCGTCCTCGGTCAGGTCGATTTCCAGCATCGGATCGTCCCGCCCTTGCGCACGGCTGCGATCCAGGCCAACGATCTGATAGCGTTCCCGCAACGCCGCGGCAATGGATCCCCCCAGGTTGCCAGATGCGCCGGTGATCAGCACGATGGGTCGGTACGCCGTGGATGCCATGTCAATTCTCCCGCGCCTCGCGCAAAGGAAAGCCGCCGATGACCGGCCCTCGCAAACGCCATGCCCGGCGGCCGTGCCGGGGGGCGCGGCAGCGACCTCGCCGCGGTAGACGGACGATGGAACGAAGGAAAGACCTGCGCCTGCCGCCTCATGGCAGCCGCGCGGCATGGGAATGATCTGGAAGGGGATGGGGTCGGACGCCGGCCGCTCTGGCGGCGGCGCCCGCGGGCGACGGGCTGGCGGGCGCAACGCCCGCGCGGGCGCCCTACGACGACTTCTGCGAACCGCCGCCGGGCGTCTTGAAGGGGAAGTTGGCGAACATGCTACGCGCCTGATCCTGCATTTGGTCCTGCATCTGCACGAACAAGTTCTTGCTCTGTTCGATGTAGTTGTTCATCATGTTCTGCATCATCGGCGCCTGCACGTTCATGAACTGCGCCCAGGCTTCGGGGCCGAACTGCCCGTTGGCCCCGTACAGGCTCTTGGACTGTTCGGCCATGCGGTCCTGGATTTCCATGAAGGCCTGGATGTTCTTTTCCAGGTACGAACCCATGATGCCCTGCATCGCATGGCCGTAGAAACGAATGATCTGGGCGAGCATGTTCGAGGAAAACATCGGCACGCCGCCGCCCTCCTCTTCGAGGATGATCTGCAGCAGGATGCTGCGCGTCAGGTCCGCGCCGGTCTTGGCGTCGACGACCTGGAAGTCCTCGTGCTGCAGCACCAGCTGCTTGACGTCGGCCAGTGTGATGTACGTGCTGGTCTGGGTATCGTAGAGGCGCCGGTTGGGATATTTCTTTATCAGGCGCAGACCGGCGCCCTGTTGCGTTTGCGTCATGTCGATGTCCCCGAACGCGATGTGCATCGCGAAGCTAATTTACCGCAATCCTGCCAACGGGAAATGGCGGCAGCGGCGCCAGGCGCCGGCCTGCGCCTAGCCCATGTGCAAGCCGCCGTTGAGCGAAAAATCCGCACCCGTCGCAAAACCGGCCTCGTCCGAGGCGAGCCAGGCCACCACCGAGGCGATTTCCTCCGGGCGGCCCAGGCGCTTGACGGGTATGGTGCTGACGATCTTCTCGAGCACGTCCGGCCGGATGGCGCGGACCATGTCGGTGCCGATGTAGCCAGGCGATACCGTATTGACGGTGACGCCCTTGCTCGCCACTTCCTGCGCCAGCGCCATGGTGAACCCGTGTATCCCGGCCTTGGCGGTGGAATAGTTGGTCTGCCCGAACTGCCCCTTCTGGCCATTGACCGAGCTGATGTTGATGATGCGCCCCCATTGGCGCTCGACCATGTCGTCGATGACCTGCTTGGTCACGTTGAACAGGCTGTTCAGGTTGGTGTCGATGACCGCCCGCCAATCATCCAGGGACATCTTGCGAAACAGCCCGTCTCGCGTGATCCCCGCGTTGTTGACCAGCACATCGACCGGCCCGTGCTCGGCACGGACTTTCTCGAACGCCTGTACGGTGGAATCCCAATCTGCGACGTTGCCCACGGACGCATAGAAGGTGTAGCCCAGCGCCGCCTGCTCATCCAGCCATTGCTGGTAATTGCGGCTGGGGCCGCACCCTGCCACGACCTTGAAGCCTTCCTTGGCCAGGCGCTGGCATATCGCCGTGCCGATTCCGCCCATGCCTCCCGTGACATATGCCAATTTGCCGTTCATTGCACGTCTCCTGAGCCGACCTTGTCGCCGGCAATACACACCTTAACAGAGTCGCCGCCACGTCCCGCTGCGCCGCACTACAGCGCCCGCACCTTGACGTAGCGACCCGGCGCGGGCTCGATCGGGCGATGGCGCGCATTGCCCAACCGCGAGCGGGCGCGCACCTTGCCGCCACCCATCGCCGACAACCATTTCGACCAATCCGGCCACCAGCTGCCCGGACGCTCTTCGGCCCGCGCCAGCCAAGCCTCGGGATCGCCGGGCGGCCTGCCCTCGTCATCGCCAACCCAATGGCTACGGCGCCCCTGCGCGGGTGGATTGATCACCCCGGCGATATGGCCCGACGCGCCGAGCACGAAGCGGCAAGGACCGCGCAGCAGCGACGTCGAGTCATACGCCGATTTCCACGGCACGATGTGGTCCTCGCGCGAGCCGTAGACGTACGCAGGCATGTCCAGCGACGTCAGGTCCAACCCATGGCTGCCGAGCTTGATCCGGCCAGGCTCCTTCAGGTTGTTCTCCAGATAGGTGTTGCGGAAGTACCAGGCGAAAAACGGCCCCGGCAGGTTGGTGCCGTCGGCGTTCCAGTACAGCAGGTCGAATGCCGGCGGCGTCTGGCCCTTGAGATAGTTGGACACCACGTAGTTCCATACCAGTTCGTTGGGCCGCAAGAACGAGAACGTCGCGGCCAACTCGCGCGCCGACATCAGGCCGCCGGCGCCGAGCTGCTGCTCGCGCAGCCGCGCATGGCCCTCGTCGACGAACACGCGCAGCACGCCCGTGTCGCGGTAGTCCAGCAGGCAGGTCAACAGCGTCAGCGATGCCGCCGGACGGTGGCCGCGCGCCTGCGCCAGCGCCAGCGCGCTGGCCAACAGCGTGCCGCCCACGCAAAAGCCCAGCGCGTTGACCTGGTCCTGTCCGCAAATATCCGCGGCCACAGCCAGCGCACGGAGCACGCCTTCGTCCAGGTAATCGAGCCACGTGGCCTGGTCCACGCCGTCGTCGTCGTTCGGCAGCGGGTTGCGCCAGGACATCATGAACACCGTGTGCCCCTGCCCGACTGCGTGGCGCACGAAGGAATTTTCCGGCTGCAGGTCCAGCACGTAGTACTTGTTGATGCAAGGCGGAACGATGACCAGCGGCCGCCGGTAGACCTGTGGCGTGGCCGGCCGGTACTGGATCAGCTGGAACAGCCGGTTCTCGAACACCACGCTGCCTGGCGTGACGGCGAGATTGCGTCCGACCTCGAAGCGGCTTTCGTCGGTCTGCGAAATACGGCCCTTGCGCAAATCCTGCAGCAGGTTGACCGCCCCCTGATACAAGGCTTGCCCGCCGCTGTCGATGACCGCCTGCAAGGCATCGGGATTGAGCGCAAGGAAGTTGGCCGGCGACAGCGCGTCCAGCCATTGCATGACCGAAAAGCGCAGCCTTTCGCGCAAGGGTTCGCTGACCTCGGCGGCATCGACCATGCGCAGCATGGTCTTGGCCGACAGCAGGTAGGCATGCGCCAGGAAGGTGTGGACAGGGCTGTCTTGCCATGCCTTGGCGGCAAAGCGCCGGTCCGCCGCCGGCTCGAGCCGGCCCTCGCTTGCCGCCTGCGACAGCCGCGCCCACTCGCGCAGGAAATCGGCCTGGATATCGGCCAGCGCCTCGGGCGCGAGGCCGACCGGGACGGGCCATGCAGGGGGAGACGGGGCATTCACATGGACACCTTGTTATGGAAGAAACCGCCCGGACGATGGTGCCGGCCGGCCGCGTGCCGTGTCAATCGGGGTATACCAACAGCCACGCCAAGGTGGCCATGCGGCCGGTGCGCCCGTCGCGCCGATAGGAAAAGAACAGTTCCGGATGGCTGGCGGTGCACAGCCCGGACTGGATCACCTGCTCCACGCCGGCGCGGCGCAAGCGCAGCTCGGCCAGGCGCGGCAGGTCGGCCATCCACTTGCCCGGCACGCCGGCGCGCGGCGCGAAGGCGGCAAGCGCCGCGGCGCCGTCGGGCGCGAAGGCCTCGCGCACGTCGCTGCCGACCTCGAAGGCCGCAGGTCCGATGCCCGGGCCGATCCAGGCGCGCCAGCCCCTGGCGCGCGGATGCCTGTCGCGCAACGCCCGCAAGGTGTTCTCCAGCACGCCGCCGGCCAATCCGCGCCAACCGGCGTGGGCCGCGCCGAGCACGCGTGCATCCGCATCGGTGATCACCACCGGCAGGCAGTCGGCGGTCAAGATGGCCAGCACCGTACCGGGAGTGGCGGTCACCGAGGCATCGGCCTGGCGATCGTCGCCCGGCGCATCGGCGTCAAGGACGCGGCTGCCGTGCACCTGCGCCAGCCAAAAGGGGTCCGACGGCACGGCGGCCCGAAGGCGGCGCCGGTTCTCGTCCACTGTCGCCGGATCATCACCCGCCTTCATGCCGAGGTTCAATGTGTCGTACGGCGCGCTGCCCGCGCCACCGGCGCGGGTCGTGCAAAAGCAGCGCACGCCGGGCCAATCCGGCCCCGGCACCACGGGCAATCCCGCCTGCTCGGCAAACACGGGCGCAACGCTCGCCGACGACCCTCGCGCCGCGGCTCCCTCACGGGGCCCGGGACGGTTCAAGTGTCCCATGCGATGCCCTCCTGGACCGCGCGCATGTCGGCAGGCACGGCAGACTCGAACATCACCCTGCCTGCGCCGCCCGGATCGTCGAAATGCAGCACGCGCGCATGCAGCATCTGCCGCGCCGCGCCGGCCAGGGCGCGGCCGCCATAGAGCGTATCGCCCAGCAGCGGATGTCCCAGCCATGACAGGTGTACGCGGATCTGGTGGGTGCGGCCGGTCTCCAGCCGGCAGGCGACCTCGGTCACCGGCAGGGTGCCGGCCGCGCCTTTGCGCAGCGGCGCGTAATGGGTGACTGCCGGCCGTGCGGCGATGGGGTGGTCGGCCGCCATGCGCACCGGCACGCGCGGGTCGCGGCCGATGGGCCGGTCCACCGTGCCGTCGTCATCGAGCCAGCCGTGGACCAGCGCCAGGTATTCCCTGCCCATGGTGCGCGCCTGCAGCTGGCGCACCAAGTGCGTCTGCGCGCGCTCGGTGCGCGCCACTACCAGCAAGCCCGACGTGTCCTTGTCCAGGCGATGCACGATGCCCGCACGCGCGACGTGGCGCAGCTCAGGGTAGCGGTAGAGCAACCCGTTCAACAGGGTGCCCGACCAGTTGCCCGCGCCCGGATGGGTGACCAGCCCCACGGGCTTGTTGACCACGATCCATTCGGCGCTGTCGGCCACGACTTCGAAGTCGACCGGCTCGGGCTCGAAGGCCAGCTCCTCGGGCGCGGGTTGTTCCCAGACGGTGACCACGTCTCCCGGGCCCACCGGCTGGCGGGCCTTTGCCGCGCGCCCGTTGACCTGCACGTGGCCGTCGGCGATCCAGCCCTGCAGGCGGCTGCGGGAATGGCCGGGCAGCAGGCCGGCCAGGACTTTGTCCAGGCGGTCCGCGGCGGCCTCGGGCGGCACCTTCAGCACGAGGGGCTCGTCATCGGGCGCCAGGCTATCGGAAACCGCTGTATGGGACATGGGTACAAATCATATAATCGGCGTGCCATGCTAACACCAAGGAAAGCCTCGTGATCTCGACCGCAGTCTCCCTGCTGCGCGCCCGCCGGCCCGGCCGTGCGTGGCGCATGCTCGCCGCCTTTGCGGCCGCGGCGCTCATTGCCGGCTGCGGCACCCAGAAGGCCGAGGTGGACCCGACGGCCAACTGGTCGGCCGAGCGCCTGTACCAGGACGCCAAGGAACAGATCAGCGCGCGCAACTGGTCCGAGGCCCGCGAACGCCTGACTGCGATCGAGGCGCGCTACCCCTTCGGCGTCTATGCGCAGCAGGCGCTCATCGACCTTGCCTACGTCAACTGGCGCGATGAAGAGCCCGAGCAGGCGCTGGCCACCATAGACCGGTTCCAGCAGCTCTATCCCAACCATCCCGCCACCGACTACATGCTGTACCTGAAGGGGTTGGTCACGTTCACTCCGCCCAGCGCCTTCATGTCGGGCATCACGCGCCAGGATCCGTCCGAGCGCGACCCCAAGGGCCTGCGCCAGTCCTACGACGCCTTCCGCGAATTGATCGAGCGCTTCCCGCAAAGTCGCTATGCCGACGATGCGCGAAAGCGCCAGACCTGGCTGGTCAGCACCATCGCCATGAACGAGGTGCACGTGGCGCGCTACTACTATGAGCGCGGCGCCTACGTCGCCGCGGTCAACCGCGCGCAGACCGTGATCACGGACTTCGAAGGCGCGCCCGCCGCCGAAGAAGCCCTCTACATCATGATGCTGTCCTACGACAAGCTCGGCATGCCGGAACTGCGCGACGACGCGCGCCGCGTGCTGCTGGCCAACTATCCGGACAGTCGCCTGCTCAAGGAAGGCTTCGGCCGGCGCCAAGCGCCCTGGTGGGATCCGACCAGCTGGTTCTGACCGCCTCGTCCTCATCCCCCCTTTCGCCGAAACGGCGCCGCGCGGCTGCAACGTCCCCGGCGCCATGCGTACCGTGGCCACAGCGCAACGGCCGGGGCCGCGCGTGGCGCCCGCAGCCGCCCAACCCTGCGGATCCCTGACATGGATCAAGCCGCCAACGGCGGCGACCTGAGAAGCTCCTCATTGCCAACAACGCCCTTGAGGAGAAGATTTCATGTCATCACGCATTCCCCTGGCTGCGCTGCTATGCGCCGCCGGCCTGCTCGCCTGCCCCGCCGCGTCCGCGCACGAGGCCGGAGACTGGCTGTTCAAGGTCGGCGCCACCCAGGTCCGTCCCAAATCCGACAACGGCACGGTGCTGGACGGCAGCGTGAACCTGGATATCGGCAACAGCGTCCGGCCCAGCTTCACCGTCACCTACATGGCCACCCGCAACCTCGGCATCGAACTGCTTGCGGCCTGGCCGTTCCAGCACGACATCCGAGGCAGCAGCGGGCTAGGCAGGATCGCCCAGGCCAAGCACCTGCCTCCCACGCTCAGCCTGCAATGGCATTTCCTGCCCGAGGCACGCGTGCAGCCTTACGTGGGCATCGGCCTGAACTACACGCATTTCTTCGACGTCGACACGCGCGGCGCCCTGTCTGGATCAGACCTGGAACTCGGTGACTCCTGGGGCATTGCCGGCCAGGTCGGCGTGGACGTCAAGCTCGACGATCGCTGGTTCGTCAACGCCGACCTGCGCTATGTGGACATCTCGTCCAAGGTCAAGCTCGACGGGCAGCGCATTGGCACCGCACGCGTCGACCCCTGGGTCGTGACCCTCGGCATCGGCTATCGCTTCTAGCGCACAGGCTGCATCCTCGGCGGATGCGGCTGGCTCACGCCGCCGTACCGGCCTCGGCCGGCGCCGGCTGCTGGCAGCCGGCCTGGCGGCTGCGATAAAACGCCAGCACTTGTGCCAAATCGCGGGTGCGCGCAAACGGCGGCAGCCCTCGCCACAGCCGCTTGCCATAGGGCCGGTCGACGAGCCGCACGTCGCCGACCATCAACACCCCCCAGTCGGACTCGGTGCGGATCAACCGACCCGCCCCCTGCTTGAGCGCGATCGCCGCCTCGGGCACTTGGTACTCCACGAAAGGATTGCCCCCGCGCGCACGGCAGGCGCGCAGGCGCGCGTCCAGGACAGGGTCGTCCGGCGGTGCGAACGGCAGCTTGTCGATGGCCACCAGCGTCACCGCGTCGCCCGGCAGATCCACGCCTTCCCAGAAACTTGCGCTGCCTACCAGGACCGCCTGGCGCGCCTGGCGGAACCGCTCCAGCAGCTGCCGGCGCGGCATTTGGCCCTGGCGCAGCACCTGGTGCGAGGCGCCGTCGTCCCACTCGGCTTCGGCCAGCAGTTGCGCCACCCTGTCCACTGCGCGCAGCGTCGTACACAGCACCAGCGCGCCGCCCGGGTTGACCTGCAGCATGGGCAGCAGCGTCCGCACGAACCGCTCGGTGAAATCCGGCGCCTGTGGCAGCGGCAAATCGCGCGGCACGAACAGCAGGGCCTGGCTGCCGTAGTCGAAGGGCGATTCCCAGCGCATGGCCTGCGCGCCGCGCAACCCGAGCTGGGACGTGAAATGCGAAAAATCGCCGTGCACCGACAACGTGGCCGATGTAAACACCCAGGCCTGGCCGGGCCGGCGGTAACGAGAGAACGCCTCGGCCACGGACAGGGGCGCGGCATGCAGCCGCACGTGGTGCGTGCCCTGCTCCACCCAGCGCACGGCGGGGCCGTCTCCGTCCCTGCCCGCCAGGGCGGCGTCCAAGCCGACGGCCTGCCCGGCGTCGTCCGCAGGCGTGCCAACCGCATCCGGGGCCGAAGCACTGCGCGGCGGCTGGTTCCAGCGATGCAGCCGGGCCGACAGCTCGCCGGCCTCGCGCGCGGCGGCGGCCAGGTCCGGGTGGCGTTCCGACACTGCCTGCAGCATCCCGGACAGCGCATGGGTCTCGGCGCAGAGCGCGGCCAGCGCCGCGTCGAACGCCTGGGGCTCAGGCATGGCCTCGAAAGTGGCCTTGCGGCCGGGCAAGCGCTCGAGCGCGGCGCAGGACAGCCTCAGCTCGCGCGCCAGGTGCTCCAGCCGTCGCGCGGCCTGGGTCCAGTCGGCCGACTCGCGGGCGTGCGCCAACCCCACGGCCTCGACGGTGCGCGCCAAGTCCAGCAATTGGTGGGTCGACACGCTGGTGCCGAGAAAGCGGGTAGCCGTATCGGGCAACTGGTGGGCTTCGTCGAAGATCACCGTATCGGCCTGCGGCAGCAGTTCGGTGACGCCTTCATCGCGCAAGACCAGGTCGGCCAGGAACAGCGCATGGTTGACCACCACGACTTCGGCGTCCTGTGCCTGGCGGCGCGCCTTGAGCACGAAGCAGTCACGGACCCTGGGACAATCCTGGCCGAGGCAGTTCTCGCGCGTGGACGTCACGCGCTGCCAGATGTCGGCTTCTTCGGGCACGTCGGCCAGATCGGCGCGGTCGCCCGTGCGCGACTCGCGGGCAAAGACCTGGATGCGCCGCAGCTGCGCGACCTCTGCGCGCGACTTGAGCGCGCGATCGTCCGCCTGCAGCCGCTCCAGGTGATAGTGGCAGACATAATTGCCGCGGCCCTTGAGCAGCGCGGCCGTCACCGGCACGGCCAGCGCGTCGCGCACGCGCGGCAAGTCGCGCGAGAAAAGCTGGTCCTGCAGCGTGCGCGTGCCGGTGGAGATCAACACCTTGCCGCCGGCCAGCAAGGCCGGCACCAGGTACGCCCAGGTCTTGCCCACCCCAGTGCCCGCCTCGGCAACCAGCGTCGCGCGCCGCGAGATGGCGTCGTCGATGGCGGTGGCCATCTCGACCTGCGGCGCGCGCACGCGATAGCCGGGCAGCGCACGCGCCAGCGGGCCGTCGGCGGCGAAGACTTGGGCGATGTCGGAATCGGGCATGGAAAGGGCGGGCGCGCTGGACGGAACCCGCGCCCCTGGGGCAGGCGAGGGCGCGAATACGCGCCGCGGCCGGCAAGCCGGCGCACGGTCGGCGCAATACGATGATACAGCGCCGCGGCCGGCACCGCCGCGGCCCGGTGTGGCACAATCCGCGGCTTGTCCTCACCATCCTTGCCACGCCGAATACCGATGTCCGATACCGTCGTCACCGTCGCCGCCGACCCCGCCGCCCAGAATGCCCGCATCCTGACCCAGCTGGCCCAGGAGCTGGGCGTACGGCCCGCGCAGGTGGCCGCCGCCGTCGCGCTGCTCGACGACGGCGCCACGGTGCCCTTCATCGCGCGCTACCGCAAGGAGGCCACCGGTGGATTGGACGACACGGTGCTGCGCAACCTGGAAGTGCGGCTGGCCTATCTGCGCGAGCTCGAAGACCGCCGCACGGCCATCCTGGAGTCGATCGCGCAGCAGGGCAAGCTCACCGAAGCGCTCAAGGCCGAGATCGAGGCAGCCGATACCAAGCAGCGGCTCGAAGACCTTTACGCGCCTTACAAGCCCAAGCGGCGCACCCGCGCGCAGATCGCACGCGAGGCAGGCCTGGAACCGCTGGCCGACGCCATCCTGGCCGACCCAGCCTGCGACCCCCTGGCACTTGCGGCCGGCTATGCCAACGCCGAAGCCGGCGTGGCCGACGCCAAGGCAGCGCTCGACGGCGCGCGCGACATCCTGGCCGAGCGCTATGCGGAACATGCCGATTTGCTCGCCGACCTGCGCGACTATCTGTGGAAAAGCGGCCTGCTCATCTCCAAGGTCGTCGAAGGCAAGGAAACCGAGGGCGCCAACTTCCGCGATTGGTTCGATTTCAGCGAGCCGCTGCGCACCCTGCCGTCGCACCGCGTGCTGGCGCTGTTGCGCGGCCGCCAGCAAGGCGTGCTGGAACTGCGCGTCGGATTGGAGCCCGAGCGCGAAGCCGAGGTGCCCCACCCCTGCGTGGCGCGCGTGGCGGAGTTCCTGCAGCTTGGCAAGGATTTGTTCGCCGCCGACGCCGGGCCGCGGGCGCGCTGGCTGGGCGAAGTCTGCCGCTGGACGTGGCGCGTCAAGCTGCTGACGGCATTCGAAACCGAATTCATCGCGCGGCTGCGTGAATCAGCCGAGGCCGAGGCCATACGCGTGTTCGCCGCCAACCTCAAGGACCTGCTGCTGGCCGCACCGGCCGGCCCGCGCCCCGTGCTGGGCCTGGATCCCGGCATCCGCACGGGGGTCAAGGTCGCCGCCATCGACCGCACGGGCAAGCTGCTCGAGACGGCCACGGTCTACCCCTTCGAGCCGCGCCGCGACCGGGAGGGCGCGATCGCCACGCTGGCGGCCCTGGCCGCCAAGCACCGCATCGAGCTGGTTGCCATCGGCAACGGCACGGCCTCACGAGAAACCGAAAAACTCGTGGCTGACCTGATGGGCCGCCACCCGGAGCTGAAGCTGACGCGGGTCGTGGTGTCCGAGGCCGGCGCATCGGTGTACTCGGCCTCCGAGATCGCCGCACAGGAATTCCCTGACCTGGACGTGAGCCTGCGCGGCGCGGTGTCGATCGCCCGCCGCCTGCAGGACCCGCTGGCCGAGCTGGTCAAGATCGAGCCCAAGGCGATCGGCGTCGGCCAATACCAGCACGACGTCAACCAGCGCGAATTGGCCCGCTCGCTGGACGCGGTGGTCGAGGACTGCGTCAACGCGGTCGGCGTGGACGTCAACACCGCCTCGGCGGCGTTGCTGGCGCGCGTCTCGGGCCTGAACAGCCTGCTGGCCAAGAACATCGTCGCCTACCGCGATGCGCACGGGCCTTTCCCGACGCGCATGGCGCTGCGCGACGTCCCCCGCTTCGGCGAAAAGGCGTTCGAGCAGGCGGCGGGCTTCTTGCGCATACCAAACGGCGAAAACCCCTTGGACGCCTCGGCCGTGCACCCCGAGGCCTATCCGGTGGTCGAGCGCATCCTGGCGCGCATCCAGGCCGACGTGCGCCAGGTCATCGGCAACCGCAATGCGCTCAAGGGCCTGTCGCCGGCCGACTTCACCGACGAGCGCTTCGGCCTGCCGACGGTGCGCGACATCTTCGCCGAGCTGGAAAAACCGGGGCGCGACCCCCGGCCCGAATTCAAGACCGCCCAGTTCAAGGAAGGGGTGGAAACCCTGGACGATCTGCTGCCGGGCATGATCCTGGAAGGCGTGGTGACCAACGTGGCCAACTTCGGCGCCTTCGTCGACATCGGCGTGCACCAGGACGGTTTGGTGCACATCTCCGCCCTGTCGGAAAAATTCGTCAAGGACCCGCGCGACGTCGTACGGGTGGGCCAGACCGTCAAGGTCAAAGTGCTGGAGGTCGATGGGGCGCGCAAGCGCATTTCGCTGACCATGCGCCTGAACGACGACGCGCTGCCCGCGCGCCGCAGCGGCGACGAACGCTCCGGCGCGCGCGCCGGCAACCGCCCTCGCCCGCCCCAACCGGCCTCGGCCATGGCCGGCGCGATGGCCGAGGCATTCGCCCGCCTGAAGCGATAAGCGGCGCGCCGCCGGGGCGCGGGAAAACCCCAAGGCGGCGAACCCGCAAAACTAAGGATTCCTTATAACCAAGCGCATTAGAATCCAGTAAAGTCGCGCTCGCTTGAACGCGGGAATTAACGTTTCCTTAGCCATTAACGTTTCCTTAGCCCAAGGTCCCGCGCCGCGTCACGCTGTCTGCATCCCCATTTGCCGTGGTCCGCGCACGCGTCCGCCCGACGCGTGCGCGCCCGATTGCATCCTCATTTTCCGGAGACACCGACATGGCGAGCCTGAAACTGGCGGCACACGAAACGGAGATCATCGGTCCAAGCAATGCACCGGCAGGCGGTGTTTACAAGGGCGTCGTGCTCGCCCAGCAAAGCAAGCTGGTGCTGGACGGCGTCGAACTGGTGCTCAACGACATCACGCTGGAACGCCTGGGACCCCGCACGGTGGATCTGATCAACGGCGCAACCGTGCGGATAGGAGAACTCGCGTTCGCCAGCATCGGCGCAAGCGTCCTGTACCGCATCGGCCCCGGCTGCATGCTGGTCATGGACGCGAACCTGTCCGAGCCGGAAGTCGTCGCCATGACCACGGTGGAGTTCGCCAGCGGCGGCACCGGCCGGCTGCGCTATGCGCCCTTTTCCAACCCCATGTGGCAGAAAAGCCCCCGGGTGGTCGGCCACGTCGACGGCGACGTCCTGGAGCACATCAACGGCACGATGCTGGCCGTGGAAAACGGCAGGCTCGTGGTGCCACTGCCGGCCGGCAAGGCCACCCCGGCCGCGCCGGGCCAAGGCAGCCACCGGCCGCTCTAGGCGGCCAGCGAAGCCAGCGCCTGGGCCAGGCGCGCGGCCCATTGCGCGCGGGCGGCCTCGTCGGCCGCCTGCGGCCCCTGGGCGACGACCTGTCCGTCCATCACGATGGCGCCGCGCGCCGGGTCCAGCCCGTCGACCGCGCCGTCGCGCACCAGGTCCTGCAGCCGGCGCATCACGGCCCCGGCCTGCTTGGGATCCTCGTAGGGTTGCGACACCAGCAATTCGTCGCCTTCGGCGGCCAGCAACCGGAAACGGAAGCGGCCGTCGTCATCGCGAAAGCTCACGAAGCGCGCGCGGGCATCCTTGCGGGCCTTGCGCGGCTGGTCCGCGCCCGCGGCGACCGGGGCACCGTTGCGCAGCCCCACCGCCTCGCGCAGCCGGGCGATGAACGGCGCAGCCAGGCGCCGCGCCTTGGCCGCGCCGGCCTGCAAGATTTCCTCCAGCCTCGCCGGGTCGGCGATGAGCTCGTCATAGCGCGCGCGCATGGGCGCGATCTCGCGCTCGATGCGCTCGTACAGCGCCTGCTTGGCGTCGCCCCAGCCCATGCCGGATTCGAGCTCCTTGCGGAAGGCCGCCGACTCGTCCGGCCGGGCGAACGCGCGATAGAGCATGTAGACGTGCGAATTCTCGGCATCCTTGGGTTCGCCGGGCTCGCGCGAATCGGTCACGATGCGCATGACCGCCGAGCGCAGCGCCTTGGCGCCGCCCTCGAACAGCGGAATCGTGTTGTTGTAGCTCTTGGACATCTTGCGCCCGTCCAGGCCCGGCAGCGTGGCGACTTCCTCCTCGACCACCGCCTCGGGCAGCACGAAGAAGTCCTGCCCCGCCCCGTACAGGTGGTTGAAACGCTGGGCGATGTCGCGCGCCATCTCCAGGTGCTGGACCTGGTCGCGGCCGACCGGCACCTTGTGGGCATTGAACATCAGGATGTCTGCGGCCATCAGCACGGGATAGGAAAACAGCCCCATGGTGATGCCGTCATCGGGCTCGGCGCCCTTGGCCTCGTTTTGGTCGACCGCCGCCTTGTAGGCGTGCGCACGGTTCATCAGCCCCTTGGACGTGACGCAGGTCAGCATCCAGCACAGCTCAGGGATCTCGGGGATATCCGACTGACGGTAAAAGGTCACGCGCTCCGGATCCAGGCCGGCGGCCAGCCACGTCGCGGCCAGCTCCAGCCGCGAACGGGCGATGCGCACCGGATCGTCGCACTTGATCAAGGCGTGGTAGTCGGCCAGGAAGAAAAAGGCGTCGACGCCAGGCCGGGTGCTGGCGGCAATCGCCGGCCGGATGGCGCCCACGTAGTTGCCCAGGTGGGGCGTGCCCGTGGTGGTGATGCCGGTAAGGACGCGGGTGTTCATGGACGAGGCAAGCCGCAGGCGGCTCGGACAAGTGGATCGCAAAGGCGCAAGTTTACCGTGGCGTCCAGGGCATGCCGGCTGCCGCGACCGGGGCGTCGGGCAGATTCATCGCTGCCGCCGGCCCGGCCGCACCATGGCGCCTATAGTTCGACGGTCCCGCGCCGCTCGGCATCCAGGTACTCGCGCGACTGCATCTCCAGTATGCGCGAGACCGTGCGATGGAATTCGTTGGCCAGCGGCCCGTCCGTATAGAGCGCCTCGGGGGGACACTCGGCCGACATGATGAGCTTGACCTTGTGGTCGTAGAGCACGTCCACCAGCCAGGTAAAGCGTCGCGCCTCCGATGCCTGGCGCGGCCCCATGCGCGGCACGCCCGAAAGGATGATGGCGTGGAAGCGGCTGGCGAGTTCCAAGTAGTCGTTCTGCGAGCGCGGCCCGCCGCACAGCGTCGCAAAGTCGAACCACACTACGGTGCCGGCCAAGGCGTGCGCACGCAGTTCGCGGTGCTCGATGTGCAGGACCGGCTCCTGCGGCACGGTGTCGGCCAGGCGATCGAAAGCATCCTGCAGCGCGCGCGCAGCCGCGTCATCCAGCGGGCAGTGATACATCTGGACCTGCTCCAGGGCGCGCCGGCGGTAATCGACGCCGGCATCGACGTTCAAGACATCCATGCGTGCCTGGATCAAGGCGATCGCCGGCAGGATGCGGTCGCGGTGCAGGCCGTCCGGATAGAGGGTGGACGGCTCGTAGTTCGACGTCATGACGAACGAGGTGCCATATTCGAACAGCTTGGACAGCAGGCGGTGCAGGATCATCGCATCGGCCACGTCCGAGACATGGAACTCGTCGAAGCAGATCAGGCGATACCGCTTGGCCACGCGGCGCGCCACCTCGTCCAGCGGATCCTGCATGCCGCGCACCTCTTCGAGCTGCCGGTGCACGCCGCGCATGAACTCGTGGAAATGCAGCCGCGTCTTGCGCACCACCGGCACGGTGGCATAGAAGGCATCCATCAGGAAGCTCTTGCCCCGGCCGACGCCGCCCCACATGTAGACGCCGCGAGGCACCTCGGGACGGTTGAGCAGCTTTTTCAGCACATTGGAGCGCATGGCGCGAAAACGCACCCAGTCATCGTAATACCGCTGCAGCCGGTCGATGGCCGCGCGCTGCGCCGGGTCGGGCCGGTAGCCGCGCTTGGCCAGTTCGTGCTCGTAATACTCGCGTACGTTCATGGGCTTGAAGAGGACAGGGCCGATCGATCAGTCACGGGGCGCCGTGCCGCCGATCGAAGGCGTCGCGACGGGACGCAGGCGCGCCGCGGGCATAGAAAAGGGCGGGCCGCGCGAACAGCCCGCCCTGGTGCCTGGCGCGACGCCGACGGCGGGATCAGAAGTTGAGCGTGCGCTTGTCCACGGCCAGGGCCGCTTCCTTCATGGCTTCGGACAGCGTCGGGTGCGCGTGGCAGATCCGTGCGATGTCTTCGGCGGCGCCGCGGAACTCCATGATGGTCACGGCTTCCGAAATCAGCTCGGAGGCCATCGGGCCGACGATATGCACGCCCAGCACTTCGTCGGTCTTGGCATCGGCCAGCACCTTGACGAAGCCGGTGGTGTCACCCAGCGCACGGGCCCGGCCGTTGGCCATGAATGGGAAGCTGCCGGCCTTGTACTCACGGCCCTCGTTCTTGAGCTGCTGCTCCGTCTTGCCCACCCAGGCGATCTCGGGCGAGGTGTAGATGACCCACGGGATGGTCGCGAAATTGACATGGCCATGCTGGCCGGCGATGCGCTCGGCCACCGCCACGCCTTCTTCCTCGGCCTTGTGCGCCAGCATGGGCCCGCGCACCACGTCGCCCACCGCCCAAACGTTGGGCAGGTTGGTCTTGCAGTCCTCGTCGACGACGATGAAGCCGCGCTCATCGAGCTTCAGGCCAACGGCCTCGGCATTCAGGCCACCGGTATAGGGCACCCGGCCGATCGAAACGATGAGCTTGTCCACGACGAGCTTTTGCTCGGCGCCGGCCGAATCGGTGTACGGCACGGTGACCTGCTTGGCGCCGACCTTGACCTCGCCGATCTTGACCCCGGTGTGGATGGTCAGGCCCTGCTTGGTGAAGGCCTTGAGTGCCTCCTTGGCCACCTGCTGGTCGGCCGCGGCCAGGAAGTCCGGCATCGCCTCGAGCACGGTGACCTCGGCGCCCAGGCGGCGCCAAACGCTGCCCATCTCCAGGCCGATGACGCCGGCGCCGATCACGCCCAGCTTCTTGGGCACGGCAGAGATGTTGAGCGCACCGTCGTTGGACAGCACCAGCTTTTCGTCAAACGGCAGCCCGGGCAGCTCGCGCGGCGACGAGCCCGTGGCCACCACGACGTGCTTGGCCACCAGGTCTTCATCGGCCGTGCCGCTGACCTTGATCGACCAGCCACCGTCGACCTGGCCCGCGAACGAGCCCTTGCCGTGGAAGAAGGTGACCTTGTTCTTCTTGAACAGGTACAGGATGCCGTCGTTGTTCTGCTTGACCACGGCATTCTTGCGGCCGATCATGGCCTGGACATCGATGCCCAGGCCCTTGACCTGGATGCCATGGTCGGCAAAGTGATGCGCGGCCTGCTCGTAGTGCTCGGACGATTGCAGCAGCGCCTTGGACGGGATGCAGCCCACGTTGGTGCAAGTGCCGCCCGGGGCGGGGCCGCCCTGCCCATTTTGCCAGGCGTCGATGCAGGCCACCGACATGCCCAGCTGCGCGGCGCGTATGGCGGCGATGTAGCCGCCGGGACCCGCGCCGATGACGACGACGTCGAATTGCTTGGCCATGTGCTCTCCCCCGCCTTACAGGTCCAGCAGCAGGCGCTGCGGGTCTTCCAGCGCCTCCTTGATGGCCACCAGCGACAGCACGGCTTCGCGGCCGTCGATGATGCGGTGGTCATAGGACAGGGCGAGGTAGTTCATGGGCCGGATGACGATCTGGCCGTTTTCCACCACCGGGCGCTCCTTGGTGGCGTGGATGCCCAGGATGGCCGATTGCGGCGGGTTGATGATGGGGGTGGACAGCATGGAACCGAAGACGCCGCCGTTGGAGATCGAGAACGTGCCGCCGGTGAGCTCTTCCAGCCCCAGCTTGCCCTCGGCCGCACGCTTGCCGAAGTCGGCGATCTGCTTTTCGATCTCGGCGATCGACAGCTGGTCGGCATTGCGCAGGATGGGCACGACCAGGCCGCGCGGGCTGCCCACGGCGATGCCGATGTCGAAGTAGCCGTGGTAGATGATGTCCTTGCCGTCGACCGAGGCGTTGATGATCGGGAACTTCTTGAGCGCGGCAACCGCGGCCTTGACGAAGAAGGACATGAAGCCGAGCTTGACGCCGTGCTCCTTCTCGAACTTTTCCTTGTACTTGTTGCGCAGGTCGATGACGGCCTGCATGTTGACCTCGTTGAAGGTCGTCAGGATGGCGTTCTCGCGCTGGGACTGCAGCAGGCGCTCGGCCACGCGGGCGCGCAGGCGGCTCATGGGCACGCGCTGCTCGGGACGGCCGTCCAGCGAAACCGACGGCGCGGGCACGGCGGGCGCAGCCGGCGCCTTGGGCGCGGGGGCCTGGGCGCCGCCGGCGGCAGCGGCCAGGGCGTCGCCCTTGGTGATGCGGCCATCGCGGCCCGTGCCCTGCACCGACTCGGGCGCGATGTTGTTGTCGGCCATGATCTTGGCCGCGGCAGGCGAGGCGACGCTGCTAGCCTTGGCCGGCGCGGACTCGGCGGCGGCCGGCTGGGCGGCTTCGGGCGCCTTGGGCGCTTCGGCCGCGGGCGCCGCAGCCGCCTTGGCATCGGTGTCGATGCGGGCGATGGGCTCGCCCGAGGTCACCGTGCTGCCGTCACCCTTGATCACTTCAGCCAGCACGCCGGAGGCCGGGGCGGGCACTTCCAGCACGACCTTGTCGGTCTCGATCTCGATCAGGATTTCATCGGCTTGCACGGCTTCGCCGGGTTTTTTCTTCCAGGTCAGCAGCGTGGCTTCCGAGACGGATTCGGACAGCTGCGGAACGACGACGTCGGTAATGGCCATGGTGTTTCGTATTCCTTTCTAGCTAAGGGTTCTGTTCGTCGGGCGCTTACTTGGTCAGCATGAAGCCCTTGTATTTGGCGGCGAAGGCCTGCTCGATCAGCGCCTTTTGCTGTTCGATGTGCTTGGCCAGGTAGCCGACGGCCGGAGAAGCCGAGGCCGGACGGCCGGCGTAGGCGAGCTTCTGGCCTTCCTTCATGTTCTCGTACAGGTGGTGCTGTATGTAGAACCACGGCCCTTGGTTTTGCGGCTCATCCTGCACCCAGATGACTTCGGACGCCTTGGCGTACTTGCGCAGCTCTGCCTCGAAGGCCTTGTGCGGGAACGGATACAGCTGCTCGACGCGGATGATGGCCACGTGCTTGGCCTCGCGCTCGCGGCGGGCGTTGACCAGGTCGTAGTAGACCTTGCCCGAGCAGACGAGCACGCGCTTGACCGAGGCGGCCTCGATCGTTTCGTCGACCTCGCCGATCACGGTCTTGAAGCTGCCGCTGGCCAGGTCCGTCAGCGGCGAGCCGGCATCCTTGTTGCGCAGCAGCGACTTGGGCGTGAAGATGACCAGAGGCTTGCGGAACGGCCGGATCATCTGGCGACGCAGCAGGTGGAAGATCTGCGCGGCGGTAGTCGGCTGCACGGCCTGGATGTTGTTGTCCGCGCACAGCTGCAGGAAGCGCTCGATGCGCGCCGACGAGTGTTCCGGGCCCTGGCCTTCATAGCCGTGCGGCAGCATCAGCGTCAGCCCGGATTGGCGGCCCCACTTGGCCTCGCCCGAGACGATGAACTGGTCGATGACGACCTGGGCGCCGTTGGCGAAGTCGCCGAATTGGGCTTCCCAGATGGTCAGCGTGTTGGGCTCGGCGGTCGAATAGCCGTACTCGAAACCCAAGACCGCCTCTTCGGACAGGACCGAGTCGATGACCGTGAAAGGCGCCTGCCCTTCGGATACGTTTTGCAGCGGAATGTAGGTGCCGTCGTCCCAGCGCTCGCGGTTCTGGTCGTGCAGCACGGCGTGGCGGTGCGTGAAGGTGCCGCGGCCGGAGTCCTGCCCGGTGATACGCACGGCGTAGCCAGAAGCCACCAGGCTGGCGAACGCGAGGTGTTCGCCCATGCCCCAGTCGAGGTTCATCTCGCCGCGGGCCATGGCGCGCCGGTCATTGAGCAGCTTGGCCACCAGCGGATGCACCGTGAAGCCTTCGGGCACCGTCGTGATGCGCTCGCCCAGGCGCTTGAGCTCGGCCAGCGGCACGGCCGTGTCGGCCTGGTCGGTCCACTTCGCGCCGATGAACGGCGACCAGTCGATGGCGTACTTGCTCTTGTAGTCGGTCAGCACGGGCTCGATGGTGCGGCGACCGTCCTCCATGTACTGGCGGTAGTCCTTGACCATCTGGTCCGGCTCGTCCGGGGCGAGCACGCCCTGGGCCACCAGCTTGTCGGCGTAGAGCTTGCGGGTGCCGGGGTGCTGGCTGATGCGCTTGTACATCAGCGGCTGGGTCAACGAAGGCGTGTCCTGCTCGTTGTGGCCCAGCTTGCGGAAGCAGACGATGTCGACCACCACGTCGTGGTGGAAGGCGTGGCGGTACGCCAGCGCGAGCTGGGTGACGAAGACCACGGCTTCCGGATCGTCGCCGTTGACGTGGAAGACTGGCGCTTCGATCATCTTGACCACGTCCGTGCAGTACAGCGTCGAGCGCGAGTCACGCGGGTCGGACGTGGTGAAGCCGATCTGGTTGTTGATGACGATGTGCACCGTGCCACCCGTGCCGTAGCCACGGGTCTGGGCAAGGTTGAGCGTTTCCATCACGACGCCCTGGCCCGCGAAGGCCGCGTCGCCGTGCACCAGCACGGGCAGGACCTGGCGGCCTTCCTTGTCGCCGCGGCGCTCCTGGCGCGCGCGCGCGCTGCCTTCGACCACGGGGTTGACGATTTCCAGGTGCGAGGGGTTGAAGGCCAGCGACAGGTGCACGGGCCCGCCGCGGGTGGACAGGTCGCTCGAGAAACCGTTGTGGTACTTGACGTCGCCGTCGGTCAGGTTGTCGGCGTGCTTGCCTTCGAACTCGGCGAACAGGTCGGCGGGCATCTTGCCCATGATGTTGACCAGCATGTTCAGGCGACCGCGGTGGGCCATGCCCACGACGATTTCCTGAACGCCGGTCTCGCCGGCCATGTTGACCAGCTCGTCCATGGCGGCAATGAAGCTTTCGCCGCCTTCGAGCGAGAAGCGCTTCTGCCCGACGTACTTGGTGTGGAGGTAGCGCTCCAGGCCCTCGGCTTCGGTCAGCTGCTGCAGGATGTGGCGCTTGCGTTCCGGCGAGAAGCTGGGCGTGCCCAGGGTCGATTCCAGGCGCTCCTGGATCCAGCGCTTGGCCGCCGGATCGGAAATGTGCATGAACTCGACGCCGATGGTGCGGCAGTACGTATCGCGCAACGCCTTCAGGATGTCGCGAAGCGTCATCGTGCTGGCGGTCGTGAAGTACGTATTGGTGGCCGCGTAGACCTGGTCGAGGTCGGCTTCGGTCAGGCCGTAGAAGGCCGGGTCGAGCTCGGGAATGTTGGGGCGGTCCTGCCGCTTGAGTGGATCGAGGTCGGCCCAGCGCGATCCGAGCGACCGATAGGCCGCGATCAGCGACTGGACGGCAACCTGCTTGCTGGCGACCGTCAGGTCGGCCTCGCGCGCGACCGGCGCAAAACCGCCGCTGCGCGCGCGTTGGGCGAACGACTGGACGATGGGCGCATGGGCCTGGTCGCGGGTGGATTCCTGCCCATCCGCGGCGGGCAAGTGCTGCAGCTGGTCGAAGTATTCGCGCCAGTTCTCAGGGACGGAGCCGGGGTTGTCGAGATAGGCTTCGTAGAGCTCCTCGACGTACGGAGCGTTGCCCCCGAACAGATAGGAGGTAGATAAGGATTCGGTTTCCGATGACATGTCTATTACGCTTCACCTTGCCGGGTGCTTCACCCGTTACGATGCAGGAAAACCTTCCGCGACACGGCTTCACCGATTAGCGGATAGCGGGGGGCAGAAGGCGCTTGATAGCCTCTAGGGCACGCCATATGCAAGACAGCGTCGGCACGGAGCGCCCTAGGCCATGGCGCCAGTATAGCCCCTTCGATGCGACTTTGTCCGGCCGAAATCGGGCCGCCGGCGGCCTACGCCACCGGCAGGGCGGTCTGGTACTTGACCTGCTTGAGCGCGAAACCCGAGCGGATGTTCTTGACGCCCGGAATGCGGGTCAGGTGGCTGACGATGAACCGCTCCAGCGCCTGCATGTCCGGCACCACCACGCGCAGCAGGTAATCGGCATCGCCCGTCATCAGGTAGCACTCCATGACTTCCGGGTAGTCGGCCATGGCCTTCTGGAAGCGCGCCAGTTCCGAGTCGATCTGCTTTTCCAGGCTGACCTGGATGAAGACGTTCAGGTTCAGCCCCAGCTTGACCGGGTCGGCGAGCGCCACATAGCGGCGAATCACGCCGGCACGCTCCAAGGCCTTGACGCGCGCCAGGCATGGCGAGGGGGACAGGTGCACCCGCCGGGCCAGTTCCACGTTGGTGATGCTGCAATCGTTCTGGAGGATCTCCAGGATGCGGCGGTCCGTGGGATCGATCGAAGGCATTTTTGTCTCCCAGATTGACCAATTGCAGCATGATATGCCGCAAATACCTGTTGGAACTATCATTTTCGGCGACCCATGCCGCGCGCGCGGGGCTACGATGGCAGCAAAGGAGGAGACGCGCCATGCATCCCAGAGACCTGCCTGCCGGGCTGTCCGACCCAGCCGATATCGATCCCCAAGAAACCGCCGAATGGTGCGACGCGCTGGCCGCCCTGGTGCAGCATGCCGGCCCGCAGCGCGCGGCCTTCGTGCTGGATCGGCTGGCCCAGCAGGCCAGCGCGCTGGGCGTGCGCAGCGCCGGCCGCATCCGCACTCCCTACCTGAACACCATCCCGGTGGACGAACAGCCGCCCTACCCCGGCGACCTCGACCTGGAGCGGCGCCTGGCCTCGATCAACCGCTGGAATGCCCTGGCCATGGTGGTGCGCGCCAACAAAGCCTACGGGGAGCTGGGCGGCCACATCGCCAGCTATGCCTCGGCCGCCGACCTTTTCGAGGTCGGGTTCAACCATTTCTTTCGCGCCGGCGAGAACGGCGACCTGGTCTTCATGCAGCCGCACTCGGCGCCCGGCATCTACGCGCGCGCCTTCCTGGAGGGGCGGCTGGGCGAGGCCGACCTGGCGTGCTTCCGCCGCGAAGTAGCCGCCCCTGGCATGGGCGCGCGAGGCTTGTCGTCCTACCCCCACCCTTGGCTGATGCCGGACTTCTGGCAGTTTCCCACCGGGTCCATGGGCATTGGCCCGATCAACGCCATCTACCAGGCCCGCTTCATGCGCTATTTGCAGCACCGGGGATTGCTGCCTGCGTCGGACCGCCGGGTGTGGGGCATTTTCGGCGACGGCGAGATGGACGAGCCCGAGGCCGTCGCCGCGCTGACGCTGGCCGCCCGCGAGGGCCTGGACAACCTGGTCTTCGTCATCAACTGCAACCTGCAGCGCCTGGACGGCCCGGTGCGCGGCAACGGCCGCATCGTCGACGAACTGGAAACACTCTTTTCCGGCGCCGGCTGGAACGTCATCAAGGTGCTCTGGGGCTCGGACTGGGACCCGCTATTTGCCCGCGACCGCACCGGCGCCCTGGCGCGCGCCTTCGCGCGCACCGTCGACGGCCAGTTCCAGACCTTTGCGGCCAAGGACGGCGCCTACAACCGCCAGCACTTTTTCGGCGCGGATCCCGAGCTGGCCGCCCTGGTGGCCGATTGGAGCGACGACGCCATCGACCGCCTGCACCGGGGCGGCCACGACATGGTCAAGATCTATGCCGCCTACCACCGCGCAGTGCGGCATCGCGGACAACCCACCGTGATCCTGGCCCAGACCAAGAAAGGCTACGGCATGGGCCAGGCCGGCCAGGGTCGCATGACGACCCACCAGCAGAAAAAGCTCGACGCCGACGCGCTGCTGGCTTTCCGCGACCGGTTCGCCCTGCCGCTGTCGGACGAAGACTGCCTGGCGCTGAAGTTCTACCGCCCGGCCGACGACAGCCCCGAGGTGCGCTATGCCCAGGAACGGCGCGCCACGCTGGGCGGCCCCCTGCCCGCGCGGCGCGGCGCGGCACCCGCGCTGGCCGTGCCGCCGGCGCAGGATTGGGGCCGCTTCGCCCTGCAGCCCGGTGGCAAGGAGATGTCCAGCACGATGGCGGTGGTGCGCATGCTGTCGCAGCTGCTCAAGGACCCCGCGCTCGGCCCGCGCATCGTGCCCATCGTCGCCGACGAGGCACGCACCTTCGGCATGGCCAACCTGTTTCGCCAGGTCGGCATTTATTCGTCGCAAGGACAGCTGTACGAACCCGAGGATATCGGCTCGGTCCTGTATTACCGCGAGGCGCGCGACGGGCAGATCCTGGAGGAAGGCATCACCGAGGCCGGCGCGATGTCGTCCTGGACGGCCGCAGGCACGAGCTACTCCACGCACGGCCTGGCCATGCTGCCGTGCTACATCTACTACTCCATCTTCGGCTTCCAGCGCGTGGGCGACCTGATCTGGGCTGCCGCCGACCAGCGCGTGCGTGGCTTCTTGATCGGCGCCACCTCCGGGCGCACGACGCTGGGTGGTGAAGGCCTGCAACACCAGGACGGTGCCAGCCATTTGATCGCCACCACCGTGCCGAACTGCCGCGCCTACGACCCGGCCTACGCCTACGAGCTGGCCACGCTGCTCGAGCACGGCATGCGCCGCATGCTCGACGAACGCCGCGACGAGTTCTACTACCTGACCGTCACCAACGAATCGTTGCCGCAGCCGGACATGCCCGAAGGCCAGGACGTGCGCGACGGCATCGTGCGCGGCCTGTACCGCGTGCACGCCGCGCAGGGCGACGCGCAAGTCCGCCTGCTGGGCGCCGGGCCCATGCTGGCCGAGGCGCTGAAAGCGGCGGACACGCTGGCCCGCGACCATGGCGTGGCTGCCGAGGTCTGGAGCGTGACCAGCTTTTCGGAGCTGGCCCGCGATGGCCACGCTTGCGAGCGCGCGCGGCTGCTCGGGCTGCCCGGCGGCGAGCCCTGGGTGGCGCGGCAGCTGGGTGGAGCCCGCCTGCCCACGGTGGCCGCCAGCGACTACGTGCGCGCCGTGCCCGAGCAAATCCGTGCGTGGATCCCCGGCCCCTACCGTACCCTGGGCACCGACGGCTTTGGGCGCAGCGACACGCGCGCCGCCCTGCGCGACTTTTTCGAGGTCGGCAGCCAGTGGATCGTGCTCGCGGCGCTGGAGTTGCTGGCGCGTGAACCGGGCGCCAGCGTCGATCCCGCGTCAGTGCAGGCGCTGCGCGCGGCGCTCGGCGCCCAGGGCCGGACAGCGCCGCCCTGGGAACGGTAAGCCGGCAGACTGCCCCGCCCGCCCTCGAGGGCGGGCGCCTTCGCGCCCCTGCTGCCGCGCGTCGCAGCAGTTAGCTGCGACGCAACATGCCGTCGACGCCATTTCCTGTTCAAATAGCCGCCCATGCCGAAATTCCGGCACCGCAGGGCGCGCCCGGCAACGGGCGCGCCGATTCCTTTTTTGCCGCGACAGACGGCGCAACGCAGCACTGACACCTTAGCTTCTCCATGGATGACACCCTGACCAAGCTGGCGCTCGACTACCACGCCAACCCCACCCCTGGAAAAATTTCCGTCACCCCGACCAAGACGCTGGCCAACCAGGACGACCTGTCGCTGGCCTACTCTCCCGGGGTCGCCGCCGCCTGCATGGCGATCCACGGCGAAGGCGATGCCGCCGCCGCCCGCTATACCTCGCGCGCCAACCTGGTGGGCGTCATCACCAACGGCACGGCCGTGCTGGGCCTGGGCAACATCGGCCCGCTCGCGGCCAAGCCCGTCATGGAGGGCAAAGGGTGCCTGTTCAAGAAGTTCGCCGGCATCGACGTCTTCGACATCGAGCTGGCCGAACGTGACCCGGACAAGCTGGTCGACATCATCGCCGCGCTGGAACCCACGCTCGGCGGCATCAACCTCGAGGACATCAAGGCGCCCGAGTGCTTCTACATCGAGAAGAAGCTGCGCGAGCGCATGAAGATTCCCGTCTTTCATGACGACCAGCACGGCACGGCCATCATCTCGGCCGCGGCCATCATCAACGGCCTGAAGGTGGTCGGCAAGCAGATCGGCGACGTGCGCCTGGTCTGCTCGGGTGCGGGCGCCGCCGCCATCGCCTGCCTGGACCTGCTGGTCCATCTCGGCATCCGCCGTGAAAACATCTTCGTGGTCGACTCGCGCGGCGTGATCTGGGAAGGCCGCGAAGAAAACATGGAGCCCAACAAGCGCCGCTATGCGCAAAGGACCGATGCGCGCACGCTGGCCGACGTCGTTGCAGGCGCCGACATCTTCCTGGGCTGCTCGACCGCCGGGGTGCTGACCGCCGACATGGTCAAGACCATGGCGGCCAAGCCGCTAATCCTGGCGCTGGCCAACCCCGAGCCCGAAATCCGCCCCGAGGTCGCCAAGGCTGCGCGCCCGGACTGCATCATCGCCACCGGCCGCTCGGACTACCCCAACCAGGTCAACAACGTCCTGTGCTTCCCCTTCATTTTCCGCGGGGCGCTGGATGCCGGCGCCACGCGCATCACCGAGGAGATGAAGCTCGCCTGCGTCAAGGCCATCGCGGAACTGGCCGAAGCCGAGCAGAACGACGAAGTCGCCCTGGCCTACGCTGGCCAGGAACTGACCTTCGGTCCGGACTACATCATCCCCAAGCCGTTCGATCCGCGCCTGATCGTACGCATCGCGCCCGCCGTGGCCCAAGCTGCGGCCGAATCGGGCGTGGCCACGCGCCCCATCGAGGACATCGAGGCCTATCGCCAGAAGCTGATGGGCTTCGTCTACCACTCCGGCCAGCTGATGCGCCCGCTATTCCAGCAGGCCAAGCAGGCACCCAAGCGCGTGATCTACGCCGACGGCGAAGACGAGCGCGTGCTGCGCGCGGTGCAGACGGTCGTCGACGAAGGCTTGGCCCAGCCCATCCTGGTCGGCCGCCCCTCGGTCATCGAGATGCGCATCAAGAAATTCGGCCTGCGGCTGGCCGCCGGCAAGAACATCGAGATCGTCGACCCCGAAGACGATTCGCGCTTTAACGAGACCTGGTCGGCCTACTACAAGCTGCGCGGTCGCGAAGGCGTAACGCCGACGATCGCCAAGGCCATGGTCCGCAAGCACAACACGCTGATCGGCGCCATGCTGCTGCGCCGGGGCGATGCCGACGCGCTGCTGTGCGGCGTGGCCAGCCGCTACGACAATCAGCTGCGCTACGTCGACGAGGTCATCGGCCGCAAGCCGGGCGTGCTGGCCTATGGCGCGCTCAATGTGCTGATGCTGCCCAACCAGACGCTGTTCATCACGGACACGCACGTCAACGAAAACCCCTCGGCCGAAGAGATCGCCGACATCACCATCCAGGCGGCCCAGGAAATGCAGCGCTTTGGCGTAGTGCCCAAGGTCGCGCTGTTGTCGCACTCGAACTTCGGCAGCCGCCCGTCCGAATCCTCGCGCAAGATGGCACGCGCGCGCCAGCTCCTGCAGGAGCGTGCGCCCGATCTGGAAGTCGACGGCGAGATGCACGCCGACGCCGCGCTGTCGGAGAAAATCCGCATGATGGCCTATCCGGACAGCACACTGGCCGGCCCGGCCAACCTGTTGGTGATGCCCAACCTGGACGCGGGCAACATCACCTACAACATGCTCAAGATGACCGGCAGCAACGGCGTGGCGATGGGCCCCATCCTGCTGGGCGCGGCGCGTCCCGTGCACATCCTGACCACCAGCGCCACGGTGCGCCGCATCGTCAACATGACCGCGCTGGCCGTGGTCGATGCGCAGCAGGAGGCCGGGCAGGCCTAAGGCCTGCCGCGACCCGCTGGCCGCCGACGCGTGGCCGGCGGGCCCGGCCACTTTCCCCCGCCCGCCGGGCGGTGCGCACGGCGGGCTATGATTTGCGCCGTACGCGGACGATCCGCCCATCCACGGGAATCCGACATGACCCAAGACGCCTTGCTGGCCTGGCTGCACTACCTGGCCATCTTCGTCCTGATCGTCGCGCTCACGGCCGAGGCCGTGCTGCTGCGGCCCGGCCTGGGAGCCGCGACGATCCGCCGGCTGGCCAACTATGACCGGCTATACCTGGTCGCTGCGCTGGCCGTGCTGGCCACCGGCGGGCTGCGCCTGTCCCTGGGCGCCAAGGGCATGGCGTTCTACCTTGCCAACCCTTGGTTTCACGCCAAGATCGGCCTGTTCGTGCTCATCGGCCTGTGCTCGATCCCGCCGACCATCGCCTTCCTGCGCTGGCGGCGCCAGGCCGGCGCCGCGGACTTTTCCCCGCCGGACGGCGAAGTGACCCGCGCCCGCCGCTGGGTCATGGTCGAAACGCACCTCATCGTGCTGCTGCCACTGTTTGCCGCGCTGATGGCGCGCGGCGTGTCGATGTAGGCGGCCGCGCGCGTGGAGGGCATCTACCTGGTCGTCGGCCTGGGCGCTGCGCTTGCGGCATTCGTCCAAGGATTGGCCGGATTCGGCTTCGGCCTGACCGCCATGTCGGTCTGGGCCTGGACGCTGGAGCCCCAGCTGGCGGCCGTACTGGCGGTGTTCGGCGGCTTGGCCGGCCAGGTGCTCGCCGCCTGCACGGTGCGCCGCGGCCTGGCATTCGGCCTCCTATGGCCGTTCATCGCCGGCGGCTTGGCCGGGGTGCCGCTAGGGACTTGGCTGCTGCCCTACCTGGATGCCGCCTGGTTCAAGGCCATCGTCGGCGCGATACTGGCGCTGTGGTGCCCGGCCATGCTGTTATCGGCCAACCTGCCCCGCATCTCGGCGGATAACCGCCTGGCCGATGCCGCAATAGGCATGGCCGGCGGCGTCATGGGCGGCCTGGGTGGATTCACTGGCCTGCTTCCGACCCTATGGTGCACGCTGCGCGGCATGGGCAAGGACGCGCAGCGCGCGATCATCCAGAACTTCAACCTGGCGATGCTGGCCGTGGCGATGTCGCTCTACCTGGCCCGCGACATGGTCACGCGCCCCATGCTGCCACTGTTTGCGCTGGTGCTGCCGGCCATCCTGCTGCCCGCTCTGGCCGGTTCGCGCGTGTATGCGCGCATCAGCGACGCCGCCTTCCGGCGCGTGGTGCTGGCGCTCTTGACGGCATCGGGCGCGGCCATGCTGGCCTCGGGCTTGGCCACGCTGCTGGCCCGTGGCAGCTAAGGCGCCTTCCAGCCGCGCGCCGTTTCCCGCCGCCCGCCACGTTTTTCCCCACGCAGGCATGAAAAAAGCCCCGGGACGAGGCCCCCGGGGCTTCCGGCATTTGGCGCCGGGCGTACGGCGCCCGGCGGACCGCATCAGCGCTTGTCGCGCGGCGGCACCTGGCGCGGCGCGTGGCCCGTAAAGAGCTGGCGCGGACGGCCGATCTTGTAGTCGGGGTCGGACAGCATCTCGTTCCACTGGGCAATCCAGCCGACGGTGCGGGCGAGCGCGAAGATGGCGGTGAACAGCGACGTCGGAATGCCGATCGCACGCTGCACGATGCCCGAGTAGAAGTCGACGTTGGGATACAGCTTGCGCTGCACGAAGTAGTCGTCTTCCAGGGCGATGCGCTCGAGCTCCATGGCGAGCTTGAACAGCGGGTCGTTCTCCAGCCCGAGCGCGGCGAGCACTTCCTTGCAGGTTTCCTGCATCAGCTTGGCGCGCGGGTCGTAGTTCTTGTAGACGCGGTGGCCAAAGCCCATCAGGCGCACGCCCGAGCTCTTGTCCTTGACCTTTTCCATGAACTCGCCAACCTTGGCCACGCCGCCGTTGGCCTGCAGCTCTTCGAGCATTTGCAGGCAAGCCTCGTTGGCGCCGCCGTGGGCCGGGCCCCACAGGCAGGCCACGCCCGCCGCGATCGCCGCGAACGGGTTGGTGCCCGACGAACCGCACAGCCTGACGGTAGAGGTCGACGCGTTCTGCTCGTGGTCGGCATGCAGGATGAAGATCCGGTCCAGCGCGCGCTCGACCACTTCATTGACCTTGTATTCCTCGCACGGCGTGGCGAACATCATGCGCAGGAAGTTGCCCGTATAGGACAGGTCGTTCTGCGGGTAGATGAAGGGTTGGCCCTGCGAATACTTGTACGCCATGGCCACCAGCGTGGGCATCTTGGCGATCAGGCGGATGGCCGAGATGTGGCGGTGCTGGGCGTTGGTGATGTCGGTCGAGTCGTGGTAGAAGGCCGACAACGCACCCACCAGGCCGGTCAGCACGGCCATGGGGTGGGCGTCTCGACGGAAACCGCGCAGGAAGAAGTGCAGCTGCTCGTTCACCATCGTGTGGTGCGTCACCTGCCAGTCGAAGTCCTTCTTCTGCTCGGCATTGGGCAACTCACCGTTCAGGATCAGGTAGCAGACATCCAGGAAGTCGCAGCTGACGGCCAGCTGCTCGATCGGGTAGCCGCGATACAGCAGCTCACCCTTGTCGCCATCGATATAAGTAATCGACGAGGCGCAGGCCGCGGTCGACAAAAAGCCCGGGTCGAACGTGAACATGCCCGTCTGACTGTACAGCTTGCGGATGTCGATCACGTCCGGGCCGATGGTGCCCTCATAGATGGGAAACTCCACCGCAGGCGTGTTGTCAGAAAAACTTAGCGTCGCTTTCTTGTCAGACAGTTTCATCGTTGTCCTCGTCAAATATTCATAGTTCGCGCATGCGGGCAAGAATCGCGCGCACTTCGGGCGTATCCAGCTCGCCTTGCGGCTCGGCGCGGGCAAGCAGCAGGTCCAGCAGGTCGTTGTCGTCCAGCTCGAACAGCCGCGTCAGCACTGCGACGTCCTGATCGGTCAACTGCGCCTCGTAGGCGTCCAAGTAGCGGGTGATGATCAGGTCGTTCTCGAGCAGGCCGCGCCGCGCCCGCCAGCGCAGCCGCGCCCGATCCCTTTCGTCCAACCCGGTCATCCCCGCCGCTCCCGTCTAGACCGCCCGGCGGACCATCAGTTCCTTGATCTTGCCGATGGCGCGCGTGGGGTTCAGCCCCTTCGGGCAGACGTCCACGCAGTTCATGATGGTGTGGCAACGGAACAGGCGGTACGGGTCTTCCAGGTTGTCCAGGCGCTCGCCGGTGGCCTCGTCACGGCTGTCGGCGATGAAGCGATAGGCCTGCAGCAAGCCGGCCGGGCCGACGAACTTGTCCGGATTCCACCAAAACGACGGGCAGGACGTCGAACAGCACGCACACAAGATGCACTCGTACAGGCCGTCGAGTTCCTCGCGCGCCTCGGGCGACTGCAGGCGCTCCTTCTCGGGAGGCGGCGTGCCGTTGATCAGGTACGGACGGATCGAGTGGTACTGGTTGAAGAAGTGTGTCATGTCCACGATCAGGTCGCGGATCACGGGCAGCCCGGGCAGCGGCTTCAGGACGATGGGCTCCTTCAAGTCGCGCAGGTTGGTGATGCACGCCAGGCCGTTCTTGCCGTTGATGTTCATGGCGTCGGAGCCGCACACGCCTTCGCGGCAGGAGCGGCGCAGCGCCAGGCTGTCATCGACGTCGTTCTTGATGCGGACCAGGGCGTCGAGCAGCATCTTGTCGGTGGGCTGCAGCTCGACTTCCAGCTTCTGCATGTACGGGCGCTCGTCCTTGTCAGGATCGTAGCGGTAGATCTCGAACTTCACGATACGTTTGGTGCTCATGCCGGCATCCTGCTTAGAAAGTGCGCGCCTTGGGCGGGAAGCTCTCGACCGTCAGGGGCTTCATCTGGACCGGCTTGTAGTCCAGGCGGCTGCCCTCGGAATACCAGAGCGTGTGGCGCAGCCAGTTCTCGTCGTCGCGGTTGGGGTGATCGTCCAGCGCGTGCGCGCCGCGGCTCTCGGTGCGGTTGGCAGCCGACTTGATCGTGGCGCGGGCGACTTCGGTCATGTTGGCCAGTTCCAGGGCCTCGACGCGCGCGGTGTTGAACACCTTGGACTTGTCCTTGAACGCCACGTACTCGGCCTGCTTGGCAAGCTCCTCGATCCGCTCCACGCCTTCGTTGAGCAGCTTGAGCGTGCGGAACACGCCGCAGTGGCGCTGCATGGTGTTGCGGATGTTGTTGGCCACGTCCTGCACCTTCTCGCCGCTGGTGCGCGACTCCAGCTTGTTGATGCGGTCCAGGGAGTATTCCAGGGACTCCTTGGGCAGCGGCTGGTGCGAGCGCTGTCGCTCCAGGTGCGAGGCGACGATGTGGTTGCCTGCGGCACGGCCGAAGACGACCAGGTCCAGCAGCGAGTTGGTGCCCAGGCGGTTGGCGCCATGCACCGACACCGCAGAGCATTCGCCGATGGCGTACAGGCCGTTGACGACCTTGTTTTCGCCGTTCTTCCATTCCACGACCTGGCCGTGGTAGTTGGCCGGGATGCCGCCCATCTGGTAGTGGATGGTCGGGACCACGGGAATGGGTTCCTTGATCGGATCGACGTTGGCGAACTTGATCGCGATTTCGCGGATCGACGGCAGGCGCTTCATGATGGTTTCAGCGCCCAGGTGGTCGAGCTTGAGCACGACGTAGCTGCCGTCCGGGCCGCAGCCGCGGCCTTCCTTGATCTCCTGGTCCATCGAACGCGAGACGAAGTCGCGCGGGGCCAGGTCCTTGAGCGTGGGCGCATAGCGCTCCATGAAGCGCTCGCCATCCTTGTTCAGCAGGATACCGCCTTCGCCACGGACGCCCTCGGTGATCAGCACGCCCGCGCCCGCCACGCCGGTCGGGTGGAACTGCCAGAATTCCATGTCCTGCAGCGGGATGCCAGCGCGCGCCGCCATGCCCAGGCCGTCGCCGGTATTGATGAAGGCGTTGGTCGAAGCGGCCCAGATGCGGCCGGCGCCACCCGTGGCGAGGACCGTGGCCTTGGCCTCGAGCACGTAGATCTCGCCGGTTTCCATCTCGAGCGCGGTCACGCCCACCACGTCGCCGGCGTCGTTGCGCAGCAGGTCGAGCGCCATCCATTCGACGAAGAACTGGGTGCGCGCCGCGACGTTGCGCTGGTACAGCGTGTGCAGCAGCGCATGGCCGGTACGGTCAGCGGCCGCACAGGCGCGCTGCACGGGCTTTTCGCCGAAGTTGGCGGTGTGCCCGCCGAAGGGGCGCTGGTAGATGGTGCCGTCCGGGTTGCGGTCGAACGGCATGCCGAAGTGTTCCAGTTCGTAGACCGCATTGGGGGCCTCGCGGCACATGAACTCGATGGCGTCTTGGTCGCCCAGCCAGTCCGACCCCTTGACGGTGTCGTACATGTGCCAGTACCAGTTGTCCTCGCTCATATTGCCCAGCGACGCGCCGATGCCGCCTTGCGCGGCAACGGTGTGCGAGCGCGTCGGGAAGACCTTGGACAGGACGGCCACGGACAGGCCCGCCTGGGCCAGCTGCAGGGAGCAGCGCATGCCGGCGCCGCCGGCTCCGACCACCACGACATCAAACTGGCGGCGCGGCAAAGAAGTTTTGACAGCGACCACGGCTTACAGACTCCAGAGGATTTTGGCGAAATACACAACCGACCCGACCAGCCAGAGAATCGTCAGCACCTGCAGCAGCAGGCGAACGCCGGTCGGCTTGACGTAGTCCATCCAGATGTCGCGCACGCCGATCCAGGCATGCCAGGCCAACGCGATGAAGGCCAGCGACGCCAGGATCTGCCCCAGGGGCAGGGCGAACACGGTGAAGGTAAACAGCCCGCGCCAGGCTTCGAAGGTGAAGGCGGGCATGGTGAGCACGCCCACCACCAGGACCAGCGTGTAAACGGCCAGGATGACCGCGGTCACGCGCTGGGCGATGAAATCCATCGTGCCGTAGTGGGCGCCGACCACCAGGCGCTTGTGGCCATAGTTCTTGGAAGACATTACCAGGCTCCGAACAGCTTGAGACCGAACACCACCGTCAGCGCGAGGCTGACGCCGAAGACCACGCCTGCGCTCTTCTGGGCGGACACCTTGTCCAGGCCAACGTGCAGGTCGAGCACCAGATAGCGCAGGCCGGCGCAGAAGTGATGGAGGTAGCCCCAGATCAACACGAGCAGAACGAGCTTGACCAGCGGATTGCCCGCCACCGCCGCCACCTGCGCAAAGGATTCGGCGGAGCCGACGCTCATCGCGAAGATGGGCAGGATGACCAGCGGCAGACAGAGAAACAGGAGCGCGCCGCTGATGCGGTGCAGGATGGAGAGCTTGCCAGCAAGGGGCAGCCGGTAAGTCAATATCTGGGTGATGTTGATGTTGCGAAATTGCGGACGCGGCTTTGCAGCTGAGTCGGGCATGGCGACCTCGTGTCAGTCTATCGAGTGGGCAAACGCTCTATTTTCGCCCATGTAACGGGTTGGTTCAAATCATCCAAAAAAACGCCATCAATTCAAACTATTGCGATAGTGGTAGCGATCGGTCCGGTACAGTCCCCGGCGCACCTCCATCGGGCGGTCGCCATAGGTGTACGAGACGCGGTCGACCTGCAACAGCGGCGTGCCGCTGGCCACGCCCAGCAATTGCGCAGCGTCGTCCGGGGCCGCCACCGCGCGCAACTTTTCGTCGGCGCGCACCATGCTCACGCCGAACTCCGATTCGAATAAACCGTACAACGGACCGCGATAACGCGCCAGCAGCTCCGCGGTCAGCCCCCGGAAAGCCGCGCCCGGCAGCCAGATGTCGTCTACCACGGTGGCCACCCCGCCGAAGGCGAGCAGGCGGCGGATGGCCACGGCACTTTCTCCGGCGCGCAGCTCCAGCGCGCGGGCCACTTCGGCCGGCGCGCGTACGCGCTTGCAGTCGATGATGCGGCTTTCGGCGCGCTGGCCTTCGGCGCCGTCGTCGGCGGCCAGGCGCAGGAAACGGTAGCGTATGCGGGCCTCGTGATGGGTCGCGACGAAAGTGCCCTTGCCCTGGCGGCGCACCAGCAGGTGCTCGGCCGCCAGCTCGTCTATGGCCTTGCGCACGGTGCCCTGGCTGACTTGGAAGCGCGCGGCCAGCTCGAATTCACTGGGGATGGACTCGCCGGGCTTCCATTCGCCGCGGTCGAGCGCCTGCACGATCAGTTGTTTGATCTGGCGGTACAGCGGGCTGAAGGCCGCGCCGCCGGCAGGTCGCGTGCGCACGGTTGCGTCGTCGGTACGGGAATCGGCCATGGCAAAGGGAGCGGGAAAGGCGTATCGGCAAGGCCGCAAGGCGGTGCAGCCGCAAAGCGCCGGGCTGCCGGCCAGTATGCCATAGCGCGCCCGGGCCGGCAGATGTTTTCTTATGTCTTATATAAGATATAAGATAATTGACGTTAACGTAAAGTGCCGATACCATCCCCTGCAACCGGGTCGGCCCGCTTGGCGGGCCGCCGGTAGGTCTCGCGCCGGGCAGCCTGCCGGCGCCAGCCGTTAAACTGCGGGGCGAGGCTTACCTTTTACCCACCTACGGAGAATCACCTATGTCCAAGCCCGCCAAGCGCGTCGCCGTGACCGGCGCCGCCGGCCAAATCGGCTATGCCCTGCTGTTTCGCATCGCTTCGGGCGAGATGCTCGGCAAAGACCAGCCCGTCATCCTTCAGCTGCTCGAGATCCCCGACGAGAAGGCGCAAAAGGCCCTCAAGGGCGTGATGATGGAGCTCGAAGACTGCGCCTTCCCGCTGCTGGCCGGCATGACGGCCCACAGCGATCCGCGCGAGGCGTTCAAGGACGCCGACGTCGCCCTGCTGGTCGGCGCCCGCCCACGCGGCCCCGGCATGGAGCGCAAGGACCTGCTGCAGGTCAACGCCCAGATCTTCACCGCCCAGGGCAAGGCCCTGAACGAAGTCGCCAGCCGCGACGTCAAGGTTCTGGTCGTGGGCAACCCGGCCAACACCAACGCCTACATCGCCATGAAGTCGGCGCCGGACCTGCCCGCCAAGAACTTCACCGCGATGCTGCGCTTGGACCACAACCGCGCGCTGTCCCAATTGGCGGCCAAGGCCAACGTGGCCGTCTCCGACATCGAGAAGCTCATCGTGTGGGGCAACCACTCCCCCACGATGTACCCGGACATCCGCTTCGCGACCGTTGGCGGCAAGAGCCTGAAGGACATGATCAACGACGACGCGTGGAACCGCGACGTCTTCATCCCCACCGTGGGCAAGCGCGGCGCGGCGATCATCGACGCGCGCGGCCTGTCCTCGGCTGCGTCCGCGGCCAACGCGGCGATCGACCACGTGCGCGACTGGGTCCTGGGCAGTAACGGCAAATGGGTCACCATGGGCATCCCCTCGGACGGCTCCTACGGCATCCCCGAAGGGATCATCTACGGCATGCCCGTGACCACCGCCAACGGCGAATACCAGCTCGTGCGCGACCTGGAAATCGACGTCTTCTCGCGTGAGCGCATGGACGCCACCTTGAAGGAGCTCGAGGAAGAGCGCGACGGCGTAAAGGACCTGCTCAAGTAGGCGCTTTTCGCCAGGCGCCGGGGCCGCCCCCGGCGCCGTCGTTGCGCTGGCGCCGGTTCCGTTCGGCAGGCACCCTCTGGAGACAAGCATGTCACGACCCGCATCACCCGGCGCGCTTTTCCGCGCCGCCCTGGCCGAGGAACGGCCGCTGCAGATCATCGGCGCCATCAATGCCAACCACGCCTTGCTGGCCAAGCGGGCCGGCTACCGGGCCATCTACCTGTCCGGCGGCGGCGTGGCGGCCGGCTCGCTCGGCCTGCCCGACCTCGGCATCAACACCCTGGACGACGTATTGACCGACGTGCGCCGCATCACCGACGTTTGCGACCTGCCGCTGCTGGTCGACGTCGATACGGGATTCGGCCCGTCGGCCTTCAACATCGCCCGCACCGTCAAGAGCCTGATCAAGTTCGGCGCGGCCGCCTGCCACATCGAGGACCAGGTCGGCGCCAAGCGCTGCGGCCACCGCCCCGGCAAGGAAATCGTCAGCACCGAGGAAATGGCCGACCGGGTCAAGGCCGCCGTCGACGCCCGTACCGACGACGACTTTTTCGTCATCGCGCGCACCGACGCCATCGCCGTGCATGGAGTCGATGAGGCGCTCGAGCGCGCGCACGCCTGCGTGGCCGCCGGCGCCGACGCGATCTTCGCGGAGGCGGCGTACGACCTGGACACCTACCGGCGCTTTACCGAGGCGCTGGACGTGCCGGTTCTGGCCAACATCACGGAATTCGGCAAGACGCCGCTCTTTACCGTCGAGGAGCTGCGCAGCGCCAACGTCGGCATGGTCCTCTATCCGCTGTCGGCCTTCCGCGCGATGAACAAGGCGGCCGAAATGGTTTACCAGGCGATCCGCCGCGACGGGCACCAGAAAAACGTCATCGATTTGATGCAGACTCGCGAGGAACTGTACGAGCGCATCGGCTACCACGACTACGAGCGCAAGCTCGACGCCTTGTTCGCGCAAGCAAAGGCCAAGTAAAAACTCATCTCACGATCACCCGCCAACGGGAAAGGAGCAGAGACATGAGCACGACGCGCGCAAGCACCGCCAAGACGGAAAAGAAACCCGCCCAGCAGCCGTCCGCCCAGGGCGAGGCACCCGCATTCAAGCCCAAGAAGTCGGTCGCGCTCTCCGGCGTGGTCGCGGGCAATACGGCGCTATGCACGGTGGGCCGGACCGGCAATGACCTGCACTATCGCGGCTACGACATCCTGGACGTGGCCGATGCGTGCGAATTCGAGGAAATCGCCTACCTGCTGGTACACGGCAAGTTGCCCACCCGCGCGGAGCTGCGCGCCTACAAGGCCAAGCTGCGCGCGCTGCGCGGCCTGCCCGCCGAGCTGCAGCACGCGCTCGAGTGCCTGCCGCCGAGCAGCCACCCGATGGACGTCATGCGCACCGCCGTGTCGGTGCTGGGATGCCTGCTTCCCGAAAAGGACGACCACAACACGCCCGGCGCGCGCGACATCGCCGACCGCCTGATGGCCTGCCTGGGTTCGGCGCTGCTTTACTGGTACCACTACAGCCACAACGGCCGGGTCATCGACGTGCAAACCGACGATGACAGCATCGGCGGCCACTTCCTGCACCTGCTGCACGGCGAGAAGCCCTCGGATGACTGGGTCCGGGCGATGCACACCTCGCTCATCCTGTACGCCGAGCACGAATTCAACGCGTCGACCTTCACCGCGCGGGTCATCGCCGGCACGGGATCGGACATGTATTCGGCGATCGCCGGCGCCATTGGCGCGCTGCGCGGGCCCAAGCACGGCGGCGCCAACGAGGTTGCCTTCGAAGTCCAGAAACGCTACGAAACGCCCGACGAGGCCGAGGCAGACATCCGGCGCCGTGTCGAAAACAAAGAAGTCATCATCGGTTTCGGCCACCCGGTCTATACCGTTTCGGACCCGCGCAACAAGGTCATCAAGGAAGTCGCGCGCAAGCTGTCCAAGAAGGCGGGCAACATGAAGATGTTCGACATCGCCGAACGTCTGGAAACGGTCATGTGGGATATCAAGAAGATGTTCCCCAACCTGGACTGGTTCTCGGCGGTGAGCTACCACATGATGGGCGTGCCAACGTCGATGTTCACGCCGCTGTTCGTCATCGCCCGCACCGCCGGCTGGGCCGCCCACATCATCGAGCAGCGCATCGACAACAAGATCATCCGGCCCACGGCCAACTACGTCGGCCCCGAAGACCGCAAGTTCGTGCCCATCGACAAGCGCAAGTAAGCGACATACGACCGATACGTTCGACAGGAATTTCCCATGTCCGCCCACATTTCCAACGTCCGTCCGGACCCCGACCAGGTGCTGGTCGACATCGCCGACTACGTCATCAACTACGAAATCAAGAGCCCGCTCGCCTACGAGACGGCGCGCAACTGCCTGATCGACACGTTGGGCTGCGGCCTGGAGGCCCTGGAGTATCCCGCGTGCACCAAGCTGCTCGGGCCCATCGTGCCCGGCACCATCGTGCCCAACGGCGCCAAGGTGCCCGGCACCCAGTTCCAACTCGATCCCGTGCAGGCCGCCTTCAACATCGGCGCCATGATCCGCTGGCTGGACTTCAACGACACGTGGCTGGCCGCCGAATGGGGACACCCCTCGGACAACCTCGGCGGCATCCTGGCCACGGCCGATTGGCTCTCGCGCAATGCCGTGGCCGCCGGCAAGCAGCCGCTGACCATGCGCGACGTGCTCACCGCCATGATCAAGGCGCATGAAATCCAAGGCTGCATCGCGCTGGAGAACTCCTTCAACAAGGTCGGCCTGGACCATGTGGTGCTGGTCAAGGTCGCCTCCACCGCGGTGGTCGCGCAAATGCTGGGGCTGACCCGCGACGAGATCATCGACGCGGTGTCGCTGGCCTGGGTCGACGGACAAAGCCTGCGGACCTACCGGCACGCGCCCAACACCGGCAGCCGCAAGAGCTGGGCCGCCGGCGACGCGACCAGCCGCGCCGTGCGGCTGGCGCTGATGGTGCGCGCCGGCGAAATGGGCTATCCGTCGGTGCTCACGGCCAAGACCTGGGGGTTCTATGATGTGCTGTTCAAGGGCCAACCGTTCAAGTTCCAGCGCCCTTACGGCAGCTACGTCATGGAAAACGTGCTGTTCAAGATCTCCTTCCCCGCCGAGTTCCACGCGCAAACCGCGGTCGAATGCGCCATGCAGATCCACCGCAAGATGGCCGAAACCGGCAAGCGTGCCGAAGACATCAAGCGCATCACCGTGCGCACCCATGAGGCGTGCGTGCGCATCATCGACAAGAAGGGGCCGCTGCATAATCCGGCCGACCGCGACCACTGCGTGCAGTACATGGTGGCCGTTCCCCTCCTGTTCGGCCGGCTGACGGCGGCCGACTACGAAGACGACGTCGCGGCCGATCCGCGCATCGACGCGCTGCGCGAAAAAATCGTCTGCGTCGAAGATCCGGCATTCACGCGCGACTACCACGACCCGGACAAGCGCTCGATCCCCAACGCGCTGACGGTGGAATTCAACGACGGCTCCAAGTTCGACGAAATCGTCTGCGAATATCCCATCGGCCACCGTCGCCGCCGCGACGAGGGTATCCCGCTGCTGGAGGCCAAATTCCGCACCAACCTGGCCCGCCGCTTCCCCGCCAAGCAGCAAAAGCGCATCCTGGACGTATCGTTAGACCAGCAAAAGCTCGAGGCCATGCCGGTGCACGAATACGTCGACCTGTACGTCATCTAAAGGCGTTCGCCTGTTAGCGCGCCGGGCGGTACGTCCGGCGCGCGTTAGAATGCGGCGCATGCTGTCCGCCTACCTTCCCGTCGTCCTGCGCATCGCCTTCACGGTGCTGGTGACTTGCGTGTCCGTGACCGTGATCTCGGGCATCTACCTTTACCTGTTCAAGCTGCGCCGCGCCAACGAGGTGATGCAGCACCCTTACCTGAAACACGCGCCGTTCGATCGCTTACCCGTGGGCGTGCGGGCGGCCATCCTGCTGGACTACTTTTTTCGCCTGGCCATGCCCCGCAGCCAATTCTGGCTGGTCGGCCATGCCAACCGGCAGCTTGCCCACGTCAACCCCGACAAGGTGCCTGTCGACGTGAAATGGCCGATACTGGGGTTTTGGGGCGGCTGCTGGCTCGGCATCGTCGCGATGCTGGTCCTGTGGCTATGCCTGTTCCTGGGCGCCGCGGCCTGAAGGCCGGCCTAGAGCCGTGCACGCCCCTCGGCGCGAATCGCATCCGGAGATGCCCATGACGACCCTGCCCGTCGAACACGACACCGCCCGCCATCGATTCGTTGCCGTCGTCGACGGCCACGAATGCGTACTGGACTACGTCTTGCAAGGCCAAACCATGGTGATCACCCATACGGGCGTGCCCCAAGAGGTGGGCGGCCGTGGCATCGCCGCGGCGCTGACCGAAACGGCTTTGTCGACCGCGCGCCAACAGGGCTGGAAGGTTTCGCCGATATGCGCGTACGCGGCGGCCTACATGCGCCGCCACCCGGACACCCATGATTTGCTCGCCTGAGCGTTTGCTCGCCTGAACGCCTAGGGGCGCGGCAGCTGCGCCAGGCGTCCCGCGTAGACGTTCAGCGCCAGGCCGCCCATCACCAGGCCCGCGGCCGCCAGCTTCCAGCCGGGCAACGCCTCGCCGAGCAGGACGGCCGAGGCCATCATCCCGAAGATGGGAATCAGCAACGCGAGCGGGGTAACCGTGGCCGCCGGATGCCTGGCCTGCAGCCAATTCCACGCGCCGAATCCGTACAGCGTATTGCCCACCGCCTGCCATAGCACGGCCGCCCATGCCTGGGGGCCGGCGCCGGCCAGTGCGTGCACGACCGTGGCAGGGCCTTCGAACAACAGGCTGATCGCCAGCAGCGGCGGCACGGCGAATGCGCTCGACCAGACCATCAGCGCCAGCATGTCTATGCGCCCGGCCCGGCGCACCAATATGTTGGCTACCGCCCACGACATGCCGCCGCACAGTACCAGCGCCACCCCAAACGGCGTGACCGAGGTATCGGGATCGACGGCGCTGCCCCAGGCAACCACGCCATACCCGACCGCTGCCAATGCCAGCGCCGCCCACTGCGGCACGGACGGGCGCTCCCCCTTGAAAAACGCCGTCAGCGCGATGGTGAAAAAGACCTGGGCCTGCACCACCAGCGACGCGAGCCCAGCCGTGATGTCCGCCCGCATCGCCCAATAAACCAGGCCGAACTGGCCCACGCCTATCAGCAGGCCCACGCCGGCCATCGTCGCCCAGGACGTGGACGGACGCTTGACGAACGCCACCCACGGCAGCACGCACAACGCAAAGCGCAGCGTGGCAAACAGGAAGGGGGGCAGGTCCGCCAGCGCCCACTTGATCACCACGAAGTTGGTGCCCCAGATGAAGACGACCGACAGGGCCAACAGCAGGTGCGCAACGGGCATGCGTCGGCCTGCCTCAAGGAGCAGGATTCGGGTGGCGCGCGTGGATCTCCTCGATCCCGTCCAGGACCTCCTGGGACAGCGTCACATCCACGCTGGCGATGTTTTCCTTCAATTGCTCGAGCGTGGTGGCGCCGATCAGGTTGCTGGTGACGAAGGGCCGCTGGTTGACCCAGGCCAGCGCCATCTGCGCCGGCGACAGGCCGTGCGCGCGCGCCAGCTCGACGTAGGCGCGTGCGGCAGCCTCGGCCTGCGGCTTGCTGTAGCGGTCAAAGCGCGTGAAAAGGGTCAGCCTCGCCCCGGCCGGACGGGCCCCGTCCAGGTACTTGCCCGAGAGTACGCCCATGGCCAGCGGCGAGTAGGCCAGCAGGCCCACCCCTTCGCGGTGGCTGAACTCGGCCAGGCCGATTTCGTAGACGCGGTTGAGCAAGTTGTACGGGTCTTGGATGGAGACGATGCGCGGCAATCCTTTGCCGGCATGCGCCAGGTACTGCGCCACGCCCCAGGGCGTTTCGTTGGACACGCCCACATGGCGGACCTTGCCTGCACGCACGAAGTCCTGCAGGACTTCCAGCGTTTCCCCGATGGGTACCGTGTAGTCGTCCTCGCGCCATGGGTAGCCGAGGCGGCCGAAGTAGTTGGTGGTGCGGTCCGGCCAGTGCAGCTGGTACAGGTCCAGGTAATCGGTCTGCAGGCGCTTGAGGCTGGCGTCCAACGCCGCCGTCAGGTTCTTGCGGTCCAGGAAGGTCTTGCCGTCGCGGATGTGCCCGGGGCGCTTGGGATCGCGCACCGGCCCGGCGACCTTGCTTGCCAACACGATATCCTGGCGCCGCTTGGTCTTGGCCAGCCAGGTGCCGATGTAGGTTTCGGTGCGACCTTGCGTTTCCGCCCTGGGCGGGACCGGGTACATCTCGGCCGTATCGACCAGGTTGACGCCATGCGCCAGGGCGAAATCCAGCTGGGCGTGGGCATCGGCTTCGCTGTTTTGCTCGCCCCAGGTCATGGTGCCCAGGCCGATCAGGCTGACTTCGATATCGGTGTGGCCGAGTTTGCGATACTTCAAGGTCGTGCTCCGGATCGTCAAGTACAAGCCGGCGCCCTCGCAGATGCGGGCGCCGCCGTGGTCACGGTAGAAGGGATGTTACTACCGCAGGCGGCCGCTACAATCGCCGGCAGTCCGTCATTTCGCCCCTGGCATCGCCGACATGCAGCAATACGAAGTTCTTTACTGGTCCATGGCCTGCGTCGTCGCCACGGCGCTGGCCGGCGGCGCCGCCTGTTCGCGCCTGCCGTCGCTGCGCGGCTCGCTCTTCGGCACACTGGCGCTGTCGGCGGTGGTCGGCTGCGTCGCCTACGCGCTGGCGCGCACCGGCCTGTTTGCCGACCATGCCCCCATCCTGGCCATTGCCGCCTTCATGTTCTGCATGATGATTTCGTCGGCCGCGGCGCTGGTGACGCGGCGCCTGTTCCGGCGCCGCTAGCGTGCCGGTTGCGGCAGGCGCTTTTCGTAGAACACGCAAAGCGGATCCGGGCCATAGATGCCGAAGGGCCCGCGCCGCACGTAGCCCGACGACTCGTACAGCCCGTGCGCTTCGGGCTGGTGGATGCCGGTTTCCAGCCTCAGCGTGTGCACGCCCTCCTGCGCCGCGCAGGCCTCCAAGCAATCGAGGAGCCGTCGGCCCAGCCCCAGGCCGCGCGCGGCCTCGCGCACGAACAGGCGCTTGATCTCGCCACAGCCATCTTCTTCGATCACCAGCGCGATGCAGCCAAGGGCGAGCCCGGCCGGATGGCCTCCCCCGCCCTGCGACTGCCCCACCATGCCCGGCAGCACACCGCGCGCCACGAAAAACCGCACGTGGTCGCGCGACAGCGCCTGCGCATCGAGCATATGGTTGCTCTCGGGCGGATACAGGGCGGCCATGTACGCGTCGGACAGGGCCAGCAGTTCGAGGACGTCGGGGGCGCCAGGGCGTTCAGGCAGGATTTGGACGACAGGTGCGGACATGCGGCTGGCGGGCCAAGGGCCCGGTACGAATCAAGACGGCGGCAGTGTAGCCGCTGCCGCCGTCCCCAGGCGCCAAGCCCGGGTGCCTACGCCGCCACCGCGTCGCGGTCGTAGTAGATGTTGCAAGCCATGCCGTGCGCGCGGGCCATCCGCTCCTCGAAGGCGCGCACCTGCGGCGTTATCCCCTGGCCGCGGAAGCCGCCGCGCACCGCTCGCGTATTGACGTCCTTGTACGCCTCGCGAAACGCCTGCGGCAGCGGCTGGGCGTCGGGAATGGCCAGCCATAGGCGAAGCAGGAAGCGCTTCTTCTCGGGCGCCTCTTCGTCCTCATAGTTGGTGCGCGAATGCAACACGATGTGGTTGTTCAGGAACTGTATGTCGCCCGGCTGGAAGTCGAAGCGATAGCACAGGTCCGGGTCTTCCAGCAGCGCATCGAAGTAGTCCAGCGCCTCGATCTGCTTGCCGGTCAGGCGCGGGATGTCGGCAAATGAGATCTGGGCCGACTTGATGTGATTGCGAATGTGGCGGCAGACGAAATGGCCTTTTTCGACGCCGAATATGGGCGCGCGGTAGTAAGGGGCCTCCTCGGGCGCCTCCTCCCCTTGCCGGCTGAAAACGAAGGGCTGATACAGTTCTTGGACGAGGTCGGGCCGCCCGGCCAGCATGCGGTTGTGCGCGGCGACGGAGCTGGCCACCAGGCTTTGGCCGCCGGACTTGGCCGTGCGGATCACCATTAGGCTGACGATGTCCGCACCGTCGGCATGGAAGTCGAGCGCCTCGGACGTGTTGTAGCCCCGCCCGGTCGTGGCGCGGTAAACACCGCCCGCGTCGCGCACGTCGGACATGAACGAGCTGGACTTGCCCTGCGGGCGCGGCACGCCCAGCTGCAGGCCCAAGCCCCAGTAAAAAATGCGCAGCTCGTCTTCGCTGTAGCCTTGAACAGGAAAGCCGCGCAGCAGCCGCATCCCGTGGCGGCGCTGGGTGCCGTCGATTATGCCTTCGAGCACCCCGCGCACCGTCGGCGTGATCGGGAAATCGTCCTTGTCCATTTCGAAGAAGGTCTTGCCCGTGCGCAGCGCATGGTCCAGCGCTCGGCGCAAGTCATCGATCTCGGCCTGGCTCAGGTGGTGTATCCAGGACTGATCGGACGCCACGTCCGCCCGCGTCCAGCCCCGGGGCGTATGGACTGCTTGAATCATCGACATCTCCGCGTGTGTATTACAGGGGTTTGAGGTTCACTGCCTCGGCAAGTGACTTCCAGAAAGCGAAATCTCGTTTGACCTGGGCCTGGAAATCCTCAACGCTGTTGGCCACGGGCTCGGCCGCCTGTGCGGCCAGCGCGTTGCGCATCTTTTCTCCGTAGACGACTTCGCGGACGGTCTGTTGGACTTTGTCCAGGATCCCCCTGGGCGTGCGGGCTGGCGCATACAGGCTGAATGCCGTGTAGACGTCGTCGTATTGCGGCTTGCCCAGCTCGTGCATCGTCGGCACGTCCGGCCATACGTCGATCCGCTTGGTGCCGGTAATGGCCAGCGGGCGCAGCTTGCCGGCCTGCTTCAACGGCGTGGCCGTCAGGATGCTGGTGGTGCCTATGGTGGTCTGCCCGCCGGCCACGCTGGTCATCAAAGGCGCACCGCCGGGGTACATGACGCTGACCATGCCCAGCTTCTCGTAGTAATTGAGCATGTCGCCCACCAGGCGCGTCATGTTTTCCGAGCTGCCGATGGAAAAGCGCGCGCCCGGCTCGCGGGCCTTGGCGAGAAACGCGTCCAGGCTGTCGATGTCCATGTCGCTGCCGACCAGGAAGGCCAGCGGCGAGCGCGCCACCATGGTCACGCCGTCGAAATCCTTGAAGGTGTCGTACGGCATCTCCTTCTGGATCAGCGGATTGATCAGGTGGCTGTTGACCACGAGCACATAGGTGTAGCCGTCGGCCGGCGCCGTGGCCACCTGGCGCGTACCGATGATGCCGTTGGCGCCGGGGCGGTTCTCGACCACGACCGGCTGCCCTAGCTTCTGGCTCATGCCTTCGGCCAATCCGCGGGCCACGACGTCGGTACCGCCGCCGGGCGAGTACGGCACGACCAGCCGGATGGGCCGGTCGGGAAACTCGCCCGCGAACGCGCCGCCGGCCAGCGCGCACGACACCATCACGCCTGCATAGCAGGCGCGCCGCAATAGCGCAAAAATCATTACTTCCTCCTGTTTGTCTGGCGCGTGTCGTTTTGCTTTTCCAGAGTGCGCCAACCCTCTCCGGATCAGGTCGCGCGGTCGGGCGATGCTGCCGGCCGCGCCTCGATGACCATTTCGTAGGTGAATTGATGCCCGGGGTGCACGCTTAGCGACAACTCCACCAATTCGCCCCGCGCGTCGTAATACTCACGGCGCACCCACAGGCAGGCCGTACCGTCGGGCAAGCGCAGGTGCTGGGCGATTTCGCCGTCCACCTGTGCCGACTGGATGGTCTGGCGGACCTTGACGATCTGCACGCCGAACTGTTCTTCGACGAGCCGGAAAATCGATTTGTGCAGCTCCCCGGAGACGCCCTGGACCGCCCGGTAATCCGGGTGCACCCACACTTCGTGGTACGAGATCGGCGCCGCGAAGTCCTTGCTGAACCGCAGGCCCTCCACATAGAGCCAATGCTGCCCTTCGTAGCGGGTCAGCGCCGGCTCGAGCGACCCGTCGGCAACCTCCAGGCTGCGGTCCAGCACGCGCATATGCGTTTCCGAGCCGTGCTGCTGCAGGTCGGAGATCTGCTGCACCGCGAGTTGATAGCCGCGACGCGGCTCGCGTGCCATGACGACGGTCCCGAGCCGGGGCGTGCGCTTGATGACGCCGGCGCGCACCAGGTGATCCAGCGCCACGCGGATGGTGTGGCGGCTGGCGCCGAACTGCCGGCATAGCTCGTGCTCGGTCGGCAGTTTGCTGCCGACCGGATACACCCCCTCGACGATCTCGCGCATCAGGGTACGCGCCACGTTCTGGTGGCGGGGGCCCGGGACAGGCAGCGGGTCGGCGCCATTGATCTGATGATCGGACATATCAGCGATTAATCCATTTGTTCGGACAAATATATCGGCACGCAACGACGCTGTCAACGCGGGCCTGCCCCGCGCCCGGCAAGGTAGGAATGGATCTCGGGCTGCCGCCTTGGCCAGGACCGACTGGCTGAAGCGTCCGCCCCGGCGTGATGCGCTACTGGCAGTTACGGCCGCGCGCTGCGCCGCTCGCGCATGAAGGCCAAGAATCGCGGGTCATTGGCGTAGGCGATATTGACCCGCAGGGCCGCCGGCCCTGGCGTGCGGTCCGGCCGGAAGATCGACCCTGGCGCAAGGAACAGCCCTTGTTGCGCCGCGCGCGCGGCCAGCTGGATTTCGTCTTCGTCGGGCTCGAGCTCGACCCACATGTAGTAGCCGCCGCTGGCGGCAAACGGCATGCGCAGGCCCAGCGACTCCAGGGCGGCATACGCGTCGCGCGCAGCCTCCTCCACGTGCGCCTTCAGGCGCCGCAAGTGGCGCAGGTACTGGCCGCTGGCGATCAGGTTGTATACGACCCGCTCGGCGAAGTCGGACGTGCTCACCACCGTCAGCATTTTCAAGTCGCACAGCGTGTTCATCAGCGTCTGCCTGGCTGCCACGTACCCGACGCGCAAGCTCGCCGACAATGTCTTGGAAAAAGTACCGATATAGATCACCCGGTCGAGCTGGTCCAGCGTCGCCAGGCGGGCGGCATTGCTCGGCATGATGTCCGCGAAGGGGTCATCCTCCACCAGGTAGAAACCCATCTCGGCGGCCAGCGTCAGCAGGCGATGGCAGACCGGCAAGGACATGGCGCCGCCCGTCGGGTTGTGGCCCTGCGACTGGGTGAAAAACACTTTGGGCCGGCACGCTGCGGCCTTCGCGGCCAAATCGTCGAGATCGGGCCCGTCTTGGCCACGGCGCACGCCGACGATGCGGATGTTCGACAGGCGCAACTTGCCGAACAGCGGGTAGTAGCCCGGGTTGTCCACGAGCACGGTATCCCCGGGCTGCAAGAGTTGGCGGGAGACCAGGTCCAGGGCATGGTTGGCGCCGTGCGTCAGCAGGACTTGGTCGGGGCTGGCGTTGATCCCACGCTCCACCAGGCTCAGGGCGATGCGTTCGCGCAGCGGACGGTACCCCCAAGGGTTGCCGTAGCCCGGATCGAGCTCGGCGTCGCGCACGGCCTTGCCGCGGCCGCCATGCCTGACCGGGTCGAACTGCGCCATCCAACTGGTCGGCGCGCGGCCATCGCCCACGCGCACCGCATAGTGCTGCACGAGTTGTTCGCGCAGCAATGACACCGTATCGATGGCTTCGACGACGTGCGCCGACGGCTGCGTCGCCGGAAAGGGCCGGGCGGCGGCCACGTAATAGCCCGAGCCCGGCTTGGCTTCGAGATGGCCGAGCGCGACCAACCGGTCGTAGGCCTCGGCCATGGTGTTCTTGGACACGCCATGCTGCTGGGCGCCTGCCCGCACCGATGCCACGCGTTCGCCCGCCTTGAGCGCACCGGCGGCGATCTGCGCCACCACGGCCGCCACAATGCTGTCCACCCGGCTCATTCGCCCTCCAACCGTACCAGAAAACTGTCTGGCACAGTGCCCTGTCAATTCTTTCAACCGTACCTTGTATTGTCCCGATTATTTGCCGATCATGCCACGCCAAGGCGGCCCATCCGCGCCGCGACATAAACACGAAACGAGGAGACTGCCATGACCCTGACCCGCCGATCCGCACTCAAAACACTGGTCGCCGGCAGCGCGGCCGCCGGCCTAGCCGTCGCGCGTCCGGCCCGCGCCCAGTCAACCGTGTCGTGGCGCATGCAAGCGCTCTGGGACGGTGGCACGACGCCGCAGAAATTCGAGGAGTATTTCGTCAAGCGCGTGGCCGAGCTCACTGACGGCCAGTTCAAGATCGAGCTCTATTCGGCCGGGCAGCTGGTGCCCGCGGCACAAGCCTTCGATGCCGTGCGCGGCGGCGCCTTCCAGCTCATGAAAACCTTCGACGGCTACGAAGCCGGCAAGATTCCGGCGCTGGCCTTCACCAGCACCGTGCCGTTCGGGTTTCCCGAGCCGGACCAGTACGAGGCCTGGTTCTACGAATTGGGCGGCCTCGAGATGGCGCGCGAAGCCTATGCACCGGCCGGGCTGTTCTACATCGCCCCCACCGTCTACGGTCCCGAGCCCATCCACGCTACCTTCCCGATCAAGACGCTTGCCGATATGCGCGGCAAGAAGGGGCGCTTCGTCGGGCTGGCGGCCTCTGTCATGGGAGGAATGGGCGTGGCCGTGACACCGCTGCCGACCAACGAGGTGTACTCCGCCCTGGACAAGGGCGTGATCGACTTCGCCGACCGCGGTGATCTGTCGGCCAACTACGAGGCCGGCCTAGGCGAAGTCGCCAAGTACATCGTCATGCCGGGCCCGCACCAGCCCACCACCGCGACCAGCTACGTGGCCAACCGCGCCGCATACGACAAACTGCCGGCGTCCTTCAAGGCCGCGCTGGCGACTGCCGCGCGCGACACCTCGGCGGCCCTGCGCCAGCACATCCTCGTGGCCGACGGCCGGGCGCTGCAAAAGTTCCGTGAACAAGGCGTGGAAGTCACGTCCATCGACCCACAGGAGCTCGCGGCGGCGCGCAAGCAGCAGGCCATCTCGCTCTGGAAGGCTGCCGCCAAGGACAACCCGCTGGCCAACAAGATGCTCGACAGCCAGATGGCCTTCATGGAGCAGCTTGGCCTGCTCGCCTGACGTCTTCCCGACCTGCAGCGCCGGGCCCGGGCGCCACTGCGCCTGGGCCATTTCCCGGAAATTTCCATGGTCCAAGCCATCGGCCTGTACGCCGGTTTCGTGACGCGGCTGAACCGGCTGCTTTTCTACATCGCCGCGGCCCTGATGGGCATCGTGGTGCCCGTCATGCTCTACGAGGTCGTCAGCCGCTATGTCTTCGATGCCCCCACGACATGGGGCATGGAGCTGGCCACGCTGCTGTTCGGCCCTTACTTCCTGCTGGGCGGTCCCTATCTGCTGCACCTGCGCGGGCACGTGAACCTGGACCTCGTGCACCGGCGCCTGCCACCGCGCTGGCAGCGCCGCGCCGACCTTTTCAGCCACGTGGTCATCATGACCTTCTGCGCCATCCTGCTGCACGCCTCCCTGCCCCTGGCCCTGCAAGCATGGGAATACGGAGAAACCTCGTTCTCCGCCTGGAACCCGCCCATCTGGCCATATAAGTTCGCGGTGCCAGCAAGCGTCGCGCTGCTGGGCCTGCAGAGTCTGGCGGAGTTCCTCGTCCTGGCCACCAGCTCGGGCTCGGTCACGCAAGAGGAGCGCGCATGAGCCCGAACGCCATCCTGGCCATCATGTTCGGTGGCCTGACGCTGGTCATGCTGACCGGCCTACCCATCGCCTTCGTGCTGGGCGGGCTGTCGCTGCTGCTGACCGTCACGCTATGGGATGCCGACGCCGTCATCATCTCGGTCCTGCAGATTTTTGACACCATGAAGTCCGAGGCGTTGCTGGCCATCCCGCTGTACATCCTGATGGCGGGCATCCTGCAGCGCTCCGGCGTCATCGAAGACCTGTACCGGGCCATGGAGCTGTGGTTCGGCCGCATGCGTGGGGGGCTGGCGATAGGCACGGTGGTCATTTGCGTGCTCATGGCCGCGATGACGGGAGTGGTCGGCGCCGCGGTCACGGCCATGGCGGTGCTGGCCATGCCCGAGATGCTGCGGCGCGGCTACGATGCGCGGCTGGTCACGGGCACCATTTGCGCCTCGGGCACGCTGGGCATCCTGATCCCGCCCTCCGTCCTGACCATCGTCTACGCTGTCACGGCGCAAGTGTCCATCGGCCGCATGCTGATCGCCGGCATCATGCCGGGGCTGATCCTGGCAACGCTATACATCGGCTACATCATCGCCGTGGCCTACCTGCGTCCAGACAGGGTACCGGCCGCTTCGGCCAACCGGGTTCCCCTGGCGGCCAAGCTGCGGGCCTTGCGCGCGCTGGCCCTGCCGGCCCTGCTCATCGTGATGATCCTGGGGTCGATTTTCACGGGCGCTGCCACACCCACCGAGGCAGCGGCCGTGGGCGTAGTGGGCGCGCTGGTTGCCAGCGCGCTGCGCCGCCGGCTTGCCTGGCGCGGCGTGGCCGAGGCAGGCGTCGAAACGCTCAAGGCGTCGGCGATGATCCTGTGGATCACCATCGGCGCAAAAGCGTACGTGGCCATCTTTACCGGGCTGCGTGGGGCCGACACGCTGCTTAGCCTCATCAACGGCCTGGACATGCCTCCTTATGCCGTGCTGGCCGTGATGCTGCTCATCCTGATCTTCCTGGGTACGGTGCTGGACGAGATCGGCATCATCCTGCTCACGGTGCCAGTGTTCATGCCCATCGTGCGCCTGCTCGGCTTCGACGAAATCTGGTTCGGCGTCCTCTACGCGCTGACGATCCAGACCGGCTACATCAGCCCGCCCTTCGGCTACACGCTCTTCTACATCAAGGGTCCGCTGCCGCCCCACCTGGACATGGGCACCGTATACAGCGGGGTCATGCCGTTCCTGGCACTGCAGATACTGGCTCTGCTCATCTGCATCGCCTTCCCGGGATTGGTGACCTGGCTGCCCGCCCTGATGTCCTGACGCCGTGCCCGGCCACCGTCTTCCGTATTCCCCTTGTTCCTTTCGTTCCCTTGGACACTGCCATCATGACGCCGAAATCTTCCCGCATTCCCGGATTCCATAAGGAAAGCATCGCCGGACGCCTGGCGCGCGTCGCCGAATTCGCGGGCCTGGACGAAGACACGCGCAGCCACCTGGCCAACCTGGGCAACCTGGACCCCGGCATTGCCGACCGGCTCATCGAAAACGTCGTCGCGACGATCAGCATCCCAATCGGCGTGGCGACCAACATGAAGGTGGACGGCCGCGACGTGCTGATACCGATGGCCACCGAGGAATCATCGGTCGTGGCCGCCGTCTGCAATGCGGCGCGCCAATGCTACGACAGCGGAGGATTCACGACCTCCACCTCGGGCACCTGCATGATTGCGCAGATCCAGCTCATCGGCGTCCCCGACCCGCATCACAGCCGCCTGCGCATCCTGGAGCGCCGCGACGAGATACGGCGCCTGTGCGACGACTGCGATCCCATGCTGGTGGAATTGGGCGGCGGGTTCCGCGACGTGGAGGTCCGCGTGGTCGACGCCGAAGGCGGCCCGATGGTCGTGACGCACATCATCGTCGACACTCGGGACGCCATGGGCGCCAACGCCGTCAACACCATGGCCGAGAAGCTTGCGCCGCACATCGCCGAATGGACCGGCGGGCGCACCATGCTGCGCATTCTCTCGAACCTGGCCGACCGCCGCCTGGCACGGGCGCGCGCGACATGGCGCTGCGATGCAATCGGCGGCGAGGCCGTACGCGACGGCATCATCAGCGCCTATCAGTTCGCCGCCGCCGACCCCTATCGCGCCGCCACCCACAACAAGGGCATCATGAACGGCGTATCCGCGGTGGTGCTTGCCACAGGCAACGACACGCGGGCGGTCGAGGCCGGCGCCCATGCGTACGCGGCACGCAACGGCCGCTACACCAGCCTGTCCCGGTGGGAAGTCGCGGCCGACGGCAGCCTGGTCGGCACGTTGGAACTGCCCATGGCCGTCGGACTGGTGGGCGGCGCCACCAAGGTGCATCCCACCGCGCGCGCCTGCCTGAAAATACTGGGCGTGGAAACGGCCGACGCGCTGGCGCGCATCATCGCCGCCGTCGGCCTGGCCCAGAATTTCGCGGCACTCAAGGCGCTGGCCACCACCGGCATCCAGAAGGGCCACATGTCGCTGCACGCGCAGAACGTGGCCATGATGGCGGGCGCAGAAGGCGACGAAATCGACGCGGTTGCGCGCATGCTGGTCGAAAGGCAGGCGGTACGGATCGACGTTGCCCAGGCCATCCTGCGCGAGCGCCGGGGCGGCTAGTCGACCAGGTGGCGGGTATGGGAGCGGCCGGGCCAGCAACGACCCCTATCGGTCACACAAGTCTTATATAAGATATAAGACATTTGCCCTCCCTCCCGCCCATCCTCTACAATCCGGGGCGCAAATTTTCCCCAACCCTTTCTTAGCAGGCCGCCATGCTGGATTCCTATCGCCAACACGTCGCCGAGCGCGCTGCGCTGGGCATTCCACCCCTGCCGCTTTCCGCCCAGCAAACCGCAGAGCTGATCGAACTCATCAAGCAGCCGCCTGCCGGCGAGGAAGAAACGCTGCTGGAACTGCTCACCCACCGCGTGCCGGCCGGCGTGGACGATGCGGCCCGTGTCAAGGCTTCGTACCTGGCGGCCGTGGCTCTGGGCAAGGAATCGTGCCCGCTGATCTCCCGTGCGAAGGCGACCGAACTGCTGGGCACCATGCTGGGCGGCTACAACGTCGCGCCGCTGATCGAGTTGCTCGACGACGCCGAGGTAGGCACGATCGCTGCCGATGCGCTGAAAAAGACGCTGCTGGTGTTCGATGCCTTCTACGACGTCAAGGAAAAGGCCGAAAAAGGCAATGCCAACGCCCGCGCGGTGCTGCAAAGCTGGGCCGACGCCGAGTGGTTCACCAGCCGCCCTGAAGTGCCCGAAAGCATGCTGGTCACGGTCTTCAAGGTGCCGGGCGAAACCAATACCGATGACCTGTCGCCCGCGCCGGATGCGACCACGCGCCCGGATATCCCGCTGCACGCGCTGGCCATGCTCAAGAACAAGCGCGAAGGCGCGCCGTTCGAGCCCGAGGAAGACGGCAAGCGCGGACCGGTGCAGTTCATCATGGACCTGAAGAAGAAGGGCCACCTGGTCGCCTACGTCGGCGACGTGGTCGGCACTGGCTCTTCGCGCAAGTCGGCCACCAACTCGGTGCTGTGGTGGACGGGCGAGGACATCCCCTACGTGCCCAACAAGCGCTACGGTGGTGTCTGCCTGGGCGGCAAGATCGCCCCCATCTTCTACAACACGATGGAAGATGCCGGTGCGCTGCCCATCGAGCTGGACGTTTCCAAGATGGAAATGGGCGACGTCATCGAGCTGCGCCCTTATGAGGGCAAGGCGCTGAAGAACGGCGAAGTGATCGCCACCTTCCAGGTCAAGTCCGAGGTCCTCTTCGACGAAGTGCGTGCCGGCGGCCGCATCCCACTGATCATCGGCCGTGGCCTGACGGCCAAGGCGCGCGAAGCGCTCGGCCTGCCGCCGTCGACGCTGTTCCGCCTGCCCAAGAGCCCGGCCGACAATGGCCGCGGCTACACGCTGGCGCAGAAGATCGTCGGACGCGCCTGCGGCTTGCCCGAGGGCAAGGGCGTGCGCCCGGGCACCTACTGCGAGCCGCGCATGACCTCGGTGGGCAGCCAGGACACCACGGGCCCCATGACCCGCGACGAACTCAAGGACCTGGCCTGCCTGGGCTTTTCGGCCGACCTGGTCATGCAGTCGTTCTGCCACACCGCTGCCTACCCCAAGGCGGTGGACGTCAAGACCCACCACACGCTGCCCAAGTTCATCAGCACGCGCGGGGGCATTTCGCTGCGCCCGGGCGACGGCGTCATCCACTCGTGGCTGAACCGCATGCTGCTGCCCGATACGGTCGGCACGGGCGGGGATTCGCACACGCGCTTCCCCATCGGCATTTCCTTCCCGGCCGGCTCGGGCCTGGTGGCCTTTGCCGCGGCCACCGGCGTGATGCCCCTGGACATGCCCGAATCCGTGCTGGTGCGCTTCAAGGGCAAGATGCAGCCCGGCATCACGCTGCGTGACCTGGTCAACGCCATCCCCTACTACGCGATCAAGCAAGGGCTGCTGACGGTGGCCAAGCAAGGCAAGAAGAATGTCTTCTCCGGCCGGATCCTGGAAATCGAAGGTCTGCCCGACCTCAAGGTCGAACAGGCCTTCGAGCTGTCCGACGCCTCGGCCGAACGCTCGGCCGCGGCCTGCACGGTGCGCCTGAACAAAGAGCCGATCATCGAGTACATCCAAAGCAACATCGTGATGCTGAAGTGGATGATCGCCAACGGCTATGAAGACCAGCGCTCGATTGCCCGCCGCATCAAGGCGATGGAAGCGTGGCTGGCCGATCCCAAGCTGCTCGAGCCCGATGCGGACGCCGAATACGCCGCCGTCATCGAGATCGACCTGGCCGAAATCACCGAGCCCATCGTCGCGTGCCCGAACGACCCGGACGACGTCAAGACGCTGTCGGAAGTCGCCGGCGCCAAGATCGACGAAGTGTTCATCGGCAGCTGCATGACCAACATCGGCCACTTCCGTGCCGCATCCAAGCTGCTGGAAGGCAAGCGCGACATCCCGGTCAAGCTGTGGGTGGCGCCGCCGACCAAGATGGATGCCGCCCAACTGACCGAGGAAGGCCACTACGGCGTGTTCGGCACGGCCGGCGCGCGCACGGAAATGCCGGGCTGCTCGTTGTGCATGGGCAACCAGGCCCAGGTGCGCGAAGGCGCCACCGTCATGTCGACCAGCACCCGCAACTTCCCCAACCGCCTGGGCAAGAACACCAACGTATACCTTGGCTCGGCCGAACTAGCGGCGATCTGCTCGCGCCTGGGTCGCATCCCGACCAAGGAGGAATACATGGCCGACATGGGCGTGATCAACCAGAGCGGCGACCAGATCTACCGCTACCTGAACTTCGACCAAATCCCCGATTACAAGGACGTGGCCGATTCGGTGGAGGTGTAGGCCGACGCGCGGAAGATCCGCCAGTCGAACGGGGGCCGGCAAGGCCCCCGTTTTTCTTTCGCGCCGCCTGGCCGGCCACAGGACAGGCAGGCATGACAGCACCGGCGCGCAACGGCCTGGCGCCCGGCGCCGCGATTGCCGAAGGGCCCTGTGGCGTCAGATGATGCGCCTGGCTGCCAGGTCCGCGAGCTGCGCCTCGCCCAGCCCCAGCCGGGCCGACAACACCTCGCGCGTGTGCTGGCCCAGCTTGGGCGCCGCGTGGCGATAGGTGACGCGTGCCTCCGAAAACTTCACCGGGTTGGCAACCCCGGGCACGGTCCGTCCATGCGCATCGGGCATCTCCACGCGCATGCCGCGGTGGCGGATCTGCGGATGCTCGAACACGCCCCGATAGTCGTTGATGCGACCGTTGGGCAGTCCTTCTTCCGTCAGGCGGTCGAGCCAATGCGCCGAGTCCTGCTCCAGGAAGACCGGCTCGATTTGCGGGATCAGCGTATCCCGGTTGACGATCCGGCCGCTGCCCGTGGCGTACCGCGGGTCGTCGGCCAGGTGCTCGCACCCTATCGCCCGGCAGAATCGTTTCCATTGGGTATCGTTGCCGGCGGCGACGATAATGTAGCCATCCCGCGTGCGGAACACCTGGTAGGGCACGAGCGCGGGATGCGCATTGCCGTAGCGCTTGGGCACGTCTCCGGTGACCAGGTGATTGAACGCCAGGTTGGCGCCGAAGGCCGTCATGCAATCGAGCAGCGCCAGGTCTATGTATTCGCCGCGGCCGGTCCTGGCCCTTCTCATGAGCGCGGCCAGTATCGCGCTGGACGCATACATCCCGGTGATGATGTCTGCGATCGCGATGCCCACCTTCTGCGGACCGCCGCCGGGCAAGTCGTCGCGCTCGCCGGTCACGCTCATCAACCCGCCTTCGCCCTGGAAGATGAAGTCGTAGCCTGGACGGGAAGCGTACGGACCGGTCTGGCCATAGCCCGTGATCGAGCAATACACCAAGCCGGGATTCAGGGCCCGCAGCGAAGCCTGGTCCAACCCGCGGCGCGACAGGTCGCCGACCTTGAAGTTTTCGATCAGCACGTCGGCGCTGGTGGCCAGCGCCTTGACGATGTCCCTCCCCTCTTCGGTGGAAATATCGACGCAGACGGATTTCTTGTTCCGGTTGGCTGCGGCGAAGTAAGTGGAATGGCCGTGGACGCCGTCGTCGCCCGGCATCCACGGCGGCCCCCATGCGCGGGTGTCATCGCCGCTGCCGGGACGCTCCACCTTGATCACTTCGGCGCCAAAGTCCGCCAGCATCTGCGTGCACCACGGACCCGCGAGGATGCGGGTCAAATCCAGCACCACGATGCCGTCCAGGGGGCCTGCAGGCATCTCCCCTGGCATCATCTCGTCATTCGGGTTGGACACCGGCTTCCTTCAACGTCTTGGCATAGGTTTGGAGCTGTTCTTCGATGAACGCCTGCAGCTCCTGCGGCGTGGAACTGGCGGGCAGGAAGTTCTGCCGGCTCAGCTGCGCCAGGACATCCTGCCGTTTCAAGACTTCGGCCATCGCGTCCGACAGCCGCTGCACGATGTCGGCGGGCATCCCGGCCGGCCCTTGTAGCGCCGCCCACGACGCCACGGAGAACCCGCGCACGCCCGCCTCCTCCATGGTGGGAACGTCCGGATAGGCAGGGCTTCGGCTGGGCAGCGTGGTGGCCAACATGCGCAGCTTTCCTTGCGCGACGTACTGCCCGGCGGTGGTCGGGGTGCCTATCATCAGTTGCACGCGATTGGCCACGAGATCGGCCATGCCGGCAGGCTCGCCCTTGTAGGGAATCTGCACCATGTCCACCTTGGACAGCGCGAGTATTTGCCCCATGGCAACGATGCCGGTCGGGTTGCCCGTGGCATAGTTCAGCTTGCCTGGCCGCGCGCGGGCATAGTCAAGCAACTCGGGCAGCGTCTGCACGGGCACGGTCTCGTTCACGTACAAGAAGAAGGAATATCGCCCCACCATGGAAATGCGCGAGAAGTCGTTCAGCGGGTGGTAGGGCGGCGACTTCCGCATGGCCGGCACCGCGCAAAAGCCATTGGTGGACATCAACAGCGTGTAGCCGTCAGGCGCGGCGCGCGCCACCTCCACCGCCCCGATCGCACCGTCGGCTCCGGCGCGGTTCTCGACGATCACGGGTTGGCCCAACGACTCCGATAGCGCGTTGGCGATGACGCGGGTGACCGTGTCGGTGGCCGTGCCCGCCGGAAACGGAACCACGATCTTGACCGGCCGGGACGGATAGGGCTGGGCTGCCTGGGCGCAGGCCGTCCAGGCCAAGACGGCGACGGCAGCAATGCTGCGCAAGATTTTCATGCTTGTCTCCCTCGTTGTGGTTGTGATTGCAGGTGCCGCGAAGGCTCAGGCCCCCGTGAAGACGGGATCCCGCTTTTCGACGAAAGCGCGCAACGCTTCGCGCGAGTCGGCCGAATCCTTAAGGAGGCACATCGTATCGACGACGGCCTCCATGGCCCGGCGATAGTCCAGGTCATTGGCGCGCATGAAAGCATCTCGCAGCATGCGCATGGCTATGGGGGATTTGCGCGCCAGCCGCCGTGCCAGTTCGCGGGCACGGGCCATGACTTGGTCCCGGGGAACGACTTCATTGACCACACCGAGCTCGCGCATCTGTTGGGCGCTGACGATATCCCCAGTAAACAGCAGTTGCGCGGCACGATGCCGGCCAGCCTGCCGGGGCAGATGCACCAAGTGCATGGCCGGCAGCAAGCCCACGTCGATTTCCGGATAACCCATGCCGGCTTCTTCGGCAGCGATCACCATGTCGCACGACACCGCCCAGGTCACGCCCGCCGCGCGCGCGTGCCCGTTGACCGCGGCGATCACCGGTTTACCCATCCGGTACAGCGCCTCGTGCATTTCGTAGTAGAAGACCTCGATGAGGCGCCGCAGCTGCTGGCCGTCATAGTCCAGGGCGACCTTCAGGTCCACGCCAGCGGAAAAAACCGTCGGCAGCGCGCTGGTCAGGATCACGGCCCGGGCCTGGTCATCGTGGCGGGCGCGGTGATAGGCATCGACCACCTCGCGCGCCAGCTGCATGTTTATCGCGTTGACCGGGCCGCGGTTCATGGTGATCTCCGCCACGCCCTCCACCACCTCGTACTCGACGAATTGCGCCATCGACTGCCTCCTGTTCTTCGTGTTCACCCGCTGCCCCCGCCCGGGCCATGCATGGACTGCCGCCTCTTTGGGCGCCTGTCTCGGGGCGATAATGTGCCGCAGCCGCAATCGCCGAGTCCAATACCGTTGGCGGAATGCGCGATACGTCGGCCGTATGGCGCCGCGCTGCGCCTTGCCCTTCCCAGCCCTGGCACCGAGACATGATCGCTGGAATAGAACTGCGCCACCTGCGCCACTTCGCCGCCCTGGCCGAAGAACTCCACTTCGGCCGGGCCGCCAAGCGCTGCAATATCTCGCAACCGCCCTTCAGCGTGTCGATACGGCAGCTGGAACAACACCTCGGCTTCGCCTTGGTCGAGCGCTCGTCTCACGGCGTCAGGCTGACGCCGGCTGGCGCCACCTTTTACCGGGAAAGCTGCAAAGGCTTGGCCCAGCTCGCCCAGGCGGCCAACATCGCCGCGCGCGTGCATGGCGGATTGGAAGGCGTGCTCAACGTCGGCTTTTTCGCCTCCATGCTCTACCGGGGATTGGACAGGGCGGCTGCGCGCTTCCAGAAAGAATTCCCCGGCGTGGCCTTGCAGCTGCAGGAGCTGAGCACGTCGGACCAAATCCCGGCGCTACAGGCCCGCCAGATCCACTACGGGTTCGTGCACAGCAGCGCGCTGCCTGCCGGCATCTCGTCGCGCGTACTGATGCGCGAACCGTTCCTGCTTTGCCTGCCGGCCCATCACCCGCGTGCCGGATCGCGCAGCGCGAAGCTCAGCGAGTTTCGCAACGAGCCCTTCGTCCTGTTCTCGCGGGCATTCTCGCCTTCGTATTACGACCAGGTGGTGGCCCGCTGCCTGGCCGCGGGCTTTCACCCCCACATCCAGCACCAGGTTCGCCATTGGCTGACCGTGCTGGCCTGCGTGGCCAGGGGGATGGGCATTACGCTGGCGCCGCGCGCGCTGGCCAAGGCCGACTTTCCCGGCGTCAGTTTCGTACGGATCGAAGCCAGCCCAGTGGAATCCGTCGTTTATGGGGCATGGCTCAGCGACGACGACAACGTCATCCTGCCCGCCTGGCACCGCATCGTGGAGGAAGAGGTCACCGCTTAGCCTCGGCGCACCCCGGCAGGTCGAGGCCGCGTTTGCCTGGCGAGCGGGCGTCGCCCGCGCCGGACGGTTACATAATGACATATATTTGTAGATATATGGCAATGTATTTCCAACTGCTATATATTCTCAGCCGCACAGCAACCGGCAGCCCTTGCATCGCCTGAACGCAGCTGGCCTCTTGGACGGGTCGTCCGCTCTCCTTGTGATTCGTTGCGATTCCGACAAGCCGTCCGCGCTTGACGCGGTGACGGCACTGGTGGCAACGGCATGGCAGCTGGCCGCCTGATGCTCGGATAGCACTGCCTGCCCTTCGCCCGGCGCTTGGCGGCGGCAGGGTGACACGCCTTGCCTGGCAACCAGGGTCCACAAACCCGCGACCGTGCACATTGGCATTGCCGGATCGGATCGGAGGGGCATGACGAAGGTGGATGCAGAACGCGATCGCTCCAGGGAGCGCCGGATACAGGCGGCCATTGTCGCCGCCGCCTGCGCGCTCGTGCTGGTGGCCTGTGCCCTCGTGGTCAGCTGGCTGGTGCGCGACGCCAACCTCCGGCGCGTCCAGGAATTGCACGAAGCGTCAACCCAATACGTGGCCAAGCTTCGGCGCATGCTCGATGGCTACATTGCCTCCAACCAACACCTGGCCGCCTTCGTCGGCGCCAGCCCGGACATCACCGAACAAAGCTTTCATCGCTATGTCCGGGCCGCCGACCCGTTCCGGCGCCTGGCTGGCCTGGTTTCCATGGGCTACCTACCGCGGGTGCCGGCTGCCGAACTGCCCGCATTCGAAGCGCGGATGCAAAAGGACATGCCCGGTTTCCGGGTTTGGGGCAACCCCTTGTCGGCCGGCGTCCATTATCCGCTGGCCTATGCCATCAACCCCAAAGAAAGCGGGTGGGTCGACGAGCTCCGAGGTTTCGACTACGCGTCCATCATCGAGCGCGAGGCGGCCATCGACGAGGCGGTGCGACTCGGCAGGCCGCGCGCCACGCTGCTGCACCTGGGCATGTCCAACCGCCCGGAATCGCGCGTCGTCCTGCTCTTTACCCCGGTGTTCAAGCAGGATGGGCCAGGACCGGCCAGCCACTACGCCGGCGCGCCCGTCCAGGGCGTCGTGTTCTCCATCCTGCTCGTGCACGAACTGTTCGCCCGCGTCCAGCACGGACTGTTCAGCGACGACCTCGACATCGAGGTATTCGAGAAATTCGTCCACCCGGCCACGCTGATCTACGGCGACGCCATGCGAGGCACCGGCGAGCATCCGCGGCCGCCCCTAGTCCGCAGGGACCTGCTCGATTTCGCCGGGGTGCAATGGCTGGTTTTCCTCTACCAGAAGCACCCGCCTTCGGCTACCCAGGTACTGGCGCAGCACCTGCCCAGCGTCATCATCGGTATCCTGCTCAGCCTGCTGGCGGGATACGTCGCCTTCAAGTTGTGCCGTCGCTACAGGTTCTTGGCCGAGGGTGCCTGGCAAGCCGAAAAGTTCGCAGCGTTTTTCAACAACCATCCGTTCTCGGTCTACCTGCTCGACCGCGAGCGGCGCTTTACAGCCGTCAACGCGCATACCGCCAAGGAGCTCGGCGTCTCGCGCGAGGCGCTCGTGGGCATGCCTGTCGAAGCCTTCCTGGACCCCGAGGATGCTCGACGCACCCGATGCCACTTCGAACAGGCAATCCAGGGACAGGCAGTGTCCTACCGCACGCGCGTTCGCGCAGCCGACGGCATGGACAGTTTCCTGTCCATCGTCCTGGTGCCGATCACCATGGAAGGCAAGGTGTCCGGCATTCTCGGCATCGCCCAAAACATCACCAAGGAAAGACACGCACAAGAGGAATTGCATCGCTCGCGCCCGACGCTGCAGCTGGTGCTCGACCACCGTGCCTAGACTGGTCTTTCGGAAGGATCTCGGCGGCGTGTTTGGTGGCGTCAAGCGCGGCTGCTGGAACTGGCGGGCCTGTGCCATATCGACGAGATCGTGGGCAAGACCGGCCGCGGCCCGATATGCGCACGCCCCACGCCCGATGGCCCTGATGGACTTCGACATCGACCGGTTCAAACCCATCGACGACACGTACGCGCAAGCGCAGGCGCTACGATAGCGTCATGCACGCTGCTGTCCTGCGTCGACCATCCGGCCGTGCCAGGCGGCGCTGGCCATGCTGGACAGGCGTTTGGCCTGCGGCCGCATTGCGCCGACGGGGCAGACGCCGACATGGCCTGGGCGCCTTGCAACACCGTCGCGCAATGGAACGCGCCGCCAGACTAGCCGGACGACGAGCACAACGTCGTGCGGGTCTTGGTAATGCCGTAACGAACCGGTGACACCTCAGACATTTTGTTGCATGCCCGTACGCGCCGGCCAAAGCCCCCGTGCGTAGAATCGTTCGCCATATGCCCGGCGCGGGCATGATCACGACCAAAGGAGCGAGCAAGCATGGCAACCCAGGACGCCGCCATCGCGGCAGCACCGGACGGACAACCCACCGAGCTCAAGCGGGTCATGGGCCCGAAGCTGTTGTTGCTGTTCATCATCGGCGACATTTTGGGCACGGGCATCTATGCCTTGACCGGCCAGGTGGCCAAGGAAGTCGGCGGCGCGGCATGGGCACCGTTCCTGGTGGCCTTCGGTGTGGCGTTGCTGACCGCCTGCTCTTACCTGGAACTGGTCACCAAATACCCCAAGGCCGCCGGCGCCGCGCTCTACGTGCATAAGGCGTTCGGCGTGCACTTCCTGACCTTCCTCGTGTGCTTTACGGTGATGTGTTCCGGGCTGACCTCAGCCGCGACCGCGTCGCAGGCATTTGCCTCGAACCTGTTTGCGGCATTCGGCGTCCAGTCCGGCCCTTCCACCGTGACGCTAGGCGCGCTGGGCTTCATGGTGCTGGTCATGGTGGTCAACCTGCGTGGGGTGTCCGAAAGCGTCAAGGCCAACGTCGTGCTGACCCTGGTCGAACTGAGCGGCCTGCTGCTGGTCATCGTTTTGGGCTTTTACGCAATCGCAGGCGGGCAGGCGGATTTTTCGCGCGTGGTCGCCTTCGACACGCCCGAGGACAAGAGCGTGTTCCTGGCCATCACCTCTGCCACCGCGCTGGCCTTTTTTGCCATGGTGGGCTTCGAGGATTCGGTCAACATGGCCGAGGAGACGCATGCGCCGCACCGGATCTTCCCCAAAGTGATGTTCACCGGGCTGGGGCTGACGGCGGCGATTTACGTCCTGGTATCGATCTGCGCGGTGGCACTTATCCCGGTGGGCGAGTTGGCCAGCAGCGCCACGCCGCTGGTGCTGGTCGTCGAGCGCGCCGCCCCCGGCCTGCCCATGGGCACCATCATGCCGGTCATTTCCATGTTCGCAGTGGCCAACTCGGCGCTGATCAATATGATGATGGCCAGCCGCCTGCTCTACGGCATGGCCCGCCAGGGCGTATTGCCCCGGTTCCTAGCGCACGTGCATGCTCGCACCCAGACGCCCTGGGCGGCGATCCTGTTCACCACCGTGCTCGCGCTGGTGCTGATCGTGCTCGTGGCGACCACCGACTCGCCCGCGGTGCGCGCGCTGGGCGGCACGACGGCGCTGCTGCTGCTGGCGGTGTTTGCCTTCGTCAACGTGGCAGTGCTGGTGCTCAGGCGGGACAAAGTCCAGCACGAACATTTCCGCGCGCATACGGTCTTCCCCGTGCTGGGCGCCCTCGCCTGCCTGTTCCTGGTCACGCCCGTGACCGGGCGGGACGTCATCCAATACCAGGTCGCCGGCTGGCTGCTGCTGCTGGGCCTGGCGATGTGGGGCGTGACCCGGCTGCTGCATCGCAAGGATCCAGCCTTGCTGGATCCGGAACAGCTGCGCTGACGGCGCGGATCAGAACTCCATGCTGGCGCTCAGCATGAAGGTGCGGGGCGCGCCCAGGACCAGATAGCCGGATCCCGGGTAGCCCCCGACCGACATCCAGTAATCGCGGTTGGTCAGGTTTTCCACCCGGGCGCGCAGCACCAGCATCCGTCCGTCGATGTCAGTCACGTAGCGCAGCCCCGCGTCCAGGCGCGTCCAGCTGGGGGCGCGCAGCGTATTGGCGGCATCGGCGTAGCGGGCGCCCGTGTAAACGACACGGCCGTCCACGGTCAGGCCGGGCACGCCGGGGATATCCCACTCCACGCCCATGTTAGCCTGCATGCGCGGCACGCCGATGACGCGCTTGCCATCGAGCGCGCTGTCGCCCGTATCGACCTGCTTGGCGTCCAGCCACGTCAAGCCCCCCAGCACGCGCACGCCGCGCACGGGCTCGCCGAACACCGTCAGCTCGATCCCGCGATGGCGGTCTTCGCCGCCCGCGCTAAATACGTTGTCGGCGTCGATATACCCGCGCGGCCGCTTGGTCGTGAACAGCGCCAGGCCGGCGCCCAGGCCGTCTCCTTCGTACTTCAGGCCGATTTCCTTCTGCCTGGATACGTACGGCGGCAAGGACTCGCCTTGATTGATGGCGGGTGCCGGTGCCGTATCGCCCTGGGCAAGCCCCTCGATGTAATTGGCGTACAGCGAGACCTGTGGACTGAGCTTGAACACCACGCCGGCCGCCGGCGAGTTGCGGCGCTTTTCGTACGGCTTGCCAGGCGCCCGGGTGTCATATGCGTACTCGCGGTAGTACAGGCGCTGGTGGCGCACGCCCAGGGTGAGCAGGATGCGGTCGTCCAGGAATGAAAGGGTGTCGCCGATGGCATAGCTGGCCAGCCGCGTGCGCCGTTGGAGCGCGGGAGAATCCAGGTCGTTGCCAGCGAGATGGCCAGGGCTCAGCACTGGCCTGTCATAGTAGACCGGGTCGTAGATATTGGTAGGCAAAGCATTTGCCCAATCCATCACGTAGGCATTCTTCACCTCCTGCTCGAAGAACGCCGCCGAAGCCACGAGCTCGTGGCCGACCGGCCCGGTACGCAGCTTGGCGCGCATGCCGACCTCGCCGGTGCTGATTTTGTCTTTGCGTGCGTTGTCGAAGCGGTAAAACGTTGCGTCGCCCGTGCGAGAATCGATCACCGTGGTCGAACTGAGCGAATTCGCCTCCTTGCTCTTGCGCATGCCGTATGCCGCCCAGGCGGTGACCTTGTCGGCCAGGTCGTATTCACCGCGCAGCGAACCGAACACGTCGCGCTCGTCCGAATACGTCCACGGTTGCGCGTAATTGGTCTTGGCATCGGGCGCGCGCGGCACCGACGTCACGCCCCCGTCCAACGAAAGGTTGGGACGCGGCTGCTTCAGCCGATGATCCTGCCAGCCGATGTCACCCGATAGCCGCAGCCGGTTGCCGCGCCAATCCACGCCCACCGATCCCACGCCCAGGCGGTTGCGCTCGTGGTCCACGCCGGTTTCGCCGCCATGCGCCGCGGCATTGATGCGCAACCCCAGGCGCCCTTCCGGGCCGAAGCGGCGTGCGATGTCGGCGGCGACCTGCCCCTGCGCGTCGCTCGACCATCCGGTGGTGATGCGCGTCAGCGGCTCGTTGGATGCGCGCTTGGGCAGCAGGTTGATGACCCCGCCGATCCCGCCCCCGCCCGGCGTGGCGCCGGTCAGGAAGGCCGAGGCCCCGCGCAACACTTCCACGCGCTCGAACAGCTCGGCGGCGATGTACTGGCGCGGCAGCAGGCTGTATAGGCCGTTATAGGCGACGTCGTCCGAGCTGAGGATGAAGCCGCGGATGAAGTAGGACTCCTGGAAGTTGCCGAAGCCGCGCGCTACGCGCACCCCCGGGTCGGCCTGCAGGACATCGCCGACGCTGCGCGCCTGGCGGTCCTGGATGAATTCACTCGTATAGCTGGTGATCGAAAACGGCGTGTCCATGTTGTCGCGCGTGCCCAGGATCCCCGCCCGGCCGCCGCGGGCCACCTGCCCACCAGCGAAGGCAGGCGACAACCCCTGGGCCGACGCGTCGGCGCTGGCTTCGACGGTGATGCTTTCGAGCTGCGTCACCGTCGCGCCCTGGTCCTGGCCTTGCGCGTGCGCCTGGGCGCCCGCCAGGCAATATGGCAACGCCGCCGCCAGGCATGCGACTTTCTTTGTCCGCTTCATGAAACCCCTCGTGATGGTGTGCTGCCGCAGCCGCGGCGCGGTTCTCCACAGCGGTAATCATACAATTACGACAATAATCGTTCTCATTCTCTTTTCTACTTATGCCCTTGGCGTTGGCCCACTGCAACACCGCCCGAGGCTTTCGATGCGCCGGCACCAAATCGGAACACCCGCCAGCGCCAGGCCGCACTGCTTTGGTGCAAGCCTAAGCGGCCGCGCGGGCCGTTCAGACACTTCCCTGGCGTGGCAAGCTGGCACGCGTATTGCTTATGTGTGGTCGACGCGGTAACCGGGATACCGCCTTCTCTGACCCACACATATAAGCAGCCCCCGGGGGAATCATGCATCACCACTTGGCAGTACCTGCAGTACCTTGCGCCGGAACCGGCGCCCTGTCCCGCCTGGCGCACGCATGGCGCCGGGCGGGATCCCTGCTCAAGCCCGCCGCCGCCCTGGCGGCGGCGCTTGCGGCAGCCTCGCCCGCAGCCCTGGCTGCCTATCCCGAGCGACCTTTGCAGGTCGTCATTTCGTTTCCTCCGGCCGGCGCCACGGATGTCTTGGCGCGCGCCGTCGGCGCCGTCCTGTCCCAGGAGCTCGGCCAGCCCATCGTGGTGGAAAACCGTCCCGGTGCTGGCGGGGCAATCGGCCTGGCGACGGCGGCCAAGGCGCCTGCCGACGGCTATCACTTTCACTTCTCGGCCATCACCAACCAGGCCATTGCGGCCTCCATCTACGCCAAGCAACCGGCACATCTGGCCGAAGATTTCGTACCGGTGGCCGGCGTCGGCGTGGCGCCGCATGCGCTGGTAGTGCCGTCCAGCCTGCCGGTCGACGACCTGGCCGGACTGGTCGCCTACCTCAAAGCCGCGCCCGGCAAGTACAACTTCGCCTCGCAGGGCATGGGCACGCTCTCTCACCTGGAATCCGAACTCTTTCTGCTCAAGACCGACACGCAGGCCATGCACATCCCGTACAAGGGCAGCGCGCTGGCCCTGCCGGAAGTGGTCAACGGCACGTCAGTCATGATGTTCGACAGCATCGCCGGCTCCATGCCGCTGGTGCGCGCCGGCAAGCTCAAGTTCCTGGCCGTTGCCTCAGGCAGCCGCATCGCCACGCTGCCGGACGTACCCACGGTGGCCGAGGCCGGCGTGCCCGGCTTCGAAGCCGATAACTGGTTCGGCTTCGTCGCACCCAAGGGCACGCCGCAGCAGGCCATCGACGCACTGCGCGCGGCCGTCGAGAAGGCCGTATCCCAGCCCGACCTGGCCAAGCAGCTCGCGGCGCAAGGCACCGAGCTGCGCTACCTGGGACCGGCCGAGCTGCAAAGCCTCATCCGCAAAGAGCACGACACCTGGGCCGAGGTGATCAAGAACGCCAAGGTACAGGTGCAATGAACGGCCGGGCGCCGCCAGGCGCCCGCCTGCGTCCGGCGCATCCGGATCTTCCGGCGTCCGGGGTTTCTCGTCTCCGATGTACAAACATGTACTACTCTTTTAGCGGCTGCGCTGCAGCCGCTTCTTTTTTGCCGTCGCCGCAGGGCGGCAAGCCGAAGGCGGACCGGGGCGGCGATTGACCTATTCCTTTCACAAGCTCATGCAGACCATGGATTCGACCTTCTGGCAGTTCCCCTACCCTTCCCAGCGCATGCCGGTGCTGGCCGACAACGCCGTGGCGACGTCGCAACCGCTGGCTGGCGCCGCCGGGCTGATGATGCTGGCGCGCGGCGGCAACGCGGTGGACGCAGCCCTGGCCACGGCGATTGCGTTGACCGTGGTCGAGCCGTGCATGAACGGGATAGGCGGCGACGCCTTCGTGCAGATATGGGACGGGCAGCGCATGCATGCCCTCAATGCCTCGGGCCGTGCCCCTGAAGCCGCCACGGCCGAGCGTTACGCCCACTTGGACGCGATGCCGGCGCGCGGCTGGGACAGCGTCACGGTGCCAGGCGCCGTATCGGCGTGGCGCGCGGTCTGGGAAAAGTTCGGCAGCCTGCCTTTCGAGGACTTGTTCGAGCCGGCGCTTCGCTACGCGCGCGAGGGATACATCGTCTCGCCAACGGTGCATCGCCAGTGGCAGGCCCAGATCGACGACCTGCTGCCGCAGCCGGGCTTTCGCGAAGCCTTCGCGCCCAACGGCCGCGCCCCGCTGCCCGGCGAGCGCTTCATCTGCCCGGGACAGGCCGAAACGCTGGAAAAAATCGCCCGTACCAAGGGCGAGGCGTTCTACCGGGGCGAACTGGCCGCAGCCATCGCTGCCCACGCGCGCGCCACGGGAGGACTGATCACCGAAGCCGACCTGGCGACACACACGGCCGACTGGGTCGACCCGCTATCGGTGTCCTACCGCGACATCGAACTAATGGAAATCGGGCCCAACGGCCAAGGCATAGGCGCGCTGATGGCGCTCGGGATGCTGCGCCATTTCGACCTACCTGCGATGAAGCCGGATTCGGCCGAGGCGCTGCACCTGCAGATCGAGGCCATGAAGTTGGCCTTCGCCGACATGCACGCCTATGTCGCCGACCCGGCCCACATGAAGGACGTCACCGCCGGGCACCTGCTCGATCCCGACTACCTGGCCGCCCGCGCCCGCCTGATCGACCCCAAGCGTGCCTCGCGCCCGACGCACGGACAGCCGCACAGCGGCGGTACGGTATACCTGACGGCCGCCGACAGCCGCGGCATGATGGTGTCGTTCATCCAATCCAACTTCAAGGGATTCGGCTCTGGGGTGGTCGTGCCCAACACCGGCATCGCCCTGCACAACCGTGGCTGGGGATTTTCCACGCGCGCCGGCCACCCCAACCAGATCGCCCCTGGCAAGCGGCCTTTCCACACCATCATCCCAGGCTTTTTGACGCGCGGCGGTGCACCGCTGGCCAGCTTCGGCGTGATGGGCGGTTCCATGCAGGCCCAGGGGCACGTGCAGATGGCCTGCCGCATCGGCGACTGGGGACAAAACCCGCAGGCGGCGCTCGATGGCCCGCGCTGGCGCGTACTGGATGACAACCACGGCGTCGCGCTGGAATGGAACGTGCCCGAAGCCACCCGCCAGGCGCTGGCCGAGATGGGGCATCCGGTCAAGGTGGCACCACGCTTCGACCTGGAGTTCGGTTGCGGGCAAATGATCATGCGCGCCGAACACGGCTACCTGGCCGCCTCCGACCACCGTAAGGACGGCTACGCGATGGGTTGGTAGCGCGATGGATTTCGCTGCCTTGCAAATGCTGGTCTGGGCCGTCGAGGAACGCAGCGTGGCGCGCGCGGCAGCCCGCGCCAACCTGGTCGCCTCGGCAGCCAGCAAACGGATCGCCGACCTGGAGCGCCGGGTCGGAACAACGCTATTGGTGCGGCACAACCGGGGCGTCGAACCCACGCCTGCCGGCGCGGTGCTGTACCACCGCGCCAAGGCGATCCTGGAAAACGTCCAGAGCCTGGAAGACCTGTGCCACGAGTTTGCCCCGGACGGCATCCCCAAGGTACGCCTGGCGGCCAACCGGTCGGCCATCGTGCAGTTCCTGCCGCGCGAGTTGCGTGACTTCCAGGCCGACAATCCCGGTGCCCGCATCGACCTGGTCGAGGCCTACAGCCCGGACATCCCTCGCATGGTCTCCAACCGCGACGTGGACCTTGGCATCTATCACGCTGCCGCGCCGGCGCCGGGTGTCACTTCGCTGCCCTATCGCACCGACCGCGTAGTGCTGGTCGTACCCGCGACCCACGAACTTGCCTCGCGGGGCGCCATCCGCCTGGACGAAGCGCGTGGCTACGACTTCCTGGGCTATTTCCCGCGCCATTCCTTCGAATCTTTCCTGGAGCTGGCGGGCAACACGCTAACAGGCCCGCTCAACGTCCGCATCCAAGTCGCCAACTACGAAGCGCGTTGCCGGATGATCCGCGAAGGACTCGGCGTAGGCGTGCTGCCCGAACGCATTGCCGACACTTACATCGGGCAGTTCGGCCTTGCCAAAGTCGCCCTGACCGATGCATGGGCCAAGCGGCAGTTCTATGTCTGTGCGCGCGATCGTGCGGCGCTTCGGCCAGTGGCCGCACAACTGCTGGCCCACTTGGCCGGCGCCGCCGCACAGTGACGTCGCATCAGGTAGGACCGAACCGATATAGCTGCGTCGGGTTGTCCACGAGCACCTTTTTCAGCAAGTCGGCATCGCCCAACCACTCGTGAAGGCAATTGGCAAGCACACCATCATCGGGCACGTCAGCTGGCTCGAAATAGTTGATATGCGGCCAGTCGCTACCCCAGACCAACCGGTCCGGGTTGGCGGTCACCAGGGCCTTCATGAATGGCGCGACGTCATCGTACGGTTCACCGCGAGCCGTCAGCCGGTCTGCCCCAGATATCTTGACCCAGGCCTCGCCGGCGCCAACCATGCGGCACAGCTCGCGAAAACCCGGATCGTCCACGCCGCGGGCAGCGCTCATACGGCCCATGTGGTCGATAACCAAGCCCACCCCCGGCGCAAGCAGCCTGGATCGCAGCGCCGGCAGATCGGGCGCATGGATCCATATCTGGGCATGCCAACCACGCTCGGCCAAACGCGGCGCCAAGGCCTCGAAGTCTTCTAGGCTGGCACCGTTCCGATAGACGGCCTTCCCATCACGGCGAAACAGATTAAAGCGCGCGCCGCACACGCCGGCGGCATCCAGCGCGTCCAATTCAGCATCGGTCACATCGGCACGCACGACCGCTACTCCCCGCAGCCGATCCGGATACATGCGCAACGCCTCCAGCACAGGCCGGTTCTCAGTGCCATGTGCGCTGGCAGTCACCAACACGCCGCGTGCCATGCCAAGGCGATCCAGGTGCGCAATGAATGCGTCGGCACCCTGCTCCGAAGGGGTGTAGCTGCGATTCTCGGCCAGGGGATATCGGTCGTAGCCTGAGTCGATGTGCGGCTGCGAAGAAGTAAGCTGATCGACCATGGCATCGAGTTGGCCACCCAGCAAATTGGTCAGCGCGGGCGCAGACCCTTTATAAGGAACGGGCGTAAGCTGGATGTCTAGCTCACGCATCAGCTGCAGGATGGCCAGATGGTTGGTCGTGCCGTTGCCGGAATGGCCAATGCTGACGCGCCCGGCATGGGCCTTGGCATATTGCACGAAGCCTCGGAAGTCCCGATAGCGCTCGTCCGATGCATTGGCCTCCAGCACCGATGGAACGACTGCCATCATGCCGATGGGTGAAAAATCCTCCAGCTTGACCGGCGTACCCGGCATAAGTACCGGATTGACCACCAGCGGAATGATGGTGCTTGCCAGCACCGTATAGCCGTCGGGCTGTGCACGCGCGACGTTGGCTGACCCGATCGAACCCGCCGCGCCGCCGATATTCTCGACCACCAGCGGATGATCGCCCATCACCTTGCTCATCGCCGCCACAACGGTACGCGTCGTGATGTCCACATTGCCGCCAGGCGGATAGGGCACGACCACGCGCACTGGGCGCTCGGGATAACCGGCGGCATGAGCCTGCCAACCCGCCGCGAGCGCAACCGCCACAGCCGGAATGAAGCGGGCGATACTGCGACCCACCGTGAGGAATGAAAACTGCATCAGTGTCTCCTGAGTCATGGTTCTCCGCCGCCTCGACAATGGTCCCGGCGGCAAAAATCGATTCGATCCGCAAAACAACCGGCGCTGGCTTCGCCGGCAAGAGTGAGCGCTAGGTCACCAGCCGGTTTCGCAGCGGTTGCCCGGCTGCCCAGCGCGACAAGTTGTCCACGAAAATCTCCAGTACCCGCGCGGCGTTGCCGTCCGAGAACCCGGCGCTATGCGGCATGACGATGACGTTCTCCATGGACCACAACGGGGATTCGGGCGGCAACGGCTCATGCTGGAATACATCCAAGCACGCGCCAGCCAGGCGGCCGCGCGCCAGCCGTTCGACGAGCGCGGCCTCGTCGACGACGTGGCCGCGCGCCACGTTGACGATCATGGCGTGCGCAGGCAATGCATCCAGCGCGGCGGCATCCACCAAGCCGCGGGTGGCATCAGTCAGTGGGCAAGCCAGGATCAGCCAGTCTGCCTGCGGTAGCAGGCTTGCCAAGCCTCCGTAGGCCACGGTGCACCGCGCGTGTTCGACTGGTGTCGACGAGTACCTCGCGACGGAAATTTCCAGGCCGAGCATGCGTAGCCAAGCGCCGATGCGCTGGCCGATTCCCCCCCAGCCTACGATGACCGCGTGCTGTCCGGCCAGGTCGCGCGGCTGCAGTTCACCCAGCAAAGGCCGCCAAGCGTGCCGGCGCTGCGCGTCGGCCAGCAGGGGCAGTCGCCGGGCGAGCGCCAGTACGCCGGCCAGCGCCGTATGTGCGACGACATGGTCGCTAGCACCCTGCGACGTGGTGATGGTTACGCCTCGCGCATGCAGGCTCTGGTAGATCTCGCGATCAGCGCCGGCCGAGTGCACATGCACCCAGCGCAGATCCGGCGCGTGGCGCATCGCTTCGTAGTACAGGGCGGTTTCCGGAGTGACCTCGAACTTCGTCGACCGTCCGGTGATGTCGCGCGAAATGAAGGCGATTTCGGCCGCCAGCGGCACGCTCGGCTGGGGATGCACGAACTCGACCTCAGGCAGTGCGGTCCGCTTTTCCAGGGCCTGCCGCAAAGGGCCGGCCGCCGCCGGCGAGCACATCACGCGCAAGGGCATGGCGATGTGGGGCATGACAACTATGCGAAGGAGGGCGGACCGCCGCTTACTGGGCGGTGGCGTTGAACTTCTTGACCAGCACGGCCCACTTTTCGTATTCGGTGCGGATGAACTGGCCGAACTGCCCGGGCGAGCCCCCCACCGGCTCGGCCCCCTCGCTGATCATCTGCTGCTTGAGCGCCGGCATCGCAGCATTCACTTCCCGGTTGATCGTGTCGATGACCTCCTGCGGCGTTCCCTTGGGCGCGAAAAAGCCAAACCACGAACCGGCATCGAAGCCCGGAAAGCCCGACTCGGCCACCGTGGGCAGGTCGGACAAGCCAGTCGAGCGCTGCAACGTGCTCACGGCCAGCGCGCGCAACTTGCCGGCCCGGATATGGCCTACGACGGAAGGAATGGTGGCGAACATGAAATCGACCCTTCCGGCAATCAGGTCCTTGAGCGCGTCGGCACCCTTGTACGGAATATGCACGGCGTCGGCGCCGACCTGATCCATCAGCATGAAGCTGGCCAAGTGGGACGACGTGCCCACGCCCGTAGAGCTATAGCTAAGGTTCTTCTTCCCCTTGACGTATTCGAGGAAACCCTCGAAGTCCTGCACCGGAGACTGGGGCGGCACCACGAGCACATTGGGCACGGTGGCCAGCTGCACGATCGGGACCAGATCGGTCAGGGGGTCGTAGGACAAATTGGTCAACGAGGGGTTGACTGCAATCGGCCCAACCGAATTGACAATGAGGGTGTAGCCATCGGGATCGGACCTGACCACGTACTCGGTGCCTATGTTGCCGCCGGCGCCGGGCCGGTTTTCCACCACGAACGGCTGGCCAAGCTTCTGCGCAAGAATGTTGGTCATGCTGCGCGTGAGCGAATCGGTGGTGCCGCCGGGCGAAAAGGCGACCACCACCTTCACGGGACGCTCCGGGTAGCCGGCGGACCAGGCGGGTTGGGCGATGCCACAAGCGGCGGCGATCGCCGCTCCCCAGAAAAGCGTGCGGGCGGATTTCATCATTGTGTCTCCTTTTGCCTTCTTGGTTATTGCCCTGACCCACCGGTCGCCGGGACAGCAAGCGCGTTCCGGGGTCAAGTCTTGTAGCTGGGATCCATCCGATCCAACATGCGCAGCAGCGCCGGCCATTCCATCTTTCCGTAAGGCCTACGGGTCTGGGGCTGGTAGTTGTTCCAGGTTTCTTCGATAACCTTTTCCGGTACCTTGCGCAGCGGCACGTTGCAGGCCATGGCCGCCAGTTGCGCGCGGCAAGACAGCTCCAGCCTGTGCATCCAGTTGAACGCCTCGCCGACCGTGCGGCCTACCGTCAGCAAGCCGTGGTTACGCAAGATCAGCGCCTCGCGGTCGCCCAGGTCGCGTATCAGCGACTCCTGCTCTTCCATGTTCAACACCACGCCCTGATAGTCGTGATAGCCGATCTTCCAGAAACGCATCGCGGTCTGGGTCATCGGCAGCAGGCCGCATTCCAGCGCCGAGACGGCCATCCCCGCCCAGGTGTGGGTGTGAATCACGCAGGCGACGTCGCGTCGCGCCATATGCACGGCACTGTGGATGACGAAACCCGCGCGGTTGATGCCATAGTCCAGCTCGCCGAAATCGGGTTTGGCCAAGATGTTGCCGTGGTGGTCGATCTTGATCAGGCTGGAGGCGGTGATTTCCTCGTACATCATGCCGTACGGGTTGATGAGGAAAGCGTCCTCCTCGTCAGGCACGCGCAACGAAATGTGGTTGGCCATCATGTCGGACATGCCGTAATGCGCCACCAGGCGATAGCAGGCCGCCAGGTCCACGCGGGCCTGCCATTCGGCATCCGAACAGTGTTCACGCATGGAAGAAATGGTCAGCGTCGGGGTCATGGAGAAATCTCCAGATGCCTTGTTGGAATCGTGGCCATGGTAGGACGCGCGAACGAGCCCTGGCGTGAAATTTCGCGGCGGCTGCGTTTCCCGGCATTGATGGCAGGCCCGGAAACGCTTCCAGCGCGCCCCTGAGCCAGCACGCGCTGAGCGTAGTCACTCGCCGCCCCTGCAAGCACGCGGCTCGGACGCCTGACCACGCCCCTGGTAGCGTCCCGGCCTGGCCCCACCAAGCAGCGTCACGCACCAGCCCACTTCCCCTGCCTTCCCCTGCCCACTTCCTGGCCGCTTCCTGGCCGCTTCCTGCCCGCTTCCTGCGCTCGAACCGGCCTGGCCGGCCGCCGGCCCGTCAAACGGAACTTTTACAAGCCGCCCCAAGTCTTATATAAGACATAAGACTGCAAATTTCGTGGCCGTTACGCTAGACTTGGCTAGCTACGCCTCTTTGCGGTCCATCCCTCGGAGCCCATCATGCCGCACAATACCTTCGATACCCTGAAAACCTTCAAAATCGGCAAGAAAACCGGCCGGTTCTACTCCTTGCCTGCCCTGGGCAAGGCGCTTGGCGTGGACGTGCAGCGCCTGCCCGTCTCGATCCGCGTCGTGCTGGAATCGGTATTGCGCAACTGCGACGGGCAGAAGGTGACCGAAGACCACGTCCGCCAGCTGGCGAATTGGCAGCCCAACGCCAAGCGCGAGGACGAAATCCCCTTCGTGGTCGCGCGCGTGGTGCTGCAGGACTTCACCGGCGTGCCGCTGCTGGCCGACATCGCGGCCATGCGCTCGGTGGCCCAGGCCATGGGCAAGGATCCGAAGACCATCGAACCGCTGGTGCCGGTGGACCTGGTGGTCGACCACTCCGTGATGATCGACTATTTCGGCTCCAAGAACGCCCTGGACCTGAACATGAAGCTGGAATTTCAGCGCAACAAGGAGCGCTACCAGTTCATGAAGTGGGGCATGCAGGCCTTCGACACTTTCCGGGTGGTGCCGCCAGGATTCGGCATCGTCCACCAAGTCAACCTTGAGTACCTGGCGCGCGGGGTGCACAAGGACAAGAACAGCGATGTCTACTACCCCGATACCCTGGTGGGCACGGATAGCCACACCACGATGATCAACGGCATCGGCGTGGTCGGCTGGGGCGTCGGCGGCATCGAGGCCGAGGCCGGCATGCTGGGCCAGCCGGTGTATTTCCTGACGCCCGACGTCGTGGGTGTCGAGCTCAAGGGCAAGCTGCGCGGCGGCGTCACCGCCACCGACCTGGTGCTGACCATTACCGAGATGCTGCGCCGCGAGAAGGTCGTCGGCAAGTTCGTCGAATTCTGCGGCGAGGGCACGGCCAGCCTGTCGGTGGCCGAACGCGCCACCATCGGCAACATGGCACCGGAATATGGTGCGACCATGGGCTTTTTCCCGGTCGATGAGCGCACCATCGAATACTTCCGCGGCACCGGCCGCACCGAGGAAGAAGTGGCCGCGCTCGAGGCCTACTTCAAGGCGCAGAAGATGTTCGGCGTGCCCAAGGCCCAGGACATCAACTACAGCAAGCTGCTGACGCTGGACCTGTCGACGGTGGCGCCGTCGCTGGCCGGCCCGAAGCGCCCGCAGGACCGCATCGAAATCGGCCATGTCAAGCGCACCTTCATCGACCTGTTCAGCCGGCCGGTGTCCGAAAACGGCTTTGCGCAGCCGGCCGAGAAGCTGACGCAAACCTTCACGACCAGCGAAGGCACCACGCTGCGCAACGGCGACATCGTCATCGCTGCGATTACCTCGTGCACCAACACGTCCAACCCCGGCGTGCTGCTGGCCGCCGGGCTGCTGGCCAAGAAAGCGGTCGAAGCCGGCCTGACCGTGCCCAAGCACATCAAGACCTCGCTTGCCCCCGGCTCGCGCGTGGTCACCGAATACCTGCAAAAGACCGGCCTGCTTCCCTACTTGGAAAAGCTGGGCTTTCACGTGGCGGCCTACGGCTGTACCACCTGCATCGGCAATGCCGGCGACCTGGCGCCGGACATCAACCAGGCCATCGTCGACAATGACCTGGTCTGTGCCGCGGTGCTGTCGGGCAACCGCAACTTCGAGGCGCGCATCCACCCCAACATCAAGGCCAACTTCCTGGCCTCGCCCCCGTTGGTCGTGGCCTACGCGCTGGCCGGCACCATCACCCGCGACCTGATGACCGAGCCCGTCGGCCGCGGCAAGAAGGGCGACGTCTGGCTGGGCGACATCTGGCCGAGCACCGAGGAAATCGAGGCGCTGCTCAAGTACGCACTCGACCCGAAGGCCTTCCAGTCCAACTATGCCCAGGTCAAGACCAAGCCGGGCGCGCTCTGGGAAAAGATCGAGGGCGTCTCAGGCCAGGTCTACAACTGGCCCAAGTCCACCTATATCGCCGAGCCGCCGTTCTTCAAGGGCTTTTCCATGGAGCCGGCGCCCATGCCGGCCGTGCGCGGCGCGCGCGCGCTGGGCATCTTCGGCGATTCGGTGACCACCGACCACATTTCGCCTGCCGGCTCGATCAAGGAGACCTCTCCGGCTGGCAAGTGGCTCAAGGAACATGGCGTGCTCAAGGCCGACTTCAACAGCTACGGCTCGCGCCGCGGCAACCACGAGGTCATGATGCGCGGCACCTTCGCCAACGTGCGCATCAAGAACCTGATGATTCCGCCGCGCCCGGATGGCACGCGCTTCGAAGGCGGCGAAACCATCTTCCAGCCGACCGGCGAGCAAATGCCGATCTACGACGCCGCCATGAAGTACATCGCCCAGGGCGTGCCTACGGTGGTGTTCGGCGGCGAGGAATACGGTACGGGCTCGTCGCGCGACTGGGCGGCCAAGGGCACGCAGCTGCTCGGGGTCAAGGCCGTCATCGCCCGCAGCTTCGAGCGCATCCACCGCAGCAACCTGGTGGGCATGGGCGTTCTGCCCCTGCAGTTCAAGGGTGACGACAGCGTGCAGTCGCTGGGCATCACCGGCGAGGAAACCTTCGACATCGAAGGCCTGGAAGGCGAAATCCGGCCGCAGCAGGACGCCACCTTGGTGATCCACCGCAAGGACGGCTCCGAGCAGCGGGTCACGGTGCTGCTGCGCATCGACACGCCGATCGAGGTGGAGTACTACAACCACGGGGGCATCCTGCCCTATGTGCTGCGCCAGCTGCTGGCGGCGTAGGACCGTGGCGCAGCGCCTGGCCGGCATCGATCCGGCCAAGCGCTGCGCCAGCAAATCGCTCGCCTGCGAAGCGCAAGGTCGCGCCGGGAGGCGGGGCAGCGGTAAACTACCTCGTTTGGTAGTTTGCCTTTATTGAGCCCATGCCCCGCACCCGAAGCTCGAATGCCCCCCGACTGAACCGCGACGCGTCGCGGCTGGTCGCCCTGGCCCTGGCGCTGAACAGCTCCGGCAGCCGGGTCGAGGACCGCTACTGGGAGGCCCAGCTTGCGCAGATCCTCAACCGCTTGATGCGCAATGGCAACGACGCTCCCCTGGAGGCGGCGCTGGACCACCTGTTCCAGGCCAGTCCCGGCGCGTACGAAGTGCTCATCGAACAAGCCGAGACGCTTTCCGAGTCCTGTGTCCTCGAAAAGGACGGCAAGCGCTACGACGCGCTGCTCATCGTCGCGCCGCTGGTAGCGTGGACGCGCTACACCATCCCTTCGGGCCCCATCCCTGCGTCGGCGCTGCAGGCGCTGACCGCGCAGCTATACGGCCACGTGCTGGCCGGCGGCGCCCGCCTGGCGCTTTTGCCGCGCCTGGTCAGCATCGACCAAATGCCGCGGTCGTTCTCGGACACGTGGCAATGGCTGCACCGGCTGGCCAACGAGGCACTGGGCATCCAGGCGCCGCGCCCGTCGCTGCCGGGCGACGTCGAGACGGCCAACATGCTGGCCGACACCCGCTATGTCGTCGGCGCGGTGGTCGTCGAAGAGCACCAGCCGCTTTTCCGTTGGCAGGAGACGCCCGGCGACCACGGCGCCGGTCGCCAGGCCTGCCTGGAGCAATGGATCGCCCAGGCGCGCCCGACGCTCAGCCAGCTGCTGCCGGGCTGCGGCTTTGAATGCCTGCTGCCCGATGCCTATTACGTCAGCAACCGTGAGGCCGACCGGCGCGTACGGCCGCTGGCGCTCAAGGCGGCCGTATCCTGGCTGGAAAGCTCGCTCAACCTGCCGCCCGCGCAACTGCGCGCGGTCATCGGCGGCTGCGGCGAGGCCCGCGTGGATGAATACCGGATCGGCTTTACGCCGCGCAACCGCAACGACGTCATCTATGGTTGCGTCTGGCCCTTGTACGGACGCGAGGATGAAGGCGCGTCGCTCGATGACGACCTCCCGCCCGGCACGGCCGAAGCGATCGCCGCCCTGCTCAAGGAACACGGCGTGACCGACATCCGGCGCCTGCCCGGGTTGCTGCCGCCCGAGTACTGCGAAGACTGCGGCGCGCCGCACTTTCCCAACCCGCTGGGCGAAATGGTGCACGCGGAGCTGCCGGAGGACGCGGACACCACGCCGGCCCACTTCCACTGAAGGGCCTGCCCCGGGATGCGCGCCGACATCTTCTGCCGGGTGGTCGACAACTATGGCGATGTCGGCGTGTGCTGGCGCCTGGCCCGGCGCCTGGCGCATGGGCTGGGCTGGTCGGTGCGGCTATGGGTCGACGACCTGGTTCCCTTCGCGCGCATCGAACCTGGCGTCGATCCAGGCTGCGACCGCCAGCTTGCGCAAGGCGTGGAAATCGTCCACTGGACCGATCCCACACCCGACCTGGAACCGGGCGATGCGGTGATCGAGGCATTCGCCTGCGATCCGCCCGAAGCTTTCGTGGCGCGCATGGCGCGCTGCCGTCCTGTGTGGATCAACCTGGAATACCTGAGCGCCGAGGCGTGGACGGAATCGTGCCACGGCCTGCCCTCCCCCCAGCCGGGCGGGCTGGTCAAGTACTTTTTCTTTCCCGGTTTTACACCGGCCACCGGCGGGCTGTTACGCGAGCCCGGCCTGCTCGCGCAGCGCGACGCCTGGCGCGCCTCGCCCGAAGCGCAGGCGGCACTGCTGGCCAGCTTGGGGCTGCCGAGCGAGGCGTTGCGCGCCTGGCAGGAGGGCGCGCGCCTATACACGTTGTTTTGCTATCCGCACGCGCCGGCGCAGGCGCTGGCCGCTTTCCTGGCCAACGCCGGGCAGCCGGCGCTGCTGCTCGTCCCCGAGGGCGTCGCCCCGGGGCTGTCCAGCGGCCCATTCGGCTGCCTGCGGATCGCCCGCGTGCCTTTTTTGCCGCAACCGGACTTCGACCGCCTGCTCTGGACCGCACACGCCAACTTCGTGCGCGGCGAGGACTCGTTCGTGCGGGCGCTGTGGGCCGGGCGCCCCATGGTCTGGCATATCTACCCCCAGGATGAGGGCGCGCACCTGGGCAAACTGGCTGCCTGGCTGGACCGCTACGGCGCGCCCGCCGCGGCGCGCGAGCTCATCCTGGCCTGGAACGGCGCACCGGGCGCCTTGCCCGTGGACCAGGCGCTGGGCGCCGCACTGGGCGAACCGGCCTGGTCGCAATGGGCTGCCCACGCCGATGCCTGGAGCCGCGAAGGGGGTGCCGGGCCCGACCTGGCCGAGGCGCTGGCCACGTTCATACGGGACCGTGCCGGGACAAGGTAAAATCATGGGTTTTGTGGGAAATGCTCCGGCCCGCAGCTGCACTCAGGCGGAGCGTCGGTACATATTCCGGAGTTGATTTGATGAAGACCGCACAAGAACTGCGCGTGGGCAATGTGGTGGTGATCGGCAACGACCCGCTCGTCGTGCAGAAGGCCGAGTACAACAAGTCGGGGCGCAACGCCGCCGTCGTCAAGCTCAAGTTCAAGAACCTGCTCACCGGTTCTGTCAGCGAGGCGGTCCACAAGGCCGACGAGAAATTCGACGTCGTGGTGCTCGACCGCAAGGAATGCACCTACTCGTACTTCGCCGATCCCATGTACGTGTTCATGGATGAGGAATTCAACCAGTACGAGGTCGAAGCCGACAGCATGGGCGACGCCCTGAACTACCTCGAAGAAGCCATGCCCTGCGAGGTGGTGTTTTACGAAGGCCGGGCCATCTCCGTGGAACTGCCCACCACGGTGGTGCGCGAAATCACCTATACCGAGCCCGCCGTGCGCGGCGATACCTCGGGCAAGGTGCTCAAGCCCGCCAAGATCAGCACCGGCTTCGAAGTGTCCGTGCCGCTGTTCTGCGAAATCGGCGACAAGATCGAGATCGACACCCGCACGGGCGAATACCGCAGCCGCGTCATGTGATCCCCCCGGGCGCCGTGGCCCGGCAATGCCCGCCTGCCACGGTTGCGCGGCTGGCGAAATCCCCGCGAGGCGCACTGCGCCGCGGGGATTTTTTTTGCCCCTATAAAAAAATTCGCCACGCAGGCGCCGCGAAGGTGTAGGATGCAGTTATCCATAATTATGAATTACAGATCGGTGTCCCCCGCCCCATGACCGCCCCCATCGTCCGCCAAGCGCTATACCAGGAGGTCGCCGACCGCCTGCGGGCAATGATCCGCTCGCGCGCGCTGGCCACGGGCGATTGGATAGACGAAGCGCGCCTGACGGTCGAACTGGGCATTTCCCGCACCCCCTTGCGCGAAGCGCTCAAGGTGCTGGCCACCGAAGGACTGGTGCGGCTCGAGCCGCGCAAGGGCTGCTTCGTCAACGAGCTTTCCTTCCGTGACCTGGAAGACATTTTTCCGCTAATGGCCATGTTGGAGGGCCGCTGCGCCTACGAGGCCGCGCGCAAGGCCAGCGACGCGGACCTGCGCGCCCTCGAGCCCCTGCACCAGGCGCTGCAAAAGCACGCCCGCGCTGGCCGCGTCGACGATTACTACCAGACCAACTACCTTATCCATGAAGCCGTGCAGCGGTTGGCCGACAACCGCTGGCTGTCCGACATGGTCGACAACCTGCGCAAGGTGCTCAGTCTGTCCCGCCACAAAAGCCTGTCGCTGCCCGGGCGGATCCACGAATCCTGCGCCGAACACATGGCCATCCTGGCCGCCCTCAAGGCGCGCGATCCGGACGGCGCCGAGGCGCTGACGCGCCGCCACCTGCTGCGCCAGCTCGACGCGTTGCGCGAGCTGGCTGCACAAGACGAGCCGGCGGCCACCCCGCGGCCCGCCTCTTCCGCTGTCGTACAGGAGAAACCCCATGCCCGCCCCCGACACTCTCGCTCCCGCGCGCGGCTCCCCGCAAGCTGACGCTGCCCCTACGGAACCTGCCGGCACCGAGGCCTCCGGCATCATGGCCCGGCTTGGCCGGCTCTGGGACCGCGAACGCCTGCCATCGGAAACGGAAATCCGGCCGCTGTTCCAAGCGCGCCTGACCGACGTGGCCGCCAACCGTATGGCCGGCGCCTGGCGGCAGGCCTATCGCGCCGCCGACGGGCGTGCGCGGCGCGCCATGCTGGGCTCGCTGGCCGCGGTGTGCGCCTCGTTGGAGCCGCGCGGCGATGCCGCACGCCTGTTCCGCCGCCTGAATGCCCTGCCCGACGGCTTGCGCTTTCTCGTGGAACTGCGCGCCGACATGCTGCGCTGGCGCAAACAGGTCGCCGGCCTGCAGGCGCTGGACAAGGAACTCGAATCACTGCTGTCGGCGTGGTTCGACGTCGGCCTGTTGGAGCTTCGGCCGCTGACCTGGGATTCGCCTGCGTCGCTGCTGGAAAAGCTCATCATTTACGAGGCCGTCCACGAAATCCGTTCATGGGACGACCTGCGCCACCGCGTCGCCCCGGATCGTCGCTGCTACGCCTTCTTCCACCCGCAGATGCCGGACGTGCCGCTCATCTTCGTGGAAGTGGCGTTCGCCAGCCAAATGGCCGACAACGTCCAGGCCCTGCTCGACCCCGAGGCCCCGCCTCAGGACCTGTCCAAGGCGCGCTGGGCTATTTTCTATTCGATCTCGAACACGCAGCCGGGGCTGCGCGGCATCAGCTTCGGCAACTTCCTGCTCAAGCGCGTCATCGAACGCCTGCTCGAAGAGCTGCCGCGCCTGAAGTGCTTTGCCACGCTCTCGCCCATTCCGGGCTTTGCCGATTGGCTGGCCAAGCTGCCAGCGGCGGACGTGGCGGCCATCGTGCACGAAAAGGACGGCGGCGCGGCCGCCCATCCCAAAGCGCCCGACGGCGCGCGCTGGGTGGCCCGCTTGTCGCGGGCGGCCGCCTCGCGCAAGCCCGCGGAAGTCGTGCAACGCATTGGCATGCGGCTGGCCGCGCGCTACCTGCTCACGCTCAAGGACGGCATGCCCATCGATCCGGTGGCGCGCTTTCACCTGGGCAACGGCGCACGTATCGAGCGGCTTAACTGGGCCGCGGACTTGTCCGAAAAAGGGTTGCGGCAATCCTGCGGGATGATGGTCAATTATCTGTACGAGCTGGACGAGTTGGACGCCAACCTGGCCTCGCTGTCCAAAGGCAAGCCGCGCGCCAGCCGCAGTTTCGGGCGCCTGTGACCATGGACGCACGCGTATTGCTCGAACGCGACGGCGCGCTGGCGCGCGTGACGCTGTCGCACCCCGGCCGGCTCAACGCCCTGACCGTGTCGATGTGGCAGGAGCTGGCGGCGGTCTTCGGCCAGCTCGCCGAAGACCGCGACGTTCGCTGCGTGGTCATCGGCGGCGAGGGCGGTGATTTCGCCGCGGGCGCAGACATCAGCGAGTTTCCGCAGGCGCGCGGCGATGCGGCCGCGGTGCAGCACTACCATCGGCGCGTCATCGCGCCAGCGCTGGCCGCCGTCGGCGACTGCCCCCACCCGGTCATCGCGCAGATCGAAGGCGTGTGCGTCGGCGGCGGACTGGAGATCGCCGCGCAATGCGACCTGCGCATCGCCGGCGAATCGGCGCGCTTTGGCGCGCCCATCGGCAAGCTGGGCTTTCCCATGGCGCCTGACGAGATGCGCGGCCTGATCGCGCTGGCCGGACGCGCGGCGACGCTGGCCATCCTGCTCGAAGGCCGCGTGTTCGGCGCGCGCGAAGCGCAGTCGCTCGGCTTGCTCACCCGCATCGTGCCCGATGGCGAGGTCACCGAAGAAGTTCGCCGCACGGCCGAGCGGATCATGCAAGGCGCGCCCCTTGCAGCGCGGCTAAACAAGCGCATGTCGCGCCGCCTGCTGGATCCGGCGCCGCTGACCCAGGCCGAATACGACGATTTCTTTTCCTATGCGGACAGCCGCGACCACCGCGAAGGCGTGCGTGCCTTCCTGGCCGGCGCCACCCCTGTATTCACCGGAGACTAACCAAGGTGGAAAACCAAAACCTATACGCTGTACTGGAGACGGGCTTTCCCAAGGATCGCAACGGCATCGCCATCGAAACACCGCAGCTGGCCTACACTTGGGACGACATCGATCGCGCCACGGCCTGCCTGGCGAACCTGCTCGCCTCGCTGGATCTACCCGCCGGCGCGCGCGTGGCGGTGCAGGTCGAAAAATCCCCCGAGGCGCTGCTGCTGTACCTGGCGACGCTGCGCGCGGGCCTGGTGTACCTACCGCTGAACACCGCCTATCGGCAGGCCGAAATCGAATACTTCCTGACCGACGCCGAACCGGCCGTCGTGGTGTGCAGCCAGGCCAACTTCGACTGGATCGCGCCCCTGGCCCAGAAGCTTGGCGTCGCGCACGTCTACACGCTCAACGACGACCGGACTGGATCGCTGCTCGACGAAGCAGGCGCCCTGCCGCAGACCTTCCACACCGTGGCGCGCAGCGCGCACGACCTGGCCGCCATCCTGTACACGTCCGGCACGACCGGCCGCAGCAAGGGCGCCATGCTGACCCACGGCAACCTGGCCTCCAACGCGCGCGTGCTGCATGATTACTGGGGCTGGCGCGCCGACGACGTCCTGCTGCACATGCTGCCCATCTTCCACGTGCACGGGCTGTTCGTCGCTTCGCACGGCGCGCTGCTGGCCGGCGCCCGCATGATCTGGCTACCGCGCCTGGACGTGGACCAGGCCATCCGCTATCTGCCGCGCAGCACGGTGATGATGGGCGTGCCCACCTATTACGTGCGGCTGCTGGCCGACAGGCGCCTGAACCGCAAGGTGTGCCGCAACATGCGGCTGTTCATTTCCGGATCGGCCCCGCTGCTGACCGAGACCTTCAACGCCTTCCGCGAACGGACCGGCCACACCATCCTGGAGCGCTACGGCATGAGCGAGACCGTCATGCTGACCTCCAATCCCTACGACCCGGCAGAAGGCGAGCGCCTGGGCGGCACGGTCGGCAAGCCGCTGCCTGGCGTCGAAGTCCGGGTGGTCGACGACGCCGGCCGCCTGCTGCCGCCTGGCGAAATCGGCCACGTCCAGGTGCGCGGCCCCAACGTGTTTGCCGGCTATTGGCGCATGCCGGAAAAGACCCGCGAGGAGTTCACCGCCGACGGGTGGTTCCGCACCGGCGACATGGGCCGCTGGGGCGGCGTCTCGGGCGGGCGCGCCGTGCCGGACGACTATCTGTCCATCGTCGGGCGCAGCAAGGACTTGATCATCTCCGGTGGGTACAACGTCTATCCCAAGGAGATCGAAACCCTGATCGACGATATGCCGGGCGTGGATGAGTCGGCCGTCATCGGCGTGCCGCATCCGGACTTCGGCGAGGCGGTGGTCGCCGTGGTGGTACCCAAGCCCGGCGCGCGGCTGGACCCGGCTGCGATGCTTGCCGAAATCAAGGCGAACATCGCCAACTACAAAGTGCCCAAGCGCCTGCACATCGTCGACGAGCTGCCGCGCAACGCCATGGGCAAGGTGCAAAAGAACATCCTGCGCGAACAGTACAAGGCGCTGTAGGGAAAGCCGCCGAGCAAGGCGCGGCCTTGGGCGGCGGCCCTGCAACCAGACACGGCAGAACACAACCAAAGGAGGAGGAAGCCCGGATGCAACATGCCCACCATTGACCGGACCGAAATCCGGCACGGCCGCGGCAACGCGTGCCGCACGGGGCGGCCAGCCGCCCGGCAAGCAACGATAAACACCCAGGAGACGACACATGAAGCATCCCATCATCCGGGCCGCGGCAGCCGCCGCGGCCGCATTGGGCTTGGCCGCCTCGGCCCTGGCCGCGTGGCCCGAACGACCCATCACCCTCATCGTGCCCTTCCCCGCCGGCGGCGGCACGGACACCTTCGCCCGGCCGCTGGCGCAGCAGTTGTCCGAAGAACTGGGCCAGAGCGTGGTCGTGGACAACAAGGGCGGCGCCGGCGGCACGGTGGGCGCCAGCGTGGCCGCCAAGGCCAAGCCCGACGGCTACACCTTCTTCATGGGCGGGGCGCACCATGCGGTCGCGCCGTCGCTCTACAAGACGCTGACCTACGACATCCAGAAAGACTTCGTGCCGGTGGCCTTGCTGGCGCAGCCGCCGCAGGTGGTGGTCATCAACAGCAGCAAGCTGCCGGTCAACACCCTGCAGGAATTCATCGAGTACGCCCGCAAGCGCCCCGGCGAAATCAACTTCGGCACCGCCGGCAAGGGCAGCACCCATCACCTGGCCGGCGAGCTCTTCGCGCTGCAGACGGGGATCAAGCTGGTCGACGTGCCCTACCAAGGCGCCGGACCGATGCTCTCCGGGCTGATCGGCGGCCAAGTGGACCTGGCCTTCGACGGGCTGGGATCGTCGGCCGGTCACATCCGGGCCGGCAGCATCAAGCCGCTTGCCGTCGCGTCGGCGCAGCGCTCGCCGACCTTCCCGGACGTGCCGACTGCCGCCGAGGCCGGCGTGCCCAACTACGAGGTTTCGACCTGGTACGCCATGTGGGCGCCGGCAGGCACGCCCGATGAGGCCGTGCAAAAGATGATCGCCGCCGTCAACAAGGCGCTGGCCACGCCCCGGATCCGGGAAATCTGGTCCCAAAACGGCTCGGCCATCCCCAACCTGACTGGCAAGGCCTTCGGCGACTTCGTCGACAGCGAAATCGAACGCTGGGCCAAGGTGGTCAAGGAATCGGGCGTCACCCTGCAGTAAGCGGCCAGGCCGTCACTGAAGGCGATCGTCGTCGAGGAAATCCGGCAATTCCATCACGGCGATGCCTTCGGCGGCCAGCTCGGCGCGCTCGTCCGGCGTGGCCGTGCCGCGGATCGGGCGCTCGGCAGCCTCGCCTTCATGGATGCGCCGCGCCTCGATGGCAAAGCGCGGGCCGACGTTCTCGGCCTTGCGCAGCATTTCACGCAGCTGTCGCATCATTTCGGCCTGCATATGCGCGACCTGGGCAGCCTGGGCGGCCCGCGGATCCGCCGGGGCGCTTTCCTGCAGGTTGCCCACGTTCAGCCGCGGCGCCGACACCCGTTTGTCCACGCGAGCGGCGCCGCACATGGGGCAGGTCAACAATCCCCGCTCCCGTTGCGTGTCGTAGTCATCGTGCGACGCGAACCAGCCTTCGAAAACGTGGCCGTTTTCGCACTCGAGATCGAAAACTTTCAGAGCCATGCGGGCCAATATGGCGGCGGCAAGCCGCAATTACAAGGTGTTCCAGTATTGCACAGGGCAGGCCTTGCGCGGCCGGCGGACCCACGGCCGGACCGTGCGGCCAGGGCTCGCCCGTTACGGCGCGACGGCCGACGCGCACTAAGATTTACTTGGGAGGCAATGTCCGCTTTGCCTCGGACGGAGCGGGTCCGGCGCCTAGCGCATCGCGCTGGCGCTCCAGCGCCCGGATCTGCTCCTGCAGGCGCCGCAGTTCGGCGCGGGCCTTCTCCTGCTGCTCGGCCAGGGCCTGCGCCTCTTGCTGGGCCTGCCGCTGGGCGGCGGCGATAGCCGCGGCCTGCTCGCGCTGGCGGTTCAGGTCGCTTTGCAGCGCGGTCAACTCGTTGGCGCGCTCGGCAAGCAGCTGCTCGGTGCGGGCTTGCTCGGCCTGCAGGCGGGTACGCCGGATTTCCACGTCGGCCAACTCGGCGCTGCGGGCCACGAAGCGCCGGTACGCCTGTTCGGCCTGGGTAGCAGACTTGGTCTTGATCACCTGCCAGAACTCTTTCTGGCGGAACATGGCGGCGTAATAGGTCAGGTCGTCGGGCTTGAACAGCAGGCTGGCGCCAAAGCTGCCGTTGTAGCTCGTACGCAACTCCTTGACGGCGCGCTCGCGAATCAGGCGCTGCAGTTCGGCGCTCGGCCCCTCGGGGGCAGCCGGCCCGATGGCCACCTTGTCCTGCGGCGGCTGCACCGGGGTGGCATCGGGCTGCGCCGCCTCGTCCTGGTCGGCTTGCACGACCACCGGCGCGCCCTGCGGCTCGGCTTCGGCCTGGGCGGCGCGCTCGCCTGACAAGCCGGCGCATCCGGCAAGGCCAATGACGGCAGCCACGGCCGCAAGCCCCCGCAAAACGAAATGCAAATCCATGCGTTCCCCTCTTCTAGTGGCTGCCCTGGGCAGCAAATCCTGTAAATATGACCGGTTCAGGCGCTATCCACAAGCCCCTCGGCGGCGATGCCCTGGGGGCCGGTGATCTGCAACTTGCGCATTTTCTCCCAAAGCGCCTTGCGGCTAATCCCCAAATACTGGGCCGTTTCTTGTCGACGCCAGCCGTGGGCATCCAGGGCAGCGACGATGCGCTCGCGCTCGGCCTGCTCGGCCGGGGTCAGGCTGTCCTGCGGGATGGACCGGACCGCGCCTGCGGCGGCCTGGTCGTCGGCCAGGCGCTCAAAGACCCGCTCGATGCGGTCGCGGTCCCAGGCATTGCACTGCCGGCGCACGATGGCAACCCGCTCGACCATATTGGCCAGCTCGCGCACGTTGCCGGGAAAATAGGTGCTGGCAACCCGGTCGGCCAGCCATTGCGGCAACTCCCCGGCCAGCGGCCCGAGCTCCTTTTGCAGCAATGCCGAGAAAATGGCGACTTTCTCCTCGGGGCCGCGCGCCTGAAGGCTGGGCACGTGCAGCTCGATGACCGCCAGCCGGTAATAGAGGTCTGCGCGGAACTCGCCACGGGCAACCAGGCTGCGCAAGTCCTTGTTGGTGGCCGCGACCAGGCGGAAATCGACCGGCGTCTCGACGGCCGACCCCAGCCGGGTGATGACGCCTTGCTCCAGCACCCGCAGCAGCTTGACCTGCTGGTACAGCGGCAGGTCGCCGATTTCGTCCAGGAACAGCGTGCCGCCGTTGGCCTGCTCGAAATACCCCTTGTGCGCGCTCACCGCGCCGGTGAAGGCGCCCTTGACGTAGCCGAAGAAATGCGCCTCGAAAAGCCCTTCGGGGATGGCGCCGCAGTTGACTGCCACGAACGGCCCGTCCGCCCACGACGCCTTTTCGTGCAGCAGCCTGGCCACGCGCTCCTTGCCCACGCCCGTCTCGCCGTGCACCAGCACATTGGTGCGGCAGTCGGCGAACATGTCGACTTCGGCGAGCAAGGCCCGCATCGGCTCGGACACGGCCACCAGCGGCTGCGTTGGCCGCCGCCCGTGGCGCCTGGCCTCGTGGGCGACACCAGCCACGCGAAACAGCAAGGCGCGCAGCTCAGCGGCCGAAAACCCCAGCGGCAGGGTGTGCGAGTACGCCGGCGGGTAGTAGCGGGGGTCGCGGCCGCGTTCTTCGCCAGCCACCCAGATGACCGGTATCCCGTGCGCGGCCAGCCAGTCGTGCCCGGAAAAGCGCGCATCGCCCATCACCGTCACGGACACCAGGGCGACGACCACGCGCTGCGGCGCGCGCGGCGGCGGAAACGCCAGGCCCGTATCGGCGCGCACGACGTTGACATCGTAGCCCTCCAGCCCGCGCACGGCGCGCACGTAAAGGTCGGAGGTCCCCTCCCATACGTACAGGTCGATTTCGTCTAGCAGCGCGCTGCGATTCATGTCGATTCCACGTCCTTTCCATCCAGGCCAGCGGCCCTTGCCAACCTCATTCCCATTCCAAGCGATGATCCTTTGGCTTCCATGGCCGGCGCTCAATAGACCAGGCGCGGCTGCCCGCAGCGCACCGACATCAGCGCGACGTCGGTTGACCCCAGGTTCAGGCCGGCCGTGTTCACCACCTGCTGCAGCAGGGCCGACAGCCCGTCGAGCACCGGCTCGAGCACCCGCACGAGCAGGCCCAGGATGGCCGTGATGCCGTTGCTGCCAGACACCAGGTCTTCGACGTAGGGACGCTTGCAGGCGCGTGCAGCCTTCGCGCCGCCGAGCGCCCCGGTCAGGCCGCACACCATGTCACCCAGCGGCGCGATCAAGATGGTCTGCAACAGGTCGTTCACCGACCCAAGCAGCGCCGTCAGCAGCTGCCCGCTCGACCACTGCCGCGCGCGATGCTCGAGCGCCTCATTGGAATAGCGCAGCTCGGCGCTGATTTCGGACAGCGACCTGCCGAACGGCGTCGAACCGAACAGCCGATCCACGCGCTCATCCAGGGTGCCGCCTTCCAGGCCGGATGCCGCAGGCGCGCCAATGAGGCTATCGAGCAAGGCGCCGCCGATGTCCGCCACCAGCGTCTCGCCCAGCCTGGCAAGGTCGATGTTGTCGTCAGGGATGACCGTCACGGCCTGCGGCGGCTCGCCGGGATCCGGGGCGGTCAGCTGCACGGTGTCGACGCCCGAGTCCAGCACGGGAAGTCGCAGCGGCGCCGGCCTGACGGGCAGCAGTCCCAACACATCGAAAACCTTGTGCGACGTCATCGGCGCGGAGCACGAGTTGCCTTCGGCAAAGAACAGCGATGGATCGCTTTCCATGCCAGGAAATCCACCCACGCACAGCCGGGCGGCCGCGGAGGTCACTGCCAGCTCGGCCTGGTTGCGCGCAAGCGGCGCCTCGCAAAGGCTGACCAGCTCGGCTTCGGAGCTGCCGACTTCGACGATCAACGGCAGGTCGACCTTCGTGCCCAGCAAATCCAGCAGCCCGCCCAAGAGCGGCACCCCGCTCGTGCTGACATGCAGATACAGCCTGACCTGCGCGCTATGGGCGCGGGTGCCCACAGGCCCGATGGCGATTTGCGGCGGCTCGACGATGCGCAGCTTGCCTTGCACCAGCCCAGCAACATTCAGGACGGGCATGTCCACGAGGTGGTCACCCGAGGCGAGGGCCAGCGACGCCGCCACCAGGTCCAAGGCATTGGCGTCTACGCTGAGCGCCGACGTTCCGTCGGCCAGGTCGACATTGGCGAAAATCCCGCCTTCGCCAAGCAGGCTCACGGGCAGCTGCAGCATTGGCGTACCATCGAGCACGCCCACGCGCAACGCCGACACCAGGCCGTCCAGTGCGCTGATGGCCGCCTGCGCGCCTTCATTTTGCGACAGGACGGTGGCGTAGGCATCGAGCAGGCTGCCCAGCGTCACCCGGGTGACATCGGCCAGCGCCTGGCCGCTGCCTGCCTGCACCGCCGCCGTCACAGGGATGCCCAGGGCTTCGAGCAGCCCGGCGGGCGTCACCGACAGATTGGCAAGCCCCGATGAAGTCAGCACTTCCAAGGCATTGGGATTGACGCCCACGCCCGCGAGCAGGCGCCCCAGCAGGCCGTTGGAGGACACACGCAACAGGTTGGAACCGACCCAGAACGCCGCCATGGGTTCGTCGGCCGCAGCCACGGCCTCGACGCGCACTTGCTGCGGCGGCATGAAGGGCGCGATCGGGTCCAGGGTGCGTGCCACCATCACGCGCACGGCATTGGACGGCGCGCCGCCCACTATCCAGTGACGGGGCGCCTGCGCCTGCTCGGGATCCCAGCGACCGCATTCGACGTCCACTCCTTGGTCGGCAGGCGCACCGTGCGCCTGCAAATTCTGCGCGGCGCTCGCGCGCGCTGCGGCGATCGCCGCAGCGCATGCATCGGGCTGGGACGCCAGCGTGCGCGCGCCGGCCACGGCGGCGAAGTCGGCGGCGTTCTGCAGCTCGCGCTTCATGTAGAAGGAATAGGCCAGATGCGCCGACCCCAGGAGCACCGCCGCCGCCAGGACGGACATAACGGCGGGCACGAGCAGCCCTCCCCGCTGCCGCGCGGGGAGGGGACAGCCGCGCGCAGGCGGCATCTCAGTCGACCTCGACCCGTTCATCGAACCGTTCCGGTATGGGGTGCGAAAAACTTTCCATGTAACGGTGCCAGGAGCGGGTGGCGGCCTCGCCCAGCATGGGCAGCGCACCGCCCGCGCGCCGGCCGTCGGCCTGCGCGGCAAACAGCAGCCGGGTCACGTCACCCACCTGCCGGCGCCTGGGCGGCAAGTCGTGCTGCACCGCGGACGCAGGCACCGGCGCCTGGATCTGCCGGACTACCGACGAGGCCGGGCCTTGTGCGGCCGGTGCCGCTGGCTGGACCTGGGCCGCCTGCGCCGCGCCGGCGGCAGGAACCACCGGCTGGCCCTGACCGCCGCTGGCCGATTGCTGCGCCTGCAAGGCGCCGTCGGTCAAGGCTGGTGTGGGTTGGGCCGCTGCGCTGCCGGCAAGCAGCACCATGGCCGCCAGCAGGTACGAGAAAGAAACGTCGACGATGCGCATAGGGCGATCTCCTGTGTGTCAGCGCAGCAGCATGGATGAGCCGAATCGCTCCAGCAGCGGCTGCTGGTCGGCAACGGGCATGACCGGCTGCGGGCGCACGCTCGCCTGGGCGCCGCGGCTTGTCGGTCCGGACGCGGCCGCTGGGGCGGACGCCGGCGCGGCGGCATGCCGCAACTCCTCGGCCAATGTCAGCACGCGATCGCGCGCCTGCTCGCTGAGCCCGGCTTGGTGCATGACGCGCCGGGCCGCGTCGTGCTCGCCATCGAGCAGCAACAGCAAGGCCAGGTTGGCTAGCACTTTGTGATTGTCCGGGGCGAGCTCTGCGGCCTTGCCCAAGGGCAGGCGCGCCGCGGCCACATCGCCCGCGCGCAGGCAGGCATAGCCCAGGTCGCTAAGCATCATCGGATCGGTGGGCGCCAGCTTCACGGCACGCGTCAGGTCCGCCACCGCCTGTGCATAGTCGCCACGATCGGCGGCCAGTAGCCCCAACCCGTGCCAGCCGTGTGCCGCTTGGCTGGTCGTCAAGAGCGCGCGATAGGCCGCCTCGCTTTGCGTCGGCTGCCCCGTCATGCGCAGCGCGTCCGCGCGCAGGGCGTCGAGCTCGGCAGAGCGGCCGAACTGCTGCTCGTACGCCTCGATATAGGCCAACGCCGCAAAATACCGGCCTTGCGCCTGCGCCTGCCTGATCAGGTCCAGCATGATGCCGGCCTGCGACGGCGCCTGGCTGCGCGCCAGCCGGTCTTCGTGGGCGCGCACCATCGCCTGTTCTTCCTTTTGCTGGCGGATCAACTCCCAGGCGGTCTCCGGACGACTCGAGCAGCCGGCCAGCAAGCCCGCGCACGCCAACACGCCCAGCAATCGTACACACGGCCAGACGCCGGGACGCACGGCCGTGCGCAGCGTCCCGCCGAAACCGGCAAAGCGACATCGTGCCTGCATCATGCGCCTCCCGCCACGCGGGACATGCCCCGCATCACGGCCAAAAAGCCCGCCCCGCCCGTCACGATCAGCAGCGCGGGCAAAAGCGTCAACACCATCACGCCCGTCATCTTCACCGTCAGCCGGCCGACCTTTTCGCGCAGCGCCAGCCGGCGCTTTTCGCGCACCCGCTCGCCGAAACGGTTCAGCGGTTCCTGGATCGCACCGCCGTGGCGGTCGACCTGGACGATCAGGCGGCAGATCGCGGCCAGGTCGTCGTTTTCGTAGCCGCTGGCCAGGCGCGCCAGCGATTGCTCGCGGCTGCGTCCGCGCGTGTGCTGCTGCACCGACCATTGCAGCTCGCCGGCCAGCACCGGCATGACGTGATGGAATTCGTGGACGACGACGTGCAGGCTTTGGTCTATCGACAGGCCCACGCTTTGCAGCAACCGCAGCAGGTCGATCAGCAAGGGCAGCTCCTCGTCGGCAGCGCGGCGGCGCAGCGCGACGCGGCGCGCCACCACCCACTTGGGCAACATCCAGCCCAAGGCAAACCCCAAGAAGCCGACCATGCACTTTTCCAGCAAGGGATGGGCAGGCAACAGCAGGCCGCGCGCCAACAGCATCGCCGCCAGTGGCAGCACGAGCGCCAGTAACCCGCGCGCGAACTGGAACAGCGCGCGCGCCTGCGCCGGTTGCGCATAACCGCACAAGTCCAGCAGTTGCTTGTCTTCGTCGGCCAGCAATAAATGGCCATAGCGGGCGCGCGACCAGCGTTCGCCCACGGCCACTGCCGCCTGCCCGGCGTGCTCGAGCAAGCCGGCCGGCGCCTCTTGCACAGGCTGCAGGGCGGCTCCGTCCGACGCGGCAATGGCGCGATCGACCCGCCTGCGCTGCTGATCGTGTTGCAGCCGCCCATACAGCCATGCCGCCGCCAGCAGCATCGCGCCGATGGCCAGCGACCCGGCCGCGGCCCAGGCCACCTGTTCGGCATCGAGCGTCGCCAGTCTTTCGAGCAAGACCTCCATGCCTGCCTCCTACACCGATTTGGCCATGCGATACAGCCAGTACGAGCCGGCGATTTGCAGCACGACGGCGGCGATCAGCATGTAAAAGCCCGCTGGATCGTTCCACATGCCCATGAAAAGCGAGTTGTTGAGCAGGATGATCAGGCACGCGATGCCCACCGGCAGCAGGGCCAACACCCAGGCCGACAGCCTGACCTCGGCGGACATGGCAGATAGCTCTTGGCGCGCCTGCTCTAGGTCGCGCATGAAAAGCGCCATCCGCTCCAGCACCTGGTCGCTGCGCCCGCCAAAGCGCAACGCCACGCTCATGACCGCGGCCACCAAGTAAAGCTCCTGCAGGCGGTACTGGGCAGAAACCTGGCGCAACGCGGCATCCAGATCCTTGCCCGAACGGGCAAGGCTTTCGGCACGCCGCAGGACTTCGGCCAGTGGCTCGTCCATGGCAGCTGCTGCCGATTGGAAGGCCGCGCCCAGGCTGTTGCCTATGGTCAACAGCCGCACCATTGCATCAAGCAGGCCGGGCAGCTGCGCGATCATGCGCCGCTGGCGGCGTTCGGCCTTCATCCAAAGTACGAACAAGATGGCCATGACGGCCAGCGCCACCGCGGCGGCTGCGGCGAATTTGCCCCCGGCCAGCCAGGCCGCCAGGCCGGCAAGCGTCACGACGGCGGCCAACCTGGCGTGTAGCGCAGGCGTGGCCGCGACGCCGGCACGCAGCAGCAGCGTTTGCCAGCCTTGCGGGCCGGCCGGCAACCTTGGCGCTTCGGAGCGCCACGGGCCCACCTGGCCCTGGCCGGCTTGGTCTTGGCCGAGATGACCCGTGATGACGCGCTCGAGCGCCGCGCGCCGCGTGGCCTGCTTGGCTTTCGCCCAGAGCAGCATTGCGCCGGCGGCGATGACCAGCGCCGCCGCCGCCAATATCAGTGCCAACGCCGTCGTGCCCATCAGCGCCGCCGTCCCCAAAACCCGCCGCCGCGCCCGTCTTCGGGATCATCCTGCCGCGTCGGCCGATACGCCTCGCGCAGGTGCGCCAGCTTGGGTGTATGTGGATGAATGCCCAGGCTCACCCAGCGGTCACGCTCCTCGCCGTCAGGCAGCGCCACCGTCTCGTGCCGGTACAGCTCCTGGGTCGCGATGACGTTGTCGCTGACGCCGGTCACTTCCGTGATGGATAGCACGCGGCGCTTGCCGCTGGGCAGCCGGCCGACCTGCACGATGAAATCCAGGGCGCTGGCGATCTGCCGGCGCAGGCTGTCTTCGCTGCCCTGGTAGCCAGCAAAGCCGGCAAGCATCTCGATCCGGTACAGGCATTCACGCGGCGAATTGGCGTGGATGGTCGCCATCGACCCTTCGTGTCCCGTGTTCATGGCCTGCAGCATGTCCATCACCTCGGCGCCGCGAACCTCGCCCACCACCACGCGGTCCGGACGCATGCGCAGGCTGTTGCGGATCAAGTCGCGGATGGTCACCGCCCCGCTGCCGTCGTAGCCGCCCTGGCGCGCCTCGAGCCGCACCACGTGCGGATGGTTCAGCGAAAGCTCGGCCGTGTCTTCGATGGTGATGACACGCTCGGTCTCCGGGATGAAGAACGCCAGCGCGTTCAGCAGCGACGTCTTGCCCGAGCTGGTACCGCCCGAGACCAGGATGTTGCAGCGCGAGCGAACCGCCGCGCCCAGCAGCCGGTGGATTTCCTCGTCGAAGGTGCCCAGCGTCAGCAAGTCCGCGGGCTTGAGCGGATCCTGGCGGAACTTGCGGATCGAGACGATGGGCCCGTCGACCGACAACGGCTCGATCACTGCATTGAGCCGTCCGCCGTCGGGCAGCCGCGCATCGACCATCGGTGCCGACTCATCCAGTCGGCGCCCCAGCGGCGCCAGGATCCTGCGCACGATGCGCAACACGTGCTGGTTGTCCGAAAACTGCACATCCTCGCGCGCGAGGATGCCGCGCCGCGCCACGAACACGTTGGCGTAGCCGTTGATCAGTATGTCCTCGACGGTCGGATCGGCCAGCAAATCTTCCAATGGCCCCAGGCCGGCCAGTTCCTTGGTCAACGCGTCGGCAAGCTGGCGCAGTTCGCTTTCATTGAGCGCCGCGCGCCGCAGCCGGGCAAAGCTGGCGATTTCGATGTCGACGAATTCCTGGATGGCCGCGCGGGTCCAGCGGCCGAATTCGGCGCCCAGCTCCTCGATGCGAGTCAGCAGGTGCTCGTAGGCGGCGCTGCGTATCTTGCGGACGCGGTCGGAATCTGCAGTCCCGACCGTTTCGCCGTCGTCGCCGAATCGCATGACTGAATTCTCGTTCATCGCCTCTCTCTCACATCACGGCCAGGCGACGGTATGCGCCGGCCAGCCACGACGGCAGCCAACCCGGACGCGCACCGGGCGAAGGGCTCATCGCGTCGATCTTATCGACCAGCGCCTGCACGGCGCGCACGTACGGATCGCGCTCGGCCTGCTCGTGCAGCAGCTGCCCCTGGTTGATGCACGACATCAGCGCGCGGGTGCGGTCGGGCACGACGCCGGCCAGCGCGATGCCGAACCGCTCGGCGATCTGCCCCGCCGTCATGCCGTAGCGCTCGTCATAGCGGTTGACGACCAGGTGCAGGCTGCCCAGCGCAACCTCGTGGCTTTGCAGGTCGCGGATCAACGCCGCCATGGACACCAGCGCCCCCACGCTCTGGTCGGTGACCAGCCACACCTGCTGCGCGGTGCGCGCCATGCCCGCGACGAATTCCATGTTGGAAAAGCCGCCGGCGTCGACCAGCAGCAGGCCGTAGTGCTCGCGCAGGCGTTCGAACAGCATCAGCGAATCGGCGCGCGAAACCGAACGCATGCGTTCCAGCTCCCGCGGCAAGGCCAGCACGCCAATGCCGTCGCGGCTGCTGGCCATGGCAGAAGCCAGCAGGGTATGGTCCAACCGCCGCAGGTTCTTGACGGCCTCGACGAAATCGAAATCGCTCTGCGTGTTCAGGTAAAGCTGGCAGTCGCCCGCGGGCCAGCCCAGGTCGAGCAAGGCCACGCGATGGTTCAGCGCCAGGTCGTCGACGCCGCGTGCGCCCCTGGCCACGGCGCGTTCGGTCAGGCGCTTTTGCATCAGCGCCGCCAAGTGCACGGCCAGCGTACTGGCGCCGACACCCGGCCGCGCGCTCAACACCAGGGCGCTGCGCTGCGCGCCGCTGGGCGCCGTCAGCGATACGGCCTGTTCCATGACGCGCTCGACGACGTCGCGCACCTCGTGCGCGGCCGAAGCGGGGTCGACGAAATCGCTCACGCCGGCTCGCAGCGCCGCCACGGCCCCTTCCGGCTGCGACAGGCTGCCCACGGCCACCCGCGGCAGGCCGGGCGCCACGCGCGCCAGCGTCCGCGCCAAATCGGCGGCCTGCAGCAGCTTGCCCGGCTGGGCCTCGTCCGGCGTAAAGTCCAGGAACACCAGCCGCGGATTGATGTGCGCCAGGCGCCGGGCCAGTTCCTGCGGCTCGGGCAACTCCTGGGTCAGCAGCGCCGCATCGCCCAGCGCTTGCGCAAGCTGCGCGCCGACGCGACTGTCATTGGAACAGAACAGGAAACAACAACCATCCTGCTGAAGCGCAAGACCTTCGCGCACATGTGTCTTCATGGCACTCAACGAGAAAATCCCGGCATTTGCTGGCCGCCCAGCGGACCGGTCAGGTAATAGCCCCAGGCGTTGAAAGGCGTATCGGTCACCTCCTGCTCGGCGCCCGGAAGCGGCAACGCGACGCCGCGCGCGATCGGCCGGACCAGGCGTGGGGTCACCACGATGACCAGTTCCCGGTCGCGCTGCGAATACTGCACGCTGCGGAAGAACGCGCCGATGATGGGCAAGTCGCCCAAGAACGGCGCCTTGCTCACATTCGCAATCGTCTCGCGTGACACCAGCCCGCTGATGATGAAGCTTTCCCCGTCGCCCAACTCGATGGTGGTATCGGCCTTGCGCGTGCGCAGGGCTGGGATGACGGCAGTGCTTTCCCCATTGAAGATCGGTATGCCGTTGGCCGGATCGAGCTCGCTGGCTTCGGGTGCAACTTTCAAGGCGATACGTTCGCGCGACAGCACCGTGGGTGTCACCGTCAGGCCGATGCCGAAAGGCTTGTAGTTCACGTTCTGTGTGCCCAGCCCGCCGGACTCGGGCACCGGCACCTCGCCGCCAGCAAGAAAGCTCGCGCTTTGGCCCGATAGCGCCACCAGTGTCGGCTCGGCCAGGATCCGCGCCATGCCGTTGCTTTCGAGCAGGCGCAGCGTGGCATCGAAATTCGACGAGTCGTAAAGCAGGCGCAACCCGTCGCTGATCAAGCTGGCTGGCGTGAAGTTGAATCCCCCGCCCCATTGCGACGAGCCGCCCGCCGCGCGTCCGCCGGCCAGGTTGATGCCGACTTCTTTCATGACCTCGCGCGACAGCTCCACCACCTTGACTTCGACCTGCACCACGCCGCCCGGCCCCACGGTGGCGACGTCGACGACGGATTCGGCCCCGGCCGCGCCGGCTGCGGCAGCAGCGCGCCGATGCGCCAGCGCGGAAGAGGAATGGCCGCTGATCACCGCGTGCGAGCCCGCCACATCGACGTTCGCCTCGGGTGCCTGGCCACGCGAGGCCAACGTGGCCTGCACGTTATCCGTGACCCGAACCGTCCATGCGCGCGGACGGCTTTCCCCGCGCAGCCATGCCTGGACCTGCGTCGTGCCGGGCCGCTGTCCGACTACGACCACTTGCGGCGCCGAACCGGACGACGCAGACAGCACGCGCACGTCGGCCACCGTCGGGTCGCCCACGGCCACGCGCACCGGCGTGCCGCCCACGTCCAGCACCTGCTGGCTGCGCGCGGCAAGGACCACCTCGCGCGCCTGCGCAGGGGCCGATACCGGCATGGCCGTCGCCCGGCCGGATGCGGGCGTCGGTTGCCCCCAGGCGGCCGCGCATCCCGCCAACACCATCGCCGCCGCCACGTACTTCATCGCCTTCAAACCGCTCTCCTGCTCGTTGGTGGTGGCCGATCAATAGGGCACGCGCTCGACACGGTCGCCGCGCAAGACTTCGATGCTGCGCCGCGGTGCCGCAGCCGCCGGACGCGCTGCCTGCGCCTGCTTCGCCGGCTCGCCGGCCAGCGCGGCAAGGGCTTCGCCCGCGTACGCCTGGTTGACCGGCTCCTGCAAGCGGGCCTTTTCGTCGGCGGGCAAATCCGCGCGCGCCGTGAGCACCGGCGGCCGCTCCGGGAACAGGCCGGTATCCGGCACGGCCTCGTCGTTCGGCGCGCGCAAGGCCAGTTGCAGCTTGCCGCTGCGTGCGGCAAGCAAGAGTTCGTTGACCTGCGCCAGCGGCACGGCAAGCATGGCCGTGCGGCTGGACCGGTTGCCGTCGCGCGTCCTGGCCTTGTCCTCGGCCGACGGCCCATCGACCGTCTGGTCACCATAGGCCAGCACCCGCACGCGCGACTGCAACAGCCGCGCCTGCGTGCCGCCGACTTCACCGCCCTTGTCCAGCAAGAAGAACACGTCGACGAAATCGCCCGGGTGGATGCGATGCGCGGCGCCACTGACCTCATCGACCGTGACCGTCACGGCGCGCTCGTTGGGCTGCAGCGATTGCGCCAGGCCCACGGCCAGCATGCCGGAAAGGATGGGCTCGCCCGCACGCACGGGCAGGCGCAGGGTGCGGCCAACCAAAGGTTGCGGGCTGTCATAGGCGCTCGCGGGCGTTTGCGGCCAATGGACGATTTGCACGTCACCGGCCGATAGCGTGGCACCTGCCGCCAGGTCGCGCACGGCCACGGCCACCGGCCGACCGGCGGCCTCCTGGCGCGCCGGCTGCGCTTCGGCGGCGACCGGCGCGGCAGGCGGCGGTGCCGGCGGACGCTGGGCCACGTAAAGCGCCAGGCCGGCCAACGTGGCGGCCAACACGAACAAAACCAAAGCCACGATCCGTACTGCTGCGCTCATTGCACGCGCTCCGCTTCCACCTGCACCGTCGCCTGCGCAGCCAGGCGGGCGGGCATCCAGCCCGTTCCATCCGCCACGCCGAGCAGGCGCAATATTCCGACCAGCGGCAGGCCAGCCGTCTCATAAGACACCGAGACCGACACACACTCGGTTTGCCCGGTAGGATCCCAGGCACATGCCCGCACCGCGGGCACGCAATCGACCGACAGCCATCCGGCCGCCCGCCGGGCCACCGCGCAAGCGTCGGCGGCGCTGACAGGCGCCTGCGCGTCAGCACGGGCGCTGGCGTCCAGCACCGCGCGCGCGCCTTCGCCGGCCGCGTACGAAAGGCGCTGCTGCGCCCAAAACACCATCCCGTACCCCACCACGGCCGCCAGCACCAGCATCGACACGCACATCGCCAGCGACAACTCGATGGCGGCCGCGCCGCGCTGGCGCGGCGCATGGACCGGCCGGTAGGGGCCAAGCGTCGCCACGTCAGAGCCCCCCACCCGAGGCGATGCCGACCGTAGCGCGGCTGGCCAGCACGCGTGGCACGAACAATCCCCCCAGCACGCCGCCGTCGAGCATGGGCACCAACGGCGCCTGCGCATAGGGGTATCGCACGACCACTTCCAAGGCCTGCTGCGGCACGGGCTCGCCGCTGCACGCGCCATTGCCGCGCAAGCGGCCGTTGGCATCGCACACGGCCACTTCCAGCACCCCGGTTCCGGCCATCGCGTCGATCCAAGCGGCGCGGTCGACCGCGGTGGCGTGCGCCACGGCCGCGCGGCGCAGCAAGGACTGCTCCGGCGGCTGCCACCGCAGCGCGGCGCGCGCGCCGTCATCGGCCGCCAGGTTCAACGAATGCTGGGCGGTGAAGATCAGCCCGTACGTGATGAGCCCGTACAGGACGAGAAAAAAGATGGAAAAAACGAGGGCAAACTCGACCGCGTACGCGCCGCGCTGGGCACGAGGCGCCAGCGCGGCGAGCGGGTTCACCACGCGGCGTGCAGGCGCCAGGCCAGCCAAGCCCCAGCTGCCACTGCCAGGTGCACGGCATGGGGCAGTCTCTGGTTCCTGCGCCCGAACGCAGCCGGCCGCACCCACCGGTACAGCGCGTGCACGCCGCCCACCAAATTGCCGGCGACGGCCACGATGAACAGCCCCAGCGGTCCCAGCAGCCAGCCCAAGACCGCCAGATACTTGACGTCGCCAGCACCCATGAAGCCGCCGCGCCACAAGGGCAGGAAAACGGCCAATCCCAGCGCCAGCCCCGCAAGCGCCTGCGAGATGCCGGCGGCGCCGGGCCCCTGCAGCTGCACCGCGGGCATGGCGGTGGCGGCGAGCCAACAGGCCTGCCCAACCCACGCAGCCAAAAGCAGACGATTGGGCACGCGCCGGGCGCGCCAGTCGCTGCAGGCGACCGCCGCGTTGAACGCGACGAACAACGCCACCCACAGCCACCCTGTGCTCACCCCTGCGCTCCCACATCACCGCCATCGCGCAATGCCCGCAATGCCTTTCCCAGGCCCTCGTGCCGACTCTTACTCCTCCACTGGATCTGCACCAGAAACATCGGCCGCGATTCCAGTCAGCTTCTCACCAATGGCCGTGAACAGATCGTTCAGTCCACCGGACATCAGCGACAGCGCAGCGATGATGGCCACGGCCACCAGGCCCGCGATCAAGCCGTATTCGATGGCGGTCGCACCTTCTTCGTCCTTGATGAAGTGTCTGATCGAAGTTTTCATGCCTAGACTCCCAGAGGGTTGATGCAAGCGACTTGCGCAAAGCCGCCAAGACCGCCCGCCCGTTCAGGGGCGGGCGCCACGAAAAAAGTTTCAGCAGCTCTAGCGGCTGCGTTCATTGCCGCAAGGCATCCAAGCGTGCCGACACGGCTCCCCTCTGCGGCCAGGCCAGGCGCCGGAAGGCCAGGGCGCCCCAGCCATCGCGGCATGATCCCGATGGACATAGCTGGCTTCATCCGAAGCGCCGCGACCCTGGCTGGGCAAGCCTTCAGCGCCGCCCAGGCAGCCGGCAGCGCCATTGCGCCACGCGCCCAAGCGATGCTGCCGCCCGGCCGCGCCACGTCCGCCCGCACCGGATGTCAGCGAAAAGAAGGAACGACTTTGTTGCAAACTCACCGTTATGTTCTTTCCGCAACGAATAAAAACAGTCTTAACTATTTCCAAATCTCACACATCAGGGTTTACCCTTATTACACATAACTTCACGTTTCTTAAGTTAAACAAAGGTCGAAAATCTGTTCGAAATTTCAACCAATTACAAAATAAACTGCGATCGACCATGTAAAATACTCCATACTGGGTATTTGCGGGATCGAACAGCGTTGAAAAATAACGAAATAATGTGTCTATTTTGAAACATTAAGCTGCCTTGGTATGCAATATGCGTCATAATCTGCCGGATTCGGCAATCTCGAAGGCCGGCTCCGGTCCCGCTCGCCACCCTTTCGCTTCATCGATCCTGCGACTGTTCGTAACAGCGGGTGGTGTGGCGCTTGCACCACACGTGCAGGCCAACGGCCCACTGCGCGGCAACCCGGTCGACGCCGTGCCACAGCTGGAGAGCCCCGCGCAGGCGCCCGCCGCCGCGCCAATGCCCTTGCCCGCCACGCCGGAGCAACGGGCAGTCCAGGCCAGGCTGGCGCAACCGATCGTGCCACGCCAATTCGATGTCACCGGCGTGCGCGCCCTACCCTTCAGCGAGGTGTCGGCACTACTCGAACCCCTGGCGAACAAGCCCACTACGGTCGGCGCGCTGGTGCGGCAGGTCGACCGCATCACGCAGCTTTACCGCGACCGCGGCTATGTGTTGTCGTTTGCGCTTTTGCAAAACCAGGACTTCGCGCAAGGACGGGTGGTGGTCACCGTCGTCGAAGGGCACGTGTCCCGTGTCCGCGTCGAAGGCGACGCCGGCAACGCCGCCGATCGCCTGGAAGACCTCGGCCAGCCGCTGGTCGACGAAAAGCCCCTGACCCGCGCGACGCTGGAGCGCCAACTGAACCTGATGCGCCGCGTACCCGGCGTTCGCATCACCCCCAGCCTGGACATGCCGCGCCGCGCGGATGGCGCCACCGAGCTCGTCCTCGTCGCCACGCGCCAGCCGGTCTCGGCAACCGGCGGCGTGGCTGACCTCGGCACCGGCATGCAGGGACTGGTCAGCGTATCGACCAACAGCCTAACCCCGCTGGGCGAACAGGTGCGCCTGACCGCCTCCGTGCCCGCCGGATATGAGGATGTGCGCTATTTCGCCGGCGAGGTTTCCGTGCCCATCGGCAACGACGGCCTGGCGGTCAAGCTCGACGGCTATACGTATCGCTCGCGTCCGAAGGACGATGACCTGGAATTCCTGGGCTACAAGCGCACCGTACGCAACGACCGCCTGGGCGTCGGGCTTTCCTATCCTTTCCTGCTCGATAACCGGCGGTCGTTGACCGGCACGCTGGGGGTGTATGCCGCGCAAAGCCGGGACCGCTATCAGCGCGACGCCGACGACCTGGTCATCAAACAGGACGTGCGCGTGCGTGCGGCAACCGCAGAGCTGCGCTACATCGAAACCGGCGAGAAGCAATCGCGCGACGTTTCCTTGTCCATCGCGCGCGGGCTCGATGCCATGGGTGCGCGCCAGTCGCTGGCCAACAACCGTGGAGTCAGCCTCAGCCCCGGGTACGACCTGGACTTCACCCGCTACAACCTCAACCTGAAGCAAACGGTCGCCCTGCCCGCCGGCTTCGGCATGACGGTGTCGGCAGCCGGGCAATACAGCGACGACGTGTTGCCGTCGTCCGAGCAGATTTCCTTCGGCGGGTTCCGCTACGCCATGGGCTACCCCCAAGGCGACCAGGGCGGCGACAAAGGCATCGGCGCGTCGCTCGAATTCAACTACCGCATCCCCGTCGGCTGGGGCTTGCTCAACGCCGTGCAACCTTATGTGCTGGCCGACTACGCCCGCACCTGGTACAACGATGACGCCGTGCAAGCCCAGAACGACCGCCATTTGTCCTCGGTGGCCTTCGGCCTGCGCATCACCGACGACAAGCGCTACCTGCTCGACGTCAACGCCGCCAAGCCGGTAGGGTCACGCCCCTTCGACTCGGATAGCCGCAGCTGGCGCTTCAACGCCAACTACTCGCTGTTCTACGACGCCTTCTAGCAGCCTGCCCCGGTCGCCATGGCCGGGGCCGCCCGCCGAACCGGAACGTTACGTAACGCGCGGGTAACGTCACCCCTCCATTCCCCTCTCATTTGTAACATTCGCGCATCTGGCGCCATCTCGCGAAAGAGGTGTTCACAGTCTCGCGCAGATCGCAAGCCTTTGACTTAAAAGGATTAAGCCAGAACGAAACAGACATTACGAGAAGATATTCCCAACAATGTGACAGGGTTGGCATGGATTGTGCGTATCCCTCCGTGCAAGGCAACGGATGACGCCTGAACGGACTTCTCAAAGCGGAGCACAACCATGGATCGCAATACCTCTTCCACTTGGCAGCGCAGCGCCGTCGCGGCGCTGCTGGCGGCCGCACTAGTCGGCGTGGCAGGCTGCTCAAGCAGCGGCGGTAGCCATCGCAGCGCGGCAGCGCCGGCCACTCCGGCCAAACCCGGCGGCCCCGGCAGCCCCACCAACCCCGGCAACCCGGTAAATCCGCCAGCAGACGCCACCGTAAAAGGCCCCCTCGAAGTCAGCCTGGGCAACACCGGCAAAGCGGTCGACAACCTGGCCCCGGCTGGTTTGGGCGACAGCCTGGGCGGCATCGGCAAGGCGCTTGATCCGACCGTCGAGCCGGTCATCGACACAGTGACCGGCCTGACGCGCACGGTCGGTGAGGCCACCGGCCTGGGTGGCACGGCCAACGACTTGCTAGGCACCACGGGTGGCATCGTCAGCGGGCTGGGTGACACCCTGGGCAACGCCCTACCTGGCACCGGCGGCCTGGGTGAAGGCGTGGGCGGCCTGGTCGGCGGCCTGGGCGACACCGTAAGCAGCCTGGGCGGCCTGCTGGTCAACGACCCCGACAATCCCAAGCCCCTGACCACCGTCCTGGACAACGCGACTGGCGCCCTCTTCTCCCTGACCGCCGCGCTGGGCGGCGAAGGCGGCTTGCTCAACCCCGTGGCCAACGTGGTGGGCGGCCTGACCGGTCCGCTGCTGGACCAGCCCGTGCAGCCGATCCTGGAGCCGGCGCTGGGCAACGTCGGCGGCGCGGTGGATAACCTCATTCCGCTTGGTTTGGACGATACGCTGGGCGGCGTGGGCAAGGCCCTCGATCCGGTGGTGGCGCCCGTGGCCGGCGCGGCGACCAGCCTGACCCAATCGGTAGGCGCCGCCACGTCGCTCGGCCAGCCCGTCAGCGGCCTGCTCACCAACATCGGTGACACGGTCGCCGGCCTGGGCGGTGCGGCCGACATCCCGGGCGCGGGCGGCCTGTCCGACGTCACGGCCGGCCTGGGTGCCACGATCGGCAGCGTCGGCGCGCTACTGGACCCCAGCCATCCCGATGCGGCCAACCCGCTCGGCGCAGTCCTGGGTAACGCCACCGGCACGGTCAAGGCCTTGACCGGCGGACTCGGCGGCAGCGAAGGCGGCCTGCTCTCGCCCATCACGGGCCTGCTGGGCGGCGTCGCAGGCGGCGGTGACGGCGGCTTGCTCTCGCCCGTGACCGGCCTGGTCGGCGGCCTGACTGGCGGATTGGGCGGTGGTGGCAACGGCGCCAACGGCGGGCTGCTCGCCCCGGTGACTGGCCTGCTGGGTGGCCTGGCGGGCGGCTCGGGTGACAGTGGCGGAGCCGGCGGCCTGCTGGCGCCGGTCACGGGCTTGGTCGGCGGCCTGACTGGCGGCCTGGCCGGTGGCGCAGGCTCGGGCGGCAACGGCGGTGGTGCGGGAGGACTGCTGGCACCGGTCACCGGCCTGGTTGGCGGGCTGACGGGCGGGCTGACGGGCGGTGGCGCCGGCGGCGGATCGGGCGGCAACGGCGGTGGCGCCGGCGGGCAGGGCAACCTGCTTGGCGGCCTGCTGGCACCGGTCACCGGCTTGGTCGGCGGCGTACTGGGCGGCCTGGGCAACGTGGGTGGTGCAGCACGCTAACCGACCATAGAGGGCCATCATGTTCGCACTGGATAACGGCACGACGTTGGCCTCCGACACGAGGCCCCAGCGCATCGGAACCGGTCCGTCTCGCCTGTCGCTGCTCAATGACGTGGCGCTGATGTTGGGCCGCCGCTTCTCGGTGTACACGGCTGCCAGGCAAGCCACCGCGGCAGCGCAACTGGGGTTGCCTGTGGCGGACTGTCGGGCGCTGGAACTGCTGCTCGAATTCGAGGCGCTGCCCACCGGCCAGCTGGCCAGCCTGCTGGGGCTGAGCCCCGGCGGCACCACGGCACTGATCAACCGCCTGGAGGAAGCCGGCTTCGTGCGACGCAGCCGTCACCCGCTGGATCGCCGCATGATCGTCATTTCCCCCGTGCCGGAACGTTGCCGGCCGTTGGAATCGATGATGCACGACATCGCGATCGAGGTCGGCATGCACACGCAGTGCTTCGACGACGACCAAATTGCGGCGGCCCACGCCGTCCTGACGCAATGCGCACAGGCGTTTCGCCGCGATACGACGAGATGGCTCGAAAACCGCCCGTCCGAGCGGGGCGGCCCGGCATCGGCATGACGCGATGAGGGGCTGGCCCGTCTCGACAGCGGGTGGAGGTTCGAGGAGACGCAAACAAACTGAAGCGAACTAAAACGGCGCAAACCCTGTTGGGGTTTGCGCCGTTTTTTCTTTTGCGCCACGCAGCCGGGCACACAAGGCGCTGCGCCCGGCTCACTAGGTAGGCCGTCAGAAGCTCTGCACGTAGGTGAACTGGACGACGTCCAGGCCCGGATTGGGACGCTTGATGTTGGCGTTCGAGAAATGCGAATAGCGCAGGCCGATACGGCTGGCCGGGGTCAGTTGGAACCCGACGCCGATGTGGTCGCCGAACTGGAAGGCGGTGCTGATGCGCTTGTCGGCGAAGGTGGTGCGGGTGAACACGTTGGCGCCTACGCCGCCTTCGATGAAAAAGCGCTCGCCCACCCACCAGCGGAACATGGGCGTGGCGCCGAATTGCCATACCGAAGCGGGATGGCGGCCGCCGTCGGCATGCCAATACGCGGCCGAAAATTCGCCGGTCAGGTCGAGACGCCCCCAATCGCCACCGAAGCGGTATTGCCACAGCGTAGGCGTCTCATAGCCCAGCATGTAGCGCTTGTAGTGGTCGCCCACGCCCACTTGCAGGCTCACGCCGCCCGACGTGCCTTCGCCGGACTGGGCGGCCGCAGGAGCGGCGCAGGCGACGAAAAGGCCGGCGACCAGGCCGGCCACGATGTTTTTCTTGAAAGCCATTTCGACCTCGGGAATGGTAAAAATTTCTATCAAGCTATCAGAAATGCACCCGGCCGAGAAGGGCCGGGCGGCGGCAAACGCAGGCCTGTTGCGCGGCGTTCACAACCGGCACCGCGGCAGATCAGCGTGCCGTCCGCAGCCCGACCATTGCGCTCAAGCGGCGGTCACGGCGTCGGCCGGCTGCTTGGTCAACAGCGCCAGCAGGCGGGCAAGCTCCTCTCGCAAATGACGCCGGTCGACCACCATGTCGATGGCGCCCTTTTGCAGTAGGAATTCAGCGCGCTGGAAGCCTTCGGGCAGCTTTTCGCGCACGGTCTGCTCGATGACCCGCGGGCCGGCGAAACCAATCAGCGCCTTGGGTTCAGCGATGACCACGTCGCCCATGAAGGCGAAACTGGCGGACACGCCTCCCATGGTGGGATCGGTCAGCACGCTGATGAACGGCAGCCCGGCCTCGGACAGGCGCGTCAGCATGGCATTGGTCTTGGCCATCTGCATCAGCGACAGCAGGCTTTCCTGCATGCGCGCGCCGCCCGACGCGGCCACGCAGACGAAGCCGGTGCGGTTTTCAAGCGCCCAGCGCACGCCGCGCACGAAACGCTCGCCCACCACCGACCCCATGGACCCGCCCATGAAGTTGAATTCGAAGCAAGCCAACGTCGCCGGGATGCCGCGGATGGTACCGGCCTCCACCACCAGGGCTTCGGTTTCGCCGGTCTGCGACATCGCCTCCTGCAGGCGCTCCGGATACTTGCGCGTGTCTTTGAACTTGAGCGTGTCGACCGAGCGCGTGTTCTCGCCTATCCTGACCCGCCCCTCGACGTCGAGCAGCGAGTCGATGCGCGCCCGCGCGCCGATGCGCATGTGGTGGTCGCATTTGGGGCAGACGTGCAGGTTGGACGTCAGGTCTTCGCTGTAGAGCACCGATTCGCATGCCGGGCACTTGACCCAAAGACCTTCCGGGACGCGGCGCGCGCCGGAGTCGCTGCTTCTGTTGATGCGCGGAGGCAGGAGTTTTTCTATCCAGCTCATGAGATCATCCGATGGAGGAAGCGCGGGCGCCCTGCCCTGCGCGTTCGGCCGCGGCAGCATCCAGCGCCTTGCGGATTTCGCCCAGCCAGCCCGCGGCGGCGGCGGCCGCGGCATCGATGCGGCCTTGTCCGGCGGGCAGGCCGGCCACGGCCTGCTCGATGGTTTCTATCAGCTTGCTGCCTATGACGACGGCGTCGGCCACGCCCGCGATTCGCGCCGCACTTTGGCCGTCGCGTATGCCGAATCCGACGCCCACGGGCAACGCGACATGGCGGCGGATTTCCTTTAGCCGCTGCGCGACTTCCTCTGTATCGAGGTGGCCGGCGCCGGTCACGCCGCGCAGCGACACATAATAAACATAGCCGCGCGCAGCCTGCCCGACGGCGCGGATGCGCGCTTCGGTCGACGTGGGCGCCAGCAGGAAGATGGGCGCGATGCCGCGCCCGGTCAGCATATCGACGAATTCGCCGATTTCCTCTGGCGGATAGTCCACGCACAGCAGCCCATCGACGCCGGCCGCGGCGGCAGCCTCGGCAAAGCGCGCCTGGCCCATGCGCTCGATGGGATTGGCGTAGCCCATGAGCACCACGGGGGTTTGGGCGTCGTCGGCACGAAAGCGCGCCACCATGTCCAGCACGCCGCGCAGCCCCGTGCCGCCGGCGATGGCGCGCTCGGCCGCACGCTGGATGACCGGGCCGTCTGCCATCGGATCGGAAAAGGGCACGCCCAGTTCGATCACGTCGGCGCCGGCACGCACCAGCGCGTGCATCAACGGCACCGTCGCCTGCGCGTCGGGATCGCCGGCTGCAATGTAGGGAATCAGCGCGGCGCGCCCTTGCCCGGCTGCGCGGGCGAATGCCGCGGCGATGCGGTCGTCTCGTTCGTTCATTGCTCTACAGTTGGATGCCGCCGCGCTCGGCCACGGTGTGCATGTCTTTGTCGCCGCGGCCGGACAGGTTGACCAGGATGATCTGGTCCTGCGGCAAAGTGGGCGCCAGCTTCACGGCGTAGGCGATGGCGTGCGAGGACTCCAGCGCCGGCATGATGCCCTCGATGCGGCAACAATCGTGGAAGGCGGCCAGCGCCTCTTCGTCGGTGATGCAGACGTAGCTGGCCCGCCCGCTGTCCTTGAGCCAAGCGTGTTCGGGCCCGACGCCGGGATAGTCCAGCCCGGCCGACACCGAATGGGTTTCCCTCACCTGGCCGTCTTCATCCTGGATCACGTAAGTGCGGTTGCCGTGCAGCACGCCGACCTCGCCCGCGTTCAGGGAAGCGGCATGCCGGCCTGTCTCCAGGCCGTGGCCGGCGGCTTCGACGCCGACCAGGCGCACCGACTCGTGCTCCAGGTAGGGGTAGAAAATGCCCATCGCGTTGGATCCACCGCCGACCGCCGCAACGATGACGTCCGGCTGGCGGCCGGCTTCGCGCGGCATCTGCTCCAGGCATTCCTTGCCGATCACGGACTGGAAGTCCCTGACCATCATGGGATAGGGGTGGGGGCCGGCCACCGTGCCGATGATGTAGAACGTGTCATCGATGTGGGTGACCCAGTCCCGCATGGCCTCGTTCAGCGCATCCTTGAGCGTGCGCGAGCCCGACTCGACGGGCACGACGCTGGCACCCAGCAGCTTCATGCGGTAGACATTGGAAGCCTGCCGGCGCACGTCCTCACTGCCCATGTAGACCACGCACTGCATGCCGTAGCGCGCCGCCACGGTGGCCGTGGCCACGCCATGCTGGCCGGCACCCGTCTCGGCGATGATGCGCCGCTTGCCCATGCGGCGCGCCAGCAGCGCCTGGCCGATGCAATTATTGACCTTGTGCGCACCGGTGTGGTTGAGGTCCTCACGCTTGAACCAGATCTGCGCACCGCCCAGCTGCTCGGACCAGCGCCGGGCGTGGTAGACCGGGTTGGGCCGGCCGACGAAATGCTTGAGCTCGTGCTGGAATTCGGCGACGAAATCGGGGTCGTCGCGATAGCGCGCGTAGGCCTCGCGCAACTCGTCCAGCGCGTGCATCAAGGTTTCGGCGACGAACACGCCGCCGTACTGTCCGAAATGCCCGCGCGCGTCAGGAAGGTCATAGGGTTTCAATTGGCATCTCCGTGGGCCGCTTGCGCGGCCGAGAACCCCGGCGCCGGGCGCCGCGGCCATCGACGTACGCCGGCCGGCATGCAACCTGTCATTCTAACCGACCGCCCCCGTACGCCAGCAGCGCGATCACAGCGTGCGCGCCAGGCGGCGCAGGAAATCCTCGCACTTCTGCAACTGATCCAGCGCCACGAACTCGTCGGGCTTGTGCGCCTGCTCGATAGAGCCGGGCCCGCACACGACCGTGGGTACGCCGATGGACTGAAACAGCCCTGCTTCGGTCCCGTAGGCCACCTTGCGGGTACCGGTATCGCGCGTCAACTCGCGCACCAGCTGGGTAATGGCCGCTTCCTCGGCGGCCTCCAGCCCCGGAGCCGAGGCGTCGCATCGGATTTCCACCGCCGCGCCCTCGTATTCGGCGCGCATGCGCGGCAGCAGCTCGTCGCGCACGTAGGTCTCGATCTCGGACTGGATGCTTTCCACCGACATGCCGGGCAGGTTGCGGAATTCGTACGAAAACTCGCACAAGTTGGGGATGGTGTTCACCGCGATCCCGCCCTGGATGCGGTTGGTGGTCATGGTCGTGAAGGGCACGTCGTAGAAATGGTCGTACGGCCCCTTGGCCCGGTAGGCGTCGGCAGCGTCGCGGATCCGGCAGATCAGCCGTGCAGCGTGCTCGATGGCGTTGCACCCTTGCGGCGTCAGCGACGAGTGCGCCGACTTGCCGTGCACCCTGCAGTGGTACACATTGATGCCTTTGTGGGCGACCACCACCTGCATGCCGGTGGGCTCGCCCACCACGCAACCCTCGGGCCGGATACCGCGGCTGCGCAGGTCGGCCAGCATCAGCGGCGCCCCGACGCAGCCGACCTCCTCGTCGTAAGACAGCGCCAGGTGCAGCGGCTTGTTGCGCGGCATGGCCAGGAACTCCGGCACCAGCGCCAGCGCCACGGCGATGAAGCCCTTCATGTCGCAGCTGCCTCGACCGTATAGCTTGCCGTCGCGCTCGGTCAGCTTGAAGGGGTCGGACTGCCAGACCTGCCCGTCGACCGGCACCACGTCGGTGTGCCCGGACAACACGATGCCGCCCTGCTCGCCGCCGTCCTTGGCGGGCAGCGTGGCGAACAGATTGGCCTTGTTGCCGTCGCCATTGTGCACGAGCCAGGCATCGATGCCCTGGCCCTTGAGCCAGTCGCGCACGGTTTCTATCAACGCCAGATTGGAATTGCGGCTGGTCGTGTCAAAGCCAACCAGGGTTTCGAGCCAGGAACGGGTGTCCATACGATGCGATAGGCGTAACGTAAAGACACAGTGTAGTGCAGTCCGCCCGGCGCCAGGCGGGCTGCACCGCCCGGCGGCAACTAGCGGCGGCGTGCCTGTGCCACGCCGGACACTTCCGAAATTGCCGACAGCACCCGGGCCAGCTGCGCGCCATCGCGCACTTCCACGGTAAAGACCATGTGGGCGAGCGATTGGCGGCTTTGCGTGTTGACCCCCACCACGTTCAGCCGCTGCCGGGCAAACACTTCGGACAAATCACGCAACAGCCCGGGCCGGTCGTGGGCGCGCACGTCCACGTCCACTGGATAGACCGTGTCGCCAGTGTCGCCCCAGGCGACCTCGATGGTGCGTTCGGGATGGCGCTGCGCCAGCGCGGCGTAGCTCGCGCAATCGCTGCGGTGGATGGAAACGCCGCGCCCGCGCGTGACGAAGCCACGGATGGCGTCGGGCGGCGCCGGGCGGCAGCAGCGCGCCAGCTGCGTCAGCAAGGCATCCACGCCGACCACCAGCACGCCGCTCTTGCCCGTCTTTTCGGCGCTGTCCGCGCGGCTGGCGTGCACGACCAGCGACTCCGGCGGCTGCGTGTCGGCGGCCTGCGCCGGGCGGTTGAACAACGCGTCGATATGGCGCAGGCTGAACTCGTCCTTGGCCACCGCCACGTACAAATCGTCGGGCCGTGCAAAACCCAGCTGCTGCGCCAGCTGCTCCAGGTTGACCGCCGTCTTGCCCAAGCGCTGCAGTTCCTTTTCGACCAACGCCTGCCCCTGGGTGATGCGCTGCTGCAGCTCGATCGCGTTGAACCACAGGCGCACCTTGGCGCGGGCCCGGGCGCTGGCCAGGAAGCCCAACTGCGGATTGAGCCAGTCGCGCGACGGACCGCCCGCCTTGGCGGCGATGATCTCCACCGTCTGGCCGGTGGCCAGGCGCGTATTGAGCGGCACCATCTGGCCGTCGACCTTGGCACCGCGGCAGCGATGGCCCAGGTCCGTGTGCAGGTGGTAGGCAAAATCCACCGGCGTGGCGCCTTCGGGTAGCTCGATGACGCGCGCCTGCGGCGTCAGCACATAGATCCGGTCCTGCTTGGGCTGCGCGCCCGCAGGCGGCGTGCCGGCGCCTGCGCCCACTTCGGAATTCCAGGCCAGTAGCTGCCGCATCCACGCCAGCTGCCTGTCGTAGTCGCTTGCCGCAGCGACCTGTCCGCCGCGCGGGCCAGCCTCCTTGTAGCGCCAGTGCGCGGCCATCCCGTACTCAGCGAAGCGGTGCATCTCGTGGGTGCGGATCTGGACTTCGAACGGCCTGCCGTCGGCGTCACGCACGACGGTGTGCAGCGACCGGTAGCCGTTGGGCTTGGGCCGCGAGATGTAGTCGTCGAATTCCTCGGTCAGCGGCGTCCACAGTGCGTGCACCTGGCTGAGTGCCGAATAGCAGTCGCGCACGTCATCGACGATGACACGAAGCGCGCGCAGGTCGTAGAGCTGGGAAAAATCCAGCCCCTTGAGGCGCATCTTGTTCCAGATGCTGTAGATGTGCTTGGGCCGGCCGGACACCTCGGCGCGGATGCCGGCCGCCGCCAGCGCGTCGCGCATGCGGGCGACCGCCTCGGCGATGAACGCCTCGCGCTCGACGCGCTTTTCCTCGAGCCGCCGGGCGATGCTGCGGTAGGTTTCCGGCTCCAGGAAGCGGAAGGCCAAGTCCTCGATCTCCCACTTCAGCTGCCAGATCCCCAGCCGGTTTGCCAGCGGCGCGTACAGGTCCAGGCTTTCGCGCGCGAAATCCGGGTCGCAGGGTGCCTTGCTCTCGGCGTACCAGCGCAGCGTCTGCAGGCGCGAGGCCAGCCGCATCAGGACAATGCGCAGGTCGGCGGCCATGGCCAGCAGCATCTTGCGCAGCATTTCCTTCTGGTCACCGGTGCCCGCCTCGCTGTCGCTTGCCTGGCGCGCCACATAGCCCAACCGTATCAGTGCCCGGGCACCCTGGACCAGGCGGCCGATTTCGGTGCCGAACTCGACCGCGACCGGATCATCGCGCAGCGCCGGCGGCGGCGCGGAAAGATCGGTCGGCAAGGCGGCCAGCAACCCGGCTGCGCGGCTGGCCGCATCGCTATGCAGGCCGGCCAGGATGCGCGCCACGCAGGCGCCGTGGTGTTGCAGCGGCTCGCCCGTGGGGGCTGCCTGCCCGGCAAAGCGCGGCGCGGCCCAGTCGTATGCGCGCCATACCAGGCGGCGGCCGTCGTCGTCCAGGTCGGCGCCGACGGCCTCTCGCCATGCGTCCAAGGACGTTGCGGTCGAAACAGGGGGTGTCGCGGGCATGAAAACGAGTGTGCGGGTATGCTTGGCTGAAACTCTACACCAGTCCATGCCGCCGGCCGGTGCCGGCCTTTTTTGTCGAGGATCGTACCGCCATGCTGCGCTGGCTCAAAGGCGCGGGCGCCGGACGCCGCGCCGTCGCAGACATGCAAGCCCGCATCCCGCCCGAGCTGTGGGCGCGGGTGCTGCAGGCCTTTCCTTTCCTGGACCTTCCGGATCCGCAGGATGCGCAGCAGCTGCTGGCACGCACCGCCTGGGTGCTGGCCAGCAAGACGATGAACGGGGCGCGCGGGATGGCGCTGACCGACTACGAGCGGCTGGCCATCGCTGCGCAGGCCGCGCTGCCCATCCTGCGGCTGCCCCCGTCGTTGTACGAGGGCTGGGAGGAAATCATCGTCTACCCCGGCGGTTTTCGCATCCCCCGCCGCCGCGAGGACGAGGCCGGCGTAGTGCACGAATACATCGAAGAGGCCGCAGGCGAAGCGTGGGACGGCGGCCCGGTCATCCTGTCCTGGGAGACCGATCAACCCGGGTCCGTGCACGCCTACAACGTGGTCATCCACGAATTCGCCCACAAGCTGGACCTGCAGTCGGGCCAGGCCGACGGCATGCCCGCCCTGGACGGCCGTCCCGACCTGTCGCCACGCCTGTGGCGCCAAGTCCTGGCGTCCAGCCTGGATACATTCGTCCAGGCCCTGGAGGAGGTCGAAGCATCCATTCCGCCCGACGTGGATCCGGAAAGCCCCGAAGCCGACCCCTGGTACGCCCGGCTGCCCCTGGACCCCTACGCCGCCACCGACGAAGCGGAATTCTTCGCCGTCAGCTCGGAAAGCTTCTTCACCGCCCCGCAGGCGCTGGCGGCGGGCCTACCTGATTGGTACGCGCTGCTGGCCGCCTACTATCGGCAGGACCCGCTTGCCCGCCTGGCCAGCGAAGAGGGGCCGACGCACCGTCCGAGCGGCGACCCTGCCCTGGCCGGCACCGAACCCGCCGGCCGGCAACGGCCATGAGCCGGGCCAGGCTGCTCATCGTCTGGCACAGCCGCACCGGCGCCGCGCGGCAAATGGCGCAGGCGCTGGCCCATGGGGCGCAACAGGCCGCCGTCACCCTGGATCTGGCCATGGCGCTGGACGTGCGCAGCCTGCCTGCGGATGAGGCCGGCTGCGACGACGTCCTCGACGCCCAGGGCTATCTTTTCTGTGCCCCCGAGAACCTGGGCAGCGTCAGCGGGGCCATGAAGGAATTCTTCGACCGCTGCTACTACGAGGTACTGGACCGCGTCGCCGGCCGACCGTACGCGCTGGCGATCGCGGCCGGGACCGACGGCACGGGTGCGGCGCGGCAGATCGAACGCATCTGCACCGGCTGGCGGCTGCGCCAGGCCGCCCCACCGCTGATCGCGCGCAACGGCGCGCAAGCGCCCGCGCAAATCCTGGCGCCCAAAACGATTGCGCCCGACGTGCGGGCGCAATGCGAAGAACTGGGCGGGCTGCTAGCGGCCACGGTGCTGATCGGCATTTGATGCCATGCGGCACCGGCGCCCGGCCCAGGCCGGCAAAGCCGTCAGGCGCCTGGCGCGCCTTGCCGGCTGACTGGCTAGCGTACCGTCAGCCCACCGCGGCCGTAACGACGATCTCCACCTTGTAGTCGGGGTTGGCCAGGCGCGACTCCACGGTGGCGCGGGGAGGCGAATTGCCGGGCGCGACCCATTCGTCCCAAGCCTTGTTCATGCCGTCGAATTCCTTCATGTTGGCCAGGAAGATCTGGGCCATCAGGATGCGGCTCTTGTCGGTGCCGGCCTCGGCCAGCAGCTTGTCGATCGTGGCCAGCACCTGGCGGGTTTGGCCGGTGATGTCCTGGGTGGGGTCATCGGGCACCTGGCCGGCCAGGTAGGCCACGCCGTTATAGACGGCCATGTCGGACAGGCGTTTTTCGACGTTGAAGCGTTTGATGCTCATGGTCTTCCTTCAGTGTTGAAAGCCGGTCGGATCCGTTGCCGGCGCGCCGCAGCGCGGCGCCGGGCCGAAGCGGCGGAAACGCCCACGGCGGCTTACGCGGCAGGCAAGTCGAATACCTGACGCAGGTAGGCCAGGTAGGCGGGATCGTCGCACATGGTCTTTTCCGGCGAATCGGACACCTTCGCCACGGGTTGGCCGTTGCAGCGGACCATCTTCATGACGATCTGCAACGGCTGGTATCCCAGGTCATTGGTCAGGTTGGTGCCGATGCCAAACGACAGCTTGCAGCGGCCGGCGAAGCGCCGGGCCAGTTCAATGGCCAACGGAAAGGTCAGCGCATCCGAAAACACCAGCGTCTTGGTGCGCGGATCCACGCGGTTGGCCTCGTAGTGCGCCAACAGGCGCTCGCCCCAAACGAAGGGGTCGCCCGAATCGTGGCGCGCGCCGTCGAAGAGCTTGCAGAAATACATGTCGAAATCGCGCAGGAACGCATCCAGCCCGTAGACATCGGATAGCGCGATGCCCAGGTCGCCGCGATATTCGCGCGCCCAGGTCTCCAGCGCGAACACCTGCGAATCGCGCAGGCGCGGCCCGAGTGCCTGGCAGGCCTGCAAGTACTCGTGCCCCATGGTGCCCAGGGGCAGCACGCCGTTGCGCATGGCCAGGTCGACATTGCTCGTGCCGGCAAAGTACTCGCCCATCTGCTCCTTCAGGGTGCGCACGACCTCCTCGTGCCACTGTCGGGAAAACCGCCGGCGCGTGCCGTAGTCGGCGACGCGGAAATGCGCGATGCCTGGCTCGTCCTTGACCATTTTGATCTTGGCCTGCAGCCGCGCGCGCGCCTCGTCCCAATCCGGATCGCGGGTCGTATTGCGGAAATAGACCTCGTTGACGATGGCCAGTACCGGGATCTCGAACAGGATCGTATGCAGCCACGGGCCCTTGACGGTGATGGAGATCTCGCCGGGTTGCTCGCCCTCGCCGATGAATATGCACTTCTCGGGCAAGTGGAACAGGCCGAGGAAATCGACGAAATCGCTCTTGATGAACCTGAGGCTGCCCAAGTAGGCCAGCTCCTGCTCAGTGAAGCGCAGCTGGCACAGCGCGTGGATTTCCTCGCGGATCTCGTCCAGGTACGGCCGCAGGTTCACCCCGGGCGTACGGCATTTGTAGCGATATTCGACCTGGGCCGCCGGAAAATGATGCAGCACGACCTGCATCATCGTGAATTTATACAGGTCGGTATCGAGCAGCGATTGGATGATCATGGCTAGCGGTTTTTCCCAAACCATAGCATGGGCGGGCGGCCGTCGCACGGCACTACAGCCGCCGGGGTTATGCCGGCTCACCCTCGGCGCATTGGGTAAAATCCACAGGATTGCCCAAGATATTCCGAGGCCTGGAGCCCGCGCATGACCCACGTCGTTACCGAAAACTGCATCAAGTGCAAATTCACCGACTGCGTCGACGTCTGTCCCGTCGACTGCTTCCGTGAAGGCCCGAACTTTCTGGTAATCGACCCGGACGAGTGCATCGACTGCGCGGTCTGTATCCCGGAATGCCCGGCCAACGCCATCTTCGCCGAGGAAGACGTCCCCCAGGACCAGCTCAAGTTCATCGCCCTGAACGCCGAACTGGCGCCGCAGTTCCAAAGCATCACGCGCTCCAAGGAGCCGCTGCCCGATGCCGACCAATGGAACGGCGTGCCCGACAAGCTGAAGTACCTGGAGCGCTGACACCACGGCGGCGACGCCCGACGCGCAGCCCCCGATGGCCGACTCCAAGTACACCGAAGTTGCCGTCACCGCCCGCACCGACTGGCTGCCCGGCAAGCTGTTTTCCCTGCGCACGACGCGGCCCGAAGGCTATGCCTTCGAGGCCGGCCAGTTCGCGCGCCTGGGGCTGCCCGCGGCCGACGCCGCGCCCGACGCCCCACCTTCGGTCTGGCGCGCCTACTCCATGGTCTCGGGGCCGGCCGACCCCTGGCTGGAGTTCTATTCGGTGGTCGTGCCCGACGGACAGTTCAGTCCGCTGCTGGCGCGGCTGGCGCCGGGCGACCGGCTTTACCTGGACAAGACCGCATTCGGCTTCCTGACGCTGGCGCGCTTTACGCCGGCCGACGACCTCTGGCTGATCGCATCCGGCACGGGCCTGTCGGCCTACCTGTCCATGCTGCGCGACCCGGCCACCTGGCGCGACTACAAGCGCATCTTCGTCGTCCATGGCGTGCGCACGGGCGACGAGCTCGCCTACCGTGATGCGCTGGAGCAGCCCCGGGACTTTCCCGGCATGGCGCCCGGCCAACTGGTTTACCTGCCAGTGGCCAGCCGCGAGGCGCTGCCTGGCAAGCCCGTCGCGCGGCTGACCACGCTGCTGGCCGACGGCCGGCTCGAGGCGCTGGCCGGCGCGGCGCTCGACCCCGAACGGTCGCGGGTCATGCTTTGCGGCAACCCGGGGATGGTCGCCGACGCCCGCAAGCTATTGGCCGCCCGCGGCTTCGCGCCCGGCCGCCGCGGCGTGCCCGGCAACCTGGCAGTCGAAAACTACTGGTGACGGCCGCGGCGCGCCCGCCCCGCGCCAAATGCCCGGGCACGATTTGGAAAAGCCGGATGAAGGCGCAATAATTGCCGCGCACCACCCAGAAGGGGAACCTACATGCTTTACCAGCTCCACGAGCTGCAGCGGATCTTCCTGACGCCATTGGCCGCCTTCACCGGCGCGGGCTCGCAGCTGTTCTCCCACCCGTACAGCCCCCTGGCCTACACCCCCGTATCGCGCCAGCTGGCGGCCGGCTATGAGCTGCTGCACCGCCTGGGCAAGGAATACAGCAAGCCGGCATGGAACCTGCCGATGACCACGGTGGCCGGCCAGGCCGTACCGGTCACCGAGCGCGTCGTCGCGCAGCTGCCCTTCTGCAAGCTGATCCATTTCGAGCGCGACCTGCCCGCCGGCGCCGATCCCGGGCCGCGGCTGCTGGTGGTCGCGCCACTGTCGGGCCACCATGCCACGCTGCTGCGCGACACCGTGCGCACGCTGCTGCCCGAAAACGACGTCTACGTCACCGACTGGGTCGATGCGCGGATGGTGCCGGTCTCCGAAGGCCCCTTTCACCTGGATGACTACGTGCGCTACGTCCAGGCCTTTTTGCGCCAGCTCGGGCCGCAAACCCACGTCATGTCGGTCTGCCAGCCCACCGTCCCGGTGCTGGCCGCGGTCTCGCTGATGGCATCGGCGGGCGACCCCTGCCAGCCGCGCAGCATGATCATGATGGGCGGCCCCATCGATCCCCGGCAGGCGCCGACACAGGTCAACAAGCTGGCCACCACGCACCCCTACAGTTGGTTCGAAAACACCCTCATCCACCCGGTGCCCGCCCGCTATCCGGGCGCCGGGCGGCGCGTCTACCCGGGGTTCCTGCAACACGCGGGGTTCGTGGCCATGAACCCCGACCGGCACCTGAAGTCGCACTACGACTTCTACCTGCACCTGCTGCGCGGTGACGACGAGGACGCCGAGGCGCACCGCCGCTTCTACGACGAATACAACGCCGTGCTCGACATGCCGGCAGAGTTCTACCTGGACACCATCCGCATCGTGTTCCAGGAGTTCCGGCTGCCCAACGGCACCTGGGAGATCGACGGCCAGCGGGTGCGCCCGGCAGACATCCGTCGCCCGGCGCTGATGACCATAGAAGGCGAGCTGGACGACATATCCGGCCAAGGCCAGACGCGCGCCGCGCAGGACCTGTGCAGCGGCATACCCGCCTCACGCAAGCAGCACTACATCGCCAAGCAATGCGGCCACTATGGCATTTTCAGCGGGCGGCGCTGGCGCGAACAGATCTATCCTAAAATCGCCGCGTTCATCCGGCGGGCCGAACAGCGCGCCCGCTAACCGCCGCGGCGCGCCATGTGCCGCCGGCGCGCCGCCTGTGTTTCACCTGCATGCCTGACCCTTCCCTCGTCGAGCGCATCGATGCGCTGCTGCCGCAAACCCAGTGCACCAAGTGCGGCTATGACGGCTGCCGCCCTTACGCGCAGGCCATCGCCCGCGGCGAAGCGCCGATCAACCGCTGTCCCCCGGGCGGCGACGCGGGCATAGCGGCGCTGGCCCGCCTGCTGGGCCAGGATCCGCTGCCGCTGGATGAAAGCCGCGGCAAGCATGGGCCGCTTGCCGTGGCCGTGATCGACGAGCGCCATTGCATCGGCTGCACCCTGTGCATCGCGGCCTGCCCGGTGGACGCCATCGCCGGCGCCAACAAGCGCATGCACACCGTCATCCCGGACCTGTGCACCGGCTGCGAGCTCTGCCTGCCGCCTTGCCCGGTCGACTGCATCGCCATGCGCCCGGTCGAGCCGCCGCGCGCGTGGACGGCCGACGATGCCGCACGGGCGCGCCAGCGCCACGCGTTTCGCAAGCGCCGGCTGCAGCGCGAACGCGAGCGGGCCGAGGCGCGATTGGCCGCGCGCTCGGCCGCGGCGCGCGCGGCCCAGGAAAGCGCGCAGCCAGCCGATGCCGCCGGCGGCGCGCCGGCGGCCGACCCCAAGCAGGCGGCGATCGCCCGGGCGCTGGCCCGCGCCCGCGCCCGGCGCGCGCAGGAGCGGCGATGAACGCGGCCAAGCGCGCAGCCATCTTCGAGCGCCTGAAGGCGGCCAATCCGTCGCCGACCACCGAGCTCGAATACGAGACGCCTTTCCAGCTACTCATCGCCGTCATGCTGTCGGCGCAGGCCACGGACAAGTCGGTCAACCTGGCCACGCGCCGCTTCTTCCCTGAGCACGGGACGCCACAAGGGATACTGGCCCTGGGCGAAGAAGGCCTGGCCGAGCGCATCAAGACCATCGGGCTGTACCGCACCAAGGCGCGCAACGTCATCGCCACCTGCCGGCTGCTGATCGAGCGCCACGGCGGCGAAGTGCCGCACACCCGCGAGGCGCTGCAGGCACTGCCCGGCGTCGGCCGCAAGACGGCCAACGTGGTGCTCAACACGGCCTTCGGTCAGCCCACCATCGCCGTGGACACGCACATCTTCCGCGTGGCCAACCGCACCGGGCTGGCGCCCGGCCGCGACGTGCTCGAGGTGGAGCTGAAGCTCGAAAAGACGGTACCGCGCCCCTACCTGCAGGATGCGCACCATTGGCTCATCCTGCACGGGCGCTACGTCTGCGTGGCCCGCAAGCCCAAGTGCCCGCAGTGCGGCATCGCCGACCTGTGCGAATACGAGCAGAAAACGCCGGCCTGACACAAACGGAAAACCCGCCGGCCATTGCGGGATTTGGGCCGACATTGTCGGCCGATTGACAATTGCCGGGGTGCATGCGGCGAGCACCTATGAAAAACCCGCATGGTGTTTCCCGCCGAGCATCCGCATACTTCGCGGCAGCCATCGTATTGACCTGCGCCTGCCAGCATGAGTGACGTCATCCTCGAAACAATCGGTCTGACCAAGGAATTCCGCGGTTTCGTGGCCGTAAGCGACGTCAACCTGCGCGTGCGCCGCGGCGAAATCCACGCCCTGATCGGCCCCAACGGCGCAGGCAAGACCACGTGCTTTAACCTGCTGACCAAGTTTCTCGCCCCGAGCGCCGGGCGCATCATCTACAACGGCACGGATATCACCGGGGAACGCCCTGCCCAGGTGGCGCGCCGGGGCATCATCCGGTCTTTCCAGATTTCCGCGGTGTTCCCGCACCTGACGGTCCTCGAAAACGTACGCATCGGCCTGCAGCGCAAGACCGGCCTGTCGCTGCATTTCTGGCGCAGCGAAAAGCTGCTGTCCTCGCTCGATGCCCGGGCGATGGAACTGCTGCACGAAGTGGGCCTGGATGACTACGCCCAGGAGCTCACCGTCAACCTGCCCTACGGGCGCAAGCGCGCGCTGGAGATCGCCACCACGCTGGCGATGGAGCCAGAACTGATGCTGCTGGACGAGCCGACCCAGGGCATGGGCCATGAAGACGTCGACCGGGTCACCCGGTTGATCAAGCGCGTGGCCGAGGGACGCACCGTCCTGATGGTCGAGCACAACATGAATGTCGTGTCGTCGATCGCCGACACGATCACCGTGCTGGCGCGCGGCAGCGTGCTGGCCGAAGGGCCGTACGCGCAGGTTTCGCGCGATCCGGCCGTGATGACTGCCTACATGGGCAGTCCCCAGGGGGAGCTGGAAGGAGCACACGCATGAACGAGCCGCAGAGCTTGGTGCGCAACGACGCGCAGGCGACCGCCCAAAAGGCCGGCGCCGTGCCGGCGTTGGAGATCACCGGGCTGCACGCCTGGTACGGCGAATCCCATATCCTGCATGGCGTGGACCTGCGCGTCGAGCGCGGCGAGGTCGTCACGCTGCTCGGGCGCAACGGCGCGGGCCGCACCACCACGCTGCGCGCCATCCTCGGCCTGACCGGCGCGCGCAAAGGCTCGATCCGCATCCATGGCACGGAAGCCATCGCGTTGCCGACCTACCGCATCGCGCACCTGGGCGTGGGCTATTGCCCCGAGGAGCGCGGCATCTTCGCCAGCCTGTCCTGCGAGGAAAACCTTTTGCTGCCGCCGACGATAGACGGCGCGCTGGGCGGCGGCATGTCGCTGGCCGAAATCTATGAGATGTTCCCCAACCTCTGGGAACGCCGCCATGCCCCGGGCACGCGCCTGTCCGGCGGCGAGCAGCAAATGCTGGCAGTGGCCCGCATCCTGCGCACTGGCGCCAACCTGCTGCTGCTCGATGAAATTTCCGAAGGCCTGGCGCCGGTCATCGTGCAGGCGCTGGCGCGCATGATCACCGCCTTGAAGGCGCGCGGCTATACCATCGTCATGGTCGAACAGAATTTCCGCTTCGCCGCCCCACTGGCCGATCGCTTCTACGTCATGGAGCACGGCCGGGTGGTCGAGCATTTCGACGCGGCCGAACTGGCCGCCAAGCAGGAGACGCTCAACGAATTGCTTGGCGTCTGAGGCGCCGCACTGCGCCTCGCTCCGCCGTACGCGGCCGCAGTCCTGTGCAAAACCCTGTGCAGCACCGGAAACGCACGCCGGCACAACCGGCAACACTGGAAGGAGACACTCATGAAGTTGCGTAGTCTTTGCGCTGTCGGCGCCCTGACCGGCCTGGGCTTGGCGCCCGCCCTTCATGCCCAGGGCATCTCGGATGACGTCATCCGCATCGGATTCATCTCCGACATGTCCGGCGTGTATTCGGACATCGACGGCCCGGCCGGGGTCGAGGCCATCCGCATGGCGATCGCCGACGCCGGCGGCGCCATCAACGGCAAGAAAATCGAACTGCTGTTTGCGGATCACCAGAACAAGGCCGACATCGCCTCGGCCCGCGCCCGCGAGTGGTTCGACCAGCAAAAGATGGACGTGCTGATCGGCGGCACCAATTCCGCCACCAGCCTGGCCATGGCCGCCGTGGCCGCCGAGAAGAAAAAGCCCTTCATCGCCATCGGCGCCGGCGCTTCGGACCTGACCAACGCGCAGTGCACCCCCTACACCGTGCACTATGCCTACGACACCGTCGCGCTGGCGCGCGGCACGGGCTCGGCAGTGGTCAAGGACGGCGGCAAGAGCTGGTTCTTCCTGACCGCCGACTACGCCTTTGGCCACGCGCTGGAACGTGACACCATCAGCGTGGTCAAGGCCGCCGGCGGCGAGGTCAAAGGCCAGGTGCGCGCGCCGCTGGGCGCCTCGGACTTCTCGTCCTTCCTGCTGCAGGCGCAAGCCTCCGGGGCGCAGATCCTGGGCCTGGCCAATGCCGGCGGCGACACGATCAACTCCATCAAGGCGGCGGCCGAATTCGGCATCACCCCCGCGATGAAAATGGCCGGCCTGCTGGTGTTCATCAACGACGTCCATTCGCTGGGCCTGCAAGCCACGCAAGGCATGTACCTGACCGACGGCTGGTACTGGGACCAGGACGACGACGCGCGCGCCTGGGCCAAGAAGTTCGAGGAAAAGGTCGGCCGCAAGCCGTCCATGCTGCAGGCCGGCGACTACTCGTCGGTGACCTACTATCTGTCCGCGGTCAAGGCCACCGGCACGGATGACGCCGACACCGTGCTCAAGTGGATGAAGTCGAACAAGATCAACGACTTCTTCGCCAAGAACGGCTATATCCGCGAAGACGGCCGCATGGTCCATGACATGTTCCTGATGCAGGTCAAGACGCCTGCCGAGTCCAAGGGGCCCTGGGACTACTACAAGGTCGTGGCCACCCTGCCCGGCGAGGAGGTCTACACCAAGCTGTCGGAATCGACCTGCCCGCTCGTGAAGAAGTAGTCGTCGGCAGACAATGACTTCCATCTTCGGCATCCCCGTCCAGGCCCTGCTCGGGCAACTGCTGCTGGGCCTGGTCAACGGGTCCTTCTACGCCGTCCTGTCCCTGGGCCTGGCGGTCATCTTCGGGCTGCTCAACGTCATCAACTTCGCGCACGGTGCGCTGTACATGCTGGGCGCGTTCTTCGCCTGGATGGGGCTGGCCTACCTGGGGCTGAACTACTGGGTCATGCTGCTAGTGGCGCCGCTGGCCGTTGGCGTAGTCGGCGTGGTCATCGAGCGGCTGCTGCTGCGCCACCTCTACAAGCTGGACCACCTGTATGGCCTGCTGCTGACCTTCGGCATCACCCTGCTGCTCGAAGGCCTGATGCGCAGCTTCTACGGGGTTTCCGGCCAACCCTACCCCACGCCCGAGCTGCTGCGCGGCGCGACCAACCTGGGGTTCATGGTCCTGCCCAATTACCGGGCCTGGGTGGTGGTGGCGTCCATCGTCGTCTGCCTGGCAACCTGGTACGTGATCGAGCGCACCCGGCTGGGGGCGCTGCTGCGCGCGGGCACGGAAAACGCCAAGCTGGTTGAGGCCTTCGGCATCAACGTGCCACTGATGGTGACCCTGACCTACGGGTTTGGCGTCGCACTGGCGGGTTTTGCCGGCGTGCTGGCCGCGCCCGTCCTGCAGATCTCGCCCCTGATGGGGTCCAACCTCATCATCGTGGTCTTTGCAGTGGTGGTCATCGGCGGCATGGGTTCCATCATGGGCGCCATCGTGACCGGCCTGGGCCTGGGCGTGGTCGAGGGCCTGACCAAGGTGTTCTGGCCCGAAGCGTCCAGCACCGTCGTCTTCATCATCATGGCCATCGTGCTGCTGCTGCGTCCGGCCGGACTGTTCGGTAAAGAGAAATGAATCGCCAAGCGCTTGGCTGCATCGGGGCGGCGGCCGTCGTCGCCGTCCTACCCTACCTGGGGGTCTATCCGATCTTCGTCATGAAGGTGCTGTGCTACGCGCTGTTCGCCTGCGCCTTCAACCTGCTTTTGGGGTTTACCGGCCTGCTGTCCTTCGGCCATGCCGCGTTCCTGGGCAGCGCTGCCTATGCGGCCGGCCACGCCATCAAGGTATGGGGGTTTCCGACGGAACTGGGGCTGGCCCTGGGCACGGCCGTCGCGGCGCTGCTGGGGCTGGTCTTCGGACTGCTGGCGATCCGGCGCAGCGGGATCTATTTTTCGATGATCACCCTGGCGCTTGCGCAGATGGTGTTCTTTTTCTTCCTGCAGGCGCCGTTTACCGGCGGCGAAGACGGCCTGCAGGGCGTGCCGCGCGGCACGCTGCTCGGCGTGGTGGACCTGCGCAACGACCTGAACCTCTATTACCTGGTCATGGCGATCTTCGCCGCGGGGTACTTCCTGATCTGGCGCATCGTCCATTCGCCCTTCGGACAGGTACTCAAGGCCATACGGGAGAACCAGCCGCGCGCCATCTCGCTCGGCTATGAGGTCGATACCTTCAAGCTGCTGGCCTTCGTCCTGTCGGCCGGCCTGGCAGGGCTGGCAGGCGCGACCAAGACGCTGGTCTTCGTCTCGGCGACCCTGTCTGATGCCACCTGGCAGATGTCCGGGCTGGTCATCCTGATGACACTGATCGGCGGGTTGGGCACGCTAACCGGCCCCATCGTGGGCGCCTTCCTGGTCGTACTGCTCGAGAACAAGGTCGGCGACTTCGGCCGCGCCATGGCCCAATGGACCGGCGTGGACTGGTTCCTGCGGCTGGGCGAATCGGTGACCATCGTCACCGGGTTGATCTTCGTGATCTGCGTGCTGGCGTTCCGCCGCGGCATCGTCGGCGAACTGCAACATTGGCTGCAGCGGCGGCGCCAGGCGCGGGCTTGAAACGCACCTGGGACACGCCCGGTGCCGCACCTGCCCCCGCGGGATGACAACGGTGGCAGGATGCGGCGCGTGGGTACGTTGACGCCTTGATTTCGCTGGCCGACACCGGGCCGTGCTACGCGATGGGCACGGCGTGCAGGATGGCGATGTCCGGTCCCCCCGGATGGGCCGGGTAACGCGCCAACACCAGGGGATCGTGGCCGGGCACGACATGGTCCGGCCCATCCGCCGCCTCGCGCACGCGGACGTGTCCGGCCAGCATGGCGGCGACGTCGTACACGATGGGAAAGGGCCGGCGGCTTTCCATGTTCTCGTAGTAGTGGCTGGCATCGGACGCCAGCACGACCCACCCCCGTTCGGTGTGCACGCGTACGGCCTGCAGGCCTTTGGTGTGACCACCGATCTTGAGCAGCTCGATCCCGGGATACAGGCGACTGTCGCCATCATGGAATACGACGCGGTCTTCATAGACGCGCCGCACCATCGTCACCACGTCCTCGACTTCGTACGCATGCCGCAACGGCTCGTGGCACATGCAGCGGCCGGTGGCGTAATCGATCTCCGCATCCTGGATATGCAGCCGCGCGTGCGGCAGCTTGGCCAGGTTGCCGGCGTGGTCGTAATGCAGGTGGGTGATCACCACATCGCCGACGTCCTCCGGGCGCACGCCCAGGCACGACAGGCTCTCGATGGGGCAGCGCAGCAGCTTCCTTTTGCGGCGCACCGCCGTCTGCGCATTGAAACCCGTATCGACGAGCACGCAGCGTCCTTCACCGCGTACCAGCCAGACGAAGAAGTCCATCGGCATGGGACCGTCGTGCGGATCGCCACCGAGGAAATTATCCGACCGGCGGCGTGCCATGCGGGCATACCGCAGTGCGTAGACTTCGTAGCGGGGAAGCGCAGCAGATGGCAGGATAGCCATGCCTCAAACTCCCAGATATGCCTTCTGCACGAAGGGATCTGCCAACAATTCCTCGCCGCGTCCCGTGCGGACGATTTCACCGTGCTCTAGCGCATAGGCCCGGTGGGCAAGGCGCAGCGCCAGCCGGGCGTTCTGCTCGACCAGCACGATGGCCATGCCTTTTTCGCGGTTGATTCGCGAGATTGCCGCGGCAATCTCGCCTACGATCTTGGGCGCGATGCCCAGGGATGGCTCGTCGAGCAGCAACAGCCTCGGATTGGCCATGAGTGCGCGACCGATAGCCACCATTTGCTGTTCACCGCCCGACAGCGATCCGGCCAGCTGCGAGCGACGCTCATGCACCCGCGGGAACAGGGCATAGACCTCGTCCAGGATGCGCCGCACGGTTTCACGGCAACGCACGCCATGTGAACCGACCAGCAGGTTTTCCTGCACGGTCATGCGGGCGAAAAGCCGGCGCCCTTCAGGCGAGAGCGAAATGCCTGCCGTGACCCGGTCGGCCGCCTCCCAGCGGCGGATATCCCGGCCGTCCAGCTCGATGGTGCCTCCGGCCATACCTACCATGCCGACGATTGCCTTGAGCGTCGAGCTCTTTCCGGCACCATTGGATCCAACCAGCGCAACGATCTCGCCCGCATCCACCTCCATGTCCACGCCACGCACGGCTTCCAGGCTGCCGTAGCGGACGGTCATCCTGCGCACCTCAAGCATGGGCATATTTCGGCGCTCCAAGATAGGCTTCGATGACGGCTGGGTCCTCGCGGATTTCACCCGGCGTGCCCTCTGCGATCTTTTCGCCCTGCACCAGGACCACGATGCGCTGGCACAGTTCCATGACAAGCGCCATATGGTGTTCGACCAGCAACAGCGTCAGTCCGTGCTCATCGCGCAACCGGCGCAGCATCACGCCCAACTCGCGGCACTCCTCGTGGTTCAGGCCGGCAGCCGGCTCATCCAGCAGCAGCATACGCGGCCGGGCGGCAAGGGCTACGGCGATTCCCAGCTTCTTCTGCAAGCCGTATGGCAGCGCGCCTACGCAGGTATTGCGCCACGCCTGCAGCTCCGTCATGCGCAAAATGGCGTCGACTTCCCCGGCCACCTCCTGCGGTGGCAACAAAGCATCACGCCGTCCACCCAACCGGCATGCCACCGATCCCGACACCCGCGACAACAGGCCCCGGTAAACATTCTCGGCAACCGACACGCTAGGATACGTCGACGTTGACTGGAAGGTCCGGGCCAACCCTGCTGCTACCGTCCGGCTCGGTGGCCCGGCGGTAATGTCCCGTCCCGCGAAGCACACCCGCCCTGCCGAGGGCGGCATGGTGCCGCTGATCACATTGAACGCGGTCGTCTTGCCGGCGCCATTCGGGCCGATCAAGCCAAAAATTTCCCCTTCCCGCACCGAAAAAGACAGCTCGCGCAGCGCCGCAAGCCCGCCGAACCACCGGGATACTTTTTCGACCTGGAGCAGCGCGTCGCTCATCGGCCACCCCTCCACGCCAACCGGCCCAAGCCGGCCAGCCCATCAGGCAGGAATCTCAGGATCAGGATCAAGGCCGCGCCATAGAACACGTGCTGGGTCTGGACTGCGCCGCGAAATAACTCTGGCAGCGGGGTCAGCACCATGGCGCCTGCCAGCGGCCCCCACACCGATTGGCGGCCGCCGATGACCAGCATGATGACGTACCCGATCGATATGGCAGTGTTGAAAGATTCCGGTGAGACAAACCCGATATAACGTACCTGCAGGGCCCCGCCCACCGCTGCCAGGATGCAGCCGGTGACGAAGGCAAGCACTTGCAGCCGGTGAACGCTCAGGCCCGTGGATTCGGCAAGCGCCGGATTTTCGCGCACGGCGTCGATGGCATGACCCAGTGGCCGCTTGAACAGCGTCCATATGCCCAGGCAAGACAGCAACGCCACGGCAAGCGCCAGCCCGTAGAAGCGGGCACGGGTGTCGAAGGCGAAACCGAACAGCGTTGCCGCGGGAATGCCTGCGATGCCGTTGGCCCCCCCGCTCCAGTCCGCCCCGTCCAGCAGGGCCAGGCGCATCAGCTCGCCGCAAGCAAACGTCACCAACACGAAGTAGACACCGCGCAGTCGCAGGATGACCCAACCGAGCGCGCAGGCGACCACGCCGGCAACGACGGCGCCGACGAGCACGCCCGCGCCAAAACCCAGGCCGAGCCGGGACGACGCCAGCACCGATGCATAAGCGCCGATGGCCGCGAAGGCGGCGTGCCCCAGGGACAACTGGCCGCAGCGGCTGATGAGCATCAAGCCGTTGACGATCAGCACGTTCAGCGCTACCAGTACCGCTAGGTGCACGATAAAGGGGCTGCCGACCCAAGGCACCGCCAGGGCCGCGACCAGCATGAGGGCGCCTGCCAGCCAGCGGATTGGCCGCCCGGAAGTGGCCAGCGGCGTCGATGAGATAGTCATATCAGGCCTCGCCCTTGCCGAACAAGCCCTTGGGGCGGACGACCAGCATGGCGATGACGATGACAAAGATCAACATGTCTGCGGTGCTGGTGCTAAGAAACAGGCTGGCGTAGCTTTCGGCCAACCCGAGCAACAACCCGGCCGCAGCCGCTCCAGGGATACTGCCCAGTCCGCCCAGGATCACGACGATGAAGGCCTTCAGAAGCGGCGTGGCACCCACGAACGGCGAGACGGAAAACAAGGGCGCCATCAAGGCGCCGGCTACCGCTGCCAGGCCCACGCCGATGCCAAACCCTAGCGGATAATAGATCTTGGAACGAATACCCTGGATGGCCGCAATGTCGAAATCCTCGACCACGGCGCGCAGCGCCCGCCCCGGCCTCGACCAGCGCAGGAACACGTATAACAAGGCCAGCACGGCCAGTGCGAACGCGACCACATACAGGCGCGACGTGGGTATCACCACCGTGCCCAGCCGCGTGGCGCCGCGCACCACGGCTGGCATGGACAGCGGGTCCGGCCCAAAGAACATGAGCGCCAAGTTCTGCATGATCATGGCCAACCCTATCGTGGCGATCATGCCATTGAGTTCGTCGCTGCGAAACGGCTTGAGCACTGCCCATTCGAGCAGCGCGCCGGCCACCACCGCACCGATGAATGTCCCCGCTACCGTTGCCAAGAACGGTAGGTGCAGGCCGGTCGTCATAAAGTAGGCGCTGAATGCGCCCAGCATGTAGAACTCGCCGTGGGCAAAGTTCACCATGCGCATGACGCCGAACACCAGCGTAAAGCCTACGGCCATCAGCAAGTAAAGCAGGCCGACGATCAGGCCGTTGATGCTTGCCTGCGCCGCTAGAACGGTCCAATCCACGCGGCGCTCCTACTGGCAACCCTCCACGGTGCACCGTGCCCGTATCACCTCCTTGCCGCCTTGGATTTCTGCGACGTAGAACGGCGCATTGAGCTGATGAGCGATGCCGTACATGTCCTTGCCGGTCCAGTTCAGGGTGCCCAGGGCACCAGGAAAATCGCCCAGCTTTTCCAGTTCGTCGCGCACCTTGACCGTGTCGATGACCGTCCCGGCCCGCCGCATGGCCTCAAATAGCATGTTCGTGCCGTCGTAAAACGCCGGGCTGAAACCGTTCATCGCATGCTTATACATCGCCGCATACCGCTCGGCATACGCCTTGGTCGACGGCAGGTCAGCATCAATGGGCGTATGCACGAACATTCCCTCGGCCGCCTCCTGGCCGGCGACGTTGACGATTTCCTGGGTGGCCGGGCCGCCCGTGCGCACGATCTTTCCCTCGAACCCAAGCTCGCGCGCCTGCTTGACGATCAGTCCGGCCGTGGTAGGCGAGTTGCCGTCCAGCTCGATGGCATCGATGCCCCGGGCCATCATACGCGTCAACAGCGGAACGAAATCGACCCTGTCACGCTCGAAGAATTCTTTCACCGCCAGGTCCGCGCCGGCCTTGCGATAGGCCGCCTCCAGGTCCGACGCAATCTGCTGGCCTGTCTCGTCGTTCGGGAAAAGTGCCCCGACCCGCTTCAAGCCCTGGGCCTTGACCAGCCAATCGATTTGCGGCTGCGAGACCTCGGCGGTGGTCACGTTCGGACGGAAGGTAAAGGGCTTGTCCGGACCCAGTGCCTTAGCCGTAAAGCCCAGCGTCATCACGATCACCCCGTTCTTTTCGGTGATCGGCTGGATCGCCAGGACGGGCGCCGATCCCACCGGGCCGATGATATAGCGCACCCGGTCTTCAAACACCAGCCGGTTGGCCACCGTAACGGCCTCGTTGGCCTGATACTTGTCATCATAGGCGACGACGCTGACCCGGTACTTCTTGCCGCCGACCTCCAGCCCCCCTGCTTCGTTGACTTGGGACGCGGCGATCTCAGCGGCGTTCTTCATACCCTGCCCCCAGGCAGCGCCTGCGCCCGACAGCGTCACGAGGGCGCCGATCTTCAACGTTTCCTGCTCCTGCGCCGCAACAGCGCCGGATCCGGCCAGGCAGGCCAGCATTGCGACTGTCGTGATCCGTTTCATTTTTGTCTCCTTTGACGGTGGCGATCCGTGCCCGGACGCAATCGCGCCCACGGTGGATGGCTGATGGCTGCTAGACGGCCGCAGCTGCGCATGCATGGGGAATGCCCGCTTCATCCATGACGGCAGCCGGTGTGGCCGCCCCAAGCCCTCGGCTCAGGGCGTTCACCCTTCCTCTTCTTCTATCGTTCTTTTATACAGAACATTCATTCTCTCTGCAAGAACATTCTAGGCATGGCGATTCGACGCTGTCAATCGATGCGATGCCGACCATTCCTTACAGCATCGCCGGCTGCAAGACACGCCAGTCGGCGGCCAGCACCAGCGGGCAGTCCGTCACCTGCTGCAGGGCCTCGAGCGTCAGGCCCGCTACCATGGCCTTGACCAACAGGCCATCCGGCGTCACGTCGATGATCGCGAGGTCGGTATAAATTCGGTCTACCACTTTTTCGCCGGTCAGCGGATAGGTGCACGCCTGCACGATCTTTGGCGCCCCATGCTTGGTCGTGTGCTCCATGGTCACGTATACCTGGCGGGCACCGACCACTAGGTCCATGGCACCGCCTACGGCTGGAATAGTGCCCGGCTCGCCAGTGTCCCAATTGGCCAGGTCACCACAGCCCGACACCTGGAAGGCGCCCAGCACCGTGAAGTCCAAGTGCCCACCACGCATCATGGCAAAGGAAACGACATGATCGGTAATGGCCGCACCTGGTAGCAAGGTGACCGGCTCCTTGCTGGCGTTGATCAGGTCGAAATCGATCGGCTGGTTGGGGTCGCCCGGCCCCATGCCTATGATGCCGTTTTCCGAATGCAGGATGACATCCTTGTCCTTGGGCAGCCAGCCAGCCACCAACGTGGGAATGCCGATGCCCAGGTTAACGTAGGATCCGTCCGGGATGTCCTGCGCCACCAGGCGGGCGATCTGACTTCTCGACAGCTTTTCAATTGCCATGTCCGTCCTCCACCTGGACCACCCTATGGACGAAGATCCCGGGCGTCATCACGTGCTGGGGATCGATGGCGCCCAGGGGAACGATCTCGTCCACTTGCGCGATCGTCAGCTTGGCCGCCATGCACATGACCGGCCCGAAGTTCCTTCCGGCGTAGCGGTAGACAAGGTTGCCCCAACGGTCGGCACGCTGCGCCTTGACCAGGGCGACGTCACCCTTGAGCGGCGTCTCCAGCACATAACCCACTCCGTCGATGACACGTGTCTCCTTGCCTCTGGCAAGCGGCGTGCCGTATCCCGTTGGGGTAAAAAATGGCCCCAGGCCGGCGCCAGCAGCGCGCATGCGCTCGGCCATGGTGCCTTGCGGCACGCATTCGAGCTCTATCTTCCCCGCCCGGTAGGCCTCGGCGAATGCCGCCGCGTTCGGGTTCTTGCGGTCCGATGAGCGCGCGAACGAGCAGATCATCTTGCGCACCCGGCCAGCTTCGATCAGCTGGCTCAAACCGCGCGGGCCATTGCCGGCATTGTTGTTGACGATCGTCAGCTCCTTCGCCCCCTGTTCCAGCAATGCGCAAATCAGCGCTGTGGGAACCCCGGAGGCGCCGAACCCGCCAATCAGGACCACGGCGCCGTCCTGGATGCCGGCCACGGCCGCTTCCAGTGACTGCACGACTTTATCCAACATCTGCCCACCCCCACATGTTGGCTGCGGCCTAGCAGGTGCCCGGACCACCCAGGATCGCCGTCGACTGGCTCGAAAGCGTCCCGCCGTTACCGTGGACCAGTGCCAGCTCCGCCCCCGGCACCTGGCGCTCGCCGGCCTGGCCGCGCAGCTGCCGGACGGCCTCGATGACCAAGAACACGCCGTACATGCCAGGGTGCACGCACGACAGCCCGCCGCCATTGGTGTTGACTGGCAGCCGGCCGCCCGGCGCGATAGCGCCATCCTGTACGAACGGCCCGCCTTCGCCTTTCGGGCAGAACCCGAGGTCCTCCAGAAACAGCAGCGTGTTGATGGTGAACGCGTCGTAGAGCTCGACCACGTCAATGTCCGACACACCGACGCCGGCCATCTCAAAGGCGCGCCGGCCGGATTCCTGCGCGGCGGTTACCGTCAGGTCCGCCATGCTTGATATCTGCCGGTTCCAAACGGCCGTGGCGTTGCCCAGCACATATACGGGCGGCTGCGGCAGGTCGCGCGCTTGCTCGGCCCGCACCATCACGAATGCCCCAGCTCCGTCCGTGACCAGGCAACAATCCCGGACGCCGAGCGGATCGGAAACCATGCGTGCGGCAAGCACGTCATCGATGGTCAGCGGATCGCGCAGGGCCGCCTCGGGGTTGAGCTGGGCCCACTTCCTGGCCGCAACCGCCACCTCCGCCAGCTGCTCCCGGGTCGTGCCGTACTGGTGCATATGGCGGGCAGCCGCCAGGGCATAGGAAGTGATCGGCGAAATCGGCCCGTAGGGTTGCTCGTACGGCTGGGGATCCAGCATGGCGCGTGCCTTGACCCCTTCCTTGCGGCCGAAAGGCGCCGTTTTCTGCGTGCTGCCGTAGCACACCAGCACTGCGTTGCATTGTCCGGACACCAGCGCCATGACGGACGGCAGCAAATGCGCGACGAAGCTTGAGCCGCCCAGCATCGTCGCCTCGATGTATTGCGGCCGGATGCCGAGATACTCCACCACGGGCATGCTCCACATGGTGGCCAGGGAACTGCAGGTGGCCAGCCCATCTATATCCCGCATGGACAGGCCAGCGTCGGCGACCGCCTGGGCCGCCGCCTGGGCCAGGATTTCGATGTCGGTATGACCCTGTGCATCGACCAGGCCGGCATGGCCCACGCCGACGATGGCCACTTTGCCGCGCAAGTCTTTCAGGTTGCTCATGCCGTTTCCCTCGGGACAAAAAACAGAAAGGGCTCATCCGGCCGCAGCTGCGCCTGCACGGCCATGCCGATTCTCACTGCATCCGGGGCGACGCCTTCCACGCGGCTCATCAGGCGCACGCCCTCGTCCAGGTCGATGAGCGCCACGTTGTAGTCGCCGCCCGCCTCCGGCTTGCGCCGCACCACGCTGGTTGAATAGACCGTGCCGCGGCCGCTCGGCGCCTGCCACTTGAGCCGGGTCGACCCGCAATGCATACATAGGGACCGGGGAAAGAACTGCCATTTCCGGCAACCGTCGCAGTTCTGGATCTCGAAACGGCCCTGGGCCAGCGCGCTGAAATAGCGCGCCTGCGGCCCGACGGGCGGCGTTACCTCGCTCATGCGAAACCTCCCTGGCGTGGCCCCTTGCCAGCCGCCTGCCTGTGGCTGGCCCAGGGCAGGCCGATATGTTCACAAGTCGTCAAAATCGCATCCCTCCTCGACCAGGCGCTGCAACAACGGGGCAGGCGTCCACAGCTCGCCGTGCTGCCGGTGGAACTCGGTGATGGTCTTGAGGACCTCCGGCAGGCCGACACGGCTCGCATAGAACATGGGGCCACCCCGGTGCACCGGGAACCCGTAGCCGTTGACGTAAATGACGTCGATGTCGGACGCCCGGCTGGCGATGCCGTCTTCCAAGATCCGGCACCCTTCGTTGACCAAGGCATACACTGTCCTTTGCACGATCTCTTCGTCGCTGATGGCGCGGCGCTTGATGCCATCCTCGCGCGCGCATCGCTCGATCAACGCGTCCACTTCCGGATCTGGTATTGGCTCTCGGCTTCCTGGTGCGTACCGGTAGAAGCCTGCGCCAGTTTTCTGCCCCAACCTGCCCTGCTCGCACAGCTGGTCCGCCACCCGGGAATACCGCAGGTGGGCGGGACGCGTAGCGGCAAGCCGCTTGCGTGCGGCCCAACTGATGTCTAGCCCCGCCATGTCGGCCATGCGCAACGGCCCCATGGCAAAGCCGAATCGTTGCAAGGCCCCATCCACCTGCGCCGGAGACGCCCCCTCTTCCAGCAGGAAATGCGCCTCTCTCGTGTAGTGGCTAACCATGCGGTTGCCGACGAAGCCATCGCACACCCCGACCAGGACGGGCAGCTTCCCGATATCACGCGCCAGGCGAAAGATCGAGGCGATAACGTTCCCGTCGGTCTGGTCGCCGCGCACCACTTCGACCAGACGCATGACATTGGCGGGACTGAAGAAATGCGTGCCCAACACCTTTCCCGGCCGGCCGGTGGCCTGCGCCATGACGTTGATATCCAGGCGGGACGTGTTCGAAGCCAGCACCGTTTGTGGCTTGCATATGCGGTCTAGTTCGCCAAACAGATCCAGCTTGACCGCCATGTCCTCGAAAACCGCCTCTATGACCAGGTCGGCATCGGCCAGGTCCGGCAGCGCAAGGGTGCGATGGATGCGCCCGAGGCGGGCGTCCATTTCTGCTTGCGAAAGCCTGCCTTTTGCCACGGTGGCGGCATAGTTGTTGCAGATGGTGGCCCAGCCACGCTGCAACGCGGCCTCATCCCGCTCGACCAGGATCACCCGGTATCCCGCGTTAGCCAGGCTCATGGCAATCCCGCCTCCCATCGTTCCGGCACCAACCACGCCTATGGTTTTGAATTCCAGCACAGGGCACCATTCGGATGGCAGCTTCAGGACCCGGCGCTCGGCGAAGAACACATGCCGCTGCGCCCGCGACTGCTCGCCATTGACCAGTTCGACGAAGCGCTGCCGCTCATACGCCAACCCATCTTCAATATCGCTGGCCACCGCTTGCTTGACGCAGTCCACGCAGGCGGCCGGGGCGATGCAACCCCGGAAGCGACGCTGGCCAAGCGCCAGCGCACGGTCATAAACCCCGTCGTCGGCAGGCGCTTGTGCTCGTCGACGGGCCAGGACGCGCGCTGCGAGATCACATCCGGCCAGCTGCTTCGCATACGCCACGGCCTGGGCGAGCCAATCGCCGTCAAACACCATGTCGACCAGTCCGATCCGTTCGGCGGCATGCGCATCGATGGGGTCTCCGGTAACGATCATCTGCAGGGCCTGCTCGACGCCGATGGCCCTGGGCAGTCGCTGGGTTCCACCCGCGCCGGGTAGGATTCCCAACTTGACTTCCGGCAGCCCCAAGGACGCACCTGCGTGCGCAACACGGAAGTGACACCCGAGGGCCAGTTCCAGCCCGCCGCCCAGCGCCGATCCATGGATGGCCGCAACCATCGGCTTGCCAGCACTTTCCAGCAGCCGGATGATGTCACGCAGCGTCGGCTCCTGCTTCGAAGCCGGGGTGTTGAATTCCCGGATTTCGGCGCCGGCGCAAAAAAGCTTTCCCGATCCCGCGATCACCACGGCAACTACCTGGTCGTCGTCCAGCGCCGAAACAATCGCCGCATGCAGCGCCTTGCGCGTGGCCGCGCTCAGGCTATTGATCGGCGGGTTGTCCAGCGTCACCAGCATGACCGCGCCGCCCGCCTGCTTTTCGGTGCGAACCGTCATGACGCTCACTCCAGCTCGAAAAGTGTGTCGCCTTCTTCTATCTCCTGGCCGACAGTGACCACCACCCGCGCGACGACCCCCGCCTCTTCCGATTCCACGGGGATCTCCATCTTCATGGATTCAATCGTTGCAACGATCGAGCCTGCACTCACTGCCTCGCCGGCTTTTGCCACGATCGACGCAACCCGCCCGCTTACCGGTGACTCCAGTTTCTTCATATCAACCTCCTCAAGATGCCGGCATGCCCTGCAGCGCCGCCTGCAGCCGGCCGACCATGTCGGTGGATAATTGCCCCGCCCGAAATGCTGGGTCCTGCAGGACCCGCAGCACGAACGGGATGTTCGTCTTGACCCCCTCTATCCTGCATGTGGCCAGCGCCTGCTCAAGCAGGTCGAGGCAGGCTCTCCGGTTGGGAGCACGTGCGATTACTTTCGCCAACAGGGGGTCGTAATGGCTGGAAACCCGGCACCCTTGTGCATAGCCGGTTTCGATGCGGATGCCCTCCAGGGCCGGCAAGTCGAACTGCCGTAGCACACCCGGCGACGGCAGGAAGCGGACGGGATCCTCCGCATAGATGCGCGCCTGTACCGCATGCCCGGCAGGTGCCGGCAATTGCGGCAGCACCGCGTCGATGCGCTCGCCGGCCGCCAGCCTGATCTGTGCCGCTACCAGATCCACGCCCGTCACTTCCTCGGTCACGGCATGCTCGACCTGGAGCCGTGTGTTGACTTCCAAAAAGGCGAACCCAGTCTGCGGCGTATAAAGCATTTCGACCGTGCCAATCACGTCGTAGCCCATGCCGGCCAGGATTGCCTGCAGCCGCCCTGCCATTTCATCCAATTCGGCCCGATCGATGGCGGGTGCGGGCGCTTCTTCAATGACTTTCTGATGGCGCCGTTGCGTCGAACAATCGCGCTCGTACAGACATCGCACACCGCCATGCCGGTCGGCCAAGAACTGGAACTCAATATGTCGGGGCGCCTGCAGTAGCTTTTCGAGATACAAGTCTGCGCGCCCGAAGCCGCGCTCGGCCACTGCCTTTGCCCGACCCCACTGTGCGTCGATGTCCTGTGGTCCATCAACGGGCAGCATGCCGATGCCGCCTCCCCCGGCCGCCGGCTTGATCAGCACCGGATAGCCAAGCTCGCTTGCAGCGTGGCGGACCGCCGCTGGATCGTCTGGTAGGACAGGCGTGCTTGGTACCATGGGCATGCCCCGGGCGCGCATGGCTTCACGTGCCTGCACCTTGTGGCCAAGCAGGCGTATCCAGCGGGGTGACGGTCCGATGAACGTCAATCCTGCATCCGAAACGGCCTGGGCGAAATCGGCGTTCTCGGAAAGAAAACCGTAGCCCGGATGCACGGCGTCGGCACCACACTGGCGCGCGGCATCGAGCAGCGCCTGCATGTTCAGGTAACTTGCAGGCGCAGGCGCCGGCCCAATGAAGCACGCTGCATCGGCCTCCCGCAGATAGGGCAGGTCCCGGTCGGCTTCGGAATACACGGCCACCGACTCCAGGCCGAGCCCGCGTAGCGCCCGGATTACCCGCCGGGCGACGGCGCCGCGGTTGGCAACCAACACACGTTTCATGCGGCAAGTCCTCACGGGCGATAACCGAACTGCCGCGCACCGGTTGTGCGCAACGGGGCGACCACGTCGATAAACTCGCGCAGCACCGACCACGTTTGTGCCGGATCGATGATGTCTTCGACGACAAAAGCCTCGGCGCTGCGAAACGGTGACGTCAGGCTGCGCACGCGGGCCTCTATCTCCTGCATCTTCTTTTGCGGATCCTGGGCGGCATCGATTTCCGCCTTGTAGGCCACTTCCAGGCCGCCCTCTATGGGCAGGGACCCCCACTGCGCCGATGGCCACGCGTAGCGGAAGTTGAACCGCCCAGCGCTTTGGTGTCCCCCTCCGGCAACGCCGAATGCCTTGCGCACGAGTATCGTGCACCAAGGCACCGTGGATTGCGCCACGGCCGTCAACGCCCGTACCCCGTAGCGCATTGCCCCCGACTTCTCGGCCGCCAGGCCGATTTGGAAACCCGGTATGTCGACGAGATTGACCACCGGCAGGTGGAAGGTTTCGGCCAAGTCGAGAAAGCGGGTGAACTTTTCGGCGGCAGGCCCGTCCCAACTGCCGCCATAAATGTACGGATCGCTGGCGAAAACGGCCACCGGCCAACCATCCAGCCGGGCCAGGCCGGTAATGACGGCACGCCCCCATCGGCGTCCGATTTCCATGAAAGATCCGGGATCGACCAACGCTTCGACAATGGGTCGCATTTTGTAGACCGCGCGGTTGTCGCGCGGTATCGCATCGCGCAGCCAGGATAGGTCCGGCTCGGGACCGTCGGGCACCGGTCCGCGCGGTGGCAGCTCATGGACCGACCTTGGCAGGTAGGACAGAAAGCGGCGCACCATTTCGAATGCCTTTTCTTCTGACTCGGCCTCGTCATCGACCACGCCATTGCGCGTATGAATGTCGCTACCACCGAGCTCATTCTTGTCCAACGTCTGCCCGATCCGGGCCACGACGGGAGGACCAGCGATGAAGAGCTGCGACGTGCCGCGGACCATGATCGAGTAATGACTGGCGGCCACGCGAGCCGCCCCCAGGCCGGCGACCGAGCCCAGCGCAAGCGAAACCACCGGCACCGTGGCCAGGTTCTGCGTCATCAATGGCCACATGCGAAGCTTGGGCAGCAAGGTGTGGCCCTTGAGCTCGATGTTGCGCACCGAGCCTCCTCCTCCCGTGCCGTCGACCAGGCGTACCAGTGGCAGGCGCAGGTCATGTGCCATACGTTCGGATTCGACCAGCTTGTCGCCGACCGCCCCATCGTTGGCGCCACCGCGCACGGTGAAATCGTCAGCAGCGACCACGACGGGACGGCCCTGGATGCGCGCCCGGCCGATCAGCAGATTGGACGGCGTCAGGTCCACCAGCCGGCCACTTTCGTCGTACTTGCCCGTTCCCGCGAGCTCGCCGACCTCCCGGAACGAGCCGGCGTCCACCAGCAGATCGATGCGTTCGCGCACGGGAATCCGGCCGGCCTCACGGTGGCGCTTGACCTTTTCCTCGCCACCCATCCGCGCGGCCAAACGTTTCCTTAGGGCAAGCTCGTCCAAAGCGTCTTGCCACGACTCGCTCTGTCTCGTCATGTTCAACATCGCCGTTGTCAATCGACCTTGATATTGGCCCGCTCGATCAGCGTCCGGTTCTTGTCCAGCTCATCGGCGATCTTCTTGCGGAATTCCTCCGGCGTCTGCGTCAGCGGCCGCCCCTGGGCTGAAAGACGCTGCCGCACCTGGGGATCCGCAGCCACCTCGGCTATGGCCTTGTTCAAGCTGGCAACGACATCGGCCGGCGTGCCAGCGGGCGCGAACACGCCTACCCAAAACGAAATATCGAAGTCCGGATAGCCCAGTTCGGCCAGAGCAGGCACATCGGGCAGATCGTGCCAGCGCTGCTTGGTGGAAACGGCCAAGGCCTTGAGCTTGCCTGCCTTTATGAGTGGCACCCCTGACAAGGTATCGAACCCGAAGTCCACCTCGTTGGCCAGCAGTCCGGCCTCCATCGGCGCTGCGCCGCGATACGGCACGTGCAGCATCTGCACATTGGCCATCGTCGCCAGCTTGGCCCCCGCCAGGTGCATCAGGTTGCCGTTTCCTGCAGACCCATAACTGATCGAGCCAGGGTTCTTCCTGGCGAGCGCCACCAGGTCGTCGACGTTATCGACGGATTTCACCCGACTGTTCGCCGGATTGATCGTCAGCACGAAAGGGACTTCCACCACGGTGGTGACGGGCTCGAAATCCTTGAGCGGGTGGTAACCCAAGTCCTTGTAAAGCAAGGGATTGACCGTGATCGAGCTGGAGTTGCTGATTAGGATCGTATGCCCGTCGGGCGGTGCCTGGACGACGGTACGCGCCGCGATCATGCCGTTGGCGCCGGTCTTGTTCTCCACTACGAAAGACTGGCCGGTACGGGCCGACAACGCTTCGCCGACGATGCGCGCCACCGTATCGATCGTACTGCCCGGGCTGAACCCCACGACGAACTTGACGGGGGCATCGGGATAGGCCGCTTGAGCCGGTGCCAGCCCGGCGGCCAGATAAATCGTGAATACGGCGGCAAACCTGGATAGGGCTTTCTTCATGGATATCTCCTCTCCCATCTCGCGCAGCTCCTCTTGCGGGGTTTGGCTGCGCAGGGTTCAACGTTCGATTGACCTTGCTGCGGGCATTGGGCTGCGTGCTGTTGCAAGTCCCCCTTGCCTTGTGACGACGGTTTGTTTATTCTTGGTGTTCTGTTTAACAGAACACTCATTCTATTTTATAGCCCCCGACCCCTAACATGTCAACGACTAATCGCTGTCATCCTGGTTTTCCCCAGCCGGCGGACAGCCCTGTCAAGACGAGGAACCGCAAGCATGTCCGCTGCCTCTGATGCTTCTTTGCCACTCAAGCCGTTTCTCATCGGCGACCGATGGATCACCGACGCCGACAACGCCTTCAAGTCCATCAACCCTGCCACTGGCCAAGCCAACTTCCTGATCAGCGCGGCGTCCGAAGCCCAGGTGGACCAGGCGGTCGAAACCGCCTGGTCCGCGGTCCGCCAACCTGCCTGGGCCAACATGCTGCCGCACAAACGGGCCGCGCTGCTGCGCGCGATCGCCGATGGCATGGAGCGCAACGCCGATACGCTGGCGCGGCTGCAGATGATCGAAAACGGCAAGGTCTGGCGCGAATGCCAGGCCCAGGTTGCCAGCGCTGCCGCCACCTTCCGCTACTACGCGGGCGTGTGCGAGACGATGACGGCCGAAGTGACACCGCCGCGCGGAAACTACCTGTCCATGACGCAGTACGAGCCCTACGGCGTGGTGGCGGCCATCACGCCATGGAATTCCCCCATGACCATGGAAGCCCAGAAGGTCGCGCCGGCGCTGGCGGCGGGCAACGCCGTGGTCCTGAAGCCGTCGGAAGTGACGTCGTCGCCAGCGCTCGAACTGGGCCGCATCGCGCTCGAAGCCGGCTTGCCGCCGGGCGTCTTGAATGTGGTCACCGGGCTGGGCGCCACCGTGGGCAAGCGCCTGGTGGAACATCCCGAGGTGCGCATGGTGTCGTTTACTGGCGGCACGGCCAGCGGCCGCGCGATTGCGCGTGCTGCCGCCGACAAGCTGATGCCGGTGGCGCTGGAGCTGGGCGGCAAGTCCCCCCACATCGTGTTCGCGGATGCCGACCAGGACGCCGCAATCGACGCCGTCATCGGCGGCATCTTCGAAGGTAGTGGCCAATCCTGCGTGGCGGGTTCACGGTTGTTCGTCCAACGCGCCATCGCATCGTCCTTCATCGAACGACTCGTGGCACGCGCTGCCGCCCTCAAAGTCGATCTGCCCGATGCGCCCGGCGCGCAAATGGGCCCGATCGCATCATTTGCGCACCGCGACAAGATCGAAGGCATGGTCGCCGCCGCGCGCGAAGACGGCGGCCAGATCCTGCTCGGCGGCAAACGCCCGGACGACGAGCGCCTGCGCAATGGCGCCTTTTACCTGCCCACCATCATCGGCGGGTTGGACAACAGCGCCCGCACGGTGCGTGAGGAAATCTTCGGACCCGTGCTTTGCGTGCTGCCTTTCGACGATGAAGAGGATCTGGTCGCGCAGGCCAACGACAGCGTCTACGGCCTGGCCGCCGGCATTTGGACGGCCGATTACCGCCGCGCGTGGCGGGTGGCGCGCCGCTTGGAGGCCGGCAGCGTTTGGATCAACACCTACAAGCAGCTGTCGATCGCCACGCCCTTCGGCGGCTTCAAGCAAAGCGGCATCGGCCGGGAAAAAGGGCTGCAAGGCTTGCGCCTGTACCAGCAGCCCAAATCCATCTACTGGGGCCTGTAATCAGCGGGCCTGCATTGCTTCACTGAGGAGACCAGATCAATGACCGATTTCAAATGCGCCGGCTTCATCGGCATGGGCGTCATGGGCGAACCGATGTGCCGCAACCTCGCGGCCAAGGGCGGACTGCCAGTGCTGGGTCATGACCGCGATCCCGCGCCCTTGCAGCGCCTGGCCGCGCACGGCGTGACTGCCGCCGGCTCCGTCGCGCAAGTCGCATCCCAATGCGACATCGTGTTCCTGTCGCTGCCTTCGGGCGAGGTCGTCGATGCCGTCGCCCGCGCGCCGCAAGGGCTGCTGGACTGTGCGCGTCCCGGCCAGGTGATCGTCGACACCAGCACCTCGCCGGTGGACATCACGCGCGCGTTGGCCGCGGATTTCGCCGCGAAGGGCGCGGTGTTTATCGACGCCCCCATCGCCCGCACGCGAGCGGCCGCCGAAGCAGGCACCCTGTCCGTCATGGTGGGTGCCGACCGCGCGGTATTCGAACGGGTCAAGCCGCTAATCGCAACCTTTGCCGAAGAGATCACCCTCTGCGGGCCGGTGGGCAGCGGGCAGGTCGTCAAGATCCTGAACAACATGGTGCTGTTCGAAACCGTCGCCGCCCTATCCGAGGCACGCGCCATCGCCCGGCGTACCGGCGTGGATCCGCAGGTGCTGTTCGAGACGTTCATGCGCGGCTCGGCCGATAGCTTTGCGTTGCGCAACCACGGCTTAAAAGCTATTCTGCCGGGCGAATTTCCCGAACGGGCGTTCTCGGTCGAGTATGCCCGCAAAGACCTGCGTTACGCGCTGGCTATGGCCAAGCAAGCCGGCGTGCCAACGCCGGGAGCCGAGGCTGTCGAGCACTGGTTCGCGGCGGCCATCGAACAAGGCCATGGCACGCGCTACTTCCCGGTGATCAGCCGGCTCGTCGATGCAGGCCCGACCGGATCAACCTAACCGCTCAGAATCGCCACATGCCGCGCAGTCCCCAGTCCGAGCCAGCCACGGACGGCGTTGCCGCCGTGGACCGGGCCCTCGCCATCGTCGACGCCGTCGCCCAACACACCGATCCCATCACCCTGGCGGACCTTTCCCGCGCCACTGGGTTTTACAAGAGCACACTGCTGCGGCTGATCGCGTCGCTGGAAAAGGCCGCGCTGGTAATGCGCCGGCCTGACGGCCGCTACGCGTTGGGCCCGTATGCGTACCGGCTGGGACGCGCCTACGAAACCACGTACCGGCTGACCGAAACCGTTCAACCCCTGCTGCAGGGCCTGGTCGACCAAGGCACGGAAAGCGCCTCTTTCCACGTCTATCACGACGAACGGTCGCGCCTGTGCCTGTTGCGCGTCGACTCCCACCATTCGACGCTCGACCGCATACGCGTCGGCGACCTCCTGCCTCTGGACCGGGGTGCCGCAGGCAAGCTGCTGACCGCCTACGTGGTCAAGCACCAGGGGCCCGACGAAGCCGGGCTTACCATGATTTCCATGGGCGAGCGCGATCCCAACTGCGCCGCCGTAGCCAGCCCCGTGTTCGGCCCAGACGGCAATATGTGCGGGGCCATTTCATTGTCCGGCCCCAAGGAAAGGTTTACCGCCACGGCAATCAAGAAGATGTCGCGCTTGACCATGGAGGCCGCCGCGGCCGCCACGCGCGCGCTGGGCGGACATTGGCCGTCCATGAAGAAAGGCGGCTAATCGTCCTGCCTGGCCTTGCCCAAGCCCAGGTAGCTTTCGATCACGCGCGGGTTGCCGGCCAGGTCGGCGGCCGCGCCTTCCAGCACCACCTCGCCGGTCTCCAGCACGTAGCCGTAATCGGCTACCTGCAGCGCCGCGCGGGCGTTTTGCTCGACCAGCAGGATGGCCACACCGGTTTCGCGCAGCCGGGCGATGATATGGAAGATCTCCCGCACGATGCGCGGCGCCAGCCCCAAGCTGGGTTCGTCGAGCATCAGCACGCGGGGCCGGGCCATGAGCGCGCGGCCGACGGCGAGCATCTGGCGCTCGCCACCCGACAACGTGCCAGCCTGCTGGCGATGCCGCTCGCGCAGCCGCGGAAAGAGCGCGTAGACCTCCTCCAGCGTATCGGCCCAGCCGCGCTCGCGCGCGCGGTAGCGCCGGAAGCCGCCGAGCAGCAGGTTGTCTTCGACCGACATGCTGGCAAACAGCTCGCGGCGCTCCGGCACCAGTGACATGCCGGCAGCCACGCGCCGCTCGACGGGCCAGGCGCCGATGTCATGTCCGTCGTAGTGCAGTCCGCCAGCCGCGTGGCCCGACAGCGGCAGCGACCCCATAATGGCATTGAGCAAGGTGGATTTGCCCGCACCGTTGGCACCGATGACCGTGACGATGGAGCCAGGCGACACCGACAGCGACACGCCGGTCAGCGCGTGCATCTTGCCATAGCGGGCTGACAAGTCGCGCACTTCGAGCACGGGACGGGATGCCTGGGTCGTCATGGCTCGCTCCTTGCCGCAGTGGCGACCGGCGTATCCTGCCGCACGTCCTCGTCGTCGATGCCGCCCAGGTACGCCTCCAGGACGGCGGGGTTGTTCTGCACCTCGGCGGGCGCGCCCTCGGCCAGCTTGGTACCAAAGTCCATGACCACCAGGTGGTCCGTCAAGCGCATGACGAAGTCCATGTCGTGCTCGACCAGCAGGATGCTCATTCCCTCGGCGCGCAACTGCGACAGGACCTGTGCGAGCGCCTGCTTTTCCTTGTAGCGCAGGCCGGCGGCCGGCTCATCGAGCAACAGCAGCACCGGGTCGGCCGCCAGCGCCCGGGCGATTTCAAGGATGCGCTGCTGCCCCAGGGCCAGGTTGCCGGCCTGCTCGTACAGATAGTCGCCCAGGCCCACGCGTTGCAGCTGGCGAGCGGCTTCGTGCAGCAATTGCGCCTCGCGCGCACGGTCCAGCCGCAGCGCACCACTAGCCACGCTGACGTCCGAGCGCAGGTGCGCGCCCAATGCGACGTTTTCCAGCACGGACATGCCGGGCAGCAGCTGCACGTGCTGGAAGGTGCGCCCCACCCCGCGCTTGGCGATCTCGCGCGCCGGCAGCGCGTCGATGCGCTCACCAAGGAACGTGACGCTGCCACGCGTGGCCCGCAGCACGCCGGTGATCAGGTTGAAGGTCGTGCTCTTGCCCGCGCCGTTGGGCCCGATCAGCCCCATGATTTCGCCGGCCCGCACGGTAAAGCCGATGTCGTTGACCGCGACCAGCCCGCCGAACTCCTTGCGCAAGCCTTCGACGTGCAGCACCACGTCGCCCGCAGCCGGCCGGGTGCGCTGCGCAAGCGCCGGCGCTTCGGGCGGCGGCGCGGCGCGGCGCGCGCCCGCGCCGCCGTCACCCAGGCGCCCCCACCAGCCCGAGACGATGGGCCACAAACCGTCACGCGCGTATTGCAGCACGATGACCAGCAGCACGCCGAAGACGATCATCTCGAAGTTGGCGCTGGTATCGAGCAGCTTGGGCACGATGTTCTGGATCTGGTCCTTGAGCACCAGAATGACCGACGAGCCCAGCACCGCGCCCCAGACGTGCGAGGCGCCGCCGACTACGGCCATGAACAGGTACTCGATGCCGTAATTCAACCCAAACGGACTGGGGCTGACCGCCCGCTGCATGTGCGCATAGAGCCAGCCCGAGACGCACGCCAGCAGCGCCGCATATACGAAGATGATGACCTTGTAGCGGGCGGTGTCCACGCCAAAGGATTCGGCCATGCCCGACCCGCTCTTTAACGCCCGGATCGCCCGGCCGGGGCGCGAATACAGCAGGTTGTGGGTCGCCCACATCGCGGCCAGCACCAACGCCCAGATCAGGTAATACATGCGGCGGCCGCCAGCCAGTGACAGCCCGAAGAACTCGAGTGGCACGATGCCAGCAATGCCGTCGTGCTTGCCCAGCCAGTCCAGGTTGCCGAACAGGTAGAACAGCGACAGCCCCCAGGCGATGGTCCCCAGCGGCAGGTAGTGGCCCGACAGGCGCAGCGTGATGGCCCCGAGCGCATAGGCGACCAGCGCGGTGACCGCCAGTCCGGCCAGCAGCGCCAGCCACGGGGACCATGCCGCATGGGTGGTCAGCCAGGCGGTCGCGTACGCGCCGATGCCGACGAAGGCGGCCTGGCCGAACGACGTCAAGCCACCGACGCCGGTCAACAGCACCAGCCCCAATACCACCAGGCTGGCCAAGCCGATGTAATTGAGCTGGGTGATCCAGAATTCCGGCGTGGCCGGCACCAGAGGCAACACGACCAGCGCGATCAAGAAGAGGGCAAGAGGCAGGCGGTTTTTCATGGCGCTCATTCCTCGTCTTCCACATGATGGCTGCCGAACGAGCGCCACAGCAGCACAGGGATGATGAGGGTGAACACGATCACTTCCTTGTAGGCGCTGGCCCAGAAGGAAGCAAAGGCTTCCATGATGCCCACCAGCAATGCGCCGGCGGCGGCCACCGGATAGCTGACCAGGCCGCCGATGATCGCGCCGACGAAACCCTTGAGCCCGATCAGGAAGCCCGTGTCGTAATAGATGGTGGTGACTGGGGCGATCAGCATGCCCGATAACGCGCCGATCAGCGCGGCCAGCGTGAAGGTCAGGCTGCCCGACATGCTGGTGCTAATGCCCACCAGGCGCGCCCCACGCCGGTTGACCGCCGTGGCACGCAGCGCACGCCCGTACAGCGTGCGCCCGAAAAACAGCCAAAGCGCAAGGATCAGCGCGGCGCACGTACCCACCACGAACAGGCTTTGCATCGACCAGGTCGCCGCCCCCAGGTTGACCTGGCCCTCGACGAAGGCCGGCGTGCGCCAGCCCTCGGCCCCGAAAAAGACCAAGGCCAGCCCCATCAGGGCGAAATGCACGGCCACCGATACGATCAGCAGCACCAGCACCGAAGCCTCGGCAAGCGGCTGGTAGGCGATCCGGTAGAGCATCGCGCCCAGGGGAACGACCAGCACCAGGGTCAGCAGCACGTTGGTCCACAACGACGTGTCCGGGCCGATCACGCTTGGTACGAGCCAGAGCAGCGCCAGCGGCAAAGCCAGGTTGATGAGCGCCGTGCGCGGCAGCGTGCGCCAGGTGCCGCTGCGCACCGCGCGCACGCACTCCATGGCAAATACCAGCCCCCCCCCGATGACCAGCAGCCAGATCGTGCCGGGCAGCCGGCCATTGACCAGCATCGCCAGGGTCAACGCGCCAAACGCGACGAATTCGCCCTGCGGGATGAAGATGACCCGCGTGACTGCGAACACCAGGACCAGCGCCAGTCCCAGCAGCGCGTAGATGGCGCCGTTGACGATCCCGTCCTGCAGCAGGATCAGCGCGATTGTGAAATCCATCAGACAACTACCCTTTATGCCTCATCTCGCCGGACCCGGCCGGCGCACCCGCCCGTGCGACGCCGTGCAGGACGGCCGCCGGCCCGGAGGCCGGCGCACGCGGCGCCCCGGACAGGCCGGTGGCGGCCTGTCCCGCCGGCGGGGATGCTATCAGAGGTCGGGCTGATACACCCACTTGCCGTTTTCGACCTTGACCATGACGCGCGAACGCTCGTCGAAACCGGCGTGGTCGGTGGGACTCATGTTGAACACACCCTGCGAGGCCGGGAGATCCTTGATGTTTTCGAGGGCATCGCGCAGGGCGGCGCGGAACTCCGGCGTGCCGGGCTTGGCGCCGGTCTTGAGCGCCTCGGGTACGGCCGCCAAGATCAGCTGGCCGGCATCCCACATATGGCCACCGAAGGTGTTGGTCGAGCCGGGACCGTGCGCCTTTTCGTAAGCCTCGGTGTACGCGAGCGCGGATTTCTTGACCGGATTGCTGTCAGGCAGCTGCGAGGCCACGAGCAGCGGGCCGGCCGGCAGGTACATGCCGTCGCAGTCCTTGCCGCAGACGCGCAACACGTCGTTGTTGGCCGCGCCGTGCGTCTGGTAGATGATGCCTTGGTAGCCTCGGTTCTTCAGTTCTTTTTGCGGCAGCGCCGACGGCGTGCCCGCGCCAGCGATCAGGATGGCATCCGGCTTGGCCGCCAGCAGCTTGAGCACCTGGCCGGTGACGCTGGTGTCGGTGCGCGAGTATTTCTCGACCGCGGTGATGGTGATGCCCTTGGCCTTGGCCGCCTGCTCGATCTCGCCCAGCCACCCATCGCCGTAGGCGTCGGCAAAACCGATGAAGCCCAGCGTCTTGACCTTTTGCTTGACCATGGCGTCGGCCAACGCGCCGGCCATGAGCTGGTCGTTTTGCGGCGTCTTGAAAACCCAGCGGCGCTTCTCGTCCACGGGGGTGACGATCTTGACGCTGGCAGCCACGCTGATCATGGGCACCTTGGCCTCGGCGGCCACGTCCACCATCGCCAGCGAGCCCGGAGTGACCGAGGTGCCGACGACCACGTCGACCTTGTCTTCGGTGACCAGCTTGCGCGTGTTGCGCACCGCCTGGGTGGTGTCAGTGGCGTCGTCCAGGACGATGTACTCGATCTTCTGGCCTGCCACCTCGGTGGGCAGCAGCGCCACGGTGTTGCGTTCCGGAATACCCAGCGATGCGGCCGGCCCGGTGCTGGCCACGGTGATGCCCACCTTGACCTGGGCGCCCGCGGCAAGCGGCAGGGCCAGCGCAACGGCGGCGGCCAGCAAGGTTCGGCACAGCGGCGTGCGACGAATCATGGTTGTCTCCTCGTTAAGGCATGTCGTGGCGAGACGTCACGCCTGCTTGGTTGAAGTTATACAAAAAAAATAATTATATGAGCAAAAGCGTATCAAATTGCGGGCGGCTCGTCTGTCGAGGATTCCCCTATGTACGGGCGCCTTGCGCGCCCTGGCGCGCGGCGCCTGCCCATGGCGGCCAAATTCTGCAAGCCGGCCGATCGCGCCGTCTGTTGGGGCTAACCCTGGGCATAAACTCGATTAACATGTCCGGGAAACGGCCGCCCGCACACCGGCGGGCCAGGCCGCCCGATGCGCGGCCGTTGCGACGACGCCCGCCCTTTCGTGATCCATCGCGCCGCGAGCGCCCGACCACCATGCAGAAGATTCGCAAGACTGACGAACAATGGCGCGCCCAGCTCAGCCCGGAGGAATACGCCGTCGTGCGCGAAAAGGCCACCGAGCGCGCATTCACCGGCCGCTACTGGAACACCTTCACGCCGGGGATTTACCGCTGCGTAGGCTGCGGCACGCCGCTGTTCGCCTCGGACACCAAGTTCGACGCCGGCTGCGGCTGGCCCAGCTACTTCGAACCCATTGCCCCCGAACGGGTGCGCGAAGAGCCCGACACCAGCCACGGCATGGTGCGCACCGAAGTGCTATGCAACATCTGCGACGCGCACTTGGGCCACGTCTTTCCGGACGGCCCGCCGCCGACCGGCTTGCGCTACTGCATCAATTCCCTCGCCCTGCGCTTCGAACCCGACCCCGGCACGCAGGAATGACCTGGCGCCAGCCGGGAAACGGTCCTTTGCCGGCGGCGCCGCATGGCGCCTTCGGACAGCCTTTCGCAAGACATCCGACGTGAAGAAGTTTTTATTCGACCTCTTTCCCCTGATCCTGTTCTTCGTGGCTTACCGCTACGCGGACATCTATGTCGCCACGGGCGCGGCGATGGTCGCGGGCGTGGCCCAGATTGCCTGGCTACGCCTGCGGCGCAAGCCGATAGAAACCATGCACTGGGTCAACCTGGGGGTCATCGTCGTTTTCGGCGGCGCGACGCTGCTGCTGCACGACGACACCTTCATCAAATGGAAGCCGACGGTGCTGTACTGGCTGTTCGGCGGGGCGCTGCTGGGCGCGCGCCTGCTGGCTGGCCGCAACCTGATGCGCAGGCTGCTCGAAGGCCAGATCAGCTTGCCCGACGCCGTGTGGGATCGCCTCAATGCCAGCTGGGCGGCATTTTTCCTTGCCGCCGGGGCGCTCAACCTCTATGTCGCCTTTTCCGGGCACTTCGACGAAGCCCAGTGGGTGAACTTCAAGGTGTTCGGGCTGATGGGCCTGCTGCTGGTGTTCGTGGTAGTGCAATCGTTGTGGCTGGGCCGCCACATCCAGTCCGCCGGCCAGCCGCGGGCCCAAGACCGTCCTGCGCAGAAACCATGACCAGGCCGCACGACCCTCCCCCGCCAGCACCGGACCGGATCGCGCTGATCCGCCAGCGGCTGGCCGCGCTGTCGCCCCAGGTCTTGGAGATCGAAGACGAGTCGCACCTTCACGCCGGCCACGCGGGCGCGGCCGGCGGCGCCGGCCATTACCGCGTGCGCATCGTCGCCGATTGCTTCGCCGGCATGCCTGCGGTGGCGCGCCATAGGCTGGTGTATCATCAGTTGCAGGATCTCATCCCAGGTTCAATACACGCCCTGGCCATCGACGCTCAGGCGCCCCAAAGAGGAAATCCATGAAAAAACTCGTCATGCTGGCGGCTGCCTGCGCTGTCGCCGCTCCTGCCTTCGCCCAGAACGTGGCGACCGTGGACGGCACCCCCATCACGCAACAAGCCGTGGATCAATTTGTGCAACTGCTGGTCAACCAGGGCGCGACCGATTCCCCGCAGCTGCGCGAACAGGTCAAGCAAGAGCTGATCAACCGCCAGATCTTCGTGCAGGCCGCCGAGCGCAGTGGCGTGGCCAAGAAGCCCGAGGTCATGACCGAGATCGAGCTCACCCGCCAGGGCATCCTGGTGCGCGCCTTGATGACCGACTTCCTCGAAAAGCATCCAGTCACCGACAAGCAGGTGACCGAGCACTACCAAAAGCTCAAGAAAGAGCAAGGCAACCGCCAGGAATACAAGGTGCGCCACATCCTGGTCGAGGACGAAAAAACCGCCAACGACCTGATCGCCCAATTGAACGGCAAGAAGGCCAAGTTCGAAGACCTGGCCACCAAGAACTCCAAGGATCCGGGCAGCGCCCAGCGCGGCGGCGACCTGGGCTGGGCGCCGGCCGAGAACTACGTCGAACCCTTCGCCGCCGCCGTGACCAAGCTGAAGAAGGGTGACGTCACCGCCAAGCCCGTGCAGACGCAGTTCGGCTGGCACGTCATCCAGCTCGAGGACGCCCGTCCGGTCGAGTTCCCGCCGCTGGAGCAGGTGCGCCCGCAGATCGAGGAAATGCTGCGCCAGGAAGCCGTCGCGAACTACCAGCAATCGCTGCGCAGCAAGGCCAAGGTCCAGTAGCAGGGTGGCGCGCGCCGAAGCGGATCCATCGCGCGGGACGATGGCCTGGTCCTGCGCGCCAAATTGACCCGGCAACGCTTTTCGAGATGTCGACCGACTCTGCCGATCTCGCCTCGCCAGACCCCGGCCCTTCGCACCGGCCGCAGCGCCGGGATAGGAACTGGGCCGGTTGGTACGCGCAAGGCGACGACTATCTCTTCGAGCAAACCAGCTATGACTTGCGCTCGCCTGCCCTGCTGGGGTTGGCGGGCTTGGCCGCCTCGCTGGCCGTGGTCGGCTGGCTGCTATGGGACGGGCCGCCCGGCGGCGCCGTGGCCAACGCGCTGTACGGCGGGCTGCTCGTCATCAGCGTCGTCGCGCTGATCGGCTGCGCCGTCGCGGCGCGCGCGCTCGTGCAACCAGTGCACCGCACGGCCCGCTTTTCCTGGAAAGAAAAATCCCTCGTCGTGCGCGACGAGCTGGCGCTGGGCTTCGTCCGCACCCGTACCATCGCGTTGCCGCAAGTCGTGCAGGCCAGGTTGCGCAGCGAGCGGGCGCTGGCCGCACCGCAGGAGGGATCGGCCGAGCGCGACCACCTCGTCGCCTACCCCGTCTCCCAGGTCGAACTGGAACTGCGCCGCGAACCCGCCTTTACGCTGACCACGGGCGCGTTGCTGTCGAACGTAGCCGCGCGGCGCTGCGTCGACAACATCAACGAATACCTGCGCAAGCGCCCGCCCGAGCCGGCGCCGGCCAAGCCCGTCGCGCCTGCCGAGGCCGCCTCCCGGATACGGCCGCTGCCCGCGGCCCCCAAGATAGAAATGCCCGCCGGCTGGAATGCGCACCGGCCCCGCTCGCGCCGCTAGCGGCGCCCGTCCGGCCTACATGCCAAGCAGGCTGCGCAGCCCTGCCTCGTCCAGCACCGGCACACCCAGCTCGCGCGCCTTGGCCAGCTTGCTGCCCGCGTCTTCGCCGGCCACCACATAGGACGTCTTGCGCGACACGGACCCGCTAACCTTGCCGCCGGCAGCCAACACGTGGCGGGTCGCCTCGTCCCGGGTCCAATTCGGCAGGGTGCCGGTCAGGACCACGGTCTTGCCCGCCAGCTGCCCGCCGGCCGCCTGGGACTCCGGCACGGGTTGCACGCCACGGGCGCGCAGCTGGCCGATGATGTCGCGGTTGTGCGGCTCGGCAAAGAAGCGGCGGATCGACCCGGCGACCACCGGCCCGACGTCGGGCACGGCCAGCAGCGCCTCTTCGGACGCATCCATGACGGCGTCGATATCGCCGAAGTGCCGCGCCAGGTCCCGCGCGGTGCTTTCGCCCACGTGGCGGATGCCCAGCGCATAAAGCAGCCTGCCCAGCGTCGGCTTGCGCGCCTTGTCGATGGCAGCCACCAGGTTTTGCGCCGACTTGGCGCCCATGCGCTCGTAGTTGGCCAGTTCCTGCTCGCTCAGGTCGAACAGGTCCGCCAGCGACTTGACCCTGCCGCTGTCGACCAGCTGGTCGACCAGTTTTTCGCCCAGCCCTTCGATGTCCAGGGCCTTGCGGCTGGCGGCATGCAGCAGCGACTGCTTGCGCTGGGCGGCGCAGAACAGGCCGCCGGTGCAACGCGCCACCGCCTCGTCCTCGGGACGTTCGATGGCCGAGCCGCACACCGGGCAGACGGTGACCATGCGGAATTCCTGCACGGAAGGCTCGCGGCGATCCAGCACGGGTGCGACGATTTCGGGGATGACGTCGCCGGCGCGACGCACCACCACGTAGTCGCCGATACGCACGTCCTTGCGACGGATCTCATCCTCGTTGTGCAGCGTGGCGTTGGTCACTGTCACGCCCCCGACGAACACGGGCTCGAGCCGCGCCACCGGCGTGATGGCGCCGGTGCGGCCCACCTGCACGTCGATCGCGACCAGCCGGGTCGTCGCCTCCTCGGCCGGAAACTTGTGCGCCAGGGCAAACCGCGGCGCGCGCGCCACGAATCCCAGCACCTTCTGGCCGGACAGCGAATCGACCTTGTAGACCACGCCGTCGATGTCGTACGGCAGGCCGTCGCGCAGCGCGCCGACCTCACGGTAAAAGGCCAGCAGCCCTTCAGCGCCCGTGGCACGGCGGTTATAGCGCGCGTTGACCGGCAGGCCCAGGCCGCGCAGCCAGTCCAGCATGTCCCCATGGCGGTCATGCGGCAGCGAAGACACGGCGCCCTGCCCGGGCGCGTCCTCGTCGATGGCCTTGTGCAGGCTGCCGGGCAGGCCGCGCACCTCACCCCAGCCATAAGCGAAAAAACGCAGCGGCCGCTGCGCAGTCACGCGCGGGTCAAGCTGGCGCAGGCTGCCGGCCGCCGCGTTGCGCGGGTTGACGAAGACTTTTTCGCCGCGCTCGCGCTGCGCCTCGTTCAAGCGCTCGAAGTCTGCGCGGGTCATCAGGACCTCGCCGCGCACTTCCAACACGCGCGGGGCCTCGCCCTTGAGCCGCAGGGGCACGGACTTGACCGTACGGATGTTGGCCGTGACGTCCTCGCCGGTCTGCCCGTCGCCGCGGGTGGCCGCCTGCACGAGCCGGCCATCCTCGTAGCGCAGGCTGATGGCCAGGCCGTCGAGCTTGAGCTCGCAGAAATAATCAACCTGCTCGCCATCGGCCAGCAGGCCGGCCTCGCGCAGCGTGTCGGCCACGCGCCGGTCGAAGGCCTGCACATCCTCGTCGTCGAAGGCGTTGCCCAGCGACAGCATGGGTACGGCATGCCGCACGGCGCCAAAGGCCGAAAGCGGAGCCGCGCCCACGCGCTGGGTGGGTGAATCCGGCGTGGCCAGCTCGGGATGCGCGGCCTCCAGCTCGATGAGCTGGCGCATCAGCGCGTCGTATTCCGCGTCCGAAATGGACGGGTCGTCCTGGACGTAATAGCGGTAATTGTGCTGTTCGATCTCGCTGCGCAGGCGCGCGGCGATCTGCTCCGGATCTTCCGGACGGTGCCCAGCCACGGTCATGAAAACACCCGCAGTGCCCTCGGTCCGCCGGCGGTCAGCCCCGCCTGTTCAAGCTGCCCATACAGCACTTGCAGCCGCTGGTCGATGACGGCCTCACTGCCTTCCTGCAACGGCCGGCCCTGGTCGTCAACCAAGCTGCCACCCAGTCGCTCGGCCAGCTGGCGGCCGACCTGCACCATGCGGCCGAATGCGTGATCGTCGGGCGGGCTGCGCGGCACGTCCAACAGCAGGTTCAGTCGCTCGATCTGCGCCATGCCGTCAAAGGCCGCGCCATCTGCGCGCGACAGGGTGAAGCGCGGCAGGCCAGTCTCGGACATCCACGCCAGGCGCGCGCCGTCGGGCACGAAGCCCATTTCGCGCGCCGCGGCCAGCACCGACTGCGACGGCTGCAAGCCCCCCAGCATCAAGGTCAGCCCGACCTGGGTATCGAGCGCTGCGCAGGTATCGTCCAGCCGCGCGGCGCGCTCGAGCACTTCCTGCTGGTCGGGCCCTTCGACGGCGGCATCGAAGCGCTCGGCCAGATCCTGGGCGCGCGCCCAGGCCTGAGACCATTCGATGGCCGTCAGCGGACCGCTGCGATTGGCCAGCAGCACCGCGATCTGCAGGCTGGCGTAGGACTCGCCGGGATACAGCCGTGCCCGGTGCACGCCTTGGTCGGTTTCTGCGAACACGCGGATCGGCTTGCGCCCGGCCGAACGCAGGCCACGCACGTACGGAATCAGGTCGTCGCCCGATACGGGTTCGGGAAAGGCCACGTCGATGACGACCTCGCTGGCCGGATCGGCCTCGTCGGCGTCGTCGCCGGCCGGCACGTGATCGTGACCCGGCCCCGTCGACGCATCGCCTGCATCGGCCGCGCCCATGCCCGGCTCGCGCCGTGCACCGCCGGCCGTCGATCCGCCGAGCAGCGGATCCTGCTCGGTGGTCGGAAAGTGCGCCTGCATGCGACGGCGCACGCGCCGGTCTTGCCACCAGTTCAGGCACAGCACCGCCAGGATCAGCACGATGCCCAGGACGATCAGCCCGATCTGCAAATCACTCATTTCTCTGCTCCGCCGCGAGGATGCGGATGGGACCTCAAGCTGCCTCGGCAGCCAACTGGACGGCCGAATCGATGTCTACCGCCACGATACGCGAAACGCCTTGTTCCTGCATGGTCACGCCGACCAGATGCTTGGCCATTTGCATCGCGATCTTGTTGTGCGAGATGAACAGGAACTGCGTCTGCTCGCTCATGGCGCTGACCAGATTGGCATAGCGCTCGGTGTTGGCATCGTCCAAGGGAGCGTCCACCTCGTCGAGCAGGCAGAACGGCGCAGGATTCAGGCGGAACAGCGCAAAAACCAGCGCCGTGGCGGTCAGCGCCTTTTCACCGCCCGACAGCAGGTGAATGGTGCTGTTGCGCTTGCCCGGCGGCTGGGCCATGACCTGCACGCCGGCGTCGAGGATCTCGTCGCCGGTCATGATGAGCTTGGCCTCGCCGCCACCGAACAGGCGCGGGAAAAGCTCGCCGAAATGGGCGTTGACCGTGTCGAAGGTTTCTTGCAGCAGCTGCCGGGTTTCGCGGTCGATCTTGCGGATCGCATCCTCCAGCGTGTCGATCGCCGCCAGCAGGTCGGCATGCTGCTCGTCCAGGAAGCCCTTGCGCTCGCGCGCGGCGTTCAGCTCGTCGAGCGCGGCCAGGTTGACCGGGCCGAGCGACTCCACCTGGCGCGAAATGCGCTGCACTTCGGATTGCAGCCAATTGATGCGTTGCCACTCGGCAGGCAGCCCGGCCAGCTCGGCGGCAAGCGCCTCGCGATCGACCTGGCGGGCGTTGAGCTGTTCGGCGAATTGCTCCTCGGCCAGGCGGGCGGCCTGCTCTTGCAGCTGCAGCTCGGTAATGCGGGCGCGCAGCGGCTCCAAGGACCGTTCCAGCTGCAGGCGCTCCTCGTCGGCGGTGCGCAGCTGGGCCGTCAGCGTATCGAGTTCGATGCGTGCGCGGTTGAGCGCTTCTTCCCGCTCTGCACGCAGCTCCAGGGCATCCTGCAGCCCGGCGCGCGAAGCCGCGTCATCGAGCTGCACGAGCTCCGACTCCAACTGCTCCAGCTCGGTGGCAGCGCGGCGGCTTTGCTCGCCGGCCAGCTGCAGGTTGCGCTGCAGATCGGCGATGCGCGCGCGCAGGCCGCGTTCGGCGAATTCGGCCTCCTGGGCCGCACGCTCGAGCTCGCGCAACCGCGCGCGCGCGGCGTCGGCTTCGGCCGCCAGCGCTTCGCCGGCCATCTCGGCGTCGGCAAAGCGCGACTGTTGCTCGGCAAGCTCGGCATCCAGGGCTTCGAAGCGCGCCTCGGCCTCTTCGCGGGCCGCGCGCAGCTCTTCCTGCTGGGCGGCGATCTCGGCCAGGTCCTCGCGCAGCCGTTCGCTGCGCTCGCCCGATTGCTGGGCCTGCTGCGTCAGACGGGCGTGCTCGAGCTGGATATCGTGCAGGCGTCGGGTGACCTCGGAGACACGCTGGCGTGCCGGCGCCAGCGCCTGACTGACCTGGTGCCACGCCGCCTCGGCGCGCGCCACCGCGGCTCGCGCTTCATCGCACATCAGCTGGGCCGCCTTGATCTCGCGCTGCAGGTTCTCGATTTCCTGCTGCCGCGCCAGCATCCCCGCCTGTTCGGAATCCGGGGCGTAAAAACGCACGCTGTGGGCATCGACCAGATGGCCCGACTGCACCACGAACACCCCGCCCGGCGGCAGCGAAGCGCGCGCAGCGACGGCCTGCGCCACGTCGTCGGCGGTGTAGACGTCGCGCAGCCAATCCGACAACAGGGTGCGCAGGTCGGGATCGGTGATGCGCAGCAGGCTGGCCAGCGGCGTCAATCCAGGCGCTGCAGCCGGCGCAGGCGCGGCCGTGGGCAATTGATAGAAAGCCAGCCGCGCCGGCGGGGCGTCGTCGGCAAAGGCCCGGGCCCAGTCCAGGCTGCGCACTTCCAGCGCCGTCATGCGCTCGCGCAGCACGGACTCCAGGGCGGTTTCCCAGCCGGTTTCGACATGCAGCTTCTGCCACAGCCGCCCCAGCCCGGATAGCTCGTGCTTGGCCAGCCACGGCTCGAGCGCGCCTTGCTTCTGCACGTCTTCCTGCAGCTTGGACAAGGCCGCCAGCCGCGCCTCCAGGCGCGCAAGCGCCTGCGCTTCGTCGTGCGCAGCCTTCTGGGCCCGCGTGCGCTCGGCGTCGGCCTCCGGCAGGCGCGCCTCCAGCGCCGCCAGCTCCTGCTGCGCGGCGTGCAGCTGCTCCTCGCACGCGGCCTTGTCGCCGGCCAATTGATCGATGCGCGCCTGGTCGGGCACGTCTAGCTGGCGCAGCTCCTGCTCCAACCTTTCGCGGCGCTGGTCCAGCGCCTGGATTTGGCGGTCGGCGTCACGCTGCGCCTGGGCGACCAAGGCGAGCTCCTGCTCGACCTTGGCCAGCGCCGTACGCATGCCGTCGCGCCCACCGGCGGCCTCACGCACGCGGGCCTCGATGGCGGGCAAGGCTTCCTGGGCCTGTTCGGCGTCGAGCCGGGCTTGTTCGGCCCGGGCCGCCGCTTCGGCCAGGGCTTCCTCGGCCTGGGCGATTTGTTCGGTGCAATGCGCCTGCTGCGCGTCCCATTCGGCGATCTGCTCTTGCAACTGCGCCTTGCGCGCCTGCAGCCGGCCGCGGGATTCGACGACGTGGCGGATCTCGGCCTCCAGCCGGCTGACCTGGGCATTGGCCTCATACAGCGCGCCTTGGGCGGCGTGCACGGCATCTCCCGCGGCGTAATGAGCCTGGCGCCGGGACTCCAGCGCCGCCTCGCTGGCGCGCAGCTTGGCGATGGCCGCCTCCAGGTCGGTTTGGGCCTGTTCGATCTGCAGCATGCCGCGGCGGCGATCCTCGCGGGCGGCGGCTTCCTTCAGGTACCACAGGACGTTCTGCTTCTTCTCGCCCTCTTCCTGCAGGTCGCGGTACTGGCGCGCCACTTCAGCCTGGGCCTCCAGCTTTTCCAGCTGGGTCGACAGCTCGCGCAGGATGTCCTCGACGCGGGTGAGGTTCTCGCGCGTGTCGGCCAGGCGGTTTTCGGTTTCGCGGCGTCGTTCCTTGTAGCGCGACACGCCCGCGGCTTCTTCCAGGAATACCCGCAGCTCCTCGGGCTTGGCCTCGATCAGGCGGTTGATCATGCCCTGCCCGATGATGGCGTAGCCGCGCGAGCCCAGGCCGGTGCCTAGGAAGATGTCGTGGATGTCGCGCCGGCGCACCTGTTGGTTATTGATGTAGTAGCTGCTCGTGCCGTCGCGCGTCAGCACGCGGCGCACGGAAATCTCGCTGTAGGCGCTCCATTGGCCGCCCGCGCGCCCGTCGCTGTTGTCGAAGACGAGCTCGACCGAGGCGCGCGCGGCCGGCTTGCGGTTGCTCGAACCGTTGAAGATCACGTCTTGCATCGACTCGCCGCGCAACTCCGAAGCCTTGGTCTCGCCAAGCACCCAGCGCACGGCGTCGATGATGTTGGACTTGCCGCAGCCGTTGGGCCCCACCACGCCGACCAGCTGACTGGGGACGGGGATGACGGTGGGGTCGACGAAAGATTTGAATCCGGCGAGTTTGAGCTGGGTCAGTCGCACAGGTTACGGTATGGCTTGCGGGTTGGCGGCCGGCAGGTACCGGATGGCAAAGCGGCCCCGCAGGGCCGCAGCAATTGCGTGCGTATCATAACGCAGGGACCATGCAGGCGGCCGGCCGATCACCCACCCGCGCAGCCAATGTCCCGCTCGCGCGGCTATACTGCGTGGCACTTTTTACGATGGTTTACATATGCCGGAAGCCGCGGTCCGGCAAGACAACGGGACGGCAGCTTGAAAAGAGGTTTCTACCTGGTGATGGCGGCACAGGCGCTGTCATCGCTGGCGGACAACGCGCTGTTCATTGCGGCGATCGCACTGATCCAGGAACTCCGCGGCCCCGATTGGATGGCGCCCATGATGAAGTGGTGGTTTGCCGCCGCGTACGTGCTGCTGGCCGCCTTCGTCGGCGCCTTCGCCGATTCCTACCCCAAGGGCCGGGTCATGTTCGCCACCAACGCGCTCAAGGTGGCGGGCTGTCTGCTCATGTTCTGGTATGCGAGCCTGGGCTTGCCGCAATCGCACCAAGTCCTGGTGGTCTGCGCCGCCTACGGCCTGGTGGGCGTGGGCGCGGCCGCCTATTCGCCGGCCAAGTACGGCATCGTCACCGAAATGCTGCCGCCCGAGCAGCTGGTCAAGGGCAATAGCTGGATAGAAGGCTTGACCGTCATCTCCATCATCCTCGGCACCGTGCTGGGCGGCGCGCTGATTTCGCCCGACGTCTCGGCCTTCCTGCTGGCCCACCCGTGGCTGTCCGGCGTGGTCCATACGCCGGCCGAAGCGGCCATCCTCGTCATCGCCCTGGTCTACCTGGCGGCGGCCGCGTGTAACCTGCTCATTCCTCGCACCCACGTCGTCTATCCCCCGCAGCAGCGCAATCCCGTCAAGCTGGTGCGCGCGTTCGCCGGATACGTGCGCATCCTGTGGCAGGACAAGCTAGGCCAGATCTCGCTGGCGGTCACCACCCTGTTCTGGGGCGCGGGCGCCACACTACAGCTCATCGTCATCGAGTGGGGCCGCTCGCACCTGGGCTACCGGCTGGACCAGGCCTCGATCCTGATGGGCGTGGCCGCGGTCGGCACGGTGGTCGGCTCGGTCCTGGCCGGGCGCATCCCCTTGCGCAAGGCGCTATCGGTCCTGCCGGTGGGCGCCATGATGGGCGTCGTGGTGCTGCTCATGCCGCTGGTCTATTCGCCGGCCAGCGTCTACCTGCTGCTGCTAATCACCGGCGGCATGGCGGGGTTCTTCGTCGTGCCGATGAATGCGCTGCTGCAGCACCGTGGCCACGTGCTGCTGTCGGCCGGGCACTCCATCGCGGTGCAGAATTTCAACGAACAGCTGAACATCCTGTTGATGGTGGCGGCCTACACGTTCATGCTTTGGCTGGACATCCCGATCAACACCATCATCGTGATCTTCGGCCTGATCGTCATTTCGCTGATGCTATTGGTCATGCGCTGGAGCCGGCTCAACCAGGTCGCCGACCCCACGCTGTGCGACCAGATCGGCGAAGAGGGTCACGGCAAGGCGCTGTAGCGCACGACCACCGCCAGCCCGGCCGGGCCGCACCCGCCTGGCCGGCCCTGCCGCATTGGCGGCGCCATGCGCGCCACGACCGGCCTACAATGTTGCCGCCAGGCGCAAGTCCTGCCAGGCGCGCGCCTTCTCGTGCGGGCTGCGCAGCAAATACGCGGGGTGATAGCTGACCACCAGCGGAATCTCGCGCCCATCGTTGCCGCGCAGCACGTGGACCCGGCCGCGCAGGCTGCCGATGGGCGCTTCGGTCTGCAGCAGGGTCTGCGCCGCGAAGCGGCCCAAGACCAGGATGCGCTCCGGACGCAGCAATTCGATCTGCCGCATCAGGTAGGGACTGCATGCGGCAATTTCCTCGGGCTTGGGGTTGCGGTTGCCTGGCGGGCGGCACTTGATGACATTGGCAATGTAGACGTCCTTCTCGCGGCTGTGCCCGAGCGACGCCAGCATCGCGTCCAGCAGCTGCCCAGACCGCCCCACGAAAGGCAGCCCCTGGCGGTCTTCCTGCTCGCCCGGGGCCTCGCCGACGACCATCCACGCAGCCGGCTGTGCGCCCGTGCCAAACACCGCCTGCCTGCGTCCCTTGCACAGCCCGCAATGCTCGCAGGCTTGTACTTCCCCGCGCAGGGTGTCGAGGTCCATCTCCGAAACCGCCAGCCGCCGGTCTTCGCGCAGTGCGCCGAAGGCCGCGGCCGGGCTTGGCCCGGTTGGGGAAGGGGCGCCCGCCCCCGGGCCCGGCAAGTGCCGCCCACGGCCGGCCGCCTGCAGCGCTGCCGCGGCCGGACCAGCCCCCTGAGGCGCCGGCGGCTGCGCAGCGGCCGGCACTTGCCCGCCAGCCTGCCGCGGCCCCGCCGATCCGGGGACCGCGCCGGCCGCGGCCGCCTGCGCCGGCCGAGCGTCTTCGCCTTGGATCTGGGGCCGGGCCGTTTCCGGGCTTTCCGAGGCGGCACGCCGCGCCTCGGGCGCGCCAGCCTCGCCCTGGCCTCCGAGCCAGGGCTTTTCCACGCCCAGCTCGCGCAGCCAGGCCAGCTGCAACGCGCTGGGCGCCGGCTGGAGCACGCGCAAGACGGGCGGTGGGAAGGAGTCGCTGTGCACGGGTCGCTGTGTGGTCTGGCCAAGCCCCGGGCGCTAGGTGCCCCAGGTCTTTTGCATGACCAGCGCATCCTCGCGCTGGTTCCTGCCGGCAGGATAGTAACCCCGGCGCACGCCAATCTGGACGAATCCGCTCTTCCGGTAAAAGGCAAGCGCCACCGCGTTGGACGGGCGCACCTCCAGCAGCAAGCCCGGCGCGCCCACGCTGCGGGCCTGCTGCTCGCAGTGGGCAAGCAGCGTGCGGCCCAAGCCCAGGCCCTGCCGGTCGGGCGCGACGGCGATCGCCAGCAGGTGGGCCACGTCCGGCGCAGGCATCATCACGTAAAACCCCTTGACCACCCCGGCTTCCCGGGCCACCCATGCGGCATAGCCCGCCGCCAGGGCATCGGCGAAGTTGCGCCGGGTCCAGGGATGCGCCTGGACGGCGCTTTCGATGTCAGCCACGGCGTCCAGGTCTTGCTCGGTCATGGGCGCAATGGATACGCTGGCGGCCGCTGCGCCTGCCTTGGACGCAACGGCCGCCGCGGATATGCCCGCCGCCGGCACCGCCGCGCGCGGATTGCCGCCCAGCCCCGCCTCGCGTTCGGCCGTCGTGTAGGCCACCTTGTCGCGCACGTACAAGGGCGCCGCCGCCTCAGGGGCCAATGCCCGGCCGGCGCGCAGGGCCAGCAGCCCCAACCGGCCGACACTGGCCGCGTCGGGGCGCAGCGCCTGGCTGCGGCGCCAGCCCGGCGGCACGGGCATGTCCTCGGGATAGGCGTCCCAGGCATCGCCGGCCAGCAGGGGCGATAGCAGCGTGCCAGCGGCGTCCGACCACGCGGGCAGGCTGTCGCGCACCCACTGGCCGACCGCCGCCGCCGGCACCAGGATGGGCGCCTGCAGCGGCGTCCAGCCGGCGCCCTCGGCGCGATAGACGCCCAAGTAGGCTTCCTGCATGCGGGCATCGAGCGCGACCACCACGGCGTCGCCGGCGCCGGCACCACTGCGGCTGGCCACGGCCAGGTGCGACGGCACGGGGACCACGGGGATGTCCAGCGCCATGCCCAGCCCCTGGGCGATGCCGCAGGCCACCCGCAAGCCGGTAAACCCGCCCGGCCCTTGGCCGAAGGCCACGGCAGTCACGTCCCGCCTTGCCACGCCCGCCTCGGCCAACACCTCGTCGGCCATGGGCAGCAGCCGCTCGGCGTGCTCCTGCACGCCGTCATGCTCGCGCAACCACATGCGCACCCCGTCGCCAGCCTCGCGCAGCAGCGCCACGCCGCAACGGCTCCCGGACGTCTCCAGGGCCAGCAAATTCGTCGTCATCCCGCCATTGTAAGGCGCGCGCATCTGTCCGATTTGCAAGGCAAAACACACATCTTTTCGACGAGGCCCCGCAATGTGTAATATCTTGTGAGGCGGGCTTGGCGGCCCCATTCGCGGCTGTTACATTTGCGGCCATGAACACGCAAACGCCCTCCCCAATCCGAAAAATCTTGGTCGTCGACGACGACCCCCGCCTGCGCGACTTGCTGCGGCGTTATCTTTCGGAGCAAGGCTTCAACGTCTTCGTCGCCGAAGACGCCAAGGAAATGAGCAAGCTCTGGCAGCGCGAGCACTTCGACCTGCTGGTGCTCGACCTCATGCTGCCGGGCGAGGATGGCCTGTCGATCTGCCGCCGGCTGCGCGGCGGGCACGACAACACCCCCATCATCATGCTCACGGCCAAGGCCGAGGAAATCGACCGCATCGTGGGCCTGGAAATGGGCGCGGACGACTACCTGTCCAAGCCGTTCAACCCGCGCGAGCTGCTCGCGCGCATCAACGCGATCCTGCGCCGCCGCGGCTCGGAAGAACACCCCGGGGCGCCCAGCCAGGAGAACGAATCCATCGCCTTCGGCCCCTACGTGCTGAACCTGTCGACCCGTACGCTGACGCGCAACGGCGACCAGGTGCCGATCACCACCGGCGAATTCTCCGTCCTGAAGGTGTTCGCCCGCCATCCCAAGATTCCCCTGTCGCGCGACAAGCTCATGGAACTGGCGCGCGGCCGCGAGTACGAAGCCTTCGACCGCAGCCTGGACGTGCAGATTTCCCGCCTGCGCAAGCTGATCGAGCCGAATCCTTCCAAACCGGTGTTCATCCAGACCGTGTGGGGCTTGGGCTACGTGTTCGTGCCCGATGGCGGCAGCTGACGGTTCTGCGCCGGCCGAGCGCAAACCGGGATCGCGCGTCAAGCTCCGCTGGCGCTTTCCTTCCCGAAACCTCGCTTCCTTCGTGCGGCTCGGACTGTTCGGTCGCACGTTTTTGTTGCTGGCCGTGCTCATGCTGGTCAGCTTCGGCGCGTGGCTGCAGGTTTTCTTCAGCATGGAGATGGGGCCGCGCGCCGCGCAGATGGCCCAGCGCGTGGCGACCTCGGTCAACATCACCCGCACCGCGCTGGTGTACTCGCAGCCCGAAGAGCGCAGCAAGATGCTGCTGGACCTGGCCACCAACGAAGGCATCCAGGTCTATCCGCGCGGACCGGCCGACGTGGTCGAGCCGCTGCCCGACGAAGACTACTGGCAATGGGTGGCCGCGCACATCCGCGAACGGTTCGGCGCGTCGACCCAGATCGCCTGGTCGGTCAACCAGGTGCCGGGGTTCTGGGTCAGCTTCCACATCGACGGCGACGGGTACTGGCTGGCCTTCGAGCGCGAACAGCTAGGCTTGACCGGCGGCATCGAATGGCTGGGCTGGGGCGCCACGGCGCTGCTGCTGTCGCTGATCGGGGCGGCCGTCAGCGTCGGCTTCGTCAACCGGCCCTTATCGCGGCTGGCCAAGGCCGCGCAGATCCTGTCGCGGGGCGAAACCCCGCAGCCGCTGCCCGAGACCGGTCCCAGCGAGATCCGCGAGCTGAACGCGAGCTTTAACCGCATGGCCCGCGACATCCGCCAGACCGAGGCAGACCGCGAACTGATGCTGGCCGGGATTTCCCACGACCTGCGCACGCCGCTTGCGCGCATGCGGCTGGAGATCGAAATGAGCGGCGTGTCCGAAGAGGCGCGCCAGGCCATCGACGAAGACCTGGCCCAGATCGACCACAGTATCGGCCAGCTGATGGAATACGCCCGTCCGGCGGGCGCCCCGCCGCAGCTGGCCAGCGACATCTCCAGCGTGCTGGAAGAACTCTACCAGCGCGAGCGCAGTCACACCGAATCCATGGGTGGGGTGTTGCGCGCCGAGATCGAGCCGGGCCAGCGCGCGCGCATCACCGCCCTGGACTTGAAGCGCATCGTCAGCAACCTGATCGAGAACGCCCGCCGCTATGGCCGGTCAGAAGACGGCAAGGTCGAAATTTTCATGAGCCTGAGATCGGAAGGCAATATCATCGCCATCGAAGTCTCGGACAGGGGTCCCGGCATCGCCCCGGATGACATCGGCCGCATGCTACGGCCGTTCTCGCGCGGCGACGCCGCCCGCACGGGCGTCAGCGGCGCGGGGCTTGGGCTTGCCATCGTCGAGCGGCTGCTCGGGCACGTCGGCGGCCAGCTCAAGCTGCTGCCCCGCGAAGGGGGCGGGCTGACGGCGCGGATAGAACTGCCCAAAGCCCGCGTTAGGAATTTTCAATTAGACAGCGATTTTCAATAGCGTAGAATGCTGTCTTAAGGCACTTGCCTCTTCCCCTGAAACACATATAGGAGTCACCATGAAAACTGTTGGCGACAAGCTCGAACCTTTCAAGGTCGTTGGCGTCAAGCCCGGCTTCAACCAGCACGAAGAAAACGGCGTTTCGGCCTTCGAAGAAATCACCGAAAGCTCCTTTCCCGGCAAGTGGAAAGTGATCTACTTCTACCCGAAGGACTTCACCTTCGTCTGCCCGACCGAAATCGTCGGCTTCAACAAGCTGGCCAAGGACTTCGCCGATCGCGACGCGGTGCTGCTGGGCGGCTCGACCGACAACGAGTTCGTCAAGCTGGCATGGCGCCGTGAGCACCCGGACCTGTCCAAGCTGGGACACTACCAGTTTGCCGACACCACCGGTTCGCTGGTCGACCAGCTCGGCGTGCGCGAAAAGGGTGCTGGCGTGGCCCTGCGCGCGACCTTCATCGTCGACCCGGACAACACCATCCAACACGTTTCGGTCAACAACCTGAACGTCGGCCGCAGCCCCGAGGAAATCCTGCGCCTGCTCGACGGCCTGCAGACCGATGAGCTGTGCCCGTGCAACCGCGCGGTCGGCGGCGAAACGCTGTAATTACGTCCGCGAGCCCGGCCTGGCCGGGCTTTTTTCCCTCCCGATTATAGGAAAAAGCTATGGACTTTCTGAACTCGATCAAGGATCAGTTGCCCGACTGGGCCAAGGACATCCGCCTGAACCTGGACGCGGTGATCAGCCGCTCCACCCTGTCGCCCGAAGATGCGCTGGCCAGCGCGCTGGCCGCGGCGTATGCGGCGCGCAGCCCGGCACTGGTCGAAGCGTTCAAGAGCGGCCTGTCGGAAACCGACGCCAACGCGGCGCTGACCGCTGCCGCGCTCATGGGCATGAACAACACCTGGTACCCCTACGTCGAAATGGCGGGCGACGAGCAGCTCAAGACGCTGCCGGCGCAACTGCGCATGAATGCCTACGCCACGCACGGCGGGGTCGAGAAAAAGCGCTTCGAATTGTTCGCGCTCGTGGCCTCCATCATCGGCAAGTGCCACTTCTGCGTGCAGTCGCACTATGCGCTGCTCAAGAAAGAAGGCCTGTCGGTGGAACAGCTGCGCGACGCGGGCCGCATCGCCGCTGTCGTCAACGCCGCCGCGATGGCGCTGGCTGCCCAAGGCAAGTAAGGGCTGGCCGGGTGACCGGCCGCGCCCGGGGCGCGCGGCCCCTAGTTGGTATGCTGCTCGTGCAACGCGCGCGCAAGCAACACCACTGCCGTGGCGGCGATGCCTTCCTTGCGGCCGACCGGCCCCAGCCCTTCGTTGGTCTTGGCCTTGACGTTGACCGCCCCGGGGGGCAACTGCAGGTCGCGCGCAATGTTGCCGACCATGGCCGGCGCATGCGGCCCGATCTTGGGCGCCTGCGCATGGACCGTGGCGTCGACGTTGACCGCCGTCCAGCCGGCGCGCTGCACGCGGGCATAGGCCGCGCGCAGCAGGCGGCGGCTGTCCGCGCCGCGGTAGGCGGGGTCCGTATCGGGGAAATGTCTGCCGATGTCCCCCAGGCCAGCCGCGCCCAGCAAGGCGTCGGTCACCGCGTGCAGCAGCACGTCGGCGTCCGAATGCCCGGCCAGGCCGTGGGTATGCTCGATGGTTACGCCGCCGATGATGAGCGGGCGGCCCGGGACCAGCACATGCACGTCGTAGCCTTGCCCGACCCGGAAAGGCACGTTCATAGCCATTTCTCCACCAGTTCGAAATCCTCGGGCCAGGTCAGCTTGGCGTTGCGCACCGATCCGCGCACCAGCAAGGGGGCGTGTCCGGCCTGTTCCATCGCCGAGGCCTCGTCGGTGACTTCCAGCCCGCGGCTGCGCGCAGCCTGCAAGGCGTCGCGCAATAGCCCGGCGCGAAACATCTGTGGCGTCTGCGCCAGCCACAGCCCTTCGCGCGGCACGGTGCGCGCCACGCGATCGGTGCCCGCCTTGACCGTATCGGCCACCGGCAGCGCCAGCAGCCCGCCGACGGCGTCGCCCAGGCAGGCGTCGATCAGCCGCCGCAAGGCGTCCAGCGGTAGCCCGGGGCGCGCGGCATCATGCACCAGCACCCAATCGTCGGCGCCGGCGCCCGAATCGGCCAACGCCGCCGCCACCGTGTCCGCCCGGGTCGCGCCGCCGCAGGGACGGCAGACGGTACGCGGCAGCCCGGCCAGCGCCGATTCTGCGCGCACGTCGCCCGGGGCCACGGCCACCCGTACCTGAACAATGCGGCGGTCGGCCAGCAAGGCCTTGACGGCGTGGCGCAGCATGGGCTCGCCCGCCAGCAGGCGATACTGCTTCGGGATGGCGGCTGCGCCGGGCGTGCTGGCGCGCGCGCCGATGCCGGCTGCCGGGACGAGTGCGACGATGCGTTCGGACATGGACCCGGGATTTTATAATCACCGCCCTAATGCCCAAATCCGCCTCGCCCGCCGCTCCCCTCCTCGCCCCGGTTCCCTCCACCGCAGCAGTGCTGGCCGCGCTCAAGCCCGGCCAGCGCTACGCGCAGCCGCGCCCGCCCGGATCGGGCGACGCCTGGTGGCTGGCCGACCTCGCGCAGCGATCCGGCAAGCTGATCGCCGTGCTGACCGCCGATCCCCTCGACGCGCAGCGGCTGGCCGACGAGATCCCCCTGTTTGCCCCTGGGCTGCGCGTGCGCCAGCTGCCGGACTGGGAAACCCTGCCCTACGACAGCTTTTCCCCGCACCAGGATTTGATTTCCGAGCGCCTGCAGACGCTGAACACGCTCATGCAAGGCGGATTGGACATCCTGACGGTGCCGGTGACCACGGCGCTGTACCGGCTGCCGCCGCCCGCTTTCCTGGCGGCCTACACCTTTTCGTTCCGCCAGGGCGATCGCCTGGACGAAGCCGCACTGCGCGCGCAATTGACGCTGGCCAACTACAGCCACGTCACCCAGGTGACGGCGCCAGGCGAATTCTGCGTCCGCGGCAGCCTCATCGACCTGTTTCCCATGGGTTCGGCGGTGCCCTACCGGCTGGACCTGTTCGACGACGAAATCGAGTCGATCCGGGCCTTTGACGTCGACAGCCAGCGCAGCCTGTACCCGGTGCGCGAAGTGCACCTGCTGCCCGGGCGCGAATTCCCCATGGACGAGGATTCGCGCGCGCGCTTCCGGGCGCGGTTTCGCGAAGTGTTCGAAGGCGATCCGTCGCGCGCCTTGCCCTACCGCGACATCGGCAACGGCATCGCGTTCGCGGGCGTCGAATACTACCTGCCGCTGTTCTTCGACGAAACGGCCACGCTGTTCGATTACCTGCCGGCCGGATCGCTGCTTGCCACGCTTGGCGAAATCGACGAAGCCGTGCAGCGGTTTGCGGCCGACACGGCCAGCCGCTACGCCTTTTTGAAAAGCGACCGCGAGCGGCCGGTGCTGCCGCCGTCCGAACTGTTCCTGGACAGCGAAAACCTACACGCGCGCCTGAAGCAATTCGCCCGCCTGGCACTAAACGGCGGTCCGCACCCGGATTTCCTTGCCGCCGCCGACGTGGCCGTGGCGCGGCGCGCCGATGATCCGCTGGCGCGGCTGCGCGCCCTGGTGTCGGCCGCGCCGCCTCGCGTGCTGCTGTGCGCCGATTCGGCCGGCCGGCGCGAGACGCTGGCGCAAATGCTGGCCGAGCACGGACTGCCCCCCGATTGCCAGCCCGGCTCGGTGGCGGAATTCCTGCAAGGTGGCCAGGCGTTCGGCCTGGCGGTCGCGCCGCTGGCAGCCGGGTTTACCGTCCCGGCCGCGGGGCTGGCGCTCATCACCGAAAGCGACCTCTATCCCGGTCATGCGGCCGGCCGGCGCACCGGCCGGCGCGAGCAAGAGCGCGCCAGCAACGTGCAAGCCATGGTGCGCGACCTGGCCGAGCTGCGCCCCGGCGACCCGGTGGTACACGCCCAATACGGCATTGGCCGCTACAAGGGCCTGGTCAACATGGACATGGGCGAAGGCGAGATGGAATTCCTGCACCTGGAGTACGCCGGCGGCAGCACGCTGTACGTCCCGGTGTCACAGTTGCACGTCATCGCCCGCTACAGCGGCGCCGACCCCGAGGCCGCGCCCCTGCACCAGCTTGGCTCCGGGCAATGGGACAAGGCACGCCGCAAGGCCGCCAAGCAAGTGCGCGACACCGCGGCAGAGCTGCTCGACCTGTACGCCAAGCGCGCCGCGCGCCAGGGCTACACCTTCAAGCTGCCGCTGGCCGATTACCAAGCATTCGCCGAAGGCTTCGGGTTCGAGGAAACGCCCGACCAGGCCGCCGCCATCGAGGCGGTCATCGGCGACATGACCTCGGGCCGCCCCATGGACCGCCTGGTGTGCGGCGACGTCGGCTTCGGCAAGACAGAGGTCGCGCTGCGCGCGGCTTTCCTGGCCGTGGCCAACAACAAACAGGTGGCGCTCTTGTGCCCCACCACCCTTTTGGCCGAACAGCATGCGCAGACCTTCGCCGACCGGTTCGCCGACTGGCCCGTGCGCGTGGTGGAGCTGTCGCGCTTTCGTTCCTCCAAGGAAGTGGCCGCGGCCATCCAGGGCATCAACGACGGCACCATAGACATCGTCATCGGCACGCACAAGATCCTGTCCAAGGACGTGCGCTTCAAACGCCTGGGCTTGGTCATCATCGACGAAGAGCACCGCTTCGGCGTGCGCCAGAAAGAAGCGCTCAAGGCCTTGCGCGCCGAGGTCGACGTGCTGACGCTGACGGCCACGCCCATCCCTCGCACCCTGGGCATGTCGCTCGAAGGCATACGGGACTTTTCCGTCATCGCCACGGCGCCGCAAAAGCGGCTGGCGATCAAGACCTTCGTGCGGCGCGAAGACGGCAGCACCATACGCGAGGCGCTGCTGCGCGAACTCAAGCGTGGCGGCCAGGCCTACTTCCTGCACAACGAGGTCGAGACCATCCACAACCGCCGCGCCAAGCTCGAAGAGCTGGTGCCCGAGGCGCGCATCGCCGTGGCGCACGGCCAAATGCCCGAGCGCGAGCTCGAGCAGGTGATGAAGGGCTTTTACCAGCAGCGCTACAACGTCCTGCTGTGCACCACCATCATCGAAACCGGCATCGACGTGCCCAGCGCCAACACCATCGTCATCCACCGCGCCGACCGCTTCGGCCTGGCCCAACTGCACCAGTTGCGCGGGCGCGTCGGACGCTCGCACCACCAGGCCTATGCCTACCTGCTGACGCCCGGCGAAGATGCCATGACACCCAACGCCAAGAAGCGCCTGGAGGCCATCCAGGCCATGGAGGAGCTGGGTTCGGGCTTTTACCTGGCCATGCACGACCTGGAGATCCGCGGCACCGGCGAAATCCTGGGCGAGGCCCAATCGGGCAACATCCAGGAAGTGGGCTTTTCGATGTACAACGACATGCTCAACGAGGCGGTGCGTGCGCTCAAGGCCGGCGAAGAGCCCGACCTGGACGCGCCCTTCTCGGCGGGCTGCGAAGTCAACCTGCACGCGCCGGCGCTTCTGCCGGCGGACTACTGTCCCGACGTGCACGCCCGGCTGGCGATCTACAAGCGGCTGTCGCACGCCACCGGCGAAGACGACCTGATCGCCATCCAAGAAGAACTGATCGACCGCTTCGGCAAGCTGCCCGAAGCCGCGCGCGCGCTGATCGCCACCCACAGGCTGCGGCTGGCTGCCGAACCGCTGGGCATACAAAAGATCGACGCCAGCGATGCCGGCGCCCTGATCCAGTTCAAGCCCAACCCCAACGTCGAGCCAATGCGCATCATCGAACTGGTGCAAAAGCAGCGCCACATCAAACTGGCCGGCCAGGATCGCCTGCGCATCGAAGCCAAAACGCCCGACCTGCCCGCGCGCGTGGACGCCGTGCGCGCGGTGCTGCGGGCGCTCGCCTGAACCGCCACTGACCCAAGAACCACCATGACCGATACCCACCTGGTCGTCCAAGCACCGTCGCTGTCGGCCGACACCGTCGAACAACTGGCCGCGCTGGCCTGCGCCGAGGGCGTGCAGCACCTGTCCACCACCGCCGCGCGGCTGTTGCACGTGTCGCGCCAGGCCACCGACGAAGCTGCCGTGCGCGCAGAATGCGAGAAGCGCGGCGTGGACTACGCCTACGTCCCGGCCGGCGTGCGCCTGTCGGACTGCAAGGTGCTGGCCATGGACATGGATTCCACGCTGATCAACATCGAATGCATCGACGAGATCGCGGCGGCGGCCGGCCTGAAGGCGCAGGTCGCGGCCATCACCGAGGCAGCCATGCGCGGCGAAATCACCGACTTCGCCGAGAGCCTGACCCGGCGGGTGGCGCTGCTGCGCGGGGTGCCCGTGCAGGCGCTGGAGCAGGTCTACCGCGACAAGCTCAGGCTCAACCCCGGCGCGGACCGGCTGCTCGCCAGCGCGCAGGCCGCCGGGATCCGCACCCTGCTCGTCTCGGGCGGTTTCACCTTCTTCACCGAACGGCTGCGTGAGCGCCTGGGCCTGGACGAAACCCATGCCAATACGCTGGAAGTGGAAAACGGCGTGCTCACGGGGCGGGTCTTGGGCGGCATCCTGGACGCCCAGGGCAAGGCCGACCGGCTGCGGGCCTTTGCCGCGGCGCACGGCGCCGCGCCCGAGCAGATCATCGCCATCGGCGACGGCGCCAACGACCTGAAAATGCTGGCGCTGGCCGGCTATTCGGTCGCCTACCGCGCCAAGCCCGTGGTGCGCAGCCAGGCGCGCTATGCGCTGAACGTGGCGGGCCTGGACGGCATACTCAACTGGTTCGACTGAGCGCCCGCGGCCTGGCGGCACGTTGGCCCGCCCGGCCGCCTCGCGGCGCAGCGCCAGAATGAATCCGCGCGCATGGCCGCCGTCGGCCGGCGTAGCGGCCGGCATCCCTCGATGGGAAAATTCTTGATCTTTATTGATTCACACTGATACATTTACAGCGGGCCCGACAAACCGCAGGTTCGCCGCACGGCCTCACCGTGGAGGACAGCCGTGCTCACCGAACACGCCGGCAAGATCATTCATCAGCTGTACGACGCGCTGCTGGACGAGTCGGCATTCCAGCCCGCCATGGCAGCGCTGAGCCGGTTCATGGGCGAGCGGCGCACCATGCTGCTGAACTGGAACGGCGCTCTGCCCGACTCGCCCGAGGTGGTGTCGACCGTCGACGCCAATGGGCTGACCTTCGATTCCTTCCTGCAGCAGTACGGTGCTTATTACCATCGCATCGACCCCAGCAAACAGCAATGGGGCGCCACGGCCGAAGGCTGCTGGCTGCACGAAGGCCGCGCCCTGGCGCCGCGGCTCTGGGATACCGAGCAGTTCTACCAGGACTTTGCGCTGCGCCAGCAGGTCGTCGGGTGGTCGGTGCTCAAGATCGCCGACGAGCGCAACCACGCAAGCCAGCTGGGCTGGGCGATCACCTTCATGCAGGACAGCGGCAGCCGGGCGCTGGACGCCGACGCGCTGGAGTGCGTGCGCACGGTGCTGGCGCCCCATCTGCGCCGCGCCGTCCGGCTGCGCACGAACCTGGCGGACCTGCGCCGGCTGGCCGAGGCCGGGCTGGCGATGCTGGACAATTGCGTCACGCCGCTCTGGCTGCTGGAGCGCGACGGCCTGGTCCGGTTCGCCAACGTAGCGGCCGAGCGATATCTGCGCCGCGCCGATGCCGTGCTGCACGTGCGCGCAGGACGGTTGCGCCCGCGGGTCCAGGGGCCCGGCAACCCCGGCCCGGAACAATGGGAAGCCCTGCTGGCCGATGACGGCCGCCTGGTCGGCATGCAATCGGGCGGCTTGCGGCTGCGGCGCGCCGACGGCGCGCCGGCCGCCGTCCAATGCCTGCCTCTGCCGGCCGCGGCCGCGCTCGCGGCGGACCGGCAGCGGCCCATGCGCATGCTGGTGCTGCACGACCGCGCGGACGGCGGACATGGATTGATAGCCGACTACGGCCTGCTGCGCCAGATCTACGGTCTCACTCCGGCCGAAATCCGCGTGGTCCAGGGTTTGATGCAGGATCTCACCATTGCCGAGATCGCCCAGCGCCTGCAAGTCGGCGCGGAAACCGTCCGTTCGCAGGCCAAGTCCATCCTGCACAAATGCGGATGCCGGCGCCAGGCGGAGCTGGTGCGCATGCTGGCCGGGCTGCACGCATTTACGGCTGCCCATCCCGATACGGCGGGCGGGCGGCCGCAAACCGCGGCAGCACCCTGATCCGCAGCCCTGCCGCGGCACCTGCGCCGCGCGCGGTGGCGGCGCGCCGGCGCCAGGCACGTCAGGCCGCCTGGAGGTGGCGCAGGTAGGCCTCGCCCGCTGCGCGCGTGCCCAGCGCGCCGCCCACGTCGCGGGTGCACTCGCCCGACGCGATGGTGGACGCGATGGCCCGCTCCATGGCCGCCGCGGCGTCCAGGAAGTTGCGCTGGCCCTTGCGCTGGCCGTACCAGTTCAGCAGCATGGCCGCCGACAGAACCTGCGAGACCGGGTTGGCAATGTCCTTGCCCGCGATGTCCGGCGCCGAGCCATGCGCCGCCTGCCCCATGGCGTGGTCGCGGCCGGCATTGAGCGAGCCGCCCAGGCCCAGGCTGCCCGACAGTTCGGCCGTCAGGTCCGACAGGATGTCGCCGAACATATTGGTGGTGACGATCACATCGTAGCGGTCGGGCGCGCGCACCACGTGCGCCATCATGGCGTCGACGATGACGTCATCGATGCTGACCTCGGGAAACTCCCGGCCCACTTCGCGGCAGACGTCGATGAACATGCCGTCGCCGATCTTCAGCACGTTGGCCTTGTGCACGATGGTCACGTGCTTGCGGCGCGTCATGGCCAGCTCGAAGGCGGTGCGGGCGATGCGCTCGCAGCACTGGCGGGTGATGCGGCGCAGCGACACCACCACGTCGGGCGTGATCAGCATCTCGCTGCCGCCGGACTCGATGTTGCGGTCGGCGTAGAAGCCCTCGGTGTTCTCGCGCACCACCACCAGGTCGAATTCGCCCAGGCGGGCCTGCATGCCCGGATACGTGCGGGCCGGGCGGATATTGGCGTACAGGTCCAGGCTCTTGCGGAAGAACTTGGACGGGTTGATCTCGCCCTTGGCCTCGTCCTTGAAGTCGTACGTGGCCATCGGCCCGAGCATCAGCCCGTCGGCCGCCTTGACCTTCTCAAGCAACGCGGGCGTGACGGTGGCGCCATGCTGCTGCAGGCTGGCGTGGCCGGCCACGTCGTGCTCCAGTTGCAGGCCCAGATTGAAGCGGGCGGAGGCCGCCTGCAGCGCGGCAACCGCCACGTCCATGGTCTCGGGGCCGATGCCGTCGCCCGGAAGAACTACGATTTTCATGGGTGCTCTTTCGATGGATGAAGGGGAAAGTACCTGTGCGGCAAGGGGCTCAGTCGCCGGCCCGCACGCCGGTCGCTTGATGGGCCAGAGCGGCGAGATGGCGGTCAGGCCTGCTTCAGCGCCGTGCCCCGGCGCTCGCCCAGGATGCGCGCGAACACGTCACCCTGCCCGCCGGGGGCGTGACTCCTGCTCAGTTCAGCTTGATGCCCGACTGCTTGACCACGCCCTGCCACAGCGCCATTTCGCTGGACAGCGCCTTGGCGAAATCGGCCGGCGTGCCGCGGAACAGTTCCGCGCCCTCGTCGATCAGACGGCGGCTGACCAGGTCATCGGCCGCGGCGTCGTTGACGGCGGTATTGAGCTTGTCGACCACCGCCTGCGGCGTGCCGGCCGGCGCCAGCACGCCCCACCACGTGCTGATGTCGAAGTCCGGCACACCCGCTTCTGCCATAGTAGGCGTGTCCGGGAAAAGCGGCGAGCGGGCCTTGCTGGTGACCGCCAGCAGCTGCACCCGGCCATCCCTGACCTGAGGCAGGATGGTGGGCACGGTGGCGAAGAACACCTGCACGCGCCCGGCCAGCAGGTCGATCGTGGCCGGGCCGCTGCCCCGGTAAGGCACGTGCGTCATCCGCACCTGGGCCCGCTGGTTGAACAGCTCGCCCGCCAGATGGTTGATGCTGCCGGCGCCGGCCGAGCAGAAGTTGATCTCGTCGGGTTTGGCTTGCGCCAGCTGGCGCAGGTCGGCCACCGACTTGACGCCCAGCTCCTTGCTGGCGACCGCCAGCAGCGGGCCGCGGCCGATCAGCGCGATGGGCGCGTACGACTTCTCGACGTCGTAGGTGGTGGTGGCCTCGGCGGCCGCGTTGGTCACGAAGGTGGAGGTGGCGAACAGCAGCGTGTAGCCGTCAGGCTTGGCGTGCGCCACCAGGTTGGCGCCGATCGAGCCGCCGCCACCGCCGCGGTTCTCGACCACGACGGGCTGGCCCAGCTTGTCGCTGAGGGTGCGCGCCATGTCGCGCGCGATGCTGTCGGTGCCGCCGCCGGCGGCGAATGGCACGATCAGCCGGATGGGTTTGTCCGGAAACTGCGCCCACGCAACGGCGGGCAACGTCACGGCGGCGGCCGCGGCGGCAAGCAGGCAGCGGCGGACAGGATTCAGATAGCGCATGAGTCAAGTTCCTCGACAGTTGGGCAAATGGTCTACCGCTGGCGCAGCATCTTGAGCCGCTCCAGCAGCGCGTGGTGGATGTGGTCGCGCGCGGCCCGGGCGGCCGCTTCGGGGTTGCGCTGGCGGATCGCCGCGACGATGCCGGCGTGCTCGCGCTGCGCGACCTCGGCGCGCTCGGGCGCAGCCAGGGTGCTGCGCCCGAGCAGGTAGGTGGTATCGGTCAGCGAGCGCAGCAGGCGGATCAGGTAACGGTTGTGCGCGGCGCTGTAGATGGCTTCGTGAAAACGCAGGTTGAGCGCGACGGGATCGTCGCCGCCCTCCTGCAGGATGGCTTCCATATTGAGGATTTCGGCCTCGGTGGCGTGCAGCGCCGCGTGCGCGGCGGCGGTGGATTCCAGCGCCTCGCGCATGGCGTACAGCTCGCCGACCTCCTGCTGGTCCATCACGGCGACGACCAGCCCGCGGCCCGGCTCCTGGCGCAGCAGGCCTTCGTCCTGGATGCGCTTGAGCGCCTCGCGCACCGGCGTGCGGCCCAGCGACAGTTGCCCGGCCACGTCGACTTCGCGCAGGCGCGAGCCGGGCGCGAACACCCCCGCCAGGATGCGGCGCTTGATCTCGTTGTAGGCGGCGTAGGCCTGCGAACTGGCTTGCGGGATGGGCATGGGCGCGGGTCTCCGTTGTTTGTGTATTTAGATATATTTTTGCATACAAAAAATCCCGCCGCAATCCGGCGCCTGTGCCCTCGCCTATGGCGGCGCCGTGTCAGGCGGAAAAACCGGGGAGGAAAATCAGGAAGCGGCGCGGCCGCGCCGCAACAGGTAGCGGTAGACGAAGCCGGGATACGCCAGCACCAGATACAGGCACAGCGTGATGGCGTAGAACTCCCAGCCCTGCCGGAAGCGGTTGCCGAGGCTGGACTCGGCGGCAAAGCCCAGCGCGCCGACGATCACGTAGTACACCAGCACTTCGGCCAGCCGCAGCCAGAACGGCTTGGGCGCCGGCTGGCCGTTCCGCTTCCAGGGCACGACGGCCAGCACCCGCTCAGTCAGGAAAGGCAGGTTGGCGCTGGCCAGCGCCAGCGCGATCAACAGCCCTATCGCCAGCGTCTGGTCCATGTCCGCCTGGCGTTCAGAATGACAGCGAGCTCTGGATGGCCTGCACGCACAGCGCCATCAGGCCGCCCGGCAGCAGGCCCAGGCCCAGCACCAGCAGGCCGTTGACCGACATCAGCCCGCGATGCGCGCAGGAAGCCATGATGGGGCCGGCGTCTTCCTGGGGCTCGTCGAAGTACACCACCTTGACCACGCGCAGGTAGTAGAAGGCGCCGATCAGCGAGAACAGCACCGCCACGACCGCCAGCGCCACGTGGCCCGCATCGACCAGCGCCTGCAGCACGGCCAGCTTGGCATAGAAGCCGACCATGGGCGGCAGGCCAGCCAGCGAGAACATCAGGATCAGGATCATCCCTGCCAGCCAGGGGCTGCGGCGGTTCAGGCCCTTGAGGTCGTCGATCTGCTCGCACTCGAAGCCATTGCGCGACAGCAGCAGCACCATGCCGAAGCTGCCCAGCGTGGTCAGCACGTAGGTCAGAATGTAGAACAGCGCCGCCCCGTACGCCGCCGACGACGTATTGTCGACCCCGGGCACCACGCCGGCCAGCAGCGCCAGCAGCACGAAGCCCATGTGGGAGATGGTCGAATACGCCAGCATGCGCTTGAAGTTGCTTTGCGCGATGGCGGTCAGGTTGCCCACCGCCAGCGACAGCACGGCCAGGATGGCCAGCATGGGCTGCCAGTCGGCCGCCAGCCCGTGCAGGCCTTCGACCAACAGGCGCAGCACGATGGCGAACGCAGCGATCTTGGGCGCAGCACCCAGCAACAGCGTCACCGCCGTCGGCGAGCCGTGGTAGACGTCGGGCACCCACATGTGGAAAGGCGCAGCCCCCAGCTTGAACGCCAGGCCAGCCACCAGGAAGACCACGCCGAACACCAGCGGCAGCCGGTCGGCCTGCCCTTCGCCGATCACGCGGGCGATCTCACCCAGGTGCAGCTGGCCGGTCGCGCCGTAGATCATGGACATGCCGTAGAGCAGGAAGCCCGAGGCCAGCGCGCCGAGCACGAAGTACTTCATGGCCGCCTCGGTGGCCGTGACGTTGTCGCGGCGCAGTGCCACCAGCGCATACAGCGCCAGCGACATCAGCTCCAGCCCCAGGTAAATGGAGACCAGGCTGCCCGAGGAAATCATCACCATCTGGCCCAGCAGCGCAAACAGCGCCAGCACGTACAGCTCGCCGCCGCGTAGCATGCCACGCTCGCGGGCATAGGCGTGGCCATAGGCGAGCGTGACCGCGACGGCCAGGTAGGACGCCAGCTTGGCCAGGTGGGACAGTTCGTCCACCACGTACAGGCCGTGGAAGGTCGTGCCGGCCACACCCGCGCGCCACTGCCCCAGGGTCGTCACGAACAGGATGGCCAGGGTCAGCAGCGACAGCCACAGCGTGGGCTTGCGCTCGGGGTGGCTGCTGACCGCGTCGACCAGCAGGGTGAGCATGCCGAGCACCAGCAGAAGGATCTCGGGCGCGGCCAGGGCGAAGTCGAATTGCGATTGCATCATGGTCCAGGCTTACAGTTTCGAGGCAGCGACGTGTTGCAGCAGCGCCTCGACCGAAACGTGCATCACATCGGTAAAGGGCTTGGGATAGATACCCATGAACAGCACGGCGATGGCCATGATGCCCAGGATGGCGAACTCACGGCCATTGATGTCCTGGAGCGCGCGCACGTCGTCATTGGCGACGTCGCCGAAGGCCACGCGCTTGACCATCCACAGCGAATACGCCGCGCCCAGGATCAGCGCCGTGGCGGCGAGCAGGCCGACCCAGAAGTCATACTCGACCGCGCCCATGATCACCATGAACTCGCCCACGAAGCCGCTGGTGGCCGGCAGGCCGCAGTTGGCCATGGAAAACAGCACGAAGTACGTCACGAAGCGGGGCATGGTGTTGATCACCCCGCCGTAGTCGGCGATGCGTCGCGTGTGCATGCGGTCATACAGCACGCCGATGCACAGGAACATGGCGCCCGAGACGAAGCCGTGCGAGATCATCTGCACGATCGCGCCTTCGACGCCCGCGGTGTTGAAGATGAAAAAGCCCAGGGTGACGAAGCCCATGTGGGCCACGGACGAATACGCCACCAGCTTCTTCATGTCGTCCTGGACGATGGCCACCAGGCCGATGTAGATGACCGCGATCAGCGACAGCGCAATGACCAGGCCGGCCAGGCCGTGCGCAGCGTCGGGCGTGATTGGCAGCGAGAACCGCAAAAAGCCGTACGCGCCCAGCTTGAGCATGATGGCCGCCAGCACCACCGAGCCGCCGGTCGGCGCCTCGACGTGCGCGTCAGGCAGCCAGGTGTGCACTGGCCACATCGGCACCTTGACCGCGAAGGCCATGAACAGGGCCAGGAAGATGAGCAGCTGCGCCGTATAGCCCAGCGGCGTATGGTGCCAGGTCAGGATGTCGAACGAGCCGCCAGACACGTTCCACAGGTAGACGAAGGCCACCAGCGTCAGCAGCGAGCCAAGCAGCGTGTACAGGAAGAACTTGAACGCCGCATAGACGCGGTTGGGGCCGCCCCAGACCCCGATAATGATGTACATCGGAATCAGGGTCGCTTCGAAGAAGATGTAGAACAGCAGCCCGTCCAGCGCCGCGAACACACCCACCATCAGCCCGGACAGGATGAGGAAGGCGGCCATGTATTGGGCGATGCGGCTGGTAATGACCTCCCAGCCGGCTGCGACCACGATGATCGTGATGAAGGCGGTCAGCAGCACGAACCACAGCGAGATACCGTCGATGCCCAGGTGGTAGTAGACCGAGAAGCTCTCGATCCACAGCACCCGTTCGACGAACTGCATGTCAGCCGTGCCCGGGTCAAAGCCCGTGTACAGCGGCAGCGTCACCGCAAAGCCGGCCAGCGCGCCGACCAGGGACAACCAGCGGGTCAGGCCAGGCCGGTCGTCGCGCCCCAGCGCCAGCACCAACAGGCCGGCGACGATGGGCACGAAGATCGCAAGCGTGAGCCAGGGAAAGTTGGTGGATGCCATCTCGCTTGCCATTATTGGTGTATCAGCACGAAGAAAGTGACCAGCGCCATGATCCCGATGATCATCGCGAACGCGTAGTGGTAGATGTAGCCCGATTGCAGCACGCGGCTGGCCGCGGCCACCCAGCCGACCATGCGCGCGCTGCCGTTGACCAGCAGGCCGTCGATCAGGCCCCGGTCACCGCCCTGCCACAGGCCGCGGCCCAGGCAGCGCGTGCCACGGGCGATGATCTGCTCGTTGATCCAATCCACGTAGTACTTGTTTTCGAGGATCTTGTTGATGCCCGAGAGCTTGGCATGGATGGCCTGGGGCACGGCCGGGTTGACCAGATAGCAGTACCAAGCCACCACGGCGCCGGCCACGGCCAGCCAGAACGGCGCGGTCGTAAAGGCATGCAGCCCGTAGGCGACCCAACCATGCCAGTGCGAGGCCAGTTCGGCCATGGCCGGGTGCGCCGGCAGCACGGCGATGACGCCATCGAAGAAGTCGCCGAACAGCATCGGGTCGATGACCATGGCGCCGATGATGACCGACGGGATGGCCAGCAGCGCCAGCGGCAGCGTCACCACCCAGGGCGACTCGTGCGGCGTGCCGCCGTGATGACCGTGGTCGTCATGCGCGTGCGCGTCATGGCCGTGGCCGTGCCCGTCATGCGCGGCAAAGCGCTCCTTGCCGTGGAAGACCAGGAAGTACACCCGGAAGGAATACAGCGAGGTCACGAACACGCCGATCAACGTCGCGTAGTAGGCAAAGCGCGCGCCCCAGACATTGGCCGCGCCGGCCGCCTCGATGATGTGCTCCTTGGAATAGAAGCCCGAGAAGAACGGCGTGCCCACTAGCGCCAGCGTGCCCAGCAGGAAGGTGATCCAGGTCAGCGGCATGTACTTGCGCAGGCCGCCCATGTTGCGGATGTCCTGGTCGTGGTGCATGCCGATGATGACCGAGCCGGCGGCCAAGAACAGCAGCGCCTTGAAGAAGGCGTGCGTCATCAGGTGGAAGATCGCCACCGAATAGGCCGACGCGCCCAGCGCCACCGTCATGTAGCCCAGCTGCGACAGCGTGGAGTACGCCACCACGCGCTTGATGTCGTTCTGGATGATGCCCAGGATGCCCAGGAACAGCGCGCCGATCGCGCCGATGACGATGACGAAGGACAGCGCCGTATCGGACAGCTCGTACAGGGGCGAGAAGCGCGCCACCATGAAGATGCCCGCCGTCACCATGGTCGCGGCGTGGATCAGCGCGGAAATCGGCGTGGGGCCTTCCATCGAATCGGGCAGCCAGGCGTGCAGGGGCACCTGAGCCGACTTGCCCATGGCGCCGATGAACAGGCAGATGCAGGCCACCGTCAACAGCATCCAGTCCGTGCCGGGGAAGGTCTCGCCCGCCAGCTGCTGCGCCTGGCCAAAAATGTCGCCGTAGTGCATGCTGCCCGTGTAGGCAAACAGCAGGCCAATGCCCAGCACGAAGCCGAAGTCACCGACACGGTTGATCAGGAACGCCTTCATGTTGGCGAAGATCGCCGTGGGCCGCGTGTACCAGAAGCCGATCAGCAGGTACGACACCAGGCCGACCGCCTCCCAGCCGAAGAAGAGCTGGAGCATGTTATTGGACATGACCAGCATCAGCATCGAGAAGGTGAACAGCGAGATGTACGCGAAGAAACGCTGGTAGCCGGGATCGTCGGCCATGTAGCCGATGGTGTAGATGTGCACCATCAACGACACCGAGGTGACGACCACCATCATCATGGCCGACAGCGGATCGATCAGGAAGCCGATCTCCAGTCGCGCGTCGCCGATCAGCGACCAAGTGTAGACCGCGCCATCGAACGTGTTGCCGGCCAGCACGTCGGCCAGCACGACGACCGAACCGATGGCCGAAATCGCCACGCCCGCGATGGTGATCATGTGGGCGGCGCGCCGGTCGACCGGACGGCCCAAAAAACCCGTGCCGAACAAGCCGGAGAGCACGGCGCCGGCCAGCGGAGCCAGCGCGATGACCAGGTAGAGAGCAGGTACGTTGGACATATTCTTCTCGGCCCCGTCGTCAGCCCTTGAGGCGGTCGAGTTCGTCGACGTTGATGGTGTTCAGGTTGCGGAACAGCAGCACCAGGATGGCCAGCCCGATGGCCGCCTCGGCCGCCGCCACGGTCAGGATGAAAAAGACGAACACCTGGCCCGCGGCATCGCCCGCCCAGCTGGAAAAGGCCACGAAGTTGATGTTGACGGCCAGCAGCATCAGCTCGACCGACATCAGCAGGATGATCAGGTTGCGACGGTTCAGGAAGATGCCGAACACGCCGATGGCAAAGAGAATGGCGCCCAGCACCAGGTAATGCGCAAGCGTCAGGGTCATGATTGTTCCTTCTGTCCGGTGGCGCCGGCTTCGCGCGCCCGGGCGCGTTCGCTCTGGGCGCTCATCTTGACCATGCGCAGGCGGTCCTTGGCGCGCACGCGCACCGCCGCCGAGACATCGTTGTACTTGACGTCGTTGCGCCGGCGCAGCGTCAGCGCAATGGCCGACACCATGCCAACCAGCAGGATGGCAGCGCCGACCTCGACCGCATACACGTATTGGCCATACATGGCCTCACCCAGCGCGCGGGCGTTGTTGTAGTCGCCCTCGGGCAGCGGGAGCGGCCCGCTGTCGGCCCAGGTGGTGGCCAGCACGAAGGCCATCTCGGCCACCATGACCAGGCCGATGGCCAAGCCCAGCGGCAGGTAGGTCTTGAATCCGGCCCGCAGCGCCTCGAGGCGGATGTCCAGCATCATGACCACGAACAGGAACAGCACCATCACGGCGCCGACGTAGACGAGCACCAGCAGCAACGCCAGGAACTCCGCGCCCAACAGCATCCAGAGCATGGCCGCGTTGAAGAAGGCCAGGATCAGGTGCATGACCGCGGTGACGGGGCTGCGCGCACTGATCACGCGGAAAGCCGCGAACACCAGCACGGCCGACAGCACATAGAACAGGAAAGAGGTAAAAGTCATCGCTTGCTTTCCCCGGCGGTCAACGGTAAGCGGCGTCCGCGGCGCGGCGCTCGGCGATCTCGGCCTCGTAGCGGTCGCCCACGGCCAGCAGCATGTCCTTGGTGAAGTACAGGTCACCGCGCTTTTCGCCGTGATACTCGTGGATGTGCGTCTCGACGATGGAATCGACCGGGCAGCTTTCCTCGCAGAAGCCGCAGAAGATGCACTTGGTCAGGTCGATGTCGTAGCGCGTGGTGCGGCGGGTGCCGTCATCGCGCACATCCGATTCGATGGTGATGGCCAGCGCCGGACAGACCGCCTCGCACAGCTTGCAGGCGATGCAGCGCTCTTCCCCGTTGGGGTAGCGGCGCAGCGCGTGCAGCCCGCGAAAACGCGGCGAGGTCGGCGTTTTCTCGTGCGGGTAGCGCAAGGTGATCTTGCGCTTGAAGAAATATTTGCCCGTCAGGCGCATGCCCTTGAGCAGTTCGGTAAGCATCAGGCTACCGAAGAAATCCTTGATCGCTTCCATATTCTGCCTCGGTGCGTTTGGGCTACTGCCAGATGTTCCACGGCGTCTGCATCCAGATCGCCACCACCAGCAGCCACACGCCGGTCAGGGGGATGAAGATCTTCCAGCCCAGCCGCATGATCTGGTCATAACGGTAGCGCGGGAAAGACGCGCGGAACCAGACGAACAGCGACACGATGACGAAGGTCTTCAGGCCCAGCCAGATCCAGCCCGGTATCCAGGTCAGCGGCGCGATCTCCAGCGGAGGCGCCCAGCCACCCAGGAACATGATCGAGGCCATGCACGACAACAGGATCATGTTGGCGTATTCGCCCAGGAAGAACAGCGCGAACGCCATGCCGGAATATTCGACCATGTGGCCGGCCACGATCTCGGACTCGCCCTCGACCACGTCAAAGGGGTGGCGGTTGGTTTCGGCCACGGCCGAGATCACGTAGATGACAAACAGCGGCAACAGCGGCAGCCAGTTCCAGGACAGCACGTTCAGCCCACGCTCGGCGAACCAGCCGCGCGACTGGCCCAGCACGATGTCGGAGATGTTCAGGCTGCCCGAGACCAGCAGCACGGTGACCAGCACGAAGCCGATGGCCAGCTCATAGGACACCATCTGCGCCGATGCGCGCAGCGCGGCCAGCAAGGCGTACTTGGAGTTGGACGCCCAGCCGGCGACGATGACGCCATAGACGCCGATGGAGGTGATCGCCATCACGTAGAGCAGGCCCGCATTGACGTCGGCCAGCACCACGTCTGGGCCGAAGGGCACCACCGCCCAGGCCGCCAGCGCGGGCATGAGGGTGACCACCGGCGCCAAGATGTAGAGCACCTTGTTCGAGCGCGACGGGACGATGACTTCCTTGGTCAACAGCTTGAACACGTCGGCAAACGGCTGCAGCAGCCCCCGGAACCCCACGCGGTTGGGGCCCAGGCGCACGTGCATGAAGCCGATCATCTTGCGCTCCCAGTACGTGAGGTAGGCCACGCACAGGATGATGGGAATGGCGATCAGCAGGATCTTGAAAAGGGTCCAGACGACCAGCCAGCCATTCTCGCCCAGCAGGGAGACGCCATGGCTTTCCAGGATGTTGAGCCACTCCATCAGGCACGCTCCACCTTAAGTTGACCGAAGGCGCTGCCAAGCGCGGCAGTCTGCTCGAAGGCCGCGGCAATCCGCACGGCGCCGTCGGCCACGCCGTCGTCCTGCACCGTTTCGAGCTCGACGCTGCCGCGCGCGGACGACACGCGCACGCGCACGCCGGCGGTCAGGCCCAGGCCGGCCAGGGTGCGGCCGTTCATGCGCGCGGTGGGCGGCGCCGAGGCAGGCGTGGCCTGCAGCGGCGCCGAGCGGCGCACGATGGCGTCGCTGCGGTAGATGGGCACGTCGGCCACGCGCTCGAGCCCCTGCACCGGCGCCTCGCCCAGGCCGCGCGGGGCGCGGATCTCGTTGGACAGGCGCGATTCGATCCCGCCGGCGAGCGCCGCGTCGCGCACCGCCTCGGAGGTCTCGTCATCAAAGCCCGGCAGTTGCAGCACGTTGCCCAACACGCGCAGCACCTTCCAGCCCGGGCGGCTTTGCCCGTAGGGCGGCGCCACGCCCTTGAAACTTTGGGCCAGGCCCTGGGCGTTGACGAAGGTGCCTGACGTCTCGGTAAACGGCGTGATCGGCAGCATCACGTCGGCCCAATCCTGGGCGCCGGCACGGTAAGGCGTCAGCGCCACGGCGAATTCGGCCTGGCGCAGCGCAGCCACGGCCTGGGCGCCATCGTCGGCGTCGAGCAGCGGCTCGGCATGCAGCACCACGTAGGCCTTGAGCGGGTCGGCCAGCATGGCCGCAGCGGTGCGGCCGCCCTTGCCCGGCGTGGCGCCGGCCAGGTAGCCCCCTACCGTGTTGCCGCCGGCGGTCAAAAAGCCCAGCCGGCCCCCGGCCGCTTCGGCAATCGCCGCGGCGTTGGCCGCCAGCGTGGCCGCCTGCGGGCTGGCCACGGCCATGTTACCCAGCAGCACCCCAACCTTCTCGCCGCTGGCCAGGCTGGCGGCGATCAGCTTGGCCGCCTCGCCGGGCTGGACTTGCGCGAACTCGGCCGGCACCTCCAGGGACTTGGCCTGGGCCAGCGCGACGGCCACCTCGGCCAGCGTGCGCGGCAGCAGCGACGGCGCCACCGTAGCGCGCGCGGTGACCGGCAGCAGCGGATCGTCGGCAGCGCTGTCGATCAGGCAGACCTGGGTGCCGCGCTTGGCAGCCTGGCGCAGGCGCTGGGCCATCAGCGGATGATCCTTGCGCAGGAAGGATCCAATGACCAGCACGCGGTCCAGCGTCTGCAGGTCGGCCACGGCCATGCCCAGCCAGGGCACACCGGCCAGCGCCGCGTCAAAGCCCGCGTCGGTCTGGCGCAGGCGGAAGTCGATGTTCTCGGAGCCCAACGCGCGCATCAGCCGCGCAAGCAAGGCGAATTCTTCGGTCGTCGCGTACTCGGCCGCCAGCGCGCCGATCTGGCCGGCGCCATGCGCCTCGCGCACGCGGTTCAGGCCCTCGGCCACTGCCTGCAGCGCCTCGTTCCAGGACACCTCGCGCCACTGGCCGTCGCAGGACTTGACCATGGGCGCGGCCAGGCGGTCCTCGGACACCAGGCCCTCATAGGAGAAGCGGTCACGGTCGCTGATCCAGCATTCGTTGAGCGCTTCGTTTTCGAACGGCACCACGCGCAGCACGCGGTCGCGCTTGACCTGCACCACCAGGTTGGCGCCCAGGCTGTCGTGCGGGCTGACCGAACGGCGGCGCGCCAGCTCCCACGTGCGTGCCTGGTAGCGGAAAGGCTTGGACGTCAGCGCCCCCACCGGGCACAGGTCGATCATGTTGCCCGACAGCTCGGACTCGACCGAGCGGCCAACGAAGGTCGTGATCTCGGAATGCTCGCCGCGGTTGAGCATGCCCAGCTCCATGACCCCGGCGATTTCCTGGCCGAAGCGCACGCAGCGGGTGCAGTGGATGCAGCGCGACATTTCCTCGGCCGCCACCAGCGGCCCGAGGTCCTTGTGAAAGACCACGCGCTTTTCCTCGCGGTAGCGCGACTGCGAATTGCCATAGCCCACCGCCAGGTCCTGCAGCTGGCATTCGCCGCCCTGGTCGCAGATCGGGCAGTCCAGGGGGTGGTTGATCAGCAGGAACTCCATGACGCTCTTCTGGGCCGCGATCGCCTTTTCGGAGCGCGTGTGCACGACCATGCCGTTGGTGGCCGGCGTGGCACAGGCGGGCAGCGCCTTGGGCGCCTTCTCGACCTCCACCAGGCACATGCGGCAGTTGGCGGCGATGGACAGCTTCTTGTGGTAGCAGAAGTGCGGTACGTACAGCCCCAGCTTGTGGGCTGCATGCATGACCATGCTGCCTTCCGGGACCTCGACCTGGCGGCCGTCGATGGTCAGTTCAACCATAGTGTTGTCCTAGCCTTACAGATATTGCGGCACCACACAGCGCTTGTGCTCGATGTGGTGGACGAATTCGTCGCGATAATGCTTGAGGAAGGCGCGCACCGGCATCGCCGCGGCATCACCCAGGGCGCAGATGGTGCGGCCCATGATGTTGCCCGCCACCGAATCCAGCAGCTCCAGGTCTTCGGGACGGCCCTGGCCGTGCTCGATGCGGTTGACCATGCGGTAGAGCCAGCCCGTGCCTTCGCGGCAAGGCGTGCACTGGCCGCAGCTTTCCTCGTAATAGAAGTACGACAGGCGCAGCAGCGACTTGACCATGCAGCGCGTCTCGTCCATGACGATCACCGCGCCCGAACCCAGCATGGAGCCCGCCTTGGCAATGGCGTCGTAGTCCATGGTCAGGTCCATCATGATCTCGCCCGGGATCACCGGCGCGCTGGAACCGCCGGGGATGACCGCCTTGAGCTTGCGCCCGCCGCGCACCCCGCCGGCCAGCTCCAGCAGCTTGGAAAACGACGTGCCCAGCGGAACCTCGTAGTTGCCCGGCCGCTCGACGTCGCCCGACACCGAAAACAGCTTGGTGCCGCCATTGTTGGGCTTGCCCACCTCCAGGTAGGCCTGGCCGCCGTTGCGGATGATCCAGGGCACCGCGGCGAAGGTCTCGGTGTTGTTGATCGTGGTGGGCTTGCCGTACAGGCCGAAGCTCGCCGGGAACGGCGGCTTGAAGCGCGGCTGGCCCTTCTTGCCTTCGAGCGATTCGAGCAGCGCGGTTTCCTCGCCGCAGATGTAGGCGCCGTAACCGTGGAAGGCATGCAGCTGGAAGCTGAAGCCCGAGCCCAGGATGTTCTCGCCCAGGAAACCCGCGGCGCGCGCCTCTTCGAGGGCCTCCTCGAAGCGCTCGTAGACCTCGAAGATCTCGCCGTGGATGTAGTTGTAGCCCACGCTGATGCCCATCGCGTAGGCGGCGATCGCCATGCCCTCTATCACGATGTGCGGGTTAAAGCGCAGGATGTCGCGGTCCTTGAAGGTGCCGGGCTCGCCCTCGTCGGAGTTGCACACCAGGTACTTCTGCCCAGGAAAGGCGCGCGGCATGAAGCTCCACTTCAGGCCGGTCGGAAAGCCCGCGCCGCCGCGGCCGCGCAAGCCCGAAGCCTTGACTTCGGCGATCACGTCTTCGGGCTTCATGCCCGAGGTCAGCACCTTGCGCAGGGCCTCGTAGCCGCCGCGCTTGACGTAGTCGGCCAGCCGCCAGTTGTTGCCGTCCAGCCCAGCCATGATCTGGGGCTGGATGTGGCGGCCATGCAGGCACATCGTCCGGGACGGGTCATTGCCGGGATCCGGCGCCAGCGCCTGGGCGAAGCGTTGCAGTTCGGGCGCGCTCATGCCGATTCTCCTTGCTGCGAACGGATGTCCTGGATCAGCGCATCCAGGCGGTCCTCGGACATGCGCACGCACATCGTCTTGTTGTTGACCAGCAGCACCGGCGCGTCGCCGCAGGCGCCCATGCACTCGCCTTCGACCAGGGTGAACAGCCCGTCGGCGGTCGTCTCGCCGAACTCGATGCCCAGCTTGCGCTTGAGATGGTCGGCGGCCTTCTCGCCGTCACGCAGGGCACAGGGCAGGTTGGTGCAAACCGATATCTTGTACTTGCCGACGGGCTTGACGTCGAACATGTTGTAGAACGTAGCGACCTCCTGCACCGCGATGGGCGGCACGCCGAGGTAATTGGCCACGTCCTCGATGATCTCGGTGGCCAGCCAGCCCTTCTCTTCCTGGGCAATGGCAAGCGCCGCCATGATGGCGGACTGCTTCTGATCGGCCGGGAACTTGGTCAGCTCCCGGTCGATGCGTTGATAGGCCTGTTCGGAAAGCAGCATGATGGAATCCGATGTTGACTTGGCGCGGCCGTCCTAACGGTCGATCTCGCCGAACACGATGTCCTGCGTGCCGATGATGGTCACGGCGTCGGCGATCATGTGGCCGCGCGCCATTTCGTCGAGCGATTGCAGGTGGGCGAAACCGGGCGCGCGGATCTTCAGGCGATAAGGCTTGTTGGCGCCGTCGGACACCAGGTAGATGCCGAATTCGCCCTTGGGGTGCTCGACGGCGGTATAGGTCTCGCCCTCGGGCACGCGGATGCCTTCGGAGAAGAGCTTGAAGTGGTGGATCAGCTCTTCCATGTTGGACTTCATCGCCGTGCGCTTGGGCGGCGCCACCTTGTGGTTGTCCACCATGACCGGGCCGGGATTGTTGCGCAGCCACTCCACGCACTGGCGGATGATGCGGTTGCTTTCGCGCATTTCGGCGATGCGCACCAGGTAACGGTCATAGCAGTCGCCGTTGACGCCCACCGGCACGTCGAAGTCGAGCAGGTCGTACACCTCATAGGGCTGCGTCTTGCGCAGGTCCCAGGGCACGCCCGAGCCGCGCAGCATCGGGCCGGTAAAGCCCAGCGCCTTGGCGCGCTCGGGATCGACCACGCCAATGCCCACCAGGCGCTGCTTCCAGATCCGGTTGTCGGTCAGCAGCGTCTCGTACTCGTCCACGCAAGCCGGGAAGCGGTTGGTGAAGTCTTCGATGAAGTCCAGCAGCGAACCCGAGCGGGCCTCGTTGATGGCCTTGATTTCCTTCTCGCTGCGGTACTTGGTGTTGCCCCTGAACTGCGGCATGGTGTCGGGCAGGTCGCGGTAGACGCCGCCCGGGCGGTAGTAGGCTGCGTGCATGCGCGCGCCCGAAACCGCCTCGTAGCAGTCCATCAGGTCCTCACGCTCTCGGAAGGCGTACAGGAACACCGCCATCGCGCCCACGTCCAGCGCGTGCGAGCCGATCGACATCAGGTGATTCAGGATGCGGGTGATCTCGTCGAACATCACCCGGATGTACTGCGCGCGCAGCGGCGGCTCGATGCCCAGCAGCTTTTCGATGGCCATGACGTACGCGTGCTCGTTGCACATCATGGACACGTAGTCCAGGCGATCCATGTAGGGCAGCGCCTGGATGTAGGTCTTGTGCTCGGCCAGCTTTTCGGTGGCGCGGTGCAGCAGCCCGATGTGCGGGTCGGCGCGCTGGATGACCTCGCCGTCGAGCTCCAGCACCAGGCGCAGCACGCCGTGCGCAGCCGGGTGCTGCGGACCGAAGTTCAGGGTGTAGTTCTTGATTTCAGCCATGATGTCAGCGCCCTATCCCGTAGCCCTCTTCGCGGATGACGCGCGGGGTGATCTCGCGCGGCTCGATCGTCACGGGCTGGTAGATCACGCGCTTTTGCTCGGGGTCGTAGCGCATCTCGACGTTGCCCGACAGCGGGAAGTCCTTGCGGAACGGATGACCGATGAAGCCATAGTCGGTCAGGATGCGGCGCAGGTCCGGATGGCCTTCGAAGACGATGCCGAACAGGTCGAAGGCCTCGCGCTCGTACCAGCCCACCGACGGCCATACATCGACCAGCGACGCCAGGACCGGAAACTCATCGTTGGGTACCCAGGTGCGCACGCGCAGGCGCCAGTTGTGGGTGATCGACAGCAACTGCACCACCACCGCGAAGCGCGCCGGAAACGCCTTGCGCCCGGCAGCCTGGTCGACCGATTCCTTGCCCTGCCCGTAGGTCAGGTAGTCCACCCCGCACAGGTCGATGCACGTCTCGAAGCGCAGCCCCGCGTCGTCGCGCAGGCGCAGACAAATCGACGACCATTGGTCGGCCGGCACTTCCAGCGTCAGCTCGCCCAACGCCTCGGCCAGGGCGATCGATTCGCCCAACGCGGCGCGCAGATTGGTTTTCAGGGTCTCTAGCCTGGTCATAGTTTCGATGCTCAGAGAGAACCGGCCGCACCCAAGGCGGCCGGCCCGGCGGCCGGGATCAACGGGCGATGGTGTTGGTCAGGCGGATCTTGTTCTGCATCTGCAGCAAGCCGTAGACCAGCGCCTCGGCCGTGGGCGGACAGCCGGGCACGTACACGTCCACCGGCACGATCCGGTCGCAGCCGCGCACCACGGAATACGAATAGTGGTAATAGCCGCCGCCGTTGGCGCACGACCCCATGGAAACCACCCAGCGCGGCTCGGGCATCTGGTCGTAGACCTTGCGCAGCGCCGGGGCCATCTTGTTGCAGAGGGTTCCCGCCACGATCATCAGGTCCGACTGGCGCGGGCTGGGACGGAAGATGATGCCGAACTGGTCCAGGTCATAGCGCGCCGCGCCGGCGTGCATCATCTCGACCGCGCAACAGGCCAGCCCGAAGGTCATGGGCCACATCGAGCCCGTCTTGGCCCAGTTGATGAACTTGTCGGCACTGGTGGTGATGAAACCCTGCTTGAGAATGCCGTCTATTGCCATGTTGGTCTCTCAGGTCGCCGGCGGGATCACTCCCAGTCCAGGGCGCCCTTTTTCCATTCGTAGATGAAGCCGACGGTCAGCACGGCCAGAAAGACCATGACCGTCCAGAAGCCGACCATGCCCACCGTACCGTTGGCGATGGCCCACGGAAACAGGAAGGCGATTTCCAGGTCGAACAGAATGAACAGGATGGCGACGAGGTAGTAGCGCACGTCGAACTTCATGCGGGAATCTTCGAAGGCATCGAAGCCGCATTCGTACGGAGAGAGCTTTTCCGGATCGGGCCTGCGCGGGCCCAGCAAGCTGCCTGCGGTAATGAGCGCAAACCCGATCAGGGTGGCCACCACGATGAAAAGCAGGACGGGGAAGTACTGTTGCAGGTTCATCTAAACATCCGGCCCGTACATAAACCTTTGGATTGTAGCATTCCAGTGGTTACGTCCGGCTGAACCCTGTTGCGAGCTGTACGATCCTCGCGAGGGGCTGGCAGTCAGCGTCGCCGCCATGCGTCAGGCATAGCGTAGCACGCGTGCCGGCCGCGCCGAAACGCGCCCCGGAAGGCGAAAAAAAGCCACCCACAAGGGGTGGCTTTCACAGGCCCGCGGCAAGCGCGGGCCTGCACGTCTTGCGCTTTCCGGCCCCTCAAGCCAAGGCCGAAGGACCGGCCCGCAGCGGCACGGATGTGCCGCGCACGGGATTAGAAGCGGTGACGCAGGCCGACGCCGACGGCCGTGCTCTTGGCGTCGTCGATGAAGCCGTAGTTCTTGGCGTACGAACCGTAAGCGTACAGGTTGGTGCGCTTGGACAGGTCGTAGGTGTAGCCCAGGCTGAAGACGTTCATCTTCTCGTCATCACCCTCGCCCATCAGCTTGTCGTTCTTGGGATCGACCATTTGCCACGAGGCGAAGATGTTGCTGGCACCACCGATGGGGGCGCTCAGGCCGACCAGGTAGGAGTTGGCACGGAACCCATCGGCAAACTGCAGGCTTCCAGCACCGACCAGACCCGCATCGCTGCTAACACCGTTGACCGATTGACCTTGGAACCAGCCGTCTTCCGTGCGGGCATAAGCCAGCGCCAGCTTCACGACTTCGAAGTCATACGAACCGCCGATGGTGTATTGGCGCGGCTTAGCGTCGGCGTCCAGCGTGTGCGGGGCGTTGAGTTGGTCAAAGGCCAGCGCAACGTTCAGAGGACCGTTGGCATAGCGGACACCAGCAGTGATCGCACGGACGTTGTCAGTCGTGCGGAAGCTGGTTTGGCGATTGGCCGAGAACGAGTAGCCGACACCCGCTTGGAAACCGCTAAACGACGGGGTCTGGTACAGGACCATGTTGTCGATGCGGAAGGTGTTGGTCGCGCTGAAGGCCGTACCCATGTTGGCTTGGCCGAAGCCCAGGCCGAACGGGTCGATCGAGCCGAAGTACTTCGAGGCGATGTTGGTTTGGCGACCGAAGTCCAGTTGACCCCAGGCGTCGCTGGCCAGGCCGACGGTGGCTTGACGGCCGAACAGGCGATCATTCTGGGCGTGGTCACCATTGCTGGAATCGAAGCCGCTTTCCAGCGTGAAGACGGCGCGCAGGCCATCACCCAGATCTTCGGTGCCGCGCAGACCCCAGCGGGAACCGCTTTGCACGCCGTTGATCATACCGACGCGGCTGGACTTACCGACGTCAGGAACATCAACCTTGTTGTAGCCGATACCGGTATCGATGATGCCGTACAGCGTCACCGACGTTTCTGCCTGAGCAGCGCCGGCAAAGCCAGCCAGCAGAGCGGCAGCGAGCAGAGTCTTTTTCATTTAAGAAATCTCCGATGATTTGAGTGACAGAGCAGCAAAACCCAGCATCCTGTTCCGCCGCCCCTCCTAACTCCGCGAAGGGAAGTTGACGTTATTGCATCAAAAATCCGAGGGCGTGGCTATGCTCTCGTCCTGAAAACCGCCCGGGCTTGGTGGCAGTGTTGGCTATAAGCAACAAGCCTTGCGGCATCGCCGCCACAGCTAAGGGATTACCCGAGGTGCGGGGCGGCAGCATTGGCCGCCCAAGCCGACACAGCCGGCCAGCCACGCGCCCGTAGCGCCCCAAGCGGCAAGGACGTCGCTGGCGTAATGGACCTGCAGCGCCACGCGGCTCCAGCCTACCGTGGCGATGATGGCGGATGCGGCCAGCAGCGCGGGCCAGTGCCAGCGCGGCGGCGACAGGCGCAGCGCCAGGTAGCCGAGCATGCCGTAGACGGCCATCGCGCCTGCGGCGTGCCCGCTGGGAAAGCTGAAACCATCCGCATAGGCATAGCCGTGCAGCGCGTCCGGCCGCACGCGGGCAAAGGCGTGCTTGATCAATGTGTTGAGGCTGCCGCCGCCCGCGGTGGCAAGCGCCCATAGCAGGGCCAGGCGGACGTGCCCGCGCCAAGCCAATGCGACGAAGACGGTCGCACCGAGCACGATGAGCCCGTTGCGGTCGCCCAGGTGGGTCAGCCAGGACAGCGCGCGCAATGACGCATCGGGCGCGTGCGCGGCGAGCTGCGCCGCAAGCAGCCGGTCGAAGGCCGGCACGTCGCGGCCGGCTGCGCTTACCGCAATCGCCATCGCCAGGAAGACGCAGGCGCCCGCCGCGCCGACCACCGCGCAAGGCAGCCACGGGCGACCGCCATGCACGCCATGCGGCCCTGCGTGCGCGCGCCGCGCAACGGCCCAGGCGACCCCGGCAACCAGCCATGCCGCCGCGATCATCGGCACCAACGCGGCAAGGGGATGCGCGGCCAGCGCGTGCACAAGCGCCTGCATGCCCTACCCTTGCCGCATCGACGCAGGTTCCGGGTCTACCGGCACGCGATCCAGGTCCAGCCGCACGCTGCAGGCGCGCGCAAATGCCTGTCCGGGCGCGGCGCAGTCCCATTGCTCGACGACGCAGCAACCGCCTTCGGGCGGGTAGACGATGTGGTTGACCGAGTTGGGGACCCCCGCTCGCAGCCGATGCGAGACGGCCGTGCCGGCCTGCACCGCCCACGCTCGGCGCGCGGCATCCGGATGCAGCGGCACGATGTATGGCAGATGGATGTGCCCGCCCAGCACCAGGTCCGCCCCGGACGCCGCCCACAGGCGGGCAGCCTGCTCGTGACCTTTGACGAGGTTGGCGGTATCTTGCAGCGTCACCGACCGCATGGGATGGTGCAGCACGACGACACGCAGCTGCGCCGGGTCTGCCGCGCGCAGGCGCCTGGCCACGCCGCGCACCTGCGCATCCGAAAGCTCGCCGTCTTTGTGGCGCGCCGGCCGCGTCGAGTTGACCCCCAGCACCAGCAGGCGTGGAGTTTCGAAGCTGGGCTGCAGGTTGGGGCCGAGGGCCTGGCGGAAGTTGCCGTAGGGACGCAGGCAGCGCGACCACAAGTCGAACAAGGGGATGTCGTGGTTGCCCGGCACCGCCAGCACCGGCGCCGGCAGGCGCCGGAGGAAATCCACGGCGGCGCGGAACTGCGCACGGCGCGCGCGCTGCGTGACGTCGCCGCCCAGCACCACCAGGTCCGGCGCCAGGCTGTGCGCCAGTGCCACCAACGCATCGACGACGGCCGGCCATTGCGTGCCGAAATGCGTGTCGGAGATGTGCAGGATCGAAGCGCTGCGGGCATTCATGCGCGGTCGGCCGGATCGGGGTGGCGCGGCACCAGCAAGGGCAAGTGGTGCCCGGCCACGCGAAACTCGATGGGCGGGCGCAGGCGCAGGATTTCGCCGTCTATCGCGACCTTGATACCGCGCGGCGACGCGGGCGCGAGCCGCTGCACCGTCACGCGGCGGAAGGGAAAGCTGACCACGTTGTCGGCCTCGCCCAGCCGGGCGAGCGCGCCGCGCAGCACCAGCCCGTACAGGGCAAGCGTGCCGACCGGCCTGGGGCTCATCGCCACGAGCCGGCCCTGCTTTAAGTCGTCGGCCAGGTCTATGCCCAGCTGCTCCAGCTGCAGGGCGTTGTTGCCGACCACCAGCGTGCACGTGCGCATGGCCGTTTCACCGCCCGGGCCGTCGAGCCGCAGCGACAACTGCCGGGGCGAGCGCAGCAAGGTAACCAAGGCGGACGCCAGCGCCACCAGCCGGCTGCGCCCGTAGCGCTGCTTGAAGGCCTCGCGGTCTTCCAGCAGGATGGGGTACAGGCCGAGGCTGGCGTTGACCAAGAAGGCACGACCGTTGACCAGGCCCACCTGCACGGGCTGGACCCGGCCGTCGAGCAAGATGCCCAGCGCCCGTTCGTTGTCGGCCGGGATGCTGTGGTTGCGGCCGAAGTAGTTGAAGGTGCCCTGGGGCAGGATGCCGAAAGGCAGCCCCGTGCCCAGCACGGCGTGGGCCACGGCGTTGAGGGTACCGTCGCCGCCGGCAGCCACGACCACGCCGCCTGCCTGCTGCGCGCGTTCGACGGCGCGCGCAGCTGCCTGCGCCAGCTTGCGCGGGTCGGTGACGAGGTCGATTTCGCATCGCCTGCCGGCCGCCTGCAACCGGCTTTCGATCTGCTCGCGCAAGGGCCCGGCGTCGGCGCGGCCGGAGCCCGCGTTCATGACGACAAAAAAGGGTTCGCTGCCGGACAGATCGAAGGGCGCGCCGTCGGTGCGTGGGGCATTCATCGACCCACCATAGCCCATGCCCGATGGGCCGGCAAGGCGTTAAGGCGCCAGCCGCACGCCGCGCAGTCGCAATAGCCCGTCCGGATACGGAACGTAACCTTGCACGCCCGCGCCAAGCGCCACGGGCCAAGGCAGGTAGTACAGGAAAATCAGCGGCGCGTCGTCCTGCAAAATGGCCTGCGCCTGGTCGTAATAATCCTTGCGCGCCGCAGGATCGGTTTGCGCGCGCGCCTGACGCAGCAGGCGGTCCAGGTGGGCATTGCAGTACCCGCTGTCGTTGAGCGGCGCGCCGCAGGTGACGAAAGGCTCGATGTTTCCCGAAGGGTCGGCGCGGCCCGACCAGCCCGTTTGCGCCACCTCGAAGTCGCCCGAAGCCAGCCGGCGCTGCAGCTCGGCAAAGGGCATGGGTGCAAGCGCAATGTCGAATCCCGCCTGGTCGCCCATGCCACGCACCAATTCGAATACACGCTGCAGCAGCGGGTCTTCGCCATAGGCCAGCGTAAAGGCCACCCGGTCATGCCCTGCCTCGCGCAGCAGCGCGCGTGCGCCGTCGATGTCGCGGCCCTGGGGCTGGAAGCGCGGCTCGAAGGCCCAGCTGGCCGGCGGAAAAGGCTGGCCAGCCGGCACGAGCGCGCCGCCGCCCACGGCCTCGTCGACCAGGTCGCGATCGATGGCCAGGGCAAGCGCGCGGCGCACACGCTTGTCGGCCAGGGGATGGCCGTGCGCGCCAGCGCGCAGGTTAATGACGAGCGCCTGGAATCCCAAGCCGCTGGCCACGCTCAACTGCGCAAGCCCACCGCCCTGCAGCAGGGGAAAGTTGGCCGGCGCCACGCGCTCGATCACGTCCAGCTCGCCGCGCCGAAGCATGTCCATGGCCACCAGCGCATCCGGGATCGGCAGGAATTCCACGCGCCGGATGGGATAGGCTGCCGCATCCCAATGGCCGTCGTCGCGCTCGAGCGCCACGGCGCCGTTGGCGCGGCCGGCCAACCCACGCTCGGCCAGCCGGTACGGGCCGGAGCACACTGGCACTGCACCCGCCTTGCCGAAGCTCGCCGGTGAGACCAGCGTGCCGGCGCGCTCGGCCAGGTGTGACGGCAACGCCGCGTCGGGCTCGTCCAGGCGCAGGACCACGGTCAGCGGACCCGGCGCGACGACCTCGGCAATGCCATGCAGCCGGCCAGGCGCCGCGCTTTCCGGCGCATGGCGCATGCGGTCCAGGTTGGCCTTGACCGCCGCGGCGTCGAGCGGCGCGCCGTCGTGGAATCGCGCGCCGGCACGCAAGGAAAAAGTCAGTTTCCGGCCGTCGGCGCTCCATTCCCAGGATTGCGCCACGCCCGGCACGATGCGCAGCTGCGGGTCGATTTCGACCAGCCGCTCGCACAGCGACGCCAAGACCATGCGCGCCGACAGCGTGCCGGCGCGCAACGGGTCCAACGGGCCGGGCGCCTCGCGCACGCCCACGCGCAGCACCTGCGCCTGCCCAGCTGCGGCCGCCAGGCCGAGGGCCGCAGCGCAGGCCACGGCCAGCGTCGCGCGCCACCCGCCAGGCATGCCGGACATGCTTTTGCGCATCAGATTTTCCACCCCCGGGGCGGCACGCCCCGCGATGCGTGCATTGTAGTGACCACACTCCGGGCGGAAACGGCCGTGGCCGCCTCGCGCAAGTGTTGCGCTGGCGCGCCGGATCCGGCGAACGCAGCCGTAAGGCCGCATGCCGCCATGGCGGCGCGCAACATCTTCGATAAAAGCGATCGAACTTGGTGAAGTCTTATCGCTTTATTCCACCCGCCAGACTCGCTAGAGTTGCAAGCCTGGCTTTTCCCTGTGTCCGTGCGATGGCCGTAATACCGCAACCTGATTCGTCCGCCCGTATATCCGACCCCGCCACTGTTCCCGGCGCCGTGCCGCAAGCGGCCCAGGGCGCGCGTCCGGCGCCGCGCCTGCTGCGCAAGGTGCTGTCGCTGGCTGATTTCGAGGCGCATGCGCGCCGCCGCCTGCCGCGGCCCATTTTTGGCTATGTGTCGGGCGCGGTGGAGGACAACCTATCCGCGCGCGACAACCGCGAAGCTTTCGACGCCTACGGCTTCAAGCCGCGGGTGCTGACCGGGGCCGTCGCCCGCGACCAGAGCGTGACGCTGTTCGGCAAGCGGTACAGCAGCCCGTTCGGGCTGGCGCCCATGGGCCTGAGCGCACTGACCGCATACCGCGGCGACATCGTGCTGGCCGAGGCCGCGCAACGCGCCGGCATCCCGGCCATCATGAGCGGATCGTCACTGATCCGCCTGGAAGAGGTCATGGAACGCGCCCCCGGCACGTGGTTCCAGGCATACCTGCCGGGCGACCCGGCGCAGATCGATGCACTGATCGACCGCGTGGCGCGCGCCGGCGTACAGACGCTGGTGATCACGGTGGACACGCCGGTCAGCGCCAATCGCGAAAACAACGTGCGCGCGGGGTTTTCCACGCCGCTGCGCCCCAGCCTGCGGCTGGCCTGGGACGGTCTGTCGCATCCGCGCTGGCTGGTCGGCACCTTCCTGCGCACGCTGGTGCGCCACGGGATGCCGCATTTCGAGAACAACTACGCCACGCGCGGCGCGCCCATTCTGTCGTCCAAGGTGCTGCGCGACCTTTCGGAGCGGGCCTACTTGAACTGGGAGCACATCGCCAAGATCCGGCGCCGCTGGGACGGGCCGATGATCATCAAGGGCATCCTGGACGCGCGCGACGCGGCGATCGCGCGCCGGCACGGCATGGATGGCATCATCGTTTCCAACCACGGCGGGCGCCAGCTCGACGGCGCGGCCTCGCCCGTGCACGTACTGCCCGAGATCGCCGAGGCCGCGCGCGGCATGACAGTCATGATGGATAGCGGCGTGCGGCGCGGCACGCACGTGGCCAAGGCGCTGGCGCTAGGCGCGCAGTGCGTGTTCGTCGGCCGTCCTTTCAACTACGCGGCCGCCGTAGCCGGCCCCGCCGGCGTGGACCACGCCATCTCGCTGCTGCGCCAGGAAATCGACCGGGACATGGGCATGCTGGGCTTGTCTTCGCTGCAGCAGCTCGATGCCAGCTATTTGGTGCCGGTGCGCCCGCTGCCCGGCCGCATGCCTGCAGCGCCCGCTGCTGGCGACTGACCGACAGCCGGCTTTGACCGCCCGGCCTTTTGCGGCCATAGTGTCGGCCTGTCCGTGAACGCCCCGGCCGGCCCGGACGGCGCGTCCGGCGTTTTTCCGCAACAGGCCAGGCCATGGATGTCCGCTACCTGCAAAGCTTCGTCACCGTCGTCGAAAGCGGCTCGTACGCGCAGGCCGCGCGGCGGCTGGACTTGACGCCGACGGCGGTGGCCGCGCGCGTCAAGGCGCTGGAACAGACCCTGGGTTTGTCGCTGGTCAAGCGCGCCGGCCGGTCGGTGCGGCCGACCGACGCAGGCATGCGCATCCTGGAAGGCTCGCGCGCGCTGCTGCGCCATGCCCGCGACCTGGCGGCGCTGGCCAGCGACGACGCACCGTTCGGCGAGCTGCGGCTGGGCGTGTTCGTCTCGGCCATGACCAGCGTGCTGCCGCCGGTGCTCAAGCGGGTCTACGAGCGCTATCCGCAATTGTCGGTGTTCGTGATGCCCGGCGCGTCGGTCGACCTGTGCCGGCGCGTGGGCGTGGGCGAGCTCGATGCAGCCATCGTGGTCGAGCCCCAGTTCGCCATCGCCAAGACGTGTTCGTGGCAAGCCATCATGGAGGAACCGCTGGTGGTGGTTGCGCCGCTTTCGATGCAGGGGCGCGACGCCCACGAGCTGCTGCGCACCCAGCCTTTCATCCGCTATGACCGGTCGGTGCTGGGCGGCCAGCTGGCCGACCGCTACCTGCGCGACCACGGCATCGTGCCGCAGCAACGCCTGGAAATCGACGGATTGATGGCGATAGCCGCGCTGGTCGACCAAGGCCTGGGCGTGGCGTTGCTGCCGGATTGGTCGTCCATGTGGTCGGCCAATTACGCGCTGGCGCGCATTCCGCTGCCGGGGCGAGCGCCGGTGCGGCGCATCGGCCTGGTCTGGCAGACGCACGGCCCGCGGGCGCTGTTGGCGCGCACCTTCCTGGAAGAGGCGCAGAAGGTGTTTCCCGCCGCCGCGGGCAAGGACGCGGCGGCAGACCGGCGCTAGCGGCTAGCCCTTGCCGGGCTTGCCGACCGGCGTGCTGCCCTGCTCGCGGGGATGGCGCAGGAAGTCGAAATCACAGCCCTGGTCGGCCTGGGTCACGCTTTGCAGGAATAGCTTGCGGTAGCCGCGCTCGTCCTCCTGGCGCGGCGGCGCCGGCTTCCACGCCTGGGCGCGGCGGGCCAGCTCGGCGTCGTCCACGAGCAGGTCCAGCCGGCGCCCGGACACGCTCAGCCGGATGCGGTCGCCGGTGCGCACCAGCGCCAGCGGACCGCCAGCCGCGGACTCGGGCGTGACGTGCAAGACGATGGTGCCGGACGCGGTGCCGCTCATGCGGCCGTCGGAAATGCGCACCATGTCCTTGACCCCGGCGCGCGCCAGCTTGCGCGGGATCGGCATGTAGCCGGCCTCGGGCATGCCGGGCGCGCCCCGCGGCCCGATGTGCTTGAGCACCATGATGTCGTCGGCGGTGATGTCCAGGTCCGGGTCGTCCACGCGGGCGGCCAGGTCTTCGAGGTCTTCGAAGACCACTGCCCTGCCCTCGTGCTCCATCAGCGCGGGCGTGGCGGCCGATTGCTTGATGATGGCCCCGCCCGGCGCGAGGTTGCCGCGCAGCACTGCGATGCCGCCCTGGGCGTAGACGGGCCGGTCGAACGGCCGGATGACGTCCTGCTGGAAGGGCGGCCCGGCGGCGTCGAGTTCCTCGCCCAAGGTGCGGCCGGTGACGGTCAGCGCGTCCAGGTGCAGCAAGGGGCGCAGCTCGCGCAGCAGCGCGCGCACGCCCCCGGCCTTGTGGAAGTCTTCCATGTAGTGCTGGCCCGATGGCTTCAAGTCCACCAGCACGGGGGTTTCGCGGCCGATGCGATCGAACGCTTCCAGGTCCACGCGTATGCCCAGGCGCCCGGCGATGGCGGTCAGGTGGACGATGCCGTTGGTCGATCCGCCTATGGCCAACAGCACGCGCAAGGCGTTTTCGAACGCCTTGGGCGTGAGGATGCGGTGCGGGGTGAGGCCCTGGGCGATCATGCGCACGGCGGCCGCGCCGGTTTGTTCAGCGATGCGCATGCGGTCGGCAGTGACCGCCGGCGGGGAGGCCGCGCCCGGCACCGACATGCCCAACGCCTCGGCGATGCACGCCATGGTGCTGGCCGTACCCATGACCGAACAGGTGCCGACGCTGGCGACCAGTTTGTCGTTGACCTCGGCGATTTCCTGGTCGTCGATCTCGTCGGCGCGATAGCGCGCCCAGAAGCGGCGGCAATCGGTGCAGGCGCCGACGCGCTCGCCCCGGTGCGCGCCGGTCAGCATCGAACCGGTCACCAGCTGGATGGCCGGCACGTTGGCGCTGGCCGCCGCCATCAACTGCGCGGGTACCGTCTTGTCGCAGCCGCCGATGAGCACCACCGCGTCCATCGGCTGGGCGCGGATCATCTCTTCGGTGTCCATGGACATGAGGTTGCGCAGGAACATGCTGGTGGGTGCGGCGAAGCTTTCATGCACGGAGATCGTCGGAAACTCCACCGGCAGGCCCCCGGCCAGCATGACGCCGCGGCGCACCGCCTCGACCAGCTGCGGCATGTTGCCGTGGCAGGGGTTGTAGCCGCTGCCGGTGTTGGCGATACCGATGATGGGCCGGTCCAGCGCGTCGTCGGTCAGGCCCGCGCCCTTGATGAAGGCCTTGCGCAGGAACAGCGAAAATCCACTGTCGCCGTAGCTGGTCAGGCCCCGGCGCATGCCGCCGGGCGCGTCGGATCCGGCCGGCCGGCCGGCGGGTTTCTTGGGATCTGCCATGAATGTCTTGCCGGGCTGTTGTTGAAGCGAAGGGAAGGATACGCGACTAATCGGCGGTGATCTTTGCATCCTGGATGACCTGCGCCCATTTCTCGACCTCGGCGCGCAGCCGCTTGGCCGCATCCTCCGGCGAGTGTGGGGCCACCGCGTAGGCGCCCTGCTGCAGCAGCTTTTCCTTGACTTCCGGCTTCTGCAGGGCCGCCGAGGTAGCCGTGTTGAGCCGTTGCACGATGGGCGCGGGCGTGCCGGCCGGGACCAACAACCCGAACATGGACGCCACTTCGAAGCCCGGCAGGCCGGCTTCGGCCGCGGTGGGCATGTCGGGCAGCATGGAGATGCGCTCGGGCGTGGTCACCGCCAGCGCGCGCAGCTTGCCCGCCTTGATGAAGGACAGCGAAGCGGGGACGGTCTCGACCATGGTCAGCACCTGGCCGCCCACCAGGTCGGTCATGGCCGGGCCGCTGCCGCGATACGGCACGTGCAGCATGTCCACCCCGGCCTGGCGCTTGAAGAGCTCGGCAGCCATGCGCTGCGGCGCGCCGGCGCCCGACGATGCGTAGGTCAGCTCGCCTGGGTGGGCGCGGGCGTACTCGATGAGGTCCTTGAGCGAGTGGATGGGCAGCTTGGGGTTGACCACGAAGACCAGCGGCACCGCGGCGATGGTCGACACCGGCGTCAGGTCTTCGAGCAGCTTGTAGGAAATGCGGTCTTTTTCCAGCGTGGCCATGATGGAGTGCGAGGTGATTGCCCCCATCAGCATCGTGTAGCCATCCGGCTCGGCGCGCGCCACCGCATCGGCGCCCACGTTGCCGCCGGCACCGCCCCGGTTTTCGACGACGACTTGTTGTCCCAGCTCAGCCGAAAGGGCTTCGGCCATCACCCGCCCGACCACGTCGGTGGCGCCGCCCGGCGGATACGGGATGACCATGCGCAGGGGCTTGGTTGGATAGTCGGCGGCGGCCGCCGCCAAGCAGGGGCCGAGGGCACCGGCCAGGCCCAGCGCCATGCCGCCTGCCAGCAGACGCCGCCGCGCCCGGGAAAGGAATGCATCCATCGAAGTCTCCTCGTATCGGTATAGTGGGGCCGGCCGTAGACCGGCCGCGGCCCCATTATTGGCATGCCGATACGCGCAAAGACTTCATTCCCTCTTGTTCAGAAAGAAATTTTGTTTTGCTTTGGCCGGGTCGCGCCTAGCGGTCCTCGGGGTCGAAGGCTTCGCCGCTGCCCAGTTCGGCGCCGGTGACGGGGTCGGACTCCGGGTCGGAAGCCGTGCGCGACACCAGCGCCTGCAAGGCCTTTTTCTGCTTGGCGTCGAGCTTGACCGTGGCGTTGCCGTCGCCGCCGTCGACGGCGCATTGCTGGCTGCGCTCGGACACCACCTCGAAGTTGGCGTCGCTGTTCCACGGCCCGCGCAACTCGTCCTGCGGATCGTCGCTCTGTGACATGTCGAAGTACACGCTGGCAAAGCGTGGATCGCCCGGCAGCTTGCCCGGCGGGAAATTGGGCTGCATGGAATACAGCGCCTTTTCGAAGGAGCGCTGGTGCGCGATCTCGCGCGTCATGAGAAAGCCCAGCGCTTCCTTCACGCCCGGATCGTCGGTCACGTTGATCAGGCGCTCGTAGACGATCTTGGCTCGGGCCTCGGCGGCAATGTTCGAGCGCAGGTCCGCCGACGGGTCGCCGATGGTGTCGATATATCCGGCGTTCCAGAGCTGGCCGCCGGAATTGATCAGCGCGGGGCCGCCGCCGTAAAGGATCTGCGTGACATGCGAGTCGTTGCCTGCGCCTTGCAGGCTGCGGTAGAGGTCGGCTTCGGCCAGGGTCGCCTCGGCCAGTTCCCCCTTGGCACCCTTGTTGAGCATGGCGACCAGGGTGCCGATTACCTCCAGGTGGCTGAGCTCTTCGGTGGCGATGTCAAAGAGCATGTCCTTGCGGCCGGGATCGTCTTCGGCGATGGCCTGCGTGAAATATCTACACGCTGCGGCCAATTCTCCCTGCGGCCCGCCGAACTGTTCCAGCAACAGATTGGCCAGCCCGGGGTTGCATTGCCCGACCCGGACCGTGTACTGCAGGCGTTTATTGTGTGCAAACATGACTAACCTCCCGATAGGCGCGCCCGGACGGATTGCCGGGCGCGGCGGCCGTGCAGCAAGCGGCGTGCCGGCGCACGGCGGCCATGCCGCGCCGGGAGGGTGGGTCAGGCGGCGGATTGGCGCATGAGATCGGCGGCCCGCTCAGCGATCATGATGGTGGGCGAGTTGGTGTTGCCGGACGTAATGACCGGCATGACGGAGGCGTCGACCACCCGCAGGCCCTGCAGGCCGTGCACCCGCAGCTGCGCGTCGACCACCGCGCCGGCATCCGGGTCGGTGCCCATCGCGCAGGTGCCGACCGGGTGGAAGATGGTCGTACCTATCTTTCCGGCGGCTTCGATGAGCGCCTCCTCGGACTGGACCTCCGGGCCGGGCAGCCATTCCTGCGGCTGGTACTCTTGCAGCGCCGGGGCGCCGATGATGCGCCGGGCCAGCCGTATGGAGTCGGCGGCGACTTTTTTGTCTTCCGGCGTACTGAGGTAGTTGGGCGCGATCACCGGCGCATCGGCGGCGTCGGCGCTTTGGATGTGTACGCTGCCCCGCGAGGTGGGCCGCAGGTTGCAGACGCTGGCGGTGAAGGCGTCGAAAGTATGCAGCGGCTCGCCGAAGGCCCCGAGCGACAGCGGCTGGACGTGGAACTCGACGTTGGGTCGCGCCTGCGACGGGTCCGACATGGCAAATACGCCAAGCTGCGATGGCGCCATGCTCATCGGGCCTGTGCGGCGCAACAGGTATTCCAGGCCAATGCCGATGCGGCCCAGCCAGGACGAGGCGATGCGGTTAAGCGTGCGTACACCCGAGACCTTGACCACGACGCGCAGCTGCAGGTGATCCTGCAGGTTTTCGCCCACCCCGGGCAGCGCATGCCGAACCTCGATGCCCGCCTCGCGCAGCTGCGCCGGCTCGCCGATGCCGGACAGCTCCAGCAACTGCGGCGTGTTGACCGCCCCGGCGCACAGCGCGACTTCGCGCCGGGCACGCATTTCGCGGCCATCGCGCAGCCGCACCCCGACGCAACGCGTCCCGTCGAACAGCAAGCGCTCGACGTGCGCACCCGTGGCCACGCGCAGGTTGGGCCGCTTGCGCACCGGGCGCAGGAAGGCGCGCGAAGTGTTCCAGCGCCAGCCCGACTTTTGGTTGACTTCGAAGTAGCCGACGCCGAAGTTATTGCCCCGGTTGAAGTCCTGCACACGCGGGATGCCGGTTTCGGCTGCCGCCTGCGCGAAGGCCTCCAGGATGTCCCAACGCAGCCGCTGCGATTCGACGCGCCATTCGCCGCCTGCGCCATGCATGTCGTCGGCGCCGCGGTGGTAGTCCTCGCTGCGCTTGAAATACGGCAGCACGGCGTCCCAGCGCCAGCCGTCGTCGCCGCTGAGCCTGGCCCACTCGTCGTAGTCCTCGCGCTGGCCGCGCATGTAGATCATGCCGTTGATCGAAGAGCAGCCGCCCAGCGTGCGCCCGCGCGGATAGATGATGGACCGCCCACCCAGGCCGGGCTCGGGCTGGGTACGGTACATCCAGTCGGTGCGCGGGTTGCCGATGCAATAAAGGTAGCCGACCGGGATGTGTATCCAGTGATAGTTGTCCGGGCCGCCTGCCTCCAGCAGCAGGACGCTGGTGGAAGGATCGGCGCTCAAGCGGTTGGCCAATACGCAGCCGGCCGAACCGGCGCCGACGATGACGTAGTCGTATGTCTCCATGGCTTTTTTCTTCCTGCATGGCCCGCGCACGGGGCGTTGACGGTGTTTGCCGTCGCAGCCTGGCGCAATCTTATTGCGGGTCCGGCCCTGGCCCAAGGGGACGCCGCGGCGGCGGTGATGCGGTGCACACTTTGTCGCCGAAACGGCGCGCTGTCCAATGACTTGTCGAAAAGGAGGGTATAAATATCGCTGATATCACTGCAGCCGTCCCGGCGGCGCCATGGATACCAAGCACCTTCGCACTTTCGTCACCGTGGCCCGAGAGGGCAGCCTGACCCGGGCAGCGCAGCGCCTGCACCTGACGCAGCCCGCCTTGAGCCTGCAAATCAAAGCGTTGCAGGAATCCCTCGGGCTGACGCTGTTTTCCCGCACGCCCCACGGGCTGGAATTGAGCGATGACGGGCGCGCGGCGCTGCCGGCGGCCGAACGGGTGCTGGATGCGCTGGACGAATTTCACCGCCACGCAGGCGCGCTCGGCCAAGCCCTGCGCGGGCAGCTGCGTATCGGCACCATCCTGAACCCCGAGTTCATCCGGCTGGGCAGCACCCTGCAGCACTTGGTCTCGCACCACCCGCAGGTGCGCACCCAGCTGTCGCACGGCATGTCCGGCTGGGTGGCGCGCCAGGTCCGGGACGGTGAGCTGGATGCGGGGTTTTTCCTGGGGCCCGTGGACCGGCCAAAAGGGCGGCCGGCACTGCACGCCACGCCCCTGACCCCGTTTTCCTACCGCGTCATCGCCCCCAAGGGCTGGGGAGCCCGCGTGCAAGGCATGGATTGGAGGCGCATCGCGGCGCTGCCTTGGATCTGGACCCCTCAGGACTCCGTGCACCATCGCCTGCTGTCGGAAAAGTTCGCCGCGCTGGGCGTGACCCCTTGCACGGTAGCCGAAGTCGACCAGGAAGCGTCGATGCTGGACCTGGTGCGATCCGGCGTCGGCCTGTCGCTGGCGCGCGACTCGGTGGCGCTGCGTGAATCCCAGGCCAGCGGACTGGCGCTGGTCGACGGCCTGGCCATACACACTGAGTTGTCGTTCATCTGCCTGGCTTCGCGCCGGCAAGAGCCGCTGATCCGCGCCGCCTTCGAGGCGGTGCGGCAGGCCTTCTCGTAACGCCGCCTTCGCGCGCGGTGCCTGCTGGATCGCGCACGGCGCCGCTAGGCAGGCCGCGACATCGGGTAATCGCCACATCGGGTAATCGCTGATTTGCGGGCGGCCGATGTTATCGCTACCATCATCCTGTGCGATTCCCAATGGGAACGCTACCACCACAATAAAAAGGGAGACGGTTCATGCGCAGCAGAACCATGCCCTGCCCGCCGCGTGCCACGGCGGACAGGGCACCGGCGGGGGACCCCATGGCACCGGCCGGCGGCGCACGCTTATGTGCTGCCGCGCCGGATGACTTCGAAGCCCAGGTCGACGGTGCGCACGCCGACTTCCTGGCCCATGGCGCGAGCCACGATGAGTTCGGCGCTGCGTACGCCGATCTCGTAGCGCGGAAACCGCACGGTCGTCAGCGGCGGAATCATGTGCTGCATCAAGTCGTTGTCGTCGGAGGCTGCCACGGCGATGCGGCCCGGCACATCCAGCCCCCTGCGCTGGCATTCGAAGACCGCGCCGGCAGCCAGCACGTCGCCAGCGAAGAACACCGCGTCGACCTTGGGATCGGTCTCGACGATGCGGGCGAGCGCGCGCGAGCCGCTTTTCAGGCCCGGGCCGACTTCCAGCACCAGCTCCGGCCGCACGGCGATGCCCAGCTTGGCCAGCCGCGTCAGGAATCCCTTGCGCCGCTCGCGCAGCCGCTCGTTGCCGCGCACCGGCAGGCTGGCGAAACCGATGCGCCGATAGCCCAATCCGGCCAAGTGCTCGGCCATCGCCGCGCCCACGGCGTAATTGGAAAAGCTGACCGAAATGTCGATGGGATTAGCAACCAGGTTGCCGGTCTCGATGCAAGTCAGCGCGCTGTTTTTCAGGATGCGCACGGCCTGCGGCGTGTGGCGTGTGTTATGCAGCACGATGCCGCAGACGCGCTGCGCGACATAGGCGGCGATCAGCTTTTCCTCCTGCTGCAGGCTATAACCGCTGTCGGAGATCATCAACTGGAAGTCGTGCTTCATCAGCACGTCCGACATGCCCTGGATCATTTCGGCGTACAGCGCGTTGCGCAGGCTGGGCACGATCAGCGCCACCAGGGTGGTACGGTTCGACGACAGGCTGCCCGCCACGCGGTTGGGTACGTAGCCGCTTTGCGCGATGGCGCGGCGCACGCGCTCGAGCGTGGCCGGCGCGACGGTATCAGGTGCACGCATCGCGCGCGACACGGTCATCGCCGACACCCCGGCGAGACGCGCCACGTCTTTCATCGACACTTCCGCACCGGCCGATTTTCGTCCCACTGCCGCATCCCCTTGGCATTGCCGTCGTCCGGGACGCTGCCCGTGACGATCGTTGGCGCCGGATTCTACGCCAAGCCGTGCAAGCATTCGCCCCCACACGTACCCTGACGCTCGTCCTTGCCGGCCAATCATGTTATCGATATCATCGGTGAGCTTCCACCTTTTTCACTGCAGGAGACGGCGTTGACCCGTTCTGAAAATTTCCGAGAGCTGCTCAAGCAACCGCCCTTCGTATGCATGGGCGCGCACGATGCCGTGACCGCCATGCTGGCCGAACAGGCGGGTGCGCCGGCCATCTACGTCAGTGGCTTCGTCGCCTCGGCCACCGTTGCCGGCAAGCCCGACGTCGGCCTGTTGTCGCAGACCGAGATGTTCGAACACATTCGCCGGATCTGCCGCGTGACCAGCGTGCCGGTGTTTGCCGATGCCGACACCGGCTACGGCGGCGTGCTCGATGCGCAGCGCACGATACAGCTGTGGCAGGAAGCCGGCGCATCGGTACTGCACCTGGAAGACCAGGCCGTGCCCAAGAAATGTGGCCACTTCGCCGGCAAGCAGCTAGTGTCCAAGGAAGAAATGCAGCAAAAGCTGCGCGCGATGCTGGATGCGCGCACCGATCCCAACTTTTTCGTCGTGGCGCGCACCGACGCCATTGCGGTGACCGGGCTGTCTGACGCAATTGATCGGCTCAAGGCCTATGCCGCCGTGGGCGCCGACGGGCTGTACGCCGACGCGCTGGAAAGCGTCGACCAGATGCGCGAACTGGTGCGCGCGCTCAAGCCGCTGGGCAAGCCCATCCTGTTCAACATGGTGCGCTCAGGCAAGAGCCCATACCTGTCGCTGAAGGAGATCCATGACATCGGCTTTGATTTTGCGCTATGCCCGGTCGAGCCTATGCTGGCAATGCACAAGGCGGTCAAGGAAATGATGGAAACCTTCCTGCGCGAAGGCTGTTCGACCAATGCCATCGCCGACCGGCTCACGCCTTTCGAGGAGTTCAACCGGTTCGTCGGCCTGGACCAGTACACCGCCGCCGAAGCCAAGTACGCGGCCTAGGTTCCCACCCCTAGGGACACACGCCGCGGCGGCCAGGCCGCCACCCCATCAACGGAGAAGAGAAGGAGACACTCATGAAACACTGGATATCGACCGCCATCCTTGTGCCGGCGTTCGCGCTGGCCGGCGCCGCCGCCACCGCACAGGCAGCCGGCTTTCCCGACAAGCCGGTGACGCTGGTGGTGCCCTATTCGCCCGGAGGCGGCAGCGACAACGTCGCCCGGGCCACCGCCAACTTCCTGTCCGAATACTGGAAGCAACCGGTCATCGTCGAAAACAAGCCCGGCGCCGACGGCATGATCGCCACCCGCCAGGTCATGCGCGCCAACCCCGACGGCTATACGCTGCTGATTTCCATCCCTGCCATCGCCGCGCTGAAGTACATCCACAAGTCGCTGGACGCAGATCCGCTGACGGCGCTGCGGCCGGTCAGCATGCTGGCGTCGGGACCGACCGGCATTGTCGTCAAGGGCGGCACCGACATCCAGTCCATCGCCGACCTCAAGCGCGCATGCGGCGACGCCAAGGCACACTGCAGCTGGGCAAGCGGCGAACCCTTCACGCTGCTGGCCGGCACCATCCTGGTCGAAAAGATGGGCCTGAAGGACAAGATGACCAACGTCCGCTACGCCGGCACGTCGGCCGCGGTCAACGACATCATCGGCGGCCACGTCACGATGGTGGTCACGGGCCTGTCTTCGGTGCTGCCGCACCACAAATCGGGTTCGATGAAGATCTTGGCGCTGTCGGGCGACGATCGCCTGCCCGAGGTCCCGGATGTCCCGACCTACGGCGAATCGGGCTTGAGCGAAGTCGAGTTCACCAGCAACTGGTACGGTATATTCGTGCCGTCGGCCACGCCTGATGACGTCGTCAAGAAGATCGCCGACGGCATGCGCCTGGCCGGCCAGGATCCGGGAGTGATGAAGGTGCTCAAGCCGCTGCTGCTGCAGCCGGTGGGCAATTCCCCCGAAGCCTTCGGCGAAACGGTCAAGCGTGCGCAGGCAACGGTGGACAAGCTTTCCGGTTACCTGACGGCCCAGTAAAGAGGAATGCCCCGACCATGACCCGCGATGCCTCCATCCCCCGGATCGTCTTTCTCGACCGGGATACGATCTCTCCCCAGACGCGGCTGCGCCCGCCGGGGTTTGCGCACGAGATGGAGGTATACGGGTCGACGGCGCCGCATCAGGCCGCCGAACGGATCGCCGAAGCCGACATCGTCATCGTCAACAAGGTGCGGCTCGATGCCGCGACGATCGCCGCAGCCAGGCGCCTAAAGATGATCGCCGTGGCTGCCACGGGCACCGACAACATCGACCTGGCCGCCTGCGCCAGCCGCGGCATCGTCGTCAGCAACATCCGCAACTACGCGGTCAACACCGTCCCCGAGCATACGTTTGCGCTCATCTTCGCGCTGCGCCGCAGCCTGTTCGCCTACCATCAGGCGGTCAAGGCCGGGCGCTGGCAACAAGCGGGCCAATTCTGTTTTTTCGACTACCCCATACGGGACCTGCGCGGCTCGACGCTGGGCATCATCGGCGACGGCGCGCTGGGCCGCGCGGTCGCCGACATCGGGCGGGCGCTGGGGCTGCGCGTGCTCTTTGCCGCGCATAAAGGCCGTGAAGGCATGGGTTCGCTGTACACGCCGCTCGACGAGGTGCTGCGGCAAAGCGACATCATCACCCTGCATTGCCCGCTGACGCCGCAGACGCGCAACCTCATCGGCGAGCGCGAATTCGCGCTGATGGCACGCAAGCCCCTACTGATCAATACCGCGCGCGGCGGATTGGTCGACGAGCAGGCACTGGTCCAGGCGCTGCGCTCGGGCCAGATCGCTGGCGCCGGCTTCGACGTGGTCAGCCAGGAACCGCCGCCGGCGGGGCACCCGTTCGAACAGCTGGCCGACGCACCCAACTTCATCCTCACGCCGCACGTGGCCTGGGCAAGCGACGAGGCGGTGCAGGCACTGGCCGACCAGCTGATCGACAACATCGAGGCCTTCTGGGCGGGCAGCCCCCGCAACGTCAAGACCTGAGCGCGACCGGCCGGCCATGACCGAGCCCTTTGAAACGGACCCGCGCGTGTGCGCCGTACTGACTCCCGCCCAAATGCGGGATGCCGACCGGCACGCTGCCCGGAGGCTGGGTGGCACCCTGCCGCTGATGGAAGCGGCCGGCCGTGCCGTCGCGCAGGCCGTGCGCGAGCGCTGGGCCCCTCGCCAGACGGTCGTGCTATGCGGCCCGGGCAACAATGGCGGCGACGGGTTCGTGGCCGCGCGCTGCCTGGCCGCAGCCGGCTGGCCCGTGCGGTTGGCCCTGCTGGGCAGCGTGGAGCGGCTGGCCGGGGACGCCGCAGCCATGGCGGCACGCTGGCGCGGCGACATCGATCCTTTTACGCCGGATGTGCTGGACGGGGCCGGCCTGGTCATCGACGCGATATTCGGCGCCGGACTGTCCCGGCCAGTCGAAGGTACCGCTGCGGCCATGCTGCAGTCCGTCAAGCAACGCGAGATCCCGGTCTGCGCGGTGGACGTGCCCAGCGGGCTGGACGGCGCCACCGGACACGTGCGCGGCGTGGCGGTACCCGCCGAGGTGACGGTGGCCTTTTTCCGCAAGCAGCCCGGGCACTTGCTGATGCCGGGCCGCCAACTGTGCGGCGAGCTGGTCATCGCGGACATCGGGATTGCCGACGAGGCGCTGCAAGAAGTCGGGCCCGACACGTTCGAAAACGGCCCGGCACTTTGGCTGCAGGGTTACCCGTGGCCCGCGATCGACGGCCACAAGTACGGCCGCGGGCACGCTTTGGTGCTGGGCGGCGAGGCCATGACCGGCGCGGCGCGCTTGGCCGCCCGGGCGGCGCAGCGCGCCGGCGCCGGCCTGGTGACGGTCGCCACGCCTGCGCCCGCGTGGCCGGTCTACGCCGCAGCGCTTGAAAGCATCATGGTCCAAGCCATCGACGGATGGGACGGGTTCCAGGCGCTGCTGGCCGACGCCCGCAAGAACGTCGCCATCATCGGCCCCGGCGCCGGCGTCAACGAGCACACGCGCCGCTGCACGTTGGCCGCGCTTGCCACGCGCCGCGCCGCCGTGCTGGATGCCGATGCGATCACCGCCTTTGCCGAAGCCCCGCAGGAACTGTTCCGGGCGATACACGGCCCTTGCGTGCTGACGCCGCACGAGGGCGAATTCGCCCGGCTCTTCGACGCCGACGGCGACAAGCTGTCGCGCGCCAGGCAGGCAGCCGCGCGCAGCAAGGCCGTGGTCCTGCTCAAGGGCCCGGACACCGTCATCGCCGCACCCGATGGACGTGCGGCCATCAATGCCAATGCGCCGCCATGGCTGGCCACCGGTGGCACGGGCGACGTGCTTGCCGGCTTCATCGGCGGCCTGCTTGCGCAGGGCATGCACGCCTTCGAAGCGGCCTGCGCCGCGGCGTGGCTGCATGGCGAATGCGGCAACGCGGCCGGCCCGGGGCTGATCGCCGAAGACCTGCCTGCCGCGCTGCCCGGCGTGCTACGACGGCTGCGCCGATAACCCATCCTATGCTCGCCGCTGGCTTCGCACCCATCGCAGCCGTGATACCGGCCAACGGCGGCGTGCACGATTTCGCGCACTGACCGCAGCGACGGCGCCGCAACGATCCGTCGGCGCCCCGCCCGGACGACCGTGTTTCAGTCCTGGCCGCCCAGGTAAGCCTTGGCCAGGCTCTCGTCGGCGGCAATCTGGCTGGCCGGGCCCTCTGCCACCACGCGTCCGCGCTCGAGCACATAAGCGCGGTCGGCCAAGGCCAGCGCCAGCCCAGCCATCTGGTCGACAAGGACGATGGTCATCTGCTCGTCACGCAGCCGGTCCAAGGATGCGAATAGTTCGGCGATGACCTTGGGAGCGAGGCCCAGCGACGGCTCGTCAAGCAGCAGCACGCGCGGCAAGGCCATCAGGCCGCGCGCCACGGCCAGCATTTGCTGCTCGCCACCCGAAAGCAGGCCGGCGCGATGGTGCTGGCGCTCGCGCAAGCGGGGGAAACGCCGCAGCATGGCTTGCACCCTTTCCTCCCGACCTTCCGGATGCAGGAAGCCGCCGAGCCGGATGTTGTCGAGCACGGACAACTCGGGGAAAACTTGCCTGCCTTCGGGCACCAGCACCATGCCCAGCCTGACCACGTCTTCGGCGCCGCGGTTCTCGAGGGCGTGCCCGTCCAAGTGCATGGCGCCCGATGCGCACGGATGCAGCCCCGCCAGGCAACGCATCAGCGTGGACTTGCCCGCGCCGTTGGCGCCCAGCAGCGCCACCGTTTCACCCCGGCGCACCTGCAGGCTGACCCCATGCAGCACCGGTTCGGCCCCATAGCCGGCCACCAGGTCGGCAACGGCCAGGATCTCGGGTGCAATGCCCGCTGCCGGCGCCCGCTCGCGAGGCCGCGCCTGCAGCGATTCGCCCAGGTAGGCCTGGCGCACGGCCGGATCGCGCTGCACGTCCTGCGGCGTGCCCCAGGCAAGCCTGCGCCCCGCATCGAGCACGAGCACGTGGTGCGAAATCCCCATGACCAGCGCCATATCATGCTCGACCAACGCCACGCCTATGCCCGCCTGGCTGATGCGCGCAAGCAGCGCCGCGAGTGCGTCCTTGTCTTCGCGCGACAAGCCGGCAGCCGGCTCATCGAGCAACAGCACGTCGGGATCGGCAGCCAGCGCTCGCGCGATCTCGACCAGCCGCCTATCCACGTGCGCCAGTCCCGCCGCCGGCGCCCGCGCAGAGCCGCGATAACCGCAAAATGCGAGCAGCGCGCGGGCCCGCGAGCGGGCTTGCGGGTCGCCCAGCCTGCCTGCGCCAAACAACGGCCCGAGCCGGCCGCGGCCCATGGCCAGCAGCACGTTATCCTCGACGCTTAGGCTGCCGAACAGCTGCGAGGTCTGGTAGGTACGAGCCACGCCTGCCCGGGCGATGGCATGCGCAGGCAAGCCGCGCAGTGACCGGCTGCGGCCAGCGCTGGCAAGTTCGAAGTCCCCGGCGGTCGGACGGTAAAAGCCGCTCAGCATGTTCAGTACGGTCGTCTTGCCCGCGCCGTTCGGTCCGATCAGGCTGGTGACCGAACCGGCGACAATATCCATGTCCAGGTCCGCCACCGCCCGGACGCCGCCGAAGGTCATGCCCAGTCCGCGTGCACGCAGTGCCGCCCGCGGCCGGACGGGCAGCGTGGCCCCGACAGCCGCCTGCGCCGCGCCGACGTCCGTCGCGACGTCGGCCGGGCGCGGCAAGCGCCTGCGCAAGATTTGCCTGGCCAAGCCGACTGCGCCTTCCGGCGCCACCCACAGCACGACGAGCAGCATGGCACCGAAAAGCAGCAGCCGGTAGGCTTCCAGCGACGCCAGGATCTCGGGCAGCGCGCCGACGATGAGCGCACCCACCACGGGACCGGCCACCGTCCCCGCGCCGCCGACGACGACCACCAGCACGAACAGGATGGACTGCACGAAGCTGAACGTGTCGGGCGTGACGAATCCCGACAGCGGCGCGAACAGTCCGCCTGCCAGGCCGGCCGCAGCGGCTGACAGCGCAAAGGCTGCCGTCTTGATCGCCAGGGGATTGAGCCCGATCGAAGCCGCTGCCGTTTCCGTGTCGCGCACGGCCCGCATGGCCGCGCCCCAGACGCCACCGGACAGGCGCGCGTAGGCGAGCACCAGCAACGCCGCCACGATGATCGCCAGCACCGCGATGGCTTGCTCGGCGCCCCAGCCGGGCAGTAGCGCCGGCGCGGGCACGCCCATGATGCCGTTCTGCCCGCCGGTCACATCGCGCATCTCGACGGCGGCATGCTGGACGATGAAGCTGAAGGCGATCGTCACCATCGCCAGGTACGGCCCCTTGACCCGCAAGGCCGGCAGCGCCAGCAGCGCCCCCAGCGCCGCCGCGGCCAGTGTGCCCACGGCCCAGGCCGGCCAAAAACTCCATCCTGCGCCAGTGGTGAGGATGGCCACGGCGTACGCGCCGACCGCATAGAAGCCGACATGGCCGAACGATACCTGGCCGGTCAGCCCCAGCAGCACGTTCAGGCCGATGCCCACGATAGCCACCAGCGCGATGGTGGCCAGGACAAACACGTAATAGCTGTTGAGCGTCAGCGCGAGGACAAGGCCGAGCGCGGCTGCCACTGCCACGCCGGCCAGCAGGCCGCGATTCATACTTTCTTGACCTCCGCCCGCCCGAACAAGCCGTTGGGCTTGCACGCCAGCACGGCGATGACCAGCGCGAATGTGATGATTTGCGTATAGCCCGAACCGAGGGAGACCGTAACCATCGCCTCGGCAACACCAAAGATCAAGCCGGCCAGCACCACACCCCAGGCGCTGGCGATGCCACCCAAAATCGCCACGGCAAACGCCTTGAGCCCGAACATCGTGCCCATGTCGGCATTGACGTTGAACAGCGGCGCGATCAACACGCCCGCGATGCCGGCCAGCACGGTCGACACTGCAAAGGCCGCGGCGATCGCCCGCTTGATCGGGATGCCCATCAGCCGCGCGGCATCGCGGTTTTGCGTGACCGCCAGCAATGCCGTGCCCCAACGGCTGCGCCGCGCCACCAGGTGCAGCGTCGCGGCCAGGGCCAGGCCCAGCACGGGGATGAGCAGCTGCAGCGGATAGACGCCCAGCCCCACCCCGGCGATCTCCATCGGCGAGACGGCCAGCGGCGAGGGCAGGCTGCGCGGTTCCCTGCCGAAGGTGTGCATGACCACGTTGTCCAGGACGATGCCCAACGCCACCGTGGCCATCAGCCAGGCGTTGGAATCCCGGCTGGCGAAGGGGCGCACGGCAAGGATTTCCACCACCAGGCCGTAGGCCGCGCAGGCCAGCAGCGCCAGCGCGATGGCCAACGGCATCGGCCAGCCCAACGTCTGAGCGAAGGTAAAGCACAGCACCGCGCCCAGCATCATGGAGCTGCCCTGCGCAAAGTTGACGGTGCCCGATACCGAGTAGGTGATGTGAAAGCCCAGCGCCATGAGGCCGTACATGCTGCCCAGCCCCAGTCCGCTGATCAACGCGGCCAGCACTTGCATCGCTGTCCGCCCGTCATGGATTCAAGCCGACCGGCAGGATGCGGCCGTCGATGAACTGTGCCCAGACGTAATCGTCGGCGGCGAGTGCGTCGTGTCTGTCCGGCGCAAAGGGCTTGTCGTAGGTCTTGATCAGGCCTTGGTAGGTGCCGATCTCGTAGAAGCCCTTGCGGATCGCGTCCCCGTCGGTCGAGCCAGCCTTGGCGATGGCCAGTGCCGTCAGGTGCATGGCGTCGTAGGCGTTGGCCACGCCGACGGCCGGAGAAATATCTTCAGGCCCCTTGACGTCCGGATACTTGGCCTTGAGGGCGGCAATGACCTTTTCGCCCACGGGCGATTGCTTGCCGAAGAAGCTGTAGGTCTGCACGAAGTGCACGTCCTTGGCGCGCGGCCCAGCCAGCTCGCTGAAGCGCCCGCCCGCCGGCCCCCAGTGCGACACCACCGGGACTTGCCAGCCCATGCGCTCGAGCGACTTGACCACCTGCGCCGACGGTCCGACGTTGCCGACCATAAACAGCGCGTCGGCGCCGGCCGCCTTCAGGCGGCTCAATTGCGGCACCACGTCGACATCGTTGGCCTCGAATTTTTCGCTGCCGACCGGCTGCATGCCCTTGGCTGCGAGCGCAGCCACCAAGCCTTTCTCGTTGGATTCCCCCCAGGGGTTGTTGACCATGATCAGGCCAAACTTGCTGGCACCGAAGGTCTTGATCGCGTAATCGACCATGCCCTGGTCGACGATTTCATCTACCGCCGAAACGCGGAACACGAAGTTGGGGTCGGCGCCGTTCTTGGTGATGGGCGTGCCTGCCGCCCACGGTCCCATGAAGGGTTTCTTGACCTGGTTGACCAGCGGGACGATGGCCAGCGACACCGGCGTGTCCAAGCCGCCGAAGATGACGGCGACCTTTTCCTTGTAGATGAGGTCGCGCGCAGCAACCACGCCCTTGGCCGGATTGGCTTCGTCGTCGCGGCGCACGAGTTCGAGCTTGCGCCCGCCCAGCAGTCCGCCGGAGGTGTTGATTTCGTCGATGGCCACCTGCATGCCGCGCGTGATGGCTTCGCCCGCCAACGCGGACTGGCCAGACAGCGCAGTGATCAGGCCGATCTTGATCGGCTCGGCGGCCGATACGGCGCCCGCCCATCCCGCGCACGACAAGGCGAGCGCGACTGAAAGGAAAGTGCGGCGTTTCAAGCAAGGCATTGACGTTCTCCCCTGGGGTATCGGTGGCGGTTGGGTGAAACGACCCGACCCATGACGTCCAACCACAAGCAAATGGCATGCCAACCCTGCCCGCCGCACGGCATTTTGGGCGTACCGGGCACTTGTTTTATTGCCCACAATCCAGCAGTATTTATTGACGACAAAAAATGTGTCGTTTCGGCGACAAAAATTCCCGCTTTCTGGGCCTGCCGCCGAACCAACCTGCCGTTCTTTTGCGCACCTTGGTAGTGCAGATTCAGGAGCAAACATGCCGAACGCACCAAAGTTGGACACCGAAGCGGTGCATGATGCCGCTGCAGCCGCCCGGGACATCGTCGATACCTACCTGACGCTGTTGATGAAGCCCGACCCGCAGGCGGCCCGGCAGTTTGTTGCGCCGACGCTGCGGATCCGCTTTACCGGCGGGCGCGAGATGACCGACCCCGCGCAGTGCACGGCCTTCAATCAATCTCGCTACCGCTGGGTGAAGAAACGCTTCGAATCCACCGACGTCGTGGTCGGCGCCACGCCTGCGCATGCGGTGGTCTACAACCGGGGCACGCTATACGGCGAATGGCCCGACGGCACGCCTTTCGAAGGCAACCGCTACGTCGACCGCTATGTGCTGCGCGACGGGCTGATTACCGAAATGGACGTCTGGAACGACAGCGCCGAATGGCTGCTGGTGCAGGCCGGGCTGGCGCAGCCATGAGCACGCCGGTATTGCCTGCGGACAAGCCGGCGTTCGGGCCCCTGCCCTCGCACGGACGGTTCGAATACAGCGCCATCACCCGGCGTCCGCATTACGACTGGCCGCAAGGCTGCAAGCTGGCCGTCTACATCGGCCTGAACATCGAGCACTTTGCATGGGGCGCCGGCATGGGCGCTCGGCTGGGCGCGGCATGGGGCGAGCCCGACGTGCTCAACTACAGTTGGCGCGAATACGGCAACCGCGTCGGCGCCTGGCGCTGCCTGGAGCTACTGGATACGCTGGGCATGCCAGCCGGCGTCATCGCCAACACCGCCATCCTGGACCATTGCCCGGAAGTCATCGACGCGTTCGTTGCGCGCGGCGACGAGCTGATCGGACACGGCCACACCAATTCGCAGCACCAGGACGGATTTTCCGAAGCCGACGAAGCGGCATTGCTGCGCTACTGCCGCGACCGGCTCGCGCAGGCGGGCGGCGCAGCGGTGCGAGGCTGGCTGTCGCCGTGGATCGCCGAATCGTCCAGCACACCGGACCTGCTTGCCGAGGCGGGTTATGCCTACACGCTGAATTGGTGCCACGATGATCAGCCGGTGCGCATGCGCACGCGCCAAGGCACCCTGTGGTCGGTACCCTACCCGCAGGAAGTCAACGACATCCCCATGATCGTGACGCGCCAAATGGACGGCAAGGACTTCGCCCAGCTCATCATCGACCACTTCGATGAGATGCTGGTGCAGGCGCAGCGCCAGCCGCTGGTGATGGGCATCGCGCTACACCCTTACCTGGTCGGCCAGCCCTACCGCCTGCGCCACCTGCGGCGCGCCCTGTCACACATCGCGTCGCACCGCGCGCCCGGCCAGGTGTGGATCACCACGCCGGGCGAGATCTGCCGCCACGTCGATACCTTATTTCCCTTGGAAGGATGATTGCCCGATGACCACCGTATTCCCCCTGCCGTTCGAAGACACCGCCGGCGCCTGGGTACCGCACGGACGCTTTCGCTTGCCCGCCAACGCCAGCGGCCCGCTGGAAGGTTTGCGCTTTGCCGCCAAGGACCTGTTCGACGTCGCCGGCCGCACCACCGGCGCGGGCAACCCCGACTGGCTGGCCACCCATGCGCCAGCCGCCTCGCACAGCGCGGCCGTGCATGCCCTGCTTGCGGCCGGCGCCGAGCTCGTGGGCAAGACCATTACCGACGAGTTGGCCTACAGCATCCACGGCGACAACGCGCACTACGGCACGCCGCTCAACAGTCGCGCGCCTGACCACGTGCCAGGCGGATCATCCAGCGGGTCGGCCTCGGCGGTGGCCGCAGGCCTGTGCGATTTTGCGCTCGCCACGGACACCGGCGGCTCGACGCGCGTGCCGGCGAGCTACTGCGGGCTATGGGGCCTGCGCACCACGCATGCAAGGGTGTCCTCAGCTGGGTTGGTGCCGCTGTCGCCACAGTTCGACACGGCCACGTGGTTGGCAGCGCATGCCGAAACCTTTGCCCGGGTCGGCCCTGTGCTCCTGGGCCCGGAACGCCCGCGCGCATGGCGCCGCGCCGTCGTGTTGCAGGACGCCTGCGCACAGGCCGAGGCCGAGTTCCAGCCGCTGGTCGACCGGGTCGCCGCCGCGGCCGAGGACTACCTTGGCGTTGCCGCGACGACGCAGCCGGCATCGTCGACCGACCTGGAAACCTGGCGACGGACTTACGTCACCCTGTCGGCATACGACGCCTGGCGCACACATGCCGACTGGATCACGCGCACCCATCCGCGCTTTGGGGCAGCCATCGAGGGACGCTGGCGAGCGGCTGCAGCCATCGGCATCGACGAGGTCGCCGCGGCAGCCGCCTTGCAAGAGACGCTGCGCGCCGAACTGCGCAGCCTGCTCGGCGAAGACGGTTTCGCCATCCTGCCGTCGGCTTCCAGCGCCCCGCCCCGGCGCGACGCCGACCCCGACACGATAGACGGCATCCGCGCACAGACCTTCCGGATCACGTCGCTGGCCGGGTTGGCCGGGCTGCCGCAAGTCAGTATTCCATTCCTGGGCGCAGACGGATTGCCGCGCGGCGTATCGCTGCTTGGCCCGGCCGGCAGCGACCAGGCGCTCATCGCCCTGGCCTGCGAAATCGGCCAACGCGCCGCGGCCCTTGGCACGGGCACGGCGCACGATGCGACCGGCGCGGCGGTGGCACAATAGCGCGCGACGATCGCGCCCACCGCTCGCATTCATGAGGAAGCCTGCCGCCAAGCTCCCCACCCCCAGCAGCCGCGCCACGCGCGCCGCCCGCAGCCAGGCGGCCACGTCCGCGCGGCCGGCGCGCGGGCGTCCCAAAGTGCGTCCGGACGCAATGCGCCAGGCCGCCGACGCCCCGGCGCAGGACATGGAAACCCGCATCTATGCGGCGGTGGTCGAAAGCGTCATGAGCCAGCGGCTCAAGCCGGGAACCAAGCTGCCCGAGGCGGCGCTTTGCGAGCTTTTCGGCGTCGGCCGGTCGCTGGTGCAGAAAGTGCTGCGGCGGCTCGCCCACGACCACGTGGTGGAACTGCGCCCGAATCGCGGCGCCATGGTCGCCATGCCCAGCCGGGCGGAAATTGGCGAACTGTTCGAAACGCGCCGCGCACTGGAGGCGGCCATCCTGCCGTTGGTGGCCGAACGTGCCACCAAGAGCGATTACGCTTCGCTGCGGCGCCTACTGCGCACCGAAAGGCGAGCCATGCACAGCCACGACCAAACGCAATGGGCACGCCTGGCCAGCGCCTTCCACCAGCGCCTGGGCGAACTATCGCGCAACGCCATGCTGCAGCGCTACCTGAACGAGGTGATCTCGCGCTGCTCGCTCATCGTGGCGATCTTTCAGCCGCCGGGCAACGCCACCTGCGAGCACGAGGAGCACGCGCGCGTCGTGGACTGCCTGGAGCGCGGCAGGGTCGCCGACGCCATCGCCGAAATGGACGCGCACCTGAAGGCGTTGGAACAACACATCCAGCTCGTGCAGCCGCCGACCGGACAAAGCCTGGCCGGCATGCTCGGTCTGGAATAATCTGCCTGCCCACCCAACGCCGGAGACCACCTTGACGACGAGACTGAACGAATTCGGTCAACCCATCGGCGCCGCCCTGCCGCACTGGAACGGCGCGCAACTGCCGGACGGGCGCACCCTGACCGGCCGTTATTGCCGGATCGAACGCCTGGACGTCGAGCGCCATGCTGCCGAGCTTTGGCAGGCCCATCAGGACGTGCCCGATGGACGCGACTGGACCTACCTGTTTACCGGACCGTTCGATTCCTTCGAAGCGTACCGCGACTACTTGCAGCGCATCGCGCCGCTGACCGACCCCATGCACCACGCGGTCATCGACCTGGCCAGCGGCCAGGCCGTGGGCACCTTCGCCCTGATGCGCATCGACGCGCCCAACGGCGTCATCGAGGTCGGCAGCGTCACCTACTCGCCGCGCATGAAGCGCACGCGCATTTCCACCGAGGTCATGGCCTTGCTGCTCAAGCTCGTCTTCGAGGACCTGGGCTACCGCCGCTTCGAATGGAAGTGCGATTCGCTCAACGCCCCGTCGCGTGCCGCGGCGCAACGCTACGGCTTTACGTTCGAGGGGATCTTCCGCCAGGCAGTGGTCACGCGGGGTCGCAACCGCGACACCGCCTGGTATTCCATCATCGACGGCGAATATCCGTTGCTGCGCAAGGCCTACGAGCAGTGGCTGGATGCGTCCAACTTCGACGAGCAGGGCCGCCAGATCCGCAAGCTCGGGGACTTGATCGCCCAGGCGCGCGGGTCGACGGCGTAAGTTGGGCGCGGCCGTCGCTGGGTTGGCGGCGCTTGCGCTGGAACGAAAAACCCGCCTTCCCTGGACGGGAACGGCGGGCTTCAAGCGCTGGCCGGACGGGCGCCGGCCTTTGAATCCTGTGGTGCCGTCGGCGAGACTCGAACTCGCACAGCTTTCGCCACTACCCCCTCAAGATAGCGTGTCTACCAATTCCACCACGACGGCTTGGGTTTGACTGCCAGCCGGGCTGCTTTGCGCAACTCGACCTGGCGAGCCGATTATTTTATCACGCTATTGCTTGGTCTCGCCGGCAGCACCGGATTGGGCCGGCGCCTGCTGCTCGGCCGGGGCCGGCGCAGCCTGGGGCACCGGGGCGTCCGGCTGGGCAGGCGCGGCGCCTGGGCCTGGCGCCGGCACTTGGGGCACGCTGGCGTCGGGCGCGGCCGGCGCCGCGGGTGCCTGCGGCACCGAGCGGTCATAGTTCTGCATGACGCCGCCGTGATCCGCACCGCCCGGGTTGTGCCCCATGTAGGCCAGTCCGGCCGTGGCGGCAAAGAACACCACGGCGCACCATTTGGTGGTTCGCGACAGGAAATTGGCTGCACCGGTGGCGCCGAACAGGCTGCCCGCCGAGCCGCTGCCGAACGACGAGCCCATGTCCGCCCCCTTGCCCTGTTGCAGCAGCACGAGCACGATGATGGACAGCGCCGAGATGACCTGGACGACCAGGAGGATGGTAAGGAGCAAGGACATTCGAAGACTCCGGAAACTTTAGGCTGCGGCGATGCGCAGGAATTCGTCGGCCGCAAGCGAAGCGCCGCCGACCAGGCCGCCGTCGATATCGGGCATGGCAAACAGGCTGGCGGCGTTGGCCGCCTTGACGCTGCCGCCATACAGCACGCGCACGTCCGGCGCCCCCAGGTCGACCAGCGCCTGGCGGATCGCCGCATGGACCTCCTGGGCCTGCTCGGGCGACGCGGTACGCCCGGTGCCGATGGCCCAGACCGGCTCATAAGCCAGCACCATGCGGGCGACGTCGTCGCGACCCAGCGCCAGCAATGGCGCCAGCTGCCGTTCAATCACCGCCAGCGTCTGGCCGGATTCGCGCTGCTCGAGGGTTTCGCCCACGCAGGCCACGGGTGTCAGGCCGGCGGCCAGCGCCGCGCGGGCCTTCTCGGCCACGAGCTGGTCGGTTTCGCCGTGCATGGCCCGGCGCTCGGAGTGCCCGACCAGCACCCAGCGGCAACGGAAATCCGTCAGCATGGCGGCCGACACCTCGCCGGTGTAGGCGCCGCTGGCGTGGGCGCTGACGTCCTGCGCCCCCCAGGATACCGGCCCGCCGTCGAGCGCCTGGGCGGCCTGCGCCAAGTAGGGAAATGGCACGCAAACGCCGATCTCGCACTGGCCGGCCTGTGCGGCGCCGGCACGCACGTCGGCAAGCAGCCGGGCATTGGCGGCAAGGCTGCCGTTCATCTTCCAATTGCCGAGCACCAGCCGCCGGCGCGAGGACTCTGCGTTCATAGGTCAGGATACAAATCGGGACAAACCCAGTATTGTATCCTGTCGCGCCCGGCCAGGGCCAGGCGGTGCGCCAAGCGCCCGCCCCGGAGCGAATCGCGGGCCGGGCGCCGCGGAACTACACCGTCAGGATGATCTTGCCGATGTGCTCGCCCGCGTCCATCATCGCATGCGCGTCACAGGCCCGCTCGAGTGGGAAGGTGGCGTGCACCACGGGCTTGATCTTGCCCTGCTCCAGCAGCGGCCAGACCTGCTCGCGCAGGGCCTGTGCGATCGCGGCCTTGAAGGCCACCGGGCGCGGGCGCAGCGTCGAGCCGGTGATGGTCAGGCGCCGGCGCAGCACCTGGCCGGCGTCGATCGCCGCCTTGGTGCCACCCAGCACCGCGATGATGACAGCGCGTCCGTCGTCGGCCAGGCATTGCAGGTTACGGCCGACGTAGTCGCCTGCGACCATGTCCAGGATCACGTCCACGCCGCGGCCATCCGTGGCGCGCTTGATTTCCTCGACGAAATCCTGGGTGCGGTAATTGATGCCCTTGACCGCGCCCAGCGCCTCGACGGCGCGGACACGGTCGTCGCTGCCGGCAGTGGCGTAGACCTTGTGGCCGCGGGCCGTGGCCAACTGGATCGCCGTCGTGCCGATGCCGCTCGCCCCGCCGTGCACCAGCAGGGTCTCGCCCGGCGCCAACCGGCCGCGGTCAAAGACGTTGCTCCACACGGTGAAAAAGGTTTCCGGCAGGCCCGCTGCCTCGACCTCGGACAGCCCCTTGGGGATGGGCAGACATTGCTGGGCGGGCGCCACGCAATATTCGGCGTACCCGCCGCCGGCCACCAGCGCGCACACCTTGTCGCCGATGCGCAGGCCGCCCGCGGCCGCATCACCGGCGACGATCTCGCCTGCGATCTCCAACCCCGGCAGGTCGGATGCGCCCGGTGGCGGCGGATAGCGGCCTTGGCGCTGGACGACGTCCGGCCGGTTCACGCCGGCGGCCGACACCTTGATCAACACCTCTCCAGGCCCGGGTTCGGGACGCGGCCGCTCCACGGGGACCAGCACTTCCGGCCCGCCGGGCTGCGAGATCTCTATCGCGCGCATGGGTTCGGTCTCCTCACGTCAAATGGATTATTATGCGCCCTTCTTGGCGCAGGCCGCCGGCGGGCGCCCAGTGCGCTAAGGCACACACAGCCGGCGCGCCATGCTGGCGCGCCGCGACACGGTGGGTTGGCCGAGCGGTTTAAGGCACTGGTCTTGAAAACCAGCAAGGGGGCAACCCCTTCCAGGGTTCGAATCCCTGACCCACCGCCATTTTCATGTTCGATGACGGAAATCGGCTTTACCCGCTTCGACCTGGTCCAGCACGCCGGCAGGGATGCAGTGCCCTGCCAGGCTTTTTAGAAACCCTCATCCTGCCGGTTGCGGCAGCCCCGGCGGTCGGGCTGGCCGGTGCACAGCCGCAGGCGCTGCACGTCCTCGGACCAGAACGGGTGGCCACAGCGCATGCACTTGCGCCAGCCCACATAGCGCACCACGCGGCCCAGGATCGCGTCGACCACCGGCTCCCGGCGCGTGCAATCGTCCAGGGACCAGCGTGCCGGCACCCTGGCCGGCGCTGGCGAGCGCCTGGGCGTCGACGCCTCGACCGTCTTTCGTGCGATCCGCCGCATTGAGCGCGGGCTGGGCCAGCGCTTGTTCGAGCGCACGCGCGCAGGCTACCTGCCCTCAGACCAGGCCCAACTGCTGGCGAACATGCCGAACAGGTCGAGGCGCAGCTCGAACAGGCGCGCTCCGCCCTGCAACTGACGCCAGACCAGGTATCAGGAACCGTGCGGATCACCAGCACGGACACCTGCATGCACGGGCTGATCACTCCGGCGCTGCGCAGCCTTGCAACCGTGCATCCCTTGCTCGAGTACGAACTGCATGCCGGCAATGAGCTGAGCAGCCTGACTCGGCGCGAGGCCGACATAGCGGTGCGCGCCACCATCCGGCCGCCGCAGCACCTCGTGGGCAAGCGCATTGGGCCGATCCGGATGGCGCTCTATGCCGGCAAGGCCAGTGGCATCCGCTACAAGGACGTGGAGGCAGGCAAGGCCGTCTGGATCGCGCCGGACGACACGCTGCCGGAGCATCCGTCCGTGCTGTGGCGCAAGCGCCATTACCCCCGGGCAGTGCCGCGCTATCGCGTCAGCAGCTTACTGACCGTCATGGAAATGGTGGCTGCCGGCATGGGCGTGGGCATACTGCCGGTCTTCCTGGCCCGCACACGCAAGGATTTGGTCGCCTTGACCGGCCCCCTGGAAGATTGCCATGCCGAGCTGTGGCTGCTTACGCACCCGGAGTCCCGGCATCTTCGGCGGGTGTCGACGGTGTTCCGGCATCTCGGGGAATGGATCAAGTTGTGATAGGCCCCAGGCCCCTCACACCACCGCCTCGATCAAAAACGGCCCCTTGCGCGCCAGCGCCGCACGCAGCAAGTCGACGAACCGGCCCGCATCCTCTGCGCGCGCAGCCTCCACGCCCATGGACTTGGCCAGGCCGACCCAATCGATGAACGGCGAATCCAGGTCCAGCATGCGTTGCGCGTTGCGGCCGGGCTCGCCCGCGCCCATCATGCGCAGCTCGTTGCGCAGGATAGCGTAGGTGCGGTTGGCGAATACGACCGTGACGACGTCTAGGTTTTCGCGGGCCTGGGTCCACAAAGCCTGCGGGGTGTACATCCCGCTGCCGTCTGCCTGCATGAGGATGACCTTGCGGTCGGGACAGGCAACGGCCGCGCCCGTGGCCAGCGGCAGGCCGATGCCGATGGCGCCGCCGGTGATCTGCAGGAAGTCGTGGGGTGCGGCGTTCCACGTCCACTTGAATGAGTCGCGGCCGGAGCTGACCGATTCGTCGCAGATGACGGCGTTGTCGGGGCACAGGGCACCGATGGCCTGGATGACCGCGCTGGCGTCGAGCTTGCCGGCCGGCAACTGCAGGTCGCCCCGCTCGGCGACGACAGCCTTCACGGCGGGCCCGGCGCCGACGGCGTCGGCCAGTTTTTCCAGCGCATCGAGCAAGTCGTGGGAAGGCGGCGCCAGCGTGATGACCTGGCAGTTTTCCGGGATCAAGACGCTGGGCTTGCCAGGATAGGCGAAAAAGGCCACGGGCACGCGGGCGCCGACGAGGATGAGCTGCTCGGTACCGTCCAGCGCCTGCAAGGCGGCATCGACCGCGAAAGGCACGCGTTCGACGGGGACACGGCCTGCGCCGCGCTCGATGCGGCCGTTGGACTGCTGCGCAAGCAGCCGGGCGCCGGTCTTGGCGGCGATGCGGCCGGCGATTTCCAGCGCGCCCGCGCGCAGGGCCTTGCCCGACAGGAGCAGGACCGTCTTGCGCCCATTGCGCAGCGCTGCCGCCGCGTGCGCCACCGTGGCCTCGTCGACCTGCGGCGGCGCCTGCCGCCTTGCCTTGTGCACGCCCGGCACGGCCGGCTGCCAGGCGGCGTCAGCCGGCAGGATGAGCGTGGCCACGCCGCCTGGGGCAGCGGTGGCCGCCTCGATGGCCGCGGCCGCAGCGGGCGAGACGTCATCGGCCGAGCGGATGCGGCGCACCCAGTCGGACATCGGCCGCGCCAGGCTTTCGATGTCGGTATGCAGGGGTGCATCATGCCGAAGATGGTGCGTGGCATGGTCGCCCACGATATTGACCATGGGCGTGGCCGCGCGCCGGGCGTTATGCATGTTGGCCAGCGCGTTGGCCATGCCGGGCCCCAGGTGCAGGAGCGTGGCGGCCGGTTTGTCGGCCATGCGCGCATAGCCGTCGGCCGCGCCGGTGACCACGCCTTCGAACAGCCCGAGCACGCAGCGCATCGCGGGCTTGCGGTCCAGCGCCGCGACGAAGTGCATTTCGGACGTCCCCGGGTTGGCAAAGCAAACGTCCACGCCATTGGCCAACAAGGTGTCGCACAGGCTGTCTGCCCCGTTCATCGATTTCAGCTCGTTCACCTATCTACCTTCCAAACAAAACGGATTGCATCCCCGGTCATTGTGGCGCGATGTTGCGCTCCTTGACCAATTTGCCCCAGCGCTGGCGCTCTTCCTTTTCGAACGCGCGCAAGTCTTCGCCGGCGAGGTTGCCGGCTTGCGCACCCAGTGCCTGGAAGCGATCCTGCACGTCCTTGGACGCAAGCGCCTGCTTGGCCGCCTGTATCAGTTTGTCCAACGCTTCACGCGGCGTGCCTTTGGGTGCGTAAAGCGCGAACCAGGCCGTGACCGAAAACCCTGGCACGGCCGTTTCGGCAACGGTCGGGATGTCGGGCACCGAGGGGGAACGCTCGGCCGAGGTCACGGCGATGCCGCGCACCTTGGAGCCGTCCTTGATCTGCGCGAGCGTGCTGGGCAGGTTATCGAGCAGGATATCGACCTGGCCGCCGATGAGCGCCGGCATGGAGGCCGCCACGCCCTTGAACGGGACATGCAGCATTTCCACGCGCAGCTCCTGCTCCAGGTGGGCGCCGGTCAGGTGGACCGAAGATCCCACGCCCGGCGAGGCGTAGCTCAGCTTGCGGGCCTTGGCCGCCCGGACCAGGTCCTGCATGCTTCGGATGTCAGACTGCGCATTGACGGCGATGACGTTGGGCGTGCTCATGACCAAGGCGATGGGCTCGAAGTCCGTCGCCGGGTCGAAGGCCATGTCCTTGTACAAGAACTGATTGATCGCCTGCGTGCCGATGGTCCCCATGCCGATGGTGTAGCCGTCGGGCTTGGCACGGGCGACGGCGGCCATGCCGATGTTGCCCCCGGCGCCGGCGCGGTTGTCGACGACGATGGATTGGCCAAGGGCCTTTTCCATGGCCTGCGCCATGGTGCGCGCAGCGATGTCGGTCGTGCCGCCCGGCGGGAAGGGCACGATGAGCGTGACGGCCTGCTGCGGATAAGACGCAGCATGCGCCGCGCCGGCCAAGGCCAATGCAAACAGTGCGCAACACCAGCGGGCAAACAGTCGAACGCGAGCCTGTTTTCGAGTCTTCATGCGGGTTTCCTCCAGGGTAGGAACTGCGTCAACTCCAGTACTGCATAACCGTCATCGATGCACCCGACCGGCTGGCCACGCGCCCGGGCGGGCAACCCAGCCCCACGCCCCCAAAGGGCCGCGACCGCGCGGCCATTGGGCGACCTATCAGCGCATGATGAAGGGATTGGCCGGCACGCCTTCGGCGTACGAGATCCAGGTGCTCTTGGTCTCGAGGTAGTGGCGCACGGCCTCCAATCCGCTTTCCCGGCCGATGCCGGAATGCTTCATGCCGCCGAAAGGCATCATGTAGCTGATCGCCCGGTAGGTGTTGACCCATACGGTGCCCGCCTTCAGCGCCTTGGACATGCGGATGGCGCGGCCGATATTCTCGGTCCACACGCCGGCGGCCAGACCGTAGATGGTGTCGTTGGCCAGTGCGATGGCCTCTTCCTCGTCCTCGAATCCCAGGATGGACAGCACAGGGCCGAACACTTCCTCGCGGGCGATACGCATGCCGGGCGTGACGTCGACGAAGATGGTCGGCTCGACGAACTGGCCGCCCGGCATGTCGGAGGCGGGCTGGCCACCCAGCACGCAGCGCGCCCCTTCGCGCTTGGCGATATCGATGTAATCGAGGATCTTCTGGTATTGCGCGGGCGTGGTGACCGGACCGATGTTGGTATCCGGCAGCATCGGGTCGCCCTTCTTGGCCGAGCGGCCCAGCTGCACCAGGCGCTCGGTAAAGGCATCCTTGATCGAGTTTTGCACCAGCAGGCGCGAGCCGGCGATGCAGGTCTGGCCGGTGGCAGCGAATATCCCCGATATGACGCCGGCGGCAGCCTTGTCCAGGTCGGCGTCGGCAAAGACGATGTTGGGCGATTTGCCGCCCAGCTCCAGCGTGACCCGTTTCATGGTTCGGGCAGCCTGGGCATAAATGGCCGCCCCCGTCCTGTCCGAGCCCGTGAAGGTGATCTTGGCCACGTCCGGATGGTCCACCAGGGCTGCGCCGACGGTCGGGCCCAGGCCCGTGACCACGTTGAACACCCCGTCGGGAAAGCCGGCTTCCTTGGTCAGGGCGGCGAATTCCAGGGTCGAGGCGGACGTGAACTCCGACGGCTTGACCACGACCGAGCAGCCGGCGGCGATGGCCGGCGCGCATTTCCAGGCAATGAAAAGCAGCGGCGAGTTCCAGGCCGTCAGCGCGCCGACCACGCCGACGGGCTCCTGCGTGGTGAACGCGAAATGGTCGGGCTTGTCGATGGGCACGACCCCGCCCTCGAGCTTGTCGGCCAGGCCGCCGAAATAGCGCCACCATTCGGGGTGATACTTGAGCTGGCCGAGCATCTCTGACAGCAGCTTGCCGTTGTCGCGCACCTCGATCTCGGCCAAGCGCTCGGCATTGGCCTGGACCAGGTCGGCCAGGCGCATCATCATCTTGCCCCGCTCGGACGGCGTCATCCGCGCGTACGGACCGCTGGTCATAGCCTGGCGGGCGGCCTGCACGGCCCGGTCCACGTCCCTGGCGCTGCCCTTGGGCACCTTGGCCCAGGCCTTGCCGGTGTAGGGATTGACCGTGTCCATCCATTCGCCGTCCAAAGGCTCCACGTATTCGTTATTGATGAAATGGTTGTAGGTCTTCATTCCGATCGTCTCCTGCCGATTGACCCCGCGGGTGGTTCGCGCAGCACACTGTAACCCGTAACTTCGCCGCAGGCGTACCCTGCCCCTGGCCCAGGCCCCAGGCCCCAGGCCGGCGTGGCATAATCCCTGGCCTTGCGCCACCCGCACATGCCCGAGTGGTGAAATTGGTAGACACAAGGGACTTGAAGGTAATTTGAGCCCCCGCGGAGAAATCCCCGGGGTGTCGCCCGTCAAATTCGGCGAAAGCCCTGCGGCCCCCGTGCCAGCGAGCCAACGCCGAGCCAAGCCGGGCCGCCGGCCCCGGCGGTCCGGAAGGTGTAGAGAGCAGACGGCGGGCATCTACGGCCGCAAGGCTAGGATGAAGGCGTGCTCCAGACCACGAACGCCTGGGTGCGGGCCCTGGCCCCATCCCAGGCGGCGGCGAAAGCCGAAGTGGTACGAAAATCCCTCGGCCCGCAAGGGCCGTACCGGTTCGATTCCGGTCTCGGGCACCACGCCTGCCCTGCATGACACGGGGCGGCACGATTTTTTCCACCGTCGGCGCGCCAGGCACGCCGCCTGCTGCACGCGGCGCATCGGCCGCCACACCACGCAAAGCCGGCCGCTTCTACCACGCAAGGACGCCATCATGAGCATCATCAGCAGGCAAGTGGGCAGCGCCCCGGACGGCATCAGCCTGCAGACCCGGGTCGACGACATGGAAATCCAATGCTATGTCGTGGTCGGCGAGCCCGACCTGGAGCTGGTCACCGGGATCGTTCCGCCCGAAGACTTCGAAAGCGGCGCCGACGTGCATGCCGCGGCGGTGACCAGCGCGGCGCAGGCCGGCGAGCAGGTCGAAGAGGTGCTGGAAAACGTCTCCCCGGGCGATATCGCCGTATTCCTGTGCGCCAACCCGGGCGCCTACCAGGCGGCGCTGGACGCCTTGGGCGTAGACGCCGCGCCCGGGGCCCGCGAACTGAACTGACGCGCGCCGTGCCCGCCTGGGACGACGGCGCGCCGCCCAGTGGCGGCCTCGCGGTACTAGATGCCTGCGTGCTGATGTCGGGCATCGTGCGGCCGCTGCTGCTGCGCCTGGCCGCGGCAGGCTGCTTTCGCCCGGCCTGGAGCGCGCGCATCGGCCAGGAATGGCAGCGCAATGCCGCCCGCGTCTGGCAAGCCGACCCCGAGGGGCTCCAGGCGCAGTGGCAGGCGATGCAGGCGGCGTTTCCCGACGCCGACTGCGGCGAGGTCGAACCGTGGAAGGAAGGGCTGCGCTACAGCGACCCCAAGGACTGGCACGTCGTGGCCGCAGGCAGGGCCGCGCTGGCGCGGCACCCGGGCACGCCGGCATGCGTGGTGACGTGGAACGTGCGGGATTTCAACCGGACGGAGCTGCGCCGGTTCGGCTTGGCCGTCATCGACCCCGACCGGCTGCTCGCCGGCTGGTGGGCCAGCCGCCGCGGGCTGCTACTGCAAGCCCTGGCCGACACCCCGGTCGACGCGCTGACGCTGGGCCGCCCGGCAGAGCCGCTGGCCGAGACGCTGCACCGCGAGCGGCTGTTCCGGCTGGCCAAGCTGCTGCAGGCCTATTCGGCCGTCGATCAATGATCGTGGTTTTCGGCCTTGAACCCGGCCGCGTCGAGCGTGGCGATCACCTGCTCGATGTGCTCGGGCCCGCGAGTTTGCAAGACGAATTCGACCTCGACGTTCTGGGCCGGCAACAGGGTGAAGGCCCGTTGATGATGGACCTCGGTAATGTTGGCATGGGCCTCGGCAATCAAATGCGTGGCCCGCGCCAGCGCGCCGGGCAGGTCATCCAGCGCCACGCGGATGCGCGCCAGGCGGCCGGCGCGCACCATGCCGCGCTCGATGAGTTCGCCCAGCATCAGCGGATCGATGTTCCCCCCCGATAGCACCAGGCCGATGCGCCGGCCCCGGTAGCTGTCGTCACCGGCTGCGCGCGCCCGCAGCAAGGCCGCGAGCGCAGCCGCCCCGGCGCCTTCGACGACGGTTTTCTCGATTTCGAGCAGCATGACGATGGCATGCTCGATGTCGCTTTCGCCGACCAGCTCGATGCGGTCGACCAGCCGCGAGACGATGGGCAAGGTCAGCCCGCCGGGCGATTTGACGGCGATGCCTTCGGCGATGGTATGTGCGCCGCAGGCCATTTCTTGCCCGCGCCAGGCCGCATACATGGCCGGGAAACGCTCGGCCTGCACGCCGACGATGCGTATGTCCGGGCGCAAGGCGCGCGCGGCCGTGGCCATGCCCGATATCAGGCCGCCCCCGCCGATGGGCACGACCAAGGTGTCCAGCCCGGGCTGGGCCTCGAGCATTTCCAGCGCCACCGTGCCCTGCCCGGCGATCACCGCCGCGTCGTCGTACGGATGGATCATGACCAGGCCGCGCTCGGCCGCCAGTTCGAAGCCGCGCGCCTTGGCATCGTCGAAAGTGTCGCCGGCCAGGACGACCTCGGCGCCGAAGCGCCGGGTGTTGGCGATTTTCACCGTGGGCGTAAAGCGCGGCATGACGATGACTGCCGGCACCCCCATGCGCTGCGCGTGATAGGCCACGCCCTGGGCATGATTGCCGGCGGACACGGCGATGACGCCTTGGCGCCGCTCTTGCGGATCGAGCAGGCGCATGCGGTTGTACGCGCCGCGCTCCTTGAACGAGGCGGTGAATTGCAGGTTTTCGAACTTCAGCCAGACCTCGGCTTCCAGGATGTCGCTCAAGGTGCGCGACAGCGCGAAAGGCGTGTTCTGGATCTGTCCGGCCAGCGCCTGCCGGGCGGCTTGGATGTCAGCGAGTTCGACCATGGATCGTCCGTCAGCGCACGGGCAGGAAGGAAAACAGCATCAGGCCCTGCGCGTAATTGATGCCGATGCGACGGGTATTTTCGCCCAACAGGTTTGCGATGAGGTCCAGCCTGCCTATCATCGCGCCGAATTCGCGCTCGAAGCTCAGGTTGACCGCGTCGGCGGACATCTCGTTGGCAAGCAAGAGGGGCTGCCCTTCGGCGTCTCGCCGGCTGGCCAGCAGCCAGGCCGCCGTTTCGATGTTGCGCGCGGCGTTGTAGACGCGTTGCGCGTCGAGCACATCCGCCGCATAAAAGCGCGTCTTGCCGTCATGGGCGGCAATAACGGTGTCGGCCATGCCGTAGACGAAGGCCGCGACGCGATCGCCGCGGTACGCCGGGTCCAAGGCAACCGCCAGGATCTGCACGTCCTGCAGGCCCTCCAAGCCGGGAGGCGGCCGGCGACTGTCTATGGCCCGGCGCACGGCTTCGACCGCCGCCTCGTGGCCGGCCGCGCCGGTCTTGCGCCATTCCCTGGGATTGCGGCGATACAGCTTGTCCAGCAAGGTATTCAGGCTGGCCAGGTTGTCGCGCATGGCCACGGTCAGGGTGCGGTTGAAGTCGGTCTGGGCCAACTGATCGGCCGACATCGCTTCGGTGCGCGGCCCTATGCCGGCCTGCCCTTGGGCGGCGCTGCCGCCTTGGGGCGGCGGCCCGGCCGCGCAGCCAGCCAACAGGGCCAGCGCCAGGAAAGCGATCGGTCGGGCGGAATGCGGCATGTCGGGTCCGTACGATGGCCAGACGACCATGATGGCGTCATGGCAGCGCGCCAACTTTAACCCACCCAAAAGCAAGCGGCGCCCGAAGGCGCCGCGCGATGCTAGTTCCGTAGGGCGGGACATCGGCCCGGGCCGCCACGCCAGGCGAGCGGACCCGGGCAGGCCGCCGGCCCGCCTTACTGCCCCTGGGCCGATGCGGCAGCCGGCGCGGCCGGGCCGCCCTGCTGTTCGATGCCGCCGATGGCCTTGACCGACAGCCGCAGCCGCCCCTTGTCGTCGGCCTCGATCACCTTGACGCGCACGCTCTGGCCGACCTTGAGCACGTCGTTGATGTTGGCGATGCGGTAGTTGGCGATCTCGGAGATATGCAGCAGGCCGTCGCGGCCGGGCAGCACCTGGACGATGGCGCCAAAGTCCAGCAGGCGCAGCACGCTGCCTTCGTAGACTTGGCCGACTTCGACGTCGGCGGTCAGCTCGGCGATGCGGCGCTCGGCCTCGCGGGCGCGGTCCAAGTCGACGCTGGAGATGACGATGGTGCCGTCGTCCGAAATGTCGATCTGCGTGCCGGTTTCTTCGGTCAGGGCGCGAATGGTGGCACCGCCCTTGCCGATCACGTCGCGGATCTTCTCCGGGTTGATCTTCATGGTAAGCATGCGCGGCGCAAACGCCGACAGCTGCTGGCGCGACCCTTCGATGGCTTCGCGCATCTTGGCCAGGATGTGCAGGCGGCCTTCGCGGGCCTGGGCCAGCGCCACCTGCATGATTTCCTTGGTAATGCCCTGGATCTTGATATCCATTTGCAGGGCGGTGATGCCGTGCTCGGTGCCAGCCACCTTGAAGTCCATGTCGCCCAGGTGGTCTTCGTCGCCCAGGATATCGGTCAGCACGGCGAACTTGCCACCTTCCATGATCAGGCCCATGGCCACGCCGGCGGTGTGGTTCTTGACCGGCACGCCGGCATCCATCATGGCCAGCGAACCGCCGCAAACCGTGGCCATCGACGAGGAACCATTGGATTCGGTGATCTCGGAGACCAGGCGGATGGTGTACTGGAATTCTTCCGGCGAGGGCAGCTGGGAAACCAGCGCGCGCTTGGCCAGGCGGCCGTGGCCAATCTCGCGGCGCTTGGGCACGCCGATGCGGCCGGTTTCGCCGGTGGCGAACGGCGGCATGTTGTAGTGCAACATGAACCGGTCGCGGTATTCGCCCATGAGCGCGTCGATGATCTGCTCATCTTGCTTGGTGCCCAGCGTGGCCACGACCAGGGCCTGGGTTTCGCCGCGGGTGAACAGCGCGCTGCCGTGCGCGCGTGGCAGCACGCCCAGGCGGATGCTGATCGGGCGCACCGTGCGCGTGTCGCGGCCGTCGATGCGGGGCTCGCCGTTCAGGATCTGGGTGCGGACGATGGACGCCTCCAGGTTGAACAGGATGTCCTCGACGGCGACCGGATCGGGTTCGGGCTCGCCGCGCTCGGCGGCCTGGGCAGCCAGCCGGGCCTGCACGTCGGCGTAGATTTCGCGCAGCTTGGCGGTGCGCTCCTGCTTCTGGCGGATTTGGTAGGCAGCCTGCAGGCCTTCGCGGGCCAGCTCGGTGACCGCAGCGATCAGCGCTTCGTTGCGCGGCGGCGGCTGCCAATCCCATTCGGGCTTGCCGGCTTCACGCACCAGGTCATTGATGGCGTCGATGGCCACCTGCATCTGTTCGTGGCCGTAGACGACGGCGCCGAGCATGACTTCCTCGGACAGCTCCTCGGCCTCGGACTCGACCATGAGCACGGCGTTCTGCGTGCCAGCCACGACCAGGTTCATCTTGGACGACTTGAGCTGGCTGGCGGTCGGGTTCAGCACGTATTGGCCGTCGACATAGCCGACGCGGGCCGCGCCGATCGGGCCGTTGAACGGGATGCCGGAAATGGCCAGGGCCGCCGAAGCGCCCAGCATCGCGGCGATGTCGGGATCGATCTCGGGATTGACCGACAGCGTGTGCACGACCACCTGCACTTCGTTGTAGAAACCCTCCGGAAACAGCGGGCGCAGCGGGCGGTCGATCAGGCGGGAAGTCAGCGTTTCTTTTTCGGAGGGCTTGCCTTCGCGCTTGAAAAAGCCGCCGGGGATGCGGCCGGCGGCGTAGGTCTTCTCGATGTAATCGACGGTCAGGGGAAAGAACTGCTGGCCGGGCTTGGCATTCTTGGCCCCCACGACGGTAGCCAGCACGACCGTATCTTCGATGGACACTAGCACGGCGCCGGAAGCCTGGCGAGCGATCTCGCCGGTTTCCAGCACGACGGTGTGCTGGCCGTATTGAAACGACTTGGTCACTTTGTTGAACATGACGAATCTTCCTTGCAAATGAAAAACCGTGGCCGCTGCGACGCATGTCGCACCGGCCACGGTTGCATCATGGGGAGCCTGCCCCGGCGATCACTTGCGCAGACCGAGCTTTTCGATCAGCGCGCGATAGGAATCGGGATTGCGGCCCTTGAGGTAATCGAGCAGCTTGCGGCGGCGGCTGACCATGCGAAGCAGGCCGCGGCGCGAGTGATGGTCCTTCAAGTGGGTCTTGAAGTGCTCGGTCAGCTCGTTGATGCGGGCGGTGAGCAGAGCCACCTGGACTTCGGGCGAACCGGTGTCGCCCTTTGCGCGCTGGAATTGCGCAACGATTTCGGCTTTGTTGATATCAGCAACGGACATGTAATGAACCTCTGTGACTGGCGACAGGGCCGAGGCGCCCTGACGTGATGGAAAACGAACCGGCTGGGACACCCCTGCCGACAATGCCAAAACGTATGGATACCGAAATAGCCGAGGGATTATAGCCGATTCGCTAAAATCGCCCCAGGCGTTGCGCCAGCGCCGCCCGACGTGCCGCGCCTGTTTCCGGAGACGGTAATGTCCCTATTTTCGCCGCGCCACGCCGGCGCCCTATTCGCCCTGGCCCTGGCCGCCGGCTGCACCACCCTGGCCGACCTGCCGGCCGGCACGCCACTGGCCGAGGTCGAAGCCCAATTCGGGCGCCCCAACTACAGTTGTCCCCTGCCCGACGGCGGCCGGCGCGTGATCTGGTCGCAGCAGCCCATGGGCCAGTACGCCTGGGCCACCGACGTCACACCCGACGGACGCACCCAGGGCATCGAGCCCGTGCTGACCGATGCGTCGTTCGAGCGCCTGCGCCAGGGCACCTGGACGGCCGAACGAGTCCTGTGCGCCTTCGGCCCGCCGGCCGAGGTCAGCGAGGTCGGGCTGCCGTCCTCGCGCCAGCAGGTCTGGGCCTACCGCTACCGCCAGTCGGGCGTGTGGAATTCGCTGATGTATGTATACATGGGTCGCGACGGCGAGCGCGTCACGCGCTTTCACCCAGGCCCGGACCCCATGTTCGACGACGACCGCTGGTCGTGGTGGTAGCCGCGGGCGCGCCGCGCCCGCCGGATTCAGGCGTCGCGCCGCCCTTGCTGCAGCCGCTTGGCGCGGTTCCAGCGCCACACCCAGATCAACCAGCCCGAAAACCCGTAGGCGAGGAAGAGGACGAACAGCACCACGGGAGGGTCGCTGGAAATGAACACGAAGGCGGCAACGACCACCAGGATGGTCCAGAACGGCACGCTGCGCCCCAGCGCAAAGGACTTGCCGCTGTAGAACGGCGCGTTTGACACCATCGCGCAGCCGGCATACAGCGTCAACGCGAACGCCGCCCAGGCGAGCACGCCGCGGTCCAGCGGCATCTTATTGTCCACTGCCAGCCAGACGAAGCCGGCGACGATGGCCGCTGCGGCGGGGCTGGGCAGCCCTTGGAAGAAGCGCTTGTCGACCACCGCGATGTTGATATTGAAGCGCGCCAGCCGCAATGCCGCCCCCGCCACATAGACGAAGGCGGCCAGCCAGCCCCAGCGCCCCAGGTCGTGCAATATCCATTCGTACATGACCAGCGCCGGCGCCACACCGAAGGAAGTCATGTCCGACAAGGAGTCGTACTGCTCGCCGAAGGCCGACTGGGTGTTGGTCAGCCGCGCCACCCGCCCGTCCATGCCGTCGAACACCATGGCCAGGAAGATGGCGATGGCCGCCGCCTCGAAGCGGTCGTTCATCGCCTGCACCACGGCATAGAAGCCGGCGAACAGGTTGGCGGTGGTAAACGCGTTGGGCAGCAGGTAAATGCTACGGTGGCGTTGCTCCGGATCACGCATATGCGGGTTTGCCATGCGCGCCTCTCCTGTCAGGCCGTCGGCAGGTCGGCCAGCACCGTGCTGGTGGCGCTGACCTTGTCGCCCAAGGCCACCCGCGGGCGCGCCTGCGGCGGCAGGTAGACATCCACGCGCGAGCCGAAGCGGATGAAGCCGTAGCGCTGGCCGCGTGCCAAGTCATCGCCGGGCTTGGCATAGCAAAGAATGCGCTTGGCCACCAGCCCGGCGATCTGCACCGCCGTGACGCGGTGACCGCTGGGGGTGCGCAGCACCATCGCGTTGCGCTCGTTTTCGGCCGAGGCCTTGTCCAGCGAGGCGTTGAAAAACTTGCCCGGGAAATACTGCACATGCTCGACGTGGCCATCGACCGGCGAGCGGTTCGAGTGCACGTTGAACACATTCATGAATACGCTGATCTTCAGCGCGTCGCGCCCGGCGTACGGGTCGGTCGTGCGCTCGACGGCGACGATGCGTCCGTCGGCCGGCGACAGCACGGCGTTGGGCGAATCCGGCGCCATGCGCGGCGGGTCGCGGAAAAACTGCAGCACGAACAGCGCCAGGATCCAGAACGGCACCGACACCCAGGGCGACCAGGCGGTCACGACCAGGGCCAACGCCACTGCGCCGCCCAAAAAAGGCCAGCCTTCCCGGGCGATGATGGGATGGGGGTAATAGGGTTTGTTCATCGTAGGTTGAAGGTTAACCGATACGAAGCCGGCGCGGGGGGCCAGCGCCGGTGAAAACCCCCATCCCCCAGGAACGTTCAGTCTATGGCCGCGCCCGCATCGGCGACGACCTTCGCCCACTTCTTGACTTCGGCCTGGACGTATGCGGCGAACTCCTGCTGGGACATGGCACCTGGCTCGGCGCCCAGGCCGGCGAGCCGCTCTTTCATGTCGGACATGGCCAGGATGTCATTGATTTCCCGGTTCAATCGGGCAACCACCTCCGGTGGCGTACCGGCCGGCGCGAACACGCCGTACCAAGGGTTGACGTCGAAGCCGGGCAAGCCCTCTTCGTCCACGGTGGGAAGATCCGGCGCCACGCTCGAGCGCTTGGTGCTGGTGACCGCCAGTGCCCGCATCCGCCCTTCGCGCGAGTGCGGCAATGCCGTCAGGATGCTGCTGAACATGATGGACACCTGTCCGCCCATCAGGCCGACCTCGGCTGGCGTCGCACCCTTGAACGGCACGTGAAGAATGTCGACCCCAGCCATGGACCGAAACAGCTCCCCCGCCAGGTGCGTGGAGTTGCCGTTGCCGGCTGAGCCGTAGGTCAGCTTGCCCGGCGCGGCCTTGGCCGCGGCAATGAGCTCGGCCACGGAATTGACGGGTAGCTTGGGATTGACCACGACCAGCAGCGGCGCGGTGGCGACTAGTGCGACGGGTTCGAAATCCTTTATCGCGTCGTAAGGCAGCTTCTTATACAGCCCCGGATTAATGCCGTGCGTGCTGATGGCGCCCATCATCAGCGTATAGCCGTCGGCAGGCGCCCTTGCAACGAAATCAGTCCCGATCACACCGCCGGCGCCCGGACGGTTTTCGACCACCACCGGCTGGCCCAACCGGGGCTGCAGCCGCACCGCCAGGTCGCGGGCCAGAATGTCGGCGCCACCTCCCGGCGACTGCGGCACGATCATCTGCAGCGGACGCGCCGGCCAATCCTGAGCGCATGCCGACGCCATGGGCATGGCCATGACTGCGGCCAACGCAAGTGCGAAGAACGTTGATTTCATGGTGTCTCCTCCTTTTCCCCGCCGTGCCTCTTCGCCACGTAGCGGTCCGTGTTGACCGAAAAATCCCCGGCGTCGTGGCAAGCCTGGGACGCCAGCATGTGGAAAGCGCCCACCAATCCATCGGCTGCCGGCGGCTCGGGGTCCAAGGCGCGCTTGGCCAGCGCCAAGGCCAGCGGATTGCGCTCGGCCAGCGACAGTGCCAAAGCGCGTGCCGCCTCAAAAACCTGGCCGGCTGGATGCACCTGGTTGGCCAGGCCCGTTCGGTAGGCTTCGGCGGCGTCTATGCGCCGGCCGCTGAAGGCCCATTCCTTGGCAATGCCCAGCCCCACGATCTGCGGCAGCCGCTGCAGGCCGCCTGCGCCCGGAATGGTCCCGAGCCGGATTTCCGGCAGCGAGAACAGCGTGTCCTCAGCCACGATGCGGATGTCGCAGGCCAGCGCAAGTTCGAATCCGCCTCCGGCAACGTGGCCGTGCAGCGCAGCGATGACGGGCTTGGCACAGGTGGCCACGCGGTTCTTCGTGGCGAAGTCCAGCCGGATGTACTGACGCGCCTTTTCACCGTACATGCCGCCGGTCTCGCGTAAGTCCGAGCCGGAGCAGAAAGCACGCCCCGCCCCGCGCAGGATCAGCACCCGCACCTGGGGGTCGGCTTCGGCGCGATCGACCGCCGCCTGGATTTCGCGATGCAGGCGGGGATTGCAGGCGTTGAGCACCTCCGGCCGGTTCAAGGTCAGGGTGGCAATGCCGTCGCTGCACTCGTAGGCAAGATGGATGAACTCAGCAAGTTCACTCATGGGGCCGCCTGCGAACCATGGTGACGTGCTCTCCGTCTTGCACCACCTCGCCCTTCTGGTTGATCAGTTCGACGTGCTCGGTGATGATCCCCATGCCCGGCTTGCTGTTGCTTGGGCGCTTGTGCAGCAATTTCCACCGCACCCGGACAGTGTCGCCGATGAAGATCGGCCGCCTGAACGTCCATTTGTTCCACGCCAAGGACGCCACGCCCGTGCCCTGGGTGTAGTTGGTACGCCAGCATAGGCCTTGTGCGATCGACAGCCCCAGCAGGCCGTGCGCGATGCGCGTGCCAAACTCGGTCTTCTTGCAGAATTCCTCGTCGGTATGGACCTGGCTATAGTCGCCCGTCAGGCCTGCGAAGGCGACCAAGTCGCTTTCTGTAATGGTTCTGCCCGGCGACAGGCGCTCTTCGCCTTCCTTGAAATCCTCGAACCACATGCCCAGCACCACGGGCTCCGGTTTGGCTATCATCAAACATCCTCCTTTGAAAATGCCTGGGCAAGCTGCATGCCGCCTGCGGCAAATATCCGTGGATCCATTTCCTTGAGGTCCGGGGAAACGCGCAGCGGGAAACCGACGTGGGGCGCGATGTCGCGCGCCACCTCGATGCCCGGCGCCACCTCGACGAGAACCGGCCCTTGTTCGTCGCGGCGGAACACCGCCCGTTCGGTGATGTAGAGGATCTGCTGCCCTTGCCGATGAGCGCGTGCAGCATTGAGCGTGATCTGCTCGACGCGCGGCACGAACTTGCGGTACTTGCCTTCCTGGAGGATGCGCAGGCGCCCGTTTTCGACCGCGACTTTCAGTCCGCCCGAAGTCAGCGACCCGCAAAAGACCAGCCGCGGCGTCCTTTCGGTAATGCTGTTAAAGCCCCCCGGTCCATTGAGTTCGCGGCCGAACTTGCTGACGTTGACGTTGCCTTCGGCGTCGATTTCGCCAATGCCGAGGAAAGTGACGTCCAGCCCCCCGCCCTCGTAAAAATTGAATTGGAAAGCCGAATCCATGATGGCATCGGGATTGAGCGCCGGGACGAAGGATCCGCCCAACGCGGTAGCCATCAAGCCGCCGAAAATACCGTGCTCGTTGGTGAATACGACCCGGTCGAGGATGTTCTCTTCCAGCGCGATGCGCGGCAGCTGGGTGGCCACCCCGGCACCCAGGTTGATGACATCACCGGGACGCAGCGCCAGCGCGGCGCGGCGCATCATGATGCGCTGCACGGGATCCTGCAAGGGTGGCATGCGGCTCAAGTCTGCCTTGAGGGTGCCGGTCAGGAAGGGATTCCAGCCGTGCAGCGGGTCGGCCATGGACTCGCATAGCTGCTTCTGGGCGGGATGGACGACGATGGCGTCGACCAGCGGACCGGGTATGCGAACCAGCTTCGGATCCAGGCTACCGGCGCGTGCCACTCGCTTGACTTGGACGATCACTTTTCCCCCGCATGCCTTGGCGGCCGCCGCGATCTCCAGCATGCCCAAGGTATTGGGTTCTTCCTCGAAGCTGACGTAGCCGTTCTCGTCGGCAGTCGTTCCCCTGACAATGGCCACGTCGATGGGGATGACTGGATAGAACAGATGCTCGCGCCCGGACACTTCGACCACCTGCGCCATGTCGGCGCACGAGCGCGCGTTCATGCGTCCGCCTTCGACGCGCGGATCCAGGAAGGAGCCGATGCCGACCGTGGTCCACACGCCGGGCTTGCGTGCCGCCGCGGCCGTCATCAACTGCACCATCGTACCCATGCCGATGATGTAGCCTTCGCAGCGTTCCTGCCGGATCAGCTCGAGCAGCTTGGGATGGCGGTACATGCTAAAGGACGCGCCGATCACGCGTGCAAGCATGCCTTCATGGGCGAAGGTGTTGAGCCCACCTTCGCCAGGCCGGGTCCCAGGCAACATGGGCGAGACGACCGTCAGGTTACGCGGCGCGCCCTCGGAAACGAACCGCCGCTCCAATGCCTGCAGTACGAGATCTGGCTCGAGCACGGGGCCGGTGCCACCCACCGCCACGCTGGCGCCGTCGGTAATGAGCGCAACGGCCTGCTCGGCAGACATAATCTTGCCGCAAGACGACATGCCCTTGCTCATTTCGGCAGGTCCTTGGCCAACGCCACCAGGCATTGCGAGAACACAGCGGTCGTCGACAGGCAAATCGCCTGGAAGCCGCGCTGCGCCAGCGCCGTGGCATCCTGCGCCGTGCGGGCAAAGGTCGCCGCCACCTTACCAGCCGCACGCGTCTGCCTGGCCACCTCGTCGATGGCCGCGGCGACCTCGGGATGCCCGGGTTGGCCGGGATGCCCCATGGACATCGACAAATCGGCCGGCCCCACGAACACGGCATCCAGGCCGTCGACCGCCGCGATTTCGCGCGCATGCGGCAGCGCCTCGGCGTCCTCTATCTGCGCCACGACGATGATCTCGCGGGCGGCCGTCTCCAGGTGCTCGGCCAAGCTAACCATGCCATGGCGGCCGGCCCGTGCTGTCGTGGCCATGCCGCGACGGCCGCGCGGCGGATAGTGAGCAGCTGCGACCAGATCGCGCGCCTGGGCTGCATCCAGCACGTGTGGCACCACGATTCCGCACGCACCCGCGTCGAGCGCGTGCAGGATCTCGGCTGGCGTCTGCCCGCAAATGCGCACCAGCGCCGAGATGCCCGCAGCGTCGGCGGCACGCAACTGGTTCTCCAATGTTTCGGTGCCGGCCGCCCCATGTTCGCCGTCCAGGATGACGTAGTCATAGCCGGCATACCCGACCATTTCCACGACAGCCGGCGAGGGCAACATCACGAACATTCCGTAAAGTCTTTCGCCCTTGGCCATGCGGGCCTTCAAGCCTGTTTTCATCGGTAGATCTCCAAGCGCTTGTCCGGCAGCACCCCGCCGGACCATGTGCGGCCGTCGCTGACGGCCAGGTTCTCCGCCACCCGCACCGGGCAGCCGATTCTGTCCAACACGTCGGCGCGCACGTCGACGCCTTCCGGGACTTCTACGAGGACCAGTCCTTCCTGTCCGAGCACGAACACCCCCAATTCGGTGACGTAAAGCACTTCCTGGCCCACAGCGCGCGCACGCCGGGCCGAAAACGTTACCTGCTGCACGCGCGGGACGAATTTGCGCCGCCCGTTGTCACCGACGACGGTGCAGAACACGACCTTGCGTATGCCCTGCGTGATTTCGATGAAGCCGCCAGAACCGGGAATGCGGTCGCCGAACTTGCTGACATTGACATTGCCCTCGGCGTCGATTTCGCCCACCCCGAGAAAGGCGCAGTCGACCGCACCGCCCGCATAGGCCCGCAGCTGGTCGGCTGCGTCGATGATGGCTTCGGGGTCATGGGACATGGGGAAGGTCTTGCCGCCCGCCGCATAGCCGTTGATTCCGCCAACCACCCCATGCTCGATTGTGAAGGTCAATGCGTCGTAGCGGCCGGCCTGGACGGCCACGGCAGGCAGGTAGCCAGGCAGGCCGAAACCGATCGCCAACACATCGCCGTCGCGCACTTCTCGCAACGCGCGCAACAGCACGAGACGGCTGGCCCCAGAAACCTCGGCAAGGTTGTCGGTGCCGCGCCGCGCCTGGCCGACCAGTGTCGGGTCATAGCGCACATGGGTGGTCTGCCATTGCCCAGGATGCTCGACCACGGCGTCGACGAAGATGCCGGGTACGCGCACCATGCGTGGGTCGAGCGAGCCGAACGGGACGACCTTGCGAACCTGGGCAATCACCTTTCCGCCATTGGCTCGCGCGGCCTGGGCGAGCAGCAGCCCCCCGCACAGGGCAGGCTCTTCGTCCATGGTGATATTGCCCGCCGTGTCGGCCACGGTGCCGCGGATGAACGCTACGTCTATGGGCACCGTACGGTAGAACAGGTAGTCCTTCCCGTCTACGGATAGGCGCTCGACCAGCTTGCGCGTCGATATGCGGTTCAATGCGCCGCCGCCGTGCAAAGGGTCCATGCAGGTATCCAAGCCCACCGTGGACAATATGCCCGGCCTGCCGGCAGCGGCTGCCTCCAGCAGCGCATACATGATCCCTATCGGAAGGTTGTAGGCCTCGATGTCGCAATCATGGATGCGTTGGATGATGGCCGGCACCCCGGCGGGCCAGAGCGAGCCGCCTATCATGCAGGACAGCATGCCGGGCTCGCCGAAGATGCTCGTTCCCCTTCCCTCTATTTCGCCGGTGCGTATGGGGTGGAACTCGGTCAGCCCGCGCGGCTCGCCGGTTTGCCGGAAGCGATCCAGCAAGGCGGCCAGCAGCGCATCCGGTTCCTGGACGCCACCGGCGCCGCCCACGGCCAAGGTGCAACCCGAACGCACCATTGAGACGGCCTCGAGGGCCGACATGACTTTGTTTCTGCGCATCGTCACGGGCCCGCTACGGTTGCGCCTTGCGGACCAGCTCGAGCACGTCCTGCATCTTGAAGCTGGCAGCGATCTCCTCCTGGAGCGGTTGCAGCTTTTTTCGGAATGGTTCAGTATCGATCGGCGTCACGGTGACGTTGGGCCGTTGACGCAGAAAGTCCAGGTTTTCTTCCTGCAACTTCACGGCCGCCCTGGCCTGCACCATCCCGGCTTCCCGGAAGGCCTGCAGCAAGGGTTTGCGTGCGCTTTCCGGAACCTTGGCGAGCGCCTTGTCGCCGATGAAATAGAACATCAGGTTGAACTGGTGGTGGGTCAGCGAAATATTGGGCGCGACTTCGTAATACTTGTTGGCGACGATGGCGGGAATGGAGCTTTCGCCGGCATCAACCACACCGCTTTGCAGGGCGCTGTAGATTTCCGGCGCCGGAATGGTCGCCGGCATCATGCCCAGCGTGCCCCAGACCTTGGTCTCGGTGGGGCTGTTCATGACGCGCATCTTCAGCCCGTGCATGTCATCCATCTCCTTGATGACGCGCACCCGGTTGTACAGGTTGCGCGAACCGGTGACGGAAACGGCGGCCAACTGCATGCCCAGCTTGCGGTCGCGGACAATCTGCTGCAACCGATCAAAAAAGGCGTCGTTTTCCAACACGTTGAGGACGTGGTCGAAGCCAGAGAACAAATAGCTCGCGCTGAAAAGCTGCAACTCCGGCACCAACGCCGCGGCGTTGCCAGGAGACGCCACGCAGGCGTCGATGACGCCAGAGGACACGCTCTTGAGCAGCTCTTTTTCTGGGCCAAGCGCAGCGTTGCCCTGCACCCGCACGCGCACCTCGCCGTTAGTACGCGGCCCCGCGTTTTCAGCCAACCAATCCAGGCCGTACTGCGCCGCCACGCGCGGGGGATTGCCGAAGGGCTCCTCGCTGCCCATGCGCAGCGTTACGGCCGCTTGCGACGCGGTGGCGCACAGAACACCAGCCGCAGCCAGTAACCCCAGCCTTGCCAAGAATGATCTTCCGGTCGTCATGTCTGTCTCCTGAAAATGTCGTAGTGGTTATCAAGAACAGCCCCGCCTAGTTCATGAACTCCGGGACCAACCATCGCGGCAGGGCAAGCGAAATGGCCGGAAAGAACACCATCGCCACGACCACCGCCAGGAAAATTCCAATCCAGGGCAGCAGCGAAACGACGGCCTTTTCTACGGTTATATTTCCGATGCGGGCGGCAAGAAGCAGGCACAGCCCGTAGGGTGGCGTAATCAATCCCAACGCCAGCGTGGTGCACACGATGATCCCGACGTGCACCTGGTCCAGGCCTACCGCCATAGTCATGGGCTGGATGATGGGCAGGAAGATCACGATGGAGGCGACGCCGCTTTCGAACGTGCCGACGATGACGAAAAGGATCATCACCATCAGCAGCACGATAGTCGCTGGCAGCTCCATGCCCTGGACCAACTCGCCGACCAGGGCGGGCACGTCCAGGTAACTCATCACCCAGCCAAATACCATGCCCATCGCCACGCAAAAGAGCGTCGGCCCCAGATACTCCGTGGCGTCGCCCAACGCCTGCAGGAAGCGGTGCACGCCGATGCTGCGGTAGACGAGTGCACCCAACGCCAGCGCGTAGACCACCGCGATGACGGCGCCTTCGGTGGCGGTAAACCAGCCTCCCCGTATGCCACCAATGACGATGACGGTCACGCCGAAAGGCAAGATTCCGTGGCGCAGCGCCTGTAGCAGGCGAACGATGCTGAAGGGCTCTCCGCGCGGATGGTTGTCGCGCCTGGCCAAGTAGGCGCAGTACGCGATCTGCGTGACGGCGATGAGAACCCCCGGCACCACGCCGGCCAGAAAGAGCGCACCGATCGAGATGTTCCCGAGGGATCCGTAAACGACCAGGAAAATGCTCGGCGGAAGGATGATGCTTATGGTCGAAGAGGCGGCCGTAACCGCCACGGCGAACTCGGGCGGATAGCCCTCCTTGATCATGGCGCGGATCAGCACCGAGCCGATACCGGCAACGTCGGCGACCGACGAACCGGACACGCCGCCGAACAGGCAGCTGGCGACCACGTTGACCTTACCCGTAGCACCGCGTGACCGGCCGAACATCGCGCGTGCCAACTCCAGCAGGCGGTCGGTCAGTCCGGCGGTAGTCATCAGTACACCGACCAGCATGAAGAACGGCACGGCAAGCAGCACAAAGCTGTCCAGGCCGTGATAGGCGGTTTGCGCGATGATCGACAGCGGCACATCGAGCATCAGCATCACGATGGCCGACGAAAGCCCTAGCGAATATGCGATCGGCACGCCTAAAACCAGCATGAGGGCGAACGAACCGAAGAGAACCGCGATCGGATCCATCATTGCCCCCCTTGCGTATCCGCGAGCCGGCCGTTGCGCAACAGCCGCCACATCTGCTCAACGGCGAACAGGCAGGCCGTTGCACTGCACAAGGGAACGGCCACATACGTCCAAAACATCGGCAGGACCAGGCCAGGAGATTGCTCCTGGAAACCAGAGAGTGCGAAATTTGCGCCCAACACCAGCAGCACGAGCGACAAAGCAATGACGGCCAACCAAGCCATCAGTTCGAGCACGAACCGGGGTCGACCGGCCATCCGGGCCGTTTCCAGGATGGCCGTCACGCGGAAATGGGCACCGGTGCGCACAGCCGTGCTGGCACTAAGCAGCGCCAACCAAATGAAGCAGAACACCGAAACGTCGGTGGTCCATAGAATTGGCAGCTGTAGCACCAGCCGATTGAACACCTGGAATCCCACCGCCAATAGCGTGGCAAGAAAAAAGGCGATGGTCAGCATCCGCTGGATTCTCTCGACGAAGTCGAGAAACCTGCTGTAGTACCCCATTGTTGTCTCCTTTGGTGTTGTATCGACATGGGATTTGGGTTGGCGCAGGCCGGCCGCTAAGGGCCTGAATGACGGAACCGATCAGTGTTGTCCTGATATTTTTTTTCGCTGTGACAACTGTCCGATACCAAGCCATGCAGGGCCGCCGCCAACACCGGGTCGTCACGTACCCGGATTGCGGCCTTCGCGTAACGCAGCGCCTGTGCCGGTCGCTCGGCGATCCGCCGCGCCCAGGCGAGCGCCTGGGTACGTGCGGCGCCGGCAGGCACGGCGCGATTGATCAACCCCCACTCCAGCGCCTGCGCCGCGTCCAGGCGCATGCCGGAAGTCGCCAGCTCCAAGGTACGCGACGGTCCAATGAGGACTGGCAGCCGCTGCATGGCGCCCGACCCGGGCACGCTGCCCAGCGTCATTTCCGGCAAACCGATCACCGCGCCGTCTTCAGCCACTCGCAGATCGCACGCCAAGGCGAGTTCCAGGCCGCCACCCAGCACGTAGCCGTGCAAGGCCGCAATGCTGATGATGGGCGACCGACTCAAGCGCTCGAAGCAAAACCAGGTGTGTTCGATGAACCTGCGCAGTCCGGCACCGGCCAGTCCGCGCATGTGCTTTAAGTCTGCGCCGGCCGAAAAGGCCCTGTCGCCCTCGCCTGCGATGACCAGCACGCGCACCTGCCCATCGCGCTCGAGGTACTCGACGTGCCGGACCAACGCATCGCAGACTTCGGCATCGATGGCATTGAGCACCGCCGGCCGCGCCAGCGTGAGCACGGCCACGGACCCGTCGATGTGAAGCACAACCGGCCCGGCCGGGTCTTGGCCAACCTGACCTTGTGCCCCGGCCGTCATGGCATCACCTCGCGGTAGGTACGTAGCGCCACGCGGCATGCATCGCCTTCGCGCTTGATGAAAACCGGCTTGGCCATGGACGGATCGAGTCCCGGGTAATCCTCCCGGTAGTGACTGCCGCGCGTTTCCTTGCGAAGGCGCGCCGCCGCCACGATCATGCGCCCGGTATCGAGCAGGTTGGTGGCTTCGCTGAGCGCGATCTGCTCCTTGACCGTTTCCGCACGGAACCGCCCCGACACGATTTCGTCGTGCAAGGTGGCCAGCGCCTGCTCCGCGCGGTTCAAGCCCGACTCGTTGCGGATGATGAGCACGTCGCGCGTCATCGCCTGCTTGATGCGCCGAATCGCGCCGCGCACGTCCTGCTCGCCCTTGGCCTGCAGGAGGTAGTCTACGCGCGGCAATGCGGCTTTCCTGGCCCGCGCCGTGCGCGCGCGCCCGAGCTCTGCCGCGCGCCGGCCGGCGCGGCGGCCAAACACTTGGCAATTGAGCAGCATGTTACCGCCCAGGCGGTCGGCACCGTAGGGGCCGCCGGCTGTTTCTCCCACCGCCAGCAGGCCAGGCACGGTGGTCTCGCAGTACTCGGAGATGACCAGCCCGCCATTGATCGCATGGCCGAACAGCCCGATTTCCAGTGGCTGGTTTTCGAAGTCCAGGCGCTTCTTGCGCATCCATTCCTTGGAGACCGGCCACATCACCGCCAGGTCGCTACCCGGCGCCAGCCGGGACTCATCGACGTTGCGTAAGTCCAGCCTGAATCCGCCCAGCGGGGTGACGCGGCCTTCGTCAATGGCGCGCTTGGCGGCGATCTCCAGCCAGCGCGATTCGTCGGATGCGCTAAACGGATAATGCTTGACCTTGGTTTTCATGACCGTCTCGACGCTCAGCCCCGGTGGCAGCACACCGTCGAGCAGCGGCTTGCCGTCGCGGTCGATAAAGCCGGGTTGCAGCGCCCAAAACCAAGCCATGATGATGTTCAACGACGGCTTGATCGTGCCGAAACCGGCCTGGATGAATTCCATGTTGACCAGCGACGCGCCGGCGCGATAGCCCAGCGCATAGCCATCGCCGGTGATGTCTGGCGGCATGAGGCTGAACTCGAAGAGCTGTCCTGCCCCGCCGGTGGCCAACACCGTCGCGCCGGCGCGGATGCAGGTGCGCGTGCCATCCCCCGCCAGGCACAGGACGCCACCCACGCCGTCGTCACCCTGCAGCAACCCGAGCACCGTGTTGTCCTCCAGCACGGTCACGCCGGCCGCCCTCACCTCGCGCTCAAGCGCAACGGTAATGGGTCGCCCATGGTGGTAGATTTTGCGGTTGCGCGGGCGGGACGCGAAATCGCCCATCGCCACCAGCGCCTTGCCGGTATTGGGATCGGTGATGAATTCCACGCCCCAGCGCTGGATGTCTTCGGCTGCGGCCACCGCTTCGTCGACGAGCACCCGCACCAGGCGCTCGTCGTTGCAACCTTTGCCAGCGCGCATGATGTCGTCGTAATGGACATCCGGCGAATCCTGCGGATCGGCCGCTCCATCTGGCACCGAAAATCCTGCCAGCTCGGCCACGCCGAAGGCGGTGGCACCGCTCTTGGTGATCCTGCCCTTCAGGACCAGCACCGTCCGCGCGCCGGCAACCGCAGCCTCGTATGCCGCGCGCAAGCCCGCGCCGCCGCCGCCGACCACCACCACGTCGGCTTCGATTTCCTGCATCGTCGAATTGCTCATGACAAGCCTCCCGGGGCCATGCCGGCGCCGATGCCGCGGCGCTGTAGGTTGCTGCTGATCATCAATCGCTGGATGTCAGACGTACCGTCTAGGATGCGATAGGCGCGGGCATCGCGGTACAAGCGTTCGACGAGGTATTCGCGAGAGACGCCCATGGCACCATGGATCTGTATGGCCATGTCGGCACAGCGACTGGCCGCTTCGGTGGCGTAGAGCTTGGCGATGGATACCTCCTGCACCGGATCCAGGCCCTGGTCATACAGGCGCGCCGCGCGGTACAGCAACAGCCGCGATATGTAGACGTCCGAGGTCATGTCGGCCAGTTTCAGCTTGATGGCCTGGAAATCGCCAAGCTTGGCACCGAACTGTTCGCGCTGCGAGGCGTGCTCAAGCGATACTTGAAGCGACCGGGCGCAAATACCCGTGGCGCGGGCAGCCGCCCAAAGCCTCGCCCGGCCAAGAATGAACTTGAGCACTTCAAATCCGCCGCCGACCTCGCCGAGCACGTCGGCATCGGTGGCCTCGACGTCACGGAACACGACTTCGGCGCTGCCCGACCCGGCCAATCCAATTTGCCTATCGATCTTGCCGATTTCGATGCCCGGCCGCTTATCGAGCACGAATACGGTGATGGCCCCTTTTCCACGACGCGTCGGATCGGTGACGGCCGAAACGAGAAACACGCCCGCCCGACGCGCCCGGCTGATCCACAGCTTGGATCCATTGATGATCCATTTATCGCCTTGACGCACCGCACGGGTCTTGATGCCCGCCGCGTCGGAGCCGGCACCGGCTTCCGACAAGCAGAACGCCGCATAAGTCCGGCCGCTTGCCAGCTCAGGCAGAAAACGCCGCCGCTGTTCCTCGTTGCCGGCCAAACGGATCGCCGCGGCCGGCGCGCTGGGCGCCAGATAGAAAGTCGCACCGCCCGGACCGTGGCTGAGCGTCTCGACCGCCACGCTGGAAGCCAGCTCGCTTGCCCCAATTCCCCCATATTCCTCCGGGATGGACATGCCGAACAGGCCAAGTTCAGCGGCTTTGGCGAGCAAATCGTCCGGAATGTCGTTGGCTTCCTCGATCTGCGCGGCCCGCGGCTCAATTTCGTCGGCCACGAAACGATGAAGAGATTCCCGGAACTCGAGAAGTTCGGCGGGCAAGTCGATGTCATTCACCGTGCTGTCTCCTGTCGGCGATTGCCGGCGGCTCGTCCGCGGCAATCAATTATAATTCATTATATGAATTAATAATCTATCTAGTGAATTATTCTAGGGAGACGGTTCCGAGTATGTCAAGCGTTACAATCCGGGACCGCTGCCCTGTCTCCCGATTCGGACGCGGGCTAATCACCGCTCGTTCGATCCCGCAAACGATCACCACGCGACCACAATCGCGTTCATGCATCGAGCGCCATCCATGACTAAAGAAAGGGAAAACAAAAAGACCAAGGCCGCTCCAGACTCTGGCGAAGCGCGCCCGGGCGTCATCGCGTTGTCGCGCGGACTGGAAATTCTGCAGTGCTTTACGCCCACGAGGCCGCGCTTGGGCAGCGCCGAGATCGCCCGCCTGACCGGGCTGCCGCAGCCGACGGTATGGCGGCTGTGCCAGACGCTGGTGCAACAGGGCTTTTTGCTGCCCACGCCTGGCCAGCGCCTGCAACTAGGCACTGCCGCGCTGTCCTTAGGGATTGCGGCTTCGGCGTCCTTCAATGCGTTGGAGATCGTTCGCCCGCGCATGCAGGCGCTGGCTGACCGCTACCGATCGGCCATATCGATCGCAGGCCATGAGCGCCTGTACATGGTCTATTTGGAGCGCTGCACGGCAGAGGTCATGGTAGGGACCAACTTGCAGCGGGGCTCGCGCCTGCCCCTGCACAAGTGCACCTTGGGTTGGGCCTACCTGGCGGTGCTGGACGAGAAGGAGCGTTCAGCCATCCTGGCGCGCCTGCGCAAGGCGTTTCCCGAAGACGCAGGCACCATCGATGAGCTGGCCATATCCAAGCTGCGCCAGTACCAGCGTACTGGGTACGTGCTGCATCGCGGCCTGGTGCATCGCGAAATCATCGCGCTGGCCGTGCCGATACCGGCACCGGCCGGCATGCAGCCGCTGGCCATCAATTGCAGCTCGGATAGCGCCAATCTATCGGCCCGGCAGTTGGAAACCGAGGTCGAGCCGCAATTGCGCGAGATGGCGGAGATCCTGCGCACCATGTTTGTCCAGGAAGATCCGCCATCGGTCAATGGGTGGTTTGATCGGTAACAGGCGCCTTGGCCCCTGCGCCGCTTAAACCGACGCGCCGCCGTCGACGACTAGATCGTGCCCAACGGTGTAGGCCGCCCCCTCGGAACATAGCCAAAGCACCGCCGAAGTGATTTCCTCCAGTTTCGCAACCCGCTTGGATGGATTGACTTGCGCCATGCGGGCATCACGTGCTGCCCGGTCCTCGCCGGGCCGCAAGGACATCGGCGTATCGACTGGACCTGGGCTGACGCTGTTGACGCGGATGCCGCTGCCGATCGCTTCCAGCGCTGCCGTGCGGGTCAGGATCGAGACGGCCGCCTTGGATGCCGCGTAGGCCCCCGTGCCCGGACGGATCAGGTGCGCGCCGATGTTTGACGCGATGTTCACGATGCACCCGCCGCCCTGCCGTTTCATGGCAAGGATTTCATGTTTCATGCACAGCCAGGTGCCGACTACGTTGGTATCGAGCAGCGTCCGGAAGGCATCGACCTCGGTTTCGTCCACGGCACCCATGCGAAACACGCCGGCCACGTTGACCGCGATGTCCAGCCGCTGCGAACCGGCCTGCGCCCGTTCGATCAACGCGCAGACGCTCGCCTCATCGGTCACGTCGCTAGGCACGGCCAGCCAATTGCGGCCGTCCGGATCGATTTCACGACCAGTGCGCTCGAGTTCGTCCTGGCGCCGGCCCGCCAGGACGACGCGGGCCCTCTGCCTGGCTAGGGTGATGGCGACGTGGCGCCCGATACCCGAACCCGCGCCGGTGACGAGTGCAGTCTTTCCCGAAAACGCTGTCTTCATGACAACTCCTTCACGCTCCCAAACATTCAGCCGACGTTTACCTGACGCGGCCACACAAGAAGCTGGAGCCAGGCACCAGGCTCAGCAGACCGAGCAAGGCCAACGCAGCGCCCGCCCATAAAGGCGCCCGCAATCCATGGCCGGCATCGACTGCCCAACCGCCCGCCCAGGATCCGAATGCCAGCCCTGCGGTGATCATCGAGGTGTGCATGGCGTTGAGCGGCCCGGAAGAAGTTCACGGCGCATATTTGAATGATCATTCCATAATTGACGAAATAAAAAGGGGCTGGCACGGGCCGACATCCTGCCCCTTAGAACAGCGCCAGCGTGCTTTCGATTACGTCGAGCAAGACGGCGCGGTCCTGCACCGACCGACCCAGCACGCGCAGGCCGTAGTAGCTGCCCTGGAAGGCGCGCGCCAGCGACAGCGGCGACGCCGCGGCCGTCACCTCGCCGTTGCGCTGTCCCACCGCAAACGCATGGCACAGCGCCTGCTCCAGCCGGTTCGCATACAACCGGCTGATCTGCACCACCTCCGGATCCTTGCTTGCGCGCTCGAGCACGGCGAACAAGGCCATGCAGCCGCGGCGCTTGACGGGGTCAAGGTCGCTTTCCAGCCCCCACAGCATGAGGTTGCGCAGGCGTTCCTTGAGGCTGCCCGGACCGCCGAGGATTTCCAGCTGCGCCTGCAAGGCCTGCTCCTGATAGCGCTTGAGCGCCTCGTGGTACAGGCCCTGCTTGCTGCCGAACGCGTTATAGAGGCTGCCACGCCCCAAGCCCGTGCGCTCGACCAAGTCCTGCGCCGAAGTCGCCTCGTAGCCGTTGGACCAAAACACCTCCATCGCCGCTTCGATGACGGCTTCGTCGTCAAATCCGCGCGGTCTTCCGCTCATGGCCGGACTCCGGATGCCGGCGCCCCCGGGGGCACACCTTGCTGGTTCGATACTATGCCAATTATGGAATGATCAGTCAAATATTGGCGCGCGGCCCGGCGCGCAACAAAAAGGGCCGGCACATCGGCCGGCCCTGCAAGGACGGATCGACTGGCGGCACAGGCCGCCGGCAGGCCGTTCAGTTCTTGGTCTTGTCCACCAGCTTGTTGGCGGCAATCCAAGGCATCATCGCGCGCAGCTTGGCGCCAACCTGTTCGATCTGCGACTCGGCGTTGATGCGGCGACGCGAGGCCAGCGTGGGGGCGCCCGCGACGTTTTCCAGGATGAAGCGCTTGGCGTAGTCGCCGCTCTGGATGTCCTTGAGAACCTGGCGCATGGTCTTGCGCGTTTCCTCGGTGATGATCTTCGGACCGGTCTCGTATTCGCCGAATTCGGCGTTGTTCGAGATCGAGTAGTTCATGTTGGCGATGCCGCCCTCGTAGATCAGGTCGACGATCAGCTTCAACTCGTGCAGGCACTCGAAGTAGGCCATCTCGGGCGCGTAGCCCGCCTCGACCAGGGTATCGAAGCCGGCCTTGATCAATTCGACGGTACCGCCGCACAGCACGGCCTGCTCACCGAACAGGTCGGTTTCGGTCTCCTCGCGGAAGTTGGTTTCGATGATGCCGGCACGGCCGCCGCCGTTGGCGCTGGCATACGACAGGGCCACGTCGCGGGCCACGCCGGATTTGTCCTGGTGCACGGCCACCAGGTGGGGCACGCCGCCGCCTTGCGTGTAGGTCGAGCGCACGGTGTGGCCCGGCGCCTTGGGCGCGACCATGATCACATCGACGTCGTCGCGCGGCACGACCTGGCCGTAGTGGACGTTGAAGCCGTGCGCAAACGCCAGCGCCGCGCCGGACTGCATGTTGTCATGCACGTGCTCGCGGTACACCGCCGCAATGTTCTCGTCAGGCAACAGCATCATGACCACGTCGGCAACCTTCACGGCTTCGGGCACTTCCTTGACGGTCAGGCCGGCCTTGACGGCCTTGTCCCACGAGGCGCCGCCCTTGCGCAGGCCGACGACGACGTTCACGCCCGAGTCGTGCAGGTTCAGCGCGTGCGCGTGCCCCTGCGAGCCATAGCCGATGATGGCCACGGTCTTGCCCTTGATCAGCGACAGGTCGCAGTCCTTGTCGTAGTAAACCTTCATTTCCGGGTTCTCCTAGTCTCGTATCCGGTTGGATCGTTCAAATGTGCAAATCAAATCTTCAAGACCCGCTCGCCGCGCCCGATGCCGGACACGCCCGTGCGCACGGTCTCCAGGATGGCACTGCGGTCCAGCGCATCGATGAATGCCTGGATCTTTTCCTGCACCCCGGTCAGCTCGATGGTGTAGGTCTTGTCGGTGACGTCGATGATGCGGCCGCGGAAAATGTCGGCCATGCGCTTCATCTCCTCGCGCTCCTTGCCCACGGCGCGGACCTTGATGAGCATGAGTTCACGCTCGATGTGCGCGCCCTCGGTCAGGTCGACCACCTTGACCACGTCGATGAGCCGGTTCAGGTGCTTGGTGATCTGCTCGATCACCTCGTCCGAGCCGATGGTGACCACCGTCAGGCGAGACAATGTCTCGTCTTCGGTCGGGGCCACGGTCAGGGTCTCGATGTTGTAGCCGCGCGCGGAAAACAGCCCCACCACGCGCGACAGCGCACCGGGTGCGTTTTCCATCAGGACGGAAATGACGTGTTTCATGCGCGGCCTCCTACAGATCTTCCGAACCGAGCAGCATCTCGGTCAGGCCGCGTCCCGCCTTGACCATGGGCCAGACGTTTTCGGTTTGGTCGGTGATGAAGTCCATGAACACCAGCCTGTCCTTGAGCTTGAAGGCTTCGCGCAGCGCCGGCTCCACGTCGGCGGGCTTGTCGATGCGCATGCCGACGTGCCCGTACGACTCGGCCAGCTTGACGAAATCCGGCAGCGCATCCATGTACGACTCGGAATAGCGCGACCCATAGTCGATCTGCTGCCACTGACGCACCATGCCCAGATAGCGGTTGTTCAGGCAAACGATCTTGGGCGTCAGGTGGTACTGCTTGCAGGTGGACAGCTCCTGGATGTTCATCTGGATCGAGGCCTCGCCCGTGATGCAGACCACATCGGCGCCCGGGTTGGCCAGCTGGACCCCCATGGCGTAGGGCAAGCCCACGCCCATGGTGCCCAGACCGCCGGAATTGATCCAGCGCCGAGCCTCGGGGAAGGCGTAGTACTGCGCCGCCCACATCTGGTGCTGCCCCACGTCGGAGGTGACGAAGGCGTTGCCCCCGGTCACTTCCCAGACCTTGCGCACGACCTCCTGCGGCTTGATCACCTTGTCGGACGTCGCGAACTTCAGGCATTGCCGGCCACGCCATTCCTCGATCTGCTGCCACCACTTGGCCAGCCGACCCTTGTCCGGGCGGGCGTCGGCCGCGGCCGCCTCATAATGGGCCAACAGGTCGGTGAGCACGTCCTTGACGTCACCGACGATGGGCACGTCCACCCGCACCCGCTTGGAGATCGACGACGGATCGATGTCGATGTGGATGATCTTGCGCGGATGCTGGGCGAAATGCCGCGGATTGCCGATGACCCGGTCGTCGAAGCGCGCGCCGATGGCCAGCAGCACGTCGCAGTGCTGCATGGCCATGTTGGCCTCGTAGGTGCCATGCATGCCGGGCATGCCCAGGAATCGCTTGTCCGTGCCCGGCAGCGCGCCCAAGCCCATCAGGGTGTTGGTGCACGGCGCACCGGTCATGTCGACCAGCCGGCGCAGCTCGGCCGACGCATCGGCCAGCACAACGCCGCCGCCGGTGTAGATCATCGGGCGCTCGGCCGCCAACAGCATTTGCACGGCCTTCTTGATCTGGCCCTGGTGGCCCTTGACGACCGGCGCATACGAGCGCAATCGGATCTCGCCGCGCTTGGGCGTGAACTTGCAAGTCGCGACGGTCACGTCCTTGGGGATGTCCACCAGCACGGGACCGGGCCGGCCCGAGCGCGCGATGTAGAAGGCTTTGCGCATCGTGTCAGCCAGCTCCTTGACGTCGCGCACCAGGAAGTTGTGCTTGACGCAGGGGCGCGTGATGCCGACGGTGTCGCATTCCTGGAAGGCGTCCTCGCCGATGGCATGCGTGGGCACCTGGCCGCTGATGATGACCAGCGGGACGGAATCCATGTACGCAGTGGCGATGCCAGTCACCGCGTTGGTCACGCCCGGGCCGCTGGTGACCAGGGCCACGCCGACCTTGTTGGACGAGCGCGAATACGCGTCGGCTGCGTGCACGGCCGCCTGCTCGTGGCGCACCAGGACGTGCTTGAACTTGTCCTGCTTGAAGATTGCGTCGTAGATGTAGAGCACCGCGCCGCCGGGATAGCCGAAGACGTGCTCGACGCCCTCCTCGGCCAGGCAGCGCACGACGATATCGGCGCCATTGAGTTCCATACGTGTTCCTTTCTTTACCGGCCCCGGAAACTCCCGATCGCGGCCTGCCCGGATTGCGGCGGCAGCACGGACCCGTATCGGCGTCCGGCAGCATGCACCGGCGCTTCGCGGCTCACGGAACCGCTCCACCCGGCCACCCTGCCGACCCGGCACGCGCCCATCGGAAGCACGGTGCAAGCGACTGCCCGTGAAGGCAGGCGCAACTGGATCGAAATGGATGCCTTGGCTACACACGCTTATGGCGCGGCCCTAGGCGCAAAAAACTGGCGCTACAACGCCCGGGCTGTGGCCCGGACCACTGACTGCCACCATGCCAGCCCCGGATACAAGGCAGGCACAAGGTTTGGGAATTTACCGATTTGCGGCGGCGGGCGCAAATCGCCCGTCCCTGCCGCCGGCACACGCCGCCACCAAGACGCGGCACCGGGCGGCCAATCAGGACTGTGCCCGGGCCGCCGCAACCGCCTGCACGGCTTCACGCGCCAAGGCGGCAATGCGCTCGTACTGGCCGGCGGCGACCAGTTGCGGGGCAACCATCCAACTGCCCCCCACCGCCGCGACGTTGGGCAGGGCCAGGTATTGCGGCAATCGCGCCGCGTCGATGCCGCCCGTGGGAATGAAGCGCATGTCGGGAAACGGCGCAGCCAGCGCCCGCAGCGTCGCCACGCCGCCGTAGTTTTCGGCCGGAAAGAACTTGACGGCTGGCAAGCCCCGCGACATCGCCGCCATGAGCTCCGTCGGCGTGCAGATGCCGGGAAACACTGGCACGCCAGCATCCTGGCAAGCGTCGACCACGTCGGCCGAAAACCCCGGCGAGACCACGAAGCGTGCGCCAGCCGCGACCGCCTGGCGCACCTGCCCGGCATGGACCACGGTGCCGGCTCCGACCAGCACGTCCGGGCAGGCCTCGGCCATGGCGGCGATGGCCGCCAGCGCAGCAGGCGTGCGCAAAGTAATTTCGGCCACGCGCACGCCGCCTGCGGCGAGCGCCTGGCCCAGCAACCCTGCGGAGGATGCGTCGTTCAGGGTCACGACCGGCAGCACGCCGATGCTTTCGATTTCGGCCAGCACGGGGAATCTCCCAAGGACTCTGCTCAAATCAACGTGAACAAACGGCAACACCGCCGCACGAAGCCATCCGCACAATCGCGGCAGCGCGGCCCGCAAAAAAGCGTACCACGGCACCGCGCCGTGGGCCGTGCGTCGTTCCCGCGGCGGCATGCATCGTCCGGCACCCAGTCGGGATATAGTGCGCAAGTCGACACACTGTACGGCCCAGCGCCATAAGCGCCGGGTCCTCGATGCCCATGGATCTGCGCGTCGCCAGCCTGCGCCGCTTTCTATACAGCCACTATTTCTTCACCGGCGTGCGCCAGGCCGTCGGCATGCTGCTGCCGGTGCTGCTGGTCGCCGGCCTGCTGGACCAATACGTGCTGGGCTTGGCGGCCACCTTCGGCGCATTCTGCGTGGCCATCATCGACCAGCCGGGCCCGCACTGGCATCGCGTCAACCAAATGCTCGGGGGCAGCGTGCTGGGCACGTTCACGGTGCTCGTCACCGGACTGGCCTCTTCTCACCCTACCCTGGCCTGGCTGACGGTGATCGCGCTTTGCTTCGGCTTTTCGATGTTCTCGGTGTTCGGGCGCACGGGCATACAGATCGGCACGGCCTGCCTGCTGCTGATGACCTTGACCATGCACGAGCCGCTGACGCCGGTCGAGTCCCTGGTGCACGCGGCCGCCACCCTGGGCGGCGGCCTGTTCTACCTGGCGTTCAGCCTGTGCGCCAGCCGCCTGTCTGGCTTGCGCGAAGAGCAGCAGGCGCTGTCGATGGCGCTGTACGCCACCGCGCAGTACGTGAGCGCGCGGGCGGCCTTCTACGACATGACCAACGACCTGGACGAATGCTACACGCGGCTGATCGCGGCACAGTCGAACATGACCGACAAGCACCAGGCCGCCCGTGACATGGTGCTGCGCGTGCTGCCGCGAGACGGCCGGCGCGACCCGCGGCGCACCATGCTCTGGAACATCTTCGTGGACATGATCGGCATCCTGGACGCGCTGGTGGCCACGCACACTGACTACGCCGTCCTGCGCCGCGCCTTGCCTGATTCAGACCTGCTGATGTTCGCGCGCGATGCGCTGACCAAGATGGCGCTGGAAATCGACCGCGTGGCGCTGGCGGTGGCGCGCGGCAAGCCCGCCCGGCACCGCACCAGCGTCAAGGCCGAGCTGCGGGCGATCGAGTACGAGATCGAACAGCTGCGCCAGCAGGACTACGCCAGCCGGGAACCGGAGGTCTATACCCTATTGATCCAGATCCTGCGCAGGCTGCGCAACACCGCGCGCATCGTCGAGCGCCTGTACGAGCATGTCCAGTGCCGCCCGGACGCCCGCCCCGCCGGCGAACTGCGGCTGGACAAATCGCTGACGCGCTTCCTGTCGCGGCAGGAATTCCGCCTGGGCATGCTGACCAGCAACCTGCGCATCGATTCGCCGCACTGCCGCTACGCCCTGCGCGTGACGCTGGCTGCGGCGCTGGCCCTGGCCATCAGCCACGCGGCCCCGGCACTGGCGCCCCACAACTATTGGGTGCTGCTGACGATCATCGTCATCATGAAGCCGGGCTTTGCGATGACCCGCCAGCGCAACGTCCTGCGCCTGGCCGGGACGCTGGCCGGCTGCGCCCTGGCGCTGGGGGTGTTCCAGCTCACGCGCGAGCCTGCCGTCCTGTTCGCGGCGCTGGTCTTCGCCTGCATCCTGGGCAACAGCCTGGTCCAGGTCAATTACATGGCCAGCGCCACCTTCAACACCGTCTTCGTGCTGCTGGCCTTTCACTTCATCTCACCGTCGACGCTGTCCGTCATCGGCGAGCGGGCCCTCGATACCGCGCTGGGCTGCGCCATCGCGCTGGCCTGCAGCTACGTGCTGCCCTGGTGGGAAGCGCGCCGCATGGGGCCGCTTGCGCGCGCGGCCATCGCCGCCAACCGCGAATACCTGGCCAGCGGCCTGCGCTACGTGGCCGCCTGCCAGGCGCAGGCGCGCGCCACCGGGCAGCCACGCGGCCCAGACAGCCCGTCCGACCCCGCCGTGCAAGACGCCGACCTGCACTGGAGGCTGGCGCGCAAGAACGTGCATGTCGCCTTCAGCAACCTGGCCGAGGGCTTCTACCGCATGATGCGTGAGCCGCGCTCGCGCCAGCGCAACGTGCCCGAGATCAACCACCTGCTGATCCAGAACCACATCCTGGCTTCGCAGATCGCCGCGACCATTCCTTTGCTGGCAGCCATGCCGGAAACGCCGCCGCGCGTGGAGCAGGCCTTGAAGGCAGTGGCGGCGCTGCTCGCCAGCGATGCGGACGATACGGCCGCGGCATTCCAGTTCGAGCCGCAGGGCGAGGAAGCCGCCTTCGCCCACCCGATGAAGCAAATGCTGCAGGCCGCGCACATGATCCGCAACGAAGCGCGCGCCTTGCGCGCGCCGCAGCCACTGCTGGGCGATAGTCAGCCTGCCTGACCGGTCCGCGCCTTGCGCGGCGGCCAGAAGTACCAAACCGCCGCCGCAGCCTGCAACGCCAAGAGCACGCCCCAGGCGGCCTGGTGGGCCTGCGGGGGATAATGGCCGCCTTGGTTGGGCCACAGGTCCAGGATGGCGCCGATGCCGACCTGGCAAGCAAAGATCATCATGAACATCACCAGGTTGGCGGTGGTGTTCACCCGGCCGAGCAGTTCGGGCGCGAACCGCCCCGGCAGCAAGGCATACAGCAGGATCGGCGCCGACCCGAAAATGCCGTAAAGCGCCCAGGCAAGCGCCCCCGGCAGGGGCAGCCCCATCATGATCGCCAGCTGCACGGCGATGAACGCCACCATGCCGAGCCCCGCAAACGCATGCAGGCCGATTCCCAGGCCTTCTATGCTGCGGGCAAGCGCCCCCAACAGCACATTGCCACCCACCATCGCGAAGCCCAGCACCGACACCAATGCCGCGGCATGGTCGGGCGCCAGCCCCTTGGCGTCGACCAGGAAAGGTCGCACCCACAGTGACTGCACCGCGAAGAACACGCCGGCCGTCATCACAGGCAAAGACAGCAGCTGCCAAAACCCGCGGTCGCGCAACAGCTCCAGCGTGCCTTGCCATTGCCGCGCCGGGCCCTGGCGCACGCGGCTGCCCTGCGGCGTCCGCACCGCGTCGCGCGTGCCCCACCAGACGAGCGCGGCCACCATCACCGTCGGCAGCGCCATGCCCACGCTGACTTCGCGCCACGTCGCCACGTCCAGCAACGCCGCCAGCGGCGAGCCGACGACCACCCCGCCCATGCCGCCGATGGCCATGACCAGCCCGTTGATCAGCGGCAACCGCGCCAGCGGAAAGGTACGCGCCAGCGCCTGGAAGGTCGCGCCCAGGCACACGGCCACACCGATGCCGATCAGCAGGCGCCCGGCCATCAGCCCGGCAAGCGTATCGGACAGCCCGAACGCCACCGACCCGGCCGCGGCCAGCAGCAACAGCACGGCATTGACCCGGCGCGGCCCCCAGGTGTCCAGCATCATGCCGGCTGGAATCTGGGCGATGGAAAATCCCAGGAAATAAAGGCTGGTCAAGGTTCCCAGGTCCGCGGCGGTCAAGCCGATCTCGGCCGTCAAGTACGGCGCAAAGCCGATGTTCAACCCGCGATAGACGTACGAGACGAAGTACCCTAGGGAAAAGAAAAGAAAGACCCGTGCGGCAGCAGACATCGATGCGGTCAACCCCAAGCGCCTACGCCTGCTTGCGCCGGAACACCAGTTGGTCTTCCGACGAGGCGCTTTCGTCGTACGCGTAGCCTTCGCTGTCGAAGCCCAGCAGGCCCTTGGGCGTCTTGACCTTGTGCTGGATCGCGTAGCGCGCCATCAATCCGCGCGCCCGCTTGGCCGAAAAGCTGATCACCTTCCAGGCGCCGCCTTTCCATTCCTGGAAGACGCACTGCACCACGCGGGCCTTCAGAACCTTGCGGTCGACCGACTTGAAGTACTCCTCGGAAGCCAGGTTGACCACCACGGGGTTGCGCTCGCCGGCCAGCCGCTCGTTCAGGTAGTCGGCGATGCGGCTACCCCAAAATTCGTACAGGTTCTTGCCGCGCGGCGTTTCCAGGCGCGTGCCCATTTCCAACCGGTAGGGCTGCATCAGGTCCAGCGGGCGCAGCACGCCGTACAGGCCGCTCAGGATCGCGACGTGCTCCTGGGCCCAGTCGAGCTGGGCGGGGCTAAGCGTCGAAGCCTCCAGCCCCTCGTACACATCGCCATTGAAGGCCAGCACCGCCTGGCGCGAGTTCGACAGGTCGAACGTCTTCGTCCATGCTGCGTAGCGCTCGGCGTTGAGCTTGGCCAGCGCCGGGCTCAGGCTCATCAGCCCGGCGATCTCGCCGGCCGACTTGCGCTTGAGCAGCCCGATCAATTCGGCCGCCTGCTCGACGAACAGCGGCTGGGTATGCCGGTCGACATGCACCGGGCTGTCGTAATCCAGCTTCTTGGCGGGGGAAAGCAGGTAAAGCATCAAAACACTCCAGTCCAGAATGGGACCGTCACCGCCGGCCCGGCGCCGCGGATATCGCGCACGGGCCGCTGCGGCGCGGTCCTGGGTTGTCCGTCTTGGGCTGCGTAGGCGGGCGCGCCTTGCGTGCGGTCAGCGCGCCGTCCAGCCGCCGTCGACCGACAGGCTGGCGCCAGTGATCTGCGCGGCGGCATCCGATGCCAGGAACACGGCCATCGCCGCCAGCTGCTCGGGCGTGACGAACTGCAGCGAAGGCTGCTTCTCGGCCAGCAGCTCGCGCGCGGCCGCTTCCTGGTCCAGGCCCTTTTCGCGCGCGATCGCGGTGATCTGCTTTTCCACCAGCGCCGTGCGCACCCAGCCCGGGCAGATCGCATTGGCGGTGACGCCCGTGCCGGCCGTCTCCAGCGCCGTCACTTTGGTCAGCCCCACCACCCCGTGCTTGGCCGCCACATACGCGGACTTTTGCACCGACGCCACCAGGCCATGGGCCGAGGCGATGTTGACGATGCGGCCCCAGCCCTGCTTTTTCATGTAGGGCAGCGCCGCGGCCGTGCCGTGGAACACCGCCGACAGGTTCAGCGCAATGATGGCGTCCCAGCGCTCGGTCGGGAAGTCCTCGATCAGCGCGGTGTGCTGGATGCCTGCGTTGTTGACCAGGATGTCGATCCGCCCGAACCGCTCGGCGGCGTCCTTGACCATTTGCCGCACCGCCTCGCCGCGGGTCAGGTCGGCGCCGTCATAGTGCACCTTGACCCCATGGTCGCGCTCCATGCCCGCGCGCAGCCGCTCGATCTCGCCGGCATCGCCCAGGCCGTTGAGGACGATGTCGCAACCCTGCTCGGCGAACGCCTTGGCGATGGCCAGGCCGATGCCGCTGGTGGACCCGGTGACGACTGCGACTTTTCCTTTGAGCATGCGCGATCTCCTTTGGGGGGTGGCCGACGGGGCACAGTTTAGCGTTTCGCCCCGGCGGCGGCGGCCGGCAGGCCGCCTTGCCCCAGTGCCGCCACCCAGTCGCGCCAAGGCGCGGATTTCTGATATAGTCTCGGTCTTCGCCTTTTCGGAGGCGAAGGTTTCGGCAGCCGCCTCGTCGACCACGCGCCAAGCAAGGCGCAGCGGGGCGGCACCTGTGCCCGCGACAGCTGGCGCAGCCGAATCCCCCGGAGAGGTGGCAGAGTGGTCGAATGTACCTGACTCGAAATCAGGCGTACGGTTTCCCCGTACCGTGGGTTCGAATCCCACCCTCTCCGCCAGATTCCCCAAACGGTGGCAAGCAGCATTGAACGAGGTCCCCCGACAAAGGGCGTTGGATTTCGAGGGCTCTTGCCATCGCTTGCCACCCGTCCGAACCGGGCTCTACCCCATAAACGGGGGACGGGCATTCATCAGACCCGGTTGATCACAC